>JGI20225J20221_1000426_pt6 | contig 95991 bp, 70 predicted proteins | sample BioMet4_FD_20221 | JGI IMG/M metagenome (IMG submission 20221) | reverse complement strand
GCATTACCTCGCGATGGCTCTCAAAAGCAAAATGATTTACCGCGCCGATTGGGCCATTTCGCTTTTGGGTCTCGTCGTCAGCAACCTCGCGACTTTCCTGACCCTTTATCTTTCGACCTTGCCCGTTCAATCCTTAGGGGGATGGAGCCTCCCCCATATCATGTTCCTCTATGGCTTTCTCCTCATTCCGATGGGGATCGACCATATGCTAACGGATAAACTATGGAACTATGGCGGCGGTTTGATCGATATGGGCGAACTCGATCGGATTTTGATGAAACCCGTCAATCCTCTCTTTCAGATGTGCGCCGAGTATTTCCAAGAAGGCGGGCTCGGCGAAGTAATCCTTGGGGTCGTCTTCATGGCGATTTTCGGACCGCAAATTACTTTGGATCTCTCCTTCAACGTCGTTTTCCCAATCGTCATCGGGGCTCTCTTCAGCCCCCTNATCTATTTCGGAATCAAACTCTGGACGATGTCGATCGCTTTCTATAACCGCCGCAGCCTCTCGATCATGAGCGGATTCTATAACATCAAGGAATATGGCAAATACCCCGCTTCGATCTACCATAACGGAAACTGGGTGGGCGAAGTGGTCTATAACGTCTTGCTCTTTATTTTGCCTTTCGGACTCGTCGGCTATCTCCCGTTGGCGGCTCAGATGTTCCCGAATCAAGACATTCCATTTTTATGGTTTTCAATTCCGAGCAATAACTACCTCATCATGGGGGTCATCATTGCTGTGAGCGTTCTTCAGTTTGCTTTGGCTTATCTTTTCTTCCATCACGCCATTAAACACTACGCTTCAGCCGGAGCGTAAGTCTCTTAAGACCTTTTCCCTTTTTCAATCTTGGTTCTTTGCTCAAAAGCGCCCACGAGGCGTTTTTTTCTCTTGAAGAGGATCATCGGATTCCACCCTCCTCTCATTGCCCCTAGATAATGCGGCATCACAAGGGCTCAAAAAAATCGAAAGAAAAACAAATCAATTTATCCTCAACTTTGGCGCTTCATTGGCACGTCGTGGTGGAAAATGGATAAACGAAAGGAGATCAATATGAAGTATTCCTTACTTCAAACTCAACCGAAAGATCTTGAGAAAAAACTCAACGTTTTAGCCGAGCAAGGCTGGAAAGTTGTGTCCTCGAGTGAATCCGCTTGGGTCATCAACAAGTGCTGCGGTCTCTCCCACACTGTTGATTCGATCGTCAACGTCATTCTTAACCACGAGTAAATCGAGGCGGAATAGAAAAACGTTTTTGACGTTTTTCTTTTCTTTTATGAAAGCTATCACCCGGTTCATCCTCTTCGTGTTTATTGGTTTTTTCGCTTGGCCATTTCTTCTCCTTGAGAAAAAGGGAAAAAGCCACTATCGCCTCGAAGGAAATACGATTATCATTGCCAACCATTATAGCGACATCGATCCCGCCCTCATTTATTTTGCTTTCTTCGGACAAAAGCGAATCACTTTCGTCACCCACGTTGGGGTCAAAAANAATATTTGGACCCATCTTTTGACTTGGGCTTTCGATTGCCTTTATGTGGATTATTCCACCATTAACGTCGCCTTTTTCAAAGAGAGCACAAGAATTCTCAATGAAGGCGGAGTAATCTGCATCTTCCCCGAGGGCGTCATCAATCCGCGGAAATACGGCTTCTTCGATTTTTCCCGGAGCTATGTCATGCTAGCCCGACGTTCTCATTCGAAGATCCTGCCCCTCTTCCTTTATCCTCAAAAGAAGATGTTTAAGAAAAGCTTGGTTTATATTGGCGATGCGCTCGATGAGAAAGCCTATTTAGAGCAGGGCAGCGTTGAGAGCATCAACGCTTATTTCCAGTCGCAAATCATGCTTTACAGCACTCCATTTATCGAGGGGATTACCTCGCTTGATGAACTGCCGAAATAAGATTTTTTCCTGGCGATAGAGCCCAACCCTAGGATGTCTTTTCTCGCTTCCACCATTCTTTTTTTTCATGCAAAATTAATATTCCGATTCCTTATGATCATTTCGCCATTCCTTTGTTGAAGAACAAAATGAAAAGAACTATATTTCGGGTGAAATTAACCAAAAAAAGGTCCAAAAATCATGAAAAAATACTCTTTTATCCTTCCGTTAGCTCTCTTCTCCAGTCTCCTCGTGAGTTGTGGCGCTAAAACACTCTCCGAAGTAGATGGGATCGCCCTCGCGAAGAAAATCCAGGCTTTCCGTGCCGATTCTTCCTTCGCCTACAAAACGGATAAGTTCACCTATTCCATCAACTTATCAGGCGATTCGATGGGTAACGGAACGAGCAAAATCGATGCCCGTATCATCAAAGGGGAATACATCTATTACAATTTGGTCTCTTCGACGAGCAAGAAAGCCCAAAATGAGACAGTCTATGTCTATAGCAAAGACGGCATCCATTATTTTGCTGAGGACGATGGCACGAACAAAACCTATTCCGAATTGAGCCAGAGCGCTTTCGACGCTGCCCTAGAATCGAACACGAGCGGAATCCGCAATACGGTGATAGCAATGGCCGATGGCGTCTATGAAAGTTTATCAAATTTCACGGAAGCTTCGAGCAGTTCTTCCGCGAATAGCCAAACTTCAACGACCAGCACCTATTCCTTCGCTTCGAGTGGCGATGGCAATCTCGTCGTCACTTGGGATACCACGGAAAAGGATTCCGAGACGAATGCGACTTCTCATGAAGTCATCACTTTCGATCATTACTACCCCGTTTCAGTGAGCGAAGTCATTAAGGGCACAAGGGTTTCTTCCTCCTCGTCAACGAGTTTAGATGGCGAAGGCACGATGAACTTCGCCTGGGATACTTGCAGCCCGTTTTATCCGGATTTAAGCAAGTACACGAAACAATAACCTCGATTTTCTTTCGCCAAGCCTTCGGAAAAATCCGAGGGCTTTTTTATGAACTCTCCGAATAACAAGACCCCGTTTACTCTTCATCCCGAACGCGAGATTTTGGTGAAGAACGGTTTCGAAATGTCTATGATAAAGGCNAGAGTAAGAACGTACCCATGAGCCAAGATGCTTTTGACGANCAAATCTCTTCGAAAGAAGCAGCCCAGGAGAAAATCCGGGCTAAAGTTTTCAAAGAAGAAGGGAAAAACCAAAAAGAATTGGCTCATTGGCAAAAAGAAAAAGCCAAAGCCAAACACCCTGGTTATCTTTGGTATTTGATGCTGGTTTTGGCCCTGGTCTACATCGTGGATGAGGTTGCGACCAATTTGAATTCGACGATGCAGCCTTACATGATCGAAGAATTCTTCGAACAAGGTCTCTCCTTAAATTCCAACGATGCCCAAGCCCGTTGGGATTCTTATGCGGCAATCGGCTTGCTCATGCAAGTCATCACGATTTTCTACCGCCCGTTAGCGGATCGTTTCGGGCGAAAAATCTTCTTGGTCTTCAATACGCTGATTCTGGCTCTCGGCATGATTCTTTGCTATGCGAGCCCCTACTTTCCGATCTATCTTGTCGGTTATTTGATGCTGGTCTTCATGACCGGACCCGATATGCAAGTGGTCTACGTGACCGAATGCGCGCCAAAGGAGCATCGAGCCGCTTTCGTTTCGGTGATCAAAGGCATCGCCCAATTAGGAATCGCCTTGATCGCCATTGGGATGCAATCGTTCATGAAAGGCAACGATTCCGCTTGGCGTCAGGTGTTTTTAATCCCAGCGATCATGGGCTTTGTCGTAGCTTTCTTAGCGTTGCTCTTCGCCCGAGAAACCGATCAATTCCTCGATCAAAGAATCGCTTATTTATCCTTATCCAGCGAAGAAAAATTCAAACTCTTGAGCGATAAAGTCTCCCGAAACGCCCAAGCCCAAGGCGGTGCCATCGCCACCGCGAAATTCGGATTTCGTCACCGGCAATTAAGGAATTTATTTATCGCCTCGATGCTTTATACCACCGCTTTCTACGCCACCGGATATTATGGTCAAACGATTAATAACGCCGGCTATAACGTGACCCAACTCAGCCAAGTCGCCCTCGTCTGGCCTTTTGTTTGCTCTTTTATCACGATCATCTATGGTCTTCTCTCCGACCGGCTCGGCCGCAAAGTGGTATCGACCGCTTTAGGGGGCTTAGCGGTTACAGGCTTAGCTTTACTTTGCACGGGACTTTATCTCGGATGGAACGAATACGTCAATGGCGTCTTCCTTGGTTTCTTTTTGGCGGGTTATTGGAACTGGGGCGATACCATCATTTTGATGGTCAGCGAATCCTGCCCCACCAACTTCCGTTCTTCCGCCTCGGGGGATCAAGGTCTTTTCGCCGCGGTGGGTTATCTCGTGGGCTACCTCGCGACGATCCTCTATAGCAAATATGCGGGCGCGGCGCTCCGCTACTTGGATTTCGTTTATCTCGCCCTCGCCATTCCTGGCGTCCTTGGTGCCATTCTCGTGATTCTTTTCAAGGTTCAGGAAACCAAAGGCATCGACCTTGACCAAGTGAAAGGCGACGAATGGGACGAAAAGCCGATGCGTTCGGCGAAATAGCGAAAATCAAAGGCTCGTTTGAGCCTATTTCTTTTGAATCAAAGCGACCGCTTCATAGCGGGAATGAACCCCGAGTTTTTGATAGAGGACTCCAAGCTCGCTTTTGACGGTATTCTCTTGGATGTAGAGAAGGCGGGCGATTTCCAAGCGGCTCTCGCCTTCTTCAAGATACGCCAAAAGCTGTTTTTCACGTTTGGAAAGAGAAGCCGGCGTTATTAGCGTGAACTGCGGGAAGAGACTTTGGTGATACCGCGCCTCATGAAGAAGCGTCGCCCGATAAGCAAAATCCCCGCCTTTAAGCGCCGGGAAACGCNCGATAAAGGGGANGAGATCCACCAAGCCGGCGAACGGGAGGATCAAATGGTCTTTTTCGCCAAGCAATAAGGCTTCTTTGAGATAAACCCATCCTTCATCTTTACCCACAAGGTGCTCTTGCNAGAGACCTTGGAGGATTAAGCCCATAAACCCGTCAAAGAAGGAAAGGACAATTACTGGGATTATTCTAACGATGTCGGCTGCGATGTCTGGGGCATTCTCATGAGTTTCAAGGCCTTAGGAGAACCCGTTTGCCTCTACATACCAAAATCCCTGCAAATCCCCGGTGAATTTTCTGACGTCCAAGGCGTGGAAGAACCTTTAGGATATGAAGGAGTGATTCCGCAAGGCTTCAAGACGAGAAAACTCGCCAAAGCCACCTTTCTTCTTTTTCAGGGTGAACCCTTCAAAGAAGAGGATTACGAAGAGGCCATCGTCTCGTTAAAAAAGGCCATGGATTCTTACGATCCGAAGCCGTTGGGCTATAAGAAAAAGGCGGATGGTCTCCGGATCCAACTTGAGCCCCGCGGCGAACGCGGTTATTGGGAACTTCTCGAAGTGGAACGCCTACCTCAGTAAGCGTTAAAGACGGCAATTACAGAAAGAACATGAAAAGCCAGCAATCGTCAGGATTGCTGGCTTTTTTTCTCTCGAGGATCCACGACTATTTGGCGTGATAAAGNTTNTTCGTCTCNTAAANCGGNTCGGAGGTATGGTCGATCCCGAGTTTCTTCAAAGTCGAGCAATCGACTTCGGCAAGAATGACGCTCGAATGGGACTGAGCCCCTCGAAGTTTCGGAAGTTGGGCTAAGGCCAGTTCCGCCAAAGGGTTGGTCACGGCGGAAATTGATAACGTCACCAAGATTTCATCGAGATGAAGTCGGGGATTATGTCCGCCCAAATCGTTGACTTTAAGATTGCAAACCGGCTCGATGATGGCTTTCGGAAGAAGCAAAACATCATCCGAAATGCCCGCGAGATATTTGAGGGCGTTAATGATCATCGCGCTGGTCGCCCCTAATAAGGGTGAGGTTTTGCCGGTGATAATCTTGCCATCATTCAGTTCGATCGCGGCGGCTGGCACCCCGGTTTTGAGGGCTTTTTCTTTGCTAGCGGCAATGCATTTTCTTTCGCTCAGATTAATATCGTTGGCCTTCAAAAGTGAATCGATCTTATCCACTTCGGCATCATCGGCTTTTTCGTTGCGGCGGTCGACCATGGCTTTAAGGTAACGCCGAATGATTTCCTGGCGAGCCGCGGCTTGGCAAACCGCATCGTCGGTGATGCAATAGCCTGCCATATTGACGCCCATATCCGTTGGCGATTTATAAGGCGAAGAGCCGAAGATCTTATCGAACANGCGATTCAAAACCGGGAAGATCTCGATGTCACGGTTGTAATTGACGGCCGAGACCCCATAGGCTTCCAAATGATAAGGATCAATCATGTTGACGTCGGCTAAATCAGCGGTCGCGGCTTCATAAGCCAAGTTGATCGGGTGACGAAGCGGAAGGTTCCAAATCGGGAAGGTTTCGAATTTGGCATAACCCGATTTAATGCCCCGTTTATTGTCGTGATAAAGCTGTGAGATGCAGGTCGCCATTTTGCCACTTCCAGGGCCAGGCGCGGTCACCACCACCAAAGAACGACTCGTCTCAATATAATCATTCTTTCCTAATCCCTGATCGGAGAAAATCCGCTCAGTGTCGAAGGGATAATTCGGAATCGCATAGTGTCGATAGGTCTTAATCCCTTGCTTTTGCAGGGCTTTTTCAAAGAGTTTCGAGGCTTTTTGGTTATTAAACTGAGTCAGGCAAACGCTGCCGACATAAAGACCAGCCTCGTTAAAGGCGTCGATCAAGCGCAAAACATCCTGATCATAAGTGATGCCAAGGTCTTCCCGTATTTTGGCTTCTTCAATCGCTTCGGAGTTAATCACGATAACGATTTCGGCTTTGTCTTTCATCTTCAGCAAAAGCTGCAGTTTGCTATCGGGTTTAAAACCAGGCAAAACCCGGGAAGCGTGATAGTCATCGAAGAGTTTTCCGCCGAATTCGAGATAAAGTTTTCCGCCGAATTGGTCGATTCTTTCTTGAATATGCGCACTCTGTAAGGACAGATATTTTTCATTATCGAAACCGATGGTCATCTTTTACCCTCCCTCGCCTCAACTTCCAATGTCCTTTATTATAGCTTTCTCCTCAAGCTTATCCCTAGCGAAATTAGAAAAAACTCCAGCGAAAAAGAGCGAAAGGAGAGCCGGGAAAAATCGAAAGAGCCGAAGCCATGAGAGGACGGGCGCAAAAGCGATCTTTTATCTCTCAATCCTCAAGGGGCCGATGCAGCCTTAGCTTATGTCGCCTTGAACGATTTGGATGATAACCATTGGGCGATGGAGGGTCCCTCGTATCTTTCGGGAGCGGAGGTTTGTCTTCCTCTCCCGGTTTTTTGCCCCATCAAATATCCCCTGCAAAACGGACTTCTTTTTCTTTTTTTGTTTTAAGGCTGAAGCACTTTTTCGAGAGTCTTGTAGAGATCCTCGGGGCTCACGGGTTTTGCCAAATGGGCATTCATGCCCGAAGCCAGGGCTTTTTTAACATCGTCCTCAAAGGCATCGGCGGTCATGGCGATGATCGGCACTTTCTTCGCATCTTCCCGGGTTAAAGAACGAATCACTTTGGTCGCTTCATAGCCATCCATGACTGGCATCCGGATATCCATTAAAATCGCATCGAAATAGCCAATCGGCGCGTGAGAAAACTCACTGACGCCCCGCTCACCATTGTTGGCCAAGATAACCACCACGCCTTTTTCTTCAAGGAGACGCCTGGTAATCTCTTGATTGAGCGGATGGCCTTCGCATAAGAGAACGTGCTTGTTATGAAGAATGGCAAATTCCGAACGTCCCGGAGTCTTTTTTTCGCCTCATTGCTCATTTCTTTCGCCCGATTGACCGCGGGGAAATCCAAAACGACCTCAAAACGGGTCCCCTGACCCTTCTTGCTTTCGCAATGGATCGAGCCTCCCATCAAATCGACGAGTTGCTTGACGATCGCTAAGCCTAAGCCCGAGCCCCGACGTTCCGAGCAATCATCGCGACCCTCTTGGCAAAACGGCTGGAAGAGATTCTTTTGGAACGCTTCACTCATGCCGATGCCATTATCGGTGATCGTGTGGGTGACGCTCATCCGTTTTTCTTGGGGATCGTAATGGCTTACGATCGTATAAGAAATCGTTCCGCCTTCGGGAGTGTATTTGACGGCATTCGAGAGAAGATTGAAGAAAATCTGGTTGCAGCGAAGCTTATCCGCTAACGGGAGATAATCCGTCGAGTTCGCTCTTCTTTGAAAAGGAAATGCTGACCCTTTTCTTTCATAAGCGGGACGATGACCGCATCAAGATAGGCATGGAATTCCTCGAGCGGATAAGGCTCAGGATTCAAGACGATCTTGTTGCTCTCGGCCTTCGACATATCGAGAACATCGTTGATGAGACCGAGCAAGAATTTTGAGGAAGTGTCGATCTTTTTGAGACATTCGACGGTGCGGGGAGGATTCGTTTCTTCTTGGGCCAGATAGCTCATGCCGATGATGCCATTAAGTGGGGTGCGAATATCGTGCGACATCCGCGAGAGGAATTCCGATTTGGCATCGTTGGCCGCCATCGCCTGAAATCGAAGGCTCTTTTCTTTTTCGAATTGGGCTTCTCTTTCTTGGCNATGGAATTCCTCGAGCGGATAAGGCTCAGGATTCAAGACGATCTTGTTGCTCTCGGCCTTCGACATGTCGAGGACATCATTGATGAGACCGAGCAAGAATTTCGAGGAAGTATCGATCTTTTTTAGGCATTCAACCGTGCGAGGAGGATTCGTTTCTTCTTGGGCCAGATAGCTCATGCCGATGATGCCATTAAGTGGGGTGCGGATATCATGCGACATCCGGGAAAGGAATTCCGATTTGGCATCGTTGGCCGCCATCGCCTGAAATCGAAGGCTCTTTTCTTTTTCGAATTGGGCTTCTCTTTCTTGGCGAAGCACCACTTCTTCGCTCACATCGATATAGGTAGCATAGAAAAGTTTTCCTTCGGGGGTTTCCTCGTGAAAGGCGACCTCTTGGCTCAAATAGTGATAAACTCCATCCCCACCGAGGGTGCGATACGGGGCAATCGTGAACTGTTTTTCGTTATAATTCGCAGCAAAAACGGCGCGAACCCGGGCGATATCATCGGGATGGACCCCGATGCAAGCATCTTGAATATAGGAAAGAACAAGCGGATTTTTGATCTGTTTATCGAAGATGATGTTGTGGTCATAGTCCGGGAAATGAAGGATCCGGAACATTCTTTGGTTGACGTATTGGAAGGAGACGTGATTCGGATCCTTCATTAAAAGAATGCTAATGCCGGCAGCAATCGAGTCCATCAAATTGCGGACTTTCTCATTCTCGGCTTTCATGGCTTCGACTTGTCGTTGCTGCTCAAGGAACAGAGCGGTGACATCGGAATCGAAAATGACGATGGTATCGCTCCCACTCTCCAAATAATAATGCTGGAGTTTCCGGTAGCGGATCCCCCCATCTTTTTGGAGGACCGGCACCATCAGTTCGTAATGATCACTCCGCGAAAGTTCATCGAGAATCTTCGAACTCTCCGTCATCTTGAGAAAATCCGGGACAAAGGCCTTGTCGACCCAAGTGGCTGCGCTTTCTTCGCGCAAAGTGGAAAAAGGCACGAGCTGATGCTCTTTGGGAAAAAGACGAAGGAAAATCTCCGGGCAATCCGGCGCGAGATAAATCGCTTCGATCTTGCCCTTAGTCGGATAATAAAGGGCGATGAAATCGTATTCGTGGCGCGTCATGATCGTAAAAAGCGAGCCCATGAGACGCTCTTGAGAGATGTCGAGAGAAGAAATCACCCCTTCGACATCGGAAGTGAGCGGATTGCGGATGAGTTTCGCGCTCGTGCGGATAACGTGGCGTTCCTTGAGCAAATCGTAGCGGCCATATTCCAAAGAAAAAACATCATTGCCAGCATTGAAGCCCTCTAAAAGCTTCGCCCGAGAAAAACATTCGGCAAAAACCGCTTTCTCTTGGGGATCAATGATCAAGGATTCGAGGCGCGAAAGGAAATCGTCATAATTCAAAAGATGATCGACCTGGGCCGAAGAAGCGGAGTGGACATGCGGCTCCTCGCAACTATTGCGTGAAAGGTTAACTCGGATGATGCCGATGGCGGCAGGATTAGCGGCGAAAGAATCGCGGATCGTCTCTTCAAAACGGAGGTGTTCCGCCTCTTGCCGGGCGATGTTGGCGGTGATATCGATGATCACGACNTAGAACCAAAACTTGCCCTGCTCATCTTGGACTAAATGCCCTTCGTCTTTGACCCAAACGAGCGAACCATCTTTCTTTTCGATGCGATATTCGCATTGATCAAAGGGGGCAAGCGCGATTTGATCGAGGATGGATTTTAACGTTTTTTCGCGGTCTTCCTCGTAAACCATTTGCGAAAAACGGTTCTGAAATTTCTGGCGGAATTCTTCATCGCTATAGCCTAAGAAGGAAAGCATGTTCCCGCTGATGAAGGCAAAATAATCATTCTTTTGATCCGCGGCATAAGAAAAAATCCCACCCGGTGCGTTTTGTAGGAGCGCCTCCATGGCCTTAACGTAATCGGGTGAATCGTGCTTGGGGGATTCCATAAAAGTGGGACGAGGATATGTCGGCTTTAATTTGGATGTTTTAATTATAACATTCCTTCGATAGGATGCGACTATAATGCAAAACGTAACTCAGCATTTCATCGCCGAATCAAAAGGGGAAATCGTTGAAAATCCCTGATCTATTGACGCCATCCCTATCTCCTCGATAAGCCAAGAGGAGTCTCCCGTCACTTTTGAGCATTTGTGGGACAATAAAGGAAGAATAAAAAAGAAAAGAACAAGCTCGATCCGTTAACAAAATGACGGCAAGTCCTTTAGAGTGTCATTTCTTTCAAACCCTCAAGGCTCAGTTTCAGTATCTTGGCCTTCCTCCGCGTGATGAAACGGACATCGTGACTCACATAGAGAACTGCCCCGTGGAAGGAATTTAAGAGGTTATCCAGCATATCCAAACTGAAAGGCGAGAGGTTCCGAGTTGGTTCATCGAGGAGCAGGACGTTATTTTCTTCGAGAACCATCTTGAGGAAGAAGAGCTTGGCTTTTTGCCCACCCGAAAGCGAGGAAAGGGGATAAAGCATTTCCTCGCTCGTGTAGCGGAGCGAACCGAGATAAAGCCGGGCTTTATCGCGGGCTTTCTTATCGACGTCGGAAGAAAGAAACGAAAGGATTGTCCCCTTCTTTGTAAAGGATTCTTCGTAATTCTGGCTCATGAAGCCAAGGCGAATGTCTTTTCTCGCTTTATTCGCCTCATAAAGAGTCTCAAGCAAAGTGCTTTTTCCGATGCCATTATCGCCGATGATGGCGGTTTCGCCAGGCCCATAAAGCTGAAGATCGACCTGGGGTATTAAAAGTTTATCGCCCCGAAATAAAGGACCGGAATAGCCGAGGACTCGTTTCCCGTTAGGAAGGGCGACGTTCTCGGGAAAGACCAAGTGAAGATAAGGATCGCCTTCGGGCTTCTCCCCAATCGCGGCTTCTTCTTTCTCAAAATGCTTTTTCGCTGAGAGAAGGGTCTTCATCTTTTTCTTCAATAAGCGACCCGTCTCCGGATCGCGGACGCACTGATCTTGGTCGTATTTGACTTCTTGATAGATTTTCGCCCAGCGCTTCTTTTGTAAGGCGAGTTCGGCCTCTTTCTTTTCGACCACTTGGGTCTTTTTGAGAAAGAGATCCTTCCGCCGAGCCTTATATTCTTCATAAGGAATCCGGGCGAAAGTGGCTTTCATTTCGCTTTTCCGATTCCATTGTTCCAAGTGAAGAATCCCGTTCGCGCATCGAGAAATCAATTTCTCGTCATGGCTCACGAAAAGGACGCTCACGGAGGTCGAAAGAAGGAAATCCTCTAAGAGGGCGAGGCTTCCAAGATCAAGATCATTCGAGGGTTCATCAAGGAGGAACGTTCGATAATCCCGAAGCCCCAGTTTGACTAAAGCGAGACGCACCACTTCGCCTCCGGAAAATTCGTTAAGCCGCTTGTCTTTCGAAAAACTGCCCTTGGGAAAATGGGCTTTGTCCAAAGCGGAAGGAACTTTCCCGAGAAGTCGATAATCCTCAACTACCCCATTCGGCTCGTCCAAAAGGAAATAATCCAGGACGTTCGTCTCGCCCCAGCGGAGAAGAAGATCCTGCTCGAGATAGCCACACGGAAGTTCCAAATGTTTGCTTCCCTCAACTTCAAAACCCGGAAGAGGGATGCCCGCCAAGTATTTGAGGATGGTGCTTTTGCCATTGCCCTCTTCGCCGATCAGGGCGATTCTTTCGCCCGAATTCACGACAAAAGACAAATCTTTGATCAAGACGCGACCTTCCTCGATTTGTGTGATCGTTAATTGTTGAACTTGTAACATGCGTTAAAACCTCTTTTGTTTTTCCGAAAAAAGAAAAACGCCAAAGAACGCTTCATCGGACGTTCTTTTGGTGTTCAAGGTTAATAGCGCATGGGTTTACGGTCTTATCGTAAGGCGCGAAAACGTGAGAGTCAAAGCCTTTCGTTTTCGTTGGCTCATCCGTTCTTTTGAAGAATGGTCGGATATGAACCAGAAAAAAAGGAATCAAAGCCCAAGCCTCAACTCGTGAAAAAAGAGGAAGAAAAAGAAAAAGGCCTCCCTTCCGTAGAAAAAAGAGGATAATCAAGCATTTTTTAAAGCGAAAAGGACATTTCATTTCGAAGGAGGGCTCCACGAACAGCGAAAACCTTTATAATGATACAAGCCTAAGCCAAAAAAAGGAAAGAAAAGAGAAAAGAGCAATGATTCTAAAAGAGGCGATTCTTGCGAACTTTGTCACCCTCATTTTGCTTTTTGGACTCGCTTTCGTCATTCTCTTTAATCGGGATTACGACAAACGAAACAATCGCCTTTTCTTCGCTTTCATTATCATCGTCTTCGCGCTCGATATTTCGGATATCGGGGATTATTGCTTGGCCGCCCAAGACGTCTTAAGTCCTTGGCGGTATGTGACTTCGTCTTTAGGCTACACGCTCCGGACCGCTTCTTTAGCGATGATCGTCACCATTGTCATGCGGCGAGAAAAATCCACGATGCTCATTTGGATTCCCGTCGCGGTTGTCGCACTTTTCGTCTTTACGACGCCATGGACTCATTGGGTGTTTTACTTCAATGACGCCAACCTTTTTATCCGGGGTCCGATTGGCTATCTCCCCCACGTCATCAGCCTCATTTACGTGGTTTTTGGCATCGCGATGATGATCGTGATGATGAAGAAAGTCGGCCTTGGCGAAATCCTCCTCGTCGCCTTCATCGCTATTATCAGCATTGGATCAGCCCTTCTTGAGATTCTCGCGGACGCGAATTTTCTCATCACCGGGGCGATGGTGGTCTCTTGTACCGTCTATTACATTTTCCTTTACGTCAACGTCTACAAACGGGATGCCTTGACGGGATTATTGAACCGCCACAGTTTCTATTTGCGAGGTGAAAGCCTTGCCAAATCGCCTTTCGCGGTGGTTTCAATCGATCTCAATGGCTTAAAAGCCCTCAATGACAGCCAAGGCCACCAAGAAGGGGATTTGGCTTTGTGCACCCTCGCCAACGCTTGTTTAAGCGCTGGGAAAAAAGACTTCGTTCTCTATCGGACAGGCGGCGATGAGTTCGTCGCTTTGGGCAAAGGGGCTTCAATCGAAAGCGCTGAAGCGTTTGTCGCTCAAACCAAACGAAATCTCGCCAAGACCCCTTATATGGCCTCCTTCGGCTGCGCGGTTTCCGATGGTCATGAAAGCTTTGATGCCGTTCTCAATCGTTCCGATGAATTGATGTATCAAGATAAAAAGAATTACCCCCACCGCGAATAGGCGATGACAGCATTCAATAAAACGAATAAATCCTCGGAAAGTCCGAGGATTTTTTAAACCCAAATCAAGGGTTTCTCAATCATCGGCAATCAAGACGGAAAAAGGGGCGGTATAAAAGCAATCCTCGGGATCAGCACGCTGGCAAAAACGGAGCGAGAAAAAATAGTAAGAGTAATAATCCAAATTGCTGGGGATTTGAAGAGAAATCGGACCATGGATACCAGAAAAATCGAAGATGAAATCATCTCCCATCTTGCCCCGATTGATGCGAATCAGGTACTTCTCGTCGCTATATTCCTCCGTGGAAACATAAGTGAGATCCAAAGAGAGACTGCCGCCCCGCGTCCGGGCGAGACATTTCTTTTGCGCGGTGATATAAATGCCCTGCAAAAGGCCAGAAACCAAGGGCGCAGAATAAAGAGGCTTCGGATTTTTAAACGCGAAAGGCAGGCTGATGTTGCCCAAGCCAAAATCGCTCGTAATCGTGAAACTCGCTTGATAAAAGGTATCGTCCATCGCATCGGAAGAAAAAGTCACCGTTGGACTAGTACTCGTTCCAAGGCTTCCATCATAGGAAGTAATTTGATACGTGATGCTCGCGTGGTAGCGCTCGAGATAATCCTCGGGCATCGTCTTTAACGAAAAGGTATGGGTCCCGGGCGTCACCGGACTCTCTTCGGTCGAAATGCCATCGCACAAGAGCTCCGCCCGCTTTAAACCGGGCAAATTCTCGCGAATATCCTGGCCTGCTTCGGAAAATGTCTCAAGAAGAAGAGGGGTGCCATAGACAGGCTCATCTTCGTGACCGACGGCATAAGCTTTCGCTTTGATTTTGAACTTCACACCATTGGCAACCGTGCCTAAAATGTGGAGATTTCTTAATCCATAAGCGCTGCCCACGCCCCCTTCGTAAGCCTCGAGATATACCCCGCTTGAAGGAATGTCCTCGAGAACATAATCGAGGCGATATTTGTCTTGATTACTTTCGGTGAATTCGAAGCCGCCACAATCGACACCGACCAAATAAGTACCGGCGGGCAGAAGGTTAAATTTCGTATAGTCTTTCGCCATCGAGATATCGAGGCGTTTAAGCCCTGGGATATAGGGCGAAAGATATTCCGAAGACGAACTCGATAAGGATGAAGAAGACCCTCCATCCTGAGAAGAGGAACTACTACCAGCGCTCGAAGAGGAAGCGTTTGCGGAAGATGAACTTCCGTTCGAACTCGAAGAAGTCCCTTGGCTCGAAGAACTCGAAGACGTGACGTTTGACGTTATGGTAAAGGCTAAAATCGATGATAAAAGCCAGGTATTATCGGAGGTTATCGAATTGGAGGTCTTATCCTCCGCAGAGGTTTTAAGCCACAAAGGCGAGGTCGAACCGACCAAAGCCAAAATACCCGCTCCCGCAAAGAGATACGAGATCCATTTCTTGGCAGGAGATATTGTCTTTGCCACCGCTGGTAGCGGGAGGACAATCGGCGTAGAGACCACCGCTACTGCCTCCGAAGACGCGGGCTTTTCTTGCAATTTTTCTTCGAGTTTTTCATAAGAGAAAACCGAAGGTTTGAGCCCGTAATAGCCTAAAGCGAGGATGAGGCTCGAAAGCGATATCAGGGTCGCGCCGGATTCGTAGTTGATGATCGTTCGGGGCGTCAGGTCAAAAAGGGTAGCCTCTTCTTGCAAAGAAAGACCTTTGCTCTTCCGCAAAAAGGTAATGTTTTCTTTTAATAAGGACGGATCTGCCTTGGGGTTTTCGCCTTTAAAAGGCAAGGGATTGGGGTTTTGCGAAAGTAAATCATCGAGCGATAAAGAAAGGGTGGTCGCTAATTCGGGAAGGGTAAGGACTGAAATTTGGGAATCCCCCGCTTCGAATTTGCTGATTGCTTGAATCGTGTAGCCTAAAGCTTCCGCCACATCGCTTTGGTGAAGAGCGAGGCGTTTTCTCCGTTCGGAGACATAGGTGCCTAGTTTTCCTTTATCGCCTCTTCCATGTCCCGATGGAATACCCACTTTAGACTCGCGTACGCTAAAACTGATCCTTATTTTAGTCCTTCCCTGGCGAAAAATCGCGTTCTCAGTAGGAAAAAGAAAGGCGAAATAGGAATAAAAAAAGATACACGCCAAACCCTCTGGTGGATTTGGGCTAATCAAAATCAATCGAAAAAACCTCGTTATCTTGAGAGACCCTACCCCGATGGATCAAAAAGAAAAACCTTTTTTCGCGTTTTGGAAAGCTTTTGCCCTCAGCTTTTCAAGCGAAACGAAAAGAGGCTTTTATATAAACTAGTCGACGACAGAAACAATATTGCCCCGCCCGATCTTTTTCGCCGCGTGAATCGCTTCGTTAGCCATCTTCAAAGCCTGAGCGTAGTTATCAAAAGAACCCTGGAAGAGCCCATAGCCGATACAGCACGATAAGGGGATCTTGTTTCCTTCAGGAGAAAGGAGTTCCACCGCTTCAAGACCGCGCTTAACCTGAGCGAAAAATGTCGATGCTTCCTCAGGCTTATTCACCGAAAGAGCAAAGACGAATTCATCGCCGCCATAGCGGAAGACCCGAACGGAGGGCGATTCGAGAGAATGAAAATAGACACCACCTAAATGCAGGGCTTGATCGCCCGTTTGATAGCCATAGCCATCATTGATGTCTTTGAAGTGATCGTAATCAAGGAGAGCTAATGCGAAACAAGATTGTTTCTTTGCTAAGGCGGGGAAGCGTTTCTTTTCTTTATCAAGCGCCCGACGGTTCGCCAAACCCGTCAAAGCGTCGGTATCGNTTTCCTCGAGAAGCTTTTGCGCCCGTTTCTGGGCCTTTTGATAGGCGCTATTCACCCGAACGAAATCAAAATGGAGTTTGGTGTTTTCTTCAAAGTCGGTCGAGAGTTCTTTCGTCTGCTTTTCGTAGAGTGACGAGAGTTCTTGATAATCTTTTCCTGCGGCGAGGGCATCGCCACGCTTCTCGGCGATAGCGGCTTTCCCTTTGGCAATAAAAATCGCGCTTGTCAAGGCGGGAGAAGCGGCTTGAATCGCTTCGATCTTGGCTAAGAAAAGCTCCGCATCATCGATGAAATCATATTTCACGAGAAGGAGAAAAGCGGATTCGTCCTCATCCAATAGAAGACTCGAAAGAGAGGGATCTTGCTGCAAGGGCGAATTCAAAAAATCCATCGCTAAAGCGTGGAGGTCCACGCTCTCATGAAGAGCTAAGCTGATTTCCGCTTTGCTTAATGGGAAATAGGCGGCGAATATCGGCGGAGTTGGCTTATCTTGGCTTTCTTTTTCCGCTTCAAGAATCGCAGCGCGGGCCTCTTCATAACGATTAAGGGCCGCCAAAACCAATGCCCGGTTATAGAGAATCGCGTACCGGGCGGAAGGGTCGCTACTGTATTGGCAATAAGCGATGGCCTGATCGAGGCATTCCAAGCACTTATCATTCTCCTGAAGATCGCGATAAGGCGCAGCCATATTGCCATAAACCGCAGTATAACGATCGCGGCACTTCTTCATCTCCGAAAGGGAGAGGGCTTGCTGAGCATAAAACAAGGAAAGGTGATAGCGTTTCTTGTAATAAGCCAACAAGGAAAGAAGGACGAAGCAATCGATATAAAAAGGCATGAAGGGATAATTCATGTAGGTGAAAATAAAACTCTTAATGATTTTCTCCGCTTCGTCGAACCGGGTGGAATAGAAAAGACTGACGCTATAAGAATAGAGAGCGATCTGCCGGGTTTGTGGATTTTTGATGGCTTGATTATCGCCGACGCTTTTGGCAAAAAGAGCGGCCTCGGNATCCGANANTTTGCGCTTNTCNTCGAGNAAGGANGAAAANTCNTCAGGNCTCATTTTNANGTTCATNAANNCATTGTAGCGCTTTTCTTTCCCATTCGTCATCGTTGACGCGATTAGCGGGCTTAAGGGTAATCAAAAAGATCGTCTTTTGANCCTCTTTCCCAGCNANCACGCNCCTTTGGGCAAAGAAAAAAGTCGACAGTCAAGAAGGACTGTCGGCCTCATTCGTTCTATTTCTTTTTGATCGGAATCCAGATTTCGCTTTGGTAATGCGGATCGTCCATCGGCATNTCGCTATAGAANTCGATGTCGATNTTNTCCGAGAGTTCGTACTCGCTATGAGAGGGTAACCATTCGTGCCAGATCGCCGTGTTGACGGATTGCATCGAGCCCGGCAAAGGACCGACGCATTTGAACTTGGCCCAGAGACTCGCGGGAATCTTTCGCGTCTTGAAGCCTTCGGGGAGTTTCTCGCCACGGTACTCACCAGCGATAAGATAATCGAAGTCTTCTTTTCCATCGTTCACACAAACGCCCAATTCACCGATACGGGCTTTTTTCACGAGCTCGAAGTTCGGATAAGATGGCTGGCAGATCTTTCGGATGGTCTCGCTCCAAAAAGCGGGAATCTTCTTATAGGCTTCATCGAAACTAAATCGTCGACTAACGCCGATGATTTCGAATGCTTTCATCTCAACGATTTGATAATCCATATGTTGTCCTCCTTGGATTAACGATGCCACTACGAGCGGAAGGAAAGGCTTGATTTTCGCATGGTCTTTTCGCGCCACTCTCGGGCTGACGCCGAGGCTCCGTTTGCACGCTCGAGAAAAGCTTTCCGGGGTCGCGTAATGGTATTTATAGGCCACATCAATNACTTCCAAAGAAGGCGAAGCGGAGAGTTCGAGGAGGGCTTGGTAAAGCTGGCGTTCCCGGATATATCCGGANANGGTCAGCCCCGTCACGCCTTTCCAAATTCGCATGAAATGGTAAGGCGAGATNGCCACGTGCTCCGCCACATCCGTATAAGAAAGATCATCCTCGAGGTGACTTTCGATATAGCGGACGGCTTCTTGAAGGGTTTCGATGTAGTCCATGGNNATAGTTTAGATNCTTCGCCTTCCTCATTCTTGTCAATTCTTGCTTTTTTTACGAAAAATGAATCGCCGGAGTTCTCTCTCCATAGGAGAAAAAGCCTCGTCAGTGCAAAGATTGAGGTTTTGTCGTCACTTTAATGACGAATTTTGTCAAGAGTTCCCTCGGAGTTTTACATTCTTCAGCTAACTAAAGTAGAGCCTTAGAAGCGATGAAAATCGCTGAGGCGAAAAGAAGAGATAGCTTCATCCGTTAAGCTTTTCTTTCTTATAATAGACAAAAAGAGGGAGTATTGAAAAGACATGAGTTTTTCTCTCCGACATCCCCGATGGATCATCGGGGGGACGATCCTCGTTGTTTTGACGCTCATTTTCAGCATCACCACCTTGGTGAACTATAATGGTTTGGTTCGGCAAAACGAGACCGTCAGCTCCCGTTATGCTCAAGTGCAGAACCTCCTCAAAGAACGCCACGATAAACTCAGTCAACTTTACGCTACCTTGGCGGGCGAACTCACTGAAGAGCAAACGATCATTAATGCGATCACGAGCGCTCGCGGNGCTACCTTGGCGGGCGAACTCACTGAAGAGCAAACGATCATTAATGCGATCACGAGCGCTCGCGGGGCCTACACGGGAGAGAATCCTGCCTCCGACAGTGCCGAAATCACGTCCTATAACCACGTCGTTGCTGTGGTCGAAGACAATAAGCCAAACTATCTTTCCGCCTCAGGATTCCGCATGGTGATGGATGAAATCTCCGAAGCCGAAAATAAGCTTGGGGTCGGACGAAAAGACTATAACGACTCGGTGCGTTCTTATAACACCAGCATCGTGCTTTTCCCTTCGAATCTCATCGCCGGCATGTTCCGCCTCAATACGCCAAAAACCTATTGGTCCGTTGATGGAAGCGATACGGCGATGCCGATTTTTACCTCTTATATCCCCTCCTCCACCGCCCATTCTTAAAGGATGATTATGCGGGGCCGAGGTTTTACCTTTTTCCATCTCGTTGCTCTCGCCTTAATCGGGGTTTATTATCTCGTTCTTTTTTTGCTTCCCGCCGATCCGACGAATCCCAGCGCGGAATTCTATGTGAGCGACTACGCTGAGGCTTTTTCTAGTGCCACAAAAGACCATTTTCTCTCGAAATCCGATGAGGTTTTTCGTCGAAGTGAGGGCAAAGACCCGGGTGGGTTACAAATCGTCACCGCAACGTATCGCTATCCTTCCACGGGGAGCGAAACCTATAACAAAACCGAGCTCTTCCGCAAATGGAAGATCGGGGAAAACGATATGGGGCTTCTCCTCCTATATTCTTACGAGGTAACCGCGACTGGTGGGATTCGGCTTTTTAAAAGCGAAGCCGAGATTGGCTATCGTCTTTCCGGGTATTTGACGGCGGGTGAAATGGGACGAATCTTTGATGAAACCTTAGGAACGCTCAAAGATTATTCCGATCGCGTGAGTTTAGAAATCGCCCAAGCGAAAGCCTATGGACTCGTCCTCGAGAATGTGATTCCCGAAGCCTATAACATCGCGGTCACCCCNTTTGATGAAGCNCGTTATGAGGATTACCTCATCCATTACGATGGCGAAAGTTATCCCCCATCGCATCCCTTAAGCACCTGGGACTTCGTCTTTGCCTTTCAGGGGGACTTCTTCTATGGCTTTGGAATTCCCCTCATCGTTTTAGGGGTCGTCCTTTTAGGCGATGGGGCTATCTTTGCAAGCGGAAGAGGCGGAAGTTCCGGAGGCGGCGGTGTTTTCCGGATTTTTCGTTAGCGTTTCCTCTGGAGCTCGCCCTTTGTTTCATCCCCGCGAAAAAACCATTCGCCTAAGGTTAGCAAAGATAAGAAATCGTTAAGTCATTGAGATAAAAAGTCAGCGAATATATCGAATCGAGGCAGTAATAAAAGCCTAAGGATTCCGCGACATAGCCTANNGCTAAAGAGGCGACGTCGATCGTGACAGTCTTTTTGGTATAGGAGGTCGCGCAAAAGGAAGAAGAGATGACGCTGCCATTACCGTTTTTCTCAGAATAAAAGTCAAAACGCCATGCGCTCGTCGGATTTTCGTCGATGCTATAGCCGAGCGTTAGCGACGTCGGATGATGAATATTGAAAACGAGCAAGCCCCAGTCTTTCGCATTCTCCCCCGCATATTGTTTAAGCCAANAGCCGCTTCCCGAAGCGCCATAAGATAGACTGCTATCGTGATGGGTGTGATAGTTTGAAAAATCCACGTAGGCATCTTTCGAGGCACCAACGAGATCCGTCAAGGGATGAAAATCGCTTTTGGGGGCGCTTGAAAAAACATTTGGCTGATTCTTAGCTTCCTTTAAAAGAAGACTCCGTTCCGAAGAGGCTTCAAGGAAATAAAAAGGGGTCGTTTGGGCTCGAAGAAAAGCGAAGGGCAAACTCAAAAGGAAAAGGAGCCCAAGAACGAGGAGAGTCTTCTTTCCTTTCAAGAAAACCATAAACGATACCCGCTAAAGGCATTCTAAGAAAAAAGGCGTAAGTTCGGCAAGGGCTCTTCGCCCACTTCCGCTTGGTTCTTCTTTCTCATCGAGGCGATAGCGCGAGAAAACAGAAGAAGAGTAAAGTTTTCCCTTTATCCAGTTCAAGCGTGTTTCTTCACGCGTGCGTCTACCTGCGAAAGAAAGAAACAATTAACAAAGCCAGCGTATCGGGGGATGAAACACGAATAAATTGACGATATTTAATTTTGAATAACTTTTTAGTTATTGCTCACCATATCTAATTTTGTTAATGTTCAATCAAAGGGAGCATTGACAATATGAAAAAACGGAATTTATTCCTGTTCGGACTAGCTGCTTTTCTCACTTTCGGCATGCTGAGTGGCTGTGGCGGAGTTCTTTCTAGTTCCTCTTTCTCGACGGGCACGTCATCCACAGGATCCTCCACTTCATTGCCAGGGTCCTCCCCCTCCTCGACTAGTAGCGGCACTTCTTCAACGAGCGTCATCGAAGAAGAAGTCCTTGATCTCACGCTCCTTCCCCAGGCCCACGAAGCGGTTACCCCCACGGATGACGAAGTCGTCCAGATTGTTTCAATCGCCGAAAAAGGCATCACGATTTCCAAGATTGACGAGGCGACGGTACTTCTTATCAAAAACATCATTAAAGAAGCTTATCTCACCCCTGAGAAAGTCACTCTCTTAGTCACGGTGGCTAATGATGTCGTCGCCGGCATCAAAAAGAATACGCTCAGCGAAGCCAGCGTCTCCTTTAAGGCTTTTTATTCCCACCTCGACGCGGCTTTGAAGAGCATCGATGGGGATCAAATTGGCTACCTCCTTCGCGAATTTGCCCTCCTCGCGCAAAAGAGAAAAGATAAGACCTCCTCCTTGCCTTATGGCTTATTCTTGGGCTTAGAGAATGCGAAGGATTATCAAGGCGCGTTGGCTGCTTTTGGGACAAAATTCCCCGGGTTTAAGAGCCAATACGAGCTCTATTCAAGCTACTTCGATGGCAGCGTCTCTTACCAAGAGAATCCCCTTGAGGGCATTCTCACGCCAGATTCGGGCTTGGCTATCGCCCTTGGACGTTCGCTTCATCTCTTATTGCGCAAAGCCATCACCCTTTTCTCCGAAGAAGAAAAAGTCCTCGCCCTTGCTTCCTTGGCTTTGACGCTTCGAGGGGAAAACCTTCCTTATGCCCAAGAGGTCAAAGCCAAACTCCAGTCGATCAAAGAAAACCCGGTGGCTTTGATCAATCACCTCGGAAGCTGGATCCTCTCCTTCAAAATCACGAAAGCGAGTTGGGCGATGCTCCAAACGAAAGCCGTGGATTTCTTCAAAATGCTGATTGGTATCCAAAAGCATGTTGAACTCTCGGCGAAGGCCGTCAATGTCACGTATTTTGACGCTTTGATATCCTTCGTGGAAGAAAAGAAGAATCTCATCCAAGGCGAGAACATCGAAGTCGTCCTTAAACTCTTAGGTCTCATCGCGGAAAAATTCTCGAGTGAGGAATATCAAGCGATCCTGGCTAGTCAAGGCGATAACCCTCTCAACCCCCTGAGCAAACTCTTAAGCCTCTACGAGAAAGCTTACGCCGGGCTTAGTCCCAGCGAAAAAGCCACCCTTTCGAGCTTATTTACCCAGCTTGGTCTTTCTTATGAAGAGNTCATGAGCACCTTGACGAGTTGGCAAGGGTTCGATCTGAATAACCAAAACGAAGTCCAAACGATGAAAGACTATCTTTCAAGCCTCGGGCAAAAAGTCGCCAGTCTCTTCACCCCGAGCGTGAAAGAACTCCAAGTCAATGTTTATCTTCAGGACCCCTTCTGCCTCAAAAATACCACCATCGCCCCGAAACGCTTCGCCATCTACCCTCGTCTTCCGAGCGATTCGAGTGAAAACTACGCCATCCTCGATGTCGTGGCCCCGACCGATACTTTGGGATTCCACCAAGGAAGCTTCGTTTTAAAGGTCTTGGCGTCCGGAGCCACGTATCACTACATTTTTGGCTACGACGTGATCCCGACTTTCCTCGGTTTAGATCCGCTCCAATACTTGGTCTTCTCTTCCCAAAACGGTCAATTCCTCTTTGTGAATAACGTCCTTTATCTTCACGAAGGCGTTAGCGTCGAGGAACTTCGAAATCCTAGTGGCAGCAACATCCGTTTCTTAGAAGGGGATGCTGAAAGCCATGGCATTGCCCTCAATGATCCATCCCTCAGCTTAACCCTTTCATCCACCGAACCTGGCGAAGGCTTCCTCTTATTGGCCTACACCGTGTCGAGTGAGCTGACGATCTATGGCGTCCTCAAGACCCGGATCTTTACCGAAAACGACATCTTCTATTCGAATAACGCCAAACAATCTTACGTGGTGCTCGGGGGCGATACGACCTTACTCATCAGCCAAAACATCATCGGAATCCACGGCGAGACGATCGAACTGACCTACTTCTATCTTTCCTTAGCCACGCTTCAAATTACCCCGAGTGCGTTAGGCGAAGGCGTTTACGAAGGACGCTATCTTGATCACACCCTCCCCATCAGCCTCGTGGTCGTAGATCCCGCATCTTGCCATCTCGATGAGATCGGCGAATACCTCTCGTATTTAAAAACATCCTATTTTATCGGCGAAGCCTTCAGTTTATCAGCTCTTCAGGTCTTCTACTCCTACCAAACGGCGGAAGGAGAAAGACAAATCGCGGGCAGCTTGCTCATTCAAAACCCCCAAGTGACTTTAGAGGGTTTCTCCACGCTGGAACCCGTTAGCCAAGCGGAGGCGAGGTTCACTTATGGCGGCATCAGCGTGACGTTCTCCTATAGCGTGACTCGCAACCACTAACTCCAGGGCGAAAAGAAAACGCCGCCTCGACCCCCATAGGCGGCGTTTTCTCGTGGGTCAGTTCTCCGAATCTTGTTTGAGGAAATGCAAAAACTCTTTGGTGAGATTTTCCGGAGTTTCTTTAGCTCCTTCCGCCAAGTAATAGACTTCGAGGTTAGCAACCGCTCCGGCGTAAAGATAAGCCATGGCCTTATCGCCCCGCTCATGCTCGGCAAAGTCGCGCTCCACCCCTTCGTTAAGGCTGGCAAAAAGATAATGAATCAGGTTTTGATGATATAAGGCGAGGAGATTGTCTTTCTCCTTCGCGAGTTTTTCAAAGCAAGAATAGATGAACTCTTTGATCGAAGAAAAAGGCGTGATCGGTCCCCGGGTTAAAAGAAATTCCAGTTCGCTCCGGGCGAAATAGGCCTTGATGATGTCTTCCTTACTTTGAAAGAGCCGGTAAAACGTCGCGCGGGAAACCCCCGCTTTCTTGCAGATTTTCGTCACGTCGATCGCGTAAAAATCATGCTCCTTCAATAAGGCGAAGAAGCCGTCGATGATATAGTCCTTAGAGTGGGTTTCCATAGTCTGAGACGAAAGTGGTCTTTCTGTCGCAATAAGGATGACACAATCCCCCCTTCTGTTTCAAAGGAAACCCGAGCTCTAGCGTCAGTTTGGAACAGAAGCTAGTCTAGTGTCGCGTTCAGAAATAGGAGGAACGTGAACATGGAAAACACCGTGAAAGAAGAAAAGTACGCCGAGAAGATGCTCGCCGATTATTCGCCGGAGGAGAAAGGCCATTCCGATTACGAAAATTTGAAAACCCTCGAGAAAAAAGTCACCCGTTTGCCCCGGGTTAATGCCTGGGTCATGGGCAGTGTCTACACTTTGCTCTTCGGCTTTGGCTTTTGTCTCGTCCTCAAAGCCATCACCTTCGAAGGCCTCGATTGGTTAGGCTACGTTTTAGGTGGGGTTGGACTCTTGGCGATGATTGCCAACTATTACGTCTACAAAGTCTTCTTACGCCATCAAAAAGCCCTCTATGGCAATCAGATCGTTGAGACCTCGAAAAAGATTCTGGGCTAAGAAAGAAACACGAAGACGACAAGAAAGCCCCGTTCCTCATTTTTGAAGACTCGCTAAAGAAAAGCCATCTTTGGAATCAATCCAAGGATGGCAATTTTAAGGCAAAAGGATCCGGTTTATATCGACGAAGCAAGCGAACTGGTCACCGGGGCGACTTTCGTCCAATCGAGCGTCAGTCGACTCTTGAGGTTCGGACTAATCGTTTTGTCCGTTTTGATTTGATTGATGGCGAACGTCTCCGGATCGGCTAAATCTTTATAGGCATCGAGGGTCGTTTCGAGATAGCTTTTGTCGATGACGCCGGCATAAGCGGCCACTTTGTAGGTCTTATTCTCGTCGAAGGCGCTCCCGTCCTCGAGGCTGAGGGTTTCGATCCGCTTCCCCCGTTCAAGCCAAGGGGCATAACTCATCTTGAGACCGCTGGCGGCGACGAACTGATCGAGCTCGTTGCCATTGATAATCGGTCGTTCAAGCAGGGTCCGTAATTTTGCCCCCGTCAAGGTATAAGTCGTGATGTAATCCTTCACCGCGATACCTTTTTGATAAAAGAGGCGCGAATCCGTGGTGACATCACCTTTATTGATGTAGGCCATATTCGCCCGGTAGAAGCCGCCGCTCGGCACCAAGGCGAAATCCGAGGCGGTCGCCGCCTTCATTTTGTCGGCAAGGTAATAGGAAGTCGCCAAGACGGAGAAATCATCGGTGGCTGTAGCGATGTTCTCGTAAGTCGGAATGGAAACGCCTTTGGCTAAAGTCGCTTTATAATTCGTGTCCAAAGTGCTGAGAGCATCAGCGATCGAAGTGCCATTAAAAATCGATAAGACCGCGGTTTTGATTAACGTTTTGAGCGGTTTTACCATCGATTGATCCGACGCAAAATCCAGAATCTGATGGTAGGTTCCGTTTTTGATGTAAGTCGAAACGGTGTTATACAAAGGGTTACTGCCCGTATATTGCTTCAAGCTCGGCACGCCGCTCCAGCCCGTCAAGAGGGCGTCTTGGCCATCGCTGGTGCTTAAATAGTCCATCACCGAAGTGTCAAAAGCGTAGCGGGTTTTGTCTTGTTTAATCGCGGCAGGAACGAGAAGCACCACCGAGGAGGAATAAAGAACCGAAGCGTTCTTTCCCGTGCTCGAAGGATAAGGCGCAAAACCCAACTCAAAGGGGCATTTATCGGTCAAAGCGAGACCATAGATATCCGAAGAATAGTCGATCATCGCGAGTTTGCCCGAAAAGAAGTTTTCTCGCATCGTCGTCAAGCTGGCGCTAAAACTATCGAGGGCAAAGACTTTTTCGTCAAAAAGGTGCTTGGCCAAGGTGAACATCGGGGTCGCATACGAGGCGAAGTCCGCTTTGCCCTCTAAAAGATTGCTATACCATTCCATCCCTTCCGGGGAACTGAGAAGTTCATCGTAAACCATTCCTTCCAGAACGCGGGCTAACGAAGACTCGTACTTAAAGCAAGCGTCAAAGGGCCGGATTCCGGTCGCGGCGATCGTCGGATAAAGCGCAATGAGATCATCCGTCGAACTCGGCATAGCCCAGCCTTTTTCTTGGAACAGCGTCTTGTTATAGAAGATGCCCGAGGCCGAAGTGGGCAAGGGCAAACCATAGATGTGCCCTTTATCCGCGATGGCACTCAAGGTGGTCGGCAGATAGTTATTGAGGAAGCCTTCCCCAGAGATATCCGCGCCAATCGAAGGGGCGTTCCAGAAGTTGGTCACCACGAAGTCATAGTTGCTCTTTTTCACGATTTCGTTGATGCCATCCGCGGAGAGATTGACCCCCGAAGTCACATCGAAATCGTAAATGAATTGCTTGGTGGGGAAACGCGCATTGAGAGCGGCGATAAGTGGTTNCCAATCCATCGCCATCGCAAAGCCGATCCGGACGATTTGTTTGCCTGAGACCGGGGCTTCGAAGGTGGTGATTTTGTCGTCTTCTTTTAGGGTAATGTTTTGCGATACTCCCCCACAGCTGGCTAGCGTCCCAGCAGCGGCGAAAAGCGCCAACAAAGCCCAGCGAAAATGACATGACTTCATGCTTTTTTTCCTCCTGAGGATGGGATATATTCGTGGAGCTTCAAAGAAAGCTCCGTCAAATCAATCGGTTTCGCCAAATGGGCATTCATGCCCGCTTGAAGCGATTGCTCGACGTCTTCGGCATACGCGTTCGCGGATAAGGCGATGATCGGAATGCTCTTGGCATCGGGGTGAAGGGAAGAACGAATCGCCTTAGCGGCGCCTAAGCCATCAAGGACGGGCATTCGTAAATCGAGAAGAATCACCGAATAGTAGCCAGGTTTCGACTTCGTGAAGGCATCGACCGCCTCTTGCCCGTTGTCGACCGCATCGACATCAAGGGATAAGCGTTCTTTCAAAAGAAGAATCACGATTTGCTGGTTGATCGCATTGTCTTCGGCCAGCAAAACGCGTTGGTGGTTAAACGGCACCAAGGGAGCGTCTTTGGCTTGTTTTTTCGTGATGCTCCCCGTCCGTTCCAAGGGAAGATGAATCGCGAAAGAGCTACCTTCGCCCAAAGCGCTTTCGACTTGAACCGAGCCGCCCATGAGTTCGCTAAGGCTCTTGACGATGCTTAAGCCTAAACCGGTTCCGACATAAAGCGAGGAAGCGCTGGACTTTTCTTGTTCAAACGGCTGGAAAAGACGAGCCATGAATTCCGGGCTCATGCCCACCCCGGTATCGCGGACTTGTAAAACGATTTCATCATGGCTGGGGTTAAGCGAGGTTTTATGAACCGCCAATGTCACATTCCCGCCTTTGGGGGTGAATTTCATCGCGTTCGAAAGCAAATTCATCAAGATTTCTTTGATCTTTGTCGCGTCGCCATAGTAATCGGAGTCGAAGACGATGGCGTCGTCAAGGACGAAATTTAGACCTTTGCCTTCGATTACGGGTTTATACATCGAAGTCAGCACTTGCAAGAGATCCGCCATCGAAAAGGGCTCATGGGCGACGTTCATCTTGCCGCTGTTGATCTTTTGCAAGTCAAGCATCCCGTTGATCAGCTCCAAAAGATAGTTCGCGGATTCTTGGGCTTTGAGAACAAAACCATCGACCTCCGCTCGGCTATGACGCGGATCGCTCGCGAGTTGGAGCATGCCATTGACCGCGTTAAGCGGGGTCCGGATATCGTGGCTCATCTTGGCTAAGAAACTGGTCTGGGCTTCCACGGCTGCAGCTTTCTTGTCTTCTTCGCGTTTGCGGCGCAGGGCGGCGATGGTAATCGTGAGCATCACCCCCGAGAGGGCGATGATGAACGTGAAAGCGAAGATCAGCGTGAGGGCCATGGCCCAATAGGTTTGGGCTGCCGTGAGCGTCAAGGGGACCGCCACGACGATATAGTCATCCTCAAATTGGGTTTTCTTGATATCAATCATCCAGCGGATGCCCTTTATCGTCACTAGGGCCCGCGATTCGCCAGCCTTCATCTCGCTTTGGATTTGGCTGATTTCTCCCTCGGAAATGCCGCCTTCCGTCAAGGCGGAGAAGAAATTGTAGCCCCCACTCACAAGGGTCTCGTTATCCGGCTGAAGGAAAATCGCCCCATCTTCGGTAATGAGATAGCCGGAGCCGACGCCATCAAAAAGCGAAATGGTCATGTTCTTGCGGAATTGCTCCGAAGAAACCCCAATCACAAGGCCGGAATAATCCACGCTATCAATGGTAAGAGTATCGATCTTTTTTCCGAAGAAAAGATAGGATTCCGTCAAATCGAGGGTCGTGTGGCTCAATATGACTTGCTCGGTCGAGGAATAGGCGACATTCTTGACGAAATAGTTATCGCCGAGCGAGTGTTTTTGGCCAGAAGTGTCAACGAATTCACCTTTCGCCGTAATCAAATAATGCTTGGCGTTTTCCCGGTCAGGAAAAGCCTCTTTCACTTGGCCGATGTTGGTCGGAGTCATTGAGGAAAGCGCGCTGGAACCCTCGCGGATTTCATTGGCGTAGGAATTCTGAATATTGTCGATGTTTCGGGTTAATTGAATCGCGATTTCCGAGGTGTAGTTCTCTCGTTCGGCCTGAACGGCTTTCTGGGAACGATCGTTATAAAAAACGAAAAGGATCAAGGCCAAAACGGCCACCACGCCTAAAACCGATCCAATCAAGATGGAAAGGATTTGGCTTTTAGAATTTTTCCGCGAAGAATCTTTCATAGATTCATCTTAAAGATGCCTTTTCATCACGCGATTCCAATAAAAAAATCACTTTTACTATTTTAGCAATAAATCATTGCCTTTCCAAGACTATGGAGAAAGTAAGATTATGCTTTATTCGAAGGGTAAGCCGTTTGAAAAGGGAGGCCCCATAATAGTTTTATTCGAAAAGGAAGCGAAGATTTTTTCCATTTAGAGCCCTGATCAGTGGAAACTTTTACATGTTCTTTGCGAAGATGGGGCCCCGGTTGAAGCAAAAAGAAGAAAAGGAATGGGAGGCTGGCCGCTTTCGGACACAAAAAAGAGAAAATCTGTCTTCCTACAATGTAACATTTGTTACTTTTTCTTGAAATTATGGCAAAGTTCTTTACGCTAATCCCCGGAGGTTGATTCATGAAAAAAGTTGTTGCCTATTTAACGCCGATCTTAATTTTGTCTTTAGCCAGTTGTGGCGGAAACCTTGCCACTTCTTCCGGGAATAGCGGCTCCTCGAGTAGCGCTTCTTCTCCGGCGGGTTCGGGCGAAACCTCAAACGCCTCCAAGAGCGTTTCTTCGTCTTCGGATAACGTTTCTTCTTCGTCTTCAAGCAGTGTCTTTGTGCCTGAAAAAGCAGCCTTCTTAAACGCGATTCACGCCCAAAATACCTCGTTGCGCCATTATGCGCTGACGCAATCGTCTTACGATCAGGCTTTCGACGCCAATATGATGCCAATCGAAGGCAAATATACGGTGAGCGCTCTCCTTTCCGAAGCCTCGCTTTATGAGGACGGCATTTACGAAATGAAAGCCAGCTCGATCATTTATGCGACTCCAGTCGCCCTTCTTGCCCCAGTAAGCGGAAATTTCACGACGCTATCGAGTCATCGTTACGACTTGAAGAATTCCCAGGACTCCATCACCTTTACCGACGAAGTGGACGAAGAAGCGGGCAAATCGATTAATTACGCGATATACCCTCACGACATCATCCATTCCTTTAGCGCCTTGAGTAATAGTTTCGGCGCGCCGACGAGCGAACCGCTGGAGGCCCTCGAAGGCGGAAAGGATTATTTCGATGCCCTCGTCAAGGCTGACCCCGAGAATTACATCTATGACGCCACCGATCCTTTCGTGGCGAACCCCACCACAAAGAATGACGATGGCACCTATACTTATTCTTTCTCAGTTCATTTTTCTACCTGCCATTATGGCGATATTTATCTCGCCAATCGACGCTTCGATTACTTTATCAATCTCAAGAATGACCTTTCTTTAAAGGATTATGGCTACAGCATCGAGGTTTTCGATCCCCTCTTCGATAGTAGCGGAGCCATTACCTCTTATGCCGCGGATGCGGCGATTACTTATGACTATTCTGCCCTTTCCAGCGCCATTTTAGAGAGTTTCGCCGGGACTTTGCCCGACATCGCCACCGCGTCGTATAACGAGGAGGGCGATTCCTTGAATGCCGCCGGAACGAAACTCATGCTCCTCACTGGCCCGGTGGCAAGTTACGACATGAGCACGCTCTCAAGCGATTCCTTGACTGACGATACAGTGATTGCCTCGTTGGCTAAGGCGTTGCCAAACTATCTTTCGTGGTGCACAAAAGCGACGATGGACGCCATCCTCACGAATGGCGATACCGGCGCGGTGTATGAAGAACATTGCGTCAAAACGCTTTACAAGAACAATTTCGTCGAAACCACCGGCACCTTAAAAGCGACCCCGGTGACCTCGACCACCGACGCCAGCACCGAAGTCACCACCTATACCTACGGAAGCGAAGAAGATGTCACCTATTCCTATAGTTTGCAGGTGAACGCCGATACGCTCATCACCACCCACAAAGAAAGCGAATCCACCGTCTACAATTTCCCCGATCCGCTCAATGGGGTCTCCCCGCTAGCGAGCTTCGGCTATGGCGGCGATTTCTTCATCCCCGAGTATTTGCCTTTCAGCGCTCAGAATTACCTCAATCCTTCGATGCTGGTCAATACGCTGAGCGGCTTGACGCTCGATAAGAGCGCTTGCCAAATTTCCTCGGAAGGCGTCTTAACCCTCAAAGGAACCGACTACGCCAGCAATTACGTCATTTCCATCAGCGACAACAAGATCACGGACGTCGTTGAGACTCCTTCTGCGGAGAACGTCATCTGCTATGGCGCGAAGGCCACGTTGACGAAGACGTATAGCCTGAGCGATCCCGCCTTAACGGACTACCAAGCCTAAATCGACACGAAAAAACCATCACCGACAACGATGATGGTTTTCTTGTTCGGCTTAGTAAGTNAAGGTCGCGCTTTCGTGGAGGGTATACGACGTCTGCTCATTCGAAACGAAGGTGCTTTCAACGTGCGAATAATCAAAAGAGAGCAACTCGTTATCTTTGAAAGTGACCGTCACTAAAGGCGAGGTGGTCGGATTCACGGCGTCGACATAGCCCACCACCGTNATAAGACCAGCGGCGTCTTTCGTCGCGCTCTTGAGGTAATCGCTACCCGTGCTTTGCACATCGGCGAAGTAATTTTCAGCGACTTTATTAAAAGGCAAATAGCCTTCAATATTGGCCAGAGTCGCATTATTCAAAATCGCGAAGATGTAGTCATCGACGTAATAGCCGGTCAAGCTCTCGGTGACGTCATTGACCACGCTTGAAGCGGCATCATCGCCTGTCACGACAGAGCTTAAAACAAAGGCAGAATCGACGCTTAACTTCTGGGTGTAGCCTTCACTGGCAGCGCTCTTGTCGGTATTATAGAAGGCAATCTCCGAAGCGTCTGTGACATAGAAGTTCGAACTCACGCTGCCTTTCACTTCCACTCCGGTTTCGCTCACGTTCGCTTCACTCGAACGGCCATAGGATAAGAGGGTGGTCGCCGAGGTCTCAATCACATCCTTCACGCTAATGGCTTTGCGCGAATAGTAAGCGCCATAGCCCATCAGTTTCATCGCCATGGCGAAATCAATATTGCCCGAACTGTCGGCGCTTAATGCTGAAGTGTCCGGATAAGCGGGCAAGGAATTGTCGGTGTAGTAAATCGCAATCGAATCATCAATCGTCGCCGGCTTGACGTAACGGGTCCCGCTAAAAGCGCCCGGATCTTGGCTCACGGGAACGTAACTCCGCTTCAAATAGTAAGGAATGAAGGTGCCGTTTTCCATGGTGTGGATTTCATTGAATTCGACAAAAGCGCCAGTCGCATCCACCACGATATGGTATTCTCGATGCTCGATGTTATAAGCAGAATCCGCGACATCGTAACGAACGGTATAAAGGCTTTGGCCTTCCGCGTCCCCTTCAACGCCTTCCCAATAGGAGAAGTAATCAAGACCGCTATTGCTTAACGAAGTCGCGCCATCTTTTTTGGCTTGGCCCTCGCCATTTTCAACCACGGCTTCGATTTTCGAGCAAGCGCTGATCACCCCCGCTTGAAGAATCGCCATGTTATGGAAGGAATCAATCTCCCATTCGCTATAAGTCGTGACCGGACTGTCGGTGTCCAGCGTGGTATCCCGACTCCAATCAGCGCCGTAGCCATAATCGACAGAATGGTATTCGAGAACATTCTTCAACAAGGAACCGTCGACATAATATTGGTCCCAATCTTCATTGGTTTCGACCAAGTATTCCGTGCCGGTTTCCGTCCCATCGCTATTCAAAGAATGGGCCATGGTCTTCGAGGTTTGCTTGCCTTCATAGACTTTATCCGCGGCATAGTAACGGACGAAGCCCGTACGATTTTCGTAATCATTGGCCAAAAGGTAATTGTCGTAATGCGAAGACGTCATCGTGAAATCAAGGCCAATCGGGCTCGTCAATGTGGCTTTAGCTGCCGCAAAAATCTCTTCTTTGGTGAAATGGGATTCTTGCGCAGGCGTATAAGAAGAGGAAGTCGGCTTCGGTTTCGAAGAAGAGCTCGACGAACTGGAAGAAGAGCTCAACGACGAACTTGAGGACGAGGAAGCAGCGCTACTCAAGGACGAGCTAGCGGCGGAGCTTGCGCCAGACGAGGCGGAGGAATTCGCCGAAGAAGAGGCGGCGCTTAAAGAGGCGCCAACGCTGTTGCAGGAAGCTAAAAGAAACGCTAAGGAGAGGATCGCTGAGGCTTTAAGGTTATGATGTTTCATATCCACCGAGGCTAACACCAATCGGAGAGACATCAAGAAGTATTTTCGGTCAAAAACAGAGACGGAAAACGTGAACAAACGTCAAAAGACTCGATGAAATAAGCCTTTTATTAACTACTACATTTGTTTATTTCAAAAGGGCAAAAACGAAAGAAACCTCTTACATCGGGAAAGAAAAAGCTCTCGGAACGCGAGAGCTAAGACGATACGATTAGGCTTTCTTCTGTTTGGCCAAGTAAGCCGCCAAGGCCGCTTCGTCGGCCAATTGCTTTTTATAGGCTTTGGCTTGTTTCTCAATCAGTTTGTGATCGGCGAAATAGTTGATGCCTAAGGCCCGACGAACCCGCAAGAGGGTCTCCGCGGCCTTTGCTTCGGCTTTCTTCGATCCTTCTTCCAGAATCTGATAAACCGCAGGAATATCGGCTTCATAGACTTTGCGGCGTTCGCGAATCGGAGTCAAAACGTCGTTGAGGGTATCGGCCAAGAAGCGTTTCACCACCACATCGCCTAAGCCACCATGTTGGTAAGCCGCTTTGAGGGCATCCAAGTTGGCATATTGGGGAAGGAATTTGGCGAAATGCTCATCCTTCGCGAATGCATCAAGATAAATAAAGACCGGATTGTTGTCGGTATGGCCCGGATCTTCCACTTTAAGGTGGGTCGGATCGGTGAACATGCTCATGACTTTCTGCCGAACCGTCTTCTCATCATCCGCGAGATAAATGCCATTGCCTAAGGATTTCGACATTTTGGCTTTGCCATCGGTACCCGGCAAACGCTTGCAGGCGGCATTATCGGGCTCCATGATCTTGCAGCGAACGAGCGTCTCGCCATAAAGCGAATTGAATTTATCGACGATTTCGTTGCACTGTTCAATCATCGGCTCCTGATCTTCGCCGACCGGAACGACCGTGGCATCAAAAGCGGTGATATCGGCGGCTTGCGAGACGGGATAGCATAAGAAACCGGCGGGAATCGACTCGCCGAACTCTCGCATCGCAATCTCGCTTTTGACCGTCGGATTGCGCTCAAGGCGCGAAAGGGTGACCAAATCGAGATAATAGGAGGTCAGCTCAAAAAGTTCAGGGACTTGCGATTGCACGAAAATCGTGGTTTTGCTCGGATCGATGCCCGCCGCGAGATAATCGAGGGCGACTTCAATGATGTTGTCGCGAACCTTCTGAGGTACCCCGGAGTTATCGGTCAACGCCTGAGTATCGGCGATCATGATGTAAATCTCATCAAAAAGACCGGAATTCTGTAACTCGACCCGACGCCGGAGTGAGCCGACATAGTGACCAATGTGGAGCTTGCCCGTCGGGCGGTCTCCCGTCAAAATGATCTTTTTCTGATTAACGTTATTATCCATAGATTCTTCGTGCTCCTCGTGAACCTTTCCATTCTAGCTTCGTCCCCCTCGCGCTTCAATGAAAGAACCGCAACAAGCAAGAAAAGCCTTTCGAATGAGCGTTTTTGTCATAGAATAAAAGAAAAAGAGGCAATTTATGGCATCATCCTTCGAAGATTTACGTGTCGTCGACAACTTTTATCAGACATCGGCCTTCTTCCCGATGCCCACGATTCTCATCGGCACCCTCAACGAAGACGGCACGACGAATCTCGGAGCCTATTCACTTTGCTTCCCCTATTACATCGCGGGGAAATCCTATTACGCCATGATCCTCGAATGCCGCAATAGCTCCCATACCGCCCAGAATTTACTGCGGACGGGGCATTGTTCCCTCAACTTCCTAGAAGACAACAAGAAAGACTTCGCCGAAACCGTCAAACTCGGCTTCCCGGGCGAAGAGAGCAAAGACAAGATGAAACGCTGCCCCTTNGCTCTGGAAAAGGGACAAACCAGCGGCGAAAACCGCCCCTTGGTGGTNCAAAAGGCCTATCAGGTCTTCGAATGCAGTTGGGACGATCAACTCGAAAAAGCTTANGAAGACAAAGCGAAAATCGGCCAACTCGAAGGGGTCGAAGGGCCTTATCACGATTTCAATGGCATCACGAGCAAATTCGGCTGCCACTTCATCCTCAAGATCGATAAGATCCTGATGAAAAAGAAATATAAGGACACCATCATCGACGGCGTCAAAGCCAAGAACTTCCCGAAAGTCCCGGTCGATTATGGTTACCGCGATTCGCTCTATTTCTGGTATGAACGTTTCCGCCGGCCGATCAAAAACCCGATTCCGGCGGGCAAAGAAGCCGATATCCAGTCGGTGATGTACGCGGCCAACCGGATGGACGATAAAGTCAAATTCTCCAAGGACGCCTGCCAAATGCTCGTGCGGGTGCCGCGGATTTTCCTCAAAGCCGCCTTGCAAGGCTGCGTCGATTGGGCCAAGGAAAATAACGTCACGCTCATCACCCCGGCGGAGATGAAGATCATTAACGATAAACGAGCCAAAGAAAAGAAAGAGCGCTGATTTCTTTCTCTTCCGCTCCCCTCTTGTTTGCTTCGTTGAACATGCCTACAATTTTTTCGCATGGCAAAAAGCCTCGAGAGAAAAATCAAAAACCCTGCAAATCTCCCCTCGTATTGGGGCGCGCAGATTCCCCTATGTTGCGCGATGACTTTTACGGGCTTCCTTTATAATTTCGGCATGCTGGCATCGCCCTATTTCGAAGGGCGAATCGTCGATGCCATCAGCGCCCAAACTCCTTTGCACGATGTCCTTGTTCTCATTGGCATTTTTATCGGCGTGGTCGCNGCGGTCCTTTTAGCCCGGATGCTCAAACGCTACACGGTGAGGCGCTTTGCGAACAATACCTCGCTCACGATGCGGCTGATCTTGGAGAACAATTTGCTCCACCACCCCCTTAACGAAGGCGGCGATTCCTCGGTGGGATCAACCCTTTCGAAACTGATTTCCGATGTTGATGCAACGGTGGAAGGCATGAGAAAACTCACGACCGAGCTCTTCGACACGGTCATGATGTTCTTCTTCTATGTCATCTTCCTTTTCCTTTATGACGTGACGATGACCTTATACGCCTTGATTCCGATTGCCATCGCGATTCTCGTGGCGTTTTTGATGCGGAAAGCGATCTTCGTGTCTTCAAGCGCCGCCCGCAAGGCCAATGCGGCGATGGCCTCTTCAAGCTACGACCTTTTTGATAACGCCATCACCTACCGCCTCTATGGCCGGGATGATGCCAACCTCAAAAACTACGATGCTCTTTTGAAGGACTACGAGAAAAAGTCCGCCAAAGCGGCCTTATTGACCGATATGATGATCCCGTTATCGAATGCGATTGCCTTATTGGGTTTAATCCCGATTCTTATCATCGGGCCGGAACGGATCAGCGCCGGAGCCTCGTTAAGCGCCCCCGTGAGCGGCATCATGGACCCGCTTTGGAGCTTAGGGGCTTTCACAACCTACCTCACCACCTTCATTTTGATGGCATCCAAAGCCTCAAAAACCGCTAAACTCTTCGGCTCGATCGAAAAAGGTTTGGCCTCCTGGAAACGGATCAAACCCCTCATTCGCCCCTATCAAGACTATGTCCTCCCCGTTGAGGTCAAAGCCGATGACAAACTGACCGCGAAAGACCTCGCTCTCAAAATCGACGGCAAAACCCTCTTGGATCACTTTTCCTTCACGGCGAAGAAGGGACAAATCATTGGCATCACCGGTCCGATCGCCTCGGGCAAAAGCGCTTTTGGCAAACTTTTTTTCCAGCTCCTTCCCTATGAAGGATCCCTCGTTTGTTTTGGCAAAGAAATCAAAGATTATCAGAGTAACGAAATCGCCGGCAGTTTTGTGCTCATGGGCCACCGCAATGGCTTATTTACCGACACCATCGAAGAAAATATTGCTCTCGGGGGCAAGAATGACGTTCAGCCCTACCTCAAGGATGTCGCCTTTGAGGAAGACTTGAAGAGCATGCCCTTAAAAGAAAAGACCTTGGTAGGCAATGAAGGGGTCAAGCTTTCGGGCGGGCAGCAAGAACGCTTGGCTTTAGCCCGGACCCTTTACCAGAAGAAGAGTTTGATCGTCCTCGATGATCCTTTTGCCTCAGTTGACCCCAAAACCGAAGCGGAAATCGTCGCGCATCTTCGCGAAAATTGCCGCAATTCCCTCGTGCTTTTGATTTCCCACCGCTTATCCTCCTTTAAAGACCTCGATAACGTGATTGTTTTGCATGGCGATGGAACCTATGAAAGTGGCACGGAAAAGGAACTCTTAAAGACGAGCGAACTCTACCAAACCCTCTACCATCTCCAGAACGATTCGGGAAAGGAGAGCGTATGAAGAAACCTTTTAAAGCCTCCCGTTTCCTTTTCGCTTTCTTCAAAGCCCATAAAGGACTGACGATCGCTTTATTTATTGCTGCTTTAGGGGCTTCTTTATCCGGATTGCTCCCGCCGTTCCTCCTCCGTTACATCATCGATAACGAAATCACGCCCGATTTGGCGGATCCTTCCCGCTTAGTGGTTTCCCACGTGGTCTATTTGGCTCTCCTTTATTACGGAAGCTATCTCCTCGTCGCCTTATTTGGCATCTTTGAAAACTACATGATCGACGTCTTCGGGCAAAAGCTGATTCATGAACTCCGTTACGAGATGATGGAAAAGAGCCATCGCCTCAAACTCGCTTATTTCACCCACCATGGCACCGGCGAGATGTCCTCGAGAGTCACCGACGATGTCTACGCGATTGAACTTCTTTTCGCCGAAGGCTTGGTCTCCTTAGTGGTCTCCTTAGTCAAAATCATCGGCATTTGGGTCTCGATTTTCATCCTCGACTACATCTTGGGTCTCTCGCTATTCGTAATCGTGCCTCTCATCGCTCTCATCACCCACTTCTTCCGCAAGAGCATGCTCAAAGCTCAGATTGAAAACCGTGAGGTCCTCAATAGCGAAAGCAACCATCTCGCCGAAAGCCTCGACAATTTCCAACTCCTCAAAATCCTGGGCAAAGAATCCTACCGCGAAAAGAGCTTCTTAGGCTTGCTGAAGAAAGGCTACCACAGCCAAGACAAGACCGCTTTCTTCGATAGTGTCTATTCGCCGAGCATCGACTTCCTCAAGTCGCTCGTCATCGCTTTCTTGGCTTTCCTCGCCGCTTATTCCTATTCCGGAAAAGGCGTGACGCTTCTGATCTCCATCGGCACCTTCACCGCGGCGATGAACCTCTTATCCTCAATCTTCTCACCGATTCAGGATTTGGGAATGGAACTCCAGAGCATGCAAGAAGGCATTTCGGGCATCGTCCGGGTCGAAGCGTTCCTGAACGAAGAAGAAGTGAGTGAGAAAGATCCCAAAGCCACCGCCGAGGCAGTCTTCGAAACCAAAGCCCCGCACCTATTGAACTTTGACCACCTCAGCTTCCATTACGAGGATGGCGACGAGTTGCTCTTTGATCAAACTTCGTTGACGATCGAGGACCAAGAAAAGGTCTGCCTGATCGGGCGAACCGGAGCGGGCAAGACCACCCTTTTCCGTCTGATTTTAGGTTTGCTTGAGCCCACGGGTGGGGCGATCCTCCTCAACGGGCATGACGTCAAGAGCATCCCCGAAAGCGAGAAACGCGCGATCTTTGGCTACGTCGAACAGGGCTTTAGGAGCGTCCCTGGCAGCTTAAGGAATCAAATCAGCCTCGGCGATGCCTCTTTAAGCGATGAAACAATCCATCAAGCCTTAAAAGATTCTTTGCTCGAGAGTTATATCGAAGAGCATCTTCCTCAAGGGCTCGACACTCCCTTCAATAGCGATGATTTCTCCCGGGGTCAGCTCCAACTCTTAGGCTTGGCCAGGGCGATCGCCAGCAACCCGAAAATCCTCTTATTGGACGAAATCTCCGCCAATCTCGACTCCAAGACCGAAAAAGACGTCATCGATGCCTTAACCCGGGCTTCCAAATCCCGGACCGTCATCTCCATCTCCCACCGCTTAAGCGATCAACTCGGCTTCGAAAAAGTCTATGAGATTGGCCAAGGCCAAGCTGTGGAAAAACGCTAGAGAATTTTCGTCTCATTTTCACGGGCCTTCTTTGCCTTTCGTTAAGAGAATCACTACAATAAGAGACAGAAAAAGACAACCCTATGAAGATTGCCATTGTCGAAGACTCGGCCGAAGCCTGCGAACTTCTGCAAACCTCCTTAGAAAGTTTCGCCAAAGAAGTTCACGATGTCTTTCAAATTGATGCCTATGCGAACGGTTTCAACTTCCTTGAAGCGTTTCATGGCCAATATGCCGTGATTTTCATGGATATCGAAATGCCCTTCATGAATGGGATGGAGACCAGCCGAAAACTTCGGCAAATCGACAATGATGTTTTGCTGGTTTTTGTCACCAACATGGCCCAGTTTGCCTTGCAGGGTTACGAAGTCCAAGGTTTTGATTTTATCGTCAAACCCCTTAAAAAAGAGCTCTTTGAGCCCAAAATGAAGCGAATCTATAAGGTCGCCCATGAAAAAGAAAGCGAGCCTTTTATCACCGTCACAAGACGACAAGGCATTCGCAAAATCGCCTTAAGGGAACTCCTTTTCGTCGAAGTCCGAGGTCATGAAATCACCTACCATCTCAGCAAAGAAACCCTAAGCCAATATGGCACGATGAAAGAAATCGAAAAGAGCCTTCCCTCCGAGAGTTTCTCCCGCTGCAACAATCCTTTTCTCATTAACCTTGCCCATCTCTTTGGCGTCGAGGGGGAAGAGGCAATCCTTTCCGATGGCGAACGTCTCAAAATATCTCGGCATCACCGCAAGGATTTCTTAAAGAATTATGCCGACTATCTCGGGGAGCATGTCTGATGTTCGGTCAGGTCAATTTCCACAATGGTCTTTTGAGTTTCGAGATGCTCCTTTTTGCCGTTCTTTTAGCTGGGAAAATGCCCAAGAAGAAAAAGCGCGCCGTTTTTGCAGGGATTTTAGCCTTCTCGCTCATCGCCCTCGCTTATTTTTTCCCGATCATTCCCGAAACCAATCATCTTTATGTCGGCTTTTTGCTTTACCTCGGCTTGTTCGCCCTGCTCTATTTTTGGATCCGCTTCCTTTTCGATGTTCCACGAACCAGTGCCTTATTCTTAGCCTTATCTTCTTATACCTTGCAGAATATCGCCTCCGTCGTCCAAGGCTTGCCCGATAACTTTTACCTCGCGAACGGAAATCCCACCCCCGCTTGGGTGATTTATCTGAGCGATAGCATCAGTTTTCTCCTTCTACTTGCCTTCACTCTTTTTCTCAGTCGACGCCTCCGGCAATATCCCGAAGCCATCCTGCCGACCCGCCCCGTCCTTTTTGTGGCTTCTTTTCTTTTGCTGATCGATATTGCTTTCAACCTTTTCGTGATCTTCTATGGCCAAGGCGTCACGAATCTGGCCTATCGCTTAAGTCTGAACTTGTTGATCATCATTTCAGGATTGATCGGCTTATTCATTCTCTTCGATCTCCTTAATCAGAGCCAATTAAAGGCAGAACTCGACACCACCGAAAAGCTGTGGAAAGAAGACCAAAAACAATATCGGATGTCGAAGGATGCGATGGAGCAATTGAGCATCAAGGCTCATGATCTGAAACACCAAATCCACGTCTTGACGAATGGGGATAAAAGCATTTCCAAAGAGACTCATGAAGCCATCGATAAAGCTCTTCTCGATTATGAGAGTCATATCATCACGGGGTCGGAGGCCCTTGACGTTCTTTTATCCGAAAAAATGCCTTATTGCCAAAAAAACGGTATCGCTTTATCCGTCATCGCGGATGGCAAAAGCCTCATTTTCCTTTCCGATAGCGATCTTTATTCGTTATTCGGCAACGCCCTTGATAACGCCATCGAAGCCGTCGAAAAACTGCCGGAAAAAGGCGAAATCTCCCTCAAAGTTGTGCGAGAAGGAAAAGGCGTCTTCATCCAAATCCGCAACCCCTACGCGGGCGAACTTCATTTCGCGGATGGCTTGCCCCAAAGCGGAAAAGGCGATTCTTTTAATCATGGCTTCGGCAGCAAAAGCATAGCGCTTCTCGTCCAAAAATACGGCGGCGTGATGTCAATCCAAAGCAGCGAAAATCTATATTGCCTTAATATCGTTTTCCCCCAAGCAAAGTAAGCGGTTTGGAAAGCCACTTATGAGGCAAATGCTTCAAGGAAAGGGCTTTCATTTATTCTTTTGCTCGTGCTGATTACCGCACAGAAAAAGGAGTAAATCCATGAAAGAAAAGACTTTTCGCGCCATCACGATTCCCGCCGCGCTTTTAACGCTAGCGATTGGAATTGCCCTCCCGGTTGCCGCCAATAACGCCGGGGTTGCCTCTGCTGCCGATATGTATTTCGGCCGTGGCAAAATGAATGTCACCAATGGTGATTTTAAGGGGGACACCTCTTACGTCAAATCCTCTTATAACAGTAAGACGGACGTCGAAACAAAAGCCAAAGAGATCTCGGAGAAGATCGAACGAGAGGGCTTGGTTCTCTTAAAAAACAATGGAGCCTTGCCTTTAAAGAAGAACGCTGCCATCACCTTATTCGGACGCACCTCGGTTGATCCGATTTACGTCGGCGCTGGTTCCGGTTCCATCACCGGTGAAACCATAACTTACCTCCAAGCCCTGCAAAACGAAGGCTTCAGTGTCAATGCCACGATGAGCGATTTCTACAAGAATCACGCTAAGAGTCAAGCCGGCTATCAAAGCACGGATTTCACCACTTGGCAAGGCACGAAAAAACTCGATGTCGCCGGAAGAGGATTCGCTTCCTATATGGGAACGGCAAAATTCTTTGGGGATGTCATCGCCGAAGTGAATGCCGACGATATCAAATCCTCCGTCAATGTCGCAAGTTCTTATGCTTCTTATTCCGATGCGGCGGTCGTCGTGATCGGCCGAATCGGCGGAGAAGGCTGCGATTTACCAATGGATCTTTCAGGTGACGAATTCAACTACCCCACGACTGTCAAAGCCCGGAGCGAAGCGGACAAAAAACGCCACTACCTCGAACTCAATGACGACGAAATCTCGCTTTTGACTTATGTGAAATCCTTAAAAGATCAAGGGATCTTCAAGAAAATCGTGGTCCTTGTCAATTCCTCGAACGCCTTGGAAATGGGCTTTGTCAAAGACGACACCTATGGCGTCGATGGGGCGATGTGGATCGGCGATATCGGCGGGCATGGTTCGACCGCGATCGCCAAAGCCCTTGACGGCACGGTGAATCCAAGTGGCCGCCTGGTTGATACCTACCTTCGCGATGTTTACGACAATCCAGCGATGAAGAATTTCGGCAACTACGCCTATTCAAACATCGCCGCCTATGGCGGCACCGCCTCGAACGCCTTCGTCCAATATGAAGAAGGCATCTATGAAGGTTACCGCTACTACGAAACCGCGGCGGCCGAGAATGCTTTTGCTTATGACGATAAAGTCCTTTATCCTTTTGGCTTCGGCTTAAGCTACACCAGTTTCAAGAGTGAATTCGTGGGAGCCTTGAGCGAAAAAGATGGGGTTTATCATGGCAAAGTCAAAGTCACGAACACCGGAGCAGTGAGTGGCAAAACGCCGATTGAACTCTACGCTGAATCCCCCTACACCTCCGGCGGAATCGAAAAGAGCAAAGTCGCATTGATTGCCTTTGCAAAAACTCCTGAAATCGCCGCTGGAAATAGTGTTGAAGTCGAGCTGACGTTTAAGAAAGAAGACTTGGCGTCTTACGACTATAAGAACGAAAAGGCCTATGTTCTTGATCAAGGAGAATACCATTTCTACCTTGAAACCGGCGAGCAGGGTGCCCATGCGTGGAAGGCGAGCGGAACTCCCACAAGTAGCTTAACCATCGCGAGCAAAATCGTTTATGGCGAAAAGAACAAACGGAGCAGCGACGACAAAACTGCCACGAACGTCTTCGAAGACGTCTCAACTCAATTCAAAGACAGCAAAACTTCGGGATCGCCTTTAAACTTCTCCCGCAAAGACTTCGCGGGAACTTATCCCACCGCGCCGAGCGATGAGGATAAAGCAGCGAACAGCGCCATTGTGGATGCGAGCAAACTCTTCGACGTTGCCACCGATAAAACCTTAGGCAACACCGCGACCAGCAAAGTCTATACCACCACCGCACCAACCACGAAAGCCAGCGTTCCTTTCAACGCGATTGCTTTAAGAGGCTTAGCCTATGATGATCCCGCCTATAGCGCGCTTCTCGACAGCATGGATCCTTCGGCGATTGCTGCTCTATTCGCCGATGGCGGGTTTAAAACCGAGGCCCTAGAAGGCCTTTCGCTTCCGGCGACTCTCGACTACGATGGCCCGGCGGGCTGGAGCGGCTGGGTCAGCAAGGAAGGCCTCAGCGGTGTTTCGGAAGGTTTCCCGACTGAAATCGTCATTGGTTCAACCTGGAACGTCGATTTAGCCGAAGAATTCGGTGAAATCATCGGGGAAGAGGCTTTGACCAACTCCCTCAACGGCTGGTATGCGCCAGCGATGAACATCCACCGCACCGCCTTCAGCGGACGCAATTACGAATACTACAGCGAAGACCCGTTGCTCTCGGGCAAAATGGGGGCGAACACCATCACGGGTGCAGGCAAAAAAGGCGTCTATAGTTACCTCAAGCATTTTGCTCTCAACGATCAGGAAACCAATCGTTGGGGCATCCAGACCTGGGCTAACGAGCAAGCGATCCGAGAAATCTATCTGAAGCCGTTTGAAATCGCCATCAAAGAGTCCTATGCCACGGTGAATTATTATGCCTCGAGTTCGGCTTCGTCTTTCTCGACGACCACCTTAAAAGGCCCGATGGCGATTATGAATTCCTATAACTGCATCGGTACGACTTGGGCCGGTGGATCCTATGCCTTGATGAGCGAGGTTCTCCGCAATGAGTGGGGCTTCCGTGGGTTGGTCTCAACCGATTACTTCGGCGGGGACGCTTACATGAACCCCGATGCCGGTTTGCGGGCTGGCACCGACGTCTTCCTCGCGACATTCGCTAAGCCAGCTCTGGCCGATTCCTCCAGTCCTATCGCCCTCAATGCTTTACGTCGGGTGATGCATGATCTGATCTACACCGTCGTCAATTCGAATGCGATGAATGGCATTGCCTTCAATAGCTCGGTCTCTTACGAGATGTCGGCCTGGAAAAAATGGGTCTACGCGGGAATGGGTGTCTCACTCGCCATCACCGTCGGCCTCGTGAGTTGGAACGTGGTACGCACGGTAAAAAAGTCCAAAAAACGCGATGATATGAACGCCTAGACGAATGTCAAGGAGCCTCCTATGCCTCTTAAGGCTAAAGGAAGCTCCTTTTCTTTAGGCCAAAAGAAAAAGACTCAGGATAGCCAAACGCTTCTCCCGAGTCTTTTCAAAAACCAACAGGATTACTTATCGTTGCTGACGATACCGAAGATACCGCCAAGAACGTAGAAGATATTCCAACCCAAAATGCCGAAGACCAAGAAAAGAATATCCCAGCCTTTGCTCGAGCCTTTCTTGTANGCAATACGAGTCAAAACAATAAGGACGATAGCCCAGACTAAGAGCCAAATGCCATACCAAAGGGTATCCCAGCCAAAGCCCTCAACGCCAGAGCCCATATTGACGCCCACGCCGGCTAAAATGGAGAAAACGATAATCAGAATGCCGCAAATCGCTTCGATCCAGTTAAAGACATTGGCGATCTTGTACATCACTTTCGATGCTGTTTCCATGTTATTGATGCCTCCTTTCCGGCGATAATTATAACTGAGCCAAAGAAAACGAGAGAGGAAAAAGAAGCTTTTTCTTGCCCTTTAATCCACCTCTTTTTGCACTTTGAGGAAAGCCGTCCTCTTTCTTTTGGCGGAAAACAAGCACTTTGGTGCCATAATTAAGGTATATGAAAGAGAATACCTCGCATTCGGGTGTCCCCTATTGGCGTTATCTCCTCTTTTTGCTTTTGGCGACTTTGCTCGTCTCTTTTGGCCCGGCGATCGTGATGGAAGCCAGCGTCCATTACCCCGATATGTATTCCTACAAAGAGGCCAAAGATGGGGTTTTCGATATGGAAAACCGCTCGATGAAAGACCGTTGGTGGGTCTCGCCATCGGGCGAATGGGAGTTTTACGCCAACCGCTGGATCGAAACGGATAACGATGCCGCCCCGCGCGATGCGATCCTTCCTTATGGCAAAAGCTGGGAAGAGATCGGCTATCCCCTCGAGGGTTACGCTTCGCTCAAATTATCGATTATCAACGCCGTGCCAGGCGACGAGATCACGATGGACCGCATCATGGTGTTCGCCGCCGCGAACTTTTATCTCAATGGCACCCTCGTCGCTCATAGTGGAATCCCCAGTAAAAACAAGGATGAATCGAAGGATATCGGAAACACCCAAGTGGATGGNTATGCCACAGTGCCTGCCGATGGAAAAGTGACCTTGATCGCCGAAATCGGCTATTCCAATACCGGCGCGATCGGTTTCAAACCGGTGCTTTTCATCAACAAAACCACCGCCATGGCCTATCAGGATTCCCGTCAATTTCGCACCATTTTCAACAATTACCTCCCGATTGTCGCCATTATCACTTTGGTGATGATGATCGGGATCGGCATGACCTTATTGCTCGTCAGTAAAAAGCGGGGATTGTCCCCATCCTTTCTCTATTTGCTGATTGCCATGTTCGCCTATGATATTTTCTCTTCGGACCAAGGCTTCTTTTTCGTCATTAACGGCCTTTACGTCAGCAACACCATCATGGCCCGGCTCAATTTCGTTTTCGCCGCGTTTCTCTTATGCGCTATCTTTTACTATCTTTTTCGNATGGGGTCGACGCCGCTCAAAAAAGAAAAAGATTTTCTCAAGGTTTTCTTGCCTTTTTCCGCGCTGGAAATCAGCTTAGGGATCGCCAGCGCTATTCTCTATGGCGGGAAAGCCAGCCTCATCTGCAGTCTTTTCCAATGGGCCATTGCCTTACCTTTGGTTCTCTTCGCCGCCTATTACGCCAGCCGAAAAAAACCGCGCAGTTTGGCGCCTTTTATCATCTCATCGCTTCTTTTGAACCTTCTGGTTTCCGAATGGCTCGACTTTCAGGAGTTGCTGGTGTGGGATCTCGTTTGCGTCCCTTCGATCGGCTTAAGCCTCGTCGCCATCGTCGGGATCATCGTCTTCTTCCGCCGCGACCTCGAACTGCAAAAACAATTCGCCCAGGAGGCTGAGCTTCAAGAACGTTACCGAATCAGTCAGGAAGAAGCCCTCAAAGGCCAAATCAAGCCCCATTTCATCTTCAACTGCCTTTCCGCCATCGAATCCTCCTACCACAAAAATGTCGAGGATGGGGACCACGCGATGAGTTTATTTGCCCAGCATCTCCGAAGCGATATCGATACGATGGAGGTCTCCTTAATTCCTTTCGAGGACGAAATCAAAAACATTGAACGTTACCTCGAGCTTGAGAATCTGCGCTTAGAAAAACCCTATACCCTCCTCTATGACATCGAGGTCAGCGATTTCGCTTTGCCTCCGCTATCGTTGCAACCGTTTGTCGAAAACGCGATCAAATATTCGAAGGCCAACGAAAAAGAAAATGGCTTTATCTCGCTCGAGACAAGGCAGTTCGGCGAAGAAATCGTTTTGAGCATCGAAGATAACGGCGTGGGCTTTGACCCGAACGCGATCAAAGCGACATCGCAAGGCTTGAAGAATGCCAAGGAGCGGCTCTCCCTCATTCTCGGGGCCGAGGTTCAGATCGTTAGCGCCCCAAATCAAGGCAGCAAAATCCAGATTCGTTTCGCCAAGAAAAAAATCAACGTCAAAGACAATTAAAGGGCAAAACCCCTGCCGTTTTTCATTATCGCTGCAAAAAGGGCTTATTTCAGTACACGGGATAGTTCGGCGAACATCTTCTCGGGCAAAATCGGTTTGGTGATATAGCCATTCATCCCCACCGCTTCGGCGGCTTTGATGTTTTCCTCAAACGCATCGGCGGTCATCGCGATGATCGGAATGCGCGCGCCATCGCCTTCTTTTAAGGCTCGAATTGCTTTGGTGGCCTCAAGGCCATCCATCCGCGGCATCCGCACATCCATCAAGATGGCGGCGTAAGTCCCCGGTTGAGCCGAAGAGAATTTCCGAACCCCTTCTTCCCCATCGTTGGCAATATCCACCACAAAACCCCGTTCCTTTAAAAGCATGGTGGCGATTTCTTGATTGAGGGGGTTATCTTCGCACAGCAAAAGCCGCTTGCCTTTGACCGATAAAACCAGCTCATTGTCGGCTTGTTTTTGAACCGAGGAAACTTCCGCTTCCTTGATCGGCAAAACGACCCGGAAATGGCTGCCGCGATGGAGTTGGCTTTCCACGGCGATGCTTCCACCGAGCAAATCAACGAACTTTTTCACGATCGATAAACCTAATCCCGTGCCAGGGACATTCACGGATTCCGACCGTTTTTCCTGCGAGAAAGGCTCGTACATCTTCGCCATGAACTCTTGGCTCATGCCAATGCCGTTATCTTCCACATCGAAAATGAGCTGCTCGCGAGAGGAAGACTCCACTCGAAAGACGACTTTGCCGCCGACGGGGGTGTATTTAATGGCATTCGAAAGCAAATTCAGCGCGATTTTCTGGATCTTGAGCCGGTCGCACCATAGAGGATAGTTCGGATAGAAGGAGAAAGAACTCTCCAACGTGATCTTTTTTAATTCCGCGGAGGGGCGCAAAGCGGTGAGAACCGGCGGGAGGACCTCTTTGGGGTCGCAGGCTTCAGGCTCATTGACGCTCTTGCCGCTTTCAATCCGCGAAAGCTCAAGGGTATCATTGATCAAATCGAGGAGGAGTTTGCCCGAGGAATTGATCTTTTCGAGATAGTCCTGCTTCTTTTGAGGGTCGGATTCCTTTAGCGCCAAATCGGTAAAGCCAATCACGCCATTGAGCGGGGTGCGCAAGTCATGCGACATATTCGAAAGGAAGGCGGATTTCGCTTCATTGGCCTTCTCGGCTTCGAGCTTTGCGGCCTCGATCGCCTGTAATTGCTCTTGGTCTTTTTCATAGAGTTCCGTCACGTCACTACGGACCATCAAAAGAATCTTGGCTTCTTTATCCAGCCAAGCGCAATCAAGCTTTTTGCAGTGGATCTTCCCCGCCTCATTCCGCAGATAATTCCCAAGATAATGATCAGAGGTCTTTAAGGCGGAGAGAATATTTTCAGGATTGGTGAGTTGGTCGTAAACGGAACGATTCTCATCGCTGATAAAAGTGTTCTTCTCGAAATCGCGGAAGCTTTCAAAGGGGATGATTTTTCGCACTTCCGGGAAGAGGATCTTCGGATCTTTTTCGATGAATTCGAAACCACCGCCTTCGACGAAGATGAGACCGATATAATCGAATTCAGTCTTGGAAATAATGCGCATGATCTCGACGCTTTCCATCTTCTCGCTCACGTCGTAGCCATAGCAGAAAAGTTCGACGTCGCCCGTCTCGGGCATCATATAAGTGTGATAAGACAATGAAAGCCAAATCGGCATCGCTCCCGGGATTTTGCGCCGATAGATGACGTTTCCGCTCACATCGCCAAGCTGAGAATTTTTTAACAGATCATCCCGATTGAGAGCTTTTTTCAGTTCTTCCCGTTCTTCTTCGCGGTAAGGCAAATCGAAGAAGGCTTGGATCGCATCCGTATACCGCGTGCCTTCCTTGGCGACGAAGAGACCTTCTTTTTTCGTGGAATAGCCGATGACGAGATTTTGCGTCAAATTATAATGGCCTTTAGCCAAAAGATTGCTGTCATCGCTGGCCCGGAGGTACTCGACTTCCCGCTTATAGCGTTCCGCGACCTTCTTTTCGGCCGTGATGTTTTGGCCTAAGCCAATCGCCTTATCGCTCGCGGTTCCGCCGGGGAAGAAATAAGTGATTCGCTCACAATGGGGCTCTCTGCCCGGCTGGGCCGAAAACCAAACTTCGGCCGAGGCGCTTTCGCCACGATCCACTTTCTGATAGAGTCCTTCGAGTTTTTGCCGATCGGCGGGATCGATTAAGGGCAAAATCGTCTTCGGGACATCCTCAACGTGAGAGCCGACGCCCCAACTCTCCATCTCAGTTCCATAGTAATCGCCATCGCTCATTGAGACGCTATGATCTTTGAGGTTATAGGTCCAGGTCTTCAAACCCGCCGCTTTAACCGCCTGCCGGTAGAAATATTGGCTCTCGCGGAGGCCTTTCTCTGCTTTTTTCAATTCTTGGATGTCGGTAAAAACGATATAAGCCACTTCCACATGGGGAGAAATCGTGGTGATCAAGGCCCGAACGCTGGACCACGTATAGGCCCCGTTAGCCCGGTTCCGGAACCGGAACTGTTTTGCCACCAAATGCTTATCGCGGAGAAGATTTTTAAAAGCCAAGACGAAATTCTCTCGATCATCGGGGTGCAAGCATTCCGGGAAGGCACTGACGGAAAGAAAACCGTTTTGCGCCGAAGGCACATCGATTCGAGAAAAAAAGAACTGGTTGAGTTGGATTTGATCGGCGGGGACGCCGTCGATGATCTGCAAGGTGCCTAAGCCCGAAGGGACGCCGTCGATCATCGAGTTCAAGCGGGCGTTTTCTTGCGATAGGGTTGGAACTTTCTTCGCTTCATTTTCAGCGAGCGAAAAAGGCGGCGCTGGGTCTCCATGATGTCAGTGGCATCGCGGTAGACCACCACCACATCGCTCGGGTCCTGAGCGCTAAAAGAACCAGCGCCGGAAACCCACAAAGAGCCTTTGACTTGAGGAAAATGGAATGAGAAAGAGAATGACGGCTTCTTTTGCTGAACTGCGCGATGGACTTCATCGAGGAAGCGGTCGAGTTCTTGATGGGATTCGCCCGCGAAGAATTCGGACAAGGAATGATGGTATTTCGCCGCGGCTTCCTCTCGGGAAAGCCCCATAATCTCATAGACGCTGTCATTGGCTTCGACCAAACTCAAATCGGGCAAATGAATCGTCGCGATCGCCACGGCCGAAGTCGCCATAAGACGTTCATGTTCATAGACTCTTCGGGTGAGCTCTTCGTTGAGTTTGGCAATCTCTTCTTTGTGGCGAACTTCCAAAGTCACATCTTCAAAGCTGCCAACGAGTCCAATGATTTTGCCTCCGACGATCAAAGGGCTCTTGCTGGCAACGATGTTGCGTTCTTCGCCTTTGGCCAAACATTTCCCAGGCACTCGGAAAGTCGAAATGCCTTCCTTGAGAACGCGAAGTTCGTCGTTTTTATAGGGATCAGGGTCGCTGTGCCAGCCCATATCCTCATCGTTTTTGCCAAAATCGCGGCTTCGGTAGCGAAACCGTAGTAATCGAGAAAAGCCGTATTGGCGCCGAGAAAACGCCGTTGGGCATCTTTCCAGAAAATCGCGGTTTTCGTGGTCGAAAGAATTTCATCGAAAAGCTGGCTTTGCCTTTCTTCCTCTTCTTTTTGCTCCACCGAGCGCAATACCGCCCCGTCGACTGGGAAAAGGAAAAGATAAAGCCGTTGAGTGCCTCCGCTCTCGTTCACCAATTTGCCTTGGGCGGAAAACGGGGCGAAATGACCGGTATTGTCTTTCAGACGAAACAGGGTTTGGAAAGCGCCATTAAGCGAAAGGCGGCCAACATCGTAGTCGCGCTTAATGACTTCAAAATCCACCGCGGAACAATCTTCACGCAAGAGCGAAAGAAAATCCTCTCGCTTCGTTCCAACGAGGCCTTGAACGTAGGAAGCGAAAGAAGGCGAGCAAGCCAACAAATCCACTTGGGGGCCGGCGACACGGAAAAGCCCCAGCGCCAACGGGCTGGTTTCGATAAAACGTTCTTCGCTTTTCGAAAGGGGTTCGTCCATGGGATAGGCCTTCTTTCCCTCGAGGAATCACCGAGTGGCGAAAGAAACAAAACCCCGCGGTGATCATCGGCAAAACGGATTGCGATCGTTCAAGAACAAGAACTTACAAAACTATTATAGCAAAGTTCTTTTCAAGAATCGCTCGGGAGATAAAAAATACACTTTCACTCCTTTTGCAAGCGCCTTTGGCTCTCTCTTAAGACAAAGGAAAAGAGGAATGAAATGGGAAAGACGAGGGTTTTGCGGAGATAACAGAAAACCCCGCTTCCTCGCCTGTAAGGGCTTTGATGGAATCGCGAACGATTTAAATGTTGTTTTCGCCCCGAACGTGCTATGCTTGCGTGCCTCAAAAATGAAAATCAACGAATTACAACTTCCCGAAACCCTCCTCAAAGCCCTCCAAGAAATGGGTTATGAAGAGTTCACCGCCATCCAAGAGATGACGCTGCCCGCCCTTTTAGCGGGTCAGGATGTTTTAGGCGAGGCCCCAACGGGGACGGGCAAAACCGCCGCCTATGCTTTGCCGATGATCGTTGGCTGCAATCCCGCGTTAACCGTCGTTCAGTCGCTCGTCGTTTGCCCGACTCGGGAACTTGCGATCCAAGTCGTTCAAGAATTAGCGAAGTTCGCCAAATACATCCCCACCCTTCATTATGTGGCGATTTATGGCGGGCAAAAGATCTCGACCCAACTCCGGGCTTTGAAAGCGAAACCGCAAATTATCGTGGGCACCCCGGGTCGTCTCAATGATTTATTGAATCAGAAAGCCCTCGATTTCTCAAAGGTCCACTATCTCGTTCTCGATGAATGCGATGAAATGCTCGAAATGGGCTTCATCAAAGACGTCAACAAGATCATCGCTCAAGTCACCGCACCGCATCAAACCGCTTTATTTTCCGCGACGATCTCGAATGATATCATGAAAGTCGCTGAACGTTACCTCAAGCCCGACGTCAAGAAAGTCCAAATCAAGCGGACCCCCACTCAAGAAAACCAGATCGCTCAGAAATACGTCCGGGTTGGCGAAAAAGAAAAGACCGAAGCGGTCACCGCTTTGCTCAATAGTCTGAGTTTCACCCGAGCCTTCGTCTTCTGCCGGACCAAACACAAAGTCAAACAACTTGAGAAGATCTTGCAGAAGAACACCTCGCACGCGATTACTTCCTTGCAAGGCAATCTCTCGCAGAACAAGCGGGATAAGGCGATGCAGGCCTTCCGCAACTACGATGCCGACGTGATGGTTGCCACCGATATCGCCGCCCGTGGCATCGACGTGAATGACGTCGATCTCGTCATCAACTACGACATCCCTGAGGAAGATGAATTCTATCTCCACCGGATCGGACGGACCGGCCGGGTCGATAAATCCGGCGTCTCCTATACCTTCATTACGCCGAGCGAGACGATGCTGATTAAAAAATACGAGACGATGAGCCATGCTCCGCTCACGGAATACGTGATCGACAAAGGAAATGTTATGAAAAAATACCTCGAAAACCTCGAACCGAAACTCCATCAAGACCTCAGCGCTGAAACGAGCGCCATCGAAGAAGCCTGCGCCTTATTAAGCGAAAAAGAAGGCAGCGAAGTCACCCCATTAGAGTTGGCCGCCGTGATGCTCAAGGAAAAGATGGAAGCCCCCGCTTCTGATGTGGCCCAGGAAAAGGACTATTCCTTTAAACATAGCGAGAGCATCGAACGGAATAAAGAAAAGAAACGGTTTGTGACCGATCCGGCCAACCAGCGTTTCTTCATCAATATCGGCTTCGAAGACGGGGCGAATGAAGAGAATCTCAAGAGTTTCGTCTCCGCCCACGCCGCTGGCGTGAAACCTGAGGATTTCGCCGATGTTTATCTCAAAGGCACCTTCTCGTTCTTCGAACTCAGCAAAGTCAAAGCCGATGCCGTGATTAGTGGCGTCGAGAATAGCGTTTTCGAAGGCAAGAACGTTCACGTCGAAAAGACCGAACGCCCAAGCGAAGACTCCGCGCCGAGAGAAAAGCGTTTCGCCTCGCATTCCTCCCACGACTCCTACCACCACAGTTCCTATCATCACGATGATGATCACGCTTCCGGCGGTTACGGCCGCTCTTCGCACGAAGGCTATTCTCATCATTCTTCTTCAAGGAATTACGGCCATTCCGATGATCATGGTTATGGGCATAGCGATCATCATGGCTATTCTCATAGCGAGGGCCATTCTTACGGCCATAGCGATAACCATGATTCCCATGGCTATCGGGGCAAGAAGCATTAAAGAAACGGCCGAAGAGAAATCTTCGGTTTTTTTCAAAGAAAAAAAGGACTTTTCAGGGAAGTCCTTTTTTCATCGTCTGCGCCGAGGAGAACAGCGCGCGTCTCAAACGCCCGAATAAGCGTTAAAGCCACCATCAATCGGCAAAACCACGCCGGTAATAAAACTGCTGGCTTTCGCGTCAAGTAAGAATAAGGTCGGACCAACGAGTTCTTCGACTTCGCCAAAGCGGCCAAAGGGCGTCGCGGCCAGGATCTTGCCCGTCCGTTCCGTCGGCGAACCATCTTTGTTCCAAAGAAGCGAAGCGTTCTGGGCGGTTGAGAAGAAGCCCGGGGCGATCGCATTGACCCGGATGCCTTCCTTTGCGAAATGAACGGCCAACCATTCGGTGAAATTGCTGACGCCCGCTTTGGCGGCCGAATAGGCCGGAATTTTGGTCAAAGGCGTAAAGGCGTTCATGCTCGAGATATTGAGGATGCTGCAGCCTTTCTTGCCGAGCATATCCTTGGCAAAGACTTGGGTCGGTAATAACGTGCCAATGAAGTTCAGATTAAAGACAAACTGAACGCCATCTTGGGTTAAGTCAAAGAATGAGATATCCAAATCGTTCTTCTTTTCCTCGTAATACTCTTGGCTCGTCGTCGCTTTGGGGTTATTGCCACCCGCGCCATTGATGAGAATATCGCAGCTTCCGAGTTTCTTGACGACGTCCTCGTGGCATTTTTCGAGCGAGGCTTTGTCCAAAACGTTGCATTCAAAACCTTCGGCAATACCCCCCTCTTTTTTAATGATCTCCGCAAACTCCTGGGCTTTATCAAGGTGCAAATCCAAGAGGGCGACCTTGGCGCCCGAAAGGGCTAAAGCCTCGGCTAAGCAAGAGCAAATGACGCCACCAGCGCCCGTAATGACCACCACTTTGTTCGTATAGTCCACCGCTAAGGGCAATTCTTCTTTTTTCATTGTTATTTCTCCTTTTGAGATTTTTCCACCGCTTCGAATANACCGTTGATATAGGCACAGCCTAAGGCCCGGTCGTAGAGGCCATAGCCGGGCTTGGCNTCCTCGCCGAAGATGTTGCGGCCATGGTCNGGGCGGACGTAACCATTGAAGCCATTTTTGACCAAGGCTTTAACGATCGCGTACATATCGAGCGACCCGGAGCCGGAATAATGACCCACTTCGGTAAAAGAGCCTTGATTATCATCATAACGGACATTGCGCAAATGAGCGAAATGGATCCGGCCCATCGCCGCGTATTTCGCGGCCAAACGGGGCAAATCGTTCGTGCGCCCCGCCCCTAAGGAACCGGTGCAGAAGGTCAAACCATTGGCTTTGGAAGGAACCGCCGCCAAGAGACANTCNAGATCCTTCTCGTTCGAGACGATTCGGGGTAAGCCGAAGACGTCCCAAGGCGGATCATCTGGGTGAATCGCCAAGACAATTCCCACTTTCTCGCAGGTCGGAATGACCGCCTTGAGGAAATAGACCAAATTGGCGAAGAGNCGTTCATGCGAAATGGCTTGATAACGTTTTAAAAGGCTTTTCAGCTCCTCGGGTTTATAGGANTCATCCCACCCTGGAAGATGCAGATTCTGCGGATCGATTTTNGCGAAATCCGCNGCGCAATAGGAGAGCGAATTCGAGCCATCGGCGTTTTGATGGTGCAAGTTGGTCCTTAGCCAATCGAAGACCGGCATGAAGTTATAGCAAACGCATTTCACCCCCACTTGAGCGCAAAGCTCGAGGTTCTTTTTGAAGGCGGCGATATGCTCGTCGCGTTCTTTTCCTCCGGATTTGATCTCTTCGCTCACGGGAATCGATTCAATCACTTCCATCGTGAGATTATGAGCTTGGCAGTCCCATTTCAATTGCTCGAGAGAAGCCAAATCCCAGACTTCNCCGGGTTTCTTATCGTAAACGGAAGTCACGACGCCCGAAAGATTGGGGATTTGCTCAAGATAATCGAGAGGGATCGAATCATTCTCGCCATACCAACGAAAGGTTAATTTCATAAAGAAGGCTCCTCTTTCTTCCGATATTGCTCGGGGATTTCAATCGCGTGGGATGATGGGGCGGACGANCTCTTTTCCCGCTTCGTCCACACTTGGCCATAAATTTTATCAAGGAAGTTCGGCTTTTTCGCTTCGAGAGGCTGGCCCGTCTTTTTGTTCAAACGGATTTTCTCTTTCGGAATGAATTCAGCCGGAACTTGATCGATGCTCACCCAGGTGGCCATCGCTTCGTCTTTGCTCATGCCGCCGGCGATCGCTTCTTTGCGGACCGCATTGACGGCTTGGATCTCCTTGAGCTTATTGCCCGAGAGCTCGTAGAAATACATACTGACCAAAGTGATGATCCAAGAGATCATCGGCAATAAGCAAATCGTGATGATCGCGGAGAGGCGAACGCCTTGATAAGAAGAGGCTTCGATGGCGGAGATATCCATGCCACTCGAAGGCANAGCGCCATCGAGGGCGGGAATGAGATTGACGGTGAATAGCGTGATGAAGACGGTCGCTAAGGAAGAAACGAGTTTATCGATGAGCGAGAAGATCGTACCCATGATGCCCGGGACGTAATTGCCCGAACGGTAGGTTTCGTAATCGGTGCAATCCGCGACCATCGGGATGCACATTTCGCTGCAGCAGTTATAGGCGCCGTATCCGCAGCCGTAGAGAATGATCCAAATCACGGTGAAGAGGTTGATCGTCAGATACATCTTATGGTTCGCATCCCAGCGTAAGAGCGTCAAAACCTTATCGGGATTGCTCGGATCCCAGATGAAGAGCATCACCATGAGACCCACATAGAAGAGGAGCGCGAAGGCGGTGTATTGGACAATCGCCCGCTTCTGGCCTTTCGCTGAGGCCGTCTTGGTGCCGAAAACGAAGAAGACCCCCATGAAGACAAAGGAGAGGACATAAACCGGGAGATAGAGCCCATTATAGGAAGAGCCCGATTGTTTCATCATGATATCGTAGAGAAGATAAGCGACGGTCCCCGAGGTTGCGATCGTCGAGGCCAGTTTGTTGAAACCGCTCGAGAGCACGAGCCAACGAATCTGCGAATTGTCGCGAAGAATATGGAGGTAGTCTTTAAACGTCGCCGCTTTGGCGTTGGCGTCGACCCCCCAGAATTCGGGGCGATCCTTGTTCCAAATCGCCAAGACCGCCATGGCGGTATAGATGGCTGAGACCACGACGGTGATCGGAACGAGGATGTTATAAAATTGAGGATTGTATTGGGTGCCTAAGGTCACGACTTTGCTCGTGCCATCCGCTAAAGTCTCGGTGATGTCGATGCCTTTGACGAGAATCGGAAGCAAGCCACTGCCGATCGCGTTAATGAGAACGATCGACCCGATCATGCCCACCATATCCCAAAGGGCGAATTGACTGCGCTGATGGGGATCGTTGCTTAAACAGGTCTGCCCCGCTTTGGTGCAGGCGCATTGGGCGGTATAGCCGAGGACATAAATGGCATAACATAAGATAAAGAGAACCCAACGAAGCCATTCGATTCCAACATAACGGATCGCGAAGAACATCAAGAGAACCGAAACGGCGAGAATGATGTTGCCGCCGATCATGAAGGGACGGAATTTGCCCCATTTGCCTTTGGTTCGGTCAATCCAACTGCCACAGGGCGGATCGGTGATGCCATCGAAAATGCGCATCCCCATGATGACAAAGCTGACGGCTTGGGTCACGACGTTGATCGCCACCGCACTGACGGCGCCACCGGTGAAGCCACCGAAGAGATAATAGCCGCCATAATAAGCGATGAAGGTCATTAAGGCCATGTAACAATTCGTCGCGGCATTGTTGAACGGGAAAAGGGCAATCTGCCACTGCTTGGCCCGATTGAGACCTTTTTCGGCGACTTTGGCTTCAGCCATAATTTTCTCCTTCAGGATATCTCGCGCCAATAAAGCGCTTTCATTACCCTGTAATTCTAGGTCAACTCTCCTGAGATACCATTGCAAGGACTTATCATAAAGATTGCATTTTTATCGTTCCGCAAAAGCGGGGCAAAAAGCTTAAAGATGCTTGCGCAAATACCCCACGCTATAGCGGAGAGAGGCCAGCCCCGAATTCTCCAGCCAATTCTGGTGGCTTTCGATGATGATGGCCTCGACGCTAAGGCTTTCCGCCTCTTTGATGTAATCCGCAAGCGGCAAGTTCCCTAGGCCCAACTCCGCCGAATCGCTTTTGACGATCGATGGGAGCGCCCCTAACGCCTTACAGCCCCGGTCATTGATGTGATAAAGCTTGAAGCGCGGCCCGAGCTTGGCCATCCATTCCAGCGGCGAAGCGCCGCATTCAGCGCACCAATAAGAATCGAATTCGAAATTCACGAATTCGCTTTGGCTTTTTCGCAAGATCACGTCAAAGGCTTTCTCTTCGCCGCACGGACGGAATTCGCAGTTGTGATTGTGATAAAGGAGCGCCAGCCCTTCTTTCTTGAGCCGTTCCCCAGCCGCATTGAGCCGGCGGGTCAAATCGAGAACGGCGTCATAAGAGGAATAGTCATAACGAAACATCCCCGTAATCACGACGTAAGAGGTCTTAAAGGCNTGGGCNTTTTCAACGATNGCGGCAAAACGCTTCGGATNCTCTAGGCTTCCGAGATCGACATGAAGAGAAAGAACCTGAAGCCCGCTTTCTTCAAGATCCCCCTGCCACCGGACCCCATGGGTCCGCGGGATTGCCATGCCAAAGGCTTTCGCCATTAGCCGGATAGCCCAAGGCAAAGAAGTCAAAAGATAATCATCGAGTTCGATGCCATCGAGGCCTAACGCTTTGACTTCCGCAAGCGTTTTTCGCGCCGCCTTATCGTTTTTGAAGCCATAGCGAAGTTGAAACTGCTGCACGCCTATTTTCATGGAGTATCCCTTTGGGGAAAAAATCAAACGGCTTTCCTTTTTTCCAAACTCGGGAAAAAGCACAGCACGACATTGAGCAACGCCGGCACCAAAAACAAAATCAGGAAGACTAAGCCAAGCGTGAAATTGCCGCCGAAGAAATAGACTTTGGTCAATTTGTCCGCTAACGGAAAGGAAAGCTGATAACATTGCATTCCCAAAGCAAAACCATAACAAAGCGAAGAAACGACGGGCAATTGCGCTCCCACCCCATGAAGGCGGGCGAGGGGCAAGAGGAAAAAGGCGCTGAGTTGAAATAAAGAACCGACTAAAAGAAGGATGAACGAAACCATCTGGTAGTAGCTCTTGCCTGCCGTCGTAATCGCGGAGGGCAAATAGAAGAAACTCACGACCAAGATGAAGAGACCACTCCCCAGAAGCAAGTAAGCGGGAATACCCCGATGACTGAAGCTCGTCTTTAAAAAGTTTTTCATGTTATTTGCCCTCCGAGGACGTCACGGCGCCTTTTTTCTTCTCAAGGAAGAGCGAAACCCCCAGTAACGATAACGAAACCACGGTGATTCCTAATAATCCATACTGCAAGGCCTTGACGGTCGGGATCCACCAGGGAACGAAGGAAGCCACCGCCGTCTCCGCGGTCAATCCATTGATGACATTCGTATGAAGATAAGCGTAAAAGAAGTACTTGGCACTCGAACGGGCTTGGCTCCAAAGATGACCATCTCTCGTCTTGGTCAAAAGATTGCGGACGTCGGTGCTCCGGGCCGAATCGTTATTGAAGAAATTGGTGCCGGCGTGGAGCGCTTCATCGGTGTAAATATAACTGGTCGCGTCTTTCGAAGAGTCGGTCAAATCGACGCCTTTCCATCCCCACTCGTCCCGGAGAACGCTGGTATGGACGGCGTAGTTCGAAGCGTCGGGCACGCAGCCGATTCGGTTATACGAAGACATCAATCCATAAGAGTTTTCATTCGACAAGGCCCCTTCGAAACAACGGAGGTTATTTTGCCGGAAGCCCTGCTCGCTCATGAACGTCGCAATGCCGTGCCGGTTGGTTTCCTGATCGTTGCCCACGAAGTGCTTGATGCCCGTCAAAACGCCTTTATCCCGCATCGCATTCGTCTGGGCGCGGGCTAAAGAATAGGCGAGATTGCCTTCTTCGCTATAGTATTCGAAATTGCGGCCACCATAAGGGGTCCGATGCAAATTGGCGCCCGGGCCATAAATCTGGCCAAAGCCATAAAGGAGCGCATCTTCGCCCATGAGTTTCCCCCGTTCGGCAAAGAGTTCGCGCGAATAGGAGCAAGCGGCCGTCGCTTCACCAACATAAAGACAATGGGCGGCGGTGCCTTGAATCCCATCGGGCCCATCGCCCGAGGTGTTGGAAGGATAAGCGACGCTGACGATGGCGCTATTGCCCATGACTTCACCGGCGATCTGGCAGAGTTCCGCCACGCTTAATTGATCGACGAAACTATCCCAGGAAGTGGCTCCATCCGCTTTCGTCCCATCCTTAGCGGTATACTCCCCACTCAAAGGAACATCTTTCATTTCGATCCACTTTTTCGTCACGGTTTGTCCGTATTTATACGCCGAGATTTCCGGCGAAGAAGCGGGCTTGGTATAGTTATCGTTCTCCATCAACTTCTTAATTTCCTCGCTCGGATCGATCGTCGAGGTTTCCTTGGGGAAACCCGCATAGTCTTTCCGCGAGAAAAACGGCGCTTTGTTGGGGATGAAGTGATTGAGGTCGATATCGTCGAATTGATTCGAAACCACTGCCCCGGTATAAGGTGAGACGGCATAAGTCACATTATCTAAGACGTCCAGAGTCACTTTTTTCGCTAAGCTCGAATCACCGGAAACGCTGGTACCATCGGCATTCTTTAACCCGCTATATCCGGCGAGAGAAAGGGTGTTATTGAGGGCATCGTGAGCATCGGAACCAATCGCGAAAAGGTAGTCACCGCTATCAAAGGTATAGCAACCTTTTTTGCTGGTGTCCTTGCCATTGGTGGCTTGATTATCGTAAGTGGCAAACATATAGTCGCTCGTGGTGAAGGTGATATCTTCTTCTTCGCCTACCCCTAAGGCACTACTTTTGGCGAAATCCACCAATTGAATCGCGCTTTTTTCTGCCCCGCCTTCTGTATAAGGAAGGCTGACATAAAGCTCGACCACATCTTTGCTTTTACCTGAATAGGTTGAGGAAGAAACGTTCTTGACGTTCACCACCGCTTTGACTTGGTGAGCATCGCGGTCCCACTCCAGGCTCTTCAACGTTTGCTGGAAGGAAGCATAAGAGGTGCCATAACCAAAGGGATAGACCATTTCGTCCGCGTAATCCCAACTGGTTTTACCCGCGGCGAAAACCCCATAATTCCCGCTGGCATTGCCCCGGGCCATCACGCTATCGGCGTAGCGGGATTCGTAATATTTGTAGCCGACATAAAGCCCTTCGGCGCAAACGACGTATTTGTTCTTATAGAGCCCGGTCATTCCGCTGAAGGTATAATCCCCGAAATTCTGCATCGCCGGCGAAGAAAGGGAGTTGGCGCTATAGGTATCGGCCAAGTGGCCGGAAGGATCGGCTTTGCCCACCAAAATATCGGCCACGCCGATAAAGCCATAATTGCCGGGATTGCCAATCGACAAAGCGGCATCCACCCCATAAGTCGCGTCATCCTCTAAGAAGCCCAAATCCATCGGGAAAGCACTATTGATGAGGACGATGATTTTCTTAATTTGTCCTGCATCCTTTGAGGATTTCAACATTAACAAAAGATCTTTTTCGCTTTGGTGGAGCGAAAGCTGAGCGACCCCATCCGCATCGACTTTGGCCAAATCTTTGCCTTCGCCCGCCGTCCGGGAGAACATCACGATGGCGGCGTCGTTATAATCCGTGGCATAAGAGGCTTGAAGAGCAGCCGTATAAAATGAGGAAGTTTCCTCGCCGATCGTCGAGCGAGGAGAAGAACCGGCAATCACCGCCTCATAGGAGGTGGTAACCCGACTCGTTTTGGAGGACTGATAGGCGCTAAAAAGCGTTTCGTTGATGGCGAAGCCTTCGCCCGTCAAAGCATCATGGAAGCTTGTGCCCGAAAAGGCTGCGCCACCGCTTTGGCCGCGATAAACGGGATCCGCCACGGCACGACCAAAAAGGCTGACGCGCCGCTCCGAGGATTTCAAAGGTAAGGCGTTCGCTTTGTTTTTTAAGAGAACGCTGGCTTCCTCTTGCATCCGAATGTTGTGGTCTTTCTCCGCCGCGACAACCTCCTGGGCGGAAGCGTAACTGCTCTTAAAATAAAGCGCGTCACCCGTTCCGCTCGTTTTTGGGGCCGTGGTCCCGAGAAAAAGATTGACGTCGGTTTGCCGGTCAATCGCCAAATTCCCTAGTAGAAATACGAGGCCTAACAATAAGCCTGCGCTCGCCGACACGCCCCGCCAAACATTGCTTTTTAATCCCATCTTTGTTCTCCTTTAAAAAAGGGGCAAAGTGTTTCGCTTTGCCCCGAATCTTCCCTATTCGGCCAAAATATCGACGAAAGTCAGCGACGATTTGCTGTTATCGACGTCGCTCGAGAAACTCTTAAAGCCATGGCCTTTCAGCACGTCGCCCGCGCTCGTGGTCACGCCATCAAGATACTCGCTGCCTGTCGTGTAATAGGCATAGTGATCGACATTGACCTGGCCCGTCGTGGTATCGGTCGTGCCAATCGCCACTTTGGTCAGTTCTTTCATCGAATCGGTCCAAGCTTCGCTGTCGATGTAATAGGTCGAATCATAAAGCTCCGCCAAAGCAGTCGGGGCCGAGAACGTGATGGATTTGATGTTGGGATCAAATTGATCATCCTTGCTGGTGTAGGTTCCTTTGTAGGTCCGTAAAAAATTGGTCCGCTCATTGCCGGTAGCCGTGCTGCCGGTTTCAGGCAAAACAATCGCGGAGAAAGTTGAAGAAGAATATTCCAAAACGTAGGTGTTGTCGGAATAAAGCTTGGCGCTTTCGAAAGCGAAGGTGGTGAGATAGTAATTGTAGGTCGGGCGCATGTTCTGATAAGAAAGGTGCGCGGGCGAGAGATAGGCGCCGACGAGGGTTGCCTCACTCTTGGTGACAGAAGACTGAGCCTGGGCTCCTCCACAGCTGGCTAACGTGACGAGTCCGCCGAGAAGTAGCATTGCGAATTGAATCGATTTTTTCATAATGTGATCCCTCCAAGGATCGTTTCTACAGGGATTATATGAAAGCGATTACATTTGGGGGATTTTCAGGCAAAATCTTATGGATTTCCGTCAAAAATTTTCGCCCACGAAAAAGCCCGGCACCTTACGGCACCGGGCTGAGGCTTCGTTAAGCGAGGGTGATCACGTAATCTCCGCCGCTCAGACTCAGAATCGTCCGTGAGTCTTGGACCCCTTCATTGGTATAGGAAGAGCCGCTGACGGTAATCGAAGAGCCTAACGCTAAGGGTAACTCCAGCTTACCTGCCGCTGAAATCGTATGGAGGTTAATCGTCGTCGTTCCCCCACTCTTTTGGAGCGAGAAGACAATCTCGCCTTTACTCGTGACGGTCGTGGTTTCAATCTTGTCGAGGAAACTGACCGGGGCGATCGTATAAGAAGAATAGCCCAGTCCCACCGGCGCGATCCCCGCAAAGTAACGGCTCATGATCGTCAAGGGCCCGCCCGTCCAGCCATGATTTGGCGTGCCATCGGCTTTCGTCCAAAGCTCCCATAAGGTGGTCGAAGAATCTGCGATCATGTCCCCATAACGCTTGAGCATCCGGGTTTTGGCATACTCCTCTTCGCCCATTAAGGCCAAGGCTTCCAAAACATACTTTTCCATGTAGGGGGAAGCTTGTTCAACGCTATGGAGGATTGAGGAAACGAGAGAATAATCTTCGCTCGCGGCTAAACCACTCACCACCGCCAGCGCGTTGGCCCGATCATCGTAGCTTCCTTCCACGGAAGCATAGCCTTTCTCCTTTTTAAAAGAGGAAGCAAAGGCCGATTTGATGGAGGTTTTGCGTTCGCTAAGGGTCGGATCGAAAGAGGACTCGCCTAACAAAATGCTGGTTTTCTCAAGCGAATCGATTGCCAGATAATACCAACAATTCTGCAAGAGATACGCATCGGAGAAATTGCCCCAATCGTACCAATCCCAAATCGTGCTATCGGCACTTTCGGGCCGGCTCTTCACGAGCCCCGTGGATTCCATCCCCCACAATTTGAGGTAATTGACCGCGGCGGGCAAAAAGAGCCGCACGCTTTCTTCTTCCCCACTATAAAGCAAATACTGGTAAACCGCGCTCATGAAGGCGAGGTTTTGCATCGGGATTTCTTTCGTCCCCGCCGTGCCTGGCGCGCGGGTTTGAATGACGTGATCTTGCTTAATCCAGCCGAGCATCGTCAGAATCGTCTTTTGGCTCATCGCATAGGAGTTTTCGTCGAGGGCGTAGAAGGTTTCGGCGATTTCATTGGTGCCATCTCCAGCGTAAGGCGAACGCTCACGCTCCGGGCAATCCATATAGTTATCGCGCATGCAGATTTTGAGGGTCCGCTGCGCTTTCTCCCACAGGGTATCAAGCGAAGAATCTGAAGAGGAAAAACGGCCTTTATTCTCGCTCGCATAATAGGATTCCCGATAGCCCACTTTCTTGAAGGTGATCCCCGCCGGAGCCTCGATCGTCAAAACGGAACCACTCCGCCAGGGATAAAGTTCATAGGATTGCGCACCTTCTTTGGCTAAATAATAATCGGTAAACGAATTCGATCCGGCGATGACCCGAGTGTCGGTATAAAAAGTCAGGAGTTGATCTGCCGTATCGCTTTCGAGCTCAAAATAAGGCGAGAACTGCATGTTGTAAGGCAAAGCGAAATGGAGGGTTGAAGCACTCGTGAGTTTCTTGCCGATCACGTTATCGCTATCAACGGCCTCTTTTATCGCCTCAAAATGAATCAAAGGCGTTTCGTTTTTATAGGTATCATTATAGGGTTCATAGCCGGCTTTTCCCACGATGCTCGCGTCATTCCAGGCGCTGTCATTGTAAGAAGAGGCCATGTAATCCCCGACACTATCTTTGGCAGAAAAATAGCTATCCCATTCCGAGAGGAAAATCGAGGTATTCAAGGATGGTCCAGCACCCCTTAGAAGCCGATCGTTCTTGTATTCTTTTAACCGGCAGGCTTTCCAGGAAGCATCACTAATGAGATGCTCTTGACCCAAATCGAGTTCAAACAAGAAACCGCCTTGGCCACAGTCGATTAAAGAATTGCCGCTCTTGCCGAAATAATTGACCAAAACCGCGATCACGTTGTCCCCCGTAATCAAATATGGGGCAAGGTCGACGTCTTCATAAAAGGTATCGAAGGGGGTCGGACCCCGCTTAGAGCCCCCATCGCTGACCACCAAAGTCCCGTTGACCCAAAGATAATATTTATCCACCGCAGCAATCTGGGCGACCGCCGTTTGGGGTTTCGCGCTCAACGAGAAGTTTTTCCGAAAGGCCACGTAGGAATTGCTTTCGGAAGTGGAAAGCCAAATCCAATAGGCATTCCAATCCGTTTTCTTATAGCCCGAGAGCGAATCCAAAGAAGAAATATAGGCTAAGGAGCTTTTATCCGCCTTGGTCAAAGCAAGATCAAGCGAACTTTCGCTGGAAGACGCTGAAGTCGCCGAGGAAGCAGAACTCGAGGAAGATAAGATGACGGATGAACTCGTTTTCGCGCTCCCGCAAGAGGTCAAGGGGAAAACGAAACCCGAGAGCAAGAAGAGAAGAATCTGCTGTTTTTTCATGAAGGACTCCTTTGTTTTTTGAGACAAAATAAGCCCACTCTCGAAAGAATGGGCTTATCCGACAAATCAAGGATTAAGCAGCAATCGGCGTCCCGTCTTTGGCGACACTGATCTCGGCCTTCGTTAAGGTGACCTTGACGGTGCTTTCGCCTTGCGGAGTCGTGAGCTTCGCCGTGAAATCGGCAATGTCGCCATAAGTCGCCGCGACAGAACCCGTTCCGGCAGTCACCGCGCTCGAATACTTGACGCCAATCGCACTAACTTCGGTGAAATCAAAGTCGACTTCCGTTCCAGCCGGGTTAGTTTGGCTGGCACCGACGGTCGAATATTTGCCGCCTTCCCATTTGCCCGCCCGGACCGACGAGCCATTGTAATCGACGATGTAATAGGCATTGGCGACGCCGTTGGAGAGACCAATCAACTTAACCGTCCCCGTGGTCGCACCCGAAGTGTCCTTGACGGCACCATCAAATTCGATTTTGACGAGCGGATCATCCACCGCGGTGTGGAAAGTCGCAAAATCAGCATACTTTGCCGTCGCACTGCCGGTTAAATCCATCGTCCGAGCGTTACCACCCGGATAAATGTTCATGTTCATCGTCCAATTGAAGGTGTGGGTGGCCGATTCGTTTAAGGTATAGGTGCTCTTGGCTTCAAGCGTTTCGCCTTTGATGTCGGTCGTCTTACCCTCAAAAAGCACCGCCACATTCAAGAAGTTGTAGCCATCCTCGTCTTTGCCTAAATCCCAAGCGCCGAAGTAATAGTTGCTGGTGCAGCTGAGATAATTGCGGAGGTCGACGAGGACCGAGCCGTCCGAATAAAGATCGGCGCAAAGATCGAAGGCGAAGCCCCAAGCGGCCGTTTCGCTCATTTTAGCATCGGCAGTAAATTGATAGGCCTTGGTTTTGCCATCCCAAGTCTCGCTAGCGAATTGCGCGCCGGTGTAGGTGCGGAATTTGTTGGTCGCCTTCGAAGAAGAAGCGGCCGAAGATGCCACCGAAGCGGCAGCGCTCGAAGAAGCCGCAGCCGAAGAGGCCGCCGTTGAAGAAGCGGTTTTCGCTGAAGAAGATGATGTCGTGCTCCCGCAACCTGCTAAAAGCATGGTCGCCGCGAGTAAACTCGTCATAACAAGTGATTTTTTCATGGATATTTTCCCTCCTGATCACTGCCACGATTAGGTGTTGCGCAAGAATGATACGGAGGGAATGTAAACGCTTTCAATCAACCTGGCAAAATCTTAACTAAAATCGCCGAAATCATTTCGAAAAAGCCTTTTTCCTCGAAAAAAGGGCAGGCTAGAGAGAACTCTTCCTTTCGCCGAAAAAGAAAGATTTTGCCGATATTCTTCAACGTCTTGATGCTTTTCATAGGCAAAGTATTTTCTCTTTTAAAATGGTTTTCACTGAAAGATGCTTTTGCTGAAAGATAAAGGAGCCAGAGAAATGGATTATCAACCTTTAGCCGAAGAACTCGTCCAAATGATGGCCAGTATCCCCGCGGGCAAAGTCCCGCAAGTCGCCAAAAAGATCAGCCAAGGGGAATTCCGACTTTTGGCCGTTCTCAAAATTAACGGGAGCCCCCTCTCCCCCACCATGCTGGCCCAAAGGCTTTCGCTCTCGAGCGGCCGGGTTTCCCTCATTCTCCAATCGCTCGAAAAGAAGAACTACCTCCAACGAATCCACCAAGATAAGGACTGGCGTGAAGTCGTGGTCCTCATCACTGCCAAAGGCGAGGAATTCTTACAAAAATGCTATACGACAGTTTTGGATTATTCCTTAGCCTTAGGAACCGATTTAATAGAGGAATTTGGCGCATAGAAAAGTCCATTGACATCGAACCTTTTAAGCAAGATGCGGACGAATCTAGGTGCGGACGAAGCCAAAAGCCTAAAAAATCCCCCAAAAATCCCGAAAACGCATTCTAAGTGCGGACGGATGTTGCATCCTAGGGACGTGGTTCTACAGGATTCCACCAAAAGACCTGCGGACCGATTCGGAGAGACGAAAAGCTGCGGACAAATTTAAGGCCAAAGGTCTTAGATGAGTCCGGTACTGAGAAGGCCAAAAAAGCCTGCTCAATCATCAATGCGCCCTGATGGCGGAATGGTATACGCGCGTGGCTTAGGACCACGTGGGCAACCGTGCAGGTTCGAGTCCTGTTCAGGGCACCATCGAAACGGAACGGCCTCCGGATTCCCAGAAAGGGAGTCTGGAGGCTTTTTGATTCCAGACATGGTGAGCATTATGGATCCGAATTTCAAACCCTACAGGACGGGGATGGTCGCGGTGCTGGAGAGATACCCTTGCGGGAAGGGAAACCGAAAGGGAGGGCGAGCTTAACCGTACCGCCCATGACTTAAAGCATCGCTTAGCCACCTTCCAAGGCCGTTTGACCGATGAGGAAATCTCCTCGTTACGCGAAGCGATCAAAGTCTATGATTCCGATTCCTAGACCAATAACGAAGTCCTCGATACGGTCCTGTATGAGCAAAATACCCTCTGCCGGAAGAATGGGATCACCCTAACCTGCTTAGCCAATGAGCCCCTACTCTTCTTCATGGAAGCCAACCACATCTACTCCTTATTCAATAACGCCTTAGGCAACGCGATTGAGGCCTTAGAAAAGGTACAAGACCCCGATAAGAAAATCATCGACCTCTCCTTGCGGAAAGAAGGTGATGACGTCATCATCGAAATCTCCAACTACTTCGTCGAAGCCCCTAAGCTGGTGGAGGGGAACCTCGTCTCCAGCAAGAGTGACGCCAGCCATCATGGCTATGGCGCCGCCAGCATGAAGTTCATCGTCGAACAGTATCGTGGCACCATCTCTTTCTCGACAGAGAAGGATATCTTCTTCCTCAAGATCAAATTGCCTTTGCCGAATAAGAAAGCCTAGATAAGGAAAATGGCCGCTCGGTTGAGCGACCATTTTTTCATTGCAGACGACCGATTCAGCTAAGAGCGGCCGATTTCATTTTTCGAAGATGGAACACCACATAAACAATTCCGAAGGCTTCCAATAAGGAGAAAGCCAAATCGCCAAAGATGATGCCATATTCCCAAGGCGAGCGGGTATAAGTGATGACCGTGCCCGGAACGATTCCATTCATGGCGTTGGAATTCACAATCGAATACGACATATTCTTGATCGACTGACGAATAGCCTTTCTTGCCGTCGCTGAGGTGGTGTCTTCAAAGGGGGATCCTTTTTGAGCCAACCAAGTCAATTGCATATCGGTGCCAGCACGCATCCCCTGATCGGGAACCATGAAGCCATAAAGGTTGAAGTCCGATAACGCCGCACCTTGGAACCCCCACTCACCGCGCAGAACATCGCTCATCAGGGCCGAGGAGCCTCCAGACCACGTGGTGCCAATTCGGTTGAACGAACTCATGATCGAAGTGGTCGCTTGGAATGTTTTCTCGCCCCATTCGCCTTTATTATTGGCGATATAGTGTTCCGTCGCTTTAGCGTTTTTGACGCACATCTCGTAGGGTTTAAGATAAAGTTCACGCATCGTTTGCTCATCCGCCCACGTGCAAAGCGAGACTTCCCGTTTGTATTCCTGTTCATTGAGGGCAAAGTGCTTGCAGAAAGTCCGAAGGCCTTTGTTCGCGGCGGCACTGACGAAGGCAGTTGCCATCTCGCCCGAGAGAACGGGGTCCTCAGAGTAATACTCGTAGATTCGCCCCTCAAAAGGCGAGCGATGCAAATTCATGCCCGGCGCATAGATTCCAGCAAAGGAGGAGGTTTCATCACCCCACAGGGCTTCTTCCGCCAAAGCTTCGGCAAATGTTTTGGCAAGCTCGAGGTTATAGCTGGCTGCTAAAACGACTTCGCTCATGAAGGCGACGTGCTTCTCGCCACCGGAGCGGAAGCCAGCCGTGCCATCATGTTCGATGCTACCGGGCTTGGCAATCGAGGCAATCTCCGGAGTACGATAGCCATTATCGATAAGATAATTCGAAGCCTTTTGATAATCCGATTCGTTAAGCTGATTGAGTAGTTTCTCCCAAAGCGGATCATCATAACCGACACCGCGTAAATCGACGAGACCTAACCCATTGCTTTCTCCCATAGTCGGCGCCACATCCTGGGCATTATTCGTCAGCTGGTAGGGTTTCAAACTTTCTTGAACGCTTTTCCCCTCAATCAGGATGTTCGCGGCTTTCCCATCGTTATCATCAGGGAGCGTCGGAAACGATCCAGAAAAATCATCGCGGTTCATCAGGCTGGCATAACCGGCTTTGCCGCGCGTGGTGAAGATTCCCGAAACATCATCAAAATGGTTGGTGGCTTTTGTCACATCGCTATCGCGTCCATCCGGATACTCGTTGCGCTCGAAGTTAAGCGAGTACGAATCGATGAGTTCATGGGCATTCTTTTTCAAAGAAATTCCATAAGTGCCACCTTCAAGAACATAGCCTTTGACGCTCTTCGCATCATAGGAGGCCAAATCTTCACTCTTGAAAGTTAAGGTTAACTTCTCGCTCGCATTCGGCGCCAAAAGCGAGCTCTTGCTGAAGGCCAACAAGCTTTCAGAGGCCTTGGCAATTCCGCCGGCGACATAAGGAGCGCTGCCATAAACCTGAATGACGTCTTTGCCGCTCACGCTACCGGTATTGGTGACTTCAACTTCAAGAGTGCACTGCCCCTCTTTTTCTTGATGAGAAAGAATCTTTTCGGAAAAGGAAGTGTAGCTTAAGCCATAGCCAAAGGGATAAGCGACGGCTTGCTGATAAGCCGCTTCGTCGCTCTGATAACGAGTTTCATAGTAACGATAGCCTAAGTAAATCCCTTCTTCGTACTCGGTGAAATATGCCGCTTTTTCTCCGTTATTCCCCGTCAGAACATCACTGACGTCCGAATAACGATCTACGCCATTCCAGCCGAAGTTCGGGAAGGTGGGGTCCGCGGTAAAATCACGGGCCCACGTATCGACGCTTCGCCCCGAAGGATTTACTTTTCCCGCAAGGATATTGCCAAGGGCATTAAACCCGGTCGAGCCAGGTAGCCCCATCCAAATCAAAGCATCGAGTTTGCTATCATCCTTCAAAGCACCCACTTCCATGATGTTGGCGCAATTTAATACGACAATCGTCTTTTGGTAGTGGCTCTCAGCAAACGAAAGCAAATCTTTCTCGTTTTGCGAGAGTTCTAGTTGGTGCTGACCTTCACTCAATTGCTCATATTCGGCTTTAGCGGCCGCGTTGGAGGCAATGAGCTTTTGGCTCGCGCTATTTTGCATATCCCGTTTTAAATTCGTTGAAAGATCGCAGCCTTCGCCTCCCCCTCGGCCAAAAAGCAGAACCGCCGTCTCGCTGCTTGAAGGAGTAAAAGCGTTTTGATAGGCGCTCAAAGGAAGTTCCCCGGAAAAGAAGAGGCTTGAATCATAATCGTCCATGGCCGTCTTGGCCCGAGGGTAGGAAGAAAAAGAACTGCGTTTAAATGCATTATAGGGGTCTTTGGAAATGGTCAGTCCCGCGTTTTCTAGTCCGCTGCGGAGACCAATGCAAGTTGAAGTGTCCACGGCTCCTGAACCGCTGCCGCCATAAATCGGATCCACCGCATCGCGACCCATTAACGCAATCGGGGTAGTCCCCGTCAAAGGAAGGGCTTGGTTGTTGTTCTTCAATAAAACGATCCCCTCCTCGCAAATCTGCTGGGTAACTTGTCGGGATTTCTCCATGGCTTCTTCGGGAGTCGTTGTTTCTTTTTTGTTATAGACTCCATCCCAACTATCGGTTCCCTCGGCCTTGGTAACAATTTGGCTTCCCCGATTGATGTAAAGATCAATCACGGTTTTATTAGCATAAGCCGCGACAGGAACGCCAATAGCCAAAGCTAAACCAAGTGTCAGCGTAGGCACCCAAATTCCTAAAAAACGCTTCGACGAAAATGTATGCTTCTTTTTCATGTGGTATTTAATCCTCCTAATCACAGCCAATTGAATTTGGTTGCTCCCACTTTAGAAAAGGATGTAAACGCTTTCAATGAAGGTAGCAAAACCTTGCAGTATTCCGTCAAAATCAATAAGAAAAAACGTCTTCTCGTTTAGGAAGAAGACGCCTTTGCTTACTCAGAACGCAAAGCAACGACCGGATCTTTCTTTGCCGCCGAGGAAGCGGGGATGAGCGAGGCCAATAGAGGCAAGCCAATCGAAAGAACCATCATGGCTAACGCGATAATCCACGTCATCGAAGCGATCGTCGAGACTGAGAAAGCGCCCCTAAGAGCAAGTTGACTAAACCGTTATCGAGTAAGGCGAAGAGCAACGCAATAATCCCCGAAAGTCCACCGAGGATAATGGCTTCACTTCGGAAGATACGGGAGATGTCTTTCTTGCGTGCCCCCATCGCTCGAAGAACGCCAATCTCTTTGACACGCTCAATCACCGAGGCATAGATGATGATAGCGATCATGATCGAGGAAATCACCAGCGAAACCGCGCTGAAGGCGGTTAATACCACCGTCATGATGTTGATGATGTTGCCCCTAACATCGAGACGAGCAGGTTGCCCACATCGGTATATTTGACGACCTTGTCGCTACCTTCGTAGGTGGTATTCCAAGCATCCAAATCCGCTTTGATCTCAGTCTTGTGGTCGAAAGTGTCTGGATAAATCGTTAGGCTGGTAGGTTTGGAAGAATAACCCAGTTTCTCCAAATTGCCTTCATAGCTCGAAGCACTCCCGGCAGAATAACCGGAAATTGTCACGCCGCCGCTACTGGTCGTACTATCGAAAGACTGGCCGCTCATAACATCCTTTGTGCTATCAGCGTATTGAGCCAAGGCCACAGCGGAGTCTTTGTTCGCCGCCATGACTTTCTGGGTCAAATCCATCGAATAGCCAATGCCACTGCTGATCCAATTGGCCGCTTTGGGGATCCGGCGCCTCGTGCTATGGAAAAAGAGCAGAAACGCCTAAACATTTTTTGGCCGGAATTCTTCGAAAATTAGCGAATCTAAAGTTCCTATAAACAACATTCGACCGAAAGATTTGAAAAGACTGCGGACAAATCTAGGTGCGGACAAGTGAAATGATTAGGAGACGTCGATGTTTTTGTGCTTGTAACCCTATTCCTTCTCTTGCTAAAATGCTTATGGGAACGGAGGCCGCTCCCAGATGAACCGGCCCACGTTTCTCCGAAGCCCGCAAAAGGGCATTCGGCCCCTTAGACTTAGCGGTCCGCGTTTCGTCCGCATTTCGTCCGCACCCTGGCTTCCACCAAAGGGAACAGGAGGGCATGATCTTCCGCGGACAAATAAGAATCCCTCGCCGATTGCGAGACATTCTTCCCCCAAAGGGCACGGAAGGGTTCGCCCTTCCAAACCGCCGTTAAGACTTCTTGTCTTATTTAGGCGAAGAAGATGCCAAGGCGACGCTCAGGACTCTAGAAAAAATGCGCGAATTTTTTAAGGAAGGCCACCCCAGTGCCCCTTCCTATTTTTATTAAAGGAGAATAACCATGCTTAGCTTGGAACACATTAGCAAAGACTNTGGAAGTGCGGAGAANATCGTCCANGCCTTAAAAGACGTCAGNTTAAACTTCCGCAATTCCGAATTCGTCTCGATTCTCGGCCCCTCGGGATGCGGCAAAACCACTTTGCTCAATATCATCGGTGGGCTCGACCGCTATAGCCAAGGCAACCTCATCATCAATGGGGTAGCCACCAAGGATTATCAGGATCGGGATTGGGACAATTACCGCAACAAAACCATCGGCTTTGTCTTTCAATCCTATAACCTCATCGCCCATTTGAGCATCGAAGAGAACGTCGAAATGGCGATGTCCTTAGCCGGATTAAGCCCATCCGAGCGGAAAGCCCGGGCGATTAAAACTCTCGAGCAAGTTGGACTGGCTGATAAAATCAAGAAAAAGCCCTCCGAACTCTCCGGTGGGCAGATGCAGCGCGTCGCCATCGCCCGAAGTTTGGTCAATAACCCCTCGGTCATTTTAGCGGACGAACCGACTGGGGCTCTCGATACCGAAACCGGGCTTCAAGTCATGGAGACCCTCAAAGCCGTCGCCCAAGACCGTCTAGTGATTATGGTGACCCACAATCCCCAACTGGCCGATACTTATTCCACCCGCATCATCAAGATCCTCAATGGCGAAATCGTTGGCGATTCCCATCCTTTAAGTCCCGAAGAAATCCAATCGCTCAAAAACGAAGATGAGAAAAAACTAGCCGAAAAGGCTGCCTTACCTCCCCAAGAAAAGAAGCAAAACGAGCGAAAAAGCCGGATGTCTTTTGCGACCTCTTTTTCTCTCTCCTTACGAAATCTGTTGACCAAAAAACGGCGAAGTTTCATTACGTCTTTCGCTTGCTCGATCGGCATCATCGGCATGGCAGTCATCCTTTCGGTTTCTTCGGGGATGCAAGCCTACGTCAATCAAACCATGGCCGATTCCACTTACGCGAATTACCTCACCGTTTCGACGGATTATATCGATTATTCCGGAATAATGAGTATGACCGGCACCACGAAAACGAGCGCTCCGGAATACCCGAGCGGTACCACGGGGATCACGCCTTATGAAGCCTCCTCGATGAGTTCAACGAAGCAAGACCTGAGCGAAAACTACCTCGCTTACGTGAAGAAAGTCACCACCGGGAAAGTCATCGCCGTGGATTACACCTATGGCGTCGAAGTTAACGCCTTAACCCTCTCCGCAGAGGGCACTTATGCTCAAACAAGCGGCTCTTGGGATCAGATCCTCGACAACCGGGAGTATATCGGAACCCAATACGAAACCCTCGCTGGCACGGGCATTCCGGAAAGCGAAAATGAAGCGGCCTTGGTCGTTGATAAATATAACCGCCTTTCCACCACCACCCTTCAGGCCCTCAACATTCCTTTCGACACTTCGTTAAGCGAAATTCCGTATTCCACCCTATTGGACAAAGAATTCCACGTCATCCCGAATGATGATTACTACATCAAAGATTCTTCAAGCGGGAGCGACCTTTTCCATCCGATTTCCGGACAAAGCCAATACGAAAGCGCCTATCAGTCTTCTAGCGCGATCACCGTAAAAATCATTTCGATTCTGCGCCCGCTCAAGAGTGCCTCAACCGATTGGATCAGCGAAGGCCTTGGCTATAGCAAAGCCTTGAGCGAAAAGTTGCTTACCCTTGATCAAAATTCGGCAGTCGCTTTGGCTCAATATCAGAACAAAACCACCGATGTCACCACCGGAAAAGCCTTCACCACCTCATCGGGAAGTGTGTTCGGCACCAGCGCGAGGACCTACGAAAGCCGCTTGAGCGCTTTAGGCTACACTCAAACCCCCAAGAGCATCACGATTTATCCGACGAGTTTTGCCAATAAGGATGCGATTAAAAAAGATCTCGACCTTTGGAACAACGATCACACCGACAACATCGTCCACTACACCGACACCGCCTCTTATATCATGGGGGCGCTAGACTCCCTCATCACCATCATCACCAATGTCCTCGTGGCTTTCTCCGCCGTCTCCTTGATTATTTCTTCGATCATGATCGCTCTCATCATCTACGCTTCGGTAATCGAACGGACCAAAGAAATCGGCGTCTTACGGGCTTTAGGGGCTCGAAAGAAAGATGTTTCTCGCATCTTCCGAAGCGAAGCCATCATCCTCGGGGGACTTTCTGGAATCATCGCCCTCCTCTTCAGTTTAGGCATTGACGGGCTCATCAATCTTGTCCTTAATACCTTGGCTGGTGTGAGTGGAATCGCCGCGTTAAACCTCCCCACGGTGCTCATCATGATGCTTTTGGCAATCGCCCTTCCCTTAATCGCCTCCTTGATCCCGGCTTCGATCGCCGCTAAAAAAGATCCAGTAGTCGCTTTGCGAAGCGAATAAGGGCGCAAACAAGAATTTGACGAAAAGACATCAGATTTTGTCGCGATGGTATTTTTTGTCAGCGCAATTTCGCTATAATCTAAGCGCTTACATCAAAACTATGGAAGAAATCAGCATCGCCATCGTCGACGACCAAAAAGAGTATCTCGACGCTTTGAGTGCCCATTTAAAGCGTTACGAAAGTGAAAACCGCACGGAATTCTCCTTCGCGATTGATCCTTTCACCAATGTCATCAACTTCCTCGATTCCTATCAAGGCAAATACAAAATCATCTTCATGGACATTGCGATGCCGCAAATCAACGGCCTCGATGCCGCCAAACGCTTACGGGCGATCGACCCCGAAGTCCTCTTGATTTTCTGCACCAACTTCGCCCAGTACGCCATCAACGCCTACGAAGTGAGCGCCTTCGATTACATCGTCAAGCCGGTCAACTATTACGATTTTGCCTTGAAACTGACCCGCGCCTTAAAAAAGCTCCATCTCGAGAAGCATTCCAAGACCTTGACGATCCTTGCCGAAGAAGGCTATGTGAAAGTCCCCGAGCTTGATATCACCTATCTCGAAACCGATAGTCATCACGTCATATATCACACCAAGAACGCCGAATTCCGGCAATATTCCTCTTTGCGGAACGCCGAAAAAGCCCTCAGCAAAGACTATTTTGTCAAATGCAACTCCTGCTACATCATCAACTTGCTTTTTGTCACGAAGTTTAAAGATTACACCGTGACGGTCGATAACAAAGAGCTTCAAGTCTCCCACCCCCGCAAAAAAGAACTCACCGAGCGCCTAAAAGCTTTAAAATAAAACCGCTATGCCCGACTTAGGACCTCACTCTTGGCAAATCTACGCTTATTTTTTCACTTGGAGTGAAGTTCTTTTGGGCTTCGCTTTCTATTTTTTCACCAAAAAGAAACGCTCGTGGTTTTGGGGTCGGCTTCTTTTGAGCGTCGTCGTCTGCTTCTTTGTCGGCTTGCCTTTTGCGATCTTGCGTTCGGCCTATAACAACCTGGGGACTCGATTGCTCCTCAACATTATGATCTATGCGGTTTTTGCCATCCCCGCCTTTTTCTCCTTTAAAGAAAACCGCTGGACGATTCTCGTTCTTTTGAGTTTAACCTGCGCCTCTCGGGAACTCGCTTGGCACACTCTTTGCCTGATCCAAAATTTCATGGGGGTCAATAGCGTTCAGTATTTCACTTTTTGGAATGACGCGGTCCTGTGGCGCGATCTCCCGATTCTTTATGGCCATTACCTTTGGATGTATGCCCTCCTCTTCTTCATCTTCGGCCGCCACGCCCAAGTCAATTACGACAGCAAGACCGTGCGGCGGGCGGTCATCGTTTCTTCTTTCTCAATCCTGGTTTTAATTCTCGTCAGCAGCTTTATCCGCGAATATCAAAGCGAATCCCACTATATGGAAATTGCTGCCCGCCTCACCTGCGCCGCTTTGACCATCGTCATCATTTCGCTCTATCAATGGATCATCCGTCAAAACGAGTCTGAACAAGAAATTCAAGTGATGGATGAACTGCTGCACCAAGAAAAGAAACATTACGAATCAACCAAAGACAGCATCGAGGAAATCAATCGAAAGACCCACGATCTCAAACATCGCCTTCAGACTTTCGAAGGTCGTTTGACGAATGAAGAAATCAAATCGCTTCAGGAAGCCATCAAGATCTACGATTCCAACGTCAAGACCGGAAACGATGTCCTCGACACGGTTCTTTACGAACAGCAAATGGTCTGCATTAAAAATGGGATTTCGATGAGTTGCCTCGCCAATGGCCGGGCGATCGCCTTCATGAGCGCTAACCACATTTATTCTCTTTTCAACAACGCGATCGGCAACGCCATCGAAGCTCTTGAAAAAGTCGACAATGCCGACAAAAAAGTCATTGATCTCTCAATCCGGGAAGAGGAAAATTCCGCTTTGATTGAGCTCTCTAACTATTGTTCAAACACCCTCCAATTTAACGGCGGGAATCTCGTCTCTGATAAAAGCGATTCCGCTCATCATGGCTATGGGACCCAAAGCATGCGCTACATCGTCGAAAGCTATCATGGAACGATCAATTTCAAAGTCGAAGATGACATTTTCTACCTCACGATTCGCCTACCTCTCGTGCAAGAAAAACAAGCCCGGCAATAAAAGGATTCCTTTCCAGCAAAGACTCGGGAGCTAACCCCCGTTTTTTCGAGGAAAAAACCGCTAATTTGAAGTAATTTAAAAAACCATGTCAAAATGAAACCAGCCATTCTTTGGAAAACTTATTTTAAAAGATTAATTCAGTATTGATTTAAGGGTATCCTCTCTCTAAAAACACAGGAAAGGGCTACCCTTAAATCAAATTTTCGTGGTGATAAGCCTCACAAAACAGGTGGGTTCCAACACTTCGGCTACGTTGGGCTAGCAAATGGCTAACAACTTAACCATCAGGAGGCTACCACTCAGACAAAAAAGAGACCGCCAAGGAGGGACGGTCTCTTTCGAGGAAATGAGCTTAGGCGGCGACTTGCTCCGCCGCTTTCTTGCTCTTGATGATGGTATAAACGAGCATGCCAGCTGAGAGAGTGGCAAGAACGGAGAAGCTAATGATCATCGCATTAATCGCAATCTTCCACCAAGGCGTGATCACCACGATCTTGGCATTCGAGCTAAGCCCATTCATCGCCAAGGTGTTGGCGTAGGTGTAGCAAATCCGCTTTAAGGAATTCTGCACCATCGTGGCAACAGCCGGAGTCGAAGCATACTGGCTCAAAGAACCATTGCCGATATCGCCATCCCAGAGGTTGACGCCCGCTAAGACGCCCAGCGGATAATCCATATAAGGGCAACTGTAGGAGCAATCGGTGATAACCGCGCCTTTGCAACCCCACTCATTCCGCAGCACGTTGGTGATCGCCCCATAATGGGCACCCGCCCAAACCACGCCCAAGCGGCCGAAGGAAGTCATCACGCCACTCGAGGCGCCGCCGCCTTTGATCGCCCCTTCAAAGGGACGGGAATAAAGTTCGCGAATCGCCTGCTCATTGCACCAGGTGGATAAGCCCATCCGGCCATTTTCTTCATCGTTGAGGAAGAAGTGTTTGGCAAAGACATGAACGCCTTTGCTCTGAATCCCCTGGCATTCAGGCTCAAGCATCTTCGCACTGAGAATACCATCTTCGGAGAAATATTCGAAGTTACGGCCACAATACGGCGTCCGATGGATATTGCCGCCCGGCCCATACATGCCCGCGTATTTGGTATCACGGCCTTCGCTATACCTCCGGAAATCCTCGCCGATGCATTCGCCAATATCCTTCATCAAATCGACGTTATAGGTCGCTCCCATGATGTCGACGGAGGTGTAGCACATCCCCGAAGGACCCGCGACGATCTTCGCGGTGAAGCCTTGCGGACCGTTCTCATCGGAAGTGCCGGGCAAACCCACCGAAGCGATCGGAGCGGTCACGTGGAACGCCGTGCCCATCGTATTCGTGATTTCCCCATAGGAGGCTTGCTCAATCAAATTTTTCCATGATTCGCTATCGTACTCGACGCCACGGTAACTGACGAGTTGGAGCCCGTTACTGGCACCAAAAGTCGGCATCTCTTTGACATCGGAATAATGTTCGGAAATCATCTTTTTCACGATGGCATCGCGACCTTCGGCGGTGCTGATTAAGCCATCTTCCCACATCGTTTGGCTGACTTTGAGTTGAACCGCTTGCTGCGGGAAAGTGCCACTCCAATCCTTCCGCGAGAGGTAGGTGATCTTCTGATCAGCGGTCCCTTCGTACTTATTCAAATCGGCATTATCGAATTGATTCGTGATCTTATAACCGGTCTCTTCCGAAACACTATAAGTGGTCGTATCAGTCGAAGAAACCGTGATCTTTTGGCACAAATTCGCGCTTCCTTCTCCCGTCATACCCTTCGAGGTGTCATAGCCTTTTTTCGCCAAGATGTTATTGAGAGCATCGTGGGCGGAGAAGCCGGTGGCTAAATAATAATCGCCACCCTCCATCACGTAAGTTTTCTCTTTGTTGGCATCGTAACTGGCGAGATCTTTTTTATCGATCTTAACGCTCAGCGTTTCGCTCTTTCCCGCCTCAATCATCGCGGTTTTCGCAAAGCCAACGAGCGTCACCGCGCTCTTTTCGATTCCATTCTCTTGATCGTAGGAGGTATAAGGCGATTGGGCATAAATCTGAACCGTGTTCTTGCCCGCCACCGCCCCCGCGTTTTTGACGTCCACACTGACGACGTACTGCTTACCCTCATCCGCCGTTTTGAAATTGGAATATTCCCAGTTCGTATAGGAAGCGCCGTAACCAAAAGGATAGGCGACATCATCAAAGTAATGATAATTCGCGGTGTTGCCTTGGCCCATAACCGCATCTTCGTAGCGGGTCTCGTAATAGCGATAGCCAATATAAATTCCTTCTTGATAGACATGATACTTCTCGTTATTTTTGGCGCCGATTTCGGCCGAACGGTTGTAGTTTTCCCAATCGAGACCGTACTCGTCTTTATTGCTAAAAGCATGCATGCCAAAGTTGACCATGGCCGGCGAAGTCGCGTTATTTTTTAGTAACGTATCGCTCAAACGTCCCGACGGGTTAATTGTTCCGGCGAGAAGCGAGCCGACGGCGTTCATTCCGGTTTGGCCAACACCGCCAATCCACATCGCCGCATCGATGCCATAATCGGCATTATCGAGGAAATCGAGCTGCAAGGCATTCGAGGTATTGAGCAAGACCACGATTTTCTTGAAAGTGCCTTGATCCTTATAAGCCTTTAATCCTTTGAACATGTCAATTTCGTTTTGGCACAGCCGGAGATAATCGCCCTCAATGCCATCGGAGCATTCGTTATAGGGTAAGTCACTGCCTTCGCCGCCACTGCGGGCCAAAACAACCAACGCGACATCACCATAGCTCGCAAAAGTCGAGACCAAATCGTTATTACCACTGATGCTGGTCCACGGAACTTCATTGATCTTGTAATCGGCGCTGACACCACCCGTCGTCGAGGCGTTGACCCGCTTATAATTCGCGCAATCGGCCGAATAGAAATGCCAAAGCGTGCCGTTGACCGCATCATCGCCAAAGGATTTTTTTAATCCCGCCCGCAAGGTCACGGCCGTCGAAGCATCGACGCCACCGCTGCCCGTCCCGCCGAAGATCGGATCGACCGAGCTATGGGAGAAACACGAAAATTTGCTGCTCGCGCTTAACGGCAAAGTTGCGTTTTCATTTTTTAAAAGAACCGCCCCTTCGCCTTCCGCCTGTTCGCAGAGCGCGTTTTCGTGGGCGACGAGTTCGTCGGTGCTCTTCCAAGCGCTGGCGTAATATTCCGTATTCTCGTCACTATCGCCCGTCTTCTCGACCTTGAAGGTCGCGGCGTGCAAGAAGGCGTTGATGGTCGAGGTGTATTGAGCGGTCAAACTCGATGCGATCCCAACCCCCACCGCCAACACAGCAAAAACACTCGTCAAAGAAATCCAAAGAGCCTTATGTGGTTTCATACCTGTCCCTTTCCTTTTGGAATGCGCTTAGTGTGCGGGGCGCTGAAAGGGCTTTCAATTGACCCGACAAAATTTCGTGTTTTATCGCCGAAATCTTTTCCTCGAGAGCAAAGATACCCATCAATTGATCTGCTGGAGTCAGGCACAAAAGCGATAAGAAAAAGGCGACTGGTTCCGCAGAGGTTAACCGGTCGCCTTATCTTTAAAACTTTAGTCCACTTTCTTCTTCGGGAAAATACCGATGAGAAGCAAACTTAACATCACCACACTGCCACCTAAGCCGATGCCACCGACGATTTCCGTCGTGGTCAATAACGTCTTCCACCATGGGGTCAACGCGACGATCTTGCCACCCGGAGCGATGCCATTCATCGCGTTCGAATGAGCGACGGTGAAGAGAATCTTATGAGCGGCCTCGCGCATATTCTGAGCGAGTTGGCCATGGTTCTCTTTATAGGCGTCATTGAAGCTCTTTAAGGCCGCTTCGCTGACGTTGCCATCGGGGAGCGATCCTCCATTAAGGAGCACGACTTCCAAGGGATCCCAGCTGGTCAAGAAGTAGTCGGTGACCGCGAAGCCTTTCATTCCGACTTCCGTGTTGAGATACTCTTCGATTAAGGTCTTGCCCGCATAGCACGGGACCGTGCCCATGCGGTTCATCGCCGTCATCACGCACTTCGCATCGCCAATATCGATGGTGAGTTCGAAGGAACGGAGATAGTTTTCACGGATCGTCTGTTCGTTGGCCCAAGTTCCGACGCCACCGCGGTTCGTCTCTTGATCATTAAGAGCGAAGTGTTTGTTGTAAACGTAGCAGCCGTGCGCTTCGATTTCTTGGCTTTCGACACCAAGCAAGAAACCATTGAGCGTCGCGTCTTCCGAATAGTATTCAAAGCAGCGTCCTTCGTAAGGTGAACGATGGATGTTCGAGCACGGACCATAGAGTCCGCTATAGCCAGCCCACAAGGCATCTTCGCCAATCGCATCGCCTTCCTTTTTCGCCATGTCGGTTGAGAAAGTCGCAGCGAGAATGCCATTGCACGGGAAGCAAGTCGGCGAGGAATCCTTATCCGGATCATTCGTTTTCGCCGCTAAGCCATTGACGCCATTGCCATATTTTTCGGTGCAGCCAATCGGACCGTTATGGTCACGGGTGCCGACTTTTCCAATCGAGGAGATCGGAGTGGTTTGACGCATGCCTTGGCTCACGAGCTGGAGGGTTTCATCCCAGGTCAACTCATCGAGCAGCGTGGTCCATAACGGCGAATCATAAGGAATCGCCGTGCCAGTCGAATCTTTGATGAGATCGACCAACTGCAACGTCTTGGTGCCATTCCCGTATTTCGGATAAGCGACGCTGTCGCTAGCGATACTGAGGTAAGAAGCCATATCCGCGACCATCGCGGCGTTGGCGGTTAAGCTCGCGCCACTCGAGGAAGGATAGGTGCCGCTCCAATCGTTGCGGGAGAGGTATTTCACGCTATTGTCGCCTTTATTCTGATACTTGTTGATGTCGGCGAAATCGAAGAGGGATTTGATCTTTGCTTTCGTGCTCTCTTTATAAGAGTAGATGCTGTCGTTGAAACTCAAGGTATCGCTATAGACCAAAGCGCTATCGCCGGCTTTGTCCATGCCATCTTGGGTGGTTTTGCCCTTCTTGGTGAGGATGTTATTCACCGCTTCGTGGGCCGAGGTCGCTGCCGTCAAGTAATAAGTGCCGGCATCGATGACGTAAGTTTTGGCTTTATTGGCGTCAAAGGAAGCGAACTGTCTTCCGCTGACCTCAACGCTCACAGTCTCCGAAGCTTTCGGGGCCAAAGCGGAGGTTTTCGCAAAGCCCACAAGATCAACCGCGGCTTTTTCGATGCCATTTTCGACATCGTAGCTGGTATAAGGCTTTTGCGCGTAGACCTGAACGACTTGTTTGCCCGAATAAGTAGCGCCGCTATTGGTCACTTTGACGCTGACCGTATAGTCGTTGCCCTTTTTCTGGACCTTGAAATCGCTGAAATCAAAACTGGTGTAGCTTAAGCCATAACCGAAGGGGTAATCGATCGCGTTGGCGTAAACGAAGTCCCCGGTATTGGCCCGGCCCAAGACCTTGTCTTCGTAGCGCGTTTCCGCGTAACGATAGCCGAGGTAAATGCCTTCTTGATAAACCACATACTTATCAAATGAGGTCAACGAGGAAGCCGGAATCTTGCCATTGGCGCTCACGAGTTCCGGACCCTGAAGATAGGTATAATCACCGAAGTTGGCTAAGACCGGATTGTAGGTGGCATTATCGGTGTAATAGGTATCCGAGAGGTGGCCAGACGGAGTGACTTTGCCCGTCAAAATACGGCCGACGCCACTAAGGCCTTTATGACCGGTCGCACCGATCCAAAGGGCGGAATCAATACCATATTGGGCCTCGTCGAGGAACGGGGTTTCTAGAGCGTTGGCGCTATTGATTAATATCACGATTTTCTTGATCGTTCCCGCATCTTTGAGGGCTTTTAAGCCTTTCAAAACGGTGATTTCATTGTCGGTTAAGGCGAGGTAATCGCCGGAAGCGTTGCCCGTCGTGGTCACCGAATTGTGGCTATTGCCCGTCGGAAGATCCATGCCTTCCCCACCCACGCGGGCGATCGTCATGATGGCCGCATCGCCATAAGTGGATAAGCTATTGCCTAAGCCGGCTTCAACGACACTCCAGGGCATGCCATTGGGTTCGACGCCTTTGAGCGCGCCATAGCCACCAGTCGTATCCTTGACTGTCGAGCGTTTATAGGCATCTTTGTTCGCGGTGTAATAATCGTCAAGGGTTCCATTAATCTCGAGACCGGCGGCAGTCAAACCCGCTTTCAAAGTTTCAGCATCAGCGGAGCTAACCGAGCCCGAACCCGTCCCGCTATAGACCGGATCAATCGAAGCGACGCCGAATAAAGAAACTTTATTTCCCGAGGCCAAAGGCAAGGCGTTGCCTTCGTTCTTCAGCAAGACCGCTCCTTCTTCTTCGACTTCTTGGCACACGGCGCGGCCATTGGCGATCACATCCGAGAGCTTGGTGAATTTCGATTTGAAATAGGTCGCATCGTAATTCGGATCGACGCTGCCAGCTTCATACTTCGTGGTCGCGATGCCTAAGGCGTTATTGATGACAGCGGCGTTGGCATTGGCAATATTCGAGAGCAAGAGACTAAGGCCAAGAATGCTGCCAAAGGCGGTAATCAGAATCTTATAGGTTGTTTTGAGTTTCATAAGTTTTCTCCTTCTTATTGGGTGACCTTCTCATCAGCGGGTTTGCTCAACGCTTTTTCTTGGGGGAAGAAGACGTTAGCAAGCGCGANGATCCACTGAACGAGGAAGAGGATGGTGATGAGGAAGAAGATACTGGTAAACGAAGCATCAATTCCCACCGCCATGACGGAAACGTAATAATAAATGGCATTCACATAAGTCAAGAAAGCGACGAAAAGGGCGATGGCGGCAAGATAGTTCGCATAGCGGCCTTGCTTAAAGACGTAGAGGGCGATCGCACACGGAATCCACCCCAGCAAGAACCAAAAGGCGACCCGCGAGAAGACTTCTTGGTTTCCACTATAGAAACCGGCGTAGGTGACGCGATAGATGATCGCCGTCACGATGGAGAGGAGAGCTAAGGCGGCGGTGACGTAGAAGCCAAAGCCCTTGTTCGCAATAAACTTTTTCATACTCCTATTCCTTTCTTGGAATTGAGAATCGCTTTTTGAGGGAGACGGGGCTTTTTTTCCTTGGGCTCCGTTCGCCTCCTTTGAGCAAGGTTTTGCTGAATTCTTGCAAGATTTTGCTGTTAAAGCGCTTTCAAACGTCATAATCATACGGCAAAGACTTTTTTCTTTAATTGCAATTTTTTTCTTATTTATTGCATTTTTAACTATGGGTTTTTGGACCGATTTTTAGGCTAGGACAGCCAAAAATAAAAGAAAGATTAAAGAAAGAATATAAAAGGGCAAACAAGAACTTCACCTGGTCTAAAAGGGTCTGTTCTTCTTGATGTTTTTCTGAGGACTCTCTCCGAGGGAACGCAAGAAATCTTGTTATTCCTTGCATCGACACATAAAATAACGATAGATTATGTTTTCCTTTGTCTACGGCAATCTTGATTTTGCGCACAAACTCGACCGGGCTTCTTCCCCGAAGGACGAGTATTGGAAGCACATGCACTACTTCTATGAAGTCCTTTATTTCATCGCGGGCGACGTCAATTACCAGGTCGATTCGGCCGAACGCCAACTCCGGAAAGGCGATCTTCTCATCATCCACCCGGGCAAATTCCATTTCGCCACCGTGAACCGAGCGGTCAATTACGAACGTTACGTTTTGAANTTCCCCGAAGAAATGGTCGATGAACCGTTCCGGAGCAAACTCGGCCGCTCGCAAACCTTCTTCACCCTCTCGCTTCCCCTACAAGAATTGATTCAGGAATGCGATTCGATCCAATCCACCTATCCTCCCGACGAAGCGGCAATGCTGATGAAGGCTCGGATTCAAGAGCTCCTGATTCGCCTCCTCCAAAATAGCGATGCCCAAGAAGTGGTCAAAGACAACCCCATCTCTTCGAACATCATCAATTACATCGATCAAAACATCACGCAGGATCTTTCGTTAAGCAGCATCGCTCAGGCCCTCAACTACTCGCCTTCTTATTTGGCCAGCATCTTCAAAAAGAACCTCAATACCCCAATGATGCAATACATCCGCACCAAGAAAATGATTTTCGCCCGCACCCTATTGAAGCGGGGCGAATCGCCAGAAAAAGTGGCCGAAATCCTTGCCTTCGAGGATTACTCGACCTTTTACCGTTCTTACATGAAAGTCATTGGCGAATCGCCCTCAAAGACCCGCAAATCTTAGGAAGATGTTTTTGCAATGAATTTAGTGAATAATTGCAATTGTAGCCGCTTCCTTTGTCCCCTAAACTAAGGACAAAGCGTGGGGAGGATATTATGAGACAGATCATTAATATCAATCGGGATTGGTTTTTTCTAAAGAGCGAAAGTTCCCTTGAAAAAGCTGTGTCCCTTCAGGGCACGAAAGTCACTCTCCCCCACAGTTGGAATGGCGAAGATGGTCAGGATGGCGGCGGCGATTATCTCCGTACCACCTGCCTTTATTCGCGCGAATTCGCTAAACCTCAGCTACAAGAAGGCGAAGAAGTTTACGTTGAATTTCAAGGCGTGAATTCGGAATGTGAAGTCTTTTTTAACGGCCATTATCTGGGCCGGCACGAAGGGGGTTATTCCCTCTTCCGCTTCCCGTTAAGCGCCCATCTTAAAGAAAAGAATCTTCTCGTGGTCCGGGTCACGAACGTCCCCAACAATCACGTCTATCCCCAAACCGCCGATTTCACCTTCTATGGCGGCATTTATCGGGATGTCAATCTCATTATCGTGAGCAAATCCCATTTCGATTTGGATTATTTCGGCTCGCTTGGCTTTAAAGTGGACCCCCTCATCGAAAAAGGCAAAGGGGCTTGTCACATCGAGAGTTTCATCAAAGGCGAAGGCGAAGTCCAAACCAGCCTCTACGACGCGGAGAACCACCTCGTAACTTCGGGCAAGGGGAACGAAACCCTCTTCTTAGAACATCCCCATTTATGGAATGGCAAGAAAGACCCCTACCTTTATCGGGCGGTGGCCTCGCTTTATGTGGGAAATGAAAAAGTCGATGAAGTCTCTTCTTTGATTGGTTTCCGGACGTTTTCCGTCGATCCGAAAAAAGGATTTATCCTCAATGACGCCCCTTACCCCCTTCGGGGCGTATCCCGCCACCAAGATCGGCCTCATAAAGGCAATGCCATCAGCAAAGAAGACCAAGAAAAGGACATTGCGCTCATCAATGAAATCGGAGCGACGACCATCCGTCTTGCCCACTACGAACATAGCCTCTATTTCTATGAGCTTTGCGATAAAGCCGGCCTCGTCGTTTGGTCGGAAATCCCCTATATTTCCCGCCATATGGAACTCGCCGATGAAAATGCCTATCAGCAAATGAAAGAGCTCATCGTCCAAACTTATAACAATCCTTCGATCTGCTTCCGTGGGCTCTCGAACGAAATCACGATGAAAAAAGCCGGGAAAGACCGCTACGAAGAACACCTCAAACTCAACAGCCTCTGCCATGTCATGGACCCCCATCGTTTGACCACGATGGCGGCGTTTGTCATGATCGGCGACACCAATAAACTGAATTTCATCTCCGATGTGGTTTCGTATAACCTCTATTATGGCTGGTATGCCCCGTTCACATGGCTCAATTCCGTTCGTTTTGGTTTGTTCCATTTCTTTTTCCCGAAACGGCCGATCGGTTTATCGGAATATGGCGCTGAAGCGATGACCACCCTCCATAGCGAACATCCGAAACGCTTTGACAATTCGGAAGAATACCAAGCGATTTACCACGAAAAATTGGCCAAAATCATTGCCAAACGCCCCTATCTTTGGGCCACCCACGTCTGGAATATGTTCGATTTCGGTGCCGATGGACGCAACCAAGGCGGGGATCCCGGCAAAAACCATAAGGGTCTGGTCTCCTTTGACCGCGCCACCAAAAAAGATGCGTTTTATCTNTATAAAGCCTATTGGTCCGACGNNCCNTTCGTCCATCTTTGCGGTCAACGTTTCATTAACCGCACGGGACGCAAGAGCAAAGTGAAGGTCTACTCCAATCAAANCGAAGTCGCCCTTTACGTCAATGGCACTTTGTTTCAAAAGAANAAAGGCAATAAGGTCTTTGTCTTTTCTCTCCCTTTNAAAGNCGCGATGGAACTGAGGGCCGTCAGCGGCTCCTATGAGGANACTTCGAAGATCTGCCACGTCGAAAAGAAAGACCCCGCCTACATTTCCCACGAAGGCAATTCCTACAGTTGGGAAAAGAAGAAAAAATCCTAACAACCCAAATGACGTCCGAAAGACGATGATTCGGACGTTTTTTAGTGCAAATNCTTTGAGAAAAGTTTCCAATAGAACGATAATAAAAACAAGAAAAAGGAGCCGTTATCTTTTATGAAAATTGCCGTGAGTTACCAAGCCAATGAAGTCTTTCAACACTTTGGCCAAAGCCCGAGTTTTAAGTTCTATGTCATCGAAGGCAAAACGGTGAAAAGCACCACCATCGAAGAAACGAACGGCACGGGCCACCGCGATTTGATCCCCTGGCTCAAAGCTCGGGGTGTTAACGTCGTCCTTTGCGGCGGGATCGGGCAAATGGCCGTCGATCTTCTTGCCGAAGCGGGCATCGCCTGCGTCGGTGGTGTCATGGGTAAGGCCGATGAAGCCGTCACTTCTTATCTTGCGGATACTCTCCATCCGGAGTATACGCCGCATTGTGGCTGCCACGACGAAAAGAAATAAAACGATTCAAAAATAAAAGATNCCCTGGGCCAAATAGCCTTGAGGCATCTTTCTTTTTAAAGGAATCGAAAGCAAAAGATCAATAGTAATAATAGACGCTCGACATCGCTTCGGCTTCGTTATCGTGATCGGTGCAATCGATCGCAATCGCTAAAGCGAGAACCGCAAGTTCATCCTCAGGGTTGGGGTAAGAAAGATAAAAGACGTTGCCCCAAGCCAAAATCTTGCGTTGGACCATGCCCATCGGGACGTCCTTCTTGAACATCTGGTAGTTCCAGCCCAGGATATCGCCATCGATGCGGCAATCGAGGAAATCCACGGCGTAGCGCGGATGAAAGAAGGAGAGCTTTTCTTTAATCGTCCCTTGGAGTTCGCCATGAAGATAGATCTCGTATTTCTTCAAGAAGGACCAAATCTTCTCATGGATGTAGGCCACTTCTTCGCCTTTGGCATTGCAGATGTGAATTTTATGTCCTAACGAGAAAACCTCGCCGCGGACCGTGTAGAGAAGATTCTCATTTTCATCGAAAACGTCGTAGCTTTCCTTCCAAGAGAAGATGTGTTCTTTAATGCAAAGGGCCATAAGAGTCTCCTTTTAATTTTTTTCCATTGTAACGCAGAAAGAAGGAAAACTCACGCGAAGGAAAAGGCCTCACCCTTTCGGATGAAGCCGATTTTCATTTAGAGCGATTCGTGAGCGGAACGGGCGATGACATCGAGCTGCTGCTCTTTGGTAAGATCGATGAATTTCACCGCGTAACCCGAGACTCGGATCGTGAAGTTCGCGTATTCGGGTTTCTCCGGATGCGCCATCGCATCTTTGAGCTTATCGATGCCGAAGACGTTGACGTTAAGGTGGTGAGCGCCTTTATGAAAGTAACCATCGAGCACCCGGACGAGGGTCGCGATCCGTTCCTCTTTGCTGTGACCTAAGGTCTGCGGAGCGATCGTTTGCGTGTTCGAAATGCCATCAAGCGCGTATTCATACGGCAATTTAGCCACTGAATTGAGCGAGGCTAATAAACCGTTCTTTTCGGCGCCATAGGCGGGATTAGCGCCGGGCGAGAGCGGTTCGCCCGCTTTGCGGCCATCCGGCATGGAGCCCGTGGCTTTGCCATAGACGACGTTGCTGGTGATCGTGAGAATCGAGGTGGTCGCTTCGCTATGCCGATAAGTCGACTGCGCGGCGATTTTGCCCATGAAAGTCTTGAGGAGATTCACGGCAATATCATCGGCTCGATCATCATCGTTGCCATAACGGGGGAAATCCCCTTCGGTTTGATAATCGACGACCAAACCCGAGGCATCACGGATGGTTTTCACCTTGGCGTATTTGATCGCCGAAAGCGAATCGACGACATGGGAGAAACCGGCGATACCCGTTGCGAAGGTGCGGCGAACGTTGGTATCGATGAGGGCCATCTCGCTCGCTTCGTAATAATACTTATCGTGCATGTAATGGATGAGATTGAGGGTGCTCACATAGATGTGGGCAAGCCAATCCATCATGTCGAGGTAGCGGCTCATGACCTCATCGTAATCGAGATATTCCGAGGTGATAGGGCGATATTGCGGCCCCACCTGTTCGTGAAGTTTTTCATCGATGCCGCCGTTGATCGCGTAAAGAAGACATTTCGCGAGGTTGGCTCTCGCGCCAAAGAATTGCATCTCTTTGCCCGTCTGAGTGGCGCTCACGCAGCAGCAAATCGAATAATCATCGCCCCAAATCGGCCGCATCACATCGTCGTTTTCGTATTGGATCGACGAGGTATCGATTGAAATCTTCGCCGCGTAATCGCGGAAAGCTTCGGGGAGGCGGGCGCTATAAAGCACGGTGAGGTTAGGCTCGGGCGAGGAACCCATATTCTCTAAGGTATGAAGGAAACGAAAATCGTTCTTGCTGACCATGCTTCGGCCATCTTGGCCTAAGCCCGCCACTTCGAGGGTCGCCCAAACCGGATCGCCCGAGAAAAGCTGGTTATAGGAAGGGATCCGGGCGAATTTGACCAGCCGGAGTTTCATGACGAAATGGTCGATGAGTTCCTGAGCCTGTTCTTCATTAAGAATGCCCGCTTGCAGATCGCGTTCGATATAAATATCAAGGAAGGTCGAGACCCGGCCGACCGACATCGCCGCGCCGTTTTGGGTCTTGATCGCGGCGAGATAGCCAAAGTAAAGCCACTGCACCGCTTCTTTCGCGCTACGGGCAGGCTTGGCGATATCGTAGCCATAGCTTGAGGCCATTTCTTTCATCGCTTTTAGGGCGTTGATCTGGTCGGTGATTTCTTCGCGGAGCCGAATGCTTTCTTCATCCATTCTCTCGACGCCCACCATCGTCTTGTCGTGTTCTTTTTCTTCAACGAGGAAATCGATGCCATAGAGGGCAATCCGACGATAATCGCCGACGATGCGGCCCCGACCATAGGTATCGGGAAGTCCGGTGATGAGTTTGGCATGACGGACTTTCAGCATCTCGGGCGTGTAGGCATCGAAAACACCTTGGTTATGGGTCTTATGATACTTCGTGAAAATCTCATGAAACTTCGGCGAAGGCATATAGCCATAGGTCGTCAAAGCCTCTTCGGCCATGTTAATGCCACCAAAGGGCATGAAAGCCCGCTTCAAGGGTTTGTCGGTTTGCAAACCGACGATTTGCTCCAAACTCTTTGAATCATCGCTGATATAAGAAGCCGGATAAGAGGTAATTGTGCTGACCACGTCGCTCTCCATATCGAGGACGCCGCCTTTGGAGCGTTCTTCTTTTTGAAGCTCTTGGACCTTCGCCCAGAGCGTCTTGGTCGCCTCGGTGGGTCCCTTCAAGAAACTCGCATCGCCATCATAAGGCGTGTAGTTTCGCTGAATAAAGTCCCGCACATTCACTTCGTTTTCCCAAGCTCCGGCTTGGAAGTTTTTCCATTCTGTTTTCATTTGTTACTCGTCCTTTCTCGATCGAACGGCTCTATTCTAAAGAGCCCTTTGACGACAAACTTTGATTTAAATCAATTTTGCTGCTTTTTTCGTCCTAAGAGGATATCCTCGGCGTTTTTGACTCGTTCAGGAGAGGGCGGATCAACCGCCTTGAGGAGATAAGGAATCCCTAAACTCTCCCATTTGTATTCGCCTAACTTGTGGAAAGGCAAGACCTCAATCTTTTCGACGTTATCAAGTGTCTCGATGAACGCTCTTGTTCGATAGAGATAATCATCGTTATCGGTCCAGCTCGGCACGAGAACGTGGCGGATCCATATCGGTTTGTGGATGGAGGAGAGATAACGGATGCCATCGAGGATGTTGTCATTCGGATGCTCGGTGAGCTTTTGATGCATCATCGGATCAATCACCTTGATATCGACGAGGAGCAAATCCGTATAACGCATCAGTTCCTCGAATTTCGAGAAATAAACGGCTTCGCGCGTGAAAGGCTGCAAGGCTGTATCGATGCACGTGGAGATGTTCCGCGCTTTGGCTTTCTTAAAAAGATCCAAGAGGAAATCGATTTGAAGCAAGGGCTCGCCCCCACTGACGGTAATGCCGCCATCCTTGCCCCAATAATCGCGGTACCGTTCCGCCTTATCGAGCAGTTCATCGGCCGTGACGAGATTCGTCGAATTCGGATCCCACGTATCGACGTTATGACAGTAGCGGCAGCGCATCGCACATCCCTTTAAGAAGATGACGAAACGCGTACCGGGCCCATCAACGGAGCCAAAAGTTTCGATGGAATGAAGTCGTCCTTGAATCATGGCTTTTTCCCTCCTGCTTTACGTGCTCCTCTATTGTCCCTGGTTGAGGGAGCAATAACTTTGATTTAAATCAATCTTCGGCTAAATCTTTTAGCCCTTCAAAATCGACGATTCGAAAGCCGCTTTGACCGACTTTCTTCAAATAGCCTTCTTCGATGAGTCCCTGAAGTTTCCGCGATACCGTCTCCGGACGCAACGACACCGATGCCGCGATATCATCAAGCCGCAAAGCCAATTGGGGTTCAACGCTCCGCTCTTGGCGGTAAAGGAAGAACTTCGCGATGCGCTTGGTGGGGTCAGCGGTCGAAAGAATCAAATTGCGTTCATTGGCGTCGTGAAGTTTCTTGGATAAAAGGGTNATCACCCGCAAAGCGGTCTCTNGGTTCTCGATGGCGGATTCAAAATCCTTTTTCAGAATTTGGCAATAACGGGTTTTCCGTAAGGCCACCGCCGAATAAGGATAATTGGCGTCTCCTAGGAATAAGGATTCCCAAATGACGTCCCCGCTAAGGAATAAACCGATGATCTGTTCACGCCCTTCCGAATCGAGACTCGAAAGTTTGACCGCGCCTTCGCGTAAAACGAAAAGCGAAGTAATCTTTTCGCCTTCCTCGAAAAGAAAGGCGCCTTTATCGGCTTCTTTAAACACGGCGTGGGACTGGACCAATGCTTTTTCTTTGGGCGAAAGACCCGAGAGAAAAGGGATCGACTCCACGCAGTTTTCCGTGCACTCTGTACAAGGCAATGATGCCATTTTCCCCGCTCACCCCTCCCCGAATTAGCCCTAATCCTACACGAGTGCAAGCGATTGTTGCTGTTTTCTTTTTAGAAAGAAAAAAGAAACGACAAAGAGATGCGGAAATGCGTTCAAGGGAAAACTAAATGTAAAGATTGCAGTTGAAGTCAGCCATCTTCCTTCACAAAAAAGTTACGCCTTAGGAATCCTTCAGGGCGTAAATTTACGCCTTTTAAAATCCGGAGGGCGTAGCTTTTTGGCGCGAAAAAACGGGAAACCCTTTATTAACCATTGTCCATCTCATCTTTCTTATTTCATCACCGCCGATTTTTTCGCTTTATCCCGAGGCTAGAATGCTCTAGGATTGTTCCGTAAAATCATTCTGAAATGGGTTTTTGATTGAGGAGAAAGATCATGAGCGATGAAAAAATATTCGGCCAAAACTTCCCGATGGAGGAATCCTATCTTTCCCCTCATGGCAATTTACGGCTTTGCAAGTTCCTTAGTCTAATCCAAGAAGTCGTTCTTGGCGGTTCGGATTTTGTCGGCGTCGGAGTCGAAAAGGTCAAAACCAAAAACCTCTATTGGGTCGTCATGAGTTACCGTTTTGAGATTACCCGAATGCCCACGATCGGCGAGACGATCTTTATCCAAACCTATCCGGGCAAAAGCCGTTCGTTTGTCTACCCTCGTTATTTCATCGTCCAAGACGGAAAAAAGAACATCATTATGCGCGGCATTTCGATGTGGGCGCTTCTCGATCATGCGACCCACCGCCCCGTCACGCCAGAAGTTAGTGGCTTCGAAGCCAATTATGTCTACTCTTTCCCCGAAGAACTCCCTTGGCCTCGCACGATGCCGTTAGGAGACCTCCAGCTCAAAGAAAGCCGGCTTGTCCGCGATAGCGACATTGATTTCAATGGTCACATGAGCAATATCCGTTATATGGATTTCGCTCTGGACACCGAAAGTCTGGATTTCTTCGATAAGCATAAAGTGACCGCGTTCCAAATTAACTATTCCAGCGAAACCACGGTCGGAATGACGATGGACATTTACACGAGTGAAGCCCCACGCACCCACTCTTACCAAGGCCGCGTCAACGGAAAAACCGTTTTTTCTCTCCAAGTGGAGTTTGAGTAAAGAAGTCCGTTTTGCAAAAAAGATAGGCTTTTGCGGAGATATTGATCTTTTCTTTGAAAAATTTTGTCCGTTTTGGCGAGGAAAAGGCTTTTTTCGCCTCATTTTTGAAGAGTCAAGTTATTGTTAACCAACCCAAAAGGGTGTACTCTAAATTTCGGAATTAGAGCCCTCTACGAGGGCAAGATGCGACAATTACAAAGATGCCGATACGACAACTCCCCCGATTTTTATGGTAAAGCCAGCGCCAAACCTTGATGCCGCCGCGATTGAGGCGATTCAATCGATCCCCACAGGGGTTGGCATTTTTGATGTCGTCGGTCGCTCGATTCAGATGCGTTTCCTCAACGATGGCTATTATCAAATGATCGATAGTCCCAGGGAGAGCCGGAATCATATTTTTGCCACTTCTCCGCTTATTGCGGTTCATCCGGATGACCAAAACGGTTTGCTTGATGAAGCGATTGCTTCCATCGCCCAAAGTCGTTTATTCGAATTCCGCTTCCGCGTTTTGACGAATGCCAAACAATATCTCTGGTTAGGCATCAAAGCGACCCATAAGAAGATCGACGACCATACCGAACGTTTTTTCGCATCCTACTACAACGTCAATGACCTCGTCCAAACTCAAAAAGAGCTTCAGCAGCATAGCGAAGAACGCGATACGATTTTGGACTCGATTCCTGGCGGCGTTGCCATTTTTTCATCCCATGACGGTGAAATCCGCCTCGACTACACCAACCCNGGTTTTTACGCCCTTCACCATGGCAGCGAAACCTATTGGAAAAGTCAAAGCAAAAACCCNGTGGATTGGCTCACGCCAGAAGACCGCATCCTTTTTGAACAAGAATTCGCCGACATCAACTCCGGCAAGAAAAAAGAAGGCGATGTCGTCTACCGCATCATCGGCGAAGATCAAAAACTCCATTGGGTCAATAACCAATTCCGCCCGGCTTACCAGGAAAATGGCGTTTCCTATTTCTACGCTTCCTTTGCTGACCTTGATTCTTTAAAAGATGCCGAAGAGCAAATGTTTCAAACCCNTCAGATGTACGAAGATGCCACCATGACGGCCAAATTGATTGTCTGGACTTATGACCCTGAGACAAAGCAAGTCCAAATGATGCAAAGTGGCTATACCAAAGAGGTCTGCGCTCAGCTCGGCGTTCCCTTATTGATCAAGAACATCCCGGAATCCTTGCTTCCTTATATTGAGCCGGAAGACCGTGAAAAATTCAGCAATGCCTATAAGGCGATGGACCAAGGCTCGGCCTATGCCGAAGCGGAGTTCCGTTTCAAAAATCCCCTGCAAACCTCCATCCAATATGAGCGAATGGTCTTAAAACGGATCGTCAATAAAGCCTCGGGAAAATCATTCGTCTATTGCTGCGGGCAAAATATCACCTCCTTTAAAGCAAGCTGAGGAACGTTTTATCCAAGCCTATAACAAACTTGATAACCCGAATTACTATGGGGTCTTCCACTTGAATTTGACCCGCAACTGGTGCGGCGATGGCAAGGCGGGCAAAAGCCGGATCAAAAACGTCCTCAAGATTCAGGATTCCGGAACCGTCGATGGCTATTTCAAGGCCTTCGCCGGATTAATCGCCGACGAAGGAATCCGTTTGAATTTCTTCAAACGTTTTGACCGAGAACTTCTTTTAAAACAATTCGAAGAGGGCATCGAAAGCATCTCAATCGAATACCCCGTTGTCCACAAAGATGGCGACCGCCACTGGCGTTTAGGCACACTCTCCATGATGAAGAACCCCAACACCGGGGATGTGGAAGCCGTCACTTATTCAACCGATATCGACCAACAGAAATACGATGAGTTTGTCATGAATGAATTGATGCACGACCATTTCGATTACATCGCCTTGATTCACCCTTACGACAAGAGCTTCGAACTCCGCAGCCGCGGCGACCAAATCCGTTTCGCCAAGATCGGAGAGCGGATGTCTTACGAAGAAGCCCAGCAAAGAGTCCGAGCGACTTTCACGGACGAAAACGAAGCCAAGCGATTTGATGAAGCCGTCGGCTACAAAGAGATGATCCGTGACTTGAGCCGGGCAGGCTTTCGCAGCACCACTTACCTTATCACGCGCAACGGTCAGGTCGAATGCTCTAACATCCATTACAGCTGGCTCGAGTATCCTGGCGGCGATATTTTGATGATTCGTTCCAACATGACGGACGCCTACCGCAAAGAGCAACTCCGGCTTCGCGAACTCGAAGAAGCTCGCGACAAAGCCAATGCCGCCAATTTGGCTAAATCGGAATTCCTTTCTCGGATGTCCCATGATATTCGTACGCCGCTCAACGGCATCATCGGAATGAGCTATCTTGCCAGTGAACAAAACAACCCACCCAAAACCGTAGACTGCCTAAAAAAGATCGATACATCCTCAAAGTTTTTGCTTAGTCTCATCAATGACGTCCTTGATATGTCCAAGGCCGAGAGCAATAAGATTACTTTCCACCTCGAACCCTATTCCTTCCTCGAACTCGACAATTACATCGATTCCTTGATTCGACCCCTGTGCCAAGCCAAGG
>JGI20225J20221_1000018_pt4 | contig 96207 bp, 89 predicted proteins | sample BioMet4_FD_20221 | JGI IMG/M metagenome (IMG submission 20221) | reverse complement strand
AGAAAAGGTAACATGGGGAAACGTCAGCGGTATAAGGGTTCTGAGCGAGTAGTTCCATTTCCTCTTGGGTAAATTTCGCGCGGTTCATAAGGATACCTCCAATTCATGAAATAAATATATCACAAATATCAATGAATTAGGTTAGGTGAACGGCCTTGTTTAAGAAAGGGTACAACCAGGGCAACCACGTTTCCAATAGATGAATCGCGGGAAAACGTGTCCTGAAAAAAGGGTATCACCATAATTATTGGGTGGAATACATCTTGTGGGCGTGTCCACCTTATAGGGTACAGTTTAGTCACGGCGAAAGTCTGGCAATGGACGATAACTTACGTGGCTACACCCGATTTACGAATACTCTCGGTAATAGGTAAAGAAATATTCTCTGGCCAGAAAATCATATCTGGAAAAGCCAGATTTCAAAGAAATTCACGGTAGAATTGTCTTGATTGGAAAATGAAACCGCGCCGCTAAACAATCGCGGCTATGATTCGCTGGTTAACCTTGAGAATCCGAAAAGCGCAATAAAATGCTTCGTGCCTCAAATCCTGGTACGCGTTGTTCCTTACTTTGTTTATCGCGGCATCGCTAAGCTGATGGCGGGAAAGTGTCTCAAACTCGTCCGAATAATCCGGTACGCGAAGGCTCTTTCCAGCGATTCTTCCGCGATCGGCCGCGGCAAGATGCCGGGCCATCGGGAACGATTGCCTCTGACGAGTAAAGAGTTGGTCGCGGCCGCGATATTGGACCGGATTAAAAATTCTTTATAAATCTATTAAAGCCGCGAGACTTGTGATCCCGCGGCTTTAATTATGTTCGTAAATGATTGTCAGTCCTTCAGCGGATATCCGTTCGCGTCCATATTGATCTGGCCGCAAAGAATCAGTATGCCTTCAATAAAGCCCCAGATACTGCCTATTCCAAAGGTGCAGACCGAGACAATGATTTGTATCACGCCCCGGGTCGTATTCCCCAGATAGAAATTGTGTATGCCCAGTCCGCCAACAAATATGCCCAGAAGTCCTGCGCAGATCCGGCTCTTCTGCTGATATCCGGCCGGCACCTGCTGGTTCTGCCAATAAGGATTATAGGGCTGCTGACCATATTGCTGTTGATTGTATTGTTGTTGACCGTATTGCTGCTGACCATATTGCTGTTGGTTATACTGCTGCTGGTTGTATTGCTGTTGTTGATTATACTGCTGTTGCTGGTTGTACTGCTGTTGCTGGTTGTACTGCTGTTGTTGATTGTACTGCTGTTGCTGATTGTACTGCTGTTGATTATATTGTTGCTGGTCATTCTGACCGTTATTTTCATTATTCGCGTTGTTATCAAAATCAGACATGTTATATGCCTCCTCTTCAAAAATGTCGGTTACTCTTTATAATTATAACTATTCTATCATTTTTATCTTAAAAGTTCCATCATGTTGTATTCGCGTAAAGAGGCAAAATGACTGCTATTTCAGGAAAAGGTAGAGCACTTGACTTTTAATCAAGTTGTCCGGGATTTAATACGCTTCCCTCACCCGATAATCCCAACAAAATAAAGCGCGCATGTATAAAGGATTCCTCCAAAAAAGCCACCCAGATGCCCGCTCTTGGAAATATGGGGATTCAGCAGAGTAAAAGCGACATTAATAACGATCAGATAAATATTGCTCCGCAAAAGGGTCATGAAATTTCCCCCAAGGAAAATTCCCAGCGCCACCATAGCCCCCAGATATCCATAGAACACGCCGCTGGCCCCGATTGTCACCGTATTCGCGTTTCGACTGTCGCGCGAAGAAAACAGATATGTAATAAAAGACGTAAAGAACATCGCCGCGAGCAGAAGCCCGGCGTACAGCCCCTCGCCAAAAAGCTTCTCAAAAAAAGCTCCTAATATATATATCGCGTACAGATTCATCGCGCAGTGAAAGAACTCGATGTGTATAAAATTCGCTGTCAGGAACCGCCAATACTCATGATTTCTTCGAATTCTGGGCGGATAGACCGCGCCCAGCCGGATCGCGGCCTCCGTCTTGTCTTCTTTAGCAATAAAATTAATGTATAAAAAAATAACCGCGCATATCGCGATATAAACGTTTGTAATCATTGAATACCTGCTTTCTTAATACTATTTCCTCGCGATGATCCACGCCGCCGCGATCTGGCAAATTAAAATAACCGGCACGCCTATCACAAATTTCATATGTTTTGTTTTATGATGAAAAACGCCCATGCCAAGCAGCGCGCCGATCGAGCCGCCGATTGCCGCGAGAAGAATCAATGTCCTCTCGCTGATTCGCCAGGCGTTTTGCCTAGCTTTACGCTTATCCGCTCCATACACGAAAAAGCTTACAAGATTTATCACAATCAGGTACCACATCAGAATCATTTCAGGTTTCATTGTCTATACTCCACTTTTATTTATCGCTTTGTTTCTCCTTCTTATCCATCTCCCAGGAAACCCATCCCAGAAAATGGTCATAGCCTTTCGAAAAATAAGGCACGGTCACGACATGATACGAGCCTTGCGATAAAGACACCGTGTATGCGTTTTTGCCGAGGACGCGCGTAATTTTCATGTCTGTGATAGTATTGATTGGAATGACCTGTTTTCTTCGGTAAGTATCCCACATGGTGATTGTGGCCTGATCCACGACCAGGCGACAATTAACAGCCGTAAAAATCGATAATATCGCAATCACGCCCCAAAGCAGCGCGAAGATCGTGAAAATCGAGCTCCTGTCCATGCCTTGCAGCAAGATATTGTCTATACAAAGAAAGACCTCCAATGCTGCCAGGATAAATATTTTCTTGTTTCTCTGTGTACAAATTATGTTTTCACCAGGTCCTTGCATATCTTTCATTTCCTCCTGTTATTTCTTCTCCGGCGCGCTGACGCGGATCGACATCGTCTTATAGCCCTCGTAACTTACGCAGGCGTGATCCCCGTCCGCGTTATCCGCGTAAAAGTAATCGTCGCCTCGCTGATAGTCAACACTGAAGCCTTTGCTGATACACTCGTCTACGTACGCCTTGTATTCATCCTTGGTGGTATCCCCCACATAAATCATAAAGCCGTCCGAGCTGTCCCATGAAATACTTCCCGTTGTGGAAGCGGGAACAGGCATCAGGCTTGCTAAATCGCTTTGCGGCCAGGCAAAGGTTCCGACTGCCTTCGGCGCGTCCAGACTTATATATAAATCACTGTCACTTTCGGAATATGATAGATCCAGCGAATATCCATCCGCGTTATACGCTTTGAAATAGGACGCGCTTTTGGACTCATCCACCGTGAAGCCACCGTTCTCGCACTCCGCGAGGTAATTGGCGAAATCATCCGGCGTCATTTTATACACATCCATTGAAAACGTGTCATCATAATCCAGCGTGATCTTGCCATACTCAGACGACGGCTTCGGTATCTCGCCGCTTATTCCGGCGGATGGCCAGCTGTATTTCACGCTCGTGTTGACGACCGGTTTCGAGCCCGTAAACCTCATGAAAGCGAGAATCAGCAAAAAGCCGATTGCGGCGGTAAGCGCGCGCGTGTTGGCTCTCTTCTCCTTGACAATACCCATGCCCATAAGCCAGGAAACCGCGAAAAGAATAACCTGAGCCAGCGTAATTCCTACAAGTATATACTGACGTTCCGAAAGCGTATAGAAAAACATAAGAACGCAAATCACGAAAAACACAACAATAAATTTGCTGAGCGCGCTATTTTTAAATTGATTGATCTTCTGATCTTCCTCCGTACGCTCCCGTGTCGCCTCGGCTCGGGCTTCCGCTTCTTCCTGCCTTTTCGCGGCCTCTTTCTTCCGCTCGTCCCGCTCCATCTGCTTCACGTACTTGCGGGCCGCCTCACTCAGGGCCTGTTGCCTTCCACAGTACTCGCACACGCATGTTTCGGAATTTCCGTCTATTTTCAATGGAGCGCCGCAATATTGACACGTAAAATCCGGCATTGTTTTTCCTCCTCGCGACTCTTTTACTTCGAGATTATTATACGCGTTCCGCGGAAAAATCACAAGTTGTTTATCAATTCCTCGAATATCGGCTCAATACGGCAAAAAACTCGTCACGCTCGAATGGTTTTGCCAAATGCGCGTTCATGCCCGCTTTGGCCGTGTCGCGGATATCTTCGTCATAGGCGTTTGCCGTCAGCGCGATAATCGGAACGGTCCGGGCGTCATCGCGGTCCAGCGCCCGAATCGCGGCCGCCGTTTCCAGACCGTTCATCACAGGCATCCGGATATCCATCAGAATAATGTCATAAAAGCCTTCGGAAGAAGACGAGAACAAATCCACGCCGATTTTCCCATTTTCCGCGGTATCATACAGTATTCCCCGCTGATCAAGCAGCGCGGCGGCGATCTCGCGGTTCAACTCGTTATCCTCGCATATCAGAACACGTTTACCTCTGAGGTTATCACCCGAGTCATCGGCCGCCATAGACATATTCTTCTCCACTTCCGCCTCCCCGCGGCGGAATGGAATTGTCACCGTGAATTTCGTCCCCTTTCCCGGCGCGCTTTCAACCAATATTGTGCCTTCCATAAGGCTGACAAGACGCTTCACAATCGCCAGACCAAGCCCCGTGCCTGTTATTTCATCGGAGCGCTCTCCTTCTTCCCGCGTAAAAGGCTCATAAAGCTTATCCAGGAATTCTTTACTCATGCCGCGCCCCTGATCCCGGATCACGGAAACGATCTTACTTCTTCCGTCTTCATCCGGTTCTTCATGAACACTCCAGTAAATTTCCGTTCCGCTCTCGGAAAACTTAATCGCGTTGCTCAGAAGATTTGAAAAAATCTGCTTTGTACGCAAAGAATCGATAATAAAATACTCGTTTTCCCTCAGTTCGAAATCGGTTCGGATCGTGATCCCGGCACGCTTTGCCTCTCCTGAAAAAATACTAAGGACATCATTAAAAAGCCGCGTAAGGTTCTCGCTCCGCTCGCGCAGCTCGACTTTCCCGCTTTCAATCTTCGACATATCCAGTACATCATTCAGAATTCCCAGCAGATAATGACCGGAATCATTGATTTTGCGAAGATTCTCTTTTAAGTCAGGCGCCAGCCTGCTGTCATCCGCGGTGATCGAGGCAAAGCCAAGGATCGCGTTCAGTGGCGTTCGTATATCATGACTTACACGGGATAAGAACTCGCTTTTCGCCTCATTCGCGTTCTTTTCTCTTATAGCGGCAAGCTTCAGGACGCGGTTCATTTTGTTCAGAGAGAAAACATTGATAAACATCAGGACGCTTAAAATGACCGTAATCCATATAATTAATTGATTGCCATACAGATTGTTCTCGAAGGAATCGACCGGCACGCAGCTGACGCTGTACCACTTCGCGTCCGTCTGCCTTGTATATACAAATACGCAGTCCTTACCAGCGCTGTTTTTATACAATAATGTTCCAGCGTCAGTGGATAAAACTTCACCGGAAAGAGAGTTCATCTGATCCAGAGTCAGCCCATTGAAAACATATAAATATTTGAATAAGTTTTCAGATTTAAAATCCGAGTTGCCTATGATATAATTACCCTTCATATCAATCAGCGCCGTTGATAAATCATTATAATTCCCGCTCTGCTGGATTTTCGCTACCAGGTCACTTGAGCGCGCGACGAACATCAGCGTGTACGACTTTCCGGCGCCGTTTTCTTCCACATTCACGTAATCATAAAAAGCGAAACACTTGAAAGCGCTGAACGCGTCCGTGAACTCCGGCGTATATAAGACATGATTCGCTCCTCGATCCGCGGCGTTTTTGAATATCTGATGTAATTCACTGTAACTATTATCCTTATAGGCAATCGCGACAGCCGCGCCATTCTCGCCTGCGCCCAGTACATAACCGCTGGAATCCGTCCCGATCAGCTCAAATCGACCGCTCGTGTCCGCGCTCATACACTGAAGATATGACAACGCGTCCTCCAGATTCATTTCATTCGCCTCAATATATCGTGACATATCACTCAGTTTCTGGGCGTAATAAGAAAACATAGCCTCCGCGACCGTGGCGGAAGATTTGTTCAGATTCCCTATGCTGTTAACGTTCTGATCGTATAGCTTTTGCCTGTAACCGGAACTATAATTCGCGAATATAGCGACAAGCGCCGTGATACAGAACACATTCACTAAAAGCAGAAATAGATTTTTCTTTCCACCAGGAGGCTTTTTACCCATGTTTCCACCACCGATCAATTACTTGTAAGACGATTTTCCAGATTTTCCATATAATAATCCAATGGATACATCGCGTATGTACCATCACCATTATCGATCATATATTTTGGATTGTTGGCTTTCGATATTTCCGTCAGCGTGTCATTAATATTATCATAAAAAGAGTAGTTAAAAGTCACGCTTCCAAGCTGTGAAATATGGTCTTCCGAAACATCGAATTTCTCTTTAATCTGATCAAAAGCGTCCGCTGTGTTCGGTGTAATATGATCCTCTTCGGCAAAGAGCTTATTATTCTCCGGCGTAAACAGATAATTCATGTATTTAAGCGCCCATTCCGTATTCGCGGAGTTTTTATTCACCGCGATTCCATCGGCAGGCGACATATAAGCGTAACCGCCATCCGCTCCAACAGGCGAAAGAATGAACTCATAATCAATTCCACTGTGATAATCCTCTTTAAGTTTGGAAATCGTATTCTCAAGAGACATTGTTCCCGGCATAAAAGCGACAGATCCCATATCATCGCCTTTCTGATAGTCACCGTTCTCCCCGGTAATATTCATAAAGCATCTGGCCGCGGACTCTGTCCCGTTTTCGCTGAAAAAACCATTCGTATTTTCCACATACTTATAATTGTAATATCCATTCTGAACCAGAGAATATAAAAGGCTCATCGGATCCTCGAAAAACTCGCCGATTCCCTTTTCCCTGCTGTTAATTCTGTTATAGACCGTAGTGTAGTCCGCGGAATTCGCGATCGTATTACAAATATAAGGATACATAAGCAGCTGACCGAATTTACCGGGATTTCCCTGAAGCGGAATGTATCCCGCCCGTTTCAATTTCTCGCACGCCGCGAGCAATTCCGTCCGATCACGCGGCACGGAAATCCCCTGACTCTCAAGAAGCGTTTTATTCACATACATACCTCGTATTTCCGCCCCGAGCGGTATGGCGTAAATCGCGGCGGGAGCGCTCGGATCCGCGTTCATATAAGTGAAATTCTGAATCAGCCCATCAAAGGCGCCGGATAAATCCAATTGATCTCCTTTTGAAAACAGTTCAAGCGCGTAAGGTAAAAGCTTGGAATCCGACTGCAAATTTGTCGTAATGAACAAGTCGATCCCGGCGTCTTCCCCGCTCAGGCGCGTCGCGACCGCGTCATAATAGTTCTGAACATACTCATACACGACCCGGCAATTCGGATACGCTTTCGTAAACTCCGCGGAGATTGCCTCAAACGCGGTTGATTCCTCCCAGGGTCCCGCGATCGACAGCGTCACCTTCTCTTCCGGAATTGAAATCTCCTTCTGTTTATCCGCTGTTGTCCCGCAGCCGCTGATCATACACGCGGTCATAACCACGACCATTATAATGGAAAGCAACCTAGTAATCATATTTCGTCCCCTCTTGTCCTATAATTGACACGCAAAACACGTTTACCTAGTTATTCTATTAATAATATTTTATCATAAAGTTCGGGTCTTTAACAGGCTGTAGACTATTGGTTGCAAGCTATTCTATTATCACCTTCGTGGTAAAAAGCTAACCTTATATATCTTAACCGGCCTTCCCTTTCCAAGTTTGTTTTTCGTGTATGAAATCTCCGCGAAGCCATTTCGCTCCAGGCTGTTCAGAATCCTATTCGCGTTCCTGATTCCGCCTCCAAGCCGCTCAGCGAGCGCCGCGGATGTCAGCTCAAAAGAATCATCATAGCTCAGAATCGCGGACAGCCTGCGTATTGTAAGATGGGATATGCCGCATTTCTTCGCGATTTGATCTAAAACAGGATTTTCCCCGTAAAAAATCGTAAAAACTTTATCCGAATTCAATGGGCCCATGCCACGCTCGTTTTCGTCAACAATATAGCTTTTGCCGGTTCTATCCGCTTCTTTTCTCGCGAATACCGCGTTTTCTTTCGCTCGTTCCGGGCTAATTCCGATTCCATATGAAACAACCACCTCAAAATCAAGATTTCGGTCCAGGTAATTTTTAAGAGTACATGTTTCAAATCGGGCCGTCAGATATTTAACCATTTTTTTCGTCAAAGTAATTTCTAATCCATTCGGTAAACATCCTATTTTGAATTCCATCAGATTCTCTTTAGCGAAGGTCTCAAGGCTTGAGCGTAAAGTAGCTTCTTCCATCGCGGTTATTGTAGTCCCTTTTCCGCCGCGCTTGACAATATACGCGTATGCCGGCAGATTGTCGCGCAGTTTTTCAAGCTCCAGACTTGACAGCAATTTATTATAGACCTCCATAAAATGTCTTTCACTTGGATTGGAAAAAACACATGGGATTCCGTGGCGGCGAAGAATCGGCATAAGACTGCTGTAACGACAGACGACCATATCAATTCGTCCGTTTTTCCATAGACGCGCGATCATAACAGCTGTCCGTTTCTCAATTTCGCATAATTCCTCTATAGACATTTGTTCCAAACGACTCATGAACACTTTATTATCGGCCTGAATATCCTCTCTCGCCAGATAATCCTCAATGGAAAATCCCGGCATAATGATTAAATGCGTATCCATAATCACGCGCGATGGGTTCAGGTTACGGTTCTTCAGAAAAAGATTTAAAAGGAGAAGATAATAATCACCGGTATCTGTTCCAAAAGAAACGATTGGCTTACAGGCATGCTTAACAGAGCGTTCGATTACGTATTGGACAATCGAGCCGCTTGTAATAAAGCCATCCGCCTGATCCTCATATTGAAGGTATAAGTCCGCTACCTCCTCAAAAGAATGGTACTCAACAAAAAGATATTCCTGTTCTGGCGCGTTCTTAGCCAGGGCGTCCTCAATGAACTGATGAAAATACTCCGTTGAGATGATTACAATCCTATAAGACATAGGTATCCATTACTCCCTCCGTTTAATCCTGTTAATCTCATTTTGAGGCCTGAACACGCCAAACGCAAGTGATAATTAACTATTCCAAAAATATTCGATTCACTTCTAAAAGTCACTTAAGCGTATCATTTTCTGTCTGTTTTTTTCTCTTCCATAATTCCAATATACAATGCCAAAATTTCAATCTTCTTCCTATTATATGTACTTATTATACAATATTCTTTAAATTTCTTTCGTTTTTATTGACATTTTTAACAAGTCACCCTACTATGTCCACGTAATGAAACTCCAAAACAAGCAACGGAGGGTTAATCATGGATTTTACGAAAAGAGCGGAAGAACTTCGCGGCAATACTATCGAAAACAGAAGGTATTTTCACACCAACGCGGAAACTGGCCTTGATATGCCCAAAGCCGTGGCATATGTAGCCGCTAAGCTCAAAGAGTACGGCATCGAGCCGGTAAAAATCGGGCACGGTATAACCGCGAGGATTGGTCACGGTGGTAAAGTTATATTATTGCGGGCCGACATGGACGCTCTGCCGATGCCGGAAGAAAGCGGTCTCGAGTTTGCTTGTCCCTCAGGCAAAGAAGCGCATACCTGCGGCCATGACCTGCACGCCGCTATGCTCCTTACCGCGGCAAGAATGCTGAAGGAGCGGGAAGCCAGTTTAAACGGCACGGTAAAGCTGATGTTTCAAACGGGGGAGGAAACCTTCGAGGGCGGCAAGGATATGATCGCGGCCGGAATTCTGGAAAACCCAAAGGTTGACGCCTCACTTTCTTATCATGTGGGGCCGGGCGGTAATCCGGGCGGATATTTTTACAACGACGAAAGCGCTATGATGGCTTCCTGCGATGGTTTTCGTATTACCATTCACGGCAAAGGCGCGCATGGCGCGTATCCGCATTATTCCACAGATCCAATAAATATCGCGGTTCATATTCACGAAGCGCTTCAGGAACTCATCGCGAGGGAATGCGATCCTGCCGAATCAACTATTCTTACCATAGGACATTTCGAAGCCGGCACCGCGTTCAATATTATTCCCGAAACAGCGGTTCTGGAGGGAAGCATCCGAACCGTTTCTCAGAAAACCCGCGAAATGATGGTTCGAAGAATGAAGGAAATCTCCTTCAAAACTGCGGAAGTCTTTCGCGGTTCAGCCGATGTTGTCATGCTCTCCGAAGTTCCTCCTCTTATCTGCGATCCTGTTTTCACAAAAAAGATTCTGCGTTATATGTCAGACATGCCGTATCCGAATATGTTTGCCGCGCCAAATATCAAAACCGGAGGCTCAGATGATTACGCGGAAATCACAAGCCGCGTGCCGAGCGCTTATATTTTTCTCGCCGCTGGTTTTCCGGATGAGGAGCCGGGTAAAAGTCATACTCCGACAGTACGTTTTAATGAGGATGTCCTTCCCTTCGGATCCGCGGCTCTGGCAAACTGCGCTTTCGAATGGTTAAAAGAGAATAATTAATATCATAAACAAATCGAGGAGGGAATTATTATGATGAACACACAGTCTACCGTAGCGGTTCCATTATCAAAGGCAAAAAAATTCGGCGTCCAAATGGGGTGTATCTGTATGATGCTTTCCGTAGCCATGTTTGGTCTCAGCCTGGCGACACTGCAAGCTCCGATTCTTGAGGAAATGAACGCGATGGGGTATTTCTCATTGCTTACGATCTTCGCTTCTCTCGGGCTTTCCATCATGACTCCGATAGGCGGCAAGCTCGGTGACTTAATAGGCCGTCGAAATATTGTGATCATCGCCGGTCTTATCTGCGCTTTATGCGGAATCGGCATGGGTTTTATACGGGTACCTGGCCTGTTTATGGTTCTGCGGCTTGTACTGGGAGCCGCGCAGGGCGCTTTTATCGCGGCGCCGTACATTCTGATCTGCGAAATCAATGAAGCAAAGGACGTTCCGAAGGCCATGGGATTTCTTTCAAGCGCGGTCGCGGTCGGCGGTTTCGGCGGCAGCATCATCGCGGGTATCCTGACCGATATGGGTTATTTGAACATCGCGATCATGTTCCCGGCCATACCGCTTATCATTGGCGTAATTCTTATCGGTCTTAATATGCCGAACAAAAAACGCGAAGGCGCGGTTCATGTCGATGGCAAAGGAATTATTACGCTTACCATCTCACTTTTTTGTATTCTTCTGGCCTTGAACTACGGACCGAAAATCGGTTGGTCGGATCCTCGGATATTGATTGGATTCGTAGTGGGTATCCTCGCTCTTGTTCTTCTGGTAAAGATAGAGAAGAAAGTTGATGAGCCTATGATTCCCATGAATCTTTTCGCGAATAAAGACTACTCTTTACTTCTTGTTGTCGGCTTCATCTGCTATTTTTATATGAATGCCATGAACACATACGCGCCGCTTGCCGTTCAAAAGATACTCGGAAAATCCACCGCCATCTCCGGCGCTCTTCAGATGCCGCGTACAATCATCACCATTATTCTTCCTGCCATTGTAGGTGTCTGGGTCGGTAAAAAAGCCCGTAATATCTGGAAAGCGATCGCTGTCGCTACAATTGTGGTCGCTGCCGCCTTCTTTGCGATGGGCTTTACCACAACATCCACGCCTGTTACGCTGTATTTCGTAGCGCTTGCCGCTACCGGTATTGCCGAGAGTTTTCGAGCTGTCTCTATAACACCGGCCGCGCAGACGACATTGCCCGGCAAGGATCTCGGCATCGGTACTTCGTTGGTCAATTTTGTCAATTCACTATCCGGTCTGATCGCGGCGGCTGTTTTTGGTATTTCTTATGATATAAATACAAAGGCCGACCCCGCGAACGTCAGCAATATAACTGCCGGCGTGAATTCTGTTTTCATTATCGCGGCTGTAATTTCAATCATTGGGTTCTTACTCGTCATTTTTGTAATACGCCCGCGAACACGCGATAATATGTCATAAAGCTGTAGAAATATATTTTAGGAATGGGGAATCGCGAAGATTTCCCATTCCTTATTTTTTGACTTCTACACTGTTGTGTGCTAAAGTATAAACGTTGAGTCTATACTCCATTTATCATTATACTTCTTCTGTCCGGCGGCGTGTTTTTCACGTACCGTTCCAAATTGGTCCAATTCCGGTTCCTTCCAGAAGCTTTTCGCGTAATTATGGAAAAGCCCACCAAAGAAGGCTCTGTCTCGTCTTTTGGCGCGCTGATGGTCTCCACCGCTTCCCGCGTGGGAACCGGCAACATCATCGGAGTCTCCACCGCCATTTGTATCGGCGGCTACGGCGCCGTGTTCTGGATGTGGATCATCGCTATATTAGGCTGCTCTTCGGCTTTTGTGGAATCGACACTCGCCCAGATTTATAAGAAAAAAGACGAGAAAGGCGACAGCTACGGCGGTCCGGCCTATTATATTCAGGCCGTCCTCAAGAAAAGATGGATCGGTGTTCTATTCTGCGTGTTTTTGATTCTGACCTACGCGGTCGGTTATAACTTACTGGCTTCTTATAATCTTCAGTCCACATTTATCGCGTTTTCTTTTTACGGGCCTAAAACGCCTTTCCTGATCGGCGCGATTCTCGCTGTTCTTTTTACGGTATGTGTCATGGGCGGCGGGAAACGGCTGACACAAATTACCGGCGTGCTGGTTCCCGTGATGGGCATCATGTACGTCGCGGTCTCTCTTGTCGTGATCGTCATGAATATCCATATCCTGCCATATGTTTTTCAGAGAATTATAACAGACGCTTTTGATTTTCGCGCGATTTTCGGCGGGTTCTCCAGCTCCGCCCTGATGTACGGAATCAAGCGGGGACTTTACTCAAATGAGGCCGGCATGGGCTCAGCGCCGAACGCCGCGGCCACCGCGGACGTCTCGCATCCCGTGAAGCAGGGTCTCGTGCAGATGGTCTCCGTGTACATTGACACGATCCTGATTTGCTCCGCGACCGCGCTGATGTGCCTTTGCTCCGGTGTCGCTCCCACGGAAGCTCTCGCCGGCGCGCCTTACGTGCAGGCCTCTCTTCAGCAGGCGCTTTCGGATTTCGGCCCTGTTTTCATCGCCATTTCCATGGCTTTATTCGCCTTCACCACATTGCTTGGCAATTACTATTACTGCGAAGGCTGTATTAAATATATTCTGAAAAGATCTCCGAGTCATCGGTTCATGGTCCTGTTCCAGCTTCTGGCCGCTTTCATCGTGTTTCTGGGCGCTACCGTCAACATGGAGCTGGCCTGGAATACCGCGGATCTTCTGATGGCGATTCTGGTTCTGATCAATATGCCTGTGATTCTCAAATTACACAATATCGCCATTAACGCGCTGAACGATTATAATCGTCAGCGAAAAACCGGCGCTAATCCCGTGTTTCACGCTTCGGACATCGGACTGAAGGAGAAAGTGGATTTCTGGAATTAGCGCGCGAATCGGCGTGTTACTCGATCAAACCCATTCCTTCCAATATCTCAGTCGCTTTTTCCTCATCGCTGTCCGCGACGAAAATGTCCTCGCCGTCTTGGGTAAAACGTCCGTATATTCCCAGAATCCCGGCGTTTCCCAGATCTTCTTTATAAGAGGGGATTCCATTTTCTTTGAAGGCGATCATGATCATCTCCGCCTCAATACTGCTTCGGGCCGTAAAGATTTTTATCGCTTTTCTTTCCATTCGCTTCCTCCCTTTAAAGTCAGTCCTGGTGACACGTCGAAACTTCTTCCTCCATCGGATCCGACTCGTCTTTCTTTCGGATTCAAAAACTGTCTTGTTATCCGCGAGGTACTTCTTGACGAGAACGAGCAGCACGATGCTGATCGTGGAAATCAAATCCTCAAGCGGCGTTGTTTTTGAGACGATCATGTGCCTTGCCACCAGGAAAATAATGGTTTCAAGCACGTTGTCCGAAGAGGGCCGGAACAGCATCTTCAGGAATTCAATGCCTATTACAATCGCGAGCGTTTCCTCGAGAAATCCTTGAAAGGACGCGTAATTCGTGCCGCTCTTCCAAAGCGCGCCGATTTCCGGAATGAGCTTCAGAAGCGCCATGATAATGGCCGCCGACACGAGAATAGCCGCGATCATCTCCAGAACGTCCGCCATCTTCAGGAATATATATTGCATGGTGTAGTAAAACTTTCTACCGCGTTCTTCGAATTTTTTCATCTTCTCTCCCATATCATTGGTCTCCCGTTTATCAGAAGCACTTACTCCAGCCACAGTTCTTACAGACCACGCAGCCACCTTCGTGCGAGAGCGGCTGACCGCATTCCGGGCAGATTACTTTTTCCTTGACGTTCTCATCTTCTTCCGCCTCATCGTTTCCGTCGCGCTCCGGAACCCTGCCTTCTTCCAGGTCGCGTTTCATCTCCTTGTACATGTCGAGCAGCGCGTTGCCGACTGCCATAGGGCAGCACGCGCCGGGGCTTGTGTCATGCTTTGTCGCGCTCCGGATCGCGTAGGATGGGCACGATCCGCTGGAATTCAGCTGATCGATAATCGTATAAATGCTGATGCCTGCCCGGGCGCTCATGGAAATCATGCGCGAAAGCCCGACCATGAACTGATTACAGCCGCCTGTTGAGCCTTTGCTTAAGTACGCCTCAAGCAGCGCGCCGTTCTTGGGGTCGAACATGGCGATGCAGTGCAGCGTGCCGCAGCCTGTCACAAGCTTGCGCTTCTTCCCGATCACATCGTCAGTCACATGAACGATCTGCCCTCTGGCCAGACCTTCCCCGGCTCTTGTGTCGTTGTTCTCATTCTCCTTGCCGACCGTCAGAACGGCGCTTCTGCGGCAGCCGTCGCGGAAAAGCGTGACTCCCTTTAAGCCGTTCTGATAAGCGTAAATATAGAGGCTTACCACATCGTCCACCGTAAACGCGTTCGACACGTTGACCGTCGACGAGATCGAGGCGTCGATATGCTTCTGCCATGCCGCCTGCACATTGATCCGCGCTTTATAATTGATATCCATGGATGTGATGAAATACTCAGGAAGCGCGTCGTCGTCCGTAATATCGTTGTCATCCATGTATTTCTTAACGATGCTCGTGTAAACCTTGTAATACACGTCTTTTCCGTTCAGTGACTCCGTTTTCCTGGTGAAAAAGTTCGCGAAAATCGGCTCGATGCCGCCGCTGATTCCGAGCATGGTAGAAATCGTTCCTGTCGGCGCGATCGTCAGCAGCTGGGAATTGCGAAGCCCGTATTGAGCCACGAGCGCTTTTGTTTCTTTGGTGGTATTGGCAATAAAATAAGGTGTCGTGGTAATCGCCTTGATGTCACATTTCGGAAAAGCGCCGCGTTCCTTGGCAAGAAGCGCCGACCGCGCGATCGCCGAGTCCGCCATCGCGAAGCCGATCTTGTCGCAGAGATCTACGGATTTCTTGGAGCCATACACGATCCCCATCTTAATCATCATGTCCGCGAGGCCCATGATTCCAAGGCCGATCTGACGCCAGTCGCGCACGGAATTTCTCTGTTCCTCCAGCGGGTGCATGGGCAGTCCCTCTTCGAGAATATCATTGAGTCCTGTCACGCATACCGCCACGTCTTCTGTAAACCTGTCGAAATCAAAAGAAGCTTTCTTTGTAAAAGGATCGATCACGTACTCTGACAGATTCATGCTGCCGAGAAGACAGCTTCCGCCCGCGGGCAGCGGCTCCTCACCGCATGGATTTGTTCCCGCGTACGAGAATTCCTTCGTGTTGCTCAGCAAGTTCCAGGAAGAAATGTGATCCCAGAACAGCGCGCCCGGCTCCGCGAAATCCCAGTTCGTCTCCGCCATCAGGCGGAAAAGCTCTCTCGCTTTCACGATTTTCTCGATCTGCTGTCCTGTGGCCTCGCGCGTGTAATGAAGCGTAAAAGGTTTGTCCTCGATCACGGCGTTCATAAACTCATCGCTGAAGCGAATCGAAATATTCGCCTTCGTCACTCTGTTTAAATCTGTTTTGATCTTGATGAAGTCCTCGATGTCAGGGTGTGAGCAGTCCATCGAGATCATCAGCGCGCCGCGACGCCCGTTCTGTCCGATCAGCTGTGTCACAAGACTGTACAAATCCATAAAGGAAATGGCGCCGGAGGTCTCCTTCGCCGCGTTGTTGATTCGCGCGCCCTTCGGAGAAAGACCGCTGATATCGACGCCGCACCCGCCGCCGTAGCTGTATGTTCTCGCCAGTTTCCCGGCGCAGTCAAAAATACTCTCTATATTGTCTTCGGGAGGCGACACAACATAACAGTTGCTCAGAGTTACCTTGCGGCCCTTATATTCCAATCCGCGGTTCGCCATGATCCGCCCGCCCGGAAGAAATTTACGCTCCTCGATCAGTCGGCGAATCTCTTTATTCTTCCCGCTGATCCGATCAAGCGACTGGTCGAATGTCTCCTTATCCGCCGCGTATTTCTTCGTGAAAATATCGATTCCGATCTTATTATCTTTCCCTAGCCAGTCTACTAATTCCATTCCGTTTTCTCCTTACAGATTATTGTAACCGTCTGTTCCATACAGTGTACCTAAAGAGTATACCACAATATATCGGATTGTGAATATGTATTTTACTAAATGTTGTGGTCAAAAAAACACCACCGGTCATTTTGACTGGTGGTGTTTTTTATTGTATACCATACAATAAAACCACCTGCTATGCGGGTGGTTCCGAGTCCGGCTTTAGCCCTAGATTACAAAACCTCCCGAGTTATAATAGAGTGGGTCCTAAACCGCGCTAAAATAACAGAGGAGGTATCCTAGATGGATAAAAATACTTTATCACATACAACATGGGAGCGCAAATACCATATTGTGTTCGCGCCGAAATTTAGAAGACAGGTTGTATATGGAGCAATTCGAGTAGATATAGGAAATATTTTAAGTACCTTATGTAAGAGAAAGGGGGTAGAGATTATAGAGGCGGAATGCTGTGTGGATCACATACATATGCTTGTAAGAATTCCACCAAATATAAGTGTGTCAGAATTTATGGGATATTTAAAAGGGAAGAGTTCATTAATGATTTTTGACAGGCACGCGAATTTGAAATACAAATATGGCAACAGAAAATTTTGGTGTCGCGGGTATTATGTGGACACATGCGGGAAAAACGCGAAAAAGATTGAGGAGTATATAAAAAATCAGTTAATGGATGACCAGGCGTATGATCAACTAAGCCTAAAGGAGTATATTGACCCGTTTACGGGTGAGCCAGTAATCAAAGGCAAAAAGTAAAAAGTCCCTTGTAAGGGATTGCCAGTGAATGAGGCGCGGTTGGGGCTTTCTATTCGAAGGGCCTTTGAGGCCCAGGCTGGCAATAGTCCCTTACAGGGACAGAGCAAACCACCGGCTAAGCCGGTGGTCATGATTAGTTTAAATCATCAAGATTCTTGCCGCCACATGCCATATCATACATTTCTTTCAGCTTGGCTTTTTTTTCGTCCGATAAAGAATTCGCGTACGTTCCGGCATAATCCGTTACTTTAATAACTCCGTCCGCCGCTCCGATTTCGATCACGTTATCCTGTCCCTTTAATTTTCCATCCATCGCGTTCTTAATCGCCACTTCAGCTCCTAAAGTAATATCCTGCCTGAAACTAATCATGCAGCTTTTACCATATTGGCTATAATCATTATTCCAGCCCACATTAATAAGACCCAGAGCGTCACATTCCTCTACCGCGCCTGCTCCGGCGGCGTCACAGTTTTCCGTGACCGCGTCGACTCCCTGGCTTTCGAGAGAATCAACGGCTTGCTTGGCTTTACTGGCATCATCCCAGGAACCGGTATTCATTGAAAGGACCTGACAATCCTTATTGATATAAGCGGAGCCTTCTTTTACCCCTCGAAGCCATTCCGCGGAAGCTCCTTCTTCGCTTGCCTCAACAACCCCGATTTTATTTGACTCCGTAGCGAGCGCGAGAGCCGTACCTACGAGAAATCCTCCTGTATAACCATCAAAATCGATTCCCGCGACATTCGGCGCTTTTCCACTCATCGCGCTTGTACAAATAAATATCGTGTTCGGATAAGTTGCCGCGACCGTTTTACATGTATCGAGAAATTCGGCGCCGTGAGCGATTACGATATTATATCCGGCGTCCGCGTAACCACTGATTGTCGGTTCAATATCAGTAGTCGCGACATTTTCACTGAAGTCTGTCTTGCATCCATAGTCTTTTTGCGCGTTCGCCAGCGCGTCCGCGGCCAGCTGGCTCCATCCTCCATCCTTCGATGAGCCTGTCAGAACAAGACCGACTTTGATATCAGAATAATTCTTGTCACTTGAAGATGTGTCGGATTCTGAGGAAGATGCCGCTTTCCCCGTTCCGCAGCCGGAGATCATCATGATCCCCATGGCCATTGAAAGTACCAGTGCCAATACCCTTTTTGCTTTTCCCATAGTTTTCTCCCTTCAATTCTGGATTGATCATTACGTGAACATGATTCCACAATGTTTCGATGATATTCCTAAAAAGGTCAAAAAAACAGCGCTGCCACGGTTGAGTTGTTAACCCGGAAACCGTGAACCTTGATTATTAAATTATTCTTTTACTAATTTAAATCACGCGTGTTCTAAAAAAAAGCAAAAAAAATACAGCCCCGCGACACGGTTGAAGCGTTGACCCAGAAACCGTAAACCAAGGCTGATCTCAATATGCAATTAAAAGTATTGTTGTATTACATAGCATTTTATAACTATATTATATTCGCTTTTGATCTTTTGTCAAGACAATTTATTAAAATATTAAACTACGATACAGAATGAAAACTTTAGCCATCGTATGTCGCGAAATTCAACCGTACTTACCGTTTGTAACAAAGAACTGCCGTTCATCACAATGTAGTTGTTTTAGCGCCGCGCCGCTTATATAATGATAATAGTTTTTAGACCAATATAAGGAAGGTGACAAAATTTGAGCAATAAAATGTCATTATTATTCAATATAACCACTACGTTAATCGGGTTGATCTCTATTTATATTCTTGGCTATGGTGTCGGTGAATTCATATATAATATTCGTCACTAGTTTCCACTCCTTATTCCAGGTTGATTCAGGTCGAGAAGTAATTTCTCATCCCAGCTCTGGCAAACTGTCATTCTAGGATGAGTTTCTCGCTTGAAATGGCCGGGCCAAACCGGGCCGCGAGAATAATGAATTTAAAGTTCTATCCTTCCTGACATCTCGCTTCTTCTAATTGGTCTTCAAAATCCATTTTCTCTCTTGCCTCGATCATATTCAGAATTTTCTCAACATCTGTTTCTTCAAAATACCCTTCTTCGATGAATGAGCTATAATCATTAACCGATACCACCATGTCATCCGCGAAGTCAAAACCTAACTCATCGCTCAATTTTTTTATTTTCAGAGTCAATTCCACATCCTCCCGGCTCGGCGCGCAGTTTGAGCCGGGGTGATTATGAAGTATAATATATTTAGTCGCTCCACACAAAAACAGTCTTTGAAAAATACATCTTAGATTAACATATACGCAATTCGCGGATCCATGCGCTATCTCAAACACGCCAAGCGGGTCGCTTGTGGCTGTCATGGCTATCATAAAAAGAAATTCCTCAGAACGATGACCCAGATAAAAATGCTTCTGCATGAAATTGTAGCATGCCATTGGAAAAAAGAATTGCGTACTGCCTGCCTGAACGGTTCTTTTAACATTCAAGTAGGTTTTAAAATTATCGTCGTACAGCATCTCATACTCGTTTACTTCCTGATTCATGCTCTGCATTCTTTTTTCTCCTTATTCTACGATCATTGCTTTACGATTTTCTTCTAATCTGTCTTCAAAATCAATTCTCTCTCTTACCGCGATCATATCCAGAATTTTCTCAACATCTGTTTCTTCAAAATACCCTTCTTCCGCGAATGAGATATAATCATTGACCGATACCACCATATTGTCCGCGAAGTCAAAGCCAAGTTCATCGCTTAATTTTTTTATTTCCAGAGCCAATTTCACATCCTCTCTGCTCGGCGTACAGTTTGAGCCGGGGTGATTATGAAGCATAACAAACCCAGAAGCTTCACACAAAAATAATCTTTGGAAAATATATCCAGTATTCGCGTATACGCGATCCGCGGATCCATGCGCTATTTCAAACACGCCAAGCGGGTCACATGTGGCTGTCATGGCTATTACAAAGAGAAATTCCTCTGATCGGTGCCCCAGATTAAAATGCTTCCGCGTGAAATCATAGCATACCATTGGATAACCGAATCGCGTACAGCCCGCCTGAATGGTTCTTTTAACATTCAAGTAGGTTTTTAAATTATCATCGTACAGCATCTCGTACTCTTTTACTTCTTGACTCATACTCCTCGTTTTCCTCTCAAATATAAACAAGTTTCCCGACAAAACAGCGGTGGCGCGTCTTTTTCTTCATATTATCATAATGCCAGATGACGTCAAGTTTCGTGACATCACTTTTTCCCGCGCATGGACAAATCAGGATATTTTTCCTCACCTTACGCAAACCAGAGTAAGACGCGCTACCACTCATTCCTAAGCTCAGTTAAGCTCCGCGAATCCAATCAATGAAAGACTCTTTTTAGTGGTTTAAACGCGTTATCGATCCACACTGATTTCTTCTGTCTTAACGAGTTCCTTATAATTCCCGCCAAAAACTTGAAACTCGAACTTGATGTTATCAATCGAGGTGATTCCTATCTCTTCCAATGTCGTGGAGCCTGATGGCAGCTCAGACAAAGTAAGATTGACAACGATCCTCTTACCCGCTGTTATGGTCACGCTTTTACACATGGAGTCACGCAGCGTGATCCCGTTTACGGATACGTTACTGAATCGGGCGTACGCGGTTTCCGCCGTGTTGTTCTCCACCTCCATCAGGAGTCCCGCTTTATCGTCGTCGTTTCGGATCAGTGTCGCTGAAACGACTCGAAAATTATTCTTATCAAGAAGCGTGTCGTCCTTTGTAAAATCCACCTTGAAGCCATATAAAATCTTGTACAGATCGTTGTTCTTCGCGTCAATAAAGGAGTCTCCGGCGGAATCGTAGTTCTCCGCCAAAGAAGTTTTGACACATACCGGGCCGGTATAGATTGTGTCATAGCTGTCATCTGTCAAGCTGAAGCCGGTCTGAAATTCCGCGACACCTTTGATTCCGTGAAGAATCAGTTCTGATTTGTCAATGCTGATCACTTCCGAGCCGGACTGACCGGGGGCAACCTTCAGATTGGCGTACCCGTCTTCGATCATATATTGGTTCACCGCGTTGACGCTATAGCCGACAGACTCACATACGACACTCTGCGTCTGCTCCGTATTGTTTTCTACTGTGAAAGCGAAATTGACGGATGACTGGCTGTAGGTCAGTGAGTCTGCGGTAATTTTGATGTTATTCGCGTCCATGAGGACCGATGGCTCTATGGTCGCTGACGTGTCAAAATCTCCCAGGATATCCTCAATACTCCTCGCCGACGCGGCACCCGAGCCCGCGTCGGAATCCGCGGTCTGGGCGGTCTGGCTGCCGGAGCCCCCGGTTCCGCAGCCTGTTAGCGCGAATGCCAGCGCTCCGATCATTATAGCCCACGTTACTTTTTTACTCTTCATGTTCTTTCCCCTCTTTCCATAAATAATTGTTGACATTTCTAATCAGACAGACAAGCCCGTCTTTTCCAAAGTTTTGTTCCACCCAGGTCAGGAACTCCGGGTCGAGGCGGACCCGACTGTCAAGTCGTTCCTCCTTCTTCGCTTTTGAGTAAAACGCTTCCCGCGAAAGCCGGATGAATCCGACATAAGTCAGGAACTCATTGTTTTCCCGAAAGCAGACCGGCGGAAGGCCATGACACTTTATTACGTTTAAAAATTCAATCCGGGCCTCCAGATCCTCAAGTTCTCGTTTCTTTTCTTCCAGTTTTTTCTCCAGGATAGCGTCACGCGCTTTCTCTGACGCGCGCGTAAGCCGGCCGATTTCTTCCAGTCCGAACTCCAGATTTCGGTAAATCAGGATTTCCCACACCCTTTCCAGATCCTCGTCGTCATAAAGTCGATAATTGTCTTTTGATCTTCTGACTGGCAGAATACCCAGATTGTCATAGTACTGCAGCGCGCGCTTCGTCACGCCGGTCATCCTGCTGACTTCGTTTATTTTTTTCATACAACTGCCCTTTCCCCGTCGAGATTCAGTATAGACTATTACGCGGACGTAATAGCAACCCTCTCTCCGGCATCACGTACTTACTGTTACGTAACAGGGCTTGTAAATTTGGCGCGAAAAAAAGAAACCCGAACGCGAATTCGGATTTCCTGTATACGAAGTCATATAAAAAGTTTTAAAGATTGATGATAATGAATCTCCGTCCGCTTCGTTATCATCGATATCGCGCGCCCTTCTCTACTTATCGCGCCAGCTCCACAGTAGGCAGTCGATTTTCTTTACATCACTGATCCAACGATAATCCGGAAGAAAATCATCGAAAATTTCCAGGCATTCCCTGGCGTTATCGGACGGAAGAAATTTCTGATACCATTTCTCGATTTCGGAATAAATTTCGATTGCTTCCCGCAGGCGCTTCTGTCCGTTCACGGACGTTAATCGGAGCCCCAGATTATTCAGGACATTCTGATCCCATATTGGTTGGTTCTCGTTAATGGACGCGAGCAGCTTACTGGAAAATGAAGCCTCAACCCGACATGTCTTTTCATACAGCTCCGTCAGGATATCCGAAAAACAAGCTGTCCCTGCTTTACTCTTTTCAAACAGGTTGAAATATGTCTTTCTCCATTCCTCTCCTCTACGAACCTTATAATAATAATCGAATGCCTTCTGAAATTCACGGTTCTTTGAAACATCAACCTTTCTGACCTGCTCCATAATGAAGCGATACTCATCCAGGCCCATGCTGGAGGCAAGATTTCTTTCAAGTATTTTCTTCGCGTCTATCGCGAAATTCATTTCTATTCGTTCCGTCATGATTCTCCCTCGCTGAAGATGGTTAATATTTATCTTTCGAACCGCGAAAACTGCCGAATGAAGATAATCTATTAGCTCCAACAGTGAAAAACAGAACTATCTTAGTATCTCCACAGGAAATACTTCCTGATTATAGCAAACGGAGTCCTCGTAATAATAAAAGGATATGGTATCGCCGGAACTAATGGTATCTATATCAATTTTATCCGTGTTCGAGTCGCAATAGCGTAAATGAACCAGCTGCCCGCGGATTGCCTCGTCGGAATCATCGTTAATCCGGGCGGTCAGAATCTGACCGGATGTATCCTTGGAGGTAACAATACCCGACGCTTTCAGTTCTTTGGACACGGCCCGTACTTTTATCGTGTTATTATCTACCTCTGTGTCGAAGTACTGAAAAGTTATTAAATCACCGGCGCTGAAGTGTGACACAGAGCCAATAGTTGAGCAATCAAGTGTTACTTGATCGTCCTGAATATTCGTGAATCGCGCGGGATCGATTCGCGCGGTCAAGGTATTATTCACTGTATCGGTATCGATTACCGTTCCAAAGGAGTCAGTGGGGGGTAAAGAATCAGATACATTATTTTGAGTAGAACCTGTATTCAATTGATAAGCGGCGCAACCCGCGGCAATGGCAATCACGCATAGCATCACGACCGCGAACACTAAACGGCGCGTCGGGCTTCGCTTTACTTCGTGTTTGTTCTGAATCTCATTTTTCATTCTCCACCACTCCTTCCCATCAAACATAGTTCACCTTTAGTTTTATAATACTCTGATTTCAACCTGTCAGCAATAGCAATAGCCAATGAGACATCGTAAGAGACATAGAAACAACCGCGAACATAAACCATACTCTTTTTCGAGTTTGACATTCAATCAAAGAACATCTATAATATTTTTATTACATTCGTAAGATTTAAGGAGGTATTACGCGCGTGTTACCACAAATATCTGAAGCGGAATTTGAAGTTATGAAAATTGTTTGGAAATACGCTCCCATAAGTACCAATGAAATAACGGACCGGTTATTGAAGACCACCAGTTGGAGTCCCAAAACGATTCAAACTTTGATAAAACGATTAGTGAACAAGCACGCTCTGACCTATGAAAAGCAAAGCCGGGTGTTTGTGTATACTCCCCTGGTTCAGGAAAACGAGTACATCGGTCATGAAAGCAATTCATTTTTAAATCGTTATTACAATGGAGATATAACCGCCATGCTTTCCAATTATATAGAAAATGACAGGTTATCCGAAGCGGATATAAACAAGCTTCGTTCTCTTCTTGAGCAAAATTTGAAAAAGAGGTAAATGAAGTGGGTAGTTTCATGATACGTTTTTTGATATGTAACGCTCTAATCTGCGGTGTCATCGGAATTCTCCTTATCGCTACGCGCGCGCTTAAAAGTACCCTGACAGTCCGCGCGCGGTATAATTTATGGCTTATTCTGTTCGTGTTATTAGCCATTCCATTTATACCAATTCAGCCTGTAGGGTTCCCGCGAATAATCTCATGGTTTAATAACATATTAAATACTCATTCCGCGACCGCGGATCCGATTCGCACGGGGCTTAGCGGCGCTAAACAGAATACCTCGATAAATTGGATGGGTGATTTCACTTTATCTGTTAGCCGGAAGGCGCCGTCCTTCGCCGGATGGGTATTATTTGGCATTTGGATTGCGGGGATTGTAGTAATGATAATAATAATGACGCGATCTTTTTTTCGATTACGCGCGTTAAAAAAGTCCTCGCTTCCTTTACAAAGCGAAACTGTCCGCGAGTTATATAACCGATGTTTAAATGAATGCGGCATCTCCAAGTATATTCCCGTCTTCAGCGCCGCTTTTTTGAAATCCCCAGTGATTATTGGACTTTTTATGCCCCATATTTATCTGCCAATTCACGTAATCTCAGATTATAAGGAATCCGAGCTCAGATATATGCTATTACACGAGCTGCAACATTATAAATATCATGACGCTTTAGCGAATTATCTTATGAATATCATTGGGATACTGTACTGGTTTAATCCCTTTGTTTGGCGCGCTTTAAAAGAAGCGCGAAATGACAGAGAAATCGCTTGTGATACTTCGGTTTTAAAAATGCTTAAAGAAGACGACTATGAGGATTACGGTAACACATTAATTAATTTTGCTGAAAAAATATCGCTTATCCCATTTCCGTTTGTCGCGGAAATGAGTGGAAATATGAAGCAGCTGGAAAAACGAATAATCAATATCGGATCTTATAAAAAACCAACCAAATGGAAATGGACACGGAGTGTTATCTCTTTTGGAATGATCGTGATTCTTCTGGTATGTCTTGCTCCCGTGTTATCAACATACGCGACAGATGAAAACAAATATCAATGGAATACCACCTCGGAAAATATTTCTTACACGGATCTTTCCTCGTATTTTGGCTCCTACGATGGCAGTTTTGTTTTATACGATTCAGCGAATAACGCATGGAACTTATATGATTTGAATCGCGCGACTCTTCGTGTCGCTCCTAACTCTACTTACAAGATCTATACCGCGTTATTCGGATTAGAAGAAAATATTATTACGCCAGACGCTTCACTAATAGAATGGAACCACGAGCAATACCCTTTTGACGCCTGGAACACCGACCAGACTTTGCCATCCGCGATGGGCGCTTCCGTCAATTGGTATTTTCAATCTATCGACAAGCAACTTGGCGCGGCTTCTATAAACAACTATGTAAAGAAAATCGGATATGGAAACGAAAATATCTCCGGAGATTTATCTACATATTGGATGGAATCTTCCTTGAAGATTTCTCCTGTTGAACAAGTCAAGCTTTTAAGAAAATTATACAATAATAGTTTCTCTTTTAAGCCCGAAAATATCAACGCTGTTAAAGAATCAATTTGTCTCTCTGCTTCAGAAAGCGGAAAATTCTATGGAAAAACAGGAACCGGGCGTGTGGACGGAAAAGATATTAATGGATGGTTTATTGGATACGCTGAGACTTCAGATAACACATATTTTTTTGCCACTAATATTAAAGCCGATTCAAACGCGACAGGAAGCGACGCGGCGCGGATAACCATGTCTGTATTATCAGATATGAGCATTTGGAATTGACAAAATCAGAGTAAAGTTTACCTAATACGATATTTTTATTCGAGTTTTATTCATGCAAATTGGACACATTATCCATATACTATTTTTCGTATTCAACACCCCATCAATATTCAACAATACATATGATATTGTGCTACTCCAAATCCGCCTAATTAATTACTGCACTATGGCCTACTTACAATCAAGTAAAAAGATACACTTGTTTTCATATAGAAAAAGGTATATCAACCTTTTGTTTCAGTTAGCTGACGTGTTTTTACTGTTCCATTAAAAAGCATCAGTATCTGCTCATCAGATTGTTCTTCACCTGAAAGAATTATCTCCACATAGTCATCATTCCATGTGACTTTCCAACAGTAGCTATTTATTCTCTTACCATCATTAGATAATTCGAAGGCTGTTTGTGATATTGTCTTTTTATCTTGTTTAAGAACTACTTGCCCTCTTCCATCGCCAAATGGCCAATCTGGTTCTCCGACTTCCTGAAGTATCAACTCATATTTCCCATCTGGCGAAAAAGATGTATCACGATCTGCCTTTTTGTATTTTGTTTCGTAGATAAAGCATAACAAAAATTTACCTATAGAAACGAGTAGCATGCCCATAATACATAATATAATCTTCACTTTTTTTTTCATTGTTCTCCTCTTTTTAATACACTATTGTTACTGATCACCCAGATTGACACGACTCCGCTCATTCCTGTTGTCACGGATTTGCTTATGTTTATGACATCGCCATGTTTGGATTTCGCCGGCAGGCAATACCTGCCGGCTATGACGCGCCGCGGCTCACTCACTGACTTTTAACATTTCATGCTCAGTAACGAACCGTACCATGCTGTCATCAATCAGACGCTTGTTTTGCTGGAACGCGTACATCAGACTCTTCTCGCAAACGCGGTTGATCATCCGGGGGATACCGGAGGAAGCCTTAAAAACGTTGTCCACGGCGGAATCCGTAAAGATGTCCTGCCGTCCTTGAGCGTAAGCCAGGTGGGCCTGAATATAGAGGCCGGTTTCCGATCTGTCCAGCCTGGGAAGAACACAATTGATGTCTATACGCTGCTTGACGGCCGCGTAGCGCTGAAGGTTCAGCTTGTCCCAGAGCTCATTCTGCCCGACCAGAACCAGCGCCATAGGACTCATGGAATCAAAACGATAATTCAGGAGGAAACGGAATTCCTCGATGGTCTCTTTCTCAAGCAGGTGGGCCTCATCCAAAATGATCACCACTTTTTATTCTGTACTCCGCGGATGATTTCTATTTCTTTTTGAAGCTGCCGCTTGGCGTCGCCCCGGTAAAAACGTGACTCGATCCCCAGCTGGTCCAGCAGCCCCTTATAAAGCCACCTGGGGGTCAGTTTGGAATCCGAGATGTAGAGAAAAAGGTAATCATCCTTCGAGAGAGTCCCCTCGAATTTACGGATCAGCGTGGACTTCCCACAGCCCGCGTCGGAAGTAACGACAGCGAAGAGCTGGTGGTCCGCGGCGTAGGTCAGTCTTCCAAGAGCGTCCGCGACATAAAGCGTCTCATAAAGCCTGTCCGCGGGGACGTCCCTTGAGAACGGCGTGTGTTCCATTTCAAAGAACCGCTCATACATCGGCGTCCTCCTCCTTTCCATACGCGGAGAAGGAGATCGCGTCCGCCATCAGCTTCCGTGTCCTGGCGCTTTTCTTTTCAAGCGCGTCCAGGAATCTGGAGGTTTCCGGGATCTCCGGCCTGACAGACGCGGGAATGGCCGGCTCCCTGTCACAGAACGATCCGATCCGGACAGGCTTTGCCGTAAACGGCTCGACGCCATCATGGCTGACGGTCAGGACATCCGGCGCCTTGGGGTCATAGGCGATCTCCACTTTGAAGCCGATCAGGGACTGTTTTGTCTCGTATTTACGTCCCCGGAAGCTGACACACGCGCCTTTATCGACATTGCGGCGCTCATGGTGTAGAAAGGCTTTGGTGACAACGGTGGTGTCAAGATACGTGAGCTTCCGGCTGTCGCGGTTCCATTCCTGGAGCGGCGAGATCCCTTCCGCCGGGACTTCAGCGCCAAGGCTTTGATAATCCGTCATGGCTGACATTCTGGTACGCCTCGCTGAGATAGATCTTCCAATAACGGTTCAGCTCGTCAAGGCTCTTGATCTTCTGGAGCCTGGCCTCGCGGAGAAAAGCGTCCGCGACCTGATGGAATTTCTCGATTTTCCCTTTGCTTTTGCCGCTCCGCGGCCGAGCGTGGCGGATCGGAATCCCGAGTTTCCCAAGGGACAGTTTTAACTGCCTGGCGACATACTGGCTGCCGTTGTCAAAGTAGCAGGCGTCAAACTTTCCATGAAGGAGGATGACCTTTCGGAAGGTGTCCTCCACGATCAGCTCTTCCTGATTGTCATAGAACTCGGAGGCGAGGATCATACGGGAATGGTCATCGATCGCGGAGGAGAGATAGGTCTGCGTCATAGCGCCGTTCTTGCCGATCGGGAGCTTACAGCCGTATTTAATGTCGCCCTGTACCAGCATCATACGGTGGGGCTTACAGAACCGTCTCGCGGAACTTTCGCGGGAGTCGCTATACATTTGTAACTGCTTTACCCCATAACCGGCCTTTAGCAGATGCCGTTCCAGCGTGGAGCGTTTCAGCGCCCCGGGGGCGACGCGCCCTTCCAGTTCCAGAATCCAGATGATCTGGGTGACAGAGCGTTTCGGCACCTCGCGTTTCAGCTGTATCGCCTGCTGTAACAGTTCCTCGAAGTTATCCGGCAGCCGACCCGAGAAACCGCTCGCCCGGTCAGCCGGCCTCAGACCCTGGAAACCATCGCTCTGATAGGCGCTTTCATACCGGTAGATTGTCCGCGTAGAAAGACCGGTCCTCTCGCTGATCTCCCCGCGAAGCTTTGTCCGCGCCGCGGAATCGAGCGAGTCATTCAGCAGTGGGGCGATAAGCCCGTATTTCGTGAGCGCGGCCTGATCCCGCCAGTCTTGTGTCTCTTTTGATTTCATAGGTTCTTCCTCCTTATGGAGAAAGAATACAACATATCATTTTGACAGTAAAAGCGAAGTGGGTGCTTAAACAGGGACCAGCGAGCCGCCCAGATTATATATAAATCGTAGAATGATCTCCAGCCAGTCCTGGCAAAACGCGCGGAGTTTATCGAGCAGGGAAGCATCTGACAGGAGCAGCGCTTCCGAGAAGCCAAGCTTGCCGTAGGCGTCAGATTTCAGCCTGCCATCGATCAGGAGGCGGTTAACCATCAGCCAGCGTTTCCAGCGTCTCATTGTGTCCGCGCGAGGATAGCTTTCGTCATCCAGGTCGTCCTCTGTCACTACACCGTCCAACACGCCGGAAATCACCTCGGTCTCGTAATGCTTGTATGGGGCCAGAAAGTCCGGCAGCGCGGTATGGAGACGTTGACAGCGCGGGCATTTCAGGCGCTCCACCTGAATGAAGTCCTTGAACCCGCCTTCTTTTTTGCGGACACGGCGCTTCCAGTCCCTGTGTTTCAAGCGGGCCGCGCAGTGTGGGCAATAAAGGTTTTCCCCGCTCTTAGCGAAAAATATGTTTGTCCTCATTGAGTATCAGCTCAAACTTTGATATAATGATCATGGTTTTACCATAGTCTCAGAGGACAACATTCGTGCGGGATGGCCCTCTGGGACTATCTTTCTATTGAGATAATGACATTATATCGGTCAAGCGCTTGACAATCAAGCGTGGCAGGATTTTGCTAGGATAGTTTAGCTATAACAATATTAAGCCGTCACCTTTCTCTACTAAGAATACTTTTTCACAAACTAAAAAATGTCGAGAACGCGTAACTTGCATTCTCGACACTAATTCAATGTATATTCATTATCAAAATCAATGTTTAATCTATTATGAATCCATGTTTTAGCCCGTTGTGTTTCAAAATCAAAATTTTGATAAAGATAATTCTCCTGTACAAATGTATTTTTAACATTATGATGATTATGATTCCAAATTGATACCTTGAATAATTGCAAAATACTAATAATCGAAATATAATCTAAAAACTGTTTCGGGATACTTTTGTCAAAATATCGTTTCATTACCGCATAGCTATACTCCTGCCTCTTATCCGACATCAACATCGTAAGATTCATAAATTCATTCCATGGATCTGAATACTTTACATTTTCAACATCTACAAAACGCATTTTTCCGTCTTTACAAAGGATAATATTTTCTGATTTAAAATCCCCATGAATAACACATTTCTTTCTATTATTCGAACACCATCCTTCATCAAGATACTTTTTGAAATATTTCCTCCATTGTTCTAAATGTGGTATTGAAATATTATTTTCACAAATAATTCTATCAGCCTTCAAAAATTCTTCTTCTAAATCAAATATATCTACATTATGACACCCAACAGAATCAGAATGAAAGCATTTCAAAAGCACTGCGCTCTCTTCCGCATATCTTATTAAATTTACCGAATTTTTCACTTCTTCGAATAGTGTTTTCCCTTCTACCCAAGGATACTGCAATATCAGTTTTTGATCTTTGCTACGATAGATTTCTAAAGGACTAACAACATAATCCGACATTTTTCTTAAGAACTCAAATGTAGCAATTGTAAACTTAGCATTGCCAGATGTCTTGAGAAAATATGCTGAGCCATCCGTACATACAACTTTCGCTTTATCCTCAATATCTAATCCTTGGTGTAAAATCTGACAACTTTCTATTGTATTCTCCTGAAAAAAATAACCTAGCGATTCGCTTACATTGTCTGATACTTCCCACATTTTAATCTCCATTCCGCGCGCCTTCGGGTGCGGCACAAATAGTGATGAAAGATTTTCAAACTCTCTACTCCATGAGATAATGGCTTCAAGAAGCTACACTACAAAGCACGGGAGGAGGAGTTGTAAAATCTTTCTCGTTTTAAACAGCATTTTAATCAGTGTAAGTTCTGCCTATTCAAGCACAAATAAGTGGCTCTTCGAGACCGTACACTAAGAATTGTTTTAACGCCTTGGTTAAATTGTGTGGCAGTTCAGTCAATGGCTTCTTATCATATTTACGAAAGGAGTATGACCATGAAAGTTACTTACCTAACCTGTTGTGGTGTCGATGTCCATAAATCATTTCTCGTTGCCACAATCGTCAAGACTACCGGCGGTATCGAACCTTCTTATCAGAAGAAACGTTTTTCCACCTTTAACAATTCAATTCTTATGTTCAAGCAATGGCTTATCGAAAACGACTGCCATGATGTCTGCATGGAATCCACCGGCAAATACTGGGTTCCTGTATTTAATCTGTTAGAAGATGAAATCAATGTTACCATCGCTAATCCTAAATGGGTAAAAGCTGTAAAAGGCAACAAAGATGACACCAAAGATTCTAAGTGGATTGGAGATTTATTCCGTCTCGGACTTGTGAAGGGCAGTTACATTCCCTGTAAAAAGATCCGTATTTTACGGGAATATACAAGGTACCGCTATAAGCTGGTTTCCTGCCGTTCCAGTGAAAAGAATAGATATCAGAACGCGCTTACTGTCTGTAATGTCGCTTTAGATTCTGTTGTTTCCGATATCTTTGGGAAGTCATCCACATCCATTATTGACTATCTGCTTGAACAGACGGACAATTCTATTAATCATGAAGAAATCGCTTCTAAGCTTCTCAGATCTCTCAAATCCAAAGAAGACGCCGTGATTGAATCCATAGACGGATATCAGATGACTGATTCCCAAAAATATCGTATGCGCCTCGTCCGCGCGCATATGGATTATATCACAGCTGAGATCAATGATGTAGACTCTATGATAGAATCTATGATTTCTTCTGACCCTGATTATGAAAACGCTATCCGGTTTCTAATGACTATTCCGGGTGTTAAACGTGATAGCGCGATCGCCATCATCTCCGAAATAGGTATTGATATGTCCCAGTTCTGTTCTTCAAAGCGCTTATGCTGTTGGGCTGGATTAGTCCCTGGCAGTAATGAATCTGGTGGCAAGAAGAAATCTGTCCGGATCACACGTGCTGGTGTTTACCTCAAACCCGCGTTAGTACAGTGCGCTCACGCGGCCGTTAGATCCGAAAAGTCTCCTTACCACAAAAAGAAATATGAATCTCTTATGAAACGCCGTGGTAAGAAAAGAGCCATTGTCGCTATCGCTCGTATGATTCTGACCGCGGTCTACCAGATGTTATCAACTGGTGAAGAATGGAATCCAAGTGATTTATACAAAATCGATATGCCCGAAACCCTTGTAGAAAAGCAAAAGGCAAAGGCTATTAAGCAAGCAATGAAGTTATTAGAACGTGAAGGACTGTATCCTCCGCCAGAAGAACCTCTGGCCTCCTAACTGTTCATTAACAATCCGCTTTTTCCTAAAGTTGTCATTTTGACAGCTTGTTTAAATGCGCTATTTTTTGGCCGACCTCTACTTTCTTTCACACTAATTTTCCCCTCTTTTTATTTCAAGGAGCAGCGCTCCTTTTTCTTTATACTATCATAATAATAGATGACTTCAAGTTCTGTAACATTCCTTTTTCGCTTGCGTGGTCAAATGAGGATATTTTTCCTCATCCTACACGATTGCGTAGCAAGACGCGCCGTCACTCATCCCATGTCCCCATTTATTCCCGCGAATCCATCCAACAATTGTTTAGCATTGGTTCTTCGAGGCAAATTTTAGACATTCTCAATCCGCTTATCACATGAATTTATGGTAAAAGTCTAAGGACCGCTTTAAGAAGCTTCTAATAAACTCCATTCGCGTAATCTCGCGGTATTAAGAGATGTTAACTATTTCTCTTACTTCTTCTGTAATTTTTTCAGAATTGACATCACATCCGGCTGCGTCGGTATGAATTTCATTCCTCGTTTTAACATAGACATTACCTTTCGCGCTTTCCGCTCGATAACAGCGGCTGTATGTTCACTTGTAAGCGTTAAATGATTGCCAGCTATTGTGTACTCACGCTCTATATACGCCTCTGTTATTGGAAACATATCTTGTATTAGAAAAGCGCTTTCCCGGCCATCATCTAGCTTTACAATATGGATAATATCACATGGCTTTCCAGCGCTTTGTTTTTTATCAACTATTCTTTTATACTTCTCAATCCTGCTTGATAAGGGTATCATCCAATAAATACCTGTTGTAGTATCCTCAAAGCAATAGTAGTGTGGTCTATTTCCTGCCTTGTTCCCTTTAAGATACGGGTCTGACATATCTTCAAAGAATTTGTCTTTTATGATATAAAATCCTGTTATTTTCATTCATTTCCCTCACTATATAAAAAGTCCCTCGCCTTTCGGCGAAGGACTATACTTTCGACCCAACCATTTATATACCGCGTATCGGTCAGCGGTAAACTTACAACCCGATCATTTATATCCCACTTATCGGTCAGTGGCAAACTTTCTTTGTATAAATATCTTATCAAACACGAAGAAGAAAGTCAATAGTACTTTCCAACAAAATCGCATGCCACAATTTGATTAAGAGGCAATCCCTCTACCCTCTGAAATACTCCACGCCCGACTCGAAGATCTTCATATCCTGCTCGCCGGTGATGTTCATGGCGATGTGGTCGCCGCGGCGCTCGACGTGCGCCATCTTGCCAAGGATCCGGCCGTCCGGGCTTGTGATGCCTTCGATCGCCATGTAGGAGCCGTTCGGGTTCCACTCGCCGTCCATGGTTGGCGCGCCGGAAGCGTCGACGTACTGCGTCGCGATCTGGCCGTTCGCGGCAAGTTTACGGAGCCACTCCTCGTTCGCCACAAAACGTCCCTCGCCGTGTGAGGCGGGATTGACGTAGACCTTGCCGGGCTCGGCTTTTCTGAGCCACGGTGACAGGTTGCTGACGACTCTGGTGTAGACCATTTTCGAGACGTGGCGGCCAATCGTGTTGTAGGTCAGTGTCGGCGAGTTCTCGTTCTGGCCGGTGATCGCGCCGTCCGGGAGCAGGCCGAGTTTTATAAGCGCCTGGAAGCCATTGCAGACGCCGAGGATCAGACCGTCCCGCTCATTCAGAAGGCGGCTGGCCGCTTCCTGGATTTTGGCCTGGCGGAAAGCCGCCGCGAAAAACTTGGCGGAACCGTCGGGCTCGTCGCCGGCGCTGAAGCCGCCGGGGAACATGATGATCTGACTATTGTCGATCGCAGCCGCGAAGGCGTCGACACTGTCGCGGATTGAGGACGCGTCGAAGCTGCGGAATACCTTGATGGAAACTTCGGCTCCGGCCGCCTGGAACGCTCTGGCGCTGTCGTACTCGCAGTTCGTGCCGGGGAATACCGGAATGAAGACCTTGGGTACCGCTGTTTTATGGTTACAGATCACGATGGAGCTGTAGTTCTTGATTTCGGCCTCGCTCGGGCCAATACCGGACGCTTCCGCTTTCGCCGCGGCCGGGAACACGCTGTCGAGAGGCTTTTTCCAGATCTCGCTCGCTTCCGCGAGAGAAATTCTGGTATCGCCGTAGGCGATGACCGGCTCCGCGGACACGGTTCCGATTACGCGGCCGTCAAGGTTCAGGCCGGACACGTTCTCCGGGCTTACTTCCAGAATCAGGCAACCGAACGCGGGAGCGAAAAGTTCTTCCGGCGTTACCGTGTTGTCGAGCTCTACGCCGAGCATATTGCCAAACGCCATCTGGCTGACAGCGGAGGCGATTCCATGACGATCGAGCGCCCGGGCCGCTTTTACAAGACCGGCTTTTTCGGCGTCGTGGATTTTGTCGTATATTTTCATGACCTCATCGTAGACGGGCAGGTCATACGCGTCGATCGGTATCGTGACGAGAACAAGCTTGTCGCCCGCCTTTTTGAACTCCGGCGTGATCACGTCGTTTTCTTTCGCGGTGTCGACCGCGAAGGATACAAGGGTCGGCGGAACGTCGATATCATTGAAGGTTCCGGACATGCTGTCCTTGCCGCCGATTGCCGGAAGGCCGAAGCCGATCTGCGCCTGATACGCGCCGAGAAGGCTGGCGAAAGGCTGGCTCCAGCGCTTCGGGTCCTCGCTCATGCGGCGGAAATATTCCTGGAACGTGAAGCGGATCTTGCGGCAGTCGCCGCCGCCCGCGGCGATTTTGGCGACAGACTCTGTCACCGCGTAAACCGCGCCGTGGAACGGGCTCCATGTCGAGATATAGGGATCAAAGCCGTAGCTCATCATCGAGACGTCTTCCGTGTTTCCGCCAAGAACCGGGAATTTCGCGGTCATCGCCTGGATTTCTGTCTGCTGGTAGCGTCCGCCGTAAGGCATGACGACCGTGCCCGCGCCGATGGAGCTGTCGAACATTTCAACCAGGCCCTTCTGCGAGCATACGTTCAAGTCTCCCAGCGTTTCCTTCCACTTCGCCGCGACGTCCGTAACGACCGGCGCTTTCAGTGTCGTGTCCGCCTTCTTAGGCGCTTCCACGTCGACCTCCGCCTCCTGGCGGGCGCCGTTCGTGTCAAGAAAAGCTCTGGAGATATTGACGATTTCCTTGCCGCGCCAGGTCATGACAAGACGCGGATTCTCTTTTACGACAGCGACCTTCACGGCCTCGAGGTTTTCTTCCGAGGCGTACTTCAGGAACTCGTCGACGTTCTCGGGCGCCAGCACGACAGCCATGCGCTCCTGTGACTCCGAGATGGCGATTTCCGTGCCGTCAAGGCCTTCGTATTTCTTCGGTACTTTATCGAGATCGATCAGCAGACCGTCGGCAAGCTCGCCGATCGCGACGGAAACGCCGCCGGCGCCGAAATCGTTGCATTTACGAATCAGGCGGCTGACCTCTTCTCTGCGGAAAAGTCTCTGCAGCTTGCGTTCTGTGGGCGGATTGCCCTTCTGGACCTCCGCGCCGCAAAGCTTCGTGGATTCCTCGGTATGGCTCTTGGAAGAGCCTGTCGCGCCGCCGCAGCCGTCGCGGCCGGTACGCCCGCCGAGCAAAATAATGATATCGCCGGGATCCGATGTCAGACGACGAATGGCTTTACGGGGAGCCGCGCCGAGAACCGCGCCGATCTCCATTCTTTTGGCCACGTAACCCGGATGATAAACTTCTTTGACCTGACCGGTCGCGAGGCCGATCTGATTGCCGTAGGAGCTATAGCCTCTCGCCGCTTCCCGAACCAGTTTTTTCTGCGGAAGCTTGCCTTTAAGCGTCGCGCTGGGCGGCATGGTGGGATCAGCCGCGCCGGTCACGCGCATTGCCTGATAGACATAGGTACGGCCCGAAAGCGGATCACGGATCGCGCCGCCGAGACAGGTCGCCGCGCCACCGAAGGGCTCGATTTCCGTCGGATGATTGTGCGTCTCGTTTTTGAAATTGAGAAGCCACTCCTCTGTCTTGCCGTCGACCGTCACCGGCACGATGATACTGCAGGCGTTGATCTCGTCGCTCTCTTCCTGGTCGTCCAGCTTGCCCGCCTTTTTAAGCTCGCGCATGCCCATCAGAGCGAGGTCCATCAGGCAGACATATTTGTCGCTTCGCCCGGCCCAGATCTCGCTTCGGGCGCTCATGTACTGGTCGAAGGCTTCTTTCATCGGCGCGTAATAGTCGCCGTTCTCAATCGTCACGTTCGTCAGCTCCGTCGAAAAAGTCGTGTGGCGGCAGTGATCCGACCAATAGGTATCGAGAACGCGGATCTCCGTCATCGACGGGTCGCGGTTCTCCTCGTTACGGAAATAATTACGGATATGGAGAAAATCTTTCCAGGTCATCGCCAGATTCAGAGAGTCATAAAGCTTCTTAAGCTCCATGTCCGGCATTTCGCGGAAGCCGTCAAAAATCTTCACGTCAGCCGGCTCCGGGTAATCTTCCTTCAGGGTCTCGGGAATCGTCTCGTCCGTCAGACGGGAATCGACCGGGTTCATGCAGTAAGCCTTGATCGCCGCGAGCTCGTCCTCGGTCACGTCACCGCCGATCAGATACGTGACGGCGCAGCGGATCAGGGGATTCTCGTCCTCGCTCAGGAAACGGACGCACTGTGTCGCCGAGTCCGCTCTCTGATCGAACTGACCGGGCAGAGGCTCGACCGTGAAAATCTTCTCGTTCGCCTTCACGGGGCATTTGTCAAAATACACAATATCGACCGGAGGCTCCGCGAAAACGCCGCCAAGCGCTCTCTCAAAAGTCTCTTCTTTTATGTTCTCAACATCATAGCGAATCAGTTCCCTCGCGGTTTCCACGGACATAATTCCCAGGTATCTCCGGATCTCGTGGCGCAGCTGCTTCGCGCGCGACGCGTACTCTGGTTTTTTCTCGACGTAAATTCGTTTTACCATCTGTGTGGTACCTCCTGTCTCCATGCGTAACATTCCACTTATGAATTTATCATACCATGAACATGATTATAAGTATAATGAATATATCTAATTTCAATAATTAGCTCTTCTAATAGTAAGGGAAGCGTGATAGAATAAAAGAAAAAAGGGGGACGTTTTAATATGTATGATAAAAAAGCCTGGGAAAAAGCCGCCGCGTTCCACGGTCATGTCTGCGGAGGACTGGCGACCGGTTTCAAAGCGGTCGAGGCGCTGAAGGAAACACTTGGCGCGGATTTCTCGCCGGACGAGGAAATCGTCTGTGTCACGGAGAACGACACATGCGCGGTCGACGCCATTCAAAGCCTGCTCGGCTGTACTTTCGGCAAGGGAAACCTGATCTACCGTTCCACCGGCAAGATGGCTTTTAACTTTTATTTTAGAAAAACAGGGAAATCGATTCGATTATATTATAAAGGGGATTTCAGCGATATTCCGAAGGAACAGCGAATGGGAAAGATTCTGGAGACGCCCGCCGCGGAGCTTTTTAACGTGACGCCGGCCGCTTTTCCTCTTCCGGAAAAAGCGAGGCTTTTCCCGTCCGTGACCTGCTCTGTCTGCGGCGAGAAAGCGCGGGAGGACAAGATCCGGCTTCAGGACGGCAAACCGGTCTGTCTGAGCTGTTTCAAAGAGTACGATCGTTAAGGAGAGCGATTTCATGGATATCAATTACGAGCTGTACAAGGTTTTTTATTATGTCGCGACTTCGCTGAGCTTCTCGTCGGCGTCGAAGGAGCTTTTCATCTCCCAGTCCGCCGTCAGCCAGTCGATCAAGGCGCTGGAAACGAAGCTGGGGCAAACGCTTTTTATCCGCAGCACGAAGAAGGTACGTCTGACGCCGGAGGGCGAGATTCTGCTGCGACACGTCGAGCCGGCGATGAATCTGATCCAGAGGGGCGAGAATCAGCTGATCGAGGCGGCCGTCACAGGCGGCGGGCAGCTTCACATCGGCGCCAGCGACACGATCTGCCGCTATTTTCTCGTGCCGTATCTGGCGCGTTTTCACCGGGAATACCCGAACGTTCATATCAAGGTCACGAACCAGACTTCGCTTGGCTGCGTCAGTCTGCTCGAGAACGGGCAGGTAGATTTGATTTTCTCGAATTACCCGAACGAGCGGCTGAGCAATCTCAATCATATCGAAATCATTCGCTCTTTCCACGATGTTTTCCTGGCGAACCAGAATTTCGAGCGGCTGAAGGAGCGTCCCGTCACGCTGAGAGAGCTGACAAAGGAGCCGCTTCTGATGCTGGATCGAAGCTCCACGACGAGCCAGTTCCTGCACGCCGTTTTCCAGCAGAATCAGCTTGATCTCGTGCCCGAGGTAGAACTGAGCAGCAACGATTTGCTGATCGACCTCGCGAGAATCGGGCTCGGCGTCGCTTTTCTCCCGGACTACTGCGTGCCGCGCTCGAAGACACTTTTCACGATTAAGACGATGGAGGAGCTGCCGGAGCGAAAGCTCGTCGCCGCTTACAGCGAGCAGCTGCCGCTGCCGAAGACGGCAGAGAATTTCCTGTCGTACTTCAAGCGCCGGGAAGCGATCTGATCACTCCCAGAAACGCTTCAGCTTATCGCTTACGTCCGACAGATCACAGTCCTGTACCTCGTCCCATTCTCTCGGGAAAAGCGCGCGGTACTCGCGTTTACGGAATCTCTCATCGAGCAGCAGAACGACGCCCTTGTCCTCTTCCGCGCGGATCACGCGGCCGGCCGCCTGCAGCACCCGGTTCATCCCGGCGTACAGATAGGCGTAGTCAAAGCCGTTTCTGCCTCGCTCGTCGAAATAATCTTTCAGAATTTCTCTTTCCCCGCAGACCATGGGCAGTCCGGCGCCGATGATGAACGCGCCGATCAGGCTGTCTTCTGTCAGGTCGATTCCCTCGGCGAATATACCGCCCATGACACAGAAGCCGATCAGGCCGCCTTTCGCGTCGGGGTCCTGTTTTTTCTCAAAACGCGCCAGGAACTCTTCCTTCTCGCTCTCGGACATATCCGGGCGCTGCGCCAGGATTTCCGTGTCAGACGGAGCGAGTTCCACAAAACGTTCCATTACGGATTCCAGCATCCGATATGAGGAGAAAAACGCCATATAGTTCCCGCGTTTCGCTTCCATGCCCGCGGCGATGTAACGCGCGTAATGTTGATATGTGTCGTCGCCCCGGAGCTTATAACGGCTGCTGATGTCTTTTCCGATCAGAACCAGGCGGTTCGCGCTGTCAAAAGGCGACTTCGCGTAAATCGCGTAATCCTCGGGGTCGTCGCTCAGAAGCTTCCGGTAATAACGGATGGGCAGAAACGTGGCCGAGAAGAAGACCGAAGAGACGCCTTTATCCAGGTATTGCCGCAGATTCGCCGCCGGGTTAACGCAAAAAAGCCGGAGCGTGAAACCACCGGCGTCAAGTGTCGTGTAGATGACATAGTGTTCGTCATACAGATCAAAAATATTCAGGAATTGCCTTACCGGCAGATAGAAATCCAGAATTGTCTTCCTGTACTCCCCATAATCGAGGTCCTCGAGATAATCTTCCAGCTCACCCAGCAGATTCATCAGCTGAATCGAAAAGCCGCCGATATTCTCCAGTACCGTGAAGCCCTCACAGTCGCGTTTCCACGCGAGCATCGTCCTGTTACAGGCGTTAAGCTTCTTCGTAAGCTTCGGCCGGCGCTCTCCGACCGCCTTGCGAACCGCCAGGAAATCCTCTTTGCGCAGCGAGGCGGAATACATCTCCCGACCGCGGTCGACCAGATTGTGCGCCTCATCGATCAGGAAAAGATAGTTGTCCTTCTTCCCTTCGGAAAAGAATCTTCGCAGATACGCGTTCGGGTCGAACACGTAATTGTAATCACAGATTACCCCATCTGTCCAGAGCGCCAGATCCAGGCTCATCTCAAACGGGCATACCTGTCTTTCCCGCGCTATGTCCTCGATCGCGGTCCTGGAAAAAGCGTCCCTTGAGGTCAGCAGGTCATAGACCGCGTCATTCACCCGGTCATAGTGCCCCGCCGCGTACGGGCAGGCGTCCGGATTGCATTCCGTCTCGTCCTGGAAACAGATTCTCTCCTTCGCCGTCAGCGTGATCGTCTTAAACCGCAGGCCGTCATCCCGCAGCGTCTGAAACGCCTTCTCCGCCACTGTCCTGGTGACGGTCTTGGCCGTCAGGTAAAAAATCCGGTCGATCAGACCTTCCCCGACCGCCTTGACGCCCGGAAAGACCGTCGCGATCGTCTTGCCGACGCCGGTCGGCGCCTGTATAAAAAGCTTCCTCTCCCGCAGAATCGTCTTATAAACGGAGGAAGCGACCTCTTTCTGCCCGTCTCTGTATGGGAAAGGGAATTCGCTGTCCTTCGCCGAGGCGTTCCGAAGCGCCCGCCAGTTATGTAAAAATTCCGCCCAGCGGTAATACTGCCCGATCAGGTCCTGAAACCAGACACTCAGCTCTTCCAGACTATAGGTATTATTGAACCGGCGGATGTCCTCGGTGTCCAGATTGATGTAGGTCATCTGTACTCTGATCTCCGCGAGTTTATGTTCCGAGGCGTAAATATACGCGTAGCATTTCGCCTGGGCGAGATGTACGGGAATCGGCTCCTCCAGCCTAGAAAGGCTGAAAAACACGCCCTTGATCTCGTCCACCATGACCTCGTCCTCTTCTAAGATTCCATCGGCCCGGCCCTCGACACGGATCTCGAAATCCTCGTAAGGCACGGTAATGGCAAGCGGTACTTCGGCATGATAAGAAGGCCCCATCCGCCTCTGCAGCTTCCTGTGGGCCTGACTCCCGAGCTTCATCGCTTCCTTGTCCAAGGCGCCCCCCGTCCGGTTATCCAGATCTCCTTCCCGGAGTATGAACTCCACGAGATTCCGAACCGAAACGCGGATCGTGTCAATGGCGTCCGCCACGTCTATCCCTCTGTTTCTCAGATTAATGTAAGATGCTTAAGACTAAGATCCAGAATCGGCGCCGAGTGCGTAAGCGCTCCACAGGAGACATAGTCCACGCCCGTTTCCGTAATCGTCTTAACATTATCAAGCGTAATGTTCCCCGAGCATTCTGTCAAGGCTTTTCCATTAATCAGAGTAACAGCTTCCTTCATCATCTCCGGTGTCATATTGTCGAGCATGATAATATCCGCGCCCGCTTCCACCGCTTCCCGGACCATGTCGAGATTCTCCGTCTCGACCTCGATCCGCCGCACAAAAGGCGCGTAGACCCGGGCCGCCTCGATCGCTTCCCGTACGCCGCCGGCCGCGTCGATGTGGTTATCCTTAAGCAGCACGCCGTCCGAAAGGTTATAGCGATGGTTATGCCCACCTCCCACGCGTACCGCGTATTTCTCGAAAATTCTCATGCCGGGCGTCGTCTTGCGGGTGTCCAGAAGCGTCGTCCCGGTTCCCTCAAGCAGGCTGGCGATCCGTCTTGTATAAGTCGCGATTCCACTCATCCGCTGCAGGAAATTCAGCGCCGTCNGCTCCCCGGAGAGCAATACCCTGGCGTCTCCCGTCACGACCGCGAGCCTCTGGCCCTTCTTAACGTCGTCGCCGTCCTTCGCCTCGAACTGTACTTCCGTATTCTCGTCAAGCAGCTGAAAAACCCGCTCAAAGACACTCAGGCCCGCGATCACGCCATCCTCTTTGCAGATCAGCTGTACATTGGCCTTCCTGTATTCGGGCAGTACCGCGTTCGTCGTCACATCCTCGCTCGTGATATCCTCCGCCAGCGCGTAACGTATCGCCGGATCAGCTGCAAGCTTTTTGGTAATCGGATTCATGAACAGATACCCCTTTCCTCTCGGCTGTTATTTTAAGCGCCGCTCTTTTGGCGAAGACCAGGCTCTCAAGCAGGCTGTTGCTGGCCAGCCGGTTCTTGCCGTGAACGCCGTTGCAGCTGGTCTCTCCGACCGCGTAAAGATACGGCATCGTTGTCATCGAGTCTGAGTCCACATAGATGCCGCCCATAAAGTAATGCTGCGCGGGCACGATCGGAATCGGCTCCTTACGGATATCATATCCCTCTTCCAGACAGTGCTTAAGAATATTCGGGAAATGCCCGCTTATGGTCTCTTCGGACACGTTCGCGAACGAAAGCCAGACATGCTCGGTTCCTTCCTTCTTCATCTCCGCGAAAATCGCCTGGGAGACAATATCCCGCGCCTGCAGCTCGTCCGTGAAACGCTCGCCCTTGCTGTTCAGAAGGACCGCGCCCTCGCCTCTCGCCGACTCGGAAATCAGGAAGCTTCTGCCGGGCTTCTTACTGTACAGGCTGGTCGGATGAATCTGCACGTAATCCAGATGATCGAGCCGGACTCCGTGGTTTCGGGCGATTTTGATCGCGTCTCCGGTAAGACTCGGGAAATTCGTCGAATGCTCATAAAGGCCGCCGATTCCACCGGTCGCCAGAATTGTGCTGCCCGCGTGGATCAGAAGTTTCTCGCCTTCCGCGGTCTTTGCTTCTATACCCGTGCAGATGCCCTCGTTCTCCAGGATATCCGTCATCGTCGTGTATTCCCGGATAGTTACGTTCGCGAGGCTCAAAACATGGCGTCGCAGCGTTTCCGTGATCTCCTTGCCCGTGATGTCCTCATGAAAGCAGATGCGGGGTTTGGAATGCGCGCCCTCCTTGGTATAACAAAGGCTGCCGTCCGGATTCCGGTCAAAACGAACACCGAGACGAATCAGGTCATTGATCACGCTCCGGCTCGAGCGAATCATGATATCGACGCTCTCCTTCCGGTTCTCGTAATGGCCGGCCCGCATCGTGTCCTCGAAATAGCTGTCATAATCGCTCTCGTCGCGCAGCACGCAGATACCACCCTGCGCCAGCATGGAATCACAGCTGTCCATATCCTCCTTGCAGATCATGAGGATCTTCTCCTCGCGCGGCAGATTGGCCGCGGCGTAAAGGCCTCCCACGCCGCATCCGATAATTACCGTGTCATAGTACATATGCCTGCTCATAAAAATTCCCCTTTCGAAATCGATCCCGTCCTCAGCGGGAAAGCTCCATCATCCGTTCAAGCGTCCGTCTCGATTGATCGGCGTATGACTGCTCCACGTCGTCGATTCCCGCGCCTTCTTTAAGCGCGGCCAGAAGTTTATCAAGGGTGATTTTCTTCATGTTCCGGCAGACCGGCAGGGTCTCCGGAAAGTAATAGTGTTTGCCCGGTCCTTGTTTCTCAAGCTCGTAGCGCACGCCGGTCTCCGTCGCGATAATGAACTCGCTACGAAAGCTGTCCCGCGCGTATTTGATGATCGCCGAAGTCGAGCCGATAAAGTCCGCAAGCTTCAGAACCTCGCCCCGGCACTCGGGATGCGCGAGCACCTCCGCTTCCGGGTAGCGCTCCTTAAGAGCCAGAATCTCGTTCTCGGAAATATACTCATGCACAAGGCAGAAGCCGTCCGCCGTCATCACGTTCTTCTCGGGAATCTGTTCCACGATATAACGGCCCAGATTCCGATCCGGGATAAATAAGATGTTCTTGTTCGGAAGCTTCCGAATAATCTTCAACGCGTTCGCGGAGGTCACGCTGACATCCGACCAGGATTTCACTTCCGCCGTCGAGTTTATATAACAGACGACCGCGAGATCGTCGTACTTCCGTCTGGCTTCCTCCACTTCTTCCTTCGTTACCATAAGCGCCATCGGGCATACCGCGTCCATGGCCGGAACAATGACTTCCTTACCTTGGTTCAGCAGCTTCGCGCTCTCTCCCATAAAAGTCACGCCGCAGAACACGATCGTCTTATTCGGCAGTTCCGTCGCCAGCTTGCTCAGATAAAAGGAGTCGCCTGTGTAATCCGCCAGCTCCTGTATCTCCCGAATCGTGTAATAATGCGCCAGAATTACGGCGTTTCTTTCTTCCTTCAGTTTCCTGATTTCATCTGTAACCGTCATAGCTGTCCTCTCTGTCTGACTACAATATTGCTAGAGTTTAATCGACATAAAGTATAACATATGTCAATTCATGTGACAAGACAGTACTTTTTTTAACGCGAGGCGCGGCAACTTGCTTCAATACCCGCGGTTTTCGAATTTCCGCGGTATATACGCGTATCATCGCGTATCTTTGGAAAATAAAACTTTGGGAAGCCTGTTTTGAAGTGTTTTGATCGGGCGATTGTCTAAGTTTGGCATGAAATCATATCCACTCAACAATTCGCCCCGGAGCAGATAAGCGAGACGCGAACCCGCGCCTCGTCAAATCGATTGGCGTGTCCCGCGTAACAACTATACACAAAAAAACAGCCGGCAAACCAACTATACATGATTTGCCGACCGTTCCTATTCTTCTATTAAAGCTTCCGATTACTCAACTACCGCCGTAATCTCGATCTCGCAGAGAACGCCCATCGGGAGTGCCTTGACCGCTACGCAGCTTCTCGCCGGTTTGCCGGTGAAGTATTCCGCGTATACGCCGTTAAACGCCGCGAAATCACCCATATCCGCGAGATAGCAGGTCGTCTTGATGACATTGCCAAAGGATGTTCCCGCCGCGTCGAGAATCGCGCTGACGTTCTCGCAGCACTGACGCGCCTGGCCTTCGATCGTTGTCTCTTCTACCTTGCCACTCGCCGGATTGATGGGAATCTGACCGGAAGCGAAAAGAAATCCATTCTGGATAAAGCCCTGTGAGTACGGTCCGACAGCTGCCGGAGCCTTGTCTGTTGAAATAACCTTCATATTCATTGACCTCCTGAATCATCGTCTTGATAACTTGTTAAATAAAGTATACCATACGCGAAATCAGTGTTCAATCATTATTTAAATAATTTTGTATCAATCTAACAAATTTTGTCAGCAGCTTAGTAATTGGCGAGCCTGTATATGTCCAGGCATTCCTGATAGCCAAGCGGCAGGAATTTCGCTACCTTAATCGTGCCGCCGGAGGTCGCGTTATTCGCGAGCGCCTCGAGCGCCTCTTCCGTCAGAACACCGGCTTTGCTTTCGCCAATGGAAACCGGCATACCGATCTCACGAAAATAATTTACGGTCGCCTGTACGCCGGCCTCCGCCTTCTCGCGGGTATCACCATCCGTAATACCCCAGACCTTCTCCGCGAATCTCGCGAACCGGGCGGGATTGATGTCACGAACATAAGAAGCCCAGCTTCCCCATACCATGGAGAGCGTAGCGCCATGCGCGATATCGTACTTCGCGCTTAAGGGATGTCCCAGCTTATGCGCCGAGAAATCCTGCTCGCGCCCCAGACCCGTGATACCGTTGTGGGACAGACTGCCGCACCACATCAGCTCGCTCATGGCGTCATAATTCGTCTGATCGATGAGTAGTTTTCTGCCGCTCGCGATCACGGTACGCAAAAGTCCTTCGGCGATTTCATCCGTTATCGCGTTGCTGCCGTCGCCCGGCGCGAAATAACGGTCAATCGTGTGCATCATGATATCCACGATTCCGCATGTCAGCTGATATTTCGGAAGCGTGTAAGCCAGTTCCGGGTCCAGAACAGCGAACGCCGGACGATTCAGCTCTGTCGTCAGGCCCTTCTTGATTCCGGCGGCCTCGTTCGTGAGGACCGCGGAATTGCTCGTCTCGCTTCCCGCCGCGGGTATCGTCAGGACAACGCCGACGGGCATACTTTTCTTAAGCGGGTACTTTCCCAGCCAGATGTCCCAAAGCGTTGTTTCATGGTTCGCGGTTCCATGCGCGATTGCCTTGGATGTGTCAATTACGCTGCCGCCTCCGACCGCGAGTATGAAATCCGCGCCGAACTTAATCGCCTTCGCCACGCCCTCTTCGGCGTGGGCAAGACGCGGGTTCGGCAAAACGCCGCCAAATGTCTCGTAAGCGATTCCGGCCGTCTCCAGTCGTTTCGTGATGTTCTCAAGCAGCCCGCTTCGGATCACGCTGCCGCCGCCGTAAACCACGAATACGCGGCTCGCGCCGAAGTCTCGCAGAATCTCGCCGATTCTGTTCTCCTCGCCTTTACCGAAAATAACCTTAGTCGGAACTAAATACTCAAACGAATTATTCATCAAAAGACTCCTTCAGTTTGTTCATAAAGCCCTTTTTCTTGGTTTTGCCGCCCTCCTTGGGCTCGGATTCCGCGTTCAGGGAATTGCCTGTCAGCGCGTCGAACTGCCGGAGCAGATTCTTCGCTTCCTCGCTCATTCGGGTCGGTGTCTGAATCACAAGCGTCACGTAGTGATCGCCTCGTATCTGCTTATTGCGCAGTGAAGGCACGCCCTTGCCCTTCAATCGCACCTTAGTGTCGGTCTTCGTGCCGGGCTTAACTGTGTAGATTACATCACCGTCGACTGTCTTCACGCGGACATCGCCGCCAAGCGCCGCCTGCGCGTAAGAAATCGCGACCGTTGAAAAAATATTCATATCCTGTCTCAGAAGAACCGGATTACGCGCCACGGAAACCTCTACCAGAAGATCGCCTCTGGGACCTCCGTTCAGCCCCGGCTCGCCCTTGTCGCGAATACGGATGGACTGGCCATTATCGATGCCGGCAGGAATTGTGACTTGAATCGTCTTGCGATTCGCCACATAGCCCGTTCCATAGCATTTCGGGCACTTTTCCTTGATGATCTTGCCGGTACCGCCGCATTGCGGACAGGTCTGCACATTCTGCACCGTTCCGAAAAACGATTGGCTCGTAAAAACGACCTGGCCCTTACCGCCGCACTTCGGGCAGGTTTCCGGTGTCGTGCCGGGCTTCGCTCCTGTGCCGTGACAGTCAGGACAGGGATCCTTAAGCGTGATATCCAGTGTTTTATCGCAGCCGAACACGGCTTCCTCAAACGTGATATGAACCGCCGCGCGCGTATTCGCGCCCTTCATCGGGGCGTTCGTGTTCCTCGCTCTTCTCGCGCCGCCGCCACCAAACAGATCGCCGAAAATATCGCCGAACATGTCGCTGAAATCCGCGCCGCTGAAATCAAAGCCGCCAAAACCGCCGGCTCCGCCGGTTCCGTCAAACGCCGCGTGCCCGAACTGGTCGTATTGCTTACGTTTCTCGGGATCCGAAAGCACCGCGTACGCCTCGGAAGCTTCTTTGAACTTCTGTTCCGCTTCCTTATCGCCCGGATTCACGTCCGGATGATACTTCTTCGCGAGCTTCCGGTAAGCGGATTTAAGCTGGGCGTCCGTCGCGCTCCGGTCGACACCGAGGACCTCATAATAGTCTCTTTTATTCTCTGCCATAGTGTATTCCCTTCTCTGGTTTCGTACTAAAAGTACAGCGTTCTATGAATTGCTTTACAGAACGCTGTACTTCACTATCTTTCAGATCTCAGAATCTGATTAAACCTCTTTGTAATCGCCATCGACAACGTCGTCGCCCGCGTTATAACCCGCTTCTGACTGCGCGCCGCCTGTCTGCTGCTGAGCTCCCGGATTCGGGCCTGCCTGGCCGGCGCCTGCCGCGCCACCCTGCTGCTCATACAGCTTCGCGAAAAGCTTCTGCGCGGATTCCATCAGTTTCTCCTTAGCCGCTTTGATCTCGTCAACTTCGGAATCGGACATGCTGTCCGGATTCGATTTCTCAACAAGGTCTTTAAGAGCTTTCAGATCCGCCTCAACGGCTGCTTTGTCGTTCGCGTCCAGCTTGCTTCCCGCTTCCTCAAGCGCTTTCTCTGTCTGGAATACCATAGAGTCCGCGTCGTTGCGGGTATCGATCGCGTCCTTGCGTTTCTTATCCTGCGCCTCGAACTCAGCCGCTTCCTTAACAGCCTTGTCGATATCATTGTCTGACATATTGGAGCCGGCCGTGATCGTGATGTGCTGCTCCTTGCCTGTACCCATATCCTTCGCGCTTACGTTAACAATACCGTTCGCGTCGATATCAAATGTAACCTCGATCTGCGGAACACCTCTCATTGCCGGCGGAATACCATCCAGTCTGAACTGTCCAAGAGACTTATTGTCTTTTGCAAACTGTCTCTCACCCTGCAGAACATTGATATCAACAGCTGTCTGGTTATCTGCTGCGGTAGAGAATACCTGACTCTTCTTGGTCGGAATCGTTGTATTTCTCTCGATCAATCTGGTAGCCACCCCGCCCATTGTCTCAATGGAAAGTGAAAGCGGCGTAACATCAAGCAAAAGAACATCTCCGGCTCCGGCGTCTCCGGCAAGTTTACCGCCCTGTACGGACGCGCCGAGCGCTACGCACTCATCCGGGTTCAATGATTTACTGGGCTCTTTGCCTGTCAGCGCGCGTACCTTATCCTGCACAGCGGGAATACGTGTGGAACCACCTACCAGAAGTACCTGGCCAAGCTCGGAAGACGTAATACCCGCGTCGGAAAGAGCGCGCTTGACCGGCTCTGTCGTCAAATCAACAAGGTCGTGTGTCAGCTCATCGAATTTCGCTCTTGTAAGGTTCATGTCGAAATGCTTCGGGCCGGACTCTGTAGCGGTAATGAACGGCAGGTTAATGTTAGTCGTCGTCGCGGAAGAAAGCTCTTTCTTCGCTTTCTCTGCCGCTTCCTTCAATCTCTGCATCGCCATTTTGTCTCCGGAGAGATCCACGCCTTCGTTCTTCTTGAACTCAGCGATCATATAGTCAACGACCTTCTTATCGAAATCGTCTCCGCCGAGTCGGTTGTTGCCGGCTGTCGCGAGTACTTCGATAACGCCATCGCCGATCTCGATGATGGAAACATCGAATGTGCCGCCGCCAAGATCGTATACCATGATCTTCTGCTCTTTCTCATTGTCAAGGCCATAAGCGAGCGCCGCCGCTGTCGGCTCATTAATAATACGTTTCACGTCAAGACCCGCGATCTTACCCGCGTCCTTGGTCGCCTGACGCTGCGCGTCGTTGAAGTACGCCGGAACGGTGATGACCGCTTCCGTTACTTTCTCGCCGAGATAGCCTTCCGCGTCCGCTTTCATCTTCTGAAGTATCATCGCGGAGATTTCCTGCGGTGAGTATTTCTTGCCATCGATCGTTACTTTGTGGTCTGTGCCCATCTCTCTCTTAATGGATGAGATCGTGTGATCCGCGTTGGTGACTGCCTGACGTTTCGCCGGCTCGCCTACAAGTCTCTCGCCGTTCTTCGTGAACGCCACTACGGACGGAGTTGTTCTCGCGCCTTCGGTGTTGGCGATAACGGTCGGCTGTCCACCTTCCATAACCGCTACGCAGCTGTTTGTCGTACCTAAATCGATACCAATTATTTTGCTCATGATGTTTCCTCCTGTTATTTGTTATAGTTTATCTGAAATTATTATCGCGTCATTTATATATACGAAACCCGCCGGCCGATCAGCTAATTCGCTACCTTGACCATGCTGTGACGGATTACCGTTTCCCTGTAGGTGTAGCCCTTCTGGAACTCTTCCACGATCATGTTATCACCGGACTCCTCGTCCTCCACATGCATAACCGCGTTATGAAAATCAGGATTGAATTCCTGTCCGACCGACTCGATCGGCTTCACGCCGATTTCCTCCAGCGCTGTCGTCATCTGCTTATAGATCTTATCCATGCCTTCCACGAACGGCTCTGCCTTCCGCTCCTCGGGCACACTCGCGAGCCCTCGCTCGAAATTATCCATGATCGGCAGCATTTTACAGATCACGTCACCCGCGCCCGACTCGTACATTCTGGATTTCTCTCGTTCCGTGCGTTTACGGAAATTGTCGAATTCCGCCATCGAGCGTTTCAGCTTATCCGTGAGCTCGTCGATCTTCTCGTCCTTCTTATCGTGTTTCTTATGCTTATCCTTACGCTTAGCCGCTTCATCCTCGGAAGGTTCGGTTTCTTTCTTGTCTTCCATCTTATCTTCCGTCTTATTGTCCGGCTTCGCTTCTGTCTGTTTCTCTGTTGTCTGATCCGCGGTCTCTTCCGGCTTATTCTCGTTCTTCTCTTCAGTCGTCAGCTCATCGGACTGCCTTGCCTCGGCTTCCTGCCTGGCGCTGTCGATCGCCTCCTGAACCGCTTTCTCGTTCACCTTATTATCCGTTTCCAACTCTCAGCGCTCCACCTTTCTATGTTTTCCTGTGATATATGTCATCAAGCTCCGCTTTCAGGGTCTTCAGCGTACTTAAGACATTCTCGTAATCCATACGCCTCGGTCCCACGATACCGATCGTTCCCCGCATTCCCTCGCCCAGCTCATAGGTCGCTGTGACGACACTGCAGTCACGCAGGTTCTGAACCGGTGACTCGCTTCCGATGTAGACCTGAATACCTGTGCTCTCCTCATCGGAAAGTGATCTGGATATAAAATCCGCCAGCTCATCCTTCTCTTCAAAAGCCTCCAGAAGCTCGTGCGCCGATTCTGTCTCGGCAAGCTCCGGATACTTCAGGATATTCGTGGCTCCGCTGGTGTAAACCTCCAGGTCTTCGACCTGAATGGACTCCGCTACCGCGTCGAGCACCTTACTGATGACCTCACTGTGAATCCCGGCCTGTTCCTTAAGCTTCGCGATAAGTCCCAGGCTGATGTCTTCCATCGCCATCCCGTTCAGGTTCGTGTTGAGAAGCATATTAAGCTTCAGCACGATCTCGTTGCTGAGCGTATCGTCTACCTCAATCACCTTGTTCCTGACGATATTGCCTTCCGCCACGATTACCGCCAGTACATGCTGGTCATCCACATTGGACAATTGGATGAATTTGATCTTATTGCGGTTCACGTTCGGCGCTGAGATCATCGTCGCGTAATTCGTGTTGGCCGCCAAAAGCTTCGCGGCCTGTCGTAAAAGCTGCTCAAGCCTGTCCGCCTTCTCCAGAACAAGATCCCGTGTTCTCGAGATTTCCTGTTCCTTCTCCCTCATCATATTGTCAACATAGAACCGATATCCCTTATCCGAAGGGATCCTTCCGGCGGAGGTATGCGGCTGTATGATATATCCCAGCTCCTCCAGATCCGCCATCTCATTGCGTATCGTCGCGGAGCTCAGATTCAGGTCAGAATACTTGGAAATGGTCCTGGAGCCTACGGGCTCCCCGGTCTCCAGATAATTCTGGATGATCGCGTTGAGGATCTTCATCTTCCTGCTGTCTAATTCCATCTGTTCTCCCATCTGTCGTCTCCCGTTCCGACATAAACGCGTAAAACCAGCTGTTTTGTATTTATTAGCACTCGGAACAATCGAGTGCTAACATCTACGGTTTATAATCTATCACTTGCTGACATTTTTGTCAACAATGTTTATACATTTTTTACAAATGTTATTCTTTTTTTATGTTAAACTTTACCTTGCGGCTCCGGAATGAAAAAGATATAATAAAGCACTGGCGGAAACGCCGGACAGGAGGCTTTTATGACCAGAATAATCCTCGCGAGCGCTTCGCCTCGCAGAAATGAGCTTACAAGACAGATCGGGCTGGAGTGCGAAATCATGCCCAGCGATCTTGAAGAAGATACCGGAGGCATGAGCCCGCGCGACGTTGCGCTTACGCTCTCGCTCCAGAAGGCGGCGTATATCGCGGGCCGATTGGAGACAGACGCGATTGTGATCGGCGCCGACACAGTCGTGGCGGCAGACGGACATACGCTTGGGAAACCTTCGGACGCGGAGGACGCGCGTCATATGCTGCGGCTTCTGAGCGGCCGCGCGCATCATGTCTACACAGGTGTCACGATCATCGTCATCCGCGGCGACGACCGACGGACGATCTCTTTTACGGAGAAGACGGAGGTACGCGTGACGAAGCTTACAGAAGATGAAATTGACGATTATATAGAATCCGGAGATCCGATGGATAAGGCCGGCGCTTACGGCATACAGGGAATCTTTTCACGACACGTAAGCGGTATCACCGGCGATTATTTCAACGTGGTCGGGCTCCCCGTCTCACGTTTATACCAGGAAATCAAGGCGTATTTATAGCGGTTCGGAATCCAGCAGGAAATCCGACAGAATCCGGTTGCTGACCGCGATTCCCGCTTCCGACAGACACAGGCGGCCTTCTCTTCTACAGAGGAAGCCGCTTTTCTCATATGTGGCAATCACGCCGCCATACACGGAATTCAGGCTCGCGCCGAATCTTCGCGCGAATTCTGCTTCCGACACGCCTTTAATCAGCCGCAGTCCCAGAAACATGAATTCTTCCATCTCTTCCTTACGCCCCACGCGCTCCGTGATGACGCGATAATTTCCGGGAAAGGCTCCCTCACCTCGCCCGGCAAATGACAAGTCCGCGTTCATATACGCTTTGAGACTGTCCGGGTTCCGAAACCGGATTCCATCCAGATAGGAAGACGCGCCCAGCCCCAGCCCGAGATAGGGACGCCCGGTCCAATAACCGATATTATGAAGGCTTTCGAATCCGGGTTTCGCGTAATTGGAGAACTCATACCGCGAATACCCGCGTTCCGGAAGGATTTCCGCTGTCACCCGGGCAATCGCGCGCTCCGTGTCCTCATCCGGAAGCGGCGGCCAGCCCTTCGGCAAAACGTCCTCGTTCCCATATATCTCGAAAAACTTCGTGCCCGGCTCTATGATCAGACCGTACGCCGAAATATGCTCCGGCCACAGGCCCGTGGCCAAATTCAGCGTACGTTCCCAGGAAGCGACCGTCTGGCCGGGAATGGCCGAGATCAGATCGATATTGATATTCTCGAATCCCGCTTTCCCGGCGAGCGCGAATTCCTCCTGGAATTTCTCCCAGGTATGAATTCTGCCGAGCAGTCTCAGTTCCTCGTTATCCGCCGACTGCAGTCCTACGCTTAAACGGTTCGCGCCGCTTTCGCGGATTGCCTGAAGCTTCTCAAAACTCAATGTGCCGGGATTCGCCTCGACCGTGAACTCCTCGCTTCCATCAAGGAAAAAAGATTCCCGTAACGCTTTGATGATGGCCGAGAGCTCTTCCGCTCCCAGAATCGTGGGCGTGCCACCGCCCAGAAATACGGTCTCCGTCTTCCTTTCCCGCGCGAAATCTCCCGCCAGCTTTATTTCCTCAATCAACTTCCGTGCGTACGCTTTTCGCGTTTCCGCGTCGGAAACGCCAGAGAGGAAATCGCAATACGCGCATTTACGGGCGCAAAAAGGGATGTGCGCGTAGACGCTCATCGTGTCGCTCACGTACATCCCTCCCATTCCTTTCTTATAATCCGCCTGTTAAAGGGTATTAGTCCTCATCCAGCTTCAGCACGCTCAGGAAAGCCTTCTGCGGTATTTCCACGCTGCCGATCTGACGCATCTTCTTCTTGCCTTCCTTCTGTTTCTCGAGCAGCTTACGCTTACGCGAAATATCGCCTCCATAACATTTCGCCAGGACATCCTTGCGCAGCGCCTTGACCGTCTCCCGGGCGATCACGCGGCTTCCGATCGCCGCCTGAATCGGGATCTCAAACAGCTGCCGTGGAATCTCTTCCTTGAGCTTCTCGCACATCTTCCGGCCTCTCTCATACGCGTTCGAGCTGTGCACAATAAAGGAAAGCGCGTCGACTTCCTCTTTATTAATAAGTATATCCAGCTTCACAAGATCAGACCGAACATAGTCCTTCATCTCATAATCAAAAGACGCGTATCCTCTGGATCTGGATTTCAAGGCGTCAAAAAAGTCGTAAATAATCTCGTTAAGCGGCAGCTCGTATTTCAGAAGCGCCCTCGTCTTCTCGATATACTCCATGCTCAGATAAACGCCGCGGCGTTCCTGACAAAGATCCATGATCTGTCCGATGAACTCGGAGGTGACCATGATCTCGGCGTTCACGAAAGGCTCCTCCATATACTCGATTTCCGACGGGTCCGGCAGATTCGTGGGATTCGTCAGATCGAATTCCGTGCCGTCTGTCTTATGTACCTTATAAATAACGCTGGGCGCCGTCATCACGAGATCCTGGTTGTACTCCCGCTCCAGACGCTCCTGAATGATCTCCAGGTGCAAAAGGCCGAGGAACCCGCAGCGGAAGCCAAATCCCAGCGCGATCGAGGTTTCCGGCTCAAAAAGCAGCGCCGCGTCATTGAGCTGCAGCTTCTCAAGCGCGTCTCTTAAGTCATCGTATCTCGCGCTGTCCGCGGGATAAAGTCCGCAATAAACCATCGGGTTGACCTTCTTATAGCCCGGAAGCGCCTTGTCGCACGGCCGTTCCGCGGTCGTGACGGTATCCCCGACTCTGGTATCCTTCACATTCTTGAGGCTCGCGGTCAGATAACCTACCTGCCCCGCGCCAAGCTCTTCACAGGGGATGAACTGCCCCGCGCCGAAATAACCGCACTCCACGACATCCGCCGTCACACCGGTCGCCATCATATGAATCGTCGTTCCTGTCCGGACCGAGCCATCCAGAAAACGGCAGAACATAATAACGCCCTTATATGAATCGTATTTGGAATCAAAAATAAGCGCTTTCAGCGGCGCGTCCGGATCTCCCTCGGGAGCCGGCAGCTTCGTTACGATCTGCTCTAAAACCTCTTCCACGCCCAAACCGGTCTTTGCGGAAATCAGCGGCGCCTCCGAGGCGTCCAGACCGATAATATCCTCGATCTCCTCCCGGACCCGTTCCGGCTCGGCGCTCGGAAGATCGATCTTATTGATGACCGGAATGACCTCGAGGTCGTGATCCAGCGCCAGATAAACGTTCGCCAGCGTCTGCGCCTCTACGCCCTGCGCCGCGTCCACGACCAGTATCGCGCCGTCACAGGCCGCGAGGCTTCTCGATACCTCGTAGTTGAAATCGACATGTCCCGGCGTATCAATCAGATTGAATATATACTCATGGCCGTCTTTCGCCTTATAGACAGTACGGACTGTCTGCGCCTTGATCGTGATGCCGCGTTCCCGCTCAAGCTCCATGTTATCCAACACCTGCGACTGCATCTCACGGCTTGTCAGAAGACCGGTCATCTCGATAATCCGGTCCGCCAGCGTGGATTTGCCATGATCAATATGGGCTATTATACAAAAATTCCGAATGTATTTCTGATCTATCATCCTCGTTAAACCTCTCTGTTTAATGTGGTAATTCTATTTACGCTCTCTTCCCATCGCTGTACTTGACGATCAGAAGCTCTACGCTCAGCTGATCGTTGATCCGTCCCGTCTTCACAGCCTCTTCCAATTCCGCGCATTCCGTCATCGCCTCGCGCAGCCTCGCGGTCGTGAAATTCCGGGCGCTCTTCAGATACTTGCTGATGGTAAAAGACGGGATACCCGCGCTTTTCGCGATCTCGTCCCGGTTTCTCCCAAGCGCGCTCATATCCGCGACCTGCAGCATAATACGGAACTGTCTGGAAATCAGGTACAGAATCCTCGCGGGCGGCTCCTTAAGGGCCAGCAAATCAAAATACAGGCTCAGCGCCTTCCGCCGGTCCATCCGCGAAACCGCGTCCACCATATCAAAAATATGATTGCTGATTCTCGTCACGCAGACCGCGTCGATATCCTCAATCGTGATTCGATTCCGGCCCATTGTATAGCAGAACAGCTTCTCCATCTCCATCTCCAGGTTGCTCATGTCCGATCCGCATTTCCCGATGAAATACTCGACCGTTCTCCTGTCGGTGGTCTTCCCCTCGTTCCGCAGCGTGACCGCGACCCATTTCGTAAGCGTGTCCGTCGTCTGGGCGCTGATCTCCACAGCGTATCCTCCGGCAGCCACGGCTTTATAAAGCTTGCCTCTCTTATCCGCCTCGTTCTCCACAAAGATAAACGCCGCGGTCTCCGGCGCCTGCTTCAGATAATCCGCCAGCTCCGGCTTCGAGGTCTTAAAAAAACCGCTGTTCTCCACGATGATCAGTCTGCGTTCCGACAGGAACGGCAGCGTCTCCGCCGTGTCAATAATATCCCGTACCGATGTCCCGGCGCCCTCAAAATAGGACAGATTCAGCGTGTCTCCATCGGGCAGGAACGCGTCCCGAAGTTTATTCCGATAACGCTTCTTGAGAAAAGCCTCGTCCCCGTATAGCAGATACATCTGTTTCAATTGTCCGTCACTGATATCCTTGTCGATCTTCTTCATTATCGGACCTCTTCCATACTGTTACGGCCGCCCCTTCAGGAACGTCCGAATCACAAGCCTTCGCCCATCCGTCCAAACCATGGCCGCGCCTGTCTGAGCTGTATTATAACAGTTTATTCCGGCCTCGGCAAGGCGCGTAAGCGTCTCTTTGTGGGGATGCCCGTAACGATTGTCAATTCCGCATGAAATCAAAGCGCTCTCCGGTTTAAAAAAATCCAGAAACGCTTTACTCGTTGACGAGGAAGAGCCATGATGTCCCACCTTAAGCACCGAGCAGTCCAGATCGGCGCCATTTTCCTCCAGGCCGCGCGCGTACCGTATTAACTCCGCCTCGCCTTTTTCTTCCAGATCTCCCGTCAGGATTGCCTTAAAACCGCGGTAACGGATCAGCAGAACAAGTGATTGATCGTTCTTATCCGCGCCGGCGGCGCCCGCTTCCGCCCCCGGATAAAGACACTCCAGAACGCAGTCACCGTCCGCGATCTGATCGCCCCTTCCGATGACCAGGATGTTCGCGCCGGCGGCCTTCGCCTCCGCGATCAGTTCTCCTGCGGAAGGATCCGAGGTTTCACTGGTGGTAAGAACCAGATTCCGGATCCGGATCCGATCCATCTCCGTATTCTTCAAAAGCTCCCTGACCCCATTTATGTGATCCTCGTCAAAATGCGTCAGGAAAACGTAATCCAGCTCCGACGCGCCCCGCGATTTAAGAAAAGGCGTCAGCCGCCATTTCGCGATTTCTTTGATATCCGAGCTTCCTCCGTCAACCAGATAATGATGGCCGGACGGTGTTTCCATATAAATCGCGTCACCCTGGCCCACGTCCAGCGTCATCAGCCTGAATCCGCGCCCGGTCTTCGCCAGAAGCGCCAGAAAAGCCGCCGTTACGAATAAAACAGGCGCGAGTCTCCGCGCGCTTTTCGTTACCTTACGTTTGCTTCCTGTAATCGTCAGATAAAGAGCCGCGAGGAGGCAGACGTAATACAGCAGGATCCGCGTGATTTCCGGCATTCCCAGAATCAGCCCGTTATAAGGAAGCGCCGCCGTTTTCTCACAGAGAAAAGTATATAAGCGCAGCGTCAGACTTCCGGGAACCGCGAGCGCCGCGCCAAGCGGGGCGTACAGGAAATAACCTCCGACACTCAAAAAACCGAAGCCCAGAACAATTGACATGCCGGGGATCACCAGAAAATTGACCAGCGAACTGTAGAGCGGATACTGAAAAAAGATTCGCAGAACGATGGGAAACGTCACAAGCTGCAGAACAAGAGCCGGTACCAGAAGCCCGGCAGCCTTACTCTTGGTTGGAATCAACGAGGAGACACCAAAACTCCCCGCGGCCGCGAAGGACAAAATGAATCCCGCGTCACGCGCCAGAAGCGGATTGTAAAAAAGCAGTATCGCGGCGGCGAAGCAAAACGCCGAGCAAAGATCATAACCTCTTCCGCGGATATCCGCGCCGGTCGAGAGCAGGAAAAAGATCAGCGCCCGTATCGCCGATGGCTGCGCGCCGGTCATCAGCGCGTAAAAAAAGACAAGCGCCGCGCTTAAAGCGCCGGATAGGAGTCTCGACGCGCCCACTCCCTGAAGTCCTCTACGGAGCGCGCGTCCCAGAAATGAAATGTGAAGACCGGAAACCGCGAGAATATGCGAAATTCCAACCTGCGCGTACAAGTTCTTCCAGTCCGCGTCCAGCGACGCGCGGTCTCCCAGAAGAATCGCGCGCGCGATTCCCGCTTCCCGCTCCGGATAAATCTGATCAATAATCCGGCCCCAGGCGCTTCGCGTACGATATAGAGCGTTTCTTAAAACATCCGGACTCTCTTCCGTAACTTCCGCGCCTCGAACGTAAACTCTTCCTGTGACGCCTCTGGCGTCATAGTAGTTTTTGCTATCGAACTCACCGGGATTTCCCGCGTTTCTGAACGCCTCGAACTTGCCCGAAACCGCGACCTTGTATCCGATTCTGTACGCGTCCTCGTCCGCTTCGTCCATATACGCGAAGATCTTCTCCCTACGCGCGATTTCAATCGTAAGCCGCGTCTTCCCATCCTTCATAAGAATGTCGCGTACGCGCCCGTCCGCCCTTATAATCCCATCTTGCCAGCGAGCCGCCGGCACAGGGCTCAGACAAGGAATCTCTGTTCGTAAAGCCGCGTAAAACACAGCGAGAAGGCCTACGGCGATCATAGGTCTTCTCAGCAGATTGTCTGTAACCGCGTTAATTATATTTTTCAATGCTGTCATAGCGTTCCCATTTCCGGAACACTCTCTGTTAACCGCGGCCCGAACCGCTTAAATCAATTTCCCTCTGTCGTCCCGGTCCCCGCCGAGGCGTCCGGAACATCGCTCTCAATCAAGTCGGTGTTTTTCTCAAACGCTTTATCCAAGCTGATGTTCTCATGAAATTTCATGTCGGAATTTCCATCGATCGCGATCTGTACCTGCGTAACCTTCGCGCCGTCTATCAATGAATTCACGACCGAGTAAATCTGTACCTGATCCGCGACGCCATTCTGCTCATCCGTAAAAGCGCTGTCAAAATTCACGTAGCAGACAGAATCCCGTATCGTGACACCCAGAATCTTAGTACCTTTGGGAATCACGGATCGCGCGCCCGTTCCCGGATCCTTCATAAGCTGGCTCAAAATGACCTTGGCGACTGACGTGTTACTGCTGTAGCGCACACTTCTCGTCGTCCTGACCAAAGCGTTCCCCGCCGTGTTCCCATAATATAAAGTCAAATCCGCGCTCCGGTAATTATTGACCGCCGAGCTGCTGCTGTCGACAAAGCTTTCGGCCGTCATCGGCCCGATCTCATCGCCCCGCGCGTCTGTGAGGGGCGCGCCCTCAATCTGAAACACGACCTGCGTGACACTCGTAATACGTGTCATCGTCAGCACGACAGCCGCGCGGCAAAGCGCCTCTCTGGTCGATTCCATCTTCAGATAGCCGGAATCGAAATTCACGCTCAGCGTGCCGTCACTTAGCTCGTAATCCTTTATTCCCACCGAGTCCGGTATCGCGCTGCCATAATCGGATTNCGAGCTANGGATATGTACGGATCGCGTCCATAAGCTCACTTAAAAGTTCCTCGTCCGTCTTCGCTTTGGGCTGATAGGAAACCTTCTCTAACACGCCGGTCTTGACATTGACGCAATAAATCATATAACCGCTGTCGCTGTCTCCGCCACTGTCGCCTGCTGTTCCAGACGAGGAGCATCCCGCGAGCAGCGAGACAATCAGCAATGGTACTATCAGCAGCGGGATAAAAATCCGGCCGCGCGTCCTATGTCCCATGCTCTAACCTCCTATGCAATACTTATCCTGATCGCCGCGCGGCTCACGCGACATACGTAAGCGGTATACGCACGGTAAATGTCGTGCCCTCGCCCACTTTACTGTATACCTTGATCGCTCCGCGGTGGATGACCACGGCATTGCGCGCGATCGCGAGACCGAGACCCGTTCCGCTGATTTTCGTGGAATGTGATTTATCAACCCGGTAAAACCGCTCGAAAATATTGCCTATATCCTCCTCCGGAATACCGATTCCGGAATCGGAAACTTTCACATAGAAATATTTGTGATCGGCGTTCAGGGAAACATGAACCCAGCCGCCGTCCTTATTATACTTAATGGCGTTCTCCATCAGATTCGATAAAGCCAGACTCAGCTTCATCTCGTCAACCTCCGCGTTAACAGGACGAAAGCTCTCAAGAACAAGCTCGATATTCCTCGTCTCGGCGATCGGGCGCAGACGTTTCATAATACGCTCCAGTAAATCGTTGATATTCACGTTCTGAATATTCATCGCGGCCTTCTTATCGAGGCGCACAAGCGCCAGAAGGTCATTAATAATTCGATTCTCCCGGTCAATCTCATTGGCGATATCCGACATGAATTCCTGATAGATCTCAATCGGCGCGTCCTCCTGCGCCAGCAGAGAGTCCGCCAGAACTTTCATCGAAGTGATCGGCGTCTTCAGCTCATGCGAGACATTGGAAACAAACTCCTGTCTAGACTCGTCCAGCGCCTTCATCCTCGCGAACGCCTCGTTGAAAGAACTTACAACGCCGCGAAGCTCCGTGTAAACTCTTGTCTCATCGATCTTGTCCGTGTAACTCCTGACAAAATCATCCACTTCTTTCCTTGTACGGTGTATCGGACGAACGACCATGTCCGAAACAACAACAGAAAGAACGATGACTACCGCGATGACAAGCATCAGGATAATATTGGCTCTGCCCCGCAAAAGATCAAGGCCGTCTTCAATCGTATCCGTCGAGACACTGACAATAAGCGCTCCTGTTATTGTTCCTGAGTCCGGAGCTTTGATCGGAACGGTCACTTCAATATACCCTTCCGCCTTGTTGTAGTTGTCCTCCGCCTCACCTTTCAGACAATCAAGCGCCTCCGACGAGACGAGGTATTTCCCTTCATCCAGATCGAAGGTATCCTTAATGATCTTCATGCCGCTGTCAATGACTATAACGCGGCCCGTGTAAATATTCGCGAGCTGAATCAGCTGTGTATTGATTACCTCAGAAGAAGGATTTAAAAGATAGGGATTCATCTCAGACTGGTTCGCGAGAATGTTGCACTGATTCCGGACATCCGCCGAGCGAGTTTTAATCGCCCGGTTCTCATAACTGCTGATAATACCGTTCCGCAGAAAAAAAGCGGGAAGGATGCCGAACAGAAGCACCAGCAGAATAATCCGCAGGCGCAGACTTTTGAAAACAGATTTCCGTTTGGTCAGGATCTTAACCTTTGAAATAGTAACCCACTCCCCACTTCGTGTGAACGTACTTCGGGTCGCTGGGATTCGTCTCGACCTTCTCGCGCAGCCTTCTGACATGAACGTCCACAGTCCTCACATCTCCCAGATATTCCTCACCCCATACCAGCTTCAGCAGACTCTCCCTGCTGTATACCTTATCCGGATTCATGACAAGCAGCTCCAGAATATCGAATTCCTTCGCTGTCAGGTTAATTTCCTTGCCGGACACGATCACGCGCCTGCTGTCAAGATCCATGCTAAGCTCACCCTTCCGGAGGACACGCTCCGCGGGCGCCGTGTTCTGGCTTCTCGAGGTTCTTCGTATAATGGCCTTGATTCTGGCCTTCACTTCCAGAATATTGAACGGTTTCGTAATATAATCATCCGCGCCGTACTCGAGCCCCAGAATCTTGTCCATGTCATCGCCTTTGGCTGTAAGCATAACAATCGGAACATTCGAGAAATCTCGAATCTGCTGGCACACCTCAAACCCATCCAGCTTCGGAAGCATCACGTCAAGAAGGATCAGGTCATATTCCGTCTCACGCGCTTTCTCAAGCGCTTCCTCTCCGTCGTAAGCGCAGTCCACATCCATTCCATCCTGCTCAAGGCTGAATCGGATTCCCTTCACAATCAGCTTCTCATCGTCTACTACAAGAACTTTCCTAGCCATTACGTCACCTCATTGATCTCTGTCTATTGTATCAGACCGGACCGTCTGGCCCATCCGGGCTAAACGGTGATCTTGTCTTTAATCTTATCATATACGCCATCCTTGATACCCTGAACGTTCTTAATGTCTTCCACGGAATTAAATCGCCCCGAGGCGCCGCGGTATTCAAGGATCCGATCCGCTTTGGACTCCCCGATTCCCGGAAGCGTCATCAGCTCGTCTTTCGTTGCCTTATTAATATTGACTTTGCCGGACGCGGAAGCGTCCGCGGCGTTCACGTTCTCAGGCAATGTTCCCGCGGAGATCTCGTCCCGGGTGGGAATATAAAGCTTCTGCCCGTCGCTTAAAAGCTCCGCCTGATTTACATACTCGCGATCCGCGCTCTCCAGAAGCCCTCCGGCCATCTCAATTGCCTGATACGCTCTCGAGCCTTCCTCCAGCTCATAAACACCGGGGCGCGCGACAGCGCCGCACACATAAACATAAATAGTCTGTTTCTTCTCTTCCGGAGCGCTTTCCGCCGGGGCTCCGCCATTGTTCTCCGCTTCGACGCTCCCCGTCCCGGATTCCGCCTGCCCGATTACCTCAAGCTGTTCCCGGATGACATTCCTGTTTCCGCAGCCCGACGCGCTCAAAGAAACCGCTCCGATCATTAACAACAGGATAATTTTTAAAAACCTGTAACTCATTCTATCCGCCGCCGTCTATGTACCGCGGACACTCATACCGCTGACCCTTTTATTTTATCGAATCCGCGGGAAAATTACAATCTTATTTAAAAAATACCTCAAAACTATTAAGAAAAGAATCCCGCTGTCCTCTCAGACCGCGGGATTCTGACTACAAACAGGCGGACAGAATCTCGATGAACTCGTCCACATGTTCCTTCTCTATTATAAGAGGCGGCACAATTCGAAGCACGTTGCCCCCTGCGGAAATCACGATAAGGCCTTTATCAATACAGCGCTTCACGACATCTCCGACCGGCTCTTTCAGTACAGCGCCGCGAATAAGCCCGACGCCGCGGAGCTCAAGAATACCGTCTTTCTCCTTCTGAAGTTCCTTGAGTCTCATGTCGAGATAAGCGCCGATCTCGCGTACATGCTCGACAATTTTATCTTTCTCGAAAATATCCAGGACTGTTTTGACCGCGGTTCCGGCAAGGGGATTCCCGCCATAAGTCGTTCCGTGATCACCGGGAATAAGAGACGCTTCCGCGACCTCCTCCGTCATGGCGAACGCGCCGACCGGAAGCCCGTTTCCGATCGCTTTGGCCATGCACATAATGTCCGGCTTCACGCCATAACCCTGCCACGCGAACATCGAGCCTGTCCGGCCCATGCCGCACTGAATCTCGTCAAAAATCAGCAGGATTCCGTTCTGATCGCATAATTTGCGAACGCCTTCCAGAAATTCCTGATTCGCGGGAAAAATACCACCCTCGCCCTGTACCGGCTCCAGAATTACCGCGCAAGTCTTATCCGTGATTAACGCTTTCACGCTGTCCAGGTCATTAAATTTCGCGAAGGACACGCCCGGAATCAATGGCTCAAAGGGCTCTCTGTAATGAGCGGTTCCCGTGACGGAAAGCGCCCCGAAGCTTCTTCCGTGAAAAGAATTCTCCATCGCGATGTACTCGAAACGGCCGCTCTTTTTCGTGTAGGCGTATTTACGCGCCGATTTGAGCGCTCCCTCAATCGCCTCCGTGCCGCTGTTTGTGAAGAAAACGCGGTCCATGCGGGCAGCTTTCGCCAAAGCCTTCGCCGCGTCCGCGGTGCTGGGCGAGTAATAGAGATTGGAGGTATGAAGTAAATCCTCAACCTGCTTTTTGAGCGCCTCAGTCAGGACCGGATGATTGTAACCCAGCCCCGCGACAGCGATGCCGGCCGCGAAGTCCAGATATTTCTTCCCGTCCACGTCGTAAAGATACACGCCATTGCCTTTTTCGAGGACAACATGGGCTCTATTATAGGTATGAAGAAGCGACTCGTCCGCTTCCTCAATGTAATACTTACTATCCATGATAATACCTGCTTTCCGAGCCGGACAGAATCGCTGTTCCGACACCTTTGTGTGTGAAAATTTCCAGAAGGAGACAATGGATGATACGCCCATCCAGAATATGAACGCGTGAAACGCCATTCTGGATCGCGTCGACACATCCGTTGATTTTAGGGATCATGCCGCCGCCAATATTCCCGTCCGCGATCAGCTTCCTCGCCTCGTCGATCGTCAGCTCGGAGATCAGCGTCTTCTCATCATTCGGGTCGCGGTAAACGCCTGACGTGTCCGTAAGGAAAGCGAGCTTCTCGGCTTTTACCGCTTTCGCGATCGCGCACGCCGCGTCGTCCGCGTTGATATTATAAGTCTCGAAATGATTATCGAGTCCTGTGGGCGCCACGATCGGCAGGAAATCATTGTCCAGCAGATCGAACAGAATCTTCGGCTTCACCTGTGTTATCTCGCCTACATAACCGATATCCTCGCCATCCGAGTACTTCCTGGTGACGTTCAGAAGCCCGCCGTCCTTGCCGCTGATTCCGACCGCTTTCACGCCAAGCTCCTGTACCATCTGCACGAGGCTTTTGTTGACCTTATTGAGTACCATCTCCGCGATTTCCATCGTGTCGGCGTCCGTGACGCGCAGACCATTGATAAATCTCGGCTCCATGCCGACTTTGCCTACCCAGCGGCTGATTTCCTTGCCGCCGCCATGCACGATGATCGGCTTGAATCCGACCAGCTTCAGAAGCGTTACGTCCTGAATCACGCTTTTCTTAAGATCCTCGTCGATCATAGCGCTGCCGCCGTACTTCACGACGATGATCTTACGGTTAAATCTCTGTATGTAAGGAAGCGCCTCAATCAGCACTTCCGCTTTCTCCTGGTATTGCTTCATTTCTTCTTCCCGCATAAAATCCCTCTTTCCGGTTGTTCCCCCATATTGACTTGCGGCTTTATGATCTGTAATCCGCGTTGATGTTGATATACTCATGTGTCAGATCACAGCCCCAGGCCACCGCTTCCGCGCAACCCATCTTAATATCCGCGGTCACGGTAATCGCGCTCTCGGAGAGAATTCTGGTCGCCTCTTTCTCACTGTAATCCGCCGCCACGCCGTTTAACATGATCTGGATTCTGCCCGCGGCGCTTTCGAAAAAGAGGTCTACTTTCTCCGGGTCAAATTCCGCTCCGGAGTAGCCCATCGCGCAGAGGATCCTGCCCCAGTTCGCGTCGTGCCCGGCGATCGCCGTTTTCACAAGGCTGGAGGAAACGACCGATTTCGCGATCGTGACCGCCTGTCTCTTATCTACAGCGTTTATGATTTTGATCTCAAGCAAAGCCGTCGCGCCCTCGCCGTCCCCGGCCATTTTCTTAGCCAGATACGTGTTCACGGCCTTCAGCGCCTTGCAAAAAATCTGGTAATCCGCGCCTTCTTCCGTAATTTCAGGGTTTCCGGCCAGTCCGTTCGCCAGCAAAAGAGCCGTGTCATTGGTGGATGTGTCGCCGTCCACGGATACCATGTTGAACGTGTCCTGAATATCGTCCTTCAGCGCTTTTTTCAGAAGTTCCTCTGAAATCGCCGCGTCTGTCGTGATGAACGCCAGCATCGTGCACATATTCGGGTGAATCATGCCGGAGCCCTTGCACATACCGCCGATTACGCAGGCCTTCCCTGAAAGCGTGAACTCGAACGCGATTTCCTTCTCGATTGTGTCTGTCGTCATGATCGCCTTCGCCGCCTTGTTGCCGGCCGCTTCCGTATGCTTCTTATCCGCCGCCAGAAGCTTTACGCCGGCTTTCACGCGGTTCATGGGAATCTGAGCCCCGATCACGCCCGTCGAGGCGACAAGCACGCTCTCCGGTTTAACGGACAAAGCTTTGGAAGCGGCTTCCGCCGTCTCCTTACAAATCTTCATGCCCTCTTCGCCGGTGCACGCGTTCGCGATTCCCGAATTGATCACGATTGCCTGAGCTACGCCATATTTCTCCACGATCGCGTGATCCCATTTGACCGGGGCCGCCTTCACGATATTCGAGGTGAATGTTCCCGCGGCTTTGCAGGGTACTTCACTGTAAATCAGCGCCATGTCATCCCGGCCGCTGTATTTGATTCCGGCCGCCGCGGACGCTGCCTCAAACCCCCGCGCCGCCGCCGCGCCGCCTATAATCTGTTTCATCTGTATCCCTCCGTTATTGGTTGAACGCTGTGATATTCGCCTCGTTCAGCACAAAATCATAATAATTTAAATCTTCCCGTCTCGTCCAGCCGATTTCCCGCCAGAAAGCGTTTCCGATGTCATTCCTCGTAAAAGCGATCAATGAGACTTTGTTGATTCCCAGATCCTTCAGCTCCCGCATCACGAAAACGACCATCATCTTACCGATTCCGCGAAGTCTGTACGGCTCGTCCACGCATACATGATACAGGCATCCTCTCCTGCCGTCGCTGCCGCAGAGAATACTGCCCACGATTCTTCCGTCTTCTTCGGCGACGACGCTCGTCCTCGGGTTACGTTCCAAAAACCGCTCGATTCCCTCTTCGGAGTCATCGATGCTGCGGATTCCAAAACCGTGGATTCGCTTCCACAGGGCGTAAACCTCGTCGTAGTCCTCAATTGTCATAACTCTGATATTCATTCAAATCTCCTACGGGAACATGGGAACCAGTTCAAGTCCCATGCTTTCTTTCAGGCCGAACATCAGATTCATGTTCTGTACAGCCTGCCCCGCCGCTCCTTTTACAAGATTATCGATCGCGCCCATCATCACGATACGATTCGTTCTGGGATCCAGTTTGAAATTCACGTCCGTGTAATTGCTGCCCTCGACCCATTTCGTCTGCGGCCAGATATCACGGTCAAGCACTCTCACGAATCGCTCGTTCTTATAATAATGATCATAAGCGGCTCTGACTTCTTCCCACGTTACATCCCGCTTCAGAGAAGCGTAAGCGGTCACCAGGATACCGCGGTTCATCGGCACAAGATGCGGCGTGAAATTGATCAGTACTTTCTCGCCGGACGCGTAGGAAAGCTGCTCCTCGATCTCCGGCGTATGCCGGTGGACACAGACTCCGTACGCCTTGATATTCTCGTTGACCTCGCAGAAAAGATTGTCTGTCTTCGCGCCTCTTCCCGCTCCGGATGTACCGGATTTCGCGTCAATAATAATCGTGTTCATGTCGATCAGGCCTTCCTTGGCCATGGGATAAATCGAAAGCGTGGAACACGTCGGAAAACATCCCGGATTCGCGATCAGCCGCGCGCCCTTGATCTTATCCCTGTTGACCTCGCAAAGTCCGTAAACCGCCTCGTCCAGTAGTTCCGGGCTCTTATGAATGATCTTATACCATTCCTCGTAAACGGACACGTCCTTGATCCGGTAGTCCGCGCTTAAATCAATCACTTTGACTTTCTTCAGAATCTTCTCATTCAAAAGGCCCGCCAGATACCCCTGCGGCGTCGCCGTGAAAATCACGTCAACCTCATCCGCCAGGCGTTCCAGATCGTCATCCTTACAGATGTCCTCGACCAGCTCGAACATATTCTGATAAACCGAGGCGTACTTCTTATCTATATAGCTGCGCGAGCCATACCATTTAACTTCCACTTTCGGGTGAGCGGTCAAAATCCGAACCAGCTCGGCCCCCGCGTATCCTGTCGCGCCAATGATTCCCGCTTTAATCATAGTATCATCTCCTTAATTTTGAAATTTATCACCCATGGGTGATGAACAATTATCATTATATCCTTTATTACCGAATCCGTAAATTATTTTCGAAACGCGATTATTCATCCTATTCAAAATAATATGCATAATTATACATCCGTTCGCGCGTTGCCGCAAGTCATATTTTTACTAATTATGATATTTTTAAAAGCTTATCACTGATAATCTTCAACATATTAAACACGCGAAACCGAAAGAAAGAGGGTAAAAATGTATATTTTGAATTTTTATGCAATTTCCGCTTGCAATCGTCTTCCGATTGCGTTATAGTAATTTCAGAAATGAAACGGAGGTAGAATCCCATGAAAGAGAAAGTTATATTAGCGTATTCCGGCGGCCTTGACACAACAGCTATTATTCCCTGGCTTAAGGAAAATTTTGATTATGAAGTTATCTGCTGCTGTGTAGACTGCGGACAGGGCGAGGAGCTTGACGGACTTGAGGAGCGCGCCAAATTATCCGGCGCTTCCAAACTTTATATTGAAGACATCACAGACGAGTTCTGCGATGATTATATTGTGCCTTGCGTACAGGCGAACGCGATTTACGAGAACAAATATCTTCTCGGAACATCCATGGCTCGTCCCTGCATCGCCAAGAGACTTGTTGAGATTGCCCGCAAGGAAGGCGCTACCGCGATCTGCCACGGCGCTACCGGCAAAGGCAACGACCAGATCCGTTTTGAGCTCGGCATTAAGGCCCTCGCTCCGGATATCAAGGTAATCGCTCCCTGGCGTATGACCGATGTCTGGACAATGCAGTCCCGTGAGGATGAAATCGAGTATTGCCATCAGCATGGTATCGATCTTCCGTTCTCCGCGGATAACAGCTACAGCCGCGACCGCAACCTCTGGCACATCTCCCATGAGGGACTGGAACTCGAGAGCCCGGCGAATGAGCCGAACTACAAGCACCTGCTCGTGCTTTCCGTAACTCCGGAAGACGCGCCCGACAAGGAGACTTATGTTACGATGACATTTGAGGCCGGCGTTCCCAAGAGCGTCAATGGCAAAGAGATGAAGGTTTCCGATATTATCCGCGAACTCAATAAGCTTGGCGGCGAGAACGGAATCGGCATCTGCGATATCGTCGAGAACCGTGTTGTCGGTATGAAGTCCAGAGGTGTTTACGAGACTCCGGGCGGAACAATCCTGATGGAGGCGCATCAGCAGCTTGAGGAGCTGATCCTCGACCGCGCTACATATAACGTTAAGAAGGATATGGGCAATCTGATGTCTCAGATCGTATACGAAGGCAAATGGTTCACTCCTCTTCGCGAAGCGACACAGGCGTTTATCGAGTCCACTCAGAAGTATGTGACCGGTGAAGTGAAGTTCAAACTTTACAAGGGCAACATCATTAAGGCCGGCACGACATCACCGTACAGCCTTTACAGCGAGTCCCTCGCTTCCTTCACGACAGGCGATCTGTATGACCACCATGACGCGAGCGGCTTCATCACACTGTTCGGACTTCCTGAGAAGGTTCGCGCGATGAAGATGGCGGAAGTTGAGAAGAATCAGAAATAGTAATAATCAACGAATCTGTTAACCGGCATGACCGTTCTTCGGTCATGCCGGTTTTTTACGCGGGACAGGCAAGACGCGGCGCCGCGCTCTTGGAATCTCCATGCTGTACCCGCAGATCCAAGAAAAAAGACCCGCGGCTTCCGCCGCGGGTCCCACATTTCAAACTTTAATTTGAGGAAGTACTTGAAGAGCTCAGGGTATTCATATAATCTGAGATCGCCGTATTGTCGATCTCGACGCTCTCATTGGGTCTGCTTGACTCATACTTCGAGTAGCCTGAGTAACTCAGCCATACTACCAGAACCGCCACAACAGCAAGTCCGGCCAGTCTCCAGAGGAGCTTCTCCAGCTTCAGCTTACGCAACTCACTCTTCCGGTTCGCCTTCTCCTTCTTATGACGATCTACTTTCTCCTGACTCATGACATTATCTCCTTATCAATCGCCGACGTATGTAACGCGCCAGCTTCATAATCATCTATGCTCCTCAGTATAGCACAAGTCCGCCCCATCAGGCAACTACAATAATTCCGCCGTCATTCGCGTACATACTGCTGACACCGGCCGTGTCCACAATCACGATCTTGCTGAAGTTCATAATGGACTCTACCGCTTCCTTAAGCTGACGCGCGCGCGCCGGGCAATTGCAGTGAGCGATTCCGAGGATTCTCTTCTCCTTATTCGGAATCTCCGTTTCCAAATAAGCGACAATCTTCGCCAAAGCCTTCTTCATACCGCGTGTCTGGGATATCTGCTGAATCGTGCCTTCCGGCGTTGATCCCATGAGCGGTTTAATATTAAGCGCCGACGCCACAAAAGCCTTCAGATTGCCAAGCCTTCCGTTCTTGCGCAGTGTTTCCAGATTTTCCAAAACAAACAAAGTCTGCTGTTCAGAGATGTACTCCTCCACCGTGGTAACGATCTCCTCAAACGGCATTCGCTGATCCTCGCATTCGGCGATCTTCATGGAAATCAGCGTCTCGCCTACAGACGCGGATCGCGAGTTGAAAACATAAACATCCGCTTTACCGCCCTCATCGTAATATAGATTCTTCCCCAGAACCGCGCTGTTGTACGATCCACTCAGTTCCGCCGAAAGCGTCACCGCGTAAGCGTGATCCGTCGCAGAGCGGAATCCTTCCAGAAATCGCTCCGGTGACGGACAGGATGATTTCGGACAGGTGGGACTCTCCGCGACAAGCTTAAGAAAACGCGCCTGGTCAAAAGTCTCATCATCAATCATAATTGTTCCGTTCACGTCCAACATTAAAGACGCCCGTTCAAAGCGTTCATCATTCTTCCACTCTTCAAGCTGCTCTCCGCAGCTGTCCATTATGATACGGTATCCCATAGTTTCCCTCCGCCGGTAATTAATGGAACACGCGGTCTACATCATATAGCTTGCGTAACCATGTCTTCCGCTATACTACTATACCATACTTGACATCTCTTGCAAAGACTTTCTCTTGTTCTTCTCCCCTACTTCCGCCGCTCGTCTGATACGCGTAGAAATTCCAAGCGCGATTCCCATCTCGATCATCAGGAAAAGAATCGCCGTGCCTCCATAGCTGATAAACGGAAGCGTAATTCCCGTAGTCGGAATCAAATTCAAAATAACACAGATGTTTAACGTTACCTGCAGCGCGATATGCGTAAAAATACCTGTCGCGATCAAGGATCCGTAAAGATCCGGCGCGTTCCTGGCAATCAGAAGCAGCCGATACAAAAGCAGACCGAACATGACGAGCAGAAGGATTACGCCGAACACGCCCAGCTCCTCACAGATAATCGCGAGAATCATATCGTTCTGCGCCTCCGGAATAAATCCCAGCTTCTGACTGCTATTGCCAAGGCCCTTGCCGAAAAAGCCGCCCGATCCGATCGCGTAAAGTCCCTGCAGGATCTGATATCCGCCGCTGTCCGAGTACTTCTCCGGATTCACCCACGCGAGAAGCCGGCGCAGACGAAAATTTCCGCTGCTGTCCAGCGCCAGGGCAAGAATCCTCGCTCCCGCCACGAACAGGCCGACACATGTGGCGGCGAGACCGACAAAAAACTTCGTGTTCTTATGAACGACAAGCACCATCGCGTAAACCACGCCGAAAATCAGAATCGCCGCGCTCAAATGCTCCGTCGCCAGGAACACGATCGCGCAAGTCACGAACGCCCAGCCAAAAACATGGAAGACACCCTTGCGCGTCTGTATGTTATCCCCGATTTTACAAATCAGGTACGGAATGAACAAAATTATCGCGATCTTCGCGACTTCAGAGGGCTGGAACTGCTGCCCCAGCGGAAGTCTCAGCCAGCGCCTCGCGCCATAGACCTCAACGCCGAGCGGCGTCCGTACCATCAGCATCAGCATCCAGGAAAAGATCAGAAAAGCGAAAGAATGCTTCGCGTAATGATGATAATCAATCCTCGCCACCAAAAGCATGATAATAAAGCTCAGCACGCTGAAAAACGCCTGCCGTATGAAATAATGCAGATCATCCCCGAACTTGATCTGCGCGCTGTAATAGCTCGTGCTGTAAAGCATAACAAGCCCGAAGCAGATCAGGAAAAGGATCACCGCTATGAAATTGTAATCCAGATATCTCAACCATACCCGCGCGCGGGATGATGATTTATCCTTGTCCGATTTCTTCTTTTTCTTCGGACGCTTGCTGTCTGTCATCTACTCACCTCTGGCCATCGTCGGATGAACAGGCTTCCCATGAGCGAAGAATCTGTCGTACCAAAGAAGGAACACGTACACAGTCCAAATCTTACGGCTGTTGTCATGCTTTTCTTTAATATGCTCATCCAGAAGACGATTCAGGTACGGTACGTCGAAGAACTGCCCGGCCGCTTCCGAGGCGAACGCCTCGCGGACCTGTCCATAGTACTTCGGGTCACGAAGCCATACACGGATCGGAATCGGGAATCCCAGTTTCTTCTTCTCGGCTGTCTTGCCGCGTATCACCTTATCCGCCGCCATACGCAGCGCCACCTTGGTCCTGGGCGCCTGGACTTTATCGTTCAGCGGAAGTGTTTCCGCGAGTTTCATTACTTCTTTATCGAGAAACGGGACGCGGACCTCAATCGAGTTCGCCATTCCCATTTTATCTCCCTTCATAAGTATATCATGAACCAGCCACAGATGCATATCAACATACTGCATTTTTGTGACGGAATCCTTATCCTTCACTCTCTCGTAAAGAGGCGCTGTCAGCTTGCGCACTCCGGGCTTGCAGCCCTTACGCAGCGCGTGGTTCGCTTCCTTCTCGGTGAAGATGTTTGTCGAGTTAGCGAAATATCTCTCTTCAAGAGTTTTGCCATGGCGCATAAGGAAGCCTCTTCCCTTCATGTCTCTCGGAAGGCACTTCTCGGCGAAAGCGCCAAGCCCCCGGCGAATCGGCATCGGGATTTTATCAAAGCCCGTATGCTCAAGAGGCTCACAGTAAATATTATAACCGCCGAAAAGCTCGTCGGAGCCCTCGCCGGAAAGCACGACCTTGACTTTCTTCGCCGCCTCGGCGCTTAAGAAATATAAAGCGATCGCCGCTGGATCGGCCACCGGCTCATCCATGTAATACTGAATGTCCGAAAGGCTCGACCAGTACTCGTCCGGCGAAATGACCTTGGCGTCATTGGACATATTAATGCTGGCCGCGAACTCCTTCGCGTCCTGAATCTCGCTGTATTTACGCTCGTCGAAACCGACCGTGAACGTGCGGTCGACCTGAGCCAGGTAGGTCAGATAACTGGAATCGACACCGCTTGAAAGGTAAGAAGCGACCTCAACATCACTGATCTTATGCATCTTAACCGAATCCTTCATTACTTCCTCGACCTTAACGGCCGCTTCCTCCGGCGTCATATTGCTGTCACCGGTGAAATTCGGCTCAAAATAACGGCGAATCGAAAGCTCGCCTTCTTTGTACAGGAAGTAGTGGCCCGGTTTCAGGCAGTAAACTCCTTTGAAAAAAGTCTCGTCAGACGGAACAAACTGGAACGTAAGATAATTTCCAAGCTGCTCCTCATTGAATTGCTTATCAAAAGACGGGTGCTCCAGAAGCGCCTTGATCTCGGAGGCGAACATAAAGCTCCCGTTCATCTTCGCGTAGTAAAACGGCTTGACGCCGAACATATCCCGGGCGCCGAAAAGCGTCTTCTCTTTCTGATCCCAGATTACGAAAGCGTACATGCCGCGAAGCTTGTAAACAAGCCTGGTGCCATACTCCTCATAGCCATGCAGAAGTGTTTCCGAGTCCGTATGGGTCTTAAAAACGTGACCTGCCTTGATTAAATCGTCGCGGAGCTCCTGATAATTATAGATTTCCCCGTTGAAAACAAGAACCTTCGTGCTGTCCTCATTATAAATTGGCTGGTTGCCCGACTCCGTGATATCGATGATGCTCAACCGCCGAAACCCAAGAGCCGCGTCCGAGTCATAAAACTTACCCTCGCTGTCCGGTCCCCGATGGATGATCGTATTCATCATATCCGTCAGAATCTTGTCCTTGTTATCGCTTCGATCAATAAAACCGACAAATCCACACATGCTGGTCGCTCCTTCTTATGTACGCTGATCTTTTCAGTAATTATTCTGAACTATTATACTCTTATCTCGTACCGAGCGCAATATAAACGCTGAAGCAAATTGTTTTATCGTCAATCATAGTGGCCTGAATCCTGCCGTTGCGGGCTTCCACGATAGCGGCGGCAATGGAAAGCCCGATTCCGTGACCGCCCGTTTTCTGGTTTCTGGACGAGTCCGCCCGGTAAAAACGCCCGAATATTCGTTTCAATTCTTCCGGCGGAAGCGCCTCCGTGACCGGGTTTCGTACCTCAATACAAGCGCCGCGGCCCTGTTTCTTAAGCGAAAGCGTAATATCTCCCGTCTCCTTCGCCGCGTATTTAACGGCGTTCTCCAGCAGTACGGAAAAAAGGATCTCCGCGCCCTCTCGGCTTCCGTAATCCTTGATCCCATCCTCGATATCCGCCTTGATTTCCATACCCTTGGCGACCGCGAGCGGCTCAATGGATTCCACCTCGCCGCGCGCCGTATCACTTAGCGAGTATTCACCGGCTTCCGCTTTCATGTCAGTCTCCTCCAGCTTCGAAAGCGTCAGGAGCTGCTTGATCAGCTTGGAAAGCTGCTCCGTCTGATGACGTATACTGTCAAGCCACTTGCTTTTGCCATTCTCGATTTCGAGGACGTCCGCGTCCGCGGAGATGATCGCGAGCGGTGTCTTGATTTCATGCCCGGCATCGGTAATGAACTGCTTCTGAAGCTCCATGCTTTTGATCGTCGTCCCCAGCGCCTGTTTTGAAAAAATCGTGACCAGAATAAACATGACGATCAGAACGCCGCAGCCGGTAAATACGGAAATCACGAAGAAGCTCTGTATCGTCTGTATTCTGTCGTAGCAATCCAGGAAAATGACCTGCGTGCCGTCCTCCTGGCTTACGACCAGATAGCGATACTCATCAATGCGCCCCTTTGTTTTGCCGGACACTAACGCCCTCGCCGCGTAATTCTCGGCGCTGTCCTCGTCGATCGCCGCGATATTATCCAGCTTCGACTCAATCGAGCCGTCCGCCAGATACGTCACGCTGAAAAACCGTGTACTGAACGGCGTTTCCTGCGTCATGTCGAACTTATATTTACTTTGCGACGAGTAACCTTTGGGAAACTCGCCGTTGTTTTCCGCTATATATTGAAGAATCGCGTCCGCGCTCTGATTCATGCGAAAATCCATAATGATGTCAATGCAAGCTATGATCACGACAATAATGATCAAAAGGGAAAGCATCGCGCTCGCGATAAATTTCTTCCTCAGTTTTCGAATCATAGGCGTTTCCTCCTAAATAAGCTCCAATCTGTACCCTCCGTCCGCGGTGTCGCGCGCCGCGCAGTCCGCCTGTACCGCTTCCAGCTTCTTGCGTATATAGGACACATAAATCAGCACCGTGTCCTCGTCGGCCTGCTCGTCCGACGGCCAGACCATCTCCAGAATCGTCTTGTTGGACACATCTTTGTCGTGATTGCGAATCAGAAGCTCCAGAAGCTCAAATTCACCGGCGCTTAAACGAATCGCCGAGCTTTTTCCCAGGAGTTCCATCGTCGCTCTTTTCAGGCTGATATTGCCAAAAGTCAGGTTATCCGGCATTGTGTTCTCTTTATGCCGCAGCATGGCGCGGATCCGGGCCAGAAGCTCCGTCATCGCGAAGGGTTTCGTCAGATAATCATCCGCTCCCGCGTCCAGGCCCAGCACCCGGTCATCGAGCTCCGCCTTCGCCGTCAAAAGCAGCACCGGCGTCACGTTCCCGGCTTCCCTGAGTTCTTTGAGAAGCGTGATGCCATCTTTCTTCGGCATCATAATATCAAAAATCATGCCATCGTAATAGTTCTCTTTCGCGGCCGCGAGCGCTTCCTCGCCATCGAAAACCGCGTCCACCTCGTATTCGCTGTGGCGCAGAATCGCCGTCAGCGCCATCGAAAGCTCTTCCTCGTCTTCCGCCAGTAAAAGTCTCATGCTTATTCCTCCTTACCGATCATCCCGCGAATCGTCTCCAGTGAAAGATCCGTGGAAGCGATCTCGTCCGCGCATCTTTTCAGTTCATTGACCAGAAGCTTCTGATGATTGATATTCTTCTTATACTTAAGCTGATGCTCCAGGCTCGCCCAGCAGTCCATGGCGATCGTGCGAAGCTGAACCTCCACGTAATATCCCGTGTCCTTCATGCGCAGGATCAGATGATAGCTCCGATAACCGTTCTCCTTCGGCGTCTCGATATAATCCTTGCGGTCCACGACCTCAAATTCCTCCCGGGCCTCAAGCATGCCGGCGAAGAGGTACACGTCACTCACGAACGTGCATACGACGCGGATACCGACGGAATCCGTAAGCTCCGAAAGAGCCGTATCCCGATTCACGGGAAGCCCTCTCTTCTTCAGTTTGGCTCGCATGCTTTCCGCCGACTTGATACGCGCCTTCACATGCTCGACCGGGTCTCTGTCCTCTTCCTTCACGCAGCTGGCTCTCAGCTTCGTGACACAGTTTATTACTCTTTTCATCGAGCGGCGCATCTCCTCGAGAGCGTCCCCATAAAACTCGATTTCATCCTGACCATACGGTTTGATTTGCGCTTCCATAAACAGACCTTCTATCTAATTTAATGTAATATCTACTTTTTAACGTAATATCCGCTTTCTATTGTACCATGTCTTTTATTTTTGAGCGAGAATTTCACTTAAAAATCATAAATTGTAAGTGGGAGGGATTTTGGCGGTTCACTCCCGGTTCTCTCCATTGTAATAGTATTCATTGTATTTAATGTAACTATTCACTTTTATTCGTTGTATTTTTTGTATTATAATCGCGTTTATACGTTGTATTTTTTGTGTTTCCGCGTTATGCTATAATCATAACAACAAAGGAGGCGAACGTAAATGTATCGTGAAGCGATTGAGCGCTTATATAAATGGAAAAGCTCCCCTAATCGAAAACCTTTGATTATTGAGGGCGCGCGACAAGTTGGGAAGACCTGGCTCATGAAGGAATTCGGCAGACAGGCTTATAAAGATACCGTCTATATTAATTTTGACTCAAACTCCAGAATGAAGGAGCTTTTCTCTCTGGATCTTGAAATAAACCGTCTGATATTAGGATTGGAAATTTATTCAGGGAAGAAAATTGACTTAGAAAATACTTTACTGATTTTCGACGAAGTTCAAGAGGTGCCTAACGCTCTTACGAGCCTGAAATACTTTTACGAAAACGCGCCTGGATATCACATTATCTGCGCCGGCTCTTTATTAGGCATCGCTCTTCATGAAGGCACGTCATTTCCTGTAGGTAAAGTGGATTTTTTGAAGCTATGCCCTCTTTCATTTAAAGAATTTCTGATGGCGACCGGCAAAGAGCGTTTCGCTGATCTTTTGGAACAGCAGGATTATAAGATGATTACCACCTTCAAACAAACATATATCGAGTCCCTAAAGCATTATTATTTTGTGGGAGGAATGCCGGAAGCGGCGCGGGATTTCGCCTGCCGGCAAGATTTTAACGCGGTACGAGAAATTCAAAAAAACATTCTCTCGGCCTATGAGCAGGATTTTTCCAAACACGCGCCCAATGAAATTGTGCCAAAGATTCGTATGCTGTGGAATAGTATACCATCACAGCTTGCCAAAGAGAACAAGAAATTCATATATGGTCTTGTACGTGAAGGCGCCAGGGCAAAAGAATACGAAACCGCTATCTTATGGCTGACAGATTGTGGTCTCGCGCGTAAAGTCAATCGAATTGAAATACCGGGTCTGCCTCTCAAAGCGTATGAGGACATGAAGGCTTTTAAGCTTTTTACGCTTGATATCGGCCTGCTCGGGTGTATGACGGGATTAAGCCAGAAAACCCTGCTGGATGGCAATGACCTGTTTACGGAATTCAAAGGCGCTTTGACCGAACAGTATGTTTGCCAGCAGCTCCAGTCTATCCCGGATTTAAACTATTATTACTACACCAATAGCCGCGGTTCCTGTGAAATCGATTTCGTTATCGATACAGGCGAGCGGGTTATTCCTCTTGAAGTAAAAGCCGAGGTAAATCTAAAGGCCAAAAGCCTGAAGACTTACCGGGAAAAATTTAATCCCGAGGTTTCAATTCGTTCCTCGATGGCCGATTACAAAGTAGACGACGCTCTGGTGAATCTGCCGCTTTACGCGATAGGCAATATCAATAGATAAGTACTAAAAACATGGTATTTGATCAGCATAACAGTTCTGTCTTTACCGCGATTGTACTCTGGAATGTAGCCGATGGACGCTCGGATGATGTTGGCGGGCATCGGCTATTGCTGCTTTACCGCGTCTAAATTCTTCTGACATTTCCATAATGCCATAGGATGTTCTTTTACATTATCACAACACTCGCTAAATTTCCGATATTCGCGAGGTTAAACTTTTCTGGTGGAGTTTCTGATCCAACCGCGCTATAATAAACCGCGCATTTTCTCAGCATGTTTTGTTCCTCTTTATCAAACAGACCATACCTGACCATATTATGTATGTCATACAAATCTCTTGGCGCTGTTCGATTCAGTAAAGCTATTGTTTTTGACGAGAAGATTTCCAAAGGATCAACGCTTAATACTGTTAATTCGTCATTATTCCAAGGTAGTTCCACATTTCTTCGCGCGATAGGAAAAACATGACAGCGAAGCATATAGTTAATCTCTATCTTCAGATTGTCCTTTCCACCTCCAGCATTCACATATTCGTAAACAAACGAATCTAAGGCATGATAATTCTTGGATTTCTGACTAAGTAAATAACCATTTGCTGACATATATTTTGAAATCCTTGTAGTAACATCTTCTCTATCTTGCAGCATCTCTTCTCTTCCGGTATTTTTAGAATAATCCATATCGATATCTACCGATAATCTTGGAAGATTAAATATTGTCAAATTGATGGCGGTTCCCCCTTTGAGCGCGAGACACTCTGATAATACTTCATCTTCTTCCATGAATTTCAATACATCTGCCAATCTGCGTACTTTCTCTAAAGTATCTCTGACAAATCCAAGTTCTTTCGCGGTCTTTCCAAGACTAACTCGATCAAATCGCGTCATAATCGCTTACCCCTTTATCTATAATTTTTCTAATGGAACCAGGCGTATAAATTCCCCAATATTCGTTCCACACATTCTCTTGTTCTTCCTTCATCAGATACCTTTTGGAATCTGGACAAAATCTCTTACATTCCTTATAAAATCCATCTGATAGTTTTAATTCTCCCTGTAACTCCTGAAAAATATATCCGCGCTTTTGATACAAAAATCCATTATCATTGGCTTTCAGACATTTCAATAGCTCCTTTTCCTTTAAACTGGGAACTAGCATCAAACATTTCTTTTTACAATTATATTGCGCGTTTTCTAATATTCGTAACTTACTGCCAGATTAAGCTGATAAAATAAAGAAAGTCCCGCAATCCTTGATTTTACAAGGCTTACGAGACTTGATAACGTCACATAAACGCGCTTTCTTCTAACAAGCAATTTCACTAAAGTAAACACCAGCCGTCTACTTTCCGTCCGCCCCATCCATGGAATTCTCCAGAATTCTCAGAAAATCCAAAACAGAGTAAAACGGCTTCTTCACTCCATCCTCCGCGGTCACGAAGCCCTGCATTTCCTGGTTTTCCTTGCCTGTCATGTTAATGGTAAAACGATATGTTTCCTGATCGGTTTCGTTATTCATGCTCATCCCTCCAAATAGTCCTCAAATTCCAGTATAAAAGAAGCGATCGCGAGAGCGGTTTCGGCCTCGTTCCCATTCCAATTGTCATAGCGGGCGGCGTCCCGCGTGATTTCAGCGAGTGTCCTGCCGCCTTTTCCGAGATCCTCAATGAGCGCCTCGTGAAAAGCGTTCGACGCGAATTTCGCGGCGCCATCAAACATAAGGCCTGTTCTCCCGCCTTCATGAAGGACGGTCGTTCCCGTTTTTAAAAGTAAAATCGTGTTATCCATCGCTCTCTCCTCTTCCGTTACAGCAGATGGTATTTCTCCGCGGCTTCCTTGGCTTCCAAGCGGCGGCTCACGCCGAGTTTCCGTAAAATATGACTTACGTGTGTTTTCACGGTCGCGAGCTTGATACCTAAAATCTCCCCTATTTCCTGGTTGCTCAGATTCTCGCTGACAAGGCGCAGCACCTGTGTCTCGGCAGCGGAAAGCGGCTCGATTGCCCGATCGCGCCGCCGGAGAAAGCGTGGATACTGTACGGCCTGCTCTCTTGCCGCGGCTGTCACTTCTTCGATAAAAGCCTCGTTTCCCATTCTCGGCGCTTCGCGCAAAAGCGGTAGAACCGCCGCGCCATAAGCGGCGATCGGATGAATAAAATTATACTTCGCGCTGATTTCCAAAGCGCTCTGAAATCTTTTCTTCCACTCCGGATCCCCCCGCTGTTCCAGACACAGAGCCATCAAAAGGTGGATTTGAATAATGTCAAGTGTCCGTTTACAGCGCTCGCTGTACGGCGATAAACGGGACAAAAGCAGCATGGCGTCCTCGTATCTTCCAATCGAGTACTCAACCATCGCTCTGGTCAGATACTGATAACGCCACATCACCCAAAGCCTCGCCTCATTGGCCGGCGCTTTCTCGTTCAGCCATTCCAGCGCTTTCTCCTCATCGTCCAGGCAAAGCGAGATCCTGCAGAGCAGAGCGTCAATATTGCCCAGAAAGCGAGTCTCTCCCCGCTCGATATATCGCTCTCGCAATATCTCGATTGAGCGATAGGCTTCCTTCGCTTTGCCGCGGGAAACCTGAATTCTGGCGAGAAGCCCGGTCACCGCGAAACCGATATCCGGCGTTCCCTTCGCCTCAATTTCGCCCATACGGGCCGCCAGATTCAGCGCCCGCTTCGAAACATCCTCACCCTTCTCAAATTTACTCTCGCAAATCGCGCAGTCCGCGAGACCGACGCCATCCTTACCCAGAATGGCTTCCACCGGCCCGCGCATTGTCATATACAGCAAATCATCCTTGCGCGACCACTCACTGAAGTCCTTGCCGCCGTTCATCACGCTCGGCAGCGTGCTCGTTACGGAAAAAGAAGGTATCCGCACCTGACGACAGGTCATCACTTTGAATACGCGGCTGATGATCTCGATCAGACCATCGCTGCCCCTTTGCGGCAGCGCGATATCCAGATACGCGATCCGGCCCTGCGCTATTTTGTACTCAGCGTCACTCTTTTTGAGGCTCTCGGCGTACGATACAAGTTCCCGGTACCACTCCTCTGAAGCCTCATAATCAAAGCTCAGCGCTGTCAGCATACTCATTCCACACATCAGCGCGGAGGAACGCCTTATCTCCGCTTCCGGCAGCGCGTAATAATAATCTCTTGTTTCCCGGTACTGTCCGACACCGGGATGAAGCTCCGCGTTCCGGATCAGAAGCGCGGAGATGTTCTTCTGGTCGTTGGCCTTGGAGTAGCAGTCAAGCGCGGCCGCGATATCTTCTTTAAGCTCATAATAAAGGCCCGCCCGGCGAAAAATCGCCTGTTCCTCTTCCACGGTCATCTCCCGACGCGTTTCCCATATCAGAAAGTTCCGAAAAATAGGCCAGAATGACCATTTGCCCTGCCCTTCCGGCACAAGCATTCTTGAATTGACCTGCATAGCGGTAAGAAGCTCTCCTGCCCGCGGCTCACCGCTGACCATCCTGGCGAGCTCCAGATCAAAGCTTTCAAAAGCCGCCAGACTGAGCATCAGTGTTCTCATAGCGTCGTCAAAACGACGGTAAACCTCCGTGTCAAAATAAATAAAAATATCCAGCCTGCAGGCGTCGAACATCGCTTCATTTAATTCGCTTTCTCTGGCGAGTCGAGGACACAGAAGCTCCAGACCTAGCGGAAAGCCCTTGAACTTCTTCATAATCTCCTCAAATTTCACAGGGCTGACCGTAACGCCGCGGGATTCCAACATTCGCTTCGTCGCCTCCCGGTCAAGCAGAAAATCCTCCGGCTCAAACACATACAAAAGTCCCGATACCTGAAAAGGCATCAGCCACCCCGGCACGCGCCCTCTGCCAAGCAGAACAAAACGCGTCCCGACATTGTCCCGGATTCTCTGACGCAGCGCCAGTATGGACTCCTCATCCTCCAGCTCATGCAAATCATCCACAACCAGCGCCTCAAGATTCTCCGGCGTCTCCAGCGTCGTAAAATCCGTCTCCGAAGCGCTTACATAGAAAGTCTTCCGTCCCTTCAGAAGAGCCCTGGCCGTCACCGTCTTCCCACACCCGCAAGGTGCCGAAAAAAGAATGACCCGGAAACTTTCCCACGCGTCGTCAAAAGCAAGACGCGTCGAAGATTTTATAACGACTTCCAACTCTCTTCCCACCGACAGAACCCTCCCTTCAATACTTCCCAGAAATTCTAACACTTTAATATTCATTTGTAATCATACCAAAGTATGACAGACGTAGGTTATCAAAGTCAAACCGCTTTCTCGCTCGCGGGAAAAGCGATTTGACCTTGGTAACCAGAAAACATGAGGAAGTAGCTCGAAGAGCGGATTCCGAATGTTTTCAGAATCGCGGGAGCCGCGAAGCGGCGGAGCGATTCGTTACGTCGTGAGTCGCGAAAGTCTAAGGCTTGCGACAAGAAGCTTATAATAATGTTTTTCGCCCTTGCCAAACAATCAAGCTTTAAAAAGGTTAATTTGTGGTGTTTAAAAGAAAGATTTAGGCAGCGTCGGCAATAACTTGCTTCCGCTGCCTAAATCCATCGCGGATAGCCGCCCGATTGCCGGGAAACTAATCCGCGCTCTGAATATAAGACACATCCATATGAATAACAGCGAACATCGTGTTGTTCCAGGCGTTGATCCGCCGCTGCAGCTCTTTCCTGACCTCGGCCGTCGGCACCTTATAGCCCATCGGCAGCACTACGTCGAATATCACGTTCGTGTGCGTCGGCCCCGGCACCATACGGAAATCATGCATCGTGAGTTTATCGTCGTACTCTTTCACAATAGAGCGTACCGCCGCTTTGATTTCGCTGGTGTACGCGTCGTCTGTCACGATCGGGTCCATATGAATCACTGCCTGACAGTTCAGCTTTGTGCCGATCTCGTTCTCGATATGATCGATTGTGTCGTGCAGCGCCAGAATATCGCCGCTCGCGGGCACCTCGGCGTGCAGGGATACCATCACGCGACCCGGGCCGTAGTCGTGAACGATCAGGTCGTGCATACCTTCAATGTCCTTATGAGAGTTCACGATCTCGGCGATCTGGGCGACGAACTCCTCTGAAGGCGGCTGTCCCAGAAGCGGGCTGATCGTGTCACGGGCCGCCTGAATACCTGCCCAGAGCACGAAAAAGCCGACCAGAAGACCGCACCAGCCATCGATTTTCAGACCTGTTATATTCGATACAAGTGTCGAGATCAGAACCGCCGTCGTCGCGACGCAGTCGCTTAAGCTGTCCGTCGCGGTCGCTTTCATGGAGGCGGAATCGATCCGTTTCCCGATTGAGCGGTTATAGTAGACCATGTACATCTTAACCGCGATCGAAGCGATCAGAATCGCGAAAACAAGCGGCGAGCCGCTGATTTCCCCGGGGTGTAAGATTTTATCGAAGGAGGATTTGATCAGCTCGACCGCCATCATCAGAATCGCCATGGCGATCACAAGCCCGGAGACGTACTCCAGACGGCCGTGCCCGAAAGGATGCTCGGGATCCGCCTTCTGCCCGGCGAGCTTGAAACCTACCAAAGAAACGACAGAGGACCCCGCGTCCGACAAGTTGTTGAACGCGTCGGCCGTAATGGCGATGGAACCACTGATCGTGCCTGCCAGGAATTTACCCATGAACAGAAACGCGTTCAGAATGATTCCGACCACGCCGCAGAGAATCCCGTAGGAACGCCTCTTGGCGTCCGGTTTCTCCTCGTCTATGTTTTTAAGAAATATTCTCTGAAGTAAAGTAACCATGAAAACCTCCTGACTCGCTTCCCGCCTCCAGAACTTTTCCATCCTTCATGATCAGAACGCGGTCGCAAATACGCGACACGACATCCAGATCGTGCGAAATAAAAAGATAGGACAGACTGTATTCCTTCTGGAGCTCTTCAAGGAGCCGTATAATCTGCCCCTGTATCGTGACATCCAGAGCGGAAAGCCCCTCATCGATCACGATAAAACGGGAGCCCGCGATCAGAGCCAGCGCGATGCTGACTCTCTGCCTCTGGCCACCGCTTAACTGATCCGGGTAACGCCCCAGAAAAGAATCGTCCAGCCCGACTTTCGCGAGACTTTTCCTGACAAGCTCGAGACGCTCGCTACCGCGGAGATTTTTCCTCGCGCGCAGCGGCTCCTCCAATATCCAGCTGATTTTCCTCGCCGGGTTCAGCGAGGAGTACGGATCCTGAAAGACCATCTGCGGATACTCGGTATAATGCCGGATCTCTCCCTCTGTTTTCTTCATAAAGCCCATAATACAGCGCGCCAGCGTGGATTTACCGCATCCACTCTCGCCGACAAGGCCCAGCGCCTCATTCTTATAAACCGTAAAACTTACGCCTTTTAAAATCTGCCGGCCCTCGTACCAGGCCTTCAGATCCTTCACGGTCAGGACCGGCTCTTCCCGGTCCGGACTGGTCACGCTTTTGTCCGGATACGCGTTCAAAAGCTCCTTCGTGTATGCTGCCTTCGGCGCGCGGAAGATCTCCTCGACCGTCCCCTGTTCCACAATCGCGCCGTAGCGTGTGACGACCACGCGGTCGCAAAGTCCCTCTACCGCTTTCAGGTCGTGCGAAATAAAAAGAATCGCCATCCGGTATTTGCGGTTCAGCTTCTTGAGCAGCGCGAGAATCTGCTTCTGCGTCGAGACATCCAGCGCCGTCGTCGGCTCGTCCGCGATCAGAAGCTTCGGCCTCGTAATGATCGCGGCCGCGATCATCGCTCTTTGGCGCATCCCTCCCGAAAGCTCATGCGGGTACTTGTCATAGACCTCATCGGGATCCAGCTCCGCGTCGCGCAGGGCTTTGTACGCTTTCTCCTTACGCGCGGCGGGCTCTAACGTCGTATGAACCCGCAGCGCTTCCTCGACCTGCCGGCCGATCCGCATCGTCGGGTTCAGCGCGGTCATCGGCTCCTGAAAAATCATGGCGATCTCGTTGCCCTGAATCCCGCGGAGTTCTGCCCTGTCCAGCTTCGTAAGATCCTGATCCTCGAAGAGCATGCCGCCCTCCTCGATCGCCGCGTGGCGCTTCAGAAGCCCCATGACGGCAAGCGCGAGTGTCGTCTTCCCGGAGCCGGACTCGCCTACAACGCCGACTGTCTCACCCTCGGCGATATCCAGATTAAAGCCTTTCAAAATTTCTTCCGCTTCTGTGTGATCATTGAAGGTAATCGTCATATTCTGAATGGAAAGCGTCGTCATCTCGCGCCTCCCATCCGCTCATTAAGCCCGTCGCCCAGAAGGCCGACACCGAGCACCATAACAATCATAAAGAGTCCGGGGCCGAGCACGCACCAAGGCGAGGACGTGATATACGTCTGCCCCTCCGCGAGCATACGCCCGAGGCTCGCGTCCGGCGGCTGAACGCCCAGGCCCAGATAGCTCATGCCCGCCTCCGCCAGAACCGCGTTATTGAATCCGATCGTCATCGAGGAAAAAAGCACGGGAAGACAATTCGGTAGAATATGCGCGAACAGAATCCGCGCGTGGCTTACGCCCATCAGGCGCGCGCTCAGCGCGAAATCCATGTCTTTGTATTTCAGAAACTCACTTCGGGCGACGCGGGCGAAGCTCGGAATGAACACGATAATTAGAGCCGCCATGATCTTGTACTTGCCGGTTCCCATAACACTGATCAGGACCATCGCCAGAAGCACGCTCGGAAAAGAGGCGATTCCGTCGTTGATACGCATAACAACCTCGTCAAAAGCGCCGCCGATATAGGACGTCAGCGCGCCGACCAGGATGCCGATCAGGGCGCTTACCGCGACCGTCGCCAGGGCGATGATCAGTGAAGTTCCCGCGCCTCTTAAAACGCGGCTGAACAGATCCCGCCCGAAATTATCGGTTCCCATCAGATGGGCGAGCGAAGGCGCCAGAAATTTCCGCGAGCCCTGCATCGCGTCCGGATCGTATGGCGTGTAAAAAAAGCCCGTCACAATCAGCGCGAGCGTCAGAATCGTCAGAACCGCGCCCACGTTAAAGCTCCAGGAGCGGCCGCCGCGCGCGCGGCTTCTATTCAGTTGTTTCCCGTTCGTCACGCTTTTTCCCATTATAATCTCACCCTCGGATCCAGCTTATGATAAAGAATATCGGCCAGCAGATTCATGCCCGTCACCAGGATCGTGATCATCACCACGATGGCCTGCACGACCGGGTAATCTCTGTTGGATATCGAGGAAAGCAATATTCTCCCGATGCCCGGTATTCCGAATACCTGTTCCACAATAATACTGCCCGCCACAATTTCCGGTATGATGACCGCGAAAAACGTCACCAGCGGGATCATCGCGTTGCGGAGCATGTGCCCGTAGAAAACGCCTCGGGAGTCATTCCCCCGGCTGTAAGCGGTCCGGACATAGTCCTGCCGGCTCTCGCGGATCAGCGAGCCCCGGAGGAATCTGGCGGACATCGCCGCCCTGGGCAGCGCGATCGCGAGCGCGGGGCAGATCAGATAACCCCAGAACGCAAGAGCGTTGTCGCTGTAGGACACGTAACTACCGGGAATGAACCATTTAAGGCCGAGACCGAAAATCAGAGTCAGAATAAGTCCCATGAAAAAAGGCGGTATCGCCATAAAAACCTGATTCACGACCTGAAGCGCGCGGTCCACCGGCTTCCCCACACGCATGGCGGAAGTGATGCCAAGCGGAATCGAGATCGCGGCGATCATCAGGAACGAAAGAATCGTCAGACTCAGCGTGACCGGCAGCTTCCCGGCCAGCACCTGACTTACCGGTATCTGGTAGGAATAGGACGTTCCCATGCTTCCCGTCATGAAATCCTTGAGCCAGATCCCGTAACGGACCAGGACCGGTTTATCCAGTCCCATCTCGGCTTCAAGTCTCGCCACTTTCTCCGGAGTCGCCTCCGTGCCCAGAATCGACGTCGCGGCGTTTCCCGGAATTAAAGAAAAAGCCAGAAAGGTCAGGAAGCTTACCGCCAGAACCGTGACCAGCATGATCGCGAGTTTCTTCAAAGCGTATTTACCCAAGCTTCCCACCTCCCGGCTTCGTTCGATTATTTCAAGCTATTTAACGCGGTAGACCTTCGCCATATCCTGCACGTACGCGGGATAGAACGTGTAGCCGCCGTAATCCTTGCTAAGCGCTACCGTGTTCGCCATATCCTGAATATAGACATTCGCGGCCTGCTTCGCGAGAATCCCTTCCATCTGCTTGTAGCAGTCGATCTGCGTTGTCTCATCTGTCGCGGCGATCGCTTTCGCGAATAAAGCGTCATATTCATCGTTCTTAAAGTTAATAAAATTCACGGAGCTTGTACTCGTGAATCGCTCGAGCATCGAGCGCGCGTTCGTGTAGGCCGCGTCCACGCCTACGACCGTGCTCTGGAAATTACGGCCCTTATACACGTCACTGACCCAGCTGTTCCACTCGACAAGATCGATTGTCGCGTTGACGCCGATCTGCTTGAGCTCCTCTACAATGACCTGCGCCGTGTCGATATGCGGCTGGTAATTCGAGGGAACCGTGATCGTCATGTTAAAGCCGTTCGGATAACCGGCCTCCGTCAAAAGCTCCTTCGCCTTCGCCGTGTCGACCGTGTACGTATCCTTCAAAGAGTCATCGTAATACTTCTTAAGCGCCGGGAACATGCTGCTTCCGACCTGTTCTCCCTTCCCATCGGCGATCATATCCATGATCTCCTGGGGATTGACCGCGTAGCAAAGCGCCTGCCTTACGCGGACATCGTTAAACGGCGCCGCGTCATTGTTCAAATAAAGCGCCTGCACGAGATTCATGGTTCCCTCATAGAGGTCGCATGTATTCCCGAGCTCCGCCGCCTGGCTGGACGTCAGTCTGGCGAACATCTGGATGGAACCGCCCTTGAGATCGGTCACGACCGTCTCCGCGTCGGACACGATCTTGAAGGTCACCTTATCCAGATAAGCCGGCGTGCCCCAATAATCGTTGTTCTTCTCAAGCACGATATTCTCCTGCGGCGACCGGGACACGTACTTATACGGGCCCGTGCCGATCGGGTTCGTCGCCTGATCCGTGTAGTCCTTCGGGATAATCGCTGTCGTAAGATACGACAAAAACTCACTGTCCGCCGATTTCAGCGTGATCGTTACCGTCCGCTCCGAGGGGATTTCCACACTGGCTATATCAGAAAACGCCGATACCAGAGGCGCTCCCTCTGATGTATCGGCGCAGCGTTCTATCGAGTATTTCACGTCTTCCGCTGTCACTTCCTGGCCGTTGTGGAATTTGATTCCGTCACGGACCGTGAAGGTATACGTAAGACCATCGTCAGACATGGTGTAGGCGCTCGCCACCGCCGGGATCAGATTCCCGTCGGAGTCCAGCTTCACCAAGCCTTCGAATACGTTGAATAGAACCTCTTTTGTTCCTGCCGATACTGCTAAGTGCGGGTCAAGACTGTCGTCCAGATCTTGGGGAATACCTACGGTAATCTCCCCGCCGGACACAGGTTCCTGGGATGAATTGTCCCCGGAAGCGGAAGTTGTTCCAGTTGACTTACCGTCCGCGCATCCGCACAGTACAGCAGCCAGGACACAGATCACGGCGACGAGGCTCACTAATCTCCTCAACTTCGTCATAATTCTTCCTCTCTTCCTATGAGTGAGACTACTACGCGTCTCACTGTTTGTATTACACAGAATGTGAATATTCTGTGTTCAAATAGTTACGGTGTCTATTGTACACAAAGGGTCCTTGTTTGTCAATCTACTCCGACTTCTTATCCAACATTTTCTTCAGCTCATTCATGAAGGTGTTCACGTCCTTGAATTCCCTGTACACGGAAGCGAAACGCACGTAAGCGACCGCGTCAAGATCCTTGAGCTGATTCATGACGAGCTCGCCGATCACGGAGCTTGGCACCTCGCGTTCCTCGCGGTTAAAAAGCTCTGACTCGACCGAGTCGACAAGTCTCGTGACCTGCGCGGCCGAAACAGGGCGTTTATGGCAGGCGCGCAGAATACCGGCCTCGATCTTGCTTCTGTCGTACTGCTCGCGTCCTTCGTCCTTCTTGATGATCATGAGCGGAATGGTCTCGACCTTCTCAAAAGTCGTGAAACGCCGCCCGCACGCCTCGCAGACGCGGCGTCTGCGAATCGACGCGTTATCATCCGCCGGTCTAGAGTCGATCACTCTGGTATTCTCCTGATTGCAATATGGACATTTCATAATCGTTCCCCTCCTGTATTATCGCTCTTTCTCCTGTCGCGCGGGCTCTGCCGCTGTTTCGGAACTCTCTTCAAGCTCCTTCGCGATTTCCAGATAGTCGCGGCCCGAGTCCTTCTCGCGGGGTATGAAGCGCTCCGCCATGGTCCCCTTGCCCTTGTGCTGAAGATAGAAAAAGCCGATCACGGAAAAAGTAATGGCTCCGATAAAATTCACGAAAAGATCCTTCATCGTGTCGATCAGCCCGATGTCGAGATACCCGCCGAGCCCCAGTGACTGCCCGTTCACGGTAACATCGGTGATCCCGCTGATCATCACCGGTTTATTGGCGCCGGTCGAATTCAGCATGACGCTGGAAATCACGTGGACGACCGTGTCCTTCTGCATGTCCAGCTGAAACAGACGGTCCATCGTAAACTCGAAGAACTCCCAGACCACGCCGATTGTCATCGAAAAGCAGAACGCCACGATCGCCACGAAAATCGGCGACGCCTCGAAGGCTACGTTCTTATTCTTATTCTTATTGAGCAGCACGACCAGCGAGAAGCCGACCGCCGCCGCCAGAAACCCGTTCAGCGTGTGCAGCATCGTGTCCCAAAATGGAATTATGATATAGAAACGATTAATCTCGCCCAGAATCTCCGCCGCGAACACGAACGTCATCATGATGATCTCAAGCGTCGTCGGCAGCTCAATTTTAAACGTGACCTGAACGATACTCGGCAGGAACAATAGCAGCAATGTCAGGATACCGAGGAACATGCCTTCGTAGTTTCCCAGGAAAAACTGGCGGACCATGGAAACGATCACAAGAGCGCGGAGAATCGAAAACGCCACAAAGGAGCTTCGATGTTCCCGAAGCTCCATATTCACGGCCGCCTTGAATTCCTTGCGCGCCTTCGCGCGCTCCGCCTTCTTACGGTTTCTGTCCTCTTTCTGATTGTTGTCCGATTTCAATTGACTGACCTCCCGGTTATTCTGACTACTATTATAGTATAAACCGGGCCAAAATTAAAGCAATTCCGCCAGAAGCTTGTTGACAATCGCCGGAGAGGCCTTGCCGCCGGTCGCTTTCATCGTCTGACCGACCAGATAACCGATCGCTTTCTTTTTGCCAGCGTGATAATCCGCCACGGACGCGGGGTTGTCGGCTATCACTTTTTGGACGATTTCGCGCAGCGCGCCCTCGTCGTTCTCGGACTTGAGGCCTTTTTCCTCCACGACCTTCGCCGGATCGGAATCATGGTCAAAAATCTCCTCGAAAACTTTCTTCGCCGCCGCGCCGTTGATCACGCCGCTGTCCGCCAGCTCAATCAGAGAAGCCAGATTCGCGGGTGAAAAGCGAATGTCCTCGATATCGATTTTGCGATCTTTTACTAGACGCAGCGTCTCACCCATCAGCCAGTTCACGACCTGCTTGGGCTTCGCGCCAAGGGCAGTCGTCTCCTCAAAAAGATCCGCCAGACGCTTCGTGCCGGTTATGATACCGGCGTCGTACTCGGACATGCCGAAATCCTTCTGGTAGCGCGCCATTTTCGCGTCACGAAGCTCCGGCTGCCGACCCTCGATCTCATCGATCCATTCCTGGCTGATCACGATCGGCGGCAGATCCGGCTCCGGAAAATACCGGTAATCCTGGGCGTCTTCTTTGGAGCGCATCGGATAAGAATGTTCCTTGTTGTCATCCCATCTTCTCGTCTCCTGAACGACCTCTTTGCCTTCCTCGATCAGCTCGATCTGACGCTCCTTCTCGCCCGCGATGGCTCTCGCGATCGCCTTGAAGGAGTTCAGGTTTTTCATCTCGGTCCTCGTCCCGAATTCTTTCTCGCCGAATTCCCGCACGGAAAGGTTCACGTCGGCGCGCATCGAGCCCTCCTGCAGCTTACAGTCCGAAGCGCCCAGATACTGAACGATCATACGCAGCTTTTCCAGATAGGCGATGACCTCCTCGGCCGAGCGCATATCCGGCTCGGAGACGATCTCGATCAGCGGCACGCCGCTGCGGTTGTAATCGACAAGCGAGCATTCCTCCCACTCATCGTGGATCAGCTTGCCGGCGTCCTCTTCCATGTGGATCTCGTGAATCCCGATGGCCTTCTTCGTGTCGCCGATCTCGATATCGACATGACCGTTCCGGCAGATCGGCTCGTAGAGCTGCGAAATCTGGTAGTTCTGCGGGTTATCCGGATAAAAATAGTTCTTACGGTCGAATTTGCTGTTCCTCGTGATCGCGCAGTTCGTCGCCAGACCTACCGCCACCGCGTACTCCACGACCTGCTTATTCAGAACGGGCAGCGAGCCCGGCATGCCGGTGCAGACAGGACAGGTATGGGCGTTCGGCGCGCCACCGAATTCCGTGGAACAACCACAGAAAATCTTCGTTTTCGTCGCCAGCTCCACATGCACTTCCAGTCCGATCACGGTCTCATAATCTTTGTTCATGGCTTAGCGTCCCCCTTCCTCTCCTGTTTTCGCCGTCCGGGAATAATCGACCGGGCCGCGGGTTTTCTCGTAGGAATACGCCGCCCGCAGGATCGTCTTTTCCGCGAAGCAGTTCCCGAGAAGCTGCGCGCCGATCGGCATTCCTTCCTGATCAAAGCCGCACGGCAGGCTGATTCCCGGGAGTCCCGCCAGGTTCGCGGACACGGTGCAGATATCGCTTAAGTACATTTTCATCGGGTCTTTCAGGCTTTCGCCAAGCTTCGGCGCGGTCGTCGGGGCGATCGGCGCCAGAAGTACGTCGTATTTGGTAAAAGCGTCGTCAAACGCCTGCTTGATCAGGGCTTTTGTCTTCAGCGCCTTGATGTAATAAGCGTCGTAATAGCCGGAGCTTAAGACGAAAGAGCCGAGCATAATCCGGCGTTTCACCTCCGGCCCGAAGCCTTCGGAACGGGACTTCTTGTACATGTTGTGCAGGCCATCGAAGCTCTCGGTCCGGTAGCCGTATTTGGAGCCGTCGAATCTCGCCAGGTTCGAGCTGGCCTCCGCGTCGGCGATCAGGTAATACGCGGGGATCGAGTACTTCGTGTATTTCAGGGAAAAACGGCTGACCTCCGCGCCTTTTTCTTTAAGCGTCTCGCCCATCGCGAGGATCGCTTCCCGGACCCCGGCGCTTGTTCCCTCGCCGATGTATTCCTCGGGAATGCCGACCTTCAGGCCTTTGACGTCATCGACCAGCGCTTCGGTAAAGCGGTAATCCGCGCCCCAGTCCTCTCGTTTCATGGATGTGCTGTCCTTCGGGTCCCAGGCCGCGATCGTCTCCAGAATCGCCGCGCAGTCGGACACGTCACGGGCGATCGGCCCGATCTGGTCCAGCGACGAGCCATAGGCGATCAGCCCATAGCGGGAAACCGTGCCATAGGTCGGCTTCATTCCCGTCACGCCGCAGTAGCCGCTCGGCTGGCGGATCGAGCCGCCCGTGTCCGACCCCAGCGCGTATGCGCACTCGCCGGCCGCGACCGCCGCGCAGGAGCCGCCTGAGGATCCGCCCGGCACGCGCGTCCGGTCCCAAGGATTTTTCGTCTCGCCAAAAGCCGATGTCTCGGTCGTGCTGCCCATCGCGAACTCATCCATGTTGGTCTTGCCGATGATGACCGCGCCGGCGTCTTTCAGTCTCTTTACGGCCTCCGCCGTATAGCGCGGCGTGAAGTTCGCCAGAATTTTGGAAGAGCAGGTCGTAAGAAGCCCCTCGGTACACATGTTATCCTTGATTGCCACCGGCACGCCCGCGAGCGGGCCTTTCAGCGTCCTTTTCTCGATCTGTTCCTGAACCGCTTTCGCCTCGGCCAGCGCTTTTTCGCGGTCGATCGTCACATAGCAGCGCAGGTCTTTTTCCTTCTGATCTATTCGCTCCAGGAAAGCCTCAAGCGCGTCGACCGCCGTAAACTCGCCGCTTCCGATGCCCTGCCCGATCCGGGAGGCTGTCATCTCACTGATTTTCATTCTGTCGTCTCCTCCTATCCGATCGTCCTGGGTACCTTGAACATGTTGTCTTTGATCCAATCGGCGTTCGCGAGCGTGTCGCCGCTCCCGTCGCCGTTCGTGACTTTATCCTCGCGGAAAACGTTACTCACGGGAAAAACATGACTCATCGGCTCCACGCCGTCTGTGTCGAGCTCTTCCAGCATGTCCACGTAATCCAGCATCTGTTCCATGTCTTTTCTCGCCTGATCCCGCTCCGCCGGCGTCAACTCCAGCTTCGCCAGAATTCCCACGTACTCCATGGTTTCGTCTGTTATTCTATGTTCCATCGTTCTCTCCTTCTAGGGCTCAAGCCTGCTTAAATCTCTCGGGAAAAGTGTCGTCTCCCGTACATTATCCGCCCCAACCAGCTTCATCGTCAAGCGTTCCAGTCCGATTCCCAGACCTCCGTGCGGCGGCATGCCATGCTGGAAGGCCGAAAGGTACGCTTCCATGCCGTCCGTCTCCATGCCGCGGTCGGCGATTTTCGCCATCAGCATGTTGTAATCGTGGATACGCTGTCCGCCTGTCGTGATCTCCATCCCGCGGAAAAGCAAGTCAAAGCTCAGCGTGAATTTCGGGTCCGCCGGGTCGTCCATCGCGTAGAACGGGCGTTTCTTCGAGGGGTAATGGGTCACGAACACGAAATCCGCGCCTTGCTCCTCTTTGTAATACTGCCCGATCAGATGCTCCTCCTCCGGCTCCAGGTCATACGGGTTGCGAATCGCGCGGTTGTATTTCTTCGAGACCTGTTCCTTCGCGTCCATGAATTTCACGACCGGAATCTCGTCCACGGCCGGAATCTCGACATCGAGAATCTTCAGCTCGTCCTCGTATTCCTCTTTGAGCAGCTTCATCGCGTACTGCAAAAAGCCTGTCTCCATCGCCATGATGTCCTCGAAGCTGTCGATATAACCCATCTCGAAATCGAGGCTCGTGTACTCATTCAGATGTCTGGAAGTCGAGTGCTTCTCGGCCCGGAAAACCGGCCCGACCTCGTAAACACGGTCAAAAACGCCGACCATCATCTGTTTATAGAACTGCGGGCTCTGCGCGAGCACCGCTTTTTTGTTGAAATAGTCCAGGCGGAAAAGGTTCGAGCCGCCCTCCGCTCCTTTGGCGCAGAGCTTGGCGGTGTGAATTTCCGTGAACTCCTGGCTGATCAGAAAATCCCGGAAGCCGCGGCAGATGCCTTCCTGCAGCTTGAATTTCGCTCTCTCCCGAAGGTTTCTCAACGCGATCGGCCTGGTGTTCAGCTTCGTCTCCAACGAGGTCGTCAGCTTCCACTTGCCGATCGGGATCGGCATCGGCGCCGCCGGCTCCGAAAGAATCCGGATTTCCCTCAGGCGCAGCTCTTTTCCGTGTGGCGCCCTTTCCTCGGATTTGATGACGCCTTTGACCTCGATGGCCGCGCCCTCTCTCAGTCCGTGAATGTCAAATTCCGTGACATTCTCCTCCCATACGCATTGCAGCAGCCCTTCCCGTTTTCTGAGAAGGATGAAAGCGACTTCGCCCATATTGCGGATCGCGTGAACGGCGCCATTAACGCGTACCGTCTCCCCATCTTTGTGCTGTGACAACAATTCATTCAGTTCAAGTGTTTCTTTTTGGTTGATTCCTGTGATCGACTTCATGCTTGTGCTCCTTTCTCAGATTTGGTTTTGGGTTAAAGCGCGGCGTCTGTGGAATGGTGTTCAGGCCTTTTTTACATAAAAAGAAGTCCCGGAATAGAATTATCCTATTCCGGGACGGAAATACATCGTGATTTCCGCGGTACCACCCGCGATTGGCGGCCCCATTGCCGCTCCACTCAAATACTTAACGCGTATTACGTATGAATCTACTCACGTCGGATTGTGACGTTTTCTCTCATAAGCTCGGAAGTGTTGCCGTTTTTCGTACTCCGTGAGGCGCTCTCAGTCGGTGACGCCTGCTTCCTGTCGGATTCCTGATTACGGGTCTTCGTCAGTGCCTTTCGCTTTATTATGTTTTAGACTAGCACAGTTTCGGGCCGGACGCAAGTTTTTTTTGAAGCGCGTGGGGGCGCGGGGTGGAGGGGCGCTCCATTTAGGAGGTGTGGATTCGCGGGGTGGACGCGGCTCCCGGCGGGAGCGCGTTGGGGCGCGGGGTGGAAGTTGCTCCATTTGAGCGCGTGGATTCGCGGGGTGGGATTGTTGAGCATAGGATATTTACCGTTGATATTAGACAAATAACAGTGGCGAAATGGCTTGTTTGTAGCAAAAGTCTAAGGCTCGCGACAAGAAGCTTATAATAAACCCGATTTGACGAATCTGTCGGCAGCACGCAATATTTTACGCGCTGGCCAGAAAATCATGTTGGTAGAAAGGTGATTTGATGGTGTTTGGAAGAGGGGTTTCGGCAGCGACGGCAAGAAACTTCTCCTGCTGCCGAAATTCGACGACGCGATTGCGGATCTGACGCCGCGATTGCCAGGTTTGTCGCGAATAACGTAGGTTTCATGGCCGCGGAAGTGACTTGAAGCAAGACGCGAAGGCATTCTTCTGGAATCTCATGGCTGTTCCCGCGAATCCTAGCCGCGATTGTTGAGCATCCAAGATTTGACGCTAATATTAGACATTCGATGGTGGCAATATAGCTTATTTGATGGCCAAAGTCTAGGGCTCGCGACAAGAAGCTAAAAGGAGCCATTTGGCTCCTTAGGTTAACATCGAATCTTCCCATTTTTTCAAGATTAAATTCAATAAATCTATTACGCTGCCTTCCATAATACAATTCCTTCTGACGCGATGTTTTTATAGAAAGGTGTCACGCTTTCCCACTTTTGGAACATGTCAATGTCTATATCGATTAAAGAAAAGACTTTATCATATTCCAAATCCATATCAACAATAAATTCTGATAATTTATCTTCTGCTTCTTTATCAATATTTTCTCTGACCATAACCGCGATATCGACGTCTGATTCTTCCGTATTGGTTCCTCTAGCGGTAGATCCATACAAGATAATACTCATTACCCTGTCTCCTAAAACATCAAGAATTCCATTTACTAAATCCATAAGTATTTCTCTGTCCATGAGCATTCTCCCTTCCACTAGCTTAAAATTATAATATAACATTCTGTTTATTACCGTCAATGTCATTGCGAATCCTAGCCGCGATTGTTGAGCGTTGGAAATATAACGTTGATATTAGACAAATAACAGTGGCGAAATAGCTTGTCTGTAAAGTAAAGTGTACCCTTTGTCAAGGACACGGACACATTTTCTTCTTACCTAAATTCCTATTCTTTGATAAAGGATCTATTCCGGTTGTTATGTAACTGTAAAACTCATTGGGAGCCAGGCGGTTCAACTGCCATTGTCCCCGTTCGTTGTTGTAATAAT
>JGI20225J20221_1000463_pt2 | contig 97354 bp, 73 predicted proteins | sample BioMet4_FD_20221 | JGI IMG/M metagenome (IMG submission 20221) | reverse complement strand
CGGGGATGTACGTAAATTCGGAAAATGTTGTCGTAAGAACGATAAAATCGGCATCAATAAATTAGCGTACTAAAGTACACAAAATTTATTAATTAGTCGCTCCTTAAAATAGGATTATTTTGCTGATTAGTAATAAATTATTGTGTAAATCATTTGTTTATAAATGCAGTATTTTGTACCTTTGTGGAACAAAAGCCTGCAAATTATGATAGGGAAATTACCGAAAAAAGGACAGCGAGATTTATTTCGACCACTCTTGGAAGACTTTATTGATATGAACCACGAATTGGTTCTTTTGGCAAACAAGATTGACTGGTCATATTTTGAGAAAGAGTTTTCGTCGTATTACTCAAAAAACGGAGCACCGTCAGTACCCATTCGTTTAATGATAGGATGTCTGCTGTTGAAGTATTTGTATAATATTGGTGATGAACGTATTCCTGAGGTTTGGGTTCGGGATGTTTACTTTCAATACTTCTGTGGGGGAATATTTTTTTCACATAAGTTTCCTTTCGACCCAAGTGATTTTGTCCATTTCCGCAATCGGGTTGGCGAAGCAGGCATTGAAAAAATATTTGCCTACAGCGTGAAGATGCATGGAAAAGAGGTGGAGAAAAAGTCTAAATTTGTTTTGTCTGACACGACGGTACAACAGAACAATACGACATTTCCGACCGATGCCAAGATGTGTAAAAAGGTAATTGACAAATGCAATAAAATAGCGGATCAAGAAGGGATTAAGCAAAGACAGCGCTACACCCGAGAGAGCAAGCAATTGGTTAGAGACACCTATAACGGCAAACATCCCAAACGAGCCAAACAGGCACGAAAAGCAAAGAAACGACTAAAAACGATAGCCAATACACAACTACGAGAGTTGAATAACAAAATGAACGAGGAGCAGAAAAAACGACATCAATCAGAGATGGAACTTTTCCAGAACGTAGTAAATCAGCAGAGATATGACAAAAATAAGTTTTACAGTCTTCATAAACCTTTTACAAAATGTATCGCCAAAGGTAAGCCGCATAAGCAATATGAGTTTGGTAACAAGGTTGGCTTGATCACTACAGGGGAAAAAGGAAAGAAAATCATAACGGCGATAAAAGCCTTTTTGGAAAATCCTTTCGATGGACACACGATAGAGCCCTTGCTTAATCAAATGGAAACAAACAATTTGAAACTGCCCAAAGAATTGGTTTACGATAGAGGAGGAAAGGGAAGATCAGAAATAAAAGGAGTAAAAATTACAATACCGGGTAAAGCCAAAGCAAACGAGACAAGATACAGAAAACAACAGAAACGTAAAAAATGTAGGGCAAGAGCAGGTATCGAACCGCTAATCGGGCATCTAAAAACAGATTTCCGAATGGATCAAAATTATCTATCGGGAGCAAAAGGAATACAAATCAATGCTTTGATGTCTGCGACAGCATGGAACATGAAGAAAATGATGGAAAAACTCAAGCAAGAGTTTTTGTATTTTATTTTTCGACCCTTCCTACAACAAAATTTTTATTATATCGCCGCGTGAATAGTGGCTTTTTAAGGAACGACTAATTAATTCTTCTTTAAAAAAAATTTAAACTATCGGCAACAACAGGAATATCGTTACCAACAGGCGTCAGCACACAGAATTTTTATAATAAAAGCATTAGATCAATGCCATCTTTATTTGATGCACAAATTTTTTAACTCGTCGAGGGTTCCTTTGAACACATTAAAATCCACCGCTCCCTGAATGCCATTTACATGGCCATTTTCGCTGTGTTGCCAGAAGGACCATTTACGGTTCATCACATCGAGTGTACTTTCGTCGAAATAGCAGGCAATCCAAATGGGGTATTTTTCAAATTTATCCTGAAGATAGGTCTGGTAAAAGGATAAGTTGGTATAGATAATGGGTTTTACACCGTATTTTTCTTCAAGCAGGTTCAGGAAAACGCCTAATTTATGTTGTATTTGCTTTTTGGAACGGTGGTTGGTAACTTCCACATCCACCACCGGAGGTAAATCACCTTTTTCAAGGTGAACCGAGTTCATAAAAATATCCGCCTGTTCTTCGGGTTCGCGGGCAGGGCGGTAAAAATGATATGCGCCACGAATAAGGTTGTTTTCGCGGGCTTCTTCCCAGTTTTTTTCGAAACAATCATCCTTTCGGGTGGCTCCTTCACAGGCCTTAATAAATACAAAGGATATTTTTTTATCCTTAACTTCCATTTCACTTACCGCTTTCCAGTCAATATCTTTCTGGTGTTTTGAAATATCAATGCCATGAACGCTGTATTTTTCTGGCAGCGGAATACCGAAATCTGCAAACAAACCGGTATGGGTAGTTTTAGGGCTGAGTTTCTCTTTATCCTTACCAAACATGTTTTTAAAGCTCTCGCCAAAGAGAAGAATGATTAAAAGCAGAAGTCCTGCCAACAGCAGTTTTTGAAGTTGTTTACGATATTTTTTTTTCAGGCGCATTATAAGTTTATTTCATTAAATCGAGTATCATTGCCGATTTTGCCGGCACTTTCAGGGTTTGCAGATCCATCACCGTGAAACCGGAAATGATATCCTTTGCTGTGGTAAAATCCTGCAAACATTCGGCATAGCGGTCGGTATTCACTGTTTTTGTTTCGTCGTTGTTGTTCAGCAGTACCATCACCGTTTTTTTATCCGTGTAGCGGAAATATACATAAATACCCTCTTCGGGAATAAATTGTTTGAGTTTTCCGGTGCAAACGGCTTCATTAAAATGCCGCCATTTTAGCAGTTTCTGGAGATAATCACAGGCTTCGTTTTGCTGAAGCGTTCTGCCTTCTTTGGTAAAGGCATTTATCTGATCGCCTTGCCAGCCTCCGGGAAAGTCTTTACGGATATCGCCATCGCTTTTGCCTTTCTGTCCATCCATCAGGATTTCCGTTCCGTAATATATCATGGGGATTCCCCGTGTGGTAGCAAGAAAGGCTATAAGCATTTTATAATTATTGATATTACTGCCCAAAACCGGATAAACCCTGTCCAGATCATGGTTATCGGCAAAAACCACGATGTTGCTGGGATCTGGATAAAGAAAATCCTCCGAAAGCACATCGTAAAGCCGTGCCGTGCCTTTATCCCAGCCATCTTTTTCGGTGAAAGCGCTCGAAATGGCATAATACAACGGAAAATCGAACACGCTCGGCAGGTTGGAGTTGAAGCCATCGAAAGTTTTGGCATTGCGTTGGTAATAGGATACGAACGAAGCTTTAGCGAGCCAGGCTTCGCCAACGATGTTGAAGTTTGGATATTCGTTCATCACCCGTCCAGCCCATTCAGCCATAAAATCCTTGTCGGGATAGGGATAAGTATCCATGCGTATTCCGTCCAAGCCGGCATATTCCACCCACCAGATGGAATTTTGGATAAGATAAGCAGCCAATAAAGGATTTTTCTGGTTCAGGTCGGGCATCGTTTGGTCGAACCAGCCATTTTGCATTTTATCCCTGTCGTAAACCGAAGCATGAGGATCGACCAATGCCGAAGCCCGGTAGTTGGAACGGGTAAATTCGGGAAATTGATGAATCCAGTCCTTTGCCGGAAGGTCGTTCATCCACCAGCATTCGCTTCCGCAATGGTTAAAAATCATATCCTGAATCATTCGTAACCCTTTCTGATGGCAGAAATAAACCAGATCGGCATAATCCCGATTGGTGCCGAATCGCGGATCAACGCGATAGAAATCGGTAATAGAATAGCCATGATAAGAATAAGCTTTCTGGTTATTCTCGAGCAGAGGAGTCATCCAGATAGCATTAAAACCGAGGCCTGAAATATAATCGAGATGATGCTGCACACCGGCAATATCGCCGCCATGCCGGCCATTGGGATTGTTTCTGTCAGCCTGTTCCTTCATCTCGGGGACATTATCGTTAGCCGGATCGCCGTTACTGAAACGATCGGGCATCAGCATATAAATAGCATCGGAACTACTAAAACCTTTGCGTTCGGCTGAACCAGGAGCGCGGCGTTTCAGTTCATAATCATAAGAAACCATTACCTGCTTATCTTTTTTAAATTCAATATGGATTTTGCCGGGTTTAGCCTTATCAGAAACGTTCAGATCGAGAAAAAGGTAGTTGGGACTTTCCACCCGCTGGGTTTGCTTTAATTCAACACCTTCATAAGTAAAGCTGGCATTGGTTTCAGAAATATTTTTACCATAAACAAGCAACTGCAGGCCGGGATTTTTCATTCCTGTCCACCAGTTGGGAGGATCAATGCGTTCAATCGTTTGAGCAGCCAATCCCAAGGAACACCAAAGGCATAATCCTGTGATAAGCCCTCTGAAAAATTTTAGTTTTTTCATAATAAGCCAATTAAAAACATTATAAATTACGGTATAAAAATAAACAAATTTCCGGCATAAGAATCCTCTTACACCGGTTTTGTTATTCATAATAAAACAATTTTGTTCAGAATGATTCCTATGAGATTCCGGCAACTACTATATTCCCATTTCCGTTAATCAGATAAATTTTATCGAAAACAATAATCTCAATGTCTTTTTCGGATTGATTTTCAATCTGGATGTCTTTTTGATTTACAGTAATTTTCAATAAATTTTTTCTGAACATAATTTTAAAAGCATACGATTTCCATTGAACAGGAATCATGGGATCAAAACTCAGTTTTTCGTTTTTAATACGCATGCCGCCGAATCCCTGAATAACTGACATCCAGGTTCCGCCCATGCTGGTAATATGGCAACCATCGCAGGTATCGTTATTATAATCATCCAGATCGAGGCGGGAAGTACGCAGGTACATCTCGTAAGCTTTTTCTTTATATCCCAATTTGGCAGCTAAAATGGAATGAACGCAAGGCGAAAGAGATGATTCATGCACGGTACGGCTTTCGTAAAAATCGAAATTCCGGCGAATAACAGGAATATCATACCGATCCTCAAACAAATATACGCCCTGAAGAACATCGGCTTGTTTGATAAAACANGAACGCAATATCCTGTCCCACGACCATTTTTGATTTATNGGCCGCTGTGCGGGATCTAAATCTTTAACTAATATTTGTTCTTTGTCCAGATAGCCATCCTGCTGAAGAAATATGCCTTGATTTTTGTCCTCAGGAAAATGCATATGCTCGGCAATGAATTTCCAGCGGCTGGTTTCTTTTGTCTCGTCGAATTTTATCCGCGAAACCAATTGAGCATATTTGCGCGGAAAGGTATTTTTCACATATTCCGTAGCCTCGCAGGTATAATTCATGGTCCAGCAGGCTAAGGTATTGGTATACCAGTTGTTGTTTATATTGTTTTCGTATTCGTTAGGGCCGGTAACTCCGAGCATGACAAATTTTTTCTTTTCTTCCGAAAAACTGACCCGTTGGCTCCAGAAACGCGAAATAGCAATCAAAACTTCAAGCCCGTATTCGGACAAATACGTTTTGTCGCCGGTATAACGGATATAGTTGTAAATAGCAAAAGCAATAGCGCCGTTGCGGTGAATTTCCTCAAAGGTAATTTCCCATTCGTTATGACATTCTTCACCATTCATCGTAACCATAGGGTATAAAGCGGCTCCGCCGGAAAAGCCCAGCTTTTCGGCATTTTCTATAGCTTTTTGCAAATGTTTATACCGGTAAATTAAAAGATTGCGTGCAATTCTGGAATCGGCAGTACTCAGATAAAAAGGTATGCAATAGGCTTCGGTATCCCAATAGGTGCTTCCGCCATATTTTTCACCGGTAAAACCTTTAGGCCCGATATTCAGGCGTTCGTCTTCACCGGTATACGTCTGGTTGAGTTGAAAAATATTAAACCGGATTCCCTGCTGGGCAGCGATGTCGCCTTCAATCGTAATATCGCTTTCTTCCCATTTTTNGGCCCAGGCATTTATCTGTTCGTTGAGCAAAGCATCAAAACCCTTTTTNAAAGCTTTATNCAAAACTATTTTTGCATTTGCCAGGAGTTTTCTTTTTTCGTGGTTTTCCGACGAAAGGTTACATCCGTATTTATAAACAACGGTATTTTGTCCTTTTATACAATTAACAGTAAATGAATTGGAAATATATTTTTCTCTTTCTACCGGCACGATGTTCAAATCAACCATGGCATCGTTTTGCTTCACGGCAAGCTTCATTCCTGTACAAACCTCAAACCCGGTTTTTTTGGTACGGGCAATCACATATCCTTCGCCAGCACAGACTTCCCGCTTCACCTCATCCCAGAATTTCTCGTCGTAATTAGCATCTTCATTCATTACATCTGCATCCACATAAGGCGTAAAAGTAATTTTGCCATCAAAATTCAAGGGTTTAATGGCATAACGGATAGCACCAATTTCTGAATAAACAATACTCAGAAAACGTTTTGAATGGATTTCAAGCCGTTTGCCAGAATCCATTTTTACTTCGGCATAACGTTCCAGCCAGCCTTCCTGCATATTGAGCACACGTTTAAAACTGATAATCTCACATTTTGCCAGATCAAGCGTTTCTCCATCAACGGCTACATCAATTCCTATCCAGTTAGCAGCATTCAAGACTTTGGCAAAATATTCCGGATAACCGTTTTTCCACCAGCCGACGCGGGTTTTATCGGGATAATACACACCGGCAACATAATTTCCGGATAACGTATCGCCACTATAATGTTCTTCAAAATTGGCACGCTGCCCCATCCGCCCGTTGCCAAGGCTCATCAGGCTTTCGGTAATGCGATTAAATTCGGGATGAAAGCCTTCTTCAATAATACACCAGGGGTCGTGTTTGACAAATGTTTTCATGTGTTATTAATTTTTTAATTTATTGGTCACATGGAATATCCATAAAATATCATTCTCGGTTGGTATAAGCACAGCCCTTATGGATATTTCATTGGTATGTAATTTGAAATTTTGAATTATTGTTTAGTTGTTGTTTTACAATTCCATAAAATAAGATGTAATCCTTAATCTGAAATAGCAACATCAATGCAGTAAAGATAAGACTTTTTCGGGAGAAATTCCCATAAAATTTGGGATAACCAAATCGGCTTTTCCGAGAATTTCGGGTGAGCCTATGCCTACGCTGTGCATTTTGCCATTGATAGCAGCTTCAATGCCAGCTTCGGCATCTTCAAATACAATACATTCGGATGGTAGTACGCCTAATTCTTCAGCCCCTTTCAGAAAAACTTCGGGATTAGGCTTAGCGTGGCTGACTTTTGTACCATCGATCACCACATCAAAATAATCCATCATCTCAATTTGTTTTAAAATTGTCAGGGCATTCCGGCTTGCCGAACCTAACGCAATTTTTATTTTTTTTGATTTTAACTGATTGAGAAAATCAATGACTCCCGGGAGAATTTCGTCGGGTGTCATCCGGGTGATATAATCAACATACCATTGGTTTTTTTTATCGGCAAAGCGAAGTTTCGTTTCTTCATCAAAAGTCAAGCCACCAATTTCAAGGAGTATCTCTAATGAAGTCATCCGGCTAACGCCTTTTAGTCGTTCATTCTGGCTTTCAGTGAAATCGAACCCCAGTTCATTGGCAAGTCGTTTCCAGGCAAGATAATGGTACTTGGCAGTGTCCACAATAACGCCGTCGAGGTCAAAAATACAGGCTTTTATCATCCGTTTACGTATTTTAAAAATTAGAAAATGAATTCATGCCGGCAAACATTTTGTTTACCAACTTCTGTATTTATGGCTTTTCCTTGTGTTCTTTCACAAAATAGACCGTCAATCCGGCAACGGCCATGGAAATACCGGCAACACCAAGCATCAATATGGCATGACCGTTTAAAAGAGTTAGAATAAGCCCGCCTAACAATCCGGCTGCAATCTGCGGAATAGTGATGGTAGCATTGAAAATTCCCATATATACGCCCATTTTGCTTGCAGGCAGGGCTGCCGAAAGGATGGCATAAGGCATGGCAAGGATAGCAGCCCAGGCAATTCCGATACCTACCATCGAAATGATTAAACCGTATTGATTATGAATAAAGATCATGGAAATCAAGCCTGCTCCGCCTAAAAGCAGAGAAATCATATAGGTGTTTTTTCGCCCGATGCGGTTGGCTATTTGTGCCATAACTAACGAAAATAATGCGGCAAAAAGGCTATACGCAGCAAAAATAACGCCAACCCAATTGCCGGCCTCATTAAATGCAGCAGAGGTAGAATCAGTAGCAACGGTACTCCATACATTCTGGGCAACGCCTGAAGTGGTATACACCCACATCAAGAAAAAGCGAAAACCAGGAAAAAAACTGAACTATTGCCAACCGCCACATGGTAAGCGGAATATCTTTAATCAGCGACAAGAGAGAAGTGTGCGATTTTTCCTTTTCAGTAATATTATTATATTGTTCATATTCCTTAGGAGGATACTCCTTGGTGGTAAGCGAAGTCCATAAAACGGTTATGAGTAATGCTCCTCCACCAAAATAAAATGCCCAAATAACCGTAGGCGCTACTTTTTCGCCCGGAGCCGGAGTATTGGCAACTCCAAGCCAGGTCAACGCAAAAGGAAGTATAGACCCGATGACCGCACCGGCATTGATCAGAAAACTTTGAACAGAATACCCCCTATTTCGTTGCTTCTCAGAAACCATATCGCCAACCAAAGCCCTGAAAGGTTGCATGGTTACGTTAAAAGATGTATCCATAAACAGCAACATAAATGCTCCAAAAAACATGGGTGGCAGCAAATAGGCAAAAAACTCGGAATTAGGCATAAAAAACATAGCCAGTGCCGAAACAAATGCTCCTCCTAAAATAAAGGGTATTCTTCTTCCCAAACGTGTCCATGTTTTATCGCTCGAAAGCCCAACAATAGGTTGAACTATCAATCCTGCAAGCGGGGCTGCAAGCCAGAAATAACTTAATTGGTCAACATTGGCTCCGAGAGCCGACAAGATTCGGCTGGTATTGCCATTTTGGAGTGAATATCCGATTTGAACTCCCAAAAATCCGAAACTCATATTCCAGATTTGCCAAAAACTTAGTTGAGGTTTAGGTTTCATAAGTTGGTGCTTTAGTTAGAATTTTGGGGTAAAAATAAGATTATTTTTAAACATAATTCACCAATTATTTTAAAACCATCATGAATAATTAAAAAAATGATCTGGCAATTTATAGCCGGCTGCCTTGGGGTAGGGTAAAAATAAAGCGGCTACCTTTTCCTATCTCGCTTTCCACCCATATTTCCCCGCCATTTTTTTCAATCAATTCCTTGCAAAGCACTAAGCCAAGTCCTGTACCCTGTTCATTGTTTGTTCCCATCGTTGAGTAGTGTTTATCGGCGCAAAACAATTTTTCAATATTTTCTTTACTAATACCGATTCCTGAATCGGAAATAGAAATAACTATAAAATCAGGCATTTCTTGTGCCGATACAAAAATCAGTCCACCAGGATTGGTAAATTTCAGGGCATTGGATATCAAATTCTGTAAAATGGAATGAAACATCGTGTGATCGGCTAAAACACGAATATTGGCAGGTATATTCTGCTCAAAATTTATGTTTTTGCGAAAAGCATTCCCGCTAAGCAACGTAAAAATATTGCTTACTTCTTCGGTAACACCCAACACTTCCGGCTTAAATTTCACCTTTCCGGTTTGCAGGCGCGACCAATCCAAAAGATTTTCTATCAAAGCGTATACATTTTTGGTTCCAGTTTGGATATGATTGATATACAATCGTATCTCTTCTTTGGATAAAAAATCAAAATCCTCGGTCAGCACATCGCAAAAACCCAGTAACCCATTAAAAGGACTTTTTAAATCGTGCATCACAACGGAGAAAAATTTATCCTTGTTGGCGCTCATTTGTTCCAACTCAATGGCTTGCTTTTTAAGCTTTTCTTCGTTTTGTTTTTGCAGGGTAATGTCGTGAGAATAAACAGCTATTTTTGAAACCATATTTTCATCATCCAGAACTGGTAAAAAATAGTTATCAAAATATTTTCCATTATTTTCATCTTCAAACCGTAAAGGTTTACCGGTACGTATCACTTCTTCGAAGCGGGTTTTTCTTGATTTATGTGTTTCGACCCCTATACACTGAAAAAGATTTTTTCCAATCATCTCGTTTTGTTCGTAGCCATTGCTTTCAGCCATAGGATGGTTAAGAGTGAGGACGGTATAATTTTTGTCTACAAGCAACAGCAAATCTGTAGTAGCATTCAGCAAAGCTTCGGTTGTTAACAAAGAATCTTTAAGATTTACCTCCAGATCTTTTTTTTCGGTAATATCACGGGCAATAATGACGGAATGAATCTCACCTTCAATAGTTTTAAACAGATTTCCGATACAATCGAACCATTTCCATTCGCCATTTTTAACTTTTAATCTGAATTCAATTTTAAAAAAGCTACCATGATGATAGGCCATGTCTATCGTATGACTCAGCCTGTCCTGATCATCGGGATGAACAATGGACAAAGAATTGGCGCCGACAATTTCTGCCAAATCATAATTCAATAATGAATTAACCGTATTGTTTATATAAATAAAGCAGTAATTGGAATCCAGTTCAGCAATCAGGTCGTTGCTGCTCTCGAGCAACAATTTGAACCGTTCATCCGATTTCGACAGGAGCAAGTCGCTAAAAATTTTATTACCCGCTGACATTGTGTTTTCGTTATTATTACTATGCCTTTGCATCTGATTCTTAAGATATAGTAAAATGGTATTGCGTTGAATTAATTGCCCATAAAAAACCGGTAAAATATCTGGAGGGCTTTAATTATTATCTTGAATTTAAAAACAATTACTTTCCTCTTCCTTGAATAACAATAAGTACAGTGTAAACTAAAATTTTAAAGTCCATTGCCAAGGACATGTTTTCTATATAAAGGATATCATATCTGAGGCGTTCCACCATCTGGTCAATGTTTTCGGCATAGCCATATTTTACCTGTCCCCATGAAGTAATGCCAGGTTTGATTCTAAGTAATAAACGGTAATGAGGGGCTTTTTCGATGATTTGATCAATATAGTATTTACGTTCAGGGCGAGGGCCTACCAAAGACATATCGCCTTTAAGAACGGAATAAAACTGAGGTATTTCATCCAGCCGGAATTTACGAAGAATATGTCCAAAGGGAGTAATCCGTGGATCATTCTTTGAAGCAAGTTTTGGTCCATTGGTCTCGGCATTTTTATACATCGACCGGTATTTATGCATAACAAACGGTTTCCCTTTGAGACCAATACGTTGTTGAGAATAAAGTATGCTTCCAGGTGAAGATAATTTAACACCTATAGCTACGGCAATATAAACCGGAATAAGTATCACCAGACAAATAAATGAGACTACTATATCAAGAATTCTCTTAAGAGATTGCTGCCATTCGGGCATTAAATCAGGAAATATCTGTATCAAAGGCGCATGAAAAATAGAAGTCGTTTTCACGGTACCAAGCAATATATCCTGCATATCGGGAATAATTTTTATTACCACATCGGTTTCTTCCACTTCGGCTATGATTTTCTCGATAGCCCGGTGTTCAGAATGCTCAATGGCAATGATGACTTCTTCCACATTGCGTTCCTGAATGATCGTCTTTAAATCTTTATAACTTCCCAGATGCGGCAAATACTTGGCAAGGGAATAACTGCTGTGTTCGATGGCATTAACAAACCCGATAAAAATATTGCCAGGCGATTTTTTTTGATTTTGAATCTCATTATAAATGGCTACTGAATTCCCATTGCTGCCAACCATAACCGTATTAAAGCCCATTTTCCGGCTATGAATTTTATGAATTGTAATCGAAGTAATAGTAAATCGTAAAATATAAGTAATGAAAAAATGCAGGCTGAAAAGAACTAAGAACGTTTTATAATAGGTTTTATAGGAGGTTATAACATCGTCGAGTATCAAAGTAAAGAAAATGATAATCACCCCCAAAAGGGTAATAAATAAGGTTTGTCCCATTTCTCTTACCCGGGTTTTACGATAGATCTTTCGGTAGCTACCGATTATGACATAAAGAGTTAACCAAAAAGCGGGGATTGCACAAATGCCAACGTAAAAATTATAGTCGGAAAAAATATCTTTAAAGCTATGAGGCATGCCAGGCTCGGTGATATATTTCCGGTAAATAAAAAACAATCCCCAAGCAAGAACAGCGGAAAAGAAATCGGCAAGGACATACTTAAAAACTTGTAATTTTTTATTCATGATGAATGGTTAAAAATTTACCAACTTAATGTTGTCCAAATAAACTTGTGCTTTAGGTTCATCCGTATTCCTGATATAGCCAAAAAACACTTTAAAATTATTGGCTCCAAAATAGCTACTTACCGTAGGAGTGAGATTGACATAAATTTTATTCCACTTCTTGGATGGATTAATGATTAAAACCTGCTGCTGTACCTCATTGCTTCCGGTATTTACAAAAAGCCCTACCGTAAAACTTACGTTCGATCTGTAATTAAGTTCCAAAAAAACAGCGCTTACCGTCGAAGAAAATTCGTAGGCATTGGATGAGGCCACTTCACACAAAGTCATGGTATCCTGTAATAAACCATAACCTGAATAGTGCCCTTGAAATACCGAATCCGATTGAGAATAGCGTATAAAAGTAGTATCGCTGCGCGAAGTTGCTTTCAGAGAAACCGTGTTTTGTTCAAAATCCTCCAACCACGAAAATTGGGTTGACGTTTTATAAGTGGTTGTTGGCTCAATTTTAATAACGCTGTCTTTAACCAAATTGAGCTTTTTTATTATATAGTCGTTGTAAAATGGATATGGCGCGCGCGTGCCAGCAATTCCGTTTAATTTTATCCCGGCGCTGATAGTAATTTTGTGAACGCCTTCATATTGCAAAGGAATCCTTGCCGGAAGTTCAAAAACGCCTACCGGTTCATCATCTACATACACCCAGGCATCGGTAATTTTATGAGAAGCTGTCCCCTGATGGGGATAATCAGTAGTCAACCGAATACTATCAATAACGATGTAAGATGGAATTTTAGCCTCTTCTTTTTTGTCGCAGGAATTTAGGCTAACAATCAAGACTGTAAGAATAATAAAGCAGAGATAATTTCGCAAATTTTGAAGTAGCATAGAAGCAGTTTTACCAACAGAAAAATCAACGGGAAAAAAATGAAAATATTGCTAATACTTAGGTTTTTTTAATCAACTAATGTTCGCTGCATTTTATCCATAATCCGGTAGGCGACTTCGAGGGCATTATAGCCATCGTTAATGGTAACCGGCGGTGTGGTATTGTTAATTATCGACGATGCAAAACTTTCCAGTTCCATTTGAATAGCATTGATAGGAACGATAGGCGGATGCTCAAAAAATATTTCCTTACTTCCTTTGCCGTTTCCAAGATCAATGATCATGGAAAGAGGATTAGTATTGGTTTCATCTACTTCGTTAAGCCTGATAATTTCCACTTCTTTTTCCAAAAAATCAACAGCAATATAGGCATCGCGCTGGAAGAAACGCGATTTGCGCATATTTTTCATCGAAATGCGGCTGGCGGTGAGATTGGCTACGCATCCATTATCAAATTCGAGACGGGCATTGGCGATGTCGGGCGTATCGCTGACAATGGCAACGCCGCTGGCGCTTATTTTCCGTATGTTCGATTTTACCACACTGAGAATTATATCAATATCATGAATCATTAAATCGAGAATCACCGGAACGTCGGTTCCTCGCGGATTAAACTGAGCCAGCCGGTGTGTTTCGATAAACATGGGTTTGGTCAGGTATTCGCTTGCCGTAATAAATGCCGGATTAAAACGCTCCACATGGCCTACCTGCACTTTTACGTTGGCTTCGCCGGCAAGGTCAATCAATGCCCGCGCCTCCTTGGGCGTGGTTACAATAGGCTTTTCAATAAAAACATGTTTCGTCTTTTTTAATGCTTTGGAAGCACAACCAAAATGGGCAACGGTAGGCGTTACAATATCTACCACATCCACCGCATCTATCAATTCGTCCATATCATGAAAAGCTTTTATATCCAACTCGGCAGATACATTTGCTGCATTTTCAAGATCGGCATCATAAAAACCTACCAATTCGTAACTTTCTATCTGTTTAATACATTTAAGGTGTATTTTGCCTAAATGTCCTGCTCCCAGAACTCCTATTTTTAGCATGTCTATTATTTTTTTTGCAAACCTACATGTTTTTTTTCAACTGATGAAGGTCTCAGACTAATTTCATCAATTTAATAAGAAATCCACTACTTCTCAAAATCCGTCTACTGCTCTTTTTGAAAAATGGCGTACCTTTGGCACACATTTTTTGATAAGAAAACAGCTTAAGTAGCAAAGAATATTTTTTAATGAAAACAGATACGTTTCGGCATAAAGGATTGAGGAAGATATTAGTTGAAAGCATACGTGCAAAAGGAATAACGGACAAAAATGTATTGGCTGCGCTGGAAGCCGTTCCCAGACATTTCTTTTTCGACTCTTCTTTTCTCGAATTTGCTTACGAAGATAAGCCTTTCCCTATCGGGGCAGGGCAAACCATTTCGCAACCTTATACCGTAGCTTTTCAAACCGAATTACTCAAAATTCAAAAAAACGACAAGGTGCTCGAAGTGGGAACCGGATCGGGCTACCAGGCTTGCATACTGGCGAAAATGGGGGCTAAAGTGTTTTCCATCGAACGGCAGAAAAGTCTTTTTCAAAAAATAAAAAAGCTGTTGCCCGAAATGGATTATACCATAAAGGTATTTTATGGCGACGGTTACAAAGGTCTTCCTCCTTTTGCTCCTTTCGATAAAATTTTGGTTACCGCCGCCGCACCATATATTCCACAGCCCCTCATCGAACAGTTAAAACCCGGTGGTATCCTTGTGGTTCCCGTAGGTGAAGGCGATGTTCAGATTATGCACCGCATTATCAAAGATGCCGAAGGCAACCTCACCACCGAACATCACGGCACGTTCCGTTTTGTCCCCCTGCTTGGGGATAAGGCAGAGGAATAGTTCGTATTTCAGACTTTTTCTTTACAAAACAGAAATAAGAGGAAGTGTAAACCATTATTCCGAACGCAGTGAGGAACTCGCTACACCATCACCATAGACAGAGGGCAATAATTCAAGAACCCGTTCAACCTTTTCCTCCATCGGAAGCTCTCCGTCTATCCAGTTAATGGTTGTACCCCGGCGTTCCATGCCCCGGAACCAGGTCATCTGACGTTTGGAAAACTGATGGATAGCGGTGTTAAGTAGTCGGAACATATCGCCGTACGACAATTCGCCGATGAGGTATTGTGTAACGAATTTATATTCCAATCCATAAGCTATCAACCGTTCGGGAGCGGCTCCTTTCCAAAGAAGGTTTTCCACTTCTGCAATCATTCCCTCGCTTAATCGTTGTTCAAGGCGTTGGGTAATTCTTTCCCTGACCAAATTCCTGGGATAATTTATGCCAAAAACCACAGAGTCTATCTCTGGAAAAGTATCGCCTTGCAGAGGTGTTTGATTATATATTTCAATCTCTATGGCACGTATCAAACGGTCGCGACTATCCGTATCGGTAGTGGCGTGCAAAGGTTTTAACGAGGATAATAAAGTACAAAGTTCATCGTCAGTTTGGGATTGCAGGGTTGTCCGTAATTCGGCATTTTCCGGCACCTCTGTCATACGATAGCCTTTCAATACGGCTTCCAGATATAAGCCCGTACCTCCGCAGAGGATGGGATAAGCATTTCTCGAAACAATATTCTGGTATGCTTTTTTAAAATCGCGCTGAAACTCATAAACGCTGTATTCATAACCCGGCTCGGCAATATCAATAAGATGATAGGGAATAAGTTTACGACCAACTACGTAATCGGATAAATCCTTACCGGTTCCTATATCCATNCCGCGATACACCTGACGACTGTCGGCACTGATAATTTCNCCGTTAAGCCTTGATGCTAATTGAGCAGCTAAGGAAGTTTTACCGGTTGCTGTCGGNCCAAGNATGACAATCATTGTTGCATTGTTAAATGTTACGTTGTTTAACACCTGTATTGTTAAATTGTTTACTCGTAATTTTTAATTCGTAATTCGTAATTCGTAATTAATAATTAGTATTTTTCTGGTATTTTTCTTCCTCTGCCACCATGAAATCACGTATNCTATTGAGTTCCTCTACCGGAGAATTTTTAAACGAAAANTGTTTAAAATCGATATTCANTGTTTTGGATTCTTCGGGATAGAAGCGNTCAAAATATTCCAGCAGATTTTGTTCGTCGTTATGTTCCGTTTCNTTTTGTCTTGATTTAAGATATTGCAGCACACGCAATCCATCCACTTTCTGATGGCAGGCACGNATAAATCGCTCCTTGGTAACCACATTTTTTCGCANGGGTTCCCAAAGGGTATCCTTTTTATNCTGNTCGGATAAAATAGCAGTCATGGGTGTTGGAANATCNTTTANAAATAATTGTTCAAAACTATTATACGTTTCCAAAACTTCGTCGAAGAGACGATAATCATAAACAGGATANCTGCTCCAATCGCCGTCTCTGCCTTTAATCATGGCNGGNCCCGTTCCAAAAAAAACCCTGTTGGAAAAACGGGCAGCCGGATAAACNTTTTCTTTGTTCCAGGTAAGTATATCGCCCATTTTGCAAAGTTTTTGCAATAAATAGAAATCCTCGCCGCTTTTCTGCGGAGTCATCCCACCAATGGAGCGGTAAGCCCATACCGGTATGGCCATAGCAGAGCCCAAAGCCGTGAAATGATAAGGGCTTTTAATCCGCCAGAGGTTAAGTGCATAATGGCGCATGTATATTTCGTAACGCAGTATACACCTGTCAGTAAGCTCATCGCCGGTAAGCTTATGATAATAGGGAACGGCAATAGCCGTAGCATGAATATTGGAAGCTATATTATCGGCTATACTTTGCAGGTAATGTTCGCCAAAAGTAGTATCTCCATCAAGGCTAACAATGATATCGGATCCATAAGCAACTTTGTCAATGGCGTCCATCACCGTTTTGCGCGCCCATCCCACCCCGTGTTGTTTCCCTTTCCAACCCGAACCCGGACTGAAGCGGTCGATAATGGTCAGGGATATTTTCGAGCCGGTAAATCCATTTTCGAGCAAACGTATCGTCCGCATATTATTTTTGCACACCAACCGTTTTTCTTCGTCATCCCACCACTGGTCGGGTTGATTTACGCATACAAAAACTTCAACCGGATTGGATATTTTCTGTTTGCATAATGAGTCCATAACTGACTGTACCGTTTCTAACTCGTCCATCAGAGGAAGGGCTATAAATATTTTTGAAGTTTTTGAAATTTTCTGGTTCAACACTGGTAAAAGTTAATGAATTTTGTATATTTTCGCTGCAAATATACGCATAAATGGAAAGCATAGATTTCAATGATATTCACACCCTTTCCAATCCGCTGGAAGTGGTTGTGAAGCACAGTAACTTTGATCTTGAAATTAATTTTCAGACAAAGACAATTAGCGGAAAAATAACCCATCAAATCGAAAATCTGACTGACTGTCGGACACTGATTTTAGATACACGGGGANTAACNATTCAAAAAGTTTTGCTCGATGAAACAGANCCTGCCTCTTTTGCATTAGGCCCGGAACAAAACTCATTAGGCAAACCCTTAGAAATAACTATAAATAAAAAAACATCAAGCGTAAGCATTTTTTATTCCACTTCGCCTGAATCTCCGGCATTACAATGGTTAACCCCTGAACAAACTTCAGGCAAAAAGCATCCTTTATTATTTACATTATCTCAACCCATTTTTGCCCGCTGTTGGTTTCCTTGTCAGGATACCCCAGGTGTACGGTTCACCTATACTGCCGATATCAGGGTACCAAAGGACATGCTTGCCCTCATGAGTGCCGAAAATCCGCATGAAAAAAACTCCGATGGCTTATATCATTTTCAAATGGATCAGCCTGTTCCTTCATACCTGGTAGCTTTGGCAACAGGTAACTTTTGCTATGAAGCTGTCGACGCGAAAACAGGCATTTATGCAGAGCCCCAAATCATAGGAAAAGCTTTGTGGGAATTAGCCGACATGGGTAAAATGTTAGATGCCGCCGAAGAACTTTGCGGCGATTACCGTTGGGGACAATTNGACGTACTNCTTCTACCCCAGGCGTTCCCGTTAAACATGACGGGAAATCCAAGACTAAATTATATCACTCCAACAATTTTATCGGGTGATCGTTCGCTAACCTATATTCTTGCTCTTGCCATGGCACATTCGTGGCCGGGAAGCCTGGTAACGGTTGCCAACTGGAACGATATATGGCTCAACGAAGCATTTGCTCTTTACATTGAACGCCGTTTGATAGAAAAAATCGATGGAAAATCGTTTGCCGATATCCTTGCNGTTACCGGTTACCAGGATTTACATCAGGAATTTAAAAATATCGGATATTCTAGCGATCATACACAACTTAAATCAAATTCTCCAAGTCGTTTACCTGACGAAGCCCATGCTCTTATTATTCGTGAAAAAGGATATCTATTCCTTTTAAAAATTGAAAAAATAATCGGCAGGGAACATTGGGATACTTTTNTGAAAGACTATTTCAACAAACTGGCATTCCAGCCGGTAACAACCGATATTTTCATCGAATATTTTGAACGACAAGTCATAACCGGTGATAAAAAAACAGAAGACCAATTAGGATTATTTAAATGGATATTTGAATGTGGATTGCCTTCCAACTGTCCTATGCCTAAATCAATCCGCCTGTTCAACGTCAGTCAACTGATTTTTCAATGGAAAAACGGCACTCCCCTGTCGGAACTTAATACCAAAAAATGGTCAACTCACGAATGGNTNCATTTTCTCCGGCACCTTCCGGCTAACCTTACCCCCGATCAGCTAAGCGATCTGGACGAAACTTTTGGTTTCAGTTTTACTTTAAATTCAAAAATTTTAGCTGCCTGGTTGTTGATTGCAATAAACAACAGTTACAAAAACTGTTCTACGTTGGCCGAACATTTTCTTACCACTGTCGGAAGAAGTAAATTTATCATTCCCCTTTACAAAGCCTTGATGGTTTCGGAAGAAGGGCGTGCGTTTGCAAAAAAAATCTATAAAAAGGCAAGACCGAATTATCTTTATGCAAATACTTCTTTATTAGATAATATGCTTGGGTTCTCGGTTTAAAAAATTATCAACAAATAAGCNTGTTAATTTTTTAAATCGTTAAGCTGTATTTATATCCGGNATTTCTTTTCGGATATATTATCAATGATTTACGAAGCANTTTCTTTTCTTTAGCAAAATTTTTCAATTAATTTTGTTAATTAAACAATGTTAATTAATTTTGCAGCGTTAATTTAATAAACATTGTTAATTATGGAAAAGAAAGAAATTCAGGAACAACGAATGAGAGGATACTTCATTCAGGCCACCAAAGAAATGCTGAAAGGCGAAGGNCTGAAAAGTGTAAGTGTCAGAAGCATTGCCGATCGCGCAGGCTATTCCTTTGCAACCATGTACCATTATTTTAAGGACATCAACGAATTGGTGTTTTTATGCGTACAGGATTTTCAGAATGAATGCGAAGCATTTGTTAAAAGTGATACGACTAACAGCGGGGACGGAATTGAAAAAATCAAGGCAATTTCAAAAGCCTATATCAAGTATTTTGTACAATATCCTGGCATTTTTGAGCTATTTTATCTCGAACGGATTTTGGACATAGACAAAAAAAAGCCGACCTCCGAATTAATCTGCACTTTCCTCGACAGACTATGTGCCGACGAATGGAACAAATGCATTCAACAGAAAACAATTCGTCCGGAACAGGCCCANCTCATCCGGAATGAAGTCAAATACATGGTTACCGGCTTATTACTATTATACATGAACCGCAGACATCCTTCTGCCTTCAGCGAATTTGTTAAAATTGTCGATAATCAGTTAAACTTTATTTTTAGCAACATCAGCAATAAATAATCATAAGAACAGGTTCAATGGAAACGGAAACAAGCAATAGCTTAATTTATGGCTGTATGGGCTTGGGTGGCGGTTGGAAATCCACTACACTCACTGCTGAAGACGAAAAAATAGCCGAAAAAGCCATTTTTGCAGCACTTGAAATTGGAATCACCACTTTTGATCACGCCGATATTTATGCCTATGGCAAGGCCGAAGAAGTATTCGGAAAGATTTTAAAAAATCATCCCGATTTGCGNAAAAGGATTATTATCCAGTCGAAAACCGGCATTTNTTTACACCAGGGACCTAATAATTCCAATTATTATAACCTTAGCAAGGAATATATTATAAATCAGGTGTATTCCATTTTACAACGATTGCAAACAGAATATCTCGACGTNTTGCTTCTGCACCGCCCCGACAGTCTCATGGTTGCCACCGAAATAGCCGAAACCTTTGATTTTCTAAAAACCAGAGGCTTGGTTAGAAATTTCGGTGTTAGCAATATGTCGGTTGAGCAAATCAAGCTGATTCAGCATTATATGGACGAACCATTGATTGCTAATCAACTACAGCTAAGTCTTGGACATTCGCTTATGCTTAACACTGGCGTAAGTATAAACACGGATATGATTGCTTACGATGGCGGAATGCATGGAATGCTCGAATATTGCCAACTTAATCACATGACTATTCAAGCCTGGAGCCCGCTCCACAAAGGTTTATTTACCCGCAACCCCGATGATTTGCCCGAAGGAGCGGAAAAGGAAACGTCCAAACTACTTGTCCGGCTTGCCGGAAAATATGGCGTAAGTCCCGGCACAATCATGCTTGCCTGGTTGTTTCGTATTCCGTGTACCATTCAACCCATTATCGGAACGACTCAACCCGACAGGATACGCAATTATAAAGATGCCTGTACATTGCAAATAAGTCGCGAGGACTGGTACCACTTATGGATTACCGCCAGGGGAAATTCACTTCCATAAGATTAAAATAAAAACAACCATCCGGTGCATCCGATTAGTAATTTTTGGAAAGATGCAACAATAAAAAAGCCGCTTCATTAATGAGGCGGCTTTATGTTCTGATTTCCGTGAATTTATTTTAATTGCAGGTTAAAATACGGAAGCACAGTTGAGTAATTTTTCTCATCCACTTTTACCACAAAACGGTCATTTTCAAAAATATAAATTTCATCAACTTCATCACCAGATGGAAGATAATTATGATACATATAGGCCGATTGCCCGTTACGGGTAGATAACAGCTCCATCCATACAAAATTATCAGTTGGTTTGTTGTTTACGATTTCGGGCATTTTCATGTGCAATGTTTCATTTTTGTAATACCCCTGCAATTGATCGTTTGACAAGGTCATACGTTCGCCAGTGGCTAAAAAATAGGTAGTTTGGGATGTTCCGACTTTTACTTTAGTACAATAAATTGTACCTTTTGATGTGAGAAGGTAACTGAACGAAGTTTTCGTATTAGAAAAGGACGTGAGAGACAGGGTTACCAGTAGGGTTGCGATCATTAATTTTTTCATGGTTTGGTTCCTCCATTAATTGTTTGATAAATTTTTNGGTTTGTTTTTTGGTTGAAAGACTTCAAACATAATTAAACACACTTCGTGCCAAAAACCACATATAATTATTTATCAAATTNTTATGATTGAAAAATCAAAGAAAAAAATGAAAGTTGTAATTGTTTCGAACAATAAGTGTACGTAAATGTACATTACTTGTTATGCCATAGGAAATGCCATTTTCATCACAAAATAAATGAATTACGTTTTAGAAGGGTTGACAAAAATANCAGGGGAAAATGTTATCCATTTTCCCCTGCTATTATATTATTTTTCAGGATTTAATCTTCAGTTTTTTAAATAATGCGTCATTTTGGAGCAACTCAATAGATTTTTGAAGTTCCTCATCAAGAGGGCTAACCATCTCGTAATATGAACTTATTTCAAAGAGATTGCGTGCAATAAGACCTTTAAGAACAAGTTTTATATATTTTTCGGATGTCTGGAAACCTTTTTCATCCATTTTCACACCTTCTTTTTCAGCAAAATCGGTAAATTGCTTCAGAAAATTCTGATCTGTCTGGAAACCATCAGAAAAACTTTTAAGGTCGGGATAATTATTTTTAAATTCAGCACGATGATCTTCAACATACTGTGTAGTAAATTGATTTAAAACACCTTTACGGATAAGATCGGCATAATAATCTGAAATTTTGGTGGAATCCCAGGGAATAAATATATCGGGCATAATTCCGCCGCCACCATAAACCACACGTTTTGCCGGAGTATAATATTTGAGGGAATCGGGGAAATGAATACTGTCGGAATTCAACAATTCGCCATGTTTAAAGCGCTTGTATAAATCTTCATAATAATCGTCAACGCCAGAAGCATACGACTTTTGGATGCATCTTCCGGTAGGTGTATGGTAACGGGCAGTGGTGAGACGGATTACCGAACTATCGGGCAGCATAAACGGACGTTGAACCAATCCTTTTCCAAACGAACGTCTGCCTACAATAAGTCCTCTGTCCAGATCCTGAACGGCTCCAGCAACAATTTCACTTGCCGATGCCGAACCTTCATTAATCAGGATAATCAACTTACCATTTACAAATTTGCCATTGGGATCGGAATAGAAATTCTGGCGTTCACTGCGCAATCCTTCGGTATACAGCAGTAGTTTATTCTTTTCAATAAACTGATTAGCCAAATCAAGGGCTATATTCATGTATCCGCCACCATTTCCTCTCAGGTCAAGTATAAGATTTTTCATTCCCTTGGCTTTAAGCTTATCAAGCGCTTCTAAAAATTCCTTGGTTGAACTTTCGGAAAAACGGCTAAGTTTGATATAGCCAATCTGAGGCGTTGCCATAAAGGCAGCATCTATGCTAAAAGGTGAAATTTTATCACGGGTAATCGTAAAATCAAGTAAACTCTTTCTGCCTTTACGAAAAATACTGACCTTGACCTGAGAACCTTTTTTCCCGCGGAGTTTTTCCATAACAAGTTTGTTGCTTATTTTCTTCCCAAAAGCATCTTCCCCATTAATTTTGATAATCTTATCACCTGCCATAATTCCCACTTTTTCAGATGGGCCACCTACAATGACTCCCACAACCAAAATCGTATCCTTAAAAATCTGGAATTGAACGCCAATTCCGTCAAAACCTGTAAGGGGTTCATTTGCTTCATTTAACTCAGCTTTAGGAATATATACTGAATGAGGNTCAAGCTCTTTCAACATCTCCGTTAACGCAGCATCTGTCAGCTTGGACTCATTTACCGTGTCCACATAAGCATAGCGGATAATTTGTATTGCTGCAGCAAATTTCTGGAAGGTCATCTTTGAATCAAAATTCTGAGATTGAACCGCTAATGGCAAACAAACTGAAATACAATACAATAATAAAAGTCTTAACCAATCGACATGTCTTTTTTTCATCTGTATACAAATTTTTAATTATAAATCGTGCAATTTGCCCCACCGGATATTGAAGGTTGGGACTCTTTCATAAACTTTTTTAATGACTTAAATACGTTACTTCGGGTAAACAGTTTTGATTTTTTTGTAAGATAATTAGATAGAAAACGACGATATGCTGACAAAATTACATGCAAAAAAAGTTTCCTTCCGAACTAAAAGTCAAAAATAGTATAAAATGCTTTATCTTTGAAGCTAAAATTCTGATTTGGGAAAAATTAACATACCGGGCCTGATTATTGATCATTCAGCGGTAAAATATATTTTCTATGCTTAGCGAAAGAAATAAACTGATAAAAAGTCTGATTTTCCCTTTTATTTTAACTCTTATTTTATGGATAATCAAAGCTGCCGAAGTTTTTTTTGATTTTGATCTGGGATTTTTAGGAATTCTGCCTTTAAAGGCGCGGGGAATGGTCGGCATTTTCACCTCGCCGCTTATTCATGCCGATTTTGGGCATCTTGCTTCCAACACCCTTCCCTTGTTTGTTTTAGCTGCCGGCTTGTTTTACTTTTATCGTGAAATAGCTTTTCGTATCTTTTTCCTGAACTGGTTCATGGTGGGGCTATGGGTTTGGCTGTTTGCCCGCGGCGAAGCCTATCATATCGGGGCAAGTGGTTTGGTTTATGGTTTGGCAAGTTTCCATTTTTTCAGCGGACTGATACGCCGTGAACCCAAGTTAATGGCTTTTTCGCTTTTAGTAATTTTTCTTTANGGAAGCATTATTTGGGGAATATTTCCACAGTTTTTCCCTNATAAACCTATTTCCTGGGAATCGCATCTTATGGGATTNATTTCCGGAATTGTTCTGGCTGTTTATTATCGCAACGACGGCATCCAACGTAAAAAATACGAATGGCCTGAAGAAGACGATGATGACGAAAATGCCGAATATGCTCAATATTCCGAATCGGGCGAACCGCTACCGAAGGAACCTGAAAAGAAAGATGAAANCAAACCGGAATATCAATCCGATTTAACAAACGATAAGTATAAATTCAACTATTAATTAGCGAATGATCGTAACGGAGCCTTTAAAGACATCATCTTTAAAATAGCCTTTACATCTAAGTATATAAAAATAAACACCATCCGACAAGCCATCGCCACCCCATTTACTATCATAGTTATTCTTCTCGTAAACTTTTCGGCCCCACCGGTTAAAAACAACTAACTCTGTACTAATGTATTTCTCAAGCTCCTTAATAACAAAAAGTTCATTCGTCCCGTCGCCATTGGGTGTAAACACATTAGGGATTGTCAGTTTTATTTCTTCAATAGGCAACTCAATGACGTAAGTAGTATCGCAGCCGTTTTCATTTTTTACCCAAAGCGAAACCTGNTACGATTTAACATCCTGTTTGTAATATTTTTTAATAGCAACATAGGTATGCGAAGGGTCATGTTCTTNGGAAGTGGTGCTATCGCCAAAATTCCACAGCCAGTCACTAACCGGACTATCNCCGGATTCGGTNAATGAAAATTTAACNGTGGGGTTTTGTAAATANACTTTATCCACNGTATCNGTTTTAATTTCAACCTTTGAAGCAGGATATGCATCCACCGTAAAAACGGTATCAAAGCGGCAACCATTACCATCGGTAACCGAAAACTGATGACTGCCAGGGCACAAATCCACAGCTACCGTATCGAATAATGCGGCATGGCTATCCCATAATAAATGATANGGCAGAGTTCCACCGGTAATTTTAGCACGATATTGTCCGTCGCAAGTATCGGCNCAACCTTTATAAAANTGTTCCATAAANACCTGATAAGGTGGCTGTACTTTAACTTCAACCGTATCGGTACAAAAGCTTAAACCATCGGTTATGGTAACAAAATATTTAGTCGTCTTTTTTGGTTTTACTTTTATTGAATTAGCCGTAACTCCGGTTGACCACACGCAAGCCAAGGTAGACGGCTCTACAGATAAAACAACACTATCGGGGCAAATAAGCAGTGTATCATGAGGTATAATACTGAATTGCAGAAACGATACGAAAGTAGTATCTTTCTGTATGTTATGATTAGCGGTGGTATCGGTAACCGTAATTGAATATTGCCCTGAAGTTACAACCGTAATCTGCTGTGTTGTGTCTCCGGTACTCCATAAATACGTTTGAAAATCGGCGCCAGCATCCAGAATTACCGGATTGTTTTGACATCCTCCTGTGGTATCCGGAAGTTGCAGTGTTTGCGAATAAGATAAGGAAAAGATACCTAAGAAAAAAGTTAATAATAAAATGGTTTTATTCATACCCGGAAATTTGGTAGCGAAAGTATAAAAATTATCAATATCAACCGGAGAATTGCCGGTAATAGTACGATGCAATAATTATAAACGATAAGTGGCAAGTTATATTATAATTTATCACAAACTTAGCTTATTTGTAACGCCTACAGCTTATCAGTGAGTATTACAAAAATTTAAATACTTTTCTGAAATACCCTAAAACGTTTGATGATTTTTGCTCCAATTTTTTCCACTTCGGCAAGCATCTTATGGTTAGTTTCAAGAATAAGATGTACTTCCATAGTTTCCATTTTGGCTTTGCGAGCAGATTCGAGCAGGCGCAATGCCATAGGTATTTCCAGTCCAAGGCCTTGATATTTTGGCTTTACCGAGCCCAGCATCATGTCAAGTTGCCTGGATCTTTTAGCAGTCCATATAATTTGGAAATAACCAAACGGCAAAATATGCCCCTTCGATTTTTGAATTCCCTTGGTCAGTGATGGCAATCCAATAACAAATCCGGCAATTTCATCGTCTTTGGCAATGATTTTTAAAAAACGAGGATCAAGCAGAGGCATATAGCGGGCAGCAAAATCATTCATTTCCCTGTCGTTGAGCGGTACAAAGCCATAAATATTACTATACCCTTCGTTCATCAGATGAAGAACGGGAATAATATACGGCTTTATTTGACTGCGCTTAGCAAACTCAATGACTTTGTAATCTGATTTTTCCTGAAAACGCTGAAGAATACGGGTATGAAGTTCGGGAAATTTTTCGGGAATATCATATTTGTAAATCAAACAGTCCACTTCTTTGGTAAATCCTTCTTGTTCAACCAAAGGAATCATATAGGGTAAATTACAGGGAGCATCAATGATGGGTGGATATTCAAAGCCTTCAATCATAAAACCTTGAGGATCTTTATCCGAAAAACCATAAGGACCTATCAGTTTATTCATCTCTTTTGCCTTTGCCCAATCGGCGATGGCTTTTATCAAAGCATGCGATACTTCAGCATCGTTGTAACATTCAAGGTAGCCAAACCTTCCATTGGATTCGTTACGTAGCAGATTGTATCTCCGATTGATAATTCCCATAATACGTCCCACCACTTCTCCATCTTTAATAGCAAGCAAAAGAATGGTATCACAGTAATCGAAGGACTTATTTTTCTTAGGATTAAAAAAATTCCACTCATCAAAATATATAGGTGGAAGCCAGTTGGTATGATTTTTATGTATTTTTTCCGGAATATGAATGAACTTGCGTAAATCCTTCCGGCATTTAACTTCTTTTATTTCTATCATTTTCTCTAACATTAATTTGAGGCATTGAATTTTTCCCAATATTCGCGGCAAGTTGTTGGGTTCAATAAAAAAACTTTAAATATCTTTTATAACTTTTATAAGCAATTCGGTAAGTTTTACCACGTTCTGATTAAAAACTTTCAGCACATCTTCCCAGGTTACCGGCTTTTCATCGTGTTTCCAACTATCATAGTCTGTACAAATAGCAATAGCTGCATATGGAATTTCGGCTTCATTGGCAAGCATTGCTTCCGGAGCCGTGCTCATATTCACAACGTCGGCACCCCATAAGCGAAACATTTTTGATTCGGCACGGGTGGAAAACCGTGGTCCTTCAATGGTAATTACGGCACCGGTCGGGTGAATAGTTAGGTTCAAATCGCTGGCCGAATGAAGTATCTGTTGCCGTAATGTTTCCGAAAAAGGAGCGGGCATGGCCACATGATGCAATCCGGTTTCAAACGAATCGAAGAAGGTGTTTTTGCGAAAACGGGTAAAATCAATAAACTGATCGGCAAGTACAAAATCGNCTCGTTGAATTTCTTCCCTAAGGCTGCCACAAGCCGTAGTCGCAATAATGTATTGGCACCCTAACTGTTTGAGGGCGATAATATTGGCTCGATTATTTACGTGCGTAGGAGAAATGGAATGATTGCGTCCGTGCCGCGAAAGAATATAAATTTCTTTTCCCTCCATCGTTCCACAAAAAAATGTTGAACTTGGAGAACCATAGGGAGTTTCTACAGATATTTCATTTATCTTATTGAAAATGTTGAGCTTTTCTAAACCTGAGCCTCCAATAATTCCAATTTTTATCATTTTTGCTACTAATTTGAGGGGGCTAATTTACAAAGAAGTATGATAAATGCTATAAAATATTAAAATTTTATCCTCATTTGAATTTTAACTTCCTGCTTATGGTTGGCATTAATGGTTTCTAAGCCGCTACCCACAACTTGCTTATTGCTATAAACGGTTTGCGAATATTTTATCCACAAATCCAGATTTTTAGCCGGACAAAAAGTCATTAGAACATNGAGGGAGAGAGATGAAAATGTTTGAGCTTATTAAACCTTGACCTCCATAATTTCAATTTTATCATTTTTGCTACTAATTATGAGGGGCTATTTACAAAGAAGTATGATAAATGCTATAAAATATTAAATTTTATCCTCATATTGAATTTTATACTTCCCTGCTTAGGTTGGCAGTTATGGTTTCGAAGCGCGTACCACAACTTGCTTGAGTTGCTATAAACGGTTTGCGAATATTTTATCCCACAAATCCAGATTTTTAGCCGGACAAAAAGATCCATTTAGAAACATAGAAAACCGGCCTTCCTTTATCATCCGAAACGAAGTGCACCAGGAAAAAAGCCATACAACACCGTCGGCTTTCGTAAAACATAAATTCTTTCATCATATCCATCGGTAATCAAACAAACCATAAACCGGAAGTTAACGAACACTGTTTTTGTTTTTGTATGAGAATATCCTGAAAAACTAAACAATCCATTTTTATGGCCCTCAGCATGCAGTAAACTGAATTTTTTACATATTCCACCCCTAGCCTTTGGAGCGAAACAAGACGGAAAAGAGGAATTATAATTCATACTGGAAAACCGGAAAAAAGGATTGCCATTTTGTGTTTCAATCCAAAAATTGATTTTAAAAATTAGCACCGGAATGATTTATTTGCCTTGTTTTTCAAAAACGGTAGTTGAAAAATAAAAAGCAAGGCGATCGGAAAAGGTATCATAATTTAAACGCACAAGAGAAATCTCGACCTTTTGAGAAGGAGCATCCCACCACGGTAATTAAGCCACGAGAAATGTAAAAAAATCCGCAATAGCACCACTTAAGTTTCCAATATCTGTGCAATTTAGCATTAAAACACACCAAGGGTAAAAAGCCCTTTTTCATTGGCATTGATCCATTTTCGCCAAGGGCATTGGAAAATCCGTTTTGATATTCTTTCTGATAATTGCGATAAATAGCCGATAACAGCAAGCGTTCATCCAGATACGCCGACAAACCGTGGATTTGTGCCAATCCTCCGTTTTCGCTACGTGAAATTTCACCAAACACATTCCAATCCTTATACACGTAATCATAATCTAAACCCATATTGAAATTGCTTTTCCCATCAAAATCAAATGTATTGTACAATTGAATGTTGGCATTTGGTTTTTTATCCATCATCATTTTAAAAGCCGTAAAACCAAGCCGAAGCGTATTATTTTTAAAGGTGAGATGTCCACCGGCTACCGTTTGTTGTAATTTCTTTTCGCCATCAAGTTCACCGGGAGTACGATGATATCCCGTTTCTCTTATCGAACCCAGCACGGTAGTAGCATCAGAAGTATCCTGAATGGCAGCATCCAATTTTCTTATGGAATAAAAACCACTGAGTTCAAAATGACCGATTTGATACGTTGTGGCTATTCCTCTGAAAAACAAAAACTCATTCGCCGAACTGTTGGGCGTAATGCCTCTCGACATTTTTTTTACATTGGTCGCTTCGGCCGATTTCCCAAAGGCAAGATTGGAACACATGGTTAGTCCCTGACCAAATTGCAGGTGATAATCGCCTATAGCCAAAGTTTTCAAATTATTAATATTTTTCAGAAAAAGGTGAGCCGAATAAAAATCGAATCCGTTTTTCCGGCTTCCGCGAAAAAATTCTTCTCCCGCATCCTTTTCAGCAGTGATGCCCCAACGGATATCATCATAAAATTCAAAACTATAGCGAAAATAAAGTTTATCAGGACTTCCCAAATAACAAGCGTTAGAATTACTATGAAGAAGCGAATCGCTTACGGACGAATAACCTTTCTGTTTTTCAAGTATGCGCTGATAACGAAAATAGCATTCATTTCTGCCATGCCTTATCATTTCTTTAAAAGATATCTTTTTTCTTTCTGCTACCGGCATCACGGTAACATAAGGCGTAAGCCGGAGTATGAAATTTTCAGTAAAACCCTCAATTGCCAATAATTCGTTGACAGATAAAAAATTACCATAAACTTGTCGGTAGGTAAGTAAGTTATTGATTTGAATATCGTTCAGAAAATAAATATTTTTTAAATCCTCGGTTTCAGCGGAATTCAGGTTTAAAGGATGTTTCTGGAAATAAATCAGGTGTTCGGTAATGTCGGTAAAATCAATCGCTTCATTTCTGATTTCCGNAAGGTTTTCCATATCCTGATCAAGATTTCCGGTGATTACCGGTTCCTGGGCATACAAACCGGACAGGGAATANANTATTCCTGAAAAGAAAATCAGACCATTGATAATATGCCTTAAACGGTTCATAANGAACCACTAAATTATTTATTCGACAAAAAATGATAGATAACTGAGAATTGTGGACTGAAACCCAATACCTGNTGAACCGAAGACGCAACATCAATAGTAATATTTTTCAAATCCAAACCAAAACCAAAGCTTCCAAGGGTTGGATTGGTTGCTATTCCGGCTCTGAGATATGCTACTTTTATCACTCTATATTCCAATCCGGCTTTAAATTGTTGCTTTTCAATACTGTTTTTTTCAATTTCCATGGTAGCTATCACCTTTCCGGAAAAAGAATATGACAAACCTGCACGCACAATGGCCGGAATACGTTCGTTATCATAATCAGAAAGTTTCGCCATCACAGGATTAAAAATGTGAAATCCGAAAGTAATGTCCTTGGAAAGAAAAGCTAAAATTCCTGCTTCAAAAGTAAAAGTACTTTTTTTACCATAATTTTCGCCCAGGTGTACCGACAAATAATCCAACTGCACACCTGCCGATAGCCAGTTTCCCAATCGTTTGGAATAGGATAAACCAATTTTGGTTTCATTATAAAGTGAATAACCAAAATAAGAAGTTGTTACGCCAAATACTCCGGTCCTTGCAGGAAAAACAAATGCTGCTGTTTTTTGGCTTAATTCTTTAACCAAAAACCGGTTTTCGAAACCAGCTCCCACAGCAATAGACGTAAAATCAGCCAAAGCAGCCTGATTGTTATGTACTGCCCAAAAATCGGAAAGGCATACCGAAGCATTAGCCATACCGGCACTACGCCCTCCGGCAGGACTGTTTTCATGGGCTGCCCAAACGTCAACACCAGAAAAAACGAACCCGATAAACAGCAAAAAACATGCTTTCATCGAAATAAAATGAGAGCACTAATTTACGATAAATTATTACATTTGCATCAAAAAAAGACATGAATTCTCAAAATATCATTCAATTCCTGACTCAACTTAAAGAAAACAATACCCGCGAATGGTTCGGAGAAAATAAAAAACGGTACGAAGAAGCAAAAAAAGATTTTGAATTTTTTATCAATCAACTTATACCGGAAATAGCAAAATTTGATAGCAATATTGGGCTGCTGAATGCAAAAGATTGTCTTTTCAGGATATTTCGCGACATCAGGTTTTCGCCCGATAAAACACCTTATAAAACCAATTTTGGAGGATATATAGCATCCAGTGGCCGGAAAAGCATAAAAGCCGGCTATTATTTTCATCTTGAACCTGGTAATTCCATCTTGGCCGGAGGAATTTTTATGCCCCAGCCGGAAGTTGTAAAAAAATTACGAACAGAAATTTATTTCAATGCCGAAAAATTTAAACAAATCATTAAGGATAAAGAATTTATAAACTACTTTAACGTTCTCGACGACTTCGACAAGCTAAAAAAACCGCCGAAAGATTTTCCTGCCGATTTTCCCGACATCGAACTGTTAAAGTATCGCAGCATTACCATTGCTCATGCCATAAACGAAAAAATACTATACTCTAACGATTTGTTAGAATATAGTATCATGATTTTCAAAGCTATGTTTCCGCTGAACCAGTTTCTGAACCAAGCTATCGAAAGTTAAGCATCTATTTTAGCATACTTGGCGTTCTTTTCAATAAACTCGCGGCGCGGAGGAACTTCATCGCCCATAAGCATGGAAAATGTACGATCGGCTTCCGTACCATTTTCGATAAGAACCTGACGCAAAGTACGAAGTTCTGGATTCATAGTGGTAGTCCATAATTGTTCGGCATTCATTTCACCAAGACCCTTATAACGCTGTATATGAATACCTTTATCGTCGCCATTGGTTGAATATCTCTGAACCAGTTCCTGCCGTTGTTCTTCTGTCCAGCAGTATTCCTCTTCCTTTCCTTTTTTAATCAAATAAAGCGGAGGCGTGGCAATGTACACATAACCTTGTTCAATAAGATCCTTCATATACCGGAAAAAGAAAGTAAGAATAAGTGTATCAATATGACTTCCATCGACATCAGCATCGGTCATAAGGATAATTTTATGATACCGGAGTTTATCGAGATTCAAAGCTTTGCTGTCTTCGTCGGTGCCTACGCTCACTCCCAGGGCGGTATAAATATTTTTGATTTCATCACTTTCAAAAACCCTGTGTTGCATGGCTTTTTCGACATTAAGAATCTTACCGCGCAATGGCAATATAGCCTGGAACTTGCGATCGCGTCCTTGTTTAGCCGTTCCACCTGCAGAATCACCTTCCACAAGGAAAATCTCACACAAAGAAGCATCTCTTTCGCTGCAATCGGCCAACTTGCCCGGAAGACTGGAACCTGAAAGAATACCTTTGCGTTGAACCAATTCTCTTGCTTTACGTGCGGCATGACGAGCCGTAGCAGCAAGAATTACTTTATTAACAATGGTTCTCGCTTCTTTGGGATGTTCTTCAAGATAATAATTTAATTTTTCGCTTACCAACTGATCAACGATTCCCATAATATCGGAATTTCCGAGTTTGGTTTTAGTTTGTCCTTCAAATTGAGGCTCTTGTACTTTAACCGAGATAATGGCAGTTAATCCTTCTCGGAAGTCATCGCCATTGATATCGAACTTTAATTTTGCCAGCATTCCCGATTTTTCGGCATAGGCTTTAAGGGTACGGGTAAGTGCACGACGAAAACCAGCTAAATGGGTCCCGCCTTCGTGTGTATTAATATTGTTGACATACGAATGAATATTCTCCGAAAATGAAGTATTATATTGCATTGCCACTTCAACAGGCACTTCACTTTTAACACCTTCTATACAAATTGGTTCGGGCATCAGACATTCGCGATTTCCATCCAGATATGTAATAAAATCCTTCAGCCCTTCGTCAGAATGATATACGGTACACAGATATTGATCATTCTCATCTTTTTCGCGATAATCCGTCAGTTTTAGCGTAATCCCTTTATTAAGAAAAGCAAGTTCGCGTAAACGGGAAGCTAAAATATCGTAAGAATAAATTATTGTATTAAAAATGGTGCCATCAGGTTTAAAAGTAGTTTCGGTGCCCGATTTATCGGTTTCGCCTATTTCCTTTACCGGGTAAAGCGGTTTACCAAATTCATACTCCTGAATAAATATTTTTCCCTGACGGAAAACTTTAACAGTCAAATGTTCGGAAAGACCATTCACACAGGAAACGCCAACACCGTGCAAACCTCCGGAAACTTTGTATGAACCTTTATCAAATTTTCCTCCGGCATGCAAAACCGTCATTACTACTTCCAGAGCCGATTTTTGTTCTTTTTCGTGCCAATCGGTAGGAATCCCCCTCCCATTATCATTTACGGTGATGGAATTATCGGGATTGATAGCAACATCAATTTTATTACAATATCCTGCCAGGGCTTCATCTATTGAATTATCAACTACTTCGTAAACCAAATGATGTAATCCTCTTTCACTCACATCGCCTATATACATGGCAGGCCGTTTTCTGACAGCTTCCAATCCTTCCAGTACCTGAATGTTTTCGGCAGTATAATTTTCCTGAGCAGTATAATTTTTACTTTTTTCAGTCATAATCAATTATTTATACAAATTTGTAGAAGCTACAAAGGTAATAAAATTTAAGGAACAATTTACACAAAAATGCCCTGAAAAGCATTGATTTTATTAACAATTACGCACAAAAAATGTTTATAAATCCGGCTAAAACGAATAGGTAGCTCCAAGCAAAAAATTAAACCGTTGGGACGGATAGTTATAATATTGGAAATACTTGGTATTTAGTATATTATTCAAATTCACAAAACCGGAGATTTTTTTGGAATAACGATATTCCAATCCCAGATTGGCATCCACTGCACCATTTATGGTTTTTATATCCTCTATCTGCGGTTCTTCCGGTAAGAAATCATTATATAAAACCCACCGATAATCTCTTACATACGTTTTAGTCCAGGCATAAATATCGGCTGTAGCCACAAATTTTTCGAGAAACTTATATTTGGCAGAATAACTGAATTTAAAATCGGGACAATTCCAAGGTTTACTTAGCTTGTCCATTGAATAATGAAAAAAATCCGCATTCAGCGTCATGGTTATTTTATCGCCCATGTGATAGGCTCCTTCTGCATGAATGTTAAAGAGGTTAACATCATCGTAAACCGCCAAAAAGCGGTTTTTATAAACATTCACAGTATCAGTAATAAAGAATGGCTGATTTTTCAGGGAAGCAGACGAAATACTTGCCTGTAAATCAATATCATTGGCTAAACGGCTTTTAACTCCGGCAAATATTTTAAATGTATTGCTTGTATTTTTTAAGGTAACGTCCGAATTTACAAAAGGGTTGTCTGTGGTAATTTCTTTATAGCTATTTCTTTGTAATCCACCGTCAATACCGGCTTCCACCAACAATACTTCGTCCAACACTTTTAACTGCACCTTAGCAACCGGATATAAGTGAAACTTGGAAACATCGCCTGTTTCTATCACAGGATTTAACCCTGCCTTAAAGGTAAAATCATTAAAAATAGTGCTGATATATGGTTTAATGGTTAAAATAGCATTATAATATTTACTTAGGCTATCAGAATTATGATAATAATCCCATTGAGCCTCCAAACCAATAGATTGCATCTTGGTAAAATCAAATAGTCTGAAGTCTTTAACTCCGGCCCCGCTTATTTTTAGATTGGTTTCTCCTGTTTTGAAACGATCGGCAAAATAATAGAAACTAATATTGGATGAATAATTCAAGGCAGAAGGTTCGGGATTGTCCGATTGAAATCCGGCAGAAGCGTTAAAAAGGGCAAAGCGTTGACGGAGATCGCCCTTGGACGGTTGTCCAAGAAAATCATCGGGATGGAAACCATAGAAATGTACCATCCGGCGGCTGAAACCCATTTCACCCGAAACCATCGTTTTGTTGGTGAAAAATTTTTTGCCATAGACATCCAACTGGTTCAAGCTATTGGTACTTTTGGAATAGTCATTGATTTTTCCATTATCTGACAAATGCATCAGGTGTGCTCCCCAAGCATACTCATTGGTACGCAAGCTATTATAAAAAGCTTCCAGATAGGGAGTAAAGTAATTGCCCAAGCCACCTTTGACATATCCTTTTGTCAATTCGGGCAAGGTTTCACCGGCAATATTAGCTGGTTTAATGGGTTCAACCTGAAAAAAAGTGGGCACCAAAAAGGAACGTATGGAATAATTCAGCGTTGGTGTTTCCGGTTTCGGAAGAGAAATCTCGGGAGTCAGGTTAATCTTAGAAGCATCGGCAATGGCTGGTTCATAAGGAGCCACTACGGTTACTTCTTCATTATATGTTTTGTTCTGCGATATTGCCGGAAAAGCCATAAGGACAAGTAATCCAAAAAGAAAAGAACGGTAAAAATGTTTAGCTGTGATCTTCATTTTTAATATATTTTCGGTTAAAATTGGACGATTATTGATTACCATTGTTAATTGGAGCATTGGCAGCTTTTTCCTGCCCGATGATGGTATTAAATTTTTTGATGGCTTCTGTTTTCAGGTCATCGCCATCATAATTGTCAATAATGCTTTGTAATGTTTGCTTCGCCTGGAAATTATTATTTAATTTAACGTACACATCGCTCAAGAGAATATAACCTTTAGCTACCCAGTAATCGAAGGATGAAAATTTTTCGGCAAGTTCAAAAACAGTTTTTTCAGCTTCCTTATAATTTTCCCCAGCATACAGCAGATAAGCTAATTGGTATTTAGCCTGAGCACCTGTTTCGTTGCGCGAGTTCTTTGCAACATCCTGGAACTGGGTTTTGGCCAAGCTGAGGTTGTTGGTAGCCAAAGCTGCAAGTCCTATGGTAAGATTAGCTTCGTTAGTAAGGTTATCATTCAGTTTATCCTGGCCCAGTAATTTTTCGGAAACAAAAATAGCTGTGTCATATTTCTGCAAAAAATAGTAACACCGCATCATTCCGGTAAGCGCTTCCAGAACATTGGCTTTATTCTCGGCAGTTTCGTTCAGACGCCGGTATTCGTTTAATGCCGGCTGATAATTTTTAAATGAAAATTGTATGTTTGCAGCATTGAGCAATGAAGTTTCTGTAAATTTACTCAAAGGTTGACTAATTACAAATTCATACCCTTTTAAAGCATTTTCCGAATGGTTATTTTTATAATCGCACTCTGCTTTATAAAAGTTGGCATTTACAATAAAAGAACCTTGGGGAAATTTAGCGATGTATTTTTCAAAACCCTGCGAAGACGCCTGGCAATCGCCATTCATATATAAATTCTCAGCAGCCATATAGGAAATAGAATCCTGTTCGGAAGTGGAAACGTTAGAAAATGGAATTTTCTGTGTATAAGCTACATAATCGTCCACACGGTTCATGTCAATATAAATATTTTTTATGGTAACCAATGCTTCTTTGGCTTCGGGTGTACCCGGATGATTATCTACAACATCGCAAAGACTTTGTAAAGCGAGTTCATTTTGGCTGTTATTATAGTATATCATTCCTATTTTTAGCTTGGCTTTGCGGGCAAAAACACTGTGAGGTAATTCACTGACTATCTTTTTAAAACAAGTCATGGCATCCTCCAAATTATTCATTATCAAATAAGTACTCCCAAGCTCATATTGTGCATTTCCCTGATATGACGATCGTTTATAATTGGCTATTAACTCTTCGAGAGTCGCTACCTTTTTTTTCATGTTTCCCTGGGCACCAAGTACAAGCGATTTCTGATAAAGAGCATAATCGGCATCCGCTATTCTGGACGAAATTACTTTGTCATAATTTTCCAAAGCATCTGCATATTTTTTATTGATAAAATAACAATCGGCTAAACGTAAATAGGCGTCGCTTACAAATTTGGGATCTTTTTTTGTTTTGCTTGTCAAATATTTACGAAAATTAATGCTGGCATCATCGTAGTTTTTCTTTTTAAAATAGACATAAGCAATATTATAATTAACCGTTCCATACATTTCCGAATTATAAGCGCCAGGTAGCAACAAAAACGTACGGTAATTGGAAAGAGCCTCTTCATAATTTCTTTTGCGATAATAGCCCTCTCCTATCCAATATCGTGCATTAGCCACCAGCGTTTTATCGTAAGTAAGTGTTAATGATTTCTTTAGAAGTTCTATGGATTCATCATATTTTCCTTCATTAAACAACTCTAAACCACGATTATAGGTTATGCTTTGATAAGCCATTTTGAGCTTTTCATCTTTCACTTTAATATTTTCGAGGGAAGTAAATGCATCTTTAAAATTACGAGTCGAAATAAAAAGGTTAACCAAATAGACATAAAGTTCGTCAACGCGAGGTGATTCGGGATATTGATTGATGTATAATTTCAGGGATTTTATGGCTTCATTAAAAGGGTTTTTACCAAGCTCATAGGATAATTTGGCATAATTATAAAGGGCATCCTCACAAATATCCTTATAATATGTCATTTTATAGGCCGAATAAAAAGCATTTCGGGCGAATTGTTTTTGATTGGTTTTAATATAGCATTCGCCTAAATGATAACAAGCATTTTGAGCAAGGGAATCGTTACTGTAAGCTAAATCCTGAAAAAGTGGAATGGCTTTATCATAATTGGATGTTTTATAATAAGCATAAGCTAATTGGTATTTTTCAGCAGAACCTATCCTGTTCCGGGTTTTATCTTCATACATTTCCAAATAAAGTAACGCTTCCTTGTATTTTCCGGTTTTAAAATAAGCCTCGCCAACCAGTCGGGCAATATCGGGTATCTTCTTTGATTTTTCGTTATCGAGTATTGGTAAGGCGGTTTTTAACAATTCTTCATAATCGCCCTGAATATAATAGATTTGAACAATGTAAAATGGAGCAATATTTTTAAAAGTTTCATTGTTTTCCAATTGTTTAAAGCCTTTCAAAGCAGCTTCATAATTTTTCTCAAGGTAGGCAATGTGCGAATAATAGTAATTAGCCGACGGAGCATATCCGGAATCCGAATCTTTTATTTTATAAAAATCGGCTTTTGCTTTTTCAAATTGATTGGTTTTATAATAGCTAAAGCCTTTTTTAAAATAATATTCTCCAAATTCTTCATTGTTAAGGTTAAAAATATCTACCTTTTCAAATGCCTCGATAGCTTTATCATACGCTTTTTGCCGGTATTGGAATTTGCCAATCTGGAAATATGCTTGTTTTGCCTTAGGATTGTCGGGATGATTTTTAACGAAATTCAATAAACGATATTCAGCATCATCGTGAAATAGTTCCAAAGCACAAAAAGCTGCATAATATTCGGCATTGATCTGCAAGCTGGATTCTGGATCATTGACACTGGCAATAACCGATGTAAATTTTTGAAGAGCTGCTCCATATTTTTCTTTTTCAAACAGTTCCTTTGCCAAACGGTAGTTGTTGTCGGGATTGATATAAATAGCGGTATTCTGCGCTTGCAGAAAAGAAAATTTACCTAAAATCAACGAACATACAAGGATAATGCAAATGATTAATTTCTTCATAGTAATTTTTTGAAACGATGACTAAAATACATCAAAAAAGCAGCATAGCTCAAGCTGAAAAGCAAAATTTATTAACAAAGTATTCTTAACAACTTAACGAAGCGGCAAGGAATATATTATAAAAAATCCTTCCCTAATCAAAGGGAAGGATTACTAAAAACAATCAATCTGTAAGCGGGATTCTGTTTCTCCGTAAAGGAGCTTCTATCATTTATCTGCGATAGCGGTCACCCGATATCTTTAACGACCTACCCCTCCCGACATTTTACTGATTACTCAATAAAAACTGAACGAGCAGCTCAGAAATTATTCAGTTTAATCTTAAACTGCAATAATTAACGGGATATATTCGGTCTTTCAACCCATAAGGTTTACCCCCGCCGAAAGTTACCTTCCGTCGTCGTAGGCTCTTACCCTGCGTTTTCACCCTTTTCCCGATTTACATCAGGATGGTTATTTTCTGTGGCACTTTCTGTTCCCGGTTTTCACCAGGACCTTCCTGTTAGGAAGTATGGCGCTCTGCGTTGTCCCGACTTTCCTCCCTTCCGGTTTTATCCGGAAAAGCGATAGAACGATTGATTGTAAATCAATGCAAAGATACAAAGAATTAGCTATCTTTCGGAAATTTCATCGGGCAATTCCGGTTTATTATCCGTTATTTTTTTGTCAGATTTTTGATTGTGGTAAACGTCTAAGGCTACTAAAATGGCAATAAACCCCCAAAAAGGTACCGAAGCCTTATCGGTATCGAGGAAATTATTCATCATGCCGTGGATAAAATAGGTAATTAATGCTAATAAGGTGATGAGACTCAATAATTTTATTTCTTTATCCTTTGCTCTTTTATAAACTCTCATTCCAGTCGAAATTACCGTTATTACAATGCCCAGAAATGCCAACATCCCCAGCATTCCCTCTTCGGAAAGGGGACCAAAATATTCGCTATGCGAATTCCCAAGGTCGCCGGCATTAGTGCTAATGATGGTTTTCTCCCTCGCACGTTGGAATGGAGCATATACAAACTGATAGGTTCCCGGTCCCCAGCCAAAAAATGGCCTTTCGGAATACATACGAAAAGCCGATTGCCATCGGTTGATGCGTTCAAGATTAGATGGATCGGATGAAATATTTGTTATGGATTCTATATGTTCTACAAAATTAGCCGATGAACCTTGCTTGTTTTTTTCCAGAGCATTATATATTTCAAATTGAAAAACATAAAAAGCTCCAACCAATGCACCAATCGACAAAATAACCCATCGCAGTTTAATTTTGAAAATTATAATAAAATAGACAATCAATGCAAGAGCCAAACTTACCCAGGCAGCTCTACAAAAAGACAGAACAATAGCTATTACTAATATTCCAAAAACAATCATGGAAGCAAATCGGGTTCGTTTTTTATATTTCCGGTTAAAAGAAAATCCTAAGAAAACAGGAATAAAAAAAGCAAGAATGGCCCCATAGGCCGTATGATCGTTGTAAAAAGGCGTCATTACAAAGTGACCTGCTTTTTCATTAAAATTAAATTGGGCATGGTTATAAATGGTATAAGCAATTACAATGATTAGCGTTGACACATACAACCAACTGAATAACTTAATATTATCAAACTTTTTAAACACCTGCGTACCTATCAGGTAAACAGGAACTACAAACCACAGCCGCGCAATTAAATATTTAAATGAGACCAATGGTATAGAACTGGTCAAAGAGGTAATAAACATCCATAGTAAACTGAATATTATGGCAATAGTAACTGGATGTTTTAAAATTTTCCTATCGAACTTATGATCCCAGAGCAATTTAATGAAAAACAGGATAAAAATGCCAAATAATATGGGTTCGGTGGGTAAAGATATTCCGAATCCCATGTCGAAATCTCTGATATTAATTGCGAGAGGTGTAGATAACGGAATTAATAATAATAAAATGTCGAGTTTGAAAAAGAATAAATAAGCCAAAAGTACAAGCACAGGTAAAAGCATTCCCCACCAAAATTCTTTTATGATGAAAATGCAGTTAAGGGCAATTACACAACAACAGATGATATAAACCCATAAAACCTTATTGCTTAAACTTAATTTCTTGTTTATCATGGATAACCGATTCTGAAAAACTAATGGTTTAGTTGTTGTATTTAAATTTTAAAAACTAATTTTTAAATATTTTCCGTCCATCTATTATAGCAATAGTAATAATGGAAAAGAAAAGTGCCGCACCCATAGCATAAAAAACGATTAACAAGCGAGATGGATAGGATTTTTTATCGGCAGGAAACGGACTCGTAACAATATTGGCAAAGGTTTGAACTTTAGTTACATTACGTAAAGCATCTTCGTATGAAATTTTAAAATTATTATATGAAGCACAAACCGCCGAAAGTTGACCTGTGATCAGCAACAACGAATCTCCTTTATTTTCAATATTCTGTTTTATTCTCTTTACTTCTGTTCGGTTAACATTAGCTCTGTTCGACCCATCGAAAGTTCCAAGATATCCTTTGGTAACCTCGTTGGTTTGTATGCCATAATCAATTAATTCGTATTTAGTACGGATGTTGTTGATTGTTCTCAGCAACGAATCCTGCTGCCTCTTTTTCTCCATGAGACGGCTTTCCTCAATAGTTAAAACCTCCTGATATTTTTCTCTATGAATATTTTGCACCTTTTTGTTATAGAAATCTATCAAAGAGTTGACCATATCACAGGCAATCTGCGGATCGGTGTCATAAATTTCAATCTTAACTGATTCGTATTTTGTTTTGGCAATGGTAACATTTTCGTCAAAAGTTCTATAAATCTTCGACATATAAAATTTATCGTTTGTCTTGATTTTATAATGTTGGGGTAAATCAAACTTTTTAATCATGCTATCAACAATATCCCTCGATTCGAACCATTGAAGCATCTGTTCAGTTTCACTTTCTTCCGAAAATTTTGAAATATTGGCTGGATAAACAATGGCTACCGATTTAAATTTTGGTTTAATGAAAAATGGTCCAGAAAAAATTAGTCCTAAAATTCCCGCTATTAACACGAAAATTACCAAATGCCATTTCCATTTATAACACAATTGAAAAAGATTAAAGTTGCCAAAATAATTTTCCATACTCTATGATGATTTTATAATTTTTAATAATGATTTTGTAAGATACTATTATTTAAGGTCTTTTTTATTAATCTGCTCATAAACAATTATTCCCACACTTATCAGCAAAAAGGAAGATACGGCAGTAACTAAAACTATCAACCAGCGGATAGGATATGATTTTCGTTCGGCTTTAAAAGCACTATTTACAATAAATTTCTGAGGTAATACTTCTTCAGCGTCAATTTTAGCTTCCTCATATTTTGATTTAATCAAGCTCAACTGCTTACGGTCGTTTTCCAAAGCATCGCGAAGAGATACATAGGGTCCGCCATAGAGCGCCAATACATTTAATTTATCGTCCAAAGCTTTGATCCCCGCCCGATTATTTTTCGCCAATTCTTTGGCTAACTGTTGGTTAATCATTTCCACCTGAGTTTCATAATCGTGAACACCTAATTTACGTAAAGTCGTCATGGAATCTTCCATGACTTTTATCTCATTCCGTAGTTTTAGATATTCATCAGCCACAATTTTATATCCTTTCATGGCTCGTTCATGTTGTATCTCATTTTTAATAGAATCAAGCAAATTGGCAATGCTATTAGCAACATCAGCGGCCATCTGAGGGTCTTTATCCAAAACAGCTATCTCAACAGCCATAAACTCTGTGCGTCTAAAAGTGATATTTTTATCGTATTCCCGGTTAAGTTTAGTATTTTTATAACTGGAATTCGGATCAATATCATAATGCTTCATCAAATCAAATTTCTTTATTATCCGGTCGCGGATTTTATTGGAGTTTAGCATTTGAAGCATTTGTTCGGTTTGCTCTTCGTAGCCAAATTCAAGAATATCCTGCTTGCTATCAGCGTTTTCTGATAATAAAGCTTTGGATACCGAGTTGCTTGAAGTGGGGAAAAGAATAACGGATGAACGAAACTTGGGAGTTATAAAAAAAGGTAATGTAAAAATAAAAGATAGCACAGCAGCAGCTAATGTGAATATAATCAATAGCTTACGCCAACGATAAAGAAATAATATTAAATTAAAAGAATTAAAGTCATCATTTTCGACATTATTATCTCTCATAGCTTCGTATAATATTTATTGATACAAAAATAGGAATTTTATTAAACTTACAAAAAAGTAATTGCAAATATTCATTTCTTACGTTGCCGCAGAATAAACTATTTATGTCTATGATTATTTTATATTTTAAACATTTTCAATTAATTCCTCCAAATGCATTCCTCTTGATCCTTTGATTAAAAAATATGCTCCTTTCACAGGGTTCGCAATAAACCAATCTCTGGCATGAGCTGTATCAGGAAAGCATGTCATCTTTTGGGTGTTGCATTGCTTTGAAAATTGAGTACCGACAAGAAATACTTGTTTCAGTTTCAATTTTTCAAGCAATTGAACTATTTTAAGATGTTCCGCTTCGGCATCTTTACCTAATTCAAGCATATCTCCGATAATTACCATTTTATTATCTGCCTTCAATGAAGCAAAGTTTTCTAAGGAAACAAGCATGCTTGTCGGGTTGGCATTATAGGCATCTAAAATAATCGAATTGTTTTTCGTTTTAATAATTTGCGAACGATTATTATCCGGTTTGTATTTTTGAACCGCTAATGCTATTTTTTCAGGTTCCACACCAAAATAATTTCCAACACTTACGGCAGCCATAATATTTTCTGCATTGTAATTACCAATTAGTTGCGATGTTATAGCGATTTTAGTGTCTGCATCACATTGCCAGAAAATTTCTGCAAAAAGGCCGGGGTCACCGGGAATGAAATAATCGTCAACTTCAGTACCTATACCATAAGTAATCCGGGAAATGTTTTTTGATAAATCCATCAATATATCATTTTCATGATTTACAAATACATGCCCACGATTGTTTTTCAGAAAATCGTATAATTCATTTTTAGTTTTAATAATACCCTCAATACTTCCAAACCCTTCGAGATGAGCTTTTCCGATATTTGTAATCAGACCAAAATTGGGCTTGGCAAGTTGACATAAAAAATTGATTTCCCCAGGATGATTAGCCCCCATTTCAACTACGGCTATTTCAGTTTGATCTGTTATCGAAAGTAACGTAAGTGGTACTCCGATGTGATTGTTAAAATTGCCTGATGTAGCAACGATGTTTAATTTTTGTTTTAATACATTGCTTATTAACTCTTTAGTTGTAGTTTTTCCATTGGTGCCGGTAATAGCAATAATTGGTATCGAAAAGTGTTTGCGGTGGAAAACGGCAAGTTGTTGTAGGGTGGATAAGGTATCTTCAACTAAAATAAAACGATCATCTTTCTGACATTCTTTATTATCGACCACTGCATAAGCTGCACCGGCTTCCAAAGCTTTGGAAGCAAAAGCATTGCCATCAAAATTTTCACCTTTTAAACCGAAAAAAATCGAACCCGGGCGTATTTTACGAGTGTCGGTACAAACAAACGGATGACTTCTAAATAAATGGTATAATTGTTCGATAGTAATCATTAAGTTAAATAAAAACATTGTCCGAAATCTCACCACCTAAAATACAGGCAAAGCTATCATTTCGGACAATTATCATTTATTGGTTCAATACGTAATTAACAATTTTTCAATTTCTAAAGCTATTCCCAAGAAAAGCCGTGCTGTTTTGATAACCAGACAAAGAATATCTTTTAATGATTTCTTTTACTGGTAAGCGTACTTCCAACCCGAGTCATTGCACAACGAAATCCAATGTAATCAGTACTTAAATCCTCGTCCAGAAATCTTCTTGCACCTGGGCTAAGGTAATAAGCGCCATCCTTCCATGAGCCACCTTTATAAACTCTTGATTTATCGCTTATCAACGAGGTAACGCCATATTCATACATATTTTTGGTTGTATTAGGATCGGAAGGTTTGCTATTCCAGTTATTGGTAATATTGGAAGGATAATCTCCATCACGGTAATTAATATTATTGGCTTCGCGGTAGTTGCGACGATTAAGGCTTTCCTGGGTAGTAACTTCGCGCCATTTCAACCGTCCCAGACTGTCTTTTTGTTCAAGAGCGCCTTCAGGAGTTGTAGCTTTGGTTTTAAAAATATTACCGCGGAAAGGACTTAAATCAGAAACATCTTCAAAGGAGAGCGGGCGATATACATCGAGCACCCATTCGGCTACATTTCCTGCCATATTATAAAGTCCAAAATCGTTAGGCCAATAGGATTTTACTTCTGAAGGGATGTCGTTTCTGTCGTTGAGATTTCCAGCTACGCCCATATAATCGCCTCTGCCTCTTTTAAAGTTAGCTTCAAATTCACCATACGATTTTTTATCTGAATTTCGCAGGCCGTTTCCGCTCCATGGATAAATTTTTCTTTCGGCTATGCGTTCATCCTGAGTATTTCCAATTAAACCCAGCGCTGCATATTCCCATTCAGCTTCGGTAGGAAGACGATATTTTGGAACTAAAATTCCATCTTCAATTTTCGCACCGCGTTTGCCTGTGCTGTTGGGAGCCAGATTAGCGAGAGGGGTTTTTACTGTTCCTGCGTATTGCCCGGCTAAATAAGCTTCAGTATTGAAGTTATTATCATCCTGTTGAGCGGGATCATGTTCCAGTATGCCTTGTTTAATGAGTAACATTTCGTTTACCCTGTCGGTACGCCAGTTGCAATAGTCGTTGGCCTGAAGCCAGCTTACGCCTACCACCGGATAATTCCGATAGGCAGGGTGACGTAAATAGGTTTCTACCAGAGGTTCGTTATAGGATAATCTGTCGCGCCAAACCAAGGTATCGGGCAAAGCTTTGCGGTATACAGCGGGATGGTTAGCTCCATAAACCCTTTGCAACCAGTAAAGATATTCCACATAGTCGAAATTGCTTACTTCGGTTTCATCCATATAAAATGTGGGTACCGTAACCCTGCGGGGAATGTTATTCCAATCATACATAATGTTATCGGTAGTCATTCCCATTACAAAAGTACCGCCTTCAATTGCAACCAATCCAGGGCCGGGTTGTTGCTCCTTAAAATCTGGTTTTTCAAAACCACCGTTTTTGGAATTGTTATATTCCCAGCCTGTTGTTCGGGACACTTCTTTGTGGCATGAGTATAACAGTCCTAACGAAATTACCATTGTGAATGCAGTGAAAATTTTACTGTAATTAATCATTTTTATTGTTTGTTTATAGTCATTCAAGATAATAATTAAAAATTGGGTACTTCGAGTTGATGAAGTTTATGTTGTTTTTCAAAACGAGGCAGTTGCCAAACTAACGACAATTCATGTGATCCGCCACTTAGGTTAATTAAACGAGATATTGAATAATCATAACTGTATCCTATTTTGAAATTTAAAAAACTCAAACCAAGCATTGCAATAATAGCATCGGAATTTTCAAAATTATTTCTGTACCAAACTCCTCCGGTAAAAGGATACTTATTCAGGTAACACCCAACATTAAGTTGGTGAAATTTACCTTGTTGCTGATACAGGATATTTGGGGAAAGCGACATTTGATGTTCGGTATTCCCTTCCGACGATTCTTTTTGCAAATCAAATAACGCTCCCCAGTGGGCGGTTATTTTCATATCGAGCGTACTTTTTCCATAAAATGAAATATCGGGCTGAGAAAGATGATGCACTGCCACACCCCAATACATGCTTTTATCGTATCCCACGGTTATACCTGTGGAAAAATCGGGAAATCCTTTGCTCAACTGATCCGGTTTATTTTCAGCTGTTTCAGGTATTATTACTCCCTGCCGGGTATCTATCTGGTCGGCAAATACTAATTTATCCCAGTCCAATGTATTTTGCTGATAGGTAACCTGCATGGCAGCATTTACTTCCACCTTCGACGAAATATTCAAACCATAGTTGTATATTCCGCTGAAAGCGGTGGAACGATAAGCTTGTCCAGCCCTGTCGTTCATAAAACTAAAACCTATTCCCCCATGCAATTTTTCCATATACATGTCGTACGAAGCGGTATACGTTATAAAACCGTTGGCTATTGATGGCCACTGGTTTCGATAATTAAATACAATTCTCGGACACATTTTATTTCCCGCCAATGCGGGATTAAGATTAAGCGGATTGGCAAAATACTGTGAAAATTCAGCATCCTGCGCATAAGCAAAATTAAAACATGATATAACTCCAATCATCAAATAATGAAGTATTTTCAACATAATACCATCCGCTAAATTGAAAAAACAATATTACAAATATTTTTTTAAAAATGACATGTTTTACAATATTGCTATTTCTGATAACGTTCTTATTCAAATTTAGAAAGAAACGTTAATTTATATGTTTTGGTATTTTTGTTTCTGATTTTATTGTTTTTTTATACATTTTCCGGTTTTACTTTATACTTTGCTTAATGATAAACACTAGTACACCCATGCGTATAAAGCGTATTTTTTTACTTATCGCTCTACTATCATTATATTCCACCAATTTTGCTCAGCTTTTACAAAAAAATACTGATTCAGTTGGCTCAAAAGCTTCCAATTCCAAAAAATATGCTGCCAATTCCGTTTTGAAGTCGGGAAACTGGTATAAAATAGGGTTAAAAAATACGGGTATCTATAAAATTACTTACAACGACCTGGTAGCTATGGGAATTAATCCCACAAATATAAATCCGAAAAACATTCGTATTTATGGAAACGGAGGCGGAATGCTTCCGGAAGCCAACAGCAGTTTCCGTTTCGACGACCTACATGAAAATGCCATTTTTGTGAGTGGCGAAGATGACGGAACCTTCGACACCAAAGATTATATACTATTCTACGGGCAATCGCCGAATACATGGAAGTACAACCCTCAGACCTCCAGATTTGAACACAGTTTAAATATTTATTCCGATTACACCTACTATTTTATTACTACCGATCTTGGCGAAGGGAAACGCATAGAATCGTTGTCATCGTCCGAATTACCTGCCACAGAAACGGTTACCCAATTCAACGATTATGCCTTTCACGAACAGGACAACATAAATGTGACAAGATCGGGAAAAATATGGCTGGGGGAAACTTTTGATGCTCTTACCACCTATCATTTTCCTTTCACGTTTGCAGACATCGACCCCACTTTTCCGGTAGTACTTACAGCCAATGTAGCTGCTTTTTCATCTGTCTCAAGCAATTTTTCTATTTCAGTAAACAACGTAAGTAGCAACAAACTATACCTCTCGCTTGATCAAGTAGCCGATATCTACACAATGGCTACCGGAAGTTTTGGAACCAAAAATTTTTCTTCAACCGGACCTTCTATTGATGTAAAAGTTGAATATAGTAAACCATCCTCCACATCGAAAGGCTGGCTTAATTATCTGGAACTAAATGTCGTGCGAAATCTTAATTTCAGCGGAGGACAAATGAATTTCAGAAACACCTCCTCTGTTGGTCAGAACAAAGTTGCCGAGTTTATTCTTTCCAATGCCACCAGCAATGTTACGGTATGGGATGTAACAGCCAACGGTAACNCTAAAAAAGCAGAANCAACCCTGTCGAACAATCAACTTCATTTTCGTTGGCCAAGCGATACGCTTCATGAATTTATCGCCTTCGACGGCAGCACTTTTATGACTACCGAATTTATCGAAAAGGTAGAAAATCAAAATCTTCANGCCATNGCCCCCACNGATTTNGTCATCATAAGCNATCCGGCATTTTTNGATGAAGCNTACCGTTTGGCTACNTTNCATGCTTCAAANGATAACATGAGNGTAACCGTTACCACACCTCAAAAAATATATAATGAATTTTCGTCCGGCGCACAGGACATTTCAGGAATACGCGATTTTATAAAAATGCTTTGGGATAAAGGCGCCCAGGTAAANNGNCCNCATTACCTGCTTCTNTTGGGTGATGGNTCCTACGACTATAAAAACCGCATGGCAAACAATACCAATTTTATTCCCTCCTTTCAGTCACAAAGTTCTTATGTTGATGCATATTCTTATGTTTCTGACGATTTTTTCGGTTTTCTGGATGATTACGAAGGTACCGGGCATAACGACTTGATAGATATTGGAATAGGACGTTTACCTGCAAAAACCCTGCAAGAAGCTACGGATATGGTTGATAAGATAATTTATTACAACACCGAACAGAAGTCCAAGGGCGACTGGCGTAATGTGATTTGCCTTGTTGCCGATGACGAAAACGACAATATTCATCTGGAACATGCCGAAAAGCTTGCTTCGCTTGTGGATACCACCTATGCCACATACAATATTGATAAAATATACCTTGACGCCTATCCAAAGGTTTCTACTCCCGGAGGTTCCCGTTTTCCCGATGTTAATACTGCAATTAATAAGCGGGTGGATAAAGGGTGCTTAATCATGAACTACACCGGGCACGGGGGCGAAGTTGGCTGGGCGCTGGAACGTGTTCTGGAAATCAGCGATATCGAAAGCTGGAAAAACATTAATAATATGCCGGTTTTTGTTACGGCTACCTGCGAATTCAGTCGTTTCGATGATCCTGAACGTACCTCAGCCGGTGAAATGGTTTGNCTTAAACCCAATGCCGGNGCNATNGCCATGTTNACNACAACCCGTCCCACCTACGGTTATCCCAATAGCAAGCTAAACCAAAGCTTTTTTAAATATGCGCTAAAAAAAGACAACTCCGGCGGCTACTTAAAAATGGGTGATGTTATCCGTTTATCAAAACGAGAGAATATAAGTGATGGTAATAACGAACGTAGATTTATCCTTCTTGGCGATCCTGCGCTTTCTATTGCTTTTCCACGATTAAATATCCTTACCGATTCCGTTACCACTTACGGGGAACTAACCGATACGTTAAAAGCCCTTGCCAATGTTCAGATATATGGAAGCATCCATGAACTTAGCGGCGAAAAAGCAACTTCATTTAATGGTACAGTTTACATGGAGGTATTCGACAAACCCGAGAACATCACTACCCTTGAAAGCAATGGTGGTTTAAATGCAACATTTCAGCTTCAAAAAAGTGTTCTGTACAAGGGTAAAGCTCAGGTTGTGAATGGCAATTTCTCTTTTAATTTTATTGTTCCCAAAGACATTGCTTATCAATATGGAAACGGAAAACTGAGTTATTATGCCAGCAGTAGCACACTCGATGCAAGTGGCTACGACAAATCCATTATCATAGGCGGTATGTCCAAAAACATCCTGAACGATAACGAGGGGCCAAACATTCATTTATTTATGAATGATCAAAAATTTGTTAATGGCCAAACGACAGACGAAAATCCCGTTTTACTTGCTTTGGTAAGCGACTCCATAGGTATAAATACCATAGGAAATGGAATTGGTCATGATATAGTGGCTGTTATAGATGGCGACACGGAAAGCCCTATGATTTTAAACGATTTTTATGAGGCAAATCTGAATACATATAAAAGTGGTGTAATACGCTATCCCCTGAGCGGACTGAGCGAAGGTAATCACACCTTGCAAATTAAGGTTTGGGATGTTTGCAATAACTCATCCACCAGCAGCATTGATTTTGAAGTTGTAAAATCTTCAAAATTTATTATAAACCAGGTATATAATTATCCAAATCCAATGAGCGAAGCCACAACTTTTGCTTTCGTTCATAATCAAAGTGGAAAAGAGATGAACGTAAAAATTGATATTTTTTCCATTGATGGAAGGCTACAAAGAAATATTCAAAAAAACATCGCTACGGAAGGATACCGGACTGATATTATCGGGTGGGATGGAAACGATAGCCATGGAAACCGTTTAAGACAAGGCATTTATATCTTCAGAGTAACCTTGCGTACTACCGATGGGCTTACTGCCGAAAAAACAGGAAAATTAGTTATCATTCATTAATTGTTTGATTGTATTTTTATTTTACTTTTACAGCCATGAAAACTATGGCCATCGTTAAACCTACATTTAAGCTATTGATGCTCGCACTGCTGTTGCCTTTGATAAGCGAAGCCAGCATGCAAAAACAAATTCAGCCATTTAAGGAAAAGGTACGCCCCGATTCCATGCTTTATCATTTCGACACTTTCGGTCATCAAACGGTAATAAGATATTACACTTCTAACTCCGTACTTTCCACTGGAAAATGGTACAAAATCGGAGTAAAAAATACAGGTATTTTCAAAATCACCTATTCCGACCTGGTAAACATGGGCATTAATCCTTCCACCATCAATCCACATAATATTCGTATTTACGGTAACGGAGGAGGAATGCTTTCCGAATCAAACGAAATTCCCCGCCCCGACGACCTGATGGAAAACGCTATAAAGGTTGTGGGAGAAGAAGATGGCAGTTTCGATGAAAATGATTATATACTTTTTTATGGCCAATCGCCCAATACCTGGACATACAATACACAGTCGCAATTATTTGAACATACAAAACATCTCTATTCGGACGAAAATTATTATTTTCTAACCGTTGATTTGGGTATCGGCAAACGCATTGTTAACCAAAATTCGGGTACGCTCACTCCTAATACTTTTGTGAATACCTTTAATGATTATGCTTTTTATGAAAAAGACAGCCTGAATTTCATCCATTCGGGCAAAGAATGGTATGGTGAGGGAATGAATAGTGTAGCTCCCGAAATCACTTTACCGGTTTTTTCTTTCCCCGACCGGCTCACCGCCTCAATGGTAAGTATCAAGTTGAGAGTCGCCGCCAAAGCCTTTACAGGCAGTTCCTTTGATGTATTTGCCAATCAACAAGCCGTATTAAACTGTCCGGTTAGTGGTATCCTTCCTTCACAGGATATTTACTATTATGCCGCCGCCGCCGCCAATTACGGACGAGCTAACCTGCCTGATACTAATCTTACAATCCGTCTCAGGTATAATGCCCCAACAGCAGCAGCAAAAGGATGGCTCGATTATCTTGAAATTAATGTTATCCGGAATTTGATCTTCCATCAAGGGCAACTCAGTTTCCGAAACATATCCTGCACCGGGCTGAATAAAATCACCCGATTTTCGCTTACATCGAACACTCAAAACATTACAATCTGGGATGTGAGTACGCCCGACATTGTTCAAATGCCGGCTGTCGCCTCCGGCGATACGCTGCAATTTGTAACCAAAACGGATACATTGAGACAATTCATTGCCTTTGATAATGATACTTTTCTCACACCCGAATTTGTCGGAAACATTCCCAATCAGAATCTACATGCAATAAATGATGTTGATTTTGTAATCATCAGCCCGACGGAATTTTTGGCGCAGGCACAGCGTTTGGCTCAGATTCACCTGCTTCATGACGGACTTGCTACCGTAGTTGTAAATCTTCCGGAAATTTATAACGAATTTTCTTCAGGAACTCAGGATGTTACTGCCATACGTGATTTTATTAAAATGCTATACGACCGTTCAGCTTCCGGTAAGAAACTACAATATGCGCTGTTGTTCGGTGATGGTTCGTACGATATGAAAAACCGTATATTGCCGAATACCAATTTTATACCCACCTACCAATCGACGGAATCGCTTAGCATAACATCATCTTACGTAACCGATGATTATTATGGATTGATGAACTGGTACGAAGGAAAGGATGCCTTTGGCGCCTTAGACATTGGAATTGGACGGTTTCCCGTTAAAAATATTGAAGAAGCCACAACGGCAGTGGACAAGGTAGCACATTACTATACCAATTCCAGTCAAACGATGGGCGATTGGCGAAATAAAATTTGTTTAGTAGCCGACGATGAAGACAATAACTTACACTTTAATCAGGCTGAAGAATTTGCTCAAATTGTTGATTCATCCCATCATAATATCAATATTAATAAAATTTATCTGGATTCCTACCGGGAAATTAAAGGATCAAAAAACGACGAATACCCCGATGTAACCAAAGCCATCAACAAACAGGTGAATGAAGGAGCATTGATTATGAATTATACCGGCCATGGAGGTGAGGTGGGCTGGGCTGAAGAACGCGTATTGACCATCAAAGACATCAATTCATGGACAAATTACGACCATATGCCCCTGTTTTTTACCGGCACCTGTGAGTTCAGCAATTACGATAATCCCTCGAGCACCTCAGCCGGAGAGCTGGTCTTTTTGAATGCTCATGGCGGTGGAATCGCCATCCTAACTACGACCCGTGTTGCTTTTGCTCAATACAATAAGCTATTAAACCAACGGTTTTATAAAAACGTCTTTGAAAATTATCGGGCAGGACATTACCGTCTCGGTGATTTGATCCGTTTGGCAAAAAATCCTCCGGCAACTCACTTCCTTAATTTTACCCTGTTGGGTGATCCTGCGCTACAGTTGGCTTATCCTACATATAAGGTAATTACAACTCAAATCAACGGTAAAGATGTCAATGAGATAGCCGACACCTTGCATTCCCTTTCAAGGGTAAGCATTTCTGGCGAAATTCAGGATACGAGTGGCAACAAAATCACTCAGTTTTCGGGCACATTGCATACCAAGGTTTTTGATAAACCTGTTCAGTATTATACACTGGGTAACGATTTCAGAAGCATTCCTGCTCCATTCCTGCTTCAGAATAATTTATTATACAATGGAAAAACGGAAGTTAAAAACGGAGCTTTTACCTTTGAATTTGTTATTCCACGCGACGCTGCCCTGAATTATGGTTATGGCAAAATCAGTTATTATGCTAACGATGGCAGTAATGACGCTAGCGGTTATGACGAAAATTTTGTTATTGGAGGACTGGATCCAAATCCAATTGCCGACAATAAAGGTCCCGACATCCAATTATACATGAACGATACCTCTTTTACTAATGGCAATGTAATAGGTGAAAATGCTATATTTTTTGCAAACCTTAGCGATAGTGTAGGCATCAATACTTTAGGTAGTGGATTAGGGCACGACATTATGGCTGTGGTGGATGGCGATGAATCTAACCCAATAATACTGAACGATTCGCTTCAGACAAGCAGTCCGGGTTTCCGTTACGGTACCATTGTCCTCCCCTTCGAGAATCTGGATGAGGGTCAACATACAATTAAACTCAAAGCCTGGGACTTATATAACAATTCATCCGAAAGTTCCATAAACTTTTACGTTTCCAAATCCATCAAACTTGCCATCAACCAGGTTATCAATTATCCTAATCCCTTCAGCGATAAAACCTATTTTACATTCAGGCACAATCAATTCGGAAATGCGCTCAGCTTTATTCTTCAGATATATTCTATTGATGGTCGTTTGATAAAAACGTTTAACAAAAAGATTAGCAATACCCAAAGTTACCTTTTAGATCCCATAGAATGGGATGGTACCGACGAAGGGGGACAAAAAACCGGTAAGGGAGTTTATGTATACCGGTTAAAAGTGCTGAAGGATGACCAAAGCTATATTGAAACAGTTAATAAATTGATAATTTGGTAATTACTATATCGTTTGGTTAGTAAATTGCATGATTGTTCTATCCTTATTTTTGTGTTAGCCTTGAATCATGAAACAATATTAATCAAACGCCGTCGTTTTAAATGCTATATCGAAAATTATTTATATTTGCAGTCCTAATAAAATTATCTATGCGAAATTCAAATAAATTAGTAAGCCTTTTTTTCATTGTAGCCCTAACATTGGGAATACTTAGCGTCCAAGCTCAAAACAATCAATCCAATTATATGGGGCAACGCACCAGTGTGGTTACCACTGCCGTACCCTTCCTAATGATATCACCCGATGCACGCGCTGGCGCTATGGGTGATGCCGGTGTATCTTCTTCACCCGATGCCAATTCCCAACACTGGAACCCGGCCAAATATGCTTTTATTGATAAAGATATGGGGTTCTCCTTTTCCTATAGCCCTTGGTTACGCGCTCTGGTCAGCGATATTAATTTAGCTTATGTTAACGGATATAAAAAAATTGATGATATGTCGGCAATTTCAGCTTCCCTGCTATACTTTTCACTGGGAGACATCACATTTACCGATGTTAACGCTAATGTTATCGGCAACTACCGTCCGAATGAATTTGCCATTGATGCTGCTTATTCACGTAAATTTTCGGATCATATATCCGGTGCCGTTTCTGCCCGTTATATCCATTCCAATCTTACACAAGGTCAAAATGTCAGTGGACAATCCACTAAACCTGGTCAGTCGTTTGCAACCGATGTTTCCCTTTATTATGAAAAAGATCTGACATTCAAAAACAACCTTAACGGGAAATTTGCTTTCGGTGCGAATATTTCCAATATCGGCGCTAAAATATCCTATTCTAACGATAACACTCAAAAGGATTTTATTCCTACCAATCTCCGCTTAGGTCCGTCTCTGCTTCTTAATCTTGATGACTATAACAGTCTTACCTTCATGCTTGATGTAAACAAATTATTGGTTCCTACCCCTCCCATCTATAAAACCGATAGTTCGGGTCAACCGATTTTTGATGATAATGGAAATCAAATCATCCTGAAAGGTAAAAATCCCAATGTTTCAGTGGTAAGCGGCATGTTACAGTCGTTTTATGATGCCCCCGATGGATTCAGCGAAGAATTACACGAAATAACTTATTCACTTGGTGTAGAATACTGGTACGACAAACAATTTGCTATCCGTGGCGGTTATTTTTATGAAGACAAAACCAAAGGTAACCGTAAATACTTTACCCTTGGAGCCGGCTTGAAATACAATGTTTTTGGCCTTAATTTTTCATATCTGATACCTACCGATCAGAAAAATCCTTTGGAAAACACCCTTCGATTTACGCTGGTATTTGATTTTGACGCTTTCAAAGCACAAAAGCAATAAATTGAAAATTGGTTTTGGATATGATATTCATCGCTTAGCCGAAGGCAGGGATCTTTGGCTGGGCGGTATTATCATTCCACACACTAAAGGCACTCTTGGGCATTCGGATGCCGATGTGCTTATTCATGCCATCATTGATGCCTTATTTGGGGCTGCCAGCTTAGGTGATATTGGCACACATTTCCCCGATACTTCTCCGGAATTCAAAGATATTGACAGCAAAATACTGTTAGTGCGGGCAATGGAACTTATTTCGAACAAAGGTTACCGGATAGGCAACCTCGATGCGACTATCGTTTTACAAACACCCAAACTCCAATCATTTATTCCCAAAATGAAGAAAACCCTTGCTCCTCTTTTGCACATCACCGAAGACAATCTTTCCATCAAAGCAAAAACTTCCGAAAAATTAGGGTTTGTAGGTAAGGAAGAAGGGATAGAGGCATTTGCAACGGTATTGTTGATTGACGAATATTGATTGACGATTGTCGAATTGATTATATTTGTACTATTTTTATGCAAATAATCAATTTTCCATGAAACCTACAGATTTAATAAACCGGACTAAAAATTTGCACACGATTGTGTTAAGCTCGCCTTATCATTACCAAACACATTTTTAGGAAATCATATTAAAGGTCAATTAATTCGTTGTTCTTCATCGGTTGTATGCAATTATAGAGCAACTTGTCACGCACAGACAAAATAATCTTTTATATCTAAAATAAGTATTGTTATTGAAGAGGCTGACGAATTCGAATTTTGGTTAGAATTCATTATTGATGAGCATCTTTTAACAGAAGAATTAGTATTGACATTATTAAAAGAGGCACATGAAATCACTTCTATTTTTATAGCTTCCCGAAAAACTGCACAAAACTCACTAATAAGAAGATAATTCCTCAATCGCCAATTGCCAATCAACAATCGCCAATTTTAGAACGGATAGCCGATTCCAAAATTCCACATCACATCCTTGATGGTAGTATGGTTAAAGTTTACCCAACGGTGGTTTTCCGGTAAGGAAGGCGTTTTTATGGGAAGTGAACCGTCTATTCTGAAAACAAAATATGATAAATCCATCCGTAAGCCCAAACCGGCATCCAATGCTATCTGATTTATAAATTTAACAGAATTAAACTGACCTCCGGGGAAATTTTTATTATCACGCAACATCCAGATATTGCCAGCATCAACAAAAAGAGCGCCCTTAAAAAAGCGATAAAGCGGATAACGGTATTCTATATTTCCTTCGAGCACAATATCGCCCATTTTATCAAAATTGGCATTAGCCGTATCCCTGAACGAACCAGGGCCTAACGATCGGATCTCCCAGCCACGCATGCCATTGGCTCCGCCTGAATAAAATCCTTTTTCAAAAGGCAACGATTTAGAATTACCATAAGGTACACCAAGTCCCCCCGAAAGCCGGAATACCAACGTATTCCATTTGTTAATGACATTATAATACCTGAAATCAGCATCACCCCTCAGATATTGTGCATAATGTATGTTGAACAAGGTGTAATACCCGGCAGCATCTTTAGTACCATTAAGTATTTTATTATATAAATTCAAAACATTACCCGACGACTCGAAGTTAAACCGGAAATAACAAAAATTATGACTGCGTGTCAAGGGCTGGTTATTAAAAATAAAACTATATTTCAGAGCCATAATTAAATGGTCGGTATACTGATAAATGTATCGTGTATCTTTGAGCGAATTAAGGTAATTAGTAAATGTATCGGCAGGAAAAATCCTTACCGAATTAATTTCCAAAGGCGATAATAAATGCCCAACCGTTTCAGATTGTTTCCATTCATAACCCAAGGATATATTGGTGATATAGCGCTGATAATACGGACGTGTCTGATAATTGATTCCTGAAACCAACATGGTTTTCGGGCTCGAAAACCGTGAAAACCGTTTCTGGTTAGGCATAAACAATAGTTTGGGAAACTCTATCCCCGTTTCTACCCCCAGTTCAAGCATGTTAAAAAATAAAAAAACATTTTTTGTACTACCGCCTATCATTTTCTGCATTTCGAGAGCGCCTTTCAACCGCAAACGGAATGTTTCTGCCCCACGGAAAATATTTTTATTTACATAGCCAAAATTACCTCCGATTCCCAGATACCCTCCCGAATTCGTTCCTTCCGTACCAAAAGTAAACTGCTGAATAAGTGTTCGTGAAAGTTCTATATGACAATCAAGCAGGTTTGAAGTATCATGATGCAACGGAGGTTTAAAATTAAAATTCACAAAACGATGGAGCGGTAAGCTGCCAAGCCGGTCATAGGTACGCGATACATCATCCAGGCGATATACATCGTTTTTCTTAAGAAAGATATTTCTTGTGATGGCCTGTGGTTTAATTTTTAAATGTCCTTTATAAATAAAAAAGTAACGGTTGGCTATGTTTACCGTATCAAAAATGGAATCCGGTTTGGAAATATTGAATTCGGGATAGATGTAAATATTGTTAATCAAATATTTCTGATGTTTTATTTCAAAATTCTTACCCAGAGAAGTATCTGCCGACGAACGGATATTCAGAATATTTACGTTTATATCCAGCTGATGGTTTTTTAAGGTGCTGTCGATTTTAAAAAGAATGTATTCCCTGGAAAAATAGTAATACCCCTCATTTTTAAGAATATTTGTCAGTCGTTCACGTTCATCTTCGAGCTTATATACATCGAAAATATCTCCCGTTTTGATGAAGGAAGCCGATTGACGGGATTTTACCAAAGTATCCAGTATACTGTCGTTTATCGAATAACTGATGTTGCGAACAGAATACGGTTTATTTAGCGTTACCAGGTACTTAACCTTTGCCCTTTTCTTTTTGTACGTTATCTGTCTTTTGACTTCAGCGCCAAAATAACCTTTATTCCCAAGATAGATTTTTATTTGGCTCAGCGAATTGTCGGTAAGCGTTGTATCAAGTATTACCGGCACTTTACCAAAGGAATTCTTAAACCATCTTTTTATGCGTGTGTCCTTTCCCTGATTGGTATGTTCATAGACCCAGACATTGAAACGGAAAACGCCAAGAAGCCTTTTATTGGGTTTCTGCTGAATAAATCCGGATATCTCATCACGGGTAATGCCCGGTTTATCAATACTCAATGAATTTTCATCAAGAAGATAACCTTTACGCAAAACCCTATGCGACGGATTGCAGGAAGCTATAATCAGACAAACAACTGATAGCAGCAGAATGAATATCCGTCGGAATAAAGGTTTAAAACACTTTTTTAAAATCATTTTTTAATTTAAGTGTAGCAGCAGCAAATGTAGTTTAAAAAACAAAAAGTAAAAAGGTTAACGGAAAAAAGATAAAAAACGAGAATTATAATTCTATTAACTCATTGAGCGTATATTAAATCCCTTTAGCATCTTTTTTCTAAAAGCAAATTTTATAATTTTTTTTCACACTATGCTTGTTTAATAAAAAAATAGATTTACCTTTGCAGCCTCTTTTGAGAGGGAGTTTAGCTTAGTTGGTTCCCCGAGAAATCGGGACCTTACAAGCAGAAATATCACTCGTTCTATAGAAAAATTGGGAGTTTAGCTCAGTTGGTTCAGAGCATCTGCCTTACAAGCAGAGGGTCACTGGTTCGAATCCAGTAACTCCCACAGCATTTTACAAAGTCCTGCGTTGAAAACGTGGGACTTTCTTTTTTAATACGATTTTATTTTTATATTTTTTGTTCGTATTAAAGGTTATTATTGCTACTTTTGTTCGCGAATTGTTCGCGAATAAAATAAAAAGCCTTGCAATACGCGAGGCTTTTCTTGTTTTAATCCAATCCTGAAAAATATTGACTGTTTAGCTCTGTGGTTTCCCGAAAATCGGAACCTTACAAGCAGAGGGTCACTGGTTCAAATCCAGTAACTCCCACAAAATAAAAAGCCTTGCTATAAAAGCAGGGCTTTCTTGTTTTCATCACATTGTTTTTCTGATTAAAAGTCATCATAGATATTTTCCACGGAAGTGCGTATACCGAAGTAGACAAAAGATGTGTCATCGGTATAATGTTTGTTGGTTTCCTTCCGGTAAAGATAACCTCCATAAATATTCAGGTTATAGGCAGGATTGATCAGATAACTCAGTTCTGCTTTGGCCATGTAAAGGTTAGTGCGTAAGCCCTGCCCTATCTTGTTGTCATAATCGCTTACATGATCATCGTACGAAAGGTAAATATCCTTACCGAAGTCCCGTCCCGTAGTATCGAGTCCGTAAAGAGCATAATTAAATTTAAGACTGGCATACCAACGATGATAGTTATACCGGACAATGCCTACCAATTCATTAAAATTAGCTCCCAAAGGATGGGCTAAGGACTGATTGTAGTGCCCGTAATTCTGCAACGACGACCAATGGGAATAAGTGTATGGACGGACAGAATTGAACTCTGCCTGAAGATATAAATCGGGAATGTTTAACGCATCAAACATTTTACCACCCAGCTGCCATCCGAATTTGTTACCCCACCAGCCATTGCCCTTGGTCATTTCCTTTAACTTAAACTCATCCAACAGAAGTTGTCCGTAAGCAACGGAATGCTTCCCGATTTTCACATTCAGGTTGGCACCCATCAGGGCATTGTCGGGCGAGCCCACCGAAAATTCTACCGGACGCAGAAAAATAACAGGATCAAGGTAATTCAACTCAAAACCACGATATCCACTACTATCCTGAGCTTCCCAGACAATGGCTTCAAAAAGGCCAATTTGCACCCTCGGATGAATCTGGTAACTGAGGTATTGCATGGTAGCATACTTTTTCTGATATCCTAAGTTTTTAGAATACGGAAGATTTTTGTCCTGCAATTGCATGTACAGGTTGATATATTTTATTTTCCAGATATTAGTCGTTATTTTCAGAAAAGGATATGAAAAAGCATTATCCGACAACAACAAGGAACGGTATCCGTCGCCAAAAAAGTTTTTCCCATGGCCAAACTGAAAATTGAAATACGATGAAGGGCTGTAGGAAACATACGCTTCCGAGCGCGAAAAGTCAAAACCGTCTCCCTTGAAATTTTTAACGGCTCCCTGACCCGGAACTACGCCTTTGGCACGGATAAAATCGTCCATATACCCGCAAAAAGTGGCCTGGTTTTCGTAAAAACGCGAAGCAAATGCCACATTTTTACCAATGTTGCCTTCAAGCATAAAGCCCCTGGTATTTTTATACAGAAGATCGCTGTTTCCACTTTCCCTGCCACCTTCCCACTGCAACAGCGGGTCGATGGTTACATGAATGTCCTTAGAGCGTATGGTAAAAAAATGAGTCTGTGTAAATTTATGTTTTATTTTAGCCCATAAATGCGCATCCTTTTCATGCTGAGCCGTATCATTAGTTATCAACGATTGGATTTCAGGAAGGAAATAGGGTTTAACGGAAGTATGTACATTAGCTCCCGGCTGATAAAGTGTTTTTTCGTTAAAATAGGATTGGTTATAATATGCCGGGTGTAATGGCTGCGAAAATACGGCAGCGAATGGCAGACAGCTTACAACAAATAGCGTAACAATCGCAAATCCATATCTTAAACGCATCATACATCGCAATAATTAATGGGTTCTCCTGCTTTCTTCTTGCGTTTCACCGACAGATCTAAAATACTGGCAAATAGCAATAAAATTGCAAATTCAACTAAACCAAGCCATAAAATACCAATTTGCTGAAAAGTGAAAGCAACAACGATTACCAGGATGTTGAGTGCAAATAAAATACAACTTGCCTGCAGGTGGGTAAGTCCCAAGGCAAGCAATAAATGATGCATATGCCTGCGATCGGCTTTAAAAGGAGAGCCATTGCGCAAAATACGTATAATAAAAACTCTAAGGGTATCAAACAGAGGAATAATAAGTATGGCAATAGAAACAGCAGGAGCAGATGCTATATAAGGCGTAACATTGGCTTCTAAATTCATCTGGTTGAACTGAACAGTAAAAATGGCAAGAAGATACCCTAACAACAACGAGCCGGTATCTCCCATAAACGTTTTATTTTTATTTTCAAACCAATTATAACGTGCATAGGCAACTAATGCGGCCGTAAGGCTAAATGCTTTGATTGTATATTCCAAATTGTCGGATAAATAAAACCATATGCCAAAAGTAAGCGATGCAATGATGGCAATACCAGAAGCCAAACCATCAATTCCATCAATCAGATTTATGGAATTGGTAATCACAAACATTACAAAAACAGTAATTAAAAAGCTTGTCAGATAATTTATTTCGTTAATACCCAGAAAACCATGCAAGGAAGTAAAACGGATATTTCCAAGCACCACAATGATAATAATAGCGATCAACTCACCAATGGCTTTTGATTTCCAGGAAATAGAAATCAAATCGTCCTTCAAACCAATAATAAAAATGAGCACCGCACCCGCTATTACATACTGCATATGGGGCATCGTGGCCACTTTGGTAAAAAGCAGGGTAGAAATAAAATAACTCGCAAAAATGGCCAAACCACCTAATACAGGTATTTTGCTATTATGAACTGTCCGGTTATTGGATATGGCAAAAAGATTTTTCCCTCTGGCAATCCGTACAATAATTGGGATAGAGTACCAGGTAATAAAAAAGGACGTGAGTACACTCAAAATCCAACGAACAGAAAAATCATCAAAAAATAGTAAAATTTGATCCATAATTATATTTTATCGGCACACTCTTTTGTAAATGCAAAAATATATTATTTTTTTTAAATAATACTAAAATTTATTATTCGTACTGTTTTATCGAGTATTCGTAGCGGTTTATCGAGTATTCGTATAAAAAATAAAAAATCATCTTAATCTGCTTTAATTATTTTGCCCCAGTTTCTTATTTTTTCGTTCCAGAAAACCCATTGAAGAAATATCACTGCATAATACATTGGACGAAAAATACTAAGGTGAATATAGTCCCAACGTTCGGGAACCCAAATTAAAGTATAAGACAATCCAATAATTCTTAAAATATTGAACAGATGCATCACAATAATGCAAGCCGGGATATACCACAATTTATGTTTCCACGGTCCCGGAAAAAGAAGATATAATACAATGATCTGATAGAATTGTTTCAACCCGGAACAACTTTCCACCACCGAGATATAGCCATTGTTGATGTAATGAAAGGTATTACCTTCGGTATAACTGACAATGCCGGTAAAATTAACCAATATCCATCGACTGCATATAAAAACATTGTGAGCTAATCCATTAGCCAAAGCAAGAAACGCCTGTTTGGTTCCAACAATAGGTTTTAACCCCTGCCACCACAGAAAATGAAAAGCAACAGTGATCAGACAAAATAAGGCTACATCGGTAATAATCTTTACATAACGATTGTTGCGATAGAGCAAAATAAAGGAATGTGGCATATACGTGTTTACTTTAAAACAAGATTAAAACGGAATATGTGGCAATATTAATTCATTTTTTAAAAATGTACAGAACTTGTTTCCTATTTTTAACAAAATATTAATACACCCATTTCGCCATATAGTTTCCAAAACGGTTACCCAAAGGCCAGGGCAATTGTTTCCATAGTTTTTTCAACCATTCCTGCCGCCGAAGACTTATCGTCTCTGCTGGAATCTGGAACCATTGAAGGGGAACGTCGGTAGCGCCCCACTGTTTTTTAAATTCATGCACTCCACTGTCTCTGCTGCTACGCCCGAAACTATAAGTATGGGCATTAAGGCTGATGGCATGTGCTATCATCCGGTCGTGCAGAACATAGGAAGCATAAGCCCGTTGATATTTTTTGAGTGTGGCAAACCAGCAATTTTCATAAAAGCCTTTATATTCCAAATTAATAGCTCCGCCAACAACCTTGTTGCGATACATCACCAGGAATATTCCGGCATATCCATTGGTATATTCTTTTAACAAACAACTGAAAAAATGTCGGGATAAAGCTCCGGAGCCAAGAAAACGTATGTGCCGCGAGTATACTCTATAAAAATCATCCAGTAATTCGATGCCGCCCTGTTTTACTTCAAAACCATTCTTTGATGCTTTCCGGATTTTACGTTTCAAGTTTGAAGTAAATAACTTATCCTGAGCATCCTTACTTTTCTGTAATAGCAGCCAAGAAGCCACTTTCTGATAATTATCTGACTGCGGAAAACAACTACGCACTTCTATGTTGGTATATCCTTTGCCTCCGGCCAGATGGGTTAGTTTTGTTTTCCAATCAGTTCCCAATGTACTTTCAGATGAACTAAAAACAGCTCCATACGAAAAATGAGGAAGGGAGACCAGGCTTTTGCCTGTGCAAACAAAAGTTATTCGGGTAGTGTCGTCCAAATCATAATAAACAGTTTTCCAACGAAAAGCCTTACTAATGATATCCGGCAAACCCGGGTTGTGACTGATCAGCATTTTCCCCTCCGAAGGCTTTAAAGAAGGCTCTCTTATGTTCCGGGCGGCTATTTTCAAAGTATGTAATTGATTACTACACTGGCAACGACAGATACGATACCCTCTTTTCAACCGTAATGAAATTCCGGTGATAGCTCCCAAACCGTTGAAGGCTGCATCCCAATAGGAAAATGAGCGATGCAGTGCAGGAAAAAGTTCCTGGGCAAATTCCAGCAAAAAGCCATAGGTAAATAGCATGATAAACAACCAGAAACGTACCTGTCTCCATTTTAAAGGACAAGTACTAAAGGCAGATGCCGAAAGATACCCCAAGCCGGCATACATTAATAAATGCACTAATTTATCAACATCAGGAAGGTCTACATCTGGGATATCGTTGCCGGGCATGAGTGAAAGCACCGCAATAAGGACAACATATGCAATAATATATACCCTGAGTGGAATGCGACGCATGCTTATTTTTTTAGGGAGTAAAGATAGAATTATTTTGAGTAACGGATTATGATTTTTTGATTAACAAAAAGATGAAAGAGAGAATGAGTGAAGGGGAAATGAGTGAAGGGGGGAATGGGAGAATGGGAGAATGGGGGAATGGGTGAATTAGGTGAGTGAGTGAGTGAATAGGTGAAGATGAAATAGAGTGAGCTGGTGATTAGATAAAAGTGCGATTGGAATGATTAAATTGACCATTTTTCTGGTGATTTAATCATATTAATCAGTTTTCCAATAACATGTTCATATCCTATATTGTATTGCTTACATATTTCCGAGGTGATGTATTTGCAATCATGTGAAAGATCGAGCCATGTTTGTGTCTCTGCTGCTTCTCCCTCAGCATCAGATAATTTTGATACAAAATATTTCTCATAACGTCGTTTTCTGAATGCTTCAGCAATGTTAGCAGCAACTGACCTAGAACTTCGGCGAATTTGATCTGTTAGTGAATACTTTTCTTCTTTTGGAAATGACTTCGATAATTCAAAAATATCCATAGCCAGTCTGTAAGCAAGCTTGTAAACCTCTAAATCTTTATGAGTTTTAATTAATTCCATAATAAATATTTTAAATTGTAATAATTATTATTTTAAACAATTTTCACATCCAATCTCCTTTTCTCGCCATCTCCCCTTCTTCCACTCACCTCTTTTCCTTTTCTCATTTAACTTCAACCACTTCCGCTTTTCCCCAATCAAAAGCCTTATCAAATGTACGTAAATCGGTGAAACGGAAATTGGTAAGCCATTTTCTGAGTTTTTGTTCTGCACCTTTTATCCCATAATAGGATTTGAAACGACGCATGGGTGATAAACCCGGAAGGATGGGTTGGCCGGCATCCACATCACGGGGGTGGATATAAGCCATTAAATATTCCTGTTTCTGCTGTGTCCAGTGTTTGATCAGGGGATAAGGAAAGAGCCGGAAATAACCGCCACCGCCAAAGACAATATCATTGCCTAATAAATTAGTCGTGGTGATGGGAAATTCTTTGATGGTGATACCGTTATAATTGTTGATTGTTGATTGTTGATCGTTGATTGTCGGTCGTTGATTGTTGATCGTTGATCGTTGATCGTTGATTGTTGATTGTCGGTCGTTGATTGTTGATTGTTGATTGGAACCGATCTTTTCAGGATTGATTGATCCATATCTTTTTGGGAATAATTGACGATTGTCGGGACATGGGAGGGAAAAGACGGAAAACCACCGTGTGCCCTGTGGGCAGGGAAAACGGAACTATCGTGGGTAATGCCTGCTTCCGCCAATACTTCAAATGCCCAGGGAGTAGCTTCGGTAATGGAAAAACCAGGAGCACGGTAAGCAGTAACTTTTTTGCCGGTACTATCTTCGATATGCCCGATGGCTTTAAGCGTATCCTGGCGGAAAGCATCCTTGTCCATACGATAAACAAGCCGGTGGAGATCGCTCTGGCAGGCAATTTCATAGCCCAACACATCCAGCCGACGGATGATATTCGGATGCCGGCGAGCCATCCAGCCGATAACAAAGAAGGTTGCCGGGGTTTGAGTTTCTGCTAATATCCCAAGCAGGATTTCCAAACCCTGATGAATGCGGGAAGGATATCGTTCCCAGTCGTTTTCGGTAGCTGTTCCTTCATGGTCCAGGATATGGAACCAGTCTTCGAGGTCAATGGTAAGGATGTTCAAAGGATAGTGTAAATTGAATTTGTTGGATGCAAATATACATACAGATGTTTTAAAATCCAAAGATTCTTTCGAGCGGTGAAGTGCGAGTTTGGAGAATGGAGCGATGGGGAGAATGGTGAATTTGAATAATGGATGATAGCGACTTGGCGGCTTGGCGGCTTGGCGAGAGGCGAGAGAGCGAAAGGGTGAATGGGAGAAAGGGTGATGGAGCGACGGGGCGATGGGGAGATAGGGCGATGGAGAGATGGAGAGATGGGGAGAATGGGTGATTGGCGGCTTTGGAGAGGGCGAATTCTGAAATTACGAATTACGAATTACGGAATGGGGAGCTTGGAGAAGCGACAGGGCGACTTGGCGACAGAGTGATTGGCGGCTTCGCGAGAGGGCGGCTTTGCGAGAGGCGAGAGAGCGAAAGGGTGAATGGGTGAAAGGGTGATGGAGCGACGGGGCGACTTAGCGATTGTTTTTTCTTTTCACCGCGAAGACGCAAGGACGCGAAGGGCGACGGGGAGACTTGGCGAAAGGGTGAATGGGTGAATGGGTGATTCTGAAATTACAAATTACGGAATGGGGAGCTTGGAGAAGCGACGGGGAGATGGGGCGACTTGGCGACTTAGCGGCTTAGCGGTTGTTTTTCCTTTTCACCACAAAGACGCAAGGACGCGAAGAACGACGGGGAGATGGGGCGACGGAGAGACGGGGAGATGGGGCGACTTGGCGACTTAGCGACTTAGCGGTTGTTTTTCCTTTTCACCACAAAGACGCAAATGACGCGAATTATTTGAATCAACGGATTATGATTTGAGCGAGGAGTTGAGTTTTTGTGATTATTTTTACTATATTTATTTGATTGATAATTAGTATATTATTTGATTGATGCAACATATACTACTGATATATTGTTCATTAAATTAATTTCAGTTTATAAAAATTGTATATCATTGATTTTGTATAACTAATAATATTTATCGCGGTGCATTTACAATTATTTTTTATAATTTACAATTTTTTTTAATTTATTTAACTATTATTTCATTATTTGTTTTAAATTTGTACATTAAAAAACGTAAGGCTGTGATTGATGGATAAAATTTTTAGAAAAAACAATTTATTAAACAAAATATTTTAATTCATTAAAATTAGGAACAAATTAAATTTAAAGATTATGAAAATTTTAAAAAAGAGCATCTCATTCCAAAACATGGAAGATGCAAGAGAAAAGAGGGCTAAAAAGAAGATTATTATTTGTTTAGCCATAGTTGAAAAAAATCTTATTACTCAGGGGATGAGTGGTAAGATGGGTGGGATGATCGTATTCCGCCAGGTAAAAGGAAGGACTATCGCTACTTCCATGCCTACCCATAGCGATAAAGTAAGTGAAAAACAGGCAGCCCACCGGGAACGTTTTCAAAAAGCGGTAATCTATGGTAAAACAGAGATGGAATCACCGGAAGCAAAAGCAATGTATGAGGCCGGTAAAGGAAAGAAATTTCCAAATGCTTATACGGTAGCTGTTGCCGATTTTTTAAATGCACCGGATATTCAATCTGTGAACCTGAGCGGCTATACTGGCCAGGTTGGAGACAAAATCATTGTAGCAGCTACCGATGATTTTAAAGTTATATGGGTAAAAGTCTCTATCTTTAACGAAGACGGCTCTTTGGTAGAAGAAGGAAACGCAGTGCAAAAAGGTAGTACCCAGGAATGGGAATATACCGTAATAAATGTTAATCCTTCACTGACAGGGGATAAAATTGTTATTCATGCCAGCGATATGCCCGGTAATGTTACCGATGAAGAAGCTGTTATCTAATCAACAAAAAGAAGCAGGGACTGACAACATGGCATTTCCTGCTTCTTTTGTTTGTCTTCAGGAGAGTATAGGAAGAGCGAAGCTACAGTGAAGAAAGGTACAGTGACAATTTGGCGGAGACGAGGGAGCGATTTAGCGACAGGGTGATTGGCGACTTTGCGACTGAGAGAGTGGGCGAAAGGGAGAATGGGTGATTCTGAAATTACGAATTACGGAGCAGGGAGTTTGAAGCAACGACTTAGCGAATCTTAGCGGCTTAGCGACTTAGCGGTTAATTTTTCTTTTTCACCGCAAAGACGCAAGGACGCGAAGGACGACGGGGAGATAGGGCGATGGGGTGATGGGGTGACTTAGCAGCTTGGCGGCTTAGCGGCTTATTTTTCTTTTTCACCGCAAAGACGCAAGGACGCAAGGAATGCGAGGTTATTATAGCGAAACTTTGCGACCTGGCGGTTATATTAAAAATTAAAGTAGTTATTAACTACTCTTTTAAATCCGTCTTTCATTAATGCAACATTGAAATTGATTAAGAATCCAAGTCTCTTGTCTGTTAATTTTAAATAGGAGATTATCTGTGCATGATGAACTGGCAAAAGAATATCAACAGCTTTTATTTCAATGATTATTTCATTTTCGACCAATAAATCTATTCTGAAATCTTTATTAAGCTCTATACCCTTATAATACAAAGGTACTTGAACCTGATGCTGTACATGGATACCATTTATTGTCAATTCTTTTTCTAAACAAAATTCGTAAACGGACTCCAGCAAACCTGGTCCCATTTGCTTATGAACTTCTAAGGAAGACTGGAATATTTTGGTTGCAAAATATTCGTATTGTTCTTTTGTCATAATAGATATATTAGACAAAGGTAATATTTTTTTCACCGTGAAGGTTTCACCGCAAAGACGCAAGGACGCAAGACTTTTCACCGCGAAGACGCAAGGACGCGAAGGACGCAAGGTTATTTCTAAACCGTAGGTTTTACCGATAATTTGTTGAGAAATTTTATAGCGAACTTAGCGGCTTAGCGGTTAATTTTTCTTTTCTTTTTCACCGCGAAGACGCAAGGACGCGAAGAACGCGAGGTTATTTTTAAACCGTAGGTTTTACCGATAATTTGTTGAGAAATTTTATAGCGAACTTAGCGACTTAGCGGCTTAGCGGTTAATTTTTCTTTTTCACCGCGAAGACGCAATGACGCGAAGGACGCGAGATTATTTTTAAACCGTAGATTTTACCGATAATTTGTTGAGAAATTTTATAGCGAACTTAGCGGCTTAGCGACTTGGCGGTATATTTTCCCCCGCAAGGGACGCAAAGGTTTTTTAAACTATAGATTAATTACCTGCGCATTATCCCAATTATACTGTTTATCAAAAGTGGCAATATCGGTGAACTGGAAATCGGTGAGCCATTGACGGAATTTGTGTTCTGCTCCTTTTAAGCCATAATAGGATTTGAATTTACGGAATGTGGATAAGCCAGGGAGTATGGGTTGACCGTAATCTAAATCGCGGGGATGGATGTATGCTAACATGTATTGCTGTTGCCGTGTCCAGTGTTTAATTAGCGGATATGGGAACAAACGGAAGTAACCACCACCACCAAAGACGATGTCTTTGCCTAACAGTTTAGTGGTAGTGATGGGGAATTCTTTGATGGAGATACCGTTATAATTGTTGATTGTTGATTGTTGATTGTTGATTGTCGGTTGTTGATTGTTGATTGGCTCCGAGTACCCGAGAGTGATTGGCAATTGATCCCTGTTTTGCCGTGTACAATTGATGATTGTTGGGGTATGGGAAGGAAAAGAGGGGAAGCCACCGTGGGCACGGGCGGCAGGAAAAACGGAACTATCGTGGGTAATGCCTGCTTCCGCCAACACTTCAAATGCCCAGGGAGTAGCTTCGGTAATGGAAAAACCGGGAGCACGGTAAGCGGTTATTTTTTTGCCAAGGATGTCTTCGAGATGTTTGACTGCAGATGTAGTATCTTCGCGGAAAGCAGCAGGACTTAGCTGATGTACCAACTGATGATTAGCTGAATGGCAACCCACCTCATAGCCCAGCTCACTGATCTGACGTATTACTTCCGGGTATTTTTTGGCTATCCAGCCGAGACAAAAGAAGGTGCCACGGGAATGGGTATCTTCCAGAATACGAAAAATGCGCTCCATGTTGTGATGAATGCGCACTTCAAATTTATTCCAGTCGTCTTCATTTTTGGAGTAGTCGTTCTCTAAAAGATGGAACCACTCTTCGATGTCAAAAGTTAATATATTCATAATTTAATTTTACAGATCATCAGAATCCACCCACATTAAATGCCAATTTTGTTCATTCATTAATTGTTCATCCGAAAATTCATGAGTAAGATTCTTAATTATTAACCTGAACTTATAAGGACTTTTTAAAAAACCGTTTTTTAAAAGATGGTATTGTTTAGCAGAATATCTGCTCATCATACATATTATTGCCTCTGCCTTTTCTTCTTTTACTTGTTGTATTAAAACATGATTAATTAATCCAATACAATTTCTATGTTCGGGTAAAACTATAAAATCCAACAACCCAAGTGACGGAACATTTTTTTTAATTATATTTCTATAAGAAACAAATGCAACCAGATATCCGTCTTTTCGTATGGTTAAAAAGTGGTATTCCCTACCGGGTGCATTATATCGCCATTTAGCGAAAGAACTATTTTTGACCAAGGTATTTTGTGCAGTTTTCATCCATTTGTCCACCAAACCGTCATAATCCCCGATTGAATCAATATCTTTTACAATTTCCCATGAGTAGCTAATATCTATTTTTTCTTTCCTAATACGATTATACAAAAGCATAATCGGGTTTGCTATAAAAGATAATATGCTAAGTCTTTTTGATTTTAATAATGAATTTAATTTTATAAACTTCACATACAACGGTAAATCAAACGCTATTTCCCATCCCACTTTTAAATGTCCCGGGATTACTTCTTCCCTTATCGGATACCCAATGGAAAAAGGCATACCTTCTTCTTCCAGTTTTTGGGTTGAAAATCTACCAAGCTTAGTAAAAATACCTTTACCCCGATGTTTAGAACTGGTCATAACATCGCAGACCATAGCTACCGGAGTTGTTTTATCTCCTATTTTATAAATGTAAGGAATGGCTGCATAATATCCAACCATTTCATTTTCAATATAAGCTGCATATTCGTAAGATTTTAAATTACCGGGAAAATTTTGAAACTTCCAATAATAATGAATCGCTTCTACTGTTTTTGTGCCTATATTTTCGGGAAAACAATCAATAAAAAGTTGGCGTTGTTGAGCCAATTGAGTTTTATGGTCGAATATTCTGCAGTTTAAATCCATAAAATAAATTTAAAATAACAGGCCATTTAAATCAATGGAAGTGCCATTGATATATTCTGTGTTTATCAAATATTGAACTGTATTATAAACATCCACAGGTTCGCAGAATTTTTTAGTAGGTAGTTTTTCTTTTAGTATTTTCTGATATTCCGGTGGAACATCGTTTACACCCATTCCAATATTGACATAGCCAAGATTAATGCTGTTTACGGTGACACCTTTTGAAGCATTTTCAGCAGCCAATGATTTGGTTAAACCCCATAAAGCAGATTTAGAAGCTGCATAAGCACTTACTCCTGGTGTAGCTAATTGAGCGACGACTGAAGAAAAATTAATTATCCTGCCATAATTCTGATTGCGCATTAAGGGGAGAATACAATGGATGACATTAAATGTCCCCAATAAGTTAACTTCAATTACTCTTCGCCATTTTCCGATATCCGCCTTATGAGCAAAAGAATTATAACTTATCCCGGCACAATTAATAAGAGCAATATTACTAACATTTTTACTATCAGACAGCCAAGTTTTAACAGAAACATAGTCTGAGATATCTACTTTAGATAATCTTTCTGAATTAAAATTTTCCGGCGGGGTAGCGTTATATGTGCCAATGACCTCCAATCCATTTTTTAAGAATGTGTCGAATAAATATTTGCCTATACCTTTAGAGGCACCAGTAATAATAATCATATTACGACCATTTAATGATAGAAGCACCATACGTCCAGCCACTGCCTACTGCCGCAAAGAGGACTATGTTTCCTTTTTTGATTTTTCCGGCTCTGTTTACTTCATCCAGTAAAATGGGAAGGGTACCGCCGGAAGTATTTGCATATTTATCCATATTGATCATCACTTTTTCGAATGGTAAACCAATGATTTCTGCTGTTTTCTGTAAAATTTTAATGCTTGGCTGATGAGGGATCATTAAATCAATATCGTCAATTGAAAGTCCCGTATCTTCCAGCACCTGATTAATAGCTTTGGGCAATGCAACTGTTCCTGTTTCGTAAACCGCTTTTCCGTTCATTTGGAAATAATGCAGTTTTTTATCAATAGTTTCGTGACTAGCAGGGAGTTCTGAGCCTCCGGCAGGTATGGTAAAATTGAATTTACCCCTTCCATCAGAGTATAAACGGTAAGCTAAAAAACCAGCATTTACATTGCAATGGGAAACAACTGCTGCACCGGCACCATCGCCAAAAAAAACAGCATCTCTCTTTGACCAGTCAGTGATTTTTGAAAAAGTGTCTGCTCCAATCACCAATACATTATCGTATACTCCACTGGCAATGTATTGAGATGCCACGGACATGCCAAATAAGAAACCGCTACAAACAGCAGAAATATCAAAAGCAACGGCATTATATGCCTGTAATTTATCCTGAACGATACAAGCCGTAGAGGGCGCTTGCCTGTCAGGAGTTGCAGTTGCAACGATAATTAAGTCTATATCGTCTTTGGTAAGTCCGGCATTTTCAATGGCATTAAATCCTGCCTTCCATGCCAAATCGCTGGTAGATTCATCTGGTGCCGCTATCCTTCTTTCTTTAATACCAAGATTTTCATAAATCCATTTTGAATTTGTCGGCATTATGGTTTCTAAATATTCATTAGTATATACTTTTTCTGGTGTATAGGAACCAGTACCAATTATTTTAACATTACGTACGAGTTGTTTCATGATTTATAAATAAATTCTATTTCTATCAATATTTTATAAGACATTAATTGTTAATTGAATCGAGTAATGAATCAATAATATTTTTTTTTATAAAAGTTTTTCCATAGTAAGCATAACCGTTTTGTCCCATTTCATTTAAATAAGAACGGGGCATTTTAGATATTTCTAATATTTCTTCTGCAAATGACTTATAATCTTCAGCATTAACTACAATACCACATTTACTTCTTTTGATAATATCTGCAGCTTCACCATTAATCATTGCTGCAACAGGTTTCTTAGAGGCAAGATATCCCTGAAGTTTCCCGGGTACGGTAAATGAATAAGTTAATTCGTCTCTGAGTGTTAATAACATCATATTTGCATGATAATAAAAGTTCGGCATTTCTTCAAGTGGATAACTACCTAAGTAGTATATCGTATCACTAAGATCTAATTCATTTATTTTTTTTAATAAATATTCTTTTTCACTACCATCCCCCAAAACAATAAATTTAATTTGATGATATTGTTTAAGTATCTGTGCAGCTTTTATAATAGAAGGGATGTCTTGTCCAGAACCAATATTACCTGCAAACATTATCTTAAAGCCATCAGGCATTAATAAAGAATACTTGTTTATATCTATTTTTTCCGTTAGAAAATTATCTTCAGCCCAATTCGGTAAGTATCTTATTACGTTATTTTTTGAAATGGCTATTTTTTCAAGGATAGATTTTTCCATATACCGCGAAGAGACATAAATGCCATCTGATTTTCTATAAATAAACTTAACTAATGAATAGAGGCATTTTTTTAGAAATCCGGATTTTAATTTTCCTGTAACTTCAACACCTTCTGGCCATAAATCAAGAACCCATAAATAATGCTTTGTGCCAAAGACAGATCTATGTACTATTGCCGGTATTGCTGATGTTATTGGCGAAACAGCAAATACAAATGAGAAATCATATCTTTTTATTTGAAAAAGTAAAAAAACAGACCCTATGAAGGAAAATGATAAATAATTTAATGATAACATTAAGCCAGAAGCATTACCTCTGGGTATTATCGGAAGACGATAAACCACCGCACCATTATAATTACTTTTTATTTTTGAGAATAAACCAAATCCTTTATAAAATCTACCTTGGGGGTAATTTGGTTTTCCTGTAATAACAGTAACCTTGTGACCACGCTTTACTAATTCAGTACATAATTCATTTATTTTAAAATTCTCAGGCCAAAAAACCTGACTTACAATTAATATCTTCATTAAAACTTAATATTTATTACTTATTCCTAGCAACCTTTAATATAATCCGTATCAGATAAAATAATTCTTACTACTTTATCTGATACATTGGGCATAGCATACCATCCAAACTACGTTTATTGCGGGTATCACCGATATAATATTTTATTTTATCATTATGATAAAACTGGCGCATATCGTCCTGTTTTTTTTCGTCGCAGGAGAATATTCTGACTTCCTTGATATCGGAATCAATGAATCTTCTTAAAACAGCATTACCAAAGAAACCAGTACCTCCGGTGATTAAAAGGGTTTTATTTTTAATACAGACATAATTATTTTTTATTTCAAAGTAGATTCCCAAATATTGACCATCCTATCCCATACCTTTGGCATGGCATATAATTCATTAACTCTTTTTTGAGCATTAAGTCCACAGTTAATTGCAAATATTCTATCATTCAACATTCTTTGAATAGATTCTCTTAGCTGTATAACATTTCGAGGCTTAACACATATACCATAATTCTCTCCATTTTCAATATCAAGCATCTCAGGAATAGCACCAACAGCAGAGGCAACTATAGGACAAGCACATGCCATACTTTCAAGTATTACATTAGGAAAACCTTCTGTATAAGTTGGCAGAACAAAAACACCAGCAGAAAGCATTTCTTTTATTGTTGTCTCAAAATTTTGCTCTCCTGCTATTTCTAACCATTTTTTACTATTTTTCCCTGCTTTCTGTATTAATTTTTCTCTTACCTGCTCTGATGGAACATAACCAATCATTTTTAATTTTATGTTTTCTATTTCTTTACAAGCTTCAATAAGTTCAAAAATTCCTTTTGTTTCTACTACATGACCTGCAAAAATAATCTTCAGATCCTCCCTAATAATATTTTTATTATTTTCTATTATTTCAGAAATTTTTGGTGTTAATGGATTAGGTAACAATTCTATATTTTTATAACCTTCCTTAACCAAAGTATCATAAGAATATTTATCAATTACAACGGCTTTATCTGCAAGTAGTATTACTTTGTGTAACCATTTTTGCTCCCACTTTCTAACGTTATACAAATCAGGGATACGACCAAAACGGAAATGAATTATTGTGCGAACATTATACTTTTTCGCTAATTTTAGCATTATTATATCTTTCAAAAGACTTATAGAAGCACTCGTTGCTAAATGAGTTACATCATAATGATTATATTTTATTTTATTTGAAAAATTAAAAATTAAAGGAATATAACTTTTAAAACCATACAATACTCTTAATAATAATGGGGTTCCTTGATATATAGCCCTCCCAGACACATAATAATGATCCAAGCTAATATTTACCTCGTTTTTTATATTGTCGTAATAAGTCAGTACATGCGCCGTCCATTTAGATATGCCTCCAGCAGCACTATTATTTGGTGAGCATAATAATACCTTAATTTTTTTTTCTTGCATATTGTCCAAAATATTTTTCTAATTCTTCTTTTTTTAATCGCTTATTCTCTGGATATAATATTTTTTCATGTTCCATTATTTCTTCTATAGTATTCCATCTAAATTTTAATATTTTTGCAGGAATGCCACCAACTATTGAATAAGGTGGAATACTTCTATTGACAACAGCACCTGCTGCCACTATACTTTCTCTTTCTATTGTTACTCCTTTCAATATAATAACATTAGATGCAATCCAATAGTCATTTTAAATATATACTGGCTCATCATCTTCTTTTCTCTTGTCGCTTTCCTTATAATCGGTTATCCATTTACCTACAATATCATGCCTATGATTTCCTCCTCTAATCGTAACATTTGGAGCAAAAGTTACATTACCTCCTATATGTATATGATTTATAGTAGTATAAAAAAACTCTTTCTCCTATACTAACATTATTACCAATACTAATAGTCTTATATGAAAAAATCGAATTAGCAGGATGGAATATGACATTTTTGCCAATACTCGCAAATTGTTCTCTATATAAAAACATATGAGAGCGATCAAATAATTTACATAGGATTAAGCAACCCGAAGATAGTGCTTTAAAAACAAAGTGTTTCATATTTTACGTTGTAAATTTTTTCACTTAACGAGAAACGATTTCATTACTTCTAAAAAATTACGATAGTCTAACTTGTTTTCAGCACATTTTCGGGCAGCAACTTGCATAAGAACTATTTCATCTGGCGTTAATAATAGAGCCCTACGAATAGATTGAGCAAATGCTTGAGTAGTGCAAGATGGAACAATAAATCCTTCAATGCCATCTTGTATATACATACCCAAATCAGAAGTTAAATTAGAAATCACAGGTGTCCCACAAGCAAGACTTTCCGTAACTTTAGTGGGAAACCCAGCTTTTGCATACCGCAGTTTGTCTGATCGAAGGAGCAACGTAAAATGAGCCTCTTGTAGATGAGATAAGACTACGTTATGAGATACACTTCCATATAACTTTAAATTTTTTTTTAATTTTTCATAAACTAATTTATCAACTTTACAATCATTAATTAATGAATTATAATTTACACCAAATATTCTAAATTCTATCCTTTCAAGTTCATAGTTACTCAAGGTTGCTAATCCCTCAATCATTTCCTTTAAGTAATCTTTTCTTCCAGGATTTCCTGCATATAATAAAACTATTTTTTCAAAAGAGCATTTTTTATTGCATTTTATAGCTTCTTTATCAATAATAAATGGTATTCGTATGGATTTCAACCCTCTACTTTGAAAATGTTCTGAAAGGTAAGAACTAATGCCAATAACATTAAATGGCGGCCTAATAATAATAGTATTTAATAAATAATTCGAAATATAGTTAATTGAAAATTTACCGTATCTAAATTCCTCAGGAGAATACCACTCAACAGAATTGTGTACCAATCCAGTTCCTTTATTATTAGCATATTTAGTAACATATTTGAGCGCATTCCAAGGAATATTCGTTACAAAAATTTGTTCAATCTTTTGGGTAGAAAATCTTTTCAATAATAAGTGCTTTAAATTCCTTTTGTAATTGATATAATTTAATGCACGTTTAATCGGAGATTTTCCATATTTTCTAAAACTAATGTATTCAAATCCATCGAATACATCAACTTCACCATATTTAGTATCTGCTAAAGTACAAAAAAATATGGAGTATCCTAATGTACGTAGTAATTTTCCTAGTACTATTTCTCTTTGTGAGCCGGCTGAACCATCAGAAAATCTATTAATTGTTAAAAATAAGATATTCATTAAATCAAGTCTCCTATTAATGCTATTTGCGTTAATATATTATTAAATCTTCCATTTCAAATGTCAGTATTTTTAAGATATAACATTATAGAAAATGTAATTATGCGTCTTTTGGATCTGTCTTTATTAAGCATTCTTATTATTAAATTTAGGAATAGCATATTTCTAAACACATATTAGCAATAGAATTCTAATTAAAATCAGATTGTTATTATTTATAAAAACAATATATAAATGTATCGACCGTATTTTGATCGACTGAATTTTATTAATGTAATAAAACTAAATTTATTTAGTAGCTGGACTTAAGATAGGAATTTTTTATTTTCAAGATTTATAGATAAGTGGTTTTGCATACCAAAAAACATTACATAGAGACAAAAGAACATAAAATCCGCCTCTATAATAGGTTCAACAAAACACTGAAGAAAAAAAGCAGTATTTAACGCAACTAATAGACATGAGAAGAACAGCGGCGTTTTTTTATTAAAAATTACTTTTATTGCTTTTATAAGACTAATAATTGAGGCTATACATAAAAAACTGAATGGTATAATTCCAGCAATTCTTGCTGAGTCAAGCCACAAATTATGTGCATAACCATATCTATAGTTTACAATTCCGCCAAATGGATGACTAAATATATTTTCTATTACCCAAAACCATCTCACATTACGACCACCAAAACTTGCAAAATTGTAATCACTATTATTCTCTCGACTCTGGTACGCATCTACAAACTGATGTAAATTAAATAATTGAGATAAATAATTGATCAATAGAACAACTAGTATTGAAGTTATAAAAAAAATCAATAAAGTTGACTTTTTCTTAATAAGTTTACAAATCACAAAGAAAATGCAACAACAAGCAATGACCAACCCTGTTCTATTAATATAGTGTGCAACAACAAAAATCCCGATACAACCAAGAATTACATATACAAACTTAAATCTCTTTTCTATTGAATCTATTGTTGGAACAAATAATAAACCAATCCCTGCAATAGACAAAGAAGCACGTATACCTTGAAATGAATATCCCAAAACGGTATCATTAGTGTTTGCTCTAAATGTTCTGGAATAATTAACTAATTCATATTTAAATGCGTCTTGAAGAGCGTTGTTTAGATACAAAAAAGAATATCCGATGATTACTATAAGCAATATCATAGAAAGATATTTTTCCGAATGCCATTTTTCTACAAAATATGCACCAACTAAATAAAATACAGGCGGGTATAAACTATAATAGAATAGTTTACCGATCCCCACATCAACACTATTACTATTGATGTAAAATATAATTGCATATGATATAGAAAATAACAAGAACAAGAAGAAAGTCGAATCACAGTATTTTTTAAATTGTGATTTATTAAATAATATCGGATAGAGACTTATCAAAATGTACAGACTCCAACGGCTACCCAGTAGACCGGATATACCCATAAACAGAATAATTAGTATCAACCATTCCTTTCTGATTAGGTTTCTTAACATAAAGAATATTTTTATTAACTAATTTTTTTGAAAGTAGAACGTATAATGGAATATACATAATTACGCTCTCTTATATTAAGCCCCAAAAATATTATCATTATAATCAAATATAGCAATGAAATTATCATGATGCCAAAAGGATGAATTGGTGCTTTCAACAGAAAATATAATAATAGTAAAGCTAAAGATACAAATAATGCTGGACAATAAGATTGCATGACTATTCTACGAATATTAAATTTTACAACAACATACAAAAAGATTTGACGTACACACAATGCAACAATCGTTATCACAATAAAGCTATATTGAACAGCATATGGTTTAGCTCCATGTTTCAATGCTATATAAGCAACTGGTAATGAAAGTAAAAATATCGTATTCACAACAATCTGATACCATTTTATTTTGCCACTGGCGAAGATAACTTCAGGAATGCCCGCATTTAATGCTAAGACCAACGCATCTAAAATCATTAATCTAATAAATATAGCGGTATATTCAGGTACTATCTTTAACCATAGGCCCAAAAGATACTCAGCCTCTAATAATATGGGTACCGAAGGAATTAGTAATAAAAAAAAAGTGTATTTAGATGCTGCAATAACTAAGTCTTCTGTTCTATTTAGATCTCCGGCAGCATAACTTTTGGTTATTTGTGGAGAAATTGCCCGTCCTACACTTTGTGCAAACATCGATACAATGCCGTTTATGGAATTCGCAATACCCAAAGCTGCATTTAATGCAACTCCAAAGAAATAATTGATAAGCAATACTGCTCCCTGATTTTTTCCAACAGATGCTATTGCACCATATCCGACCCATAGGGAAAAATTTAATATTTCTTTGTAATCACTCCATTTATTAAAAAATTTTGACTTGACAATCTCAATATAGTGTTTTCTGCAATAAAGAACATATACTATCGTGGGGCATGCAATTACTACAGCCATAATTCCGGCGTATAGTAATAGGTTTTTCTTGAAAAAATATAATATAAAGAAGGATAGTGCTAATTTTGTAATACTCGCCAACACATCTACTCCACAAAAGATTAAAAAATTTTCTTTCGCTGTCAATAGTCCACAATATGGAACCCCAAGGAATGATATTGCAGCACCAACGATAGAAAATCTAAATACCCAGAGAGCATCCACCACCTTGCCTTCTGGAACATTCAAGTAATTTATAATATACCATTCCCCAACTACTTTTGCCAATATTAAAACTATGGCTGCAATAAAAGCATGGATAGAAAAACTTACGTTAAAAATTTTGTTTATCTTTGAAACATCTCCCCTTCCCAATTCAAATGCTATAAAACGATTAGATGCAGACAGCATAACGGTATTAATAAGCCCCATTAACGCAACAATACCTCCAACTACTGAATAAATACCAAAATTATTTTCTCCTAATCCTTGTAAAATTACACGAGTAACTACCAATCCGGTTATGCTAATTATAAATAATCTAACATATAAAATTAGACTATTAGAAAGAATTAATTTATTATTTCTTTCCATTACCACCGGACTTAATCCTATCGCCTATCATATCTAATGTCTCTTGAGTAAAATAGTTTAACCATCCTCCTTGAGGAGTGAGGGTATATTCACCAAAAATAACTCTGTTTCCGACATTATAAAAATCTATTCTCATATGAGCAAATCCTTTTGATAAAGCAGAAGCATATTCTATCATCTTATCAAGATTTTTTGGTTTTAAAATATCAAAATGCACATCTTCTACCCCTGCATTAAGATATGGAAGTCTATGCCAATTTAAATCATAGGTTTTAAGAGAAGCGTTAAATTCACTGTCTCTATTGTAACAGCACAAAACAAACAAAGGCTTCCCATAAACACAATGAAATTTATAATCAATAGGTAAACCATTCAAATTACCATCTATATACTCCTCGCAATATATAAGCGGTTTAATTTTCCTATAGTGACTTTCAAAATATACAGGATGCTTCGTTTTTATCCATTGATTTAAAGTCTCAATTACATGTTTTTTATCAAGTTTTGATTTATCTGTACAAATAATGTTCATTGCACAACTATGATTGCATTTTAAGACAAATTTTTCTGGTAAAGAATCGAAGTCTATATCATAAGCATTTACCCAAGTTCCATAAACTTTTGACAATAGATTCTTATATCCTTTCTCCTCAACAATCGCACGTACTCTATATTTATCTGCTAATAATGCTTTTTGATTATTCCTATTTAAAAGAATATCTCTAAAAATAAATTCACTATAATCTCTAGGTGCAATAATATTAGGTATTTTATGTTTGGTTTTTGAATATTGGATAACGTATTTTATTTTGCAATCAGGTAATTTCCTAAACACCCAACTTAAAAACCTTTTAATACATTTCATTGTTTAATTTCATTAAAATTTCCAAGGATTCATTGATATCTAAATATTGTCTAATAAACCCTCGGTAAGTACCAAAAATTTTTACATGTCATACTAGTTAAATTAGCTTTAACGGTCCCAACTGCAGATTTATAACCTGCCTTTTTAGTCATTTTAATATTTTTCATGCTCACTGCTCCTAATTTACCAAAAGGATAGGCAAAATGATCTACTGATTTTTTCAATTTTGATTCTAATATTACCTTTGACTGACATATCTCATCAAATGCGTTATCAGTATATCTTAACATAGAATGAGATACGGTATGAGACCCAATGATACATAGGGGTTCATCTTTAAGAATTTCTAATTGTTTATAGCTAATAAAACCCTCTTTGTCCAAAAAATCAATAGTTACATATACGGTAAATGGTATCTGCATATTTTTCAGGATAGGGAAAGCATTGGCAAACATATCATCCGTAGCATCATCAAATGTTATGACAATAAATTTTTCTTTTGATCTATTTTTAATTAATGCTAGTGCTTTATCAATTGAAACAAAACTATAGCCATCTTCTCTTAACTGCATTAATTGAGTCATAAATCTTTCAATCGTACATATACATGAGTTAGGAGCATCCACAAATTTATCAGTTACATGATGATACATTAGTATCTTTCCCTTAATATTACTAGGTAATTTGTTTAATATACAACATGCATAATCAATTATATCAGAAATAAAATAATAAAATTTATATGTTAACTGATGCATGTGATATGTTTTTAACAACACATTCTATCTTAAGAATTAAATAAATTATTAATCATAGGTAATTTCACCTTTCTTTTTACAGCATCAAGATAATACCTTAAAACAGAGAATAACAAATATTTCCAGTTGAATCCTTGTAGATGGTAGGTGAAAAACTCAAGGTTTAGTTTTGGCTTAATTTTTTTAAGAATTTTTTGTGACGTATCGTATAGATGAATATCGTTACCTGGAATATCATAAATAATATTTAGTTCATGTGGTCTCAAATTTAAAGCAAAATTATGAACAGATTTATATGGAAATGACAATACACTAAGCAAATATCTTTTATTTTGATAATTGGGATTAGAGCCATATAGATCAACGCAAAGTTCATTATCATCCAACCACAGACTTTTGAACAAATCTGCATTATTAAAATAGATATCATATCGTACAAGCTTATCAAAATCAAACATAAAATACTGTTTCTTTCCGCATAAAAGATTGGACTGTACAATAGTATTATTATTTTGTCCATGTACTCCAGCATCATTAAAATTGGTTGTTAATGAAATATAAGGGAAAATAAAATATTTATCACAACTAACCAGATAAGCATTATAATATTTAGACCATGCTTGGTCCCATCTCTTAATTTGTTCCGGCATATCAACCGTCATAATATCAGTTTTCCCATCCTTTAACCAATTTTTAAATCCATTCCACATAGATTCTGTCCAGCATTCACCCCAAGTAGATGTTTCTTGTAATGCAAAAACATCAGAACCATTATTTAATGGTGAAAACGGCAATCCTACATATCCATTTGTCTCATTCTTATATAATGAAATACCTGCAATATACTTATTATTATTATATTTTTCTACGGCAGCAGTAGTATAAAAATAGAAATATGGTGAAACATACAAATCATCTTCTAAAAGAATTATTGCTTTGAAATATTGTGATAGATCACCACATTTTAATATATGTTCTTTAAGTCCCAAACGTGTTTGTTGTATTATCACATATTTTTCACCAAATTGCCATTTAAACTCACGCACATATTGATACAATCCTTCATCTCCACTACAATCTATGCTTAACACAAGTGGAATATCGTCTGAAGGATATTTGGCATTCAGCAAAGATCCTAATAACCTTTGTATCGATTTGATTCGGTTATAACCGACAACAACTATCGCTATTTTTGACTTATTGTCTATAGAATTAATATTATTCACACTTGTACTCTTTTAAAAAAACAATAGATCGGTAGCAATATACTTTTAACGGAAGGTTTTAGACGGACTAACCTTACATAATATGATTTTGCCTCTTTCCATTTCCCCAACTTCATTAAAGAGCTTGATATAGTATATAAGTGAGGAATACTTTTTCTAGGATAATTATCAAATATTGAGGAAAATTGATTAAGAAAGTAATTATGGAAAATTACATTCCGCTCAAGTGAATTTTTATAATAACCGTTTTCACTCATTCTTTTAGAGCCATGGTTGATGTACACATTTACTAGAGATTCATGAACAAAATCTACTTTATAAAGTTGACAAAATCTTGCTCCAAATTCCCAATCAGAATCTATACCATGAGACTGAAATCTACCAGCCTTAATAAACGCATCTTTACGTATTAAAAATGTGGGAGTACCTGATACTGTTGGCTTTTCCACTACTTCAAGTGAGACATCACCACTTAATTCAGTCTTATGCGTATACAAATATGCGTGTTGTTTATCATCGTAATAATCCATCCAACAATAAACCATACCATATTCTTCTGGTAAAGATTCAATTAAATTAACCTGTTTTTCTATTTTTGTAGACACGTATTCATCATCATCATCCAGAAATGTAATATATTTTCCATTAGCTTTTTCAATTGCAATATCATAACTTTCAACCATTGATAAATTCTTGTTCAATTTTACATATTTTATCTTTGAGTCATTATAAGACGCAACAATATCATAAGTATCATCTTCAGATGCTCCATCAATTATTATATGCTCATAAAATTTATACGTTTGACATTGTATGCTCTCAATACAACGTGGTATAAGGGACGCTCTGTTACGTGTAATCGTAATTATTGTAACAAGAGGTTGTTTATCTTTCATAACGCTACTTCTTAATAAAATTCATATATTCATTCCAATCGCCAATATCTATCCACGATTTCTCACTCACTGGGAAGCATCCGATTCTGCCACCGCAATCCTTAACTTTCTCAATTAGGTCAGTAATGTGGAATAAACCGCCAGTTGGGATTTTGGATATTAAATTGGGCTGAAGAATGTAAACGCCAGTATTAATCATATATGTCATTTCGGGTTTCTCACTTAAATTTGCCATTAAGCCATCCTTTGAAGTTTCAATTACCCCGTATGGGATCTGGTATGATTTTACTGCCGAAACAATTGTTATATCATTTTTATTCTGACAATGATAGTCATAAACATCGCGAAAATCTTGGTCTATGATTATATCGCAATTAGACACAAAAAATGGGGAATTAATTTTACCTCTCAGCAATGACACACTACCTATTGTACCGAGAGGCTTATCTTCTTTAAAGTATTCTAAATTATACTTATGCTCAATCTTTGCCAAATAATACTCAATGAATTCTGATTTGTAATTTACGGACATGAAAAACTTCGAACAGCCGATAGACTCAAATTGATCTAATATAGTTTCAAGTATTGTTTTTTCACCAATCGGTATTAATGGCTTTGGAATAACGTTCGTTAATGGTTTGAGACGAGTGCCAAGCCCCCCTGCCATAATTACAACTGGTAAGTTTATTTTTTCTCTTCTATCTATTATTGCTTGATCTCCAAAAAAATCGTTCCAGAAATACACATTAACCAGCTTCTTTTCAATATCTAAGACTGGCATACACTCTGATCGTAATGCAAGAATATCAGCCTTTATTTTATCAACCGAGTCGGATAAAGATGCATATTTTTTGTCTTTATCAATAATGACGCTAATTTTCTCAGTTAAAGAGATGTTGGCAATTATTGCTCTTTGAATATCACCAATTGTAAGAATACCTAAGAAAAACTCACCTGTAAAAACAAATAATAATTTCACATGCTCACTGTCCATTTGTTTAATGGCAGAAAGCACAGAATTATCTGAACAAATAATTCTGTGCGATATTTTTGTATAAAGTTTACTGTCCATTACTTTATTTTTCTTGCTGGTATCCCGACATATGTTCCAGATTCTGTAATCGATCTCGTAACAACTGCTCCAGCACCGATTATAACATCATCTGTGATAGTGATTTCAGGAAGAATAGTTGAATTTGCCCCTACAAAACATCTTTTACCAATTGTCACTCTACCACATATTACACAGGATGGGCTAAAAAATGAATGCTGTTTGATTATCGAATCATGCGCCACCGTTACATTTATATTAATTATGCAGTCGTTTTCTATGACAACATCTTTATCCAAAACAGCTCTTGGATAGATTACAGTCCCTTCGTCGATATTTGCCGAATCTGCAACAAAGGCACTCTTATGTATAAAAGTGGAGAATGGAATCCCATCTTTTGTGAATTTTTCAAATAATGATTCCCTTAATTGAAAATGCATATATCCAATTCCAACAATGAGTTCATCAAATATTTCATTTTTGAAGAGATTAACTGCATCAGCATCAGTACCCAATATTGGAAAACCATTCACTATTGTCCCAATATGTTCGTTATCAATAAAGCCCACACATTTATATTTTCCATCACTGATTAACCAATATGCAATTTGTTTGGCTAATTCTGCGGAACCAATTATCGCTACATTTTTCATTGCTCTATAATAATATTAAGTTCAACAATGTTATATACATTTGGTAATATTGTTAAGTCGTCTACAACTACATAACCATATCTATCTAAACTATTAGTTATTCTTGGCACATAGTCACCTTCATTTAGGTTGAAATTAAAGTCAACGACATTAGGCAACCTATTTACAATTCGGATATCTCCTATAGATACTATCTTGCCAATAGGAAGAGAGAAATAACGAATAGCTGATGTGTTATCGAGGGCATTTGGCAAGTGAGGAACTTTGCCCATTGCAATATCAATTAATGCGGACTCCATATTAATTCCTGTAGACAATGGAACAAGTAGAGATGTAATCATATCTCCACCTAAACGTGGACTTGTTTCAATTACAGTTATCCCTTTATCATTAATTTTCAATTCAGTGTGTGATGGACAGTTTTCAAAGCCCATAACAATGGCAATTTTATAAATCAATTTATCGATACAATTTTTAACTTCATTTGATAAATCCGCAGGTTGAGTATGCCCTAATTCTACATTATATGGAAATGGAGTAACAAATTTTTCTGTATATTGAACCACTCGGGTCTTGCCATCATAATGCAAGGACTCTATACTATATTCCTTACCATCAATAAACTCTTCGATAAGTAATGTTGGCTTATTAGTAAACTTTTTGGATTCATTATATGCTGTTTCAAGTTCTCCAATAGAATTGCACAATACAACTCCACGGCTACCTGAATTGTCACGAGGTTTTACAATAACTGGGAATGATAAAGTACAATCCTTAGGTGAAAATATTTCAATACCAGATGCATAAGGAATTCCACCGTTTATAAACTTGTTCTTCATCAGAAGCTTATCGGTTGATGTTTTGGCTGCATCAACGTTAAAGAAAACATAATTCAGTTCTTTAGCCACACGAGCCATCATCACCAACGGTTTATCTGTTGCTGCGGTAACTATTCCTTTTATGTCATATCTTTTGCATACTGCAACTGTGCCGTCAAAATCATCCCCTGCTACTACCTCAAATGCATCAGCTTCGGTTTTACCTAGAGCTTCGGAATTGGGATCTATTACAACAGTATATAGTCCCTTTAATTTGCAACAACGAATAATAGAAAGTTGTAAGCTTCCTCCTCCAAAAATTAGTATTGATTCGTTTGAATTCACTTATTTTACTATTGATTTTACATTAGCTATAATATACCTAATCTCATCATCCCTCAACGAAGCAAACATAGGTAGTGTAAATTCGTTATCGGTTACATATTCAGTGATGGGTAATTGTGCACCGTAATCCTTGTATGCAGAGAACTTATGAATAGCTGGATAATGTATACTGGTCTGAATACCCGCCATATGCAATTGTTCACGAACTATATCACGGTGCTCTTTTATTGAATTAACTAATACAACAGGCATAATGTAATTTGAGACAAATTCTGTATTGTCCGCAAATGGCACAACAATACCTTTAATCAGGGATAGCCCTTCAACATATTTTTGTCTTATTTCAGCTCGTTTTTGCAAGTCAGGTAATAGCTTCTGAAGTTGTACAATAGCTATAGAAGCACGAATATCATCGATTCTGTAATTATATCCTACTTCCATAATGTCGTATGCAGTTGCATGCCCTTTTGCTCTTTGATATGACATTGTTGTCATCCCATGAGAACGAAGCAACCTTGCCCTTTTTGCCATATCCTCATTATTTGTGATGAGCATACCTCCTTCTCCAGTTGATATATTTTTATTTGAAAAAAAACTGAAGCAACCAGCATCACCTATCGTTCCCAACTTCTTCCCTTTATATTCAGACAATGGACCGTGGCAAGCATCTTCAATAACCTTCAAATTATGTTTTTGTGCAATACTCATTATCGAATCCATATCAGCAGGGAAACCAGCCATGTGTACTACAACAATAGCTTTGGTTTTTGGTGTGATTTTTCTCTCAATGTCTACAGGGTCGATATTCAAATTATTAATTCCCTTTATATCACAGAATACGGGTGTGGCACCAACATAACGGATGCAATTAACTGAGGCAGCAAATGTAAGTGATGGACATAGTACCTCGTCTCCTGGCTTTAAATCGCACAATGTGCAAGCTAAGTGTAAAGCGTCAGTACAATTTGAGACACTAATAGCGTATTTCACATGAAACATATTAACAAACATCTGCTCCAACTCTTCACATTTTGGACCGGTAGAAATCCATTTTGATTTTATTGTTTCGGTAATAGCCTGAATTTCTTCCGTTCCAAAATTCAATTTAAATAATGGTATTTTATATTCCATGAATTTATAAATTAAAAATATTTATTTTGTATTTCTTTAAATTTTCCGGATTAATAAACCATTTTATAGTTTCTGTCAATCCTTTTTCCAAATTATACTCTGGATAATATCCGGTAAGATCCTTAATATGTGTATTATCGCCCCATAAACGAAAAACTTCGGAATTTTGAGGTCTCAACCGTTGTTCTTCTATAATAAATTGAGTATTAGAATGCATAATTTTTTTAATCAATTCAAGCGTATCCCTCATTGAAATTTCAAAATTAGAAGCAATATTTATTTCTTGACCGATAGTTGAGTCATGTTCTGCCAAAGCAATAAATCCTTTACAGGTGTCTTTCACAAAGTTAAAGTCACGAGTAGGACTTAAATCTCCCACTTTTATTCCTTTCATTCCTTTTGCAATCTGAGTAATGATTGTTGGAATAATGGCTCGTGCAGATTGACGTGGTCCATAGGTGTTAAAAGGACGGGCAATGGTAACCGGAAGATTAAAAGCATTATAGAAACTCAATGCCATTGCGTCTGCTCCAATCTTGGAAGCGGAGTAAGGAGACTGAGGCTGTTTTGGATGTTTCTCATCAATAGGCACGTATTGTGCCGTACCATATACCTCAGAGGTCGAAGTAACAATAACTCGTATTCCACCAAGTTCTTTGGCTGCCTGGCAAACATTTAATGTCCCCTTCACATTGGTATCGACATAGCTATCAGGTGCATGATAAGAATATGGTATAGCAATTAAAGCAGCTAGATGAAAAACAATATCCATATTCTTCATAATATGCTTTACAAAATGAGGATCACGTACATCTCCACAAACTACTTCCAGATTTGGATTGGCAGGAATATCTTCGAGCCAGCCCCAATAATTAAAAGAATTATATTGAGAAAGTGCTCTTACCTGATATCCCTTTTCAAGTAATAATTCTGTTAAGTGTGAACCAATAAAACCATCAGCTCCAGTAACCAATATTTTTTTCATAACATTTTTATTCGTAATCCACTAATCGTCTCTAAGTTTTTTTATCTAATACATACAATTAATGTATATTTAATTTGCGAATTTATTACTTCAAATTTTTCCAATACCATTCCACGGCTTCCTTTAATCCTTGTCGCATTGAGAATTTTGGATCGTAGCCCAATAGGGTTTTTGCTTTATCTACGCTTGCAAGAGAATGAGGTATATCACCAACTCTGTTGGGTCCATGAACAACCGCTACATTTGCTATTTCTTTATCAAAATCTGATAGGTATTCTTTTAAGTATTCGACTAATTGGTTCAGTGTTGTTCTTTCTCCGTAAGCTGTATTATAGACTTGATTCAGTGCTTCTGTATTTTCACTTGCCAATGCTCTTAGGTTCATCTGAATAACATTATCAATATAGGTAAAATCTCTTGAGTATTCTCCGTCTCCGTTTATTATTGGGCTTTCGTGGTTGATGAATTTCTTTACAAATAATGGTATTACTGCTGCATAGGCTCCATTGGAATCTTGTCTGCGTCCGAAGACATTAAAATATCTCAGTCCTATGCACTCCATTCCATAGGTTTTTGCAAATACGTCCGCGTAAAGTTCATTTACGTATTTGGTAATTGCATAAGGAGATAATGGTTTTCCAATAACATCTTCAACCTTTGGAAGGGTTTTGGAGTCGCCATAGGTGGAACTTGATGCTGCATAAACCAAACGTTTTACTTTGGCGTCGCGTGCGGCTATAAGCACATTCAGAAAACCACCAATGTTTACTTCATTGGTAGTAACCGGGTCGTTGATGGAACGGGGCACTGAACCTAAGGCGGCTTCCTGCAATACATAATCCACTCCATCTACCGCTTTTCTGCAATCGGAAAGATTCCGAATATCACCTACGATTAGTCTGAAATTTTTATGATCAATAAAATCTTTGATATTACGGAAATGACCGGTAGAAAAATTATCCAGACAAATTACTTCATTATCAAACCTCAATAATTCTTCACAAAGATTGGATCCGATAAATCCGGCTCCGCCGGTAACAAGGATGCGGGAGCTTTTTATTCGGGGATAAGTCATTATTTTAATGATTTTAATAAATAAAAAAAGGATGAGAAAAGAAGAAAAAAGTAAAAAGTAAAAAGAAAAAAGTAAAAGAAGGAAAAAGGATGAAGTGAGAGATACTTGGCTCTTTGCTCTTTTTACTTGGCTCTTTATTGTTTATTTGCTATTGCACCTAAGATTTTTTTTAGTTCGTGGCTTTCTTGTACTAAACGATCCAGCTGTGGATTTTCAAGATCGTCAATCTTTTGAATAACCCGTAACCAGTAGTTTGATTCTCTTGCTTCGCGTAAAGATATTTTTACTTTATTTCTGAAGTCGGCTTTAGAAGAGCCAGCCTGTGATTCTTCGTAATTGGCACCAATTGAAGTAGAACTTTTGATCAATTGATTTTTAATCACATAATATTCCTGATGATTGGGTAAGAGTCTTAAAAATTTGATACAATCTACCCCGAAATTAAAAGTTCGTTCAAGTAAATCGTTCGGTTTCATTTTGTCAAGGAAAAGAAGAAAAGAAGAAAAAAGTAAAAAGTAAAAAGAAAAAAGTAAAAGAGAAAAAAAGTAAAAAGAAAAAAGTAAGAAAAGGAAAAAGGATGAAGTGAGAGATACTTGGCTCTTTGCTCTTTTTACTTTGCTCTTTTGTCTTATATCCTGAAACCCTGGGACTTTTTGAGAGTTCAGGACTATCAGGGGCATAGCTATTGATGCGTCAATACATTAAATTTATAAAACTGCTAAAAGTTTATTATTATACCCTCAGGGATATGTCTGCACTTTCATCTGTTCATGACGAGTTCCAGCTCTTTAATTAAAAGATCTTTATCTGGAAACACATATGTAAATCTTGATGCATATACAGCATTCTCAAACCCTCCCAGAATATATTCTGCTCCGATCTCGTCCTTTTCCGCACAAATCAGAAGCCCTATAGGTGGATTATCCTCAGGCTCGTTTATTTCTGTCTTATAATAGTTTAAGTATGTATTTAATTGTCCGGCATCTCCGACTTTCAGCTTTGTCGTTTTAAGTTCGATCAGAATATAGCATTTTAATATTTTATTATAAAATACCATATCAACATAATAATGTGTATTATTTATAGTAATTCTTTGTTGCGAACCCACAAACATAAAACCTTTACCAAGTTCAAGTAAAAATTCCTCGATATGACGAATTAGTTTTCTTTCCAGATCTTTTTCCAATAATGGTTTATTCTCTGGTATACCAAGAAATTCAAAAACATAGGGATCTTTTATAATGTCAGCTGGTTTTGCGATTTCCTGTCCCCTGGTGGAAAGTTGAATTAGTTTTTNCTTATTAGCTTGTCCCTTGGATAAAAGCAATCGTTCAAATAAAGAGCTATCTATCTGTCTTTTCAGTTCACGTACTGACCATTGAGAATTAGCTGTTTCTTTTTCGTAAAAATCACGCTTCCTTTTATCATCAATAATTAAAAGTTCACAGTAATGAGACCAGTTTAATTGTCCAGACATTGTCTGGACATCCGGATATTCAAGGTAAAATTTCCTCATGTTAAAGAGGTTTGCCCTGGAAAAACCTTTTCCAAGTTCATTGGTCAAATCTTTAGAAAGCCGAAGAATTAATTGCCGGGATGATTCGGAGTCAAAACTGTTTTGCTTTTCTTTTTCAACGATTTCTTTTCCAATTTTCCAATAAGTTGCAATTAGCTCAATATTAATATTCCGGAAAATTTTTCCCCGGGTTGAAAATATGATATCCCGAATAGTCTCTAGGAGACTGTCAACATCTATATTCTTTGATAATTTACTCTCCATTCTTACAAAGTTAAAATAGAATCTCTGTTATCAGACTTTGATCTGCCCTAAAGGCTTCGCATATCGTTCTGTTTCATTTTTTAAGAAAAGAAAAAAGTAAAAAGTAAAAAGTAAAAAGGATGAAGTGAGAGATACTTTGCTCTTTGCTCTTTTTACTTGGCTCTTTTGTCTTAGCTTAAAGATAAAAGAAAAAAGGAAAAAGTGATGAAGTGAGAGATACTTGACTCTTGGCTCTTTTTACTTTGCTCTTTTTTCTTATATCCTGAAATCCTGGGAATTTTATCAGTATTTCCTCCACACCATCTTATTCACTACTCCCGTGTAACTTTGTATAATCTTGACCACCTTGGTCGAAACATTCTCATCTACATAGTCAGGCACTGGTATTCCATGATCAGTGTTGAGATTCATCTGCACGGCAGTATCCACAGCTTGCAACAGAGACTTTTCATCTATTCCGGCTAAGATAAAGCAGGCTTTGTCCAATGCTTCGGGCCGCTCGGTAGAGGTGCGTATTGTTTCTATTATGCGCCAAATATAGTGCTTTTTAGAAATGTGTTGGTTGTCGATTGTTGGTTTATAAATTTTCCCCTTTTAGTCTATCCTCTATTTCGGCTATTGAAGGTAAGGATGATTTTAGATTATCAGGTACTAATTTTGACAGCTTATATTCAGAAATGCCAACAGGTTGGGTGCAGCTTTCCAATGCGTATTGCACATCAACATTGTCCTTTGTTTTACAAATTAACAAACCAATACTTGGATTGTCACAGGTTTGTTTTAACTGATGATTGACCGCTGTAACATAATAACTGAGTTTACCAGCATATTCAGGTTCAAATTCCTTTACTTTTAATTCTATAACCACATAACAGCGCAATTTTAAATGATAAAACAACAAATCTATATTTCGTTCTTTGCTTCCTATTTGTATTGGAAACTGTCTTCCAAGATACGCAAAGCCCTGTCCGAGTTCCAACAAAAACCTTGTAATGTTGGTTACCAGTGCATCTTCAAATTCTTTTTCTCTGAAGTTTTCAGTAAGTGTGAGAAAATCAAAATTGTATGGATCTTTTAGTATTTCTTTTGCCAGTTCGCTTTGAACGTCGGGCAATAATCTTTCGAAGTTGTTAAGCGCTTTGCCCTGACTGCTGTACAAATCCGCTTCTATGAAATTCATCAGCATGCCCCTGCTCCAACCGTTTTTTATAGTTTTTTGAACGTAAAACATAGCTTCTTGTACACATTTACATTTGGTAAAAATTTGTACATGATGTCCCCATGGGATCAAAGCAATCGACAAATTTTCAAAATCGTCAACAAGTTGTTGATGATTTATAATATACTCATTTTTAATTATTTGTAAATTGTCAGCAAATTGCCGGCGATTTGTGTCTTTTGAATTTGCACCTGTTTGGTATAATAGTTCTAAATCCTGAGTATAAAACAAATAAAATTGTTTGCAATATTTTAAATTGGTTATCGAAAATCCTTTTATATCGGGGAATTCGGCCTTTAACTCTTTACTTAACGTATCAAAAAAACCGCTTCCCCATACGGCATCCATTTGACGAACGGTGATATCGTGTCCCAAGTCCCAATACAAATGCAATAGTTCGCTGCTTACACGTATAGCCGCTTTTATCTGACTTCGACGAATCCGAAGTTTCAAATCGGTCAGCCATTGTTTGAAATCAGTAGTATCTTTTATCATTTTTTTGAATTCATTTCATCAAAATGTCTATTGTCAGTTATTGGTTTTTCGCCACACCATTTTATTCACCACTCCTGTGTAGCTCTGGATGATCTTTATTACTTTGTTGCTAACATTTTCATCAATGAAGTCGGGAACGGGCAGTAAAAAGTAAAAAAAGAAAAAAGAAAAAAGAAAAAAGAAAAAAGGATAAAGTAAAAAGGATAAAGCTTAATCTTCTATCGTTTTCTTAGTTTCTGAGTGTTTATTTTTAATTCATTCGAAATTAATTCTTTTAATTCTTTTTCGGGGAACTGTAACTGATAGTCGGCTACGCCAATGGGTTTGTTAACATCGCGCAGGGCAACTTCTACTTCAACATGATCTTTGTCGGCACACAACACAATACCTATTGATGGGTTCTCGTCGGTTTGCTTTACCTGATCGTCGAGCAATCCCAGATAGAAATTCATTTTTCCTATGTATTCGGGTTTGAACTCGCTAATTTTTAAATCGATAGCAATCAGTGCACGTATCCTTCTATTAAAGAACAACAAATCGACTGCATAATCTTTATTACCGAGAGCGAGCTTGTATTGGTTACAGATGAAGGTAAAACCGCTTCCCAATTCGAGCAGGAACAATTTTATTTTCTCAACCAGCTTGCGCTCGAGTTCGAGTTCTCTAAGGGGAGTTGATAGCCCCAGAAATTCGAGATTGTAGGTGCTTTTAAGTATCTCATCGGCTTGTTGTTGCAAATCTTCGGGCAGAGTTTTTTCAAAATTGTGCAGTTTGGGTAACAGCTTGGCATTTTTGAAGGAGTCGGCTTTTATGAAGTTAAGGAGAATATCTCGCGACCAATTGTTTTCAGAACATTGTTCAGCATAGTATTTTGCTTCATCAAGTGAGCTTGTTTTGCTCATTATAAGCAAATTGTGTTTCCAAGGTAAAAGTGCGACAACTTGTCGCAGTTTTTTATCGGTATCTTTATAGAACTCAAAAAACTTTTTCATATCCCAGAGGTTACGGGCTGAAAAACCGGTTGTGCCAGGAAATTCTTGTTGCAAGTCGTTGGCTAATTGTTTAACCACGCTGCTACCATACCCTTTTTCCAAGCCTTCAAAGGAAAGCCTTTTGCCAATATTCCAGTACAATTGCATCATTTCCGAGTTTACACGTCGTGCTACAATTAAACGGGTTGATTTTATATCGGAAATGATCTGTTTGAGTATGTCGTTGTATTTTTTATGCTGAGTTAGCTCCATTGAATTTGGTTAAATCAATTTTCATGTATTTTAAAAAAGTCTTGATTCTTGATACTTAATACTTGTGTCTTCGTTTTCAATCGTCTTCAATCGCCTTATAAGGAAAAAGGCAAAAGATAAAAGAATGAAAAGTGAGATCCCACTTTTGTCTTTTTACTTTGATCTTGTGTCTTAGCTTAAAGATAAAAGGAAAAAGGAAAAAGGAAAAAGTAGAAGAAGGAAAAAGGATGAAGTGAGAGATACCTGGCTCTTTGCTCTTTTTACTTGGCTCTTTTTTCTTATATCCTGAAATCCTGGGACTTTTATCAGTATTTTCTCCACACCATTTTATTCACCACTCCCGTGTAACTTTGTATAATCTTGACCACTTTGGTCGAAACATTCTCATCTACATAGTCAGGCACTGGTATTCCATGATCAGTGTTGAGATTCATCTGCACGGCAGTATCCACAGATTGCAATAGAGACTTTTCATCTATGCCGGCTAAGATGAAGCAGGCTTTGTCCAATGCTTCAGGTCGTTCGGTAGAGGTGCGAATACAGACTGCAGGGAAGGGGTGCCCTGTTGATATGAAAAAACTACTCTCTTCGGGCAAAGTGCCGCTGTCGGAAACAACAGCATAGGCATTCATTTGTAAACAATTATAATCATGAAATCCGAGAGGTTCATGTTGTATAACTTTTTTGTCCAATTTGAAACCGCTGGCTTGCAGCCTGTTCTTAGAACGAGGATGGCATGAGTACAGGATAGGCATATTGTACTTTTCAGCCAGGGCGTTGATGGCGTTGAACAAAGAGAAAAAGTTCTTTTCGGTATCTATATTTTCTTCACGATGGGCGGAAAGCAGTATGTATTTACCCTTTTCAAGTCCGAGGCGTTTGTGAATATCGGATAATTCTATTTCAGCCAGGTTTACACGGAGCACCTCAGCCATAGGAGAACCGGTTACGTATGTGCGCTCTTTAGGTAGGCCATTCTCTGCAAGGTAACGTCGTGCATGTTCGCTATAACACATATTTACGTCAGAGATTATATCTACGATGCGGCGATTGGTTTCTTCCGGCAGGCATTCGTCCTTACAACGGTTACCGGCTTCCATGTGGAAGATAGGTATATGCAACCTTTTAGCTGCTATAGCCGAGAGACAACTGTTGGTATCTCCCAGAATCAGGAGTGCATCCGGCTCTGTCGCTGCCATAAGTTTGTAGCTGCAATTGATGATATTGCCGATGGTGGCTCCAAGATCATCGCCAACAGCGTCCATATAAACTTCAGGATTGTCAAGCTTCAGATCTTTGAAAAACACACCGTTCAGGTTATAATCGTAATTCTGGCCGGTATGGGCAAGGATCGCATCAAAGTATTGCCGGCACTTGTTGACAACAGCAGAAAGACGTATAATCTCAGGACGTGTCCCCACGATGATGAGGAGCTTTAGTTTGCCGTTTTGGCGGAACCGGGTGTCGGTATAATTGAGTTTTATTGACATAGGGTTGAAGGAAAAAGTAAAAAGTAAGAAGAAAAAAGTAAGAAGAAAAAAGTAAAAAGAAAAAAGTAAGAAGGAAAAAGGATGAAGTGAGAGATACTTGGCTCTTTGCTCTTTTTACTTGGCTCTTTATTGTTTGTTTGCTATTGCACCTAAGATTTTTTTTAGTTCGTGGCTTTCTTGTACTAAACGATCCAGCTCTGGATTTTTAAGGTCGTCAATCTTTTGAATAACCCGTAACCAGTAGTTTGATTCTCTTGCTTCGCGTAAAGATATTTTTACTTTATTTCTGAAGTCGGCTTTAGAAGAGCCAGCCTGTGATTCTTCGTAATTGGCACCAATTGAAGTAGAACTTTTGATCAATTGATTTTTAATCACATAATATTCTTGATGATTGGGTAAGAGTCTTAAAAATTTGATACAATCTACCCCAAAATTAAAAGTTCGTTCAAGTAAATCGTTCGGTTTCATTTTGTCAAGGAAAAGAAGAAAAGAAGAAAAAAGTAAAAAGTAAAAAGAAAAAAGTAAAAGAGAAAAAAAGTAAAAAGAAAAAAGTAAGAAAAGGAAAAAGGATGAAGTGAGAGATACTTGGCTCTTTGCTCTTTTTACTTTGCTCTTTTGTCTTATATCCTGAAACCCTGGGACTTTTTGAGAGTTCAGGACTATCAGGGGCATAGCTATTGATGCGTCAATACATTAAATTTATAAAACTGCTAAAAGTTTATTATTATACCCTCAGGGATATGTCTGCACTTTCATCTGTTCATGACGAGTTCCAGCTCTTTAATTAAAAGATCTTTATCTGGAAA
>JGI20225J20221_1000125_pt2 | contig 97494 bp, 73 predicted proteins | sample BioMet4_FD_20221 | JGI IMG/M metagenome (IMG submission 20221) | reverse complement strand
ATCAAAAATCTCATTACTTTTTGCGTTCTCAAGGAGAAGAAAAAGACCTGCATTTGATGTTAGATTCTTAGCTGTGAAATCAATTTTATTAATCATAATTTAAACCCCTTTTTCTGCTTTTGTTACTATTATTGTACCATATATCGACTCATAAAAGCTGATAATTCAACACATTTTTGAGCATTTTTCTTTCACCCAATGGGTGAAAGCTGAATTTTGAAGGAACGTATATTTATCAATGCTTTGAGGGTGGTTTATAAAGTACTGACGTAGAATCTCAGTAGGAGCCGCCTCATAGACATTTTTCCGAGAACGGACAAGGCTATATTTTGACTACATTTCAGGCGATTTTGACCTTGGATAAATTTCCGCATACAGTCGGAACGTATTTGCAGTATTCAGACATCAATTCAGAGCAATCGGGCCATGTTGAAACGGTAGTGCTTTTGTCCAAACTCAACGCCAAGGAGCACATCACCGTCGATCTCGACAGGGGCGAACTGGATGCGACGGCCACAGGATGAAATCATGCGATCAGAGGGCTTGGGAGCCTTTCCAGCAAGCGGCAGGAATATGCGTGCATTGACACGCGCGTTGCTTGCCGGTTGTGTTTCTCTTTGTACGCCGATGCGATCATTCGTAATAGTTTCCTTTACGCAGAACAACAATGAAGATCAGGCGTCATTGGTTTTTTTGTCGGTTCCGCGTCAGCAACCGGTGAGGAAAGATATTTTGAAAAAATCTGTCTTTACATATTGACTCGATAGGTATTGTATGCTATAGTAATGCCAACCTAATCGATAGGCGTTGACCGTGAAGGAGGGTTTCTTATGAAAGCTACATACAATTTCTGCATGATGAACGGAGAGATGTACATGTGCTGTGGCATGTGTGCCTGCTGTGCTGCGCCCATAAGGAATAAGCTCTCCGTAATTATTTATGAGGTTAAAATGCGATAGCGTCGCATTTTGCTTTTCATGCCTGTTCAGCCGGGAAGCTTATGGAAGCTTTCCGGCTTTTGCTTTTTAGGAGGAGCAAATTATGATCGATTTTGAAACGCTTGTAAGGGCGAACTTTCGGTTTGGACGAATGTGTGCTTATCTTTGATTCCAATTCAAACCAAATATTTTATAACAAAGAGAGGAACATTGCCATGTCTAACTATAAATTCGAAACCCTTCAGCTCCATGTGGGGCAGGAGCAAGCCGATCCGGCTACCGATTCCCGCGCAGTTCCCATTTACCAAACCACTTCCTATGTGTTTCGCAATTCCGCCCACGCGGCAGCGCGGTTTGGTCTTGCAGATGCAGGCAATATCTATGGTCGGCTGACGAACTCAACTCAGGACGTACTGGAAAAGCGCATTGCCGCGCTGGAAGGAGGGGTCGCGGCTCTGGCCACTGCATCAGGAGCCGCTGCAATCACCTATACGATCGAAGCGCTGGCACAGGCTGGCGACCATATTGTCGCCCAGAAAACAATTTACGGCGGGAGCCATAATCTGCTGGAACATACGCTCCCCCGGTATGGCATTTCGACCACGTTTGTCAATGTCCACGATTTGCAGGAAGTTGAACAGGCGATTGCTCCCAATACGAGGGCAATCTATATCGAGACGCTGGGCAATCCAAACTCAGACATTCCCGATATTGACGCAATTGCCGCAATCGCCCACAAGCACGGCCTGCCGCTGGTGGTGGATAATACCTTTGGCACGCCGTATTGGATTCGTCCCATCGAGCATGGTGCGGACATCGTGGTACACTCCGCCACCAAGTTTATTGGCGGTCATGGAACCACGCTGGGCGGCATCATTGTGGATTCCGGTAAGTTTGACTGGAAAACTTCCGGGAACTATGCACCCATCGCTGAGGCAAATCCCAGCTATCACGGCGTCAGCTTTGCAGACGCTGCGGGCCCTGCTGCGTTTGTCACCTATGTCCGCGCGATTTTACTGCGGGATACCGGCGCCTGCATCTCTCCGTTCAATGCGTTTTTACTGTTACAGGGGACGGAAACTCTCTCCCTTCGTCTGGACCGCCACGCGGAGAATACCAAAAAGGTGGTGGAATTTCTGGCAAGTCACCCGCAGGTAGAGCATGTGAACCACCCGTCCCTTCCCGATCATCCAGATCACACGCTGTACGAGAAGTACTTCCCCAACGGCGGTGCATCCATTTTTACGTTTGAAATCAAGGGTGGTCAGATAGAAGCACAGAAATTCATTGACAATCTGGAGATCTTCTCTCTGCTTGCCAATGTTGCCGATGTAAAATCTCTGGTGATTCATCCGGCAACGACTACCCATTCCCAGCTGTCGGCAGAAGAGCTGCTGGATCAAGGCATAAAGCCCAACACCATCCGGCTGTCAATCGGAACCGAACACATTGACGACATCATCGCAGATCTGAAAAAGGGATTTGCAGCAGTAGAATAATCTGATTTGGATAACATTCGCATCCATGCGGTCAGCCCGGACACCACGGCAGGGTACAAGCGTAAATGCGCTGCCCGCTCTTTTCTGGATGCCTGTGAGGAAAAGGGTAAATCAACATGCTGAATCAATTTTCAAGGACGCAGCTGCTTTTGGGTCAGGACGCCATGGGCCGGCTGGCAGGCTCGCGGGTGGCCGTGTTCGGTATCGGCGGAGTCGGCGGGTATGCAGTGGAGGCGCTGGTGCGCTCCGGCGTGGGTGCCATCGATCTGATTGATGACGATCGCGTATGCCTGACCAACTTGAATCGGCAGATTTACGCCACCAGAAAGACGGTTGGAAAATACAAGGTGGATGTCGCAGCCGAACGCATTGCGGACATCAATCCCACCTGTGTAGTCAATGCTTACAAGACTTTTTTCCTCCCAGATTCTGAAAATCAGTTTGATTTTACCAAGTATGATTATATAATCGATGCTGTAGATACAGTCACAGCTAAAATTGCGCTGATTCTAAAGGCGCAGGCGGCAAACGTCCCCATTATCAGTTCCATGGGAGCCGGCAACAAGCTGGACGCCGCCGCGTTTGAAGTAGCGGATATTTATGAAACCAGCGTCTGCCCGTTGGCCCGCGTGATGCGGTGCGAACTGAAGAAACGAGGCGTTCCGCATCTGAAGGTGGTATACTCTAAAGAACGGCCTATAAAGCCGCTGGAAGATATGTCAATCAGCTGCCGCAGCCATTGTATCTGCCCGCCGGGAACAGCGCGAAAATGTACGGATCGTCGGGACATTCCCGGCTCTTCCGCCTTTGTTCCGGCCGTCGCCGGGTTGATTCTCGCAGGCGAGGTCGTCAAAGATCTGGCTGCAGCGCTGAGGGCGCAATAAAAAAGTGAGAGCGGCGCGGCCGCTCTCACTTTTGCAATCAGAGGGAAAAATTAAAAACGGAATTCAAATGCGGCGCGGCTTACCGGGACGGACGGCCTGTCACACCCATTCGCCGCTGACCGTCTGGATCCGGACCTCCATCGGCTGCAGAACCATGTGCGAGCTGCCGAGCAGGAACCTCTGGCTGTCCAGCGTGTTGTTGAAAAAGAAGCGGTAGCCGCCGCCCGGCCCTGTCCTGGTGCAGACCTCCACGCCCTGCGGCAGCGTCTCGATGGTTTCGATTCCCTGCTCCGTCAGCGCCTCCTTCATCAGAACCCGGTAGAAGGCGCGCTCGCCCACAGTCCCAACATAGTAGACGGTCCCCTTTCCAAAGTGGTTTTTGGAGATCGCCGGAATATCGGCGTAATATCGCCCGACATACCAGGCCCAGGGAACCGCCGTGTCCAGCTCCAGCAGATCGCACCAGCCGGTGATCCGATAACAGCCGCCGCGCGTCGTGCGCATCAGCTGCGTTTTACTGCCGATCGCGTCATATTCCATCACGCGGCACCCACACATCGCGGAAAACGCCGTCGGCAGACTCCTGCCGGGGATTCCCTTTGCGTTCCGGTCTGTCACGCCGGAGCGGTTCGTGAGCACGACCGTCCCCCCCGACGCGGCGAACTGCTCCAGCCGCGCTGCGACATTCGGGTCTGTCACAAAATGCGTGGGCACCAGCACCACGCGATAGCCCTCAAAGGATGCGTTCTGTGAGATCACATCGACATTGACGCCCATGGAGAGCACCGCGTCATGCAGCAGCCGCAGCTGTGTCCAGTAGGCAAAGCGCTCCGACTGCCTCTGATTTTTGAGCGCATACTCCTGTTCCGAGGAATAGAGCACGGCAACCTGCGACACAACGGTGGTATCGGACAGCGCGGGTAGCTTGCGGAGCCGGCGGCAGAGCCCCTCGAGCTCTGTGAGCCGGCGGTTTTTCCTGTTGTCGTGGTCGAGAAGCCCGTGGCAGAACATCTCTGCGCCGCTGATCGAGGTGCGCCAGCGGAAGAAGCTCAGAAGGTCGGCTCCGTGCGCCACAGCCTGCAGAGCATAGCCCTCCAGCATACCAGGCTCCATGGACGGGCTGATCGGGCCCCAGCAGCCCATGGGTCCGCCCAGCTGCTCGAGAATCCAGAAGTTCTTTTGCTTGATGCCGCGGATGAAATCCAGCGCGAAGGCGTTGGAATAGAGCTGCTCCGGGTCTTTCGGAAGTGTGACGGGCGGATAATTGTCATATGCCGCGACGTCGAGCGGTTCGAACATCCGGTGGAAGTCCGGCATTCCGCCGGAAAAGCAGCTGTTCGTCGTGATGACCGCCTTGGGCGCCCTGGCCCGGATGAGCTCTGTCTGAAAACGCACAAAGTCCGCTGCGCTCTCCGAGCAGAAGCGTTCATAGTCCAGAAGCCAGGCGGGATTGTACCAGTCCCGGCGGAAGCCGCTGCGGAGCAGCGGAGGCGTGAGCTGCTGCCAGCTGCTGTACTCGCCGCCCCACACGTCCGTGCCCCAGGCTTTGTTCAGCGCTTCGAGCGTTCCATACTTCGTCTGCGCATACTGCCGGAACAGCGCGGTACAGGTCGGGCAGGTGCAGTGATTGGACTCGATCTCGTTGTCGATCTGCCAGGCGGCGATCTCCGGCCTGCTGCCGTACCGCTCCGCCAGAAGACCCACGATCTTTGCGGCATACCGGCGGAGGACCGGGCTCATCATGCAGCGGTGTCCGCGGATGCCAAGATGCGTGGGCGTTCCGTCCGGGTCGTACTGCAGGGCGTCCGGGTGTCGCTCAAACAGCCAGAGCGGCGGGCAGTTGGTTGGCGTGCCGAGAATCACGCGCATGCCGTGCCGGGCTGCAAGCCCGATCGCCTCGTCAAGCCATTCAAAGTGAAATTCGCCCTCCTTCGGCTCCAGCCGGCACCAGGAGAATTCTCCCATGCGCACCGTATGGACGCCCAGCTGCTCCATCCGCGCGAAGTCCTCATCCCATAGCGTCCGATCCCAGTGCTCGGGGTAATAATCTATACCAATCTGAATCATGTTTCTCCTCGTCTTGTGTCAGGACGTTATTTTATCGCAGCCTCCGGAATACCGGCATATACGCCAGGGGCGCCGGGACGGTCACGGTCTGCCCGCCGAAGCAGCGGCTGCCGTCCAGCGTCAGTTCCCACTCGCCGGCCGGAAGGTAGACGCTCCGCGAAAGCTGGTCCAGCTCCAGAATCGGCGCGACCAGAAATTCGCCGCCGAACATGTACTGGTCCGTAAGCTCCCAGCAGCGCGCGTCGTCCGGAAATTCAAAGAACATCGTCCGGATGAGCGGCGATCCGTTTTCATGCGCCTCGCGGTAAAGGGAGGCGATATAGTCGTGCAGGGAGACGCGCAGCTCGTAATATCTGCGCAGAATCCGATAGACGTCCGCTCCGTAACTCCAGAGCTCGTTCGGCTGGCCTGTGTGCTGGCAGCCGCCGCCCCAGTCCCGGCTGTCGAGCGGGGGAATGTCGTAGGGCCCGCGGTCGCCGTGCATGCGCAGCACAGCCGTATAGACCGCAAACTGATACCAGCGGACAAGCAGCTGCCGGAAATCCGGATCGTTTACATCGTCCGTCATGAATCCGCCCACGTCTGTCGTCCACCAGGGGATTCCGGCCAGGCCCATGTTGAGCCCGCACTGGAGCTGATCGCGCAGGGCCTCGAAGGTGCTCGGCACATCGCCCGACCAGACGACGTTCCCGTATTTCTGGCTGCCCGCCCATGCGCAGCGCAGCAGATTCACAGGCGCCTTCCCGGCTTCTTCCATGGGCTCGAAGAATGCCCGGCTGTAGAGCTGGGGATAGAGGTTGCTGCATTGCAGGGCGGGTCCGCCATAATAACGGTAGTGGTCAAAATCGTATACGCCGTAGTCCGGCTCGGCGTTGTCGAGCCAGAACGCGTCGATGCCGAGCTCGTAATAATTCCGCCTGCAGACATCCCAGACGTACTGCCGCGCCTCGGGATTGAAGACGTCGATCTCGACACAGTCGCCCAGATAGTCGTAGGTCTGCGCCGCGCCGCGCTCCGTTCGGATGAGAAGGCCCCGCTCAAGCATCGGCCCGAAATTTTCGCTTCTTCTGTCCACCGACGGCCAGACCGAAACCATCACGCGCACGCCCATGCCGTGCAGCTCTTCGACCATCGCCTTCGGGTCGGGCCAGTATACGGGGTCGAATTTCCAGTCGCCCTGTACCGTCCAGTGGAAGAAGTCGATGACGATCATGTCGATTTTGATGCCCTCATCCCGGTATTTCCGGGCGACGTCCAGCACTTCCGCCTGCGTGCGGTAGCGGAGCTTGCACTGCCACAGGCCCATGAGCGATTCCGGGAAGCGCGGCGCGCGGCCCGTGACGGCGGTGTAGGACGCGAGCAGCCGCTTTGGCGAATCCGCGGCCGTGAGCCAGTAATCCAGCTCTTTCGTCGAACCGGCGATCCATTCGGTATAGTTTTTCCCGAAACTGGCGCGCCCGACAGCGGGGTTGTTCCAGAGAAAACCGTACCCCAGCGACGACACCGCGAACGGCACCGTGATCTGCGAATTGCGCTGCGCCAGCTCCAGCACCGTCCCCTTGAGATCGAGATACGGCTGCTGGTACTGGCCCATGCCGAAGAACTTTTCGCCGTCCCGGCTCTCAAATTTCACAGTCAGGCTGTAGTCCCCGCTGCCGGGAATCCCCTTCCACTCGCGGCTCACCAGCTTCAGGCACCGGCTCTCGCGCGAGAGCGTGCCGTCGTAGCAGCGATAGTATTCGCGCAGCATAAGGACGCCGTCCCGGTAAAAGGAGACGACGCCCGCAAAGTTGACGCGCGCTTTCAGGCAGCCGTTCGTGATCTCGGCGTATTCGCGCGCGGCCATGCTCCCGTCGCCGCTGCGGTACGGCTCGCCGGCAATCGTTATCTCTGTTTGGCACGCCTCCGGTTTCTCTGTGAGCGCCCAATTTTGTCCCGTAAAGCCTGGCAGCATCGTCGCCCGCACGCGCAAAGAATCCGCGCCCCAGGCCTCGATGCGCACCGTCTCCCCATTGCGCCGGAAGACCAGCGCGCCGCCGTCATTGATAAACTGCATGTTTTTTCCTCCCGTCTCAGCGTTCCGTCGCCGCGCCCACGGCGAAGCCGTCCGAAGCTGTGTCGTTTTGCTCAATCTTGCGGAAGATCGGCATGGCGATCTGGCTTGTGGTGTAGATCATGAGAATCGGCGCCGTGAAGATGCCGATGTAGGTCAGTACCGGCGCGACCTGCGTGAACAGAAGAACCTGCAGAACCAGAATCCCGACCAGGCTCAAGGAGCGCAGGAAAAAGCGCGAGGCGATCCGGCGGGAATTGGCCAGGGCGGCAGCCAGGCCATTCTCATAGCGCGCCTCCAGCGGGAACACATAGAGAAAGTGAATGAGCACGAGCGCGAGCAGCGCGACAGCCAGGATCAGGAAGCCCACCGGATTCCCGCTGAGATTCTGGAATGCCTGATAATCGATCCACGCGCTGTATACGGCGGCAAGCAGGATGAGCGTCAGGGGAATGCCGTGGCGGAGATTATGAACCCATGCCGTCCAGAACTGCGCGCTCATGCTGACGCCCTCGCGCTCCTCGGACATTTTGAGCGTGACCGTGAACGCGGCAATCGCCGACGCGCCCGCCGTTACAACCGGCAAACAGCCGAGAAGAAAATAGAAATTGAGGATCAACAGATTGGTGAGCTTGATCCCGAGCGCGATGACGGGAGAATCCACACGCAGTTTCATATCGCTTTCTCCTTTTCAGCCCAGGGCACGGGGCCCTGCGGCCCCATGCCCTGAAAATCGGATTTACTGCAGCGAGAACCGCTTCGCGGCCTCGTTCCGGCACCATTCCACGCAGTCGTCGTAGCCGTAGCCGTCGCAGCTCGTGCGCATCTGCGAAACGATCTGCTCGAATTCGGCGTCCGTCTTGGCGTACATGGCGTTCCAGGAGCCCTCGCGGATGGCCTTCGTGACCTGCTGCCATTCGAGGTCGAGTTCGGCGCTCTTCTCCGAGGCGGCCATGTTGACCTTCGGCACCATGGAATAGTCGGTCGAATCCAGATATTTCTGCGTGCTGTCCGCGCCGGTCTTTGCGCGCCAGTCGGCTTCGGCATCATTTTTCGCGTCGCCGATCTGGCTGGCCCAGGTGACCTTGCTGAATTTTTCTCCGTTGGAGTCGGGGTTCGTAGCGCCCAGCGCCCAGGTGATGTTGTTCATCTGGAGCCCGCCGTCGCTGAATGTGCCGTCGAGCGTGTAGGTCTTGCCCGTGTACGGAGAGGTCCATTCCACGCCCGTCAGATCACAGGAGGCGTCGTTCGCACACTTTTGACCGAGCTCGGTAAAGTAGGTGTTGCCGTTCTCATCGTAGTCCCACATGAGGCCCCTGATGCCGTACCAGTTGGTCATGGCGCCCTCCGGTGTGCAGAGCCAGTCGATGAGCTGCATGGCCTTTTCGGGGTACACACAGTTGCTGCCGATGGACCAGATGCGCTCGTTGCCCGTGGTGTTGAGGGCGTAGACGATGTCGTGCGCGTCTTCGGGCACGAGCGATGCCATGTATTCGTCCGCCGCGATGTGCTGGTCTGAATTAAACGCGATGGAGCCCGCATAGTCGAAGATGGAGAACAGCACGTTGCCGTTGCGCACCTTGGCGATCATAGTGTCATAGGTCTGCGTCATGGAGTCGGGGTCGAGCAGATCGTTCTGGTAGAGCTTGTTGAAGAAGCGCAGAGACTGCACATACGGGCCGTTCTCGTCCAGGCAGTCGTAGAACGTGCCGGTCTTGGGGTCGTACAGGCCGATGCCCAGCTCGTCGTAGCCGGTGTAGCCGGAGGCAAGCGCCTTGACGTACATGACCATGTCGCCGTCCCAGTCGGGCCAGATGCTCACGGCGTAGGCGGGCTTGCCGTCGTCGCCGGTCGGGCAGATTTCCTTCATCTGTCCCAGCACGTCGGCCAGGTCGTCCAGGTCCTTCACCTCGGGGTAACCGAGCTGCTTGTACAGATCCCAGCGTGTGCCCCAGTCGTAAAAGAACAGGTCGTGTTCGCCGGACTCGCTCGCGATGCTGTGGCCGATGCCGTAGATGCTGCCGTCGTCGTTGAGCGTGCGGTTGGCCTCCAGCGCGTCGGGGAAGTACTTTTCAATGTTCGTGCCATAGGTCGTGACGAGATCCTCGTCCTCCCAGTTGAAGAGCATGCCCTTGTCTACGGCCGCCTTGTACTGGTCGCCGTTATTGCCCCAGACGACGATGTCGCCGAGGTCGCCCGCCTCCATGCGGGTCTCGTAGGCGCCGTCCGTGTCGGGGATGATGGTCAGCTCGATGTTGAACATGTCCTTGAGAAGCGTCGCGCCCCAGCCGGCCTGCGCGCCGGACCAGTTGGCGGTCTGGCTGAACACGGTCAGCTTTACGGTGTCTTTGTTGTTGAGCGCGTCGTCCGCCGAGGCGGCTGCACTGCCGGAGGAGGATGCGGCGGCCGCGGACGCGGAGGAGGCCGCGGCCGCGCTCGTCGGCAGCTTCGGCATGCAGCCGGCAAGCAGGCACGCCAGGAGGGAAACTGCGAGAAGCAGGCAGGTGATCCGTTTTTTCATTTTCATTTTACTCCCTTTTTCACAGGCAATCCCGCACAATTCCAGGCGCAGAACTGCGCCGTCAGATTTTTCGTCAGAGGTGTCAAAAAGCGCGGCGAATCCTTTGCGGCTTCGCGGGCATTTCGGGCGCGTGGGATGGGCAGGCTGCAGGCTTTTCGGTGGGTTATCCCTTGACGGCGCCGAGCATGATGCCCTCTTCAAAGTAGCGCTGCATGAAGGGATAGACCAGCATGATGGGGATGATCGTGACCATGGAGATCGTGTACTTGATGACCTTCGTGTTGAGCATGCCGGACGAGACGCTGCCGCCCGACTGCATGGCCGCCGCGAGGTTGGATGAGGTGTTGAGATACATCCACAGCCGGTGCTGCATGGTGTACAGCTGCGGGCTGTTGGACATGAGGATCAGCGAATCCTGCAGCGAGTTCCAGTTGGCGACCGCGCCAAAGACCGCGATGGTCGCCAGGATCGGCTTGGACAGCGGCAGGATGATGTTCGTAAAGACCTTCATGGCGCTTGCGCCGTCGATCGTGGCGCTCTCCTCCAGGGACGGCGGGATGGATTCGATGTAGGTTTTCACAAGAATGATGTTGTACGGCGCGACCAGGCCGGGGATGATATAGCCCCAGTAGTTGTCGGTCAGTCCGAGGCCCGCCATGTTGAGATACCAGGGGATCATGCCGGCGTTGAAGTACATCGTGATGACGAGCGCCCGGTACCACAGGCTTCTGTGCCAAAGCTCATGTTTGGTCGTGAGATAACCGGCGAACGCGGAAACCAGCACCATGAGCGTGGTGCCGAGAATTGTGCGGCTGACGGTGACGAGCACGGAATTGCCGAAATCAGCCACGTCCTTGAGTGCTACGTAGTTGGAGAAGTGGATGCCCTTCGGGACGAGTGTGATGAGGTTCTTGCCGACAAGATCGTTGTTGGAGATCGTATTGATGAGCAGATAGTAGAACGGGAAGATGCAGATGAGCGTGAACAGGGTAAAAAATGTGATGTTCACCACGTTGAATACCTTGTCGCCCACAGAGTTGTCGCGGCGGATGCCGGTGCGTTTTGTTTTCGCCATGGTTCCGCCTCCTTATATGATGCTCTCGCCGCGCAGTTTCTTGGAAACTGTATTCGCGCCGAAGAGCAGAATGACGCTGATGACGGATTTGAACATGCCGATTGCCGTGGACATGGGAATCTGGCCGTTGCCGATGCCGAGATTGTAGACGTACAGGTCCAGCACCTCGAGCGTGTTGGCGTTCGTCGGGTTCGAGAAGACGAGGTACTGCTCCATACCGTTGGACAGCACGTTCGCGATGGACATGAGCAGCAGCACGAAGAACGTCGGCAGCAGACACGGGACCGTGACGTTCCACATCTTCTGGAAGCGGTTCGCGCCGTCCACCTCGGCTGCCTCATAGAGCGTGGGATCGATGCCGGTGATCGAGGAAATGTAGATGATGGCGCTCCAGCCGAGGCCCTTCCACATGCCCCAGAGCAGCATCTTGAGCCACATATGGCTGCCGCTCATGAGGTAGTTCGTATTGGCCGAGCCGCCGAGGATGTTGTTGATGAAGTTGTTGATGAAGCCGTCCGTCGAGAAGATGGCCAGCGCCACGGCGTAGATGATGACCCAGCCGAGGAAGTTCGGGATCGTGGTGAAGTTCTGCACAAACCGGCGGAAGCGCTTGCTCTTGACCTGCGTGAGGAAGATCGCGAACGCCATCGGCAGCCACGAGGTTGCGATGCCGAGCGCGCTCATCGCGAGCGTGTTTCGCAGCACGCGCAGGATGTCGCCGCGGGTTGTCTCGTTCTGGAACAGGATCGTGAACCACTTGAAGCCGACGAAGTTGGCGGCCGTCAGCTCGCCGCCCGCCTTGTAGTCGAAGAAGGCGTAGCGCCAGCCCCACAGGGGCAGATAGGAGAACACGAACGCCAGCGCCAGTATGGGGAGCAGCAGCAGAAACAGGTGGTATTTTTCCTGCATCTGCATCTTCTCCTCCAGCGCGGTCTTGTTCCGGCGGTCGGCGATGATGAGCAGCACCGTCGTAAAAAAGATGGCGGCGGCCAGAACGGCAAAGAGCGTGAAGCCCATCGGCATGCAGGCCGGCACCTTTTCGGTGTTGGCGTAGACGATCTGCACGAGCGCCATGTAGATGCCCGCGAGGCCGCCTGCCATGATGACCGATCCGCCGAGCGGGAACCACAGGCCAGCGCGCTGCATCCGCCGGTTGCCGACCGACATGCAGCCGCCCACCGCGCAGAGGATGATGCCGATGACAATGACGAGGCTCGAGAGCATCAGCAGCACAAAGGTGGATTTCTGCACCCAGCCCCGCAGCAGCGCCCGTTCGAGGTTGCTGACGAGAGAGGAATAGGAGATGCTGGCTGTAAACAGGGAAACATTGCGATTGATCTGCGTGGTAATCCTTCCGGGATTAAAGCCCGGATAGAAGATCGCGGCGCAGGCGAGCAGAATGGCAACGCGGTGCAGAATATAGAGCCTGCCGCCCGTCTTGCTCTGCACGGGTTCTGCCTTTACAGGTGTCATGCGCGTCCCTCCAAATCTCTTCTGAATTCGAATGCTGATATGTTTACGCAAGCGAAAACGTTTTCTCTACACGGCAAAAAAGAAGCTCGGCTCCCGGAACCCGGCCGTGCGGCGGAGTTTCCGGCATGACATGCCATGCTAGAGCCGAATATGCAGGCTGTGGAGCTTCCCGTCGTGCGGACGGGGAACCGTGCTGCCTGTCGGATGGTTATCAAAAATATACTGTGTATCCGGACCCGTACGGCGCTTTCCCTCGCCGCTGACGGTCACATGGACGGTGGCGTCGAGCAGCCGTACGGTGTACTGCATCGACCAGCGTCCCGCCGGAAGCACCGGAGCAAACGAGAGCGTCTCGTGGCCAACGGAAACGCCCAGGTACTCGTAGACTGCCAGCGTCAGCCAGGAGGCTGTGCCGGATAGCATGGGGCCGATGTTCTCACCGGTCTCGCTGTTGTTGTACTGTGTGCAGAACCTCGGATTTCCCTTTCGCACGAAGGGATCCTCCAGTGTGGCATAGGGAGCCGCCTTTTCCAGCATGAAAAACGCCAGATCCAGAAGCCGCGCCGCGAGCGCCTCCGATGCGACGGCCTTTGCCGCCTGCAGGGAAGCCGTTGCCGCCATCATGGCCGCATGCTTGAACACGCCGCCGTTTTCACGGTCTCCGGGGAAGTAGAGCGCGGTCCCGGTCTGCACGCGGAGCTTGTCAAAATCCACCAGCGTGCAGAGCCGCAGCCCCGCGGGGGTCTTCAGGTGCCGCTCGACGACGCCCAGCATGGTTTCGATCTGCTCCTCCGTGGCCGCTCCCGCAAGGATCGGCCAGCTGTAGGAATTGAGAAAATAGCAGCCGTCCATCTCAGGCTCCAGCTGGAGTCCGTCGCCTCTGGCGCCCAGATAGGTATAGCCTCTCTGGTCGTTGATCAGACAGCGGGCGAAGAAATTTCCTTTCCAGGCGTCTGTCTGCAGACGCCGCGCGGTGGCGCGCGACAGGCCCGCCGCGAACGCCCTGTCTGCCGGCTTTCCCAGCATGACGGCCATCTCTGCAGCCTCATCCGCCGCGATTTTCAGCAGGCACGCGTTCATCACACTCTCTGTCAGATCGTTTTTCCACGGCGCGCCGTAGCGCTCGCCGGTCTTTCTGCGCTGCTTCTGATAGGCTTTTTCCTTTTCCGGGCCCTTCAGAACCGTCTCGTCGAGCCGCAGCGTGTCGTTCCAGTCCGCCTTGTCCAGCAGCGGCAGTCCGTGCCGGCCAACGGAGATCTGACCGGAATAGGTCAGGATGGCGAGGATTGTGTCCCACAGCGTCCGCGTGGCCTTCGCCTGCCCGGCGATTGGAAACCGCGCGCGCAGAAAATCGGTGTCTCCCGTCAGGTGCACGTAGCGGTAGACCGCCTGCACCAGCCAGAGCTGGTCGTCCGAACAGTCGCCCGGCTCCTTGCCCGCGTAGGTGAAGTCGTGGTACGCATAGCCCATCCTCCAGACGTTCCGTATCCAGCAGCCCAGCAGCTCGCGGATGAGCGCGTCTGCGCCCATGGCGCTGAGGTAGTACATGGAGGCGTAGAGATCCTGGATCTCCCGGAAGCCGGTCTCGCGGTAGGATTTCTGCGTCCAGGCAAAACCGCGGGAGACGAAGGTCTGATACAGCACCTGGAACGGAAGGTTGTGATTGACAAAGCTGTCGAAGTGTTCTTCACCGGTCTCCGCCGTCAGATAGGACGGATAGCGGTTCCAGAAATCCTCGATCTCCTGCAGGACGCCCCCGAGCGCCGCCGGATTGCGGTACGCGCCGATCAGCGCGTGCAGCTGGCTGTCGTACGCCCCGTCTGCCGCGTCCATCAGCCCTGTGAGGCTGTCGATGGTCCGAACCTCTCCCGGCGCGACGGTGAGCTGCTTTCCCATGGCAAAGAAGGGCGCGTTCTTTCGGCTGTAGCGGCTGGGAAGTCTGGCAGCAAGGTCCGGATGCAGCAGCGAACCGCCGCCCACAAACGCTTCGCGGCTCGTGCAGAATTCATCCATCGTTTCTCCGCCCGTCAGCAGCAGCGCGAAGCGCTTGCTGTTCTGCTCCCCGCGCGGCTTCGGGTGCAGCGTCATGGCTGCCGCCCGCCCGTCCTCATAATAGATCTCGCTCTCCATCACGAGGTTGGCGTAGACGGCGTCGTTGGCCACCGTTACGGGCGGCGCAATGCCGAACATCCCGGTCATCACCATTTTCAGCGTTCTGGCCCGACTCCCCAGATTGCGGAGTTCTACGCGCTGCGCCTCCACCGCTGCAGGCAGGCCCGGCTTCTGCGGCAGGAGGAAGATCGTCCGTTTGACGGCCAGGCCGCACGCGGTCTCATAGGTAATGACGGTGCGGTTCTGGCTGTGCCGGCACTGCGCCGTGACGACGTTTTCCCGGACATTGGCGGAGTAGAAGATCTGCTTTCCGTTCTCTGTCAGATAAAACTGCCGGTTTTCAGGCTCCCCGTTTTCCTCCAGAGCCAGTACGCAGCGCGTTGCCAGCACCTGCTGCGAGCCGCCGGCCCGGAAGGAGCCGCGTCCGAACGCGTCGAGCGCGCTCTTCGGCGTTGTGCACAGCGGCTCGGCATAGCCGGACCGGTTGCCAAGCAGCAGGTTCACCGCGTAGTGCGGACCGACCGGCGCGGCCTTCAGGTCCAGCAGAAGCTCTCCCTTGTCGTTCAGGCGGCCGGGGGCCTCCAGGACAAGACGGATGCGCGCGCGGATGCGCCGCGCAGTCTCCGGCGGCAGTTCCCGGACCCCTTCCGCCGTCTCGTGCAGGACCTCTCCGTTCTGCCAGATCAGAAGCTGGCTGCCGGAGAACCCGGCCAGATATCCCGCGATCTCGGGATCGTTCAGCAGCTTCTCACAGACCGGCGCACGGAAGGGGAGACCGGAGCAGCCCAGCGCCGCAGCTCTGTCGGCTCCGAAGAATTCCGCGTCGAGCACCTCCGCGGCGGAAAGCCGCGAAAAATTCGCGCGCAGCAGCGCCTCCGCGCGGATGCTCTGCGCGCGCGCCTGTTCGAAACGCCCCGTCATGCTGTGCCCTCCTGTTTATGCAGGTCCTTTACCGACTGCCCCGGCTGAATCGTTCCGGTCACCGTGATGATTTCCGGTACGTAGTACTTCTCCTTTTCAATTGCGTCGATCAGCTGTTCCGTGGCGAGCCTTCCGATTTTTTCGGCGTCCTGCCGGTAGGTCGCAAGACTCGGCCTCAGCACGCCTGCCATGCGGATCCCGTCGTATCCGAAGCAGCTGATGTCATCCGGGATTGACAGACCGTGCGCTTCGATCTCGCTCAGGCCGCCCAGATAGCAGGTATCATCCGGATACAGGATGCAGGTAGGCGGCGTCTTGAGCGCCAGCAGCCGGCGCGTCGCCAGTCCGGAATCGCGCGGCTCATGGAACCGCGCCGGAACAACGTATTCATCGGGCACCTCGATGCCGCAGCTGCGGCATCCGCGATAGAAACCCACGAGGCGCTGCCTTGTAACATCCCCCAGTTCCCCGTGGATGAAGGCGATGCGCCGGTGCCCCATTCCGTACAGATACTGCACGATCTGCTCGGTGCTGCTGACGTTCTCGCTGACGATTGCGGTGCGCCCTGTGAACACCTGATCGATGGAGACCAGCGGCAGCTCGCTCTGTGCCAGCCTGAGAACGCTGTTAAAATCGAAATTTCCCTGGGCGATGATTACGCCGTCGCACTGGCGCTGCATCGCATGCTCGTAATAGCCCATTCCCGCGTCCGGCTGATTGCGAAGAAACGTGATGTCGTAGCGGTGCGCCTCCGCCGTCGCGCGAATGGCGTCCAGAATCAGAGAGAAATACTCGTGCGCCATGCCGTTCTGGAACAGGATGCCCAGATTGTGGCTGCGGTTTGTCTTCAGCGTTCTGGCCGCCGCGTTGGGATAATAGCCCAGCTCCTGCGCCGTCTTTCGGACCAGCTCCGCATTTTCCGGGCTGATGCCGGGCCGATGGTTGAGCGCCTTGGAAACCGCCGCAATGGAAAGTCCGCACTGCTCGGCAATTGTTTTAATTGTAACCATATATTGCACTCTTTCCATACGAATCGATAATGTTAAACGTTTTCTCTCTTAGATCATAATCCCGACGGCCGAAATGTCAAACAGTTTTTTCTCTTTTCCGAAAAAATAGTTGTTATGCCCATTTATAGGGGGTAAAATTTATATATAAACACAATACTATCCCATTCGTACGCGGCAGAGCCCGCCTGATTTCATCGGTTTTTTCCACGTAACGAAAACGTTATATCATATCGAAAAATTGAATGATCCTTCAAATCTGATCGATCATGCCGCATATATGCGAAATGAAATCATGCGATCAGAGGGCTTGGGAACCTTCCCAACAAGCGGCAGGAATGCGTGTGTATGGACACGCGCATTGCTTGCCAATTTGCAAAGTGGGTACCGCTTTGCCCTGCTTGCTACAATGAGTTTGACCCCATTTACAGCCTAAACTACGCGCTGTAATGTGGCTCATACCTAAGCTACAATGAGAGGACAATCGGTCTGTCGNTGCCCTGCAAGAGCTTTCACGCTCGANTGTGCAAACTGTCAGCCGACCTCTCATTGCAGCATTCGATTTACGCAGGTTGAATCAACGGAGCTATCCGTACATTCGTGTAACTAAGCAAGCTGAATCGGTAATGAGCTAAGGCGGTCGCCGATTGAAAATTCATTGTGAGTGGAGGACTGCTTATGGAATTTTGTCCAATTACCGCAGTGGGCATTGATGTTTCCAAAGGGAAAAGTACCGTTGCTATCCGCAGGCCAGGCGGAGAAATTGTAATGGCTCCATTTCAGGTACACCACACCGCTTCAGACCTGGGCACTCTTACATGAGTACGACACCTGTACGGCTGTACGCATGTACGGGTGTTTGCAACCGCTGCCGAAAAAATCCGGGACAGGAATTGGCGGCAAAACAGGCGGCTTTTTTCAAGGGTATTGGAAACCGCAAAACTTGTCTCTGCAGGCAGAACAAAATGCATGGAAAAGCGTTTCTCCGAACCGCACAGCCATGGTAAGAAAGGCGCCATCCTGTTTACAGGCGGCGGATTCGCAAAGCCCTTCCGGCCAATCCCGATTCTGAAGCCGCTCTGCATTGATAAGGCAGCCCAGAATGCAATGAATATCGTTCTGCACTACGATCTGGAACCGAAGGGAATCTTTGTCGGGAGTGTCCTCGTGAGCGGTGTCGTACAGCCCGGTGATCCGAAATACGATCCGGCGCTTGTTGCAAAGCAGTTCTGGAAGATGTACACGGAGAGAACTGCGTACGAAGTTGCATATTAAGTTAAAAATAGCGTCTGGCTTCGGTCAGGCGCTATCTTCTATAGCAAAAATGCAATCAAACGGTTTACAATATTTAGATAAGGCGGTAAGCGACAAAGGAATCCGATCTCGTGCTGGAATTATGCGAAAAGAGCTTTACGTTCCCGGATGGGAACAAACGATATAACGGAAATGAAGAGATCTGACCGCTTCCCTCGAACGATCAACCAGGCATTACGGGTCGTTGAGCAATTACCGCGAACGATAAAAATGGCACAATTTTTGATTGAGCAGTTACCGTTTACGACAGGAGCTCAGGAGCCATTTCTGCTGTCGTCTCGGGCCACGTGGAGAAATCAAGGAATATGTGCTGAAAGAGACCGGCTTGAAGGTTTCCGGTTTATATATCTCTCAGGTCAAGCGAACGTGCGGACTGGATGCCGCATCAGACATGCCCGCATTCCTTGCTGTTCGGAAGCGCAACCCGCGACAGCGTGCCGCCTTCCACGGGTGAGACGCTGATCTGTCCGTGATGCACGGCGACATATTCGTTTGCAAGGGACATCCCGATTCCGCACTGCCCTTTTTCGCCCTTGTAAAAGCGGTCGAAGATGTGGGCGGCATCCGCTTTTGAGATGGAAGGCCCGTCATTCATAACTTGAATCCAGACCTCCTGTCCATTGGTACCTCGTCCCGCTTCTATCGAAATGCGGCTCTGTGCATAACGAAGGCTATTGGTCAGCAGATTGGACACAACAGAAAAAATCATGCCCTCATCGCAGAGGCACATAATGGGCTCAGGCAGGTCAAATGAAAGCTCAATCCCCCGTTGCTTGGCGGCGGGTAAAATTACCCCGGCCGCATCGTATAGGATTTCCCGAATGTCATTTTCGGCGATCTGAGGAACAATCGCCCCGCTGTCTACCTTGCTCAGCTCCAGAATATTGCCGATCAGGACGGACATTCGATCGGTCTCCCTTGCTATGACGTCAAGTCCCTCGCGAGGTTTGACAATCCCTTGCTGGATTCCATCCGCATAGCCGCAGATCGCCATCAGCGGCGTCTTTAATTCATGGGAGGCGTTGGCGAAAAATGCCTTCATTTCGGCATCACGCCGATCCAGTGCAGACGCCGTTTTTCGCTCCATAAAAATAAGCGCCGCAGACAAACCCACCAATGCGAACAGAAGAATCCGAGTCGTTCGTCTGACCAGATTTACCGAAAAACTGACATCGGCGTACAGGAGCAGCGTGCCATCCTCCGCGGAGATCTTTTCTCCCGCAATCCCGGCGCTGAGCGGCATATAGTATACTTCTTCATTTTTATATTGGAAGCGGCGAATACTATTACAGGCAACGGAGCTTCGGTTGGCCTGATAATCATCAATCATGGCCGCTTCCACCGCAAACAGCATATCTGTCTCGTTGCGCTGCCCGGTATAGACGTAGTCGAGTGCCGGAAGCAGCTCGCCCTTTTCGTTTTCATTATCGAAAATTTTGTTTTTCAAGGCGACGGAAGCCTGCGTATGGATATGCTGCATTTCCAAGCCATAGAACATGCCAATCAGGATCAGCCCGATCAGAACGGAGCATATTGTGAGCCGGCGGAGCATTTTCCGGCTGGAGGCTGCCTTGTTCATACCGCACCAGCCTTTTGGGTCAACTTGAAACCATATCCCCACACCGTCTGCACATAGACATTCGCGCCGGCGGCGGTTAGTTTCTTCCGAAGTCGCCGGTTTGTCTCGTCCGCGACCCGGGTTTCTATCTCACAGCTCATGCCCCAGATCTTGTTCAGAAGCTCATCGCGGCTGACCGCTTCGTCGAAATGGCCCATCAAAAAGGTGAGATATTTCAGTTCCGTCGGCGTAAGCGCGAGAACCGTGCCGTTTACGGTGCAGGCGTGCTGGCGACATTCGTAGCGGAGATTCCCGCAGCTTAGGTCGTCTTCATCCGAACGAGCGATCCCGTCGTTTTCCATCTGCACCCGCCGGAGCAGCGCATGGATTTTAGCGGACAGAAGCATGGGCTTGAAAGGCTTTGTGATATAGTCGTCGCTGCCAAGCGTGATGCCTGTGTAGCAGTCACTGTCCGTATCCCTTGCCGTCAGCAGAATCACCGGAACCTTGGAGATTTCGCGGAGCTTGGTCAAGATGCCGATGCCGTCCGTCCCCGGCATCATGATGTCCAGCAATACCAAATCGCAGGGCGCGCGGAGGAAGGCCTCCAGCAGCAGGTCGCCCGTGGGAAACGCTTCAACATCGTTGCCGTCGTTTCTTAGAAAAACGGTTACAATGTCCCGGACTTCCTTTTCGTCGTCTGCATAATAGATCAGCGCCATCTTCCGCACCCCCTGCGCTTTTAATTTGGGCAACACCGCACAATTCGCGGCTGACGCCTCAAGCACGGTCTTGCTTGCATCTTTCCCGTCATATGCGCCAAAAATGCTCGCGAATCCACAAAGGATTCGCTGCGCTTTTTGACACATCTGACGAAAAATCTGACGGCGCAATTCCGCGCTTAGAATTGTGCGGTATTGCCTTTGACTTTATCTTATCACACCTTGTCCGCAGTTTCCACCGCTTTCGGCTCCGCAGCCGGAACCTTCCCTGTAAAGCCCCAGGAGATGGCGCCGGTTGGACAGACGGTCCTGCACTTTCCGCAGCGGATGCATTCGGCGCTGCTGCAGTTCTTCGTCACCTCAACCGCCATGGGGCAAGCGCGCTCACAGGCCCTGCAGCCGACGCATTTGCTTTTGTCCACGTGCATCTGGAAAAAACTGAAGCGATTAAACAGGGAATAGAACGCGCCCAGCGGGCACAGATAGCGGCAAAATGGGCGGTGGACAATGGCGGAGGCCAGCACAATGAGAAGCAGCACCAACAGCTTCCAGTCGAATAGCACACCGGCCGCCTTGCGCAGCTGCGGGTTTAAAAGCACATGGGGAATTCCGCCCTCCAGCGTGCCCGCCGGGCAGAGATACTTGCAGAAGTACGGCGGTATGATTCCGCTTTTGGACGATGCAAAGGCGGGCAGCAGGATGACCAGAACAAGCAGGACGGCATACTTCAGATACCGCGCCGGCCTGTCGATCTTCTTTGGCACGCTGCGTTTGTGAAGCGGAATCTTATAAAGGAGATCCTGTACCAGCCCGAAGGGGCAGAGAAGCCCGCAGACGAGCCGCCCCAGCAGCACGCCGAAAAGCATCATCAGTCCCAGCACATAGAACGGAAAGTGATGTTTTACGCCGAGCGTCGCCTGCAAGGAACCGATGGGACAGGCTCCGAGCGCACCTGGGCAGGAGTAGCAGTTCAGAACCGGCACACAGACCATTTTGAAGCTGCCCGTGAAAATTTTGCCTTTTTGAAAGCCAACAAGATAGCCGTTGAGCAGTGCCGCGGACAACAGCTGCATCACGCGCTGGAAGGACAAGCCGCCGTGTTTTAACCGATCCCGATGCATTCCAGACATATTTTCACCGCCTTATGCAATACTTCCAGCTGCTCGTTTCGAGCCAGGCCGATGGCAATCAACGTGATTGCCGCCGCCAGAAAGCCGTAGCGGGCAAGGAACACCGCTTTTATCCTCGTCATTTGATCTCCGCCTTTCCCAGGGTTTTAAGCGCACTGTTGACTGCGTCCTTATACGCCTTGGCCAAATCATCAGGACTTCCGACGATACCGTCGCCAAGCACGTTTCCGTCCTTATCTACCAGAATGGTGGTCGGCGTATACTGAATTTTGCCGACAAGCGTTTTCAAGTCGCCGTCACCGCCTACCAGCGTGGTGCCGTCGAATCCGGCTTTTTTCAGCTCTGCCTCGGCCGCACTTTTCGTCGCCTTTTCCTCCCCGTCCAGATTGACGGTGATGAGCTGAACATTATCCGGCAGAGTCTTGGCAAATTTTGCAATACTGGGGAGCTCGTCTACACACGGTCCGCACTCCAGTGACCAGAAATTGATGACGGTGACGTCCTTTTGTGAAAAGTTATCCTGCGTAAAGCTGTCGCCTGCGAGGGTGTCTGCCTTGAAATTTTTCAGATTTCCGAGACCGGAGGCGGCGGAGCTGCTCTGTGACTGGGAATACGTCGCGGCGGCAGAACCGCCTTGGGCGGAAGTCCCGCTTTTCACACCGCAGCCGGTCAGCACAGAGAACGCGAGCACAGCGCTCAGGGCAAGGGCGATCATATTTTTGCGTTTCATAAAAAATACCTGCTTTCTTTATTTTTTTACCAAAGCTCTACACGGGTTTCCGGAGCCAGATACATCCCGCTGGTGCTTTTGATTTGATAGGTTTCATAGAAAAGCGAATTGGAAGCCAACACCGCGTTCACCCGCACCTTGTCGGATGCGTGTTCATCCAGGCCGGAAACCAGCGCGTCTGTCATGGCGTTGGTAACGCTGGCCCAGGAATTTGCGTAGGCCCGGAAAAATCGGTCTGCAGAAAGGTGCCGGCTTTTGACGATTTCCGTCAGGCAGTGCATCGCGCCGAGGTCGGCGATATTTTCGCCCAACGTATATGCACCGTCCTGCTGCATCACGCCCGGTGTCTTGTAGGCGGAATAGTAGGCAACGATTTTTTGCGTTCGCTGCTCGAATGCAGCCTCGTCGGCCTTCGTCCACCAGTTCCGGTAATCTCCATTGGCGTCATAGAGGTGTCCCAGATCATCGAAAGCGTGCGTGATCTCGTGTCCGATGATGGTGCCCAGCGCGCCGAGATTCTGTTCCTCCGTCTGCTTCACGGAGAAGTACGGTTCAAACATCACCGCTGCGGGGATGTTGATTGAATTGTCCGTGGGATAATAGCAGGGATTGCAGTCCTGCGGGAGTATCTGCCATACTGTTCGGTCGGCCTTCTTACCGGCACTGTCGTATTTTTTCGTGTTTGTCTCGCTGGAAATCGCAAGTACATTTCCCAGATAGCTCTTGCTTTTGTCCGGTGTCCAGGAGGAGAGATACCGCGCAATATCATCCGGAGCGCCAATCCGCAGCTTGAGCTTCTCCAGCTTTTCAATTGCTTTGGTGCGTGTGCTTTCGGTAAGCCAATCCTCTTTTTGCAGCATTGTCTTATACTGGGCGAGAATTTCATTTACCAGTTTTTCAACGCCAGCTTTTTTCGCCTCGTCAAAGTTTTGGCTGCAATAAAGCTTGGCTACGTCCCACTTCAACAGGCTGTATACCTGCTCCTCCATGCTGTTTGCCTTTTTTGAACCGGATTCCTCCGAGCTCTCGGAGCCATCGGAGTCTTCGTCGCCGGAATGATCCTTCTGTATTACCTGATAGATGTCTGAAATGTTCGCGGAGAGATACGGCGCAAATTTTGTAAGATTCACGAGGTAAGCGTAGTTTTTCAGCATCTGCAGGTTCCGGTCGGTGAGGTATGAATTAACCGTGTCAAGGTTTCCGTCGTCTTCTATGCGGACAGTAAGCGGCTGCGTTTTAAAGATCCTTCCAAGGACCTCGGACAGCTTGATATTGGAAACGTGCCTTGCCAGGTCTGAGATAGACATCGTTTTTTCGCTCACCAGATCGGCAGGCTTCTTTGCAGCGGCGCTCTGGTCGGAGGAAGAGGTTCCCGCATTTGTACTGTCTGCATTTTGAGCGATCGCTTTTTTCCCGGCGTTGCTGGCAACAGCCGCCGCCTTCAAAAACTGGTAGATGTCCTCCATATCTTTGCTGCTCACGTTTTGGCCTGCAGCGTTCATCAACTTCAGCAGATTGCCTGTAAAAAGAGCTTTGTTATCGGCTTCTTCGTCTGAAGAGACGAGGTCATCGACAAGCAGGATGTAATTCAGCGCTGTGATCCGCACGGCGTTGGTGCCCGGATCATCGTCCGGCAGATAAACGTCGGTGTTGAGCAGCGACTGAAATCCATACCGATATTGAAGGTCAGCAAGTGCGTTCATCATCTCCTGAACGCTTTTTGCACCCATCACCGGCTTCATCAGTGTGTTAAAATCCGCAGCGCCGAATTTGTCACGCGCAGTTTGATCGGATGCCATAAGGTAAAGTTCCCCAATCCGATAGGATGAGCTGTCCGCCGATTTTACTGCTTCTCCATTCTTTGCGACATTTTCTGCGGCAGTCTTTACGATGTTCTCCTGTTCTTTTTTCGCCTTGTCCGTCAGATCCCAGAACCAGTTCCAACTGCCGCTCTCTCCCGCAGCTTTGTGGGCGTTCAGGACTTCCGCATTGACGGCCGCGTAATAATCGTCCTTGAGATTGGCTGAGGCTTCTGTAAGCTGGCTTGTCGGGACGCTTTGACTTTTTTCCCGCTGCGCTCCGCAGCCGGTAAACAGAAGTACTGCCGCCAGCAGAATGGCCGCGCAGGAGGTCATCGCGCTTTTCCCCGTATGCCGCCCGGCTCTCTTTTCCATCGGTTTCATAGAACATTCCCCTTTTCCTGGACTCATTCGCAAAATTGCTTGCTCAAAGGATTGTTTCTATGCTGAGTATAGCCGATAACCAATTTGAAAACCCCCTCGGAAAAGAAGCAACTTTGCAGTAAAAATGCAACAGGCGCCAATTCTCGCCGCCCACAGGAATCGTGTTATCAAAATCATGCTGTCTTGCCGGCGGAGAAGGATTCATGATGGTCGGATGAAGTATTACAGACTTATCTTATCATTCTGATTCCGCTTCCGCGTTTTACGCGGAAGCCGTCGCGCTCGCTGTGGAGAGACGGATCTTTCGTTCATTCGCTCCCCTTCGGCAATATCCTTCAATTCATTTCCAGCTATTGACAAGCGGTGCGGATGGGGTTACGATGGAAGTGAACTTCATTAACTTCACCAAGTCACGCATGACAGATGAAGAGCCGCACCGCACAATTCCCAGCGCGGTATCGCGCCGTCAGATTTTTCGTCAGATGTGTCAAAAAGCGCAGCGAATCCTTTGTGGNTTCGCGAGCATGGTTGGCGCATCTGACGGGAAAGATGCAAGCAAGACCGTGCTGAAAGCGTCAGCTGTGAATTGTGCGGTGTTGCCTTAGAAGCGCAAATATACGCTGCGGTATCATCCCAAAGAACAGGAGATTGGACAAATGGAAGCAATTGGTCTTCAAACAAGAAAAATCAACCCGCACCCCGCGGCGGAAAACCGGGAGAAAGCCGCAGACGACAAGGGGGACGCGCTCAAAGTCCTTTCGTCCTATTATGAGGATTCCCGTTTGCAGGCTACGGCGCGGCCCTTGGATGAGACGATGCGAAGCCGTTACGCAGCCCACTTCGGCCAGGCGGCGGGGAAGGTTAAGCTGTATGAGAATCCGGCGCTTCAGTCGATTGGAGAAAAGGGCTTTGCCCAGGGCGACGAGGTGCACATTTCCAGCTCTGTTTTTCATAATCCCAAGGAGTTTCAGTCCGTGATGGATCATGAGATGACCCATATCGCGCAGCAAAATACAGGGGGCGCCCGGGGCGAGGGACTGCTGCTGAACGCCGGACTGGAGCAGGCTGCCGATGGGGGCGCGGGGGCCATGATCGGGCGGAGCTCGCTGATGGATGCGGCCGCCGCCCCAATGCAGGGCAACCTCGCGACGAACATTTTTACCAGAGCGGTCAACAAGATCCGCACCACGTTTGATATTGGCGGCTACCGCACCAAAAAGGAAGCGGGGCGGCAAGCTGCCCGGAATATGTTTGCGGCAACCAACGACACCTTTGGGGATGAACGGCGGATGGTGTCGCTGAAAGCGGGACTGCAGGACAAGTTCGCCTCAAGATTCACCGGGGGGGACGAGGTTTCCGACGCCCACGCGCGGGAGGAAGCTATGCGGCTGGCCGAGCAGCACGTGACAGGCCAACCGAATTATCACCGGGCACTTGCGGGGCTCGATCCCCAGATGCAGAAGTATGATAATCTGCAATCCCTTGGCCCGGCCAAGGACGACGACGAGCAGGCGCAGCGCAGCAACGATTCCCTGAAAAGCCTGAATATCATGGAAGAACAGCTTGGCCAAACCTTTGATGGCACACAGGACCCGGATATCCTGGCGCTGAAACAGAAAATCGGCGGCGCCCGGAAGACCCAGATGGATCACATGTGCAGCATACCCGCATACAAAGCGCAGCTGCAGGCGCTGCAGACCGGGATTTCCAATATCCAGCTCGCCGATGACCAGCATGCCGACGAAAAGGGAAACCACAGCAATTTGGACGCGCTGAGAACCGCGGAAAAGCTCCTGTATAACTTCCAGGGGAAATTCATGGGCGCGGCGGATGATCCGGCGTTTAAGCAGCTGCAGGACTCCATCCAGTCAAAATATGAGGATCATTACGAGCAGATCAAGGAAAAGGGCTGGAAGTTCCACGCAGGCGTGGATCTCAACCAGACAGACGCGGAGAAAGCCCAAACCGGCGTCAGCGACGAGGCTGCAAATACATTGTGGCAGAACATCGTCCAGGGCAAGGGTAATTTCTCTTTAAGCGACATGCAGGAGGTACACAAACCGGGCGATGGGGGCAGGCTGGAATCAACACAGGTCGGCGGATTCGGAAAGACGGCGAGGGGCCACATCGGGCGGCTGCTTTCCACCAGGACCGGCTTGGATCTGATCAGCGAATTGTCCGGCGCGGAGCAGTCGTCCACGCTTATGCCGGTTCGGAAGAACGTCAGTTCGAGTCAATCCGTAGCCTACGCCGGGCCGGGGGCTGTCCCTATGGTAGACAGCAAGGGGATCAGCACCGACAGCCCTCATCAGGGCGGATTTATGCCCTCGGCGACCGACAAAACCCGGACGGTAAGGGGGACGGGCCTGCAGTCTCAGGCCAGAATTTCCGCGCTGGACCGTGATTCCAGTGTGCGGGCTGTACGCACGGACGGCACACAGGTGCTCAACCCGCAGTTTGTTCTGGCAGGCCATGAGATGATGCACGCCCTGCACAATGTAAAGGGCATCAACGGGAAATTCCGAAAAGTCGCTGCCGCCGAATCGGAAAAAAAGGGCGTGTTGGGCACCGGTACCCGGTGGAGCAATCCGGAGGAGCTGGCTACCATGTTCGGCAAGGATCTCCATTACGAGGACACCGACACGTTGGGTGAGAGCGCGGAAATGCAGAACGATCCCGCCTTGAAGCGCTATGTGATGGACATCAACGAGCAAAAGCTCAGAGATGAGTTTGGGATCAAGGGACGGGATTACCACAATGCCGGTCCGGCCTTCCGGCTGCAGCGCCATTGAGCGCCGCCGGCTGCGCCGTCATATGATTTGGAATCTTCAGCGTCACAGCCTATGTCGCTGCCGCGCATTTCAGCCAGGTGCCGGGATTTCGGCATGAGGCGATCGGCAGGCACAGACGCTTCCCCGCAAAAAGCAGCGGGCCGGCATAAACCGGCTCGCTGCTTTTTGCTGTGTGTCCGACGGCTCTGCCGCGGCGCTGATGACCCGGCTCATTTCAGAATTTCTTCAGCTGATCGCCGGTTAAAAGATCCTTGTCGTCCTGATCCACATAGGTCTCGCGGATGCGGCTGCCGAAGCTGTCCACCACAATGGCCTTCTGCATATCCAGGGGCATTGCCACCAGCTTCACCAGGGGAATCAGAATGATGGTGCAGATGAGGCAGATTTTCACGAAGATGAGCATTCCCCATAGGAACAGATGCCCCATATAGCTTTTCCGGCGGGATTTTTCCACCGACAAAGAGGTGCCGTACAGAATGACCAGCGCCGCCGCGGTGCAGACCGCTCCGGCGATCGACATCGCGGGGGTCTTGATGCCCCACCCCGCAATCAGCAGGGCGATGCCCGCCATCAGCAGGCAAAACACGCTGTACGCCCGAAACGCCATCCATTTCCAGGCGAGAAGCACCACGACCGCAACTGCAATTGCCAGAATCATAGAAGCCTCCTGTTTTTAACCGGCCCGGCGTTTCGCGCCGGACCGCGCCGCTTTATTTTTTGCGTCCCAGCAGACCGCCCAGCAGCCCGCTCAGGCCGCCGGCGCCGCCTTTCCGCACCGGCGCGCGGTCGTTGGCAAGAGAGACCGTCAGCTGCAGAAAGCTGTCGCAGTCCGTCACCCTGGGCGCTTCTCCCTCGGGGTACTCTTCCTCCACCTCGGGCAGCTGGGACTGGGCCGCCATCTCCCGCAGATAGCGGTCGTATTTCTTGTTCAGCTCCTCAAAGAGCTCATCCACCATGGAGAAGTAGCTGTTCATGCTGTCCCGGTCGTCCTGGCTCAGCTGCGGGCGCAGTTCGCCCGCCCGCGAGAGATGATACCGGGCCCGGTAGAAGATTTCGGCCGATTTTTCAGCCTTGCTGCGGCAGAGGCAGGCTCCGGCCCGCACTTCCTCGGCCAGCACGGTCAGCTTGTTCTGCTCCAGCCATGCCGCCGTATTGATGCAGCGCTGCCAGCATTCTTCCAGCTGGTTCGCGTCGCCCTTCTGCTCCATCATGTCCATGCTGGCTTTGGCGAGGTTTTTCAGGGAAAATCCGTCCACAGCCTGCATGTTGGTTTCTCCGTTGATCTGATGCAACATCAGCAGCAGCGAGCAGTTGCCGAAAATGCACCATTCGTAAAACTGCATCGGGTCGTCCTTTTTCTGCGACACCTGCCGGTATTTGTCGTAGGCCATCCGCTGCAGCTCGCAGATGCGCGGCATCGTCTGCGTATAAGCCTGCATATCAAGCGTGCCGCTGACGGCCTTGTTCAGCAGCGCCGCCCGATACCAGTAGCTGAAGGCCACGTTGGCCCCCGCATCGTGAACGCCCAGCATCTCGGCCTTTTTGTACCATTCCGTCGCCTCATGGGGCTTTTCCAGCCTGAGCAGGGTCTCGCCGCCCTGATACCAGATATTCCCATCACCGGGGAAGAGTCCGGCCGCGATTTTGGAATACTCCAGCGACTTGTCCAGATCTTTTCCGACGCCCCAGCCCATGCTGTACAGCATGGCGAAATAGGGCGCGCCCTGACCCCTGCCCGCCTTTTCCAGCTCCGAGGCCATCTCGAACGTTTTCAGGCCGTCCTCAACGGTCGAGTATTCGTCGCTGTCAAATCTGTGCTGGATCGCATCCCGTTTCGCCTGCAGCTCTTCCTGCGTCCAAGTTGTCATGTTCGCCTCCCGCCCTTTCAAGGGGCCTCTGCGGACCGGGCCTGAGAAGCCGAACCCGCAGGCACATTTTTAGGGCAATACCGCACAATTCCAAGCGCGGAATTGCCTAAGGTTAAACGCCTCTTTTATTTTAGCGGGACAGGCCGGGCGTTGGAATTCGCAGCTTTGACCTTTTCCGTCGCAATTTTTACTTTTTCCGGCAGTCTGCTGCGCCAAAAAGCGCGGCGCTGTCCAAAGTAAAAATCGCACCTGTTTTTGTAAAAAATCTGAATTGCGGCAGGGGCTTCCTTCGGGTATGATTTTCTGGAAAAAAGAAAAGAGGGATTTCTCATGAGCAACGGCTTTGGCAGTCCGGCAGCGTTCTTACTGTTCTGCGCCCTGATCCTCGCGCTTCTGGCGATCGTGATTTATTGCGGGATCCGGGAATCCAGCGTCACCGGCGTCTATGTGGCCCTCGGCGTCTATACCCGCAGAAAGGCATACTGGTTCTGGGCTTTCCCGCTTACGGGAATCGTAGCCGCGGTGTACGGCGTCACCGCAATCGCGGAGAAGGAGGGCGGAGCCGTCATCCCCCTGGTCTGCTTCGGGATGGCCGCGCTGCTCTTTCTGATCGGTTATCTCATGCTGCGCAGCGTGTACAAAAAGTGCCCGGAGGGCCTGAAAAAGCGCGTTCTGCTCGATATGACGGTCAGCGGAATCGGCGTTTCGGCAAAGATCGCCATTATCATTGTCCCGATTCTCATCCATTCGCTCTGGAGCGTGATCTGGGCGGTATACAAGCCGCGCTTCATCATCGATGAGGACGGCAGGAGGCTGCTGGTCATCCGCAGCGAGGTGTACGACGAGCAGGGAAACGCGCACATCGGAACCCTGCACGGCGATGTGATCGCAAAGGACTGAAGCGCCCCGGATACATCCTGCAAAAATCCCGCTGCCCTGTATCGTTTGCAGGGCAGCGGGATTTTTATAAGGCGGCGCCGGCGGCGCGAGGGGCCGCATATTCCATCAGTTCTTTTTATGGAGCGCCGCGTCGTGCGCTTTGAGAAAGGCGTCGACGTCCGGCTCGTCGGCCAGCAGCGCCTGGCAGGCCTCCAGATGCGTCTTGGCCGCGGCGGCGTCCAGCACGGTGTCCCAGCTGCGGACGCTCTGTCCCGCCTCGTCGTAAAGCTTCTGCGCCGCCGCGAAGGTGGGCGGCAGATCGTCGGAGGAATCCTTCCAGCAGGAAAAGCCCAGGCCCATTTTGCTGCTCGCCCGGCCGAACCATTCGGCGAGATACAGCGCCGCGCCGGCCGCCGCGTCGGGGGCGTCGGTATTTTTGTTGACAAAAAAGCTGACGCTGGTCCCGCCGATGTAGTCGGCGGCATACTTGCCGGCCTCCGCCAGCGGAAAGACGATCGGCACGACGTCCGCCGCCGCCCTGTCCGGCGTATTGTCGATGCTGGCGGCGGCCCAGCTCCCGTCGAGCAGCATGCCCGCCTTCCCGTCGATGAAATCGCCGAGGGCGTCGGTATCCGTGACCTGCAGCGGGTTGTCGCCCAGAATCCCGTCCCGGCAGAGCTCGTTCATCTTTTCCGCCGCCGTGCGGAAGCCGGGGTCGTCCAGCATGGACGCCTCGCCCGCGAGAACCGCGGCGCATTTCTCCGCGCCGACCTCGCGCACGGCGAGGCTTTCATACAGCGCGCCGGCGAGCCACGAGTCGCCCGCGCCCACCGCCAGCGGCCGCACGCCGATGGCCCTGAGCTTTTCCCCCGCGGCAAGCAGCTCGTCCCAGGTGGCCGGCAGCTGCGCGCCCGCCTGCTCGAACAGGCCGCGGTTGCAGTAGACCAGCATCATGCTGCTGTTCATGGGCAGGCCGTACAGCTTTCCGTCTACGGTGAAGGAGTCCTGCGAGTCCTTCTTGATTTCCGCCAGCTTCGCATCGGAGATCCTGCCGTCCAGCGGCAGAACGCGGTCCGCCCGGACGAGCTGCGTGAGCTTCGCGGGCGCCCAGTCGTAGAACACGTCGATGTCGCTTGCCTTTCCCGTGAAGTCCGTGGCGAGCTTTTCCTTGTAGGACGAGCTGTCCAGCGAGTGCAGCGCGAGTTCTGTGCCGGAATTTGCCTGCTGATACTGGGAAACCGCCTCCTCCATTTTGCTGTTGAAGGCCGAGCTCGGATTGTCCGACTGGAACCAGACGTCCAGCACCGCCGCAGCCGCGCCGGACGTCTCCGCGGCCGGGGCCGCCTTCTGCGTCGGGGCGCCGCAGCCCGCCAGCAGCGCGGCCGTCAGCGCGGCCGTCAGCGCGGCGGCGAGGCACGCTCTTCCTGCTCTCATTCCGTTTTCTCCCTGTTTCTGCCGGCGTGCATCCGCTGGCGGTATTCGTTCACGGTCATGCCGGTGAAGCGCTTGAAGCACTGGCCGAAATAGTGCGCGTCCGGCATGCCCACCAGCGCCGCGACCTCATAGGCCCGCATATCCGTCGTGCCCAGCAGCTCCCGGCTTTTTTCCATCCGCCTGCGCAGGATGTACTCCGTAACCGTCTCCCCGGCCTCTTCCCGGAAGACCCGGCTGAGATAGCTCCCGTTGGCATAGACCGCCGACGCGACGCCCTTGAGCGAAAGGCCGCGGGCGGAGAGATTGCTCTCGATATACGCGACGGCCGTGCTCGTGAGCTCCCCCTTCGTCTGCTCCGCGGCCCCCGGCGCGGCGCCGGTCTGCGCGGCGCAGTCGATCTCTTTTTGGATCTTCTGCGCGGTTTTCAGCAGCTCGTCCGCCTGTACCGGCTTGAGAATGTACTTTTCTATGCCGATCTCGACCGCCTGCTGGGCGTATGAAAACTCGCGGTAGCCCGTGACGATGATGATGTGCGCGCCGGGGCGCTGCTCCTTCATCCGCCGGCTGAGCTCCAGGCCGTTGATGACCGGCATGTTGATGTCGCACAGCACGATGTCCGGCTCCGTCCGGGTGAAGAGCGCCAGCGCCTCGCGGGCGCTCTGGGCGGAGCCGATGATCTCAAAGCCGTACTGCCGCCAGTCCACGCATTTTTCCATGAGGACGGCCTCGTATTTTTCATCGTCAACGATCAGAATTTTCAGCCTGTTCATGCGCGTCCCCTCTCTCCAGCGGAATCTGTACCGTAACCTTCGTCCACTCGCCTTCCCGGCTCTCGATCGTCAGCGGGTCGCTCGTCCCATAGAACAGGGCGATGCGCCGCCGGATGCTGAACAGGCCGAAGCCCGGCGTCTGTTCCTCCGTGGAGCGCCGGATCTCCCGCAGCTTTTCCGGCGACATCCCGATCCCATTGTCCAGCACGGACAGCAGCAGCAGCCCGCCGTCCTCCTCCGCGCTGATGACGATGGTCCCGGCTCCGCCCTTGGGGCGCAGGCCGTGGTGCACGGCGTTTTCCACCAGCGGCTGGATCGTCAGCTTCAGGATTCTGGCCTCGCGGAGGCCGTCCGCGATGTGATACTCGCCGCTGATCTGATCCGCGTAGCGCGTATTCAGAATGGCGAGGTAGCTCTGCACGGTGACCAGCTCCTCGTCCAGCGTGACGGTCTGCTGTCCGCTGCCGAGGCTGTTGCGGTAAAACATGCCGAGCGACTGCACCAGCGCGAAGCTGCACGGCGCGTCGCCCGAAAGGATCATGCCGGAGATCGTGTCCAGCGTATTGTAGAGAAAGTGCGGGCTGACCTGCGAGAGCACCAGCTCCAGCTCCCCGCGCTGAACGGCCTTTTCCTCCTCGCGCGTTTTGACGAGCAGCTCCCGCGCCGAGGCGGCCATATGGTTATACGCCCGCTTCATGTTGCTGATCTCGTCTGTTTTGTCGGGCGCGACGGGGAAGTCCTCCGGGATGCCCTGCGCGTCTGCAAGGTGCGTTTCCATCTTTTTGAGCGGCTTCGTCAGATTCGTTGTGATAAACCGCCAGCAGAGCAGCAGCACGGCGAGATTCCCCAGGAAAACGATGAGCACCGGCCCCAGATTGATGCTCAGTCCAAACGCCTTGGTCTGCATCACCGATACGAGCTGCCAGTCCGAGATCTCCAGCGCCTGATGCTGATACAGCTCGAACACGCCGTTGTCCGAGGCGCTTTCCAGCCTGCCGGACAGGATGGCGCCGAGCGTTTCCTCGCTGACGCGGCTCTCGCCGGTGCGGAAGACCACCTTTCCGCCCGACAGGATATAGTAGCTGGCTTTGTCCCCGCTGAACGCGGTAAAGCTCCTGCGGAGCGTCTTTTCGTCGATGTTGACCATCAAAACGCCGCAGGATGTGTAGTCGTCCTTGCTCTTGACGATCTTGACCATCGACACGACGTTGCGGTCGTCGTCCGTGTAGCTGACGATCCCGCCGCCGTCGGTTTCATAGATCCAGTCGCCGTCCGCGGCGGCAGCGTCCTGATACCAGGGCGTATCCTGCACGCGGACGCCGCTGTCCACCAGCACGCCGTCGCGCAGGCAGATACAGGAGTTGCCGTAATTGTCATAAAAAAGGATCGAGGAGATATAGTCTCCCGCGAGCATGATCGGGGACAGGCTGTCGTTGATAAACGCGCGGGTCTCCGGCGTCATCGGCCCCGTTTTCAGGCTGTCCAGCGCGTTTTGCACCAGCGGCGTCCAGAACACGGTATCCGTGTCCTGCCGCACATAGTCCGTTTTCAGCTTCAGATTGTCCGCCAGCGCTCTGAGCGTCTGCGTGCTGATTTCCCGCTCCTGCGCGACATAGTTTTTTCTGCCGAAATACGCGGTCGACAGAATGGACAGTACGGCCGAAAACAGAATCCCCGCAAGAAACAGCACAAAGATCCTTGTCCGCAGCTTCACGGCGCACCTCCCGCTCAGTTTACTCCCGCTATTATACCACTTCGCTCCAACAAAGGCGAAACGCCCGCCGCCATTCGGAAATGAAGTAAAAATCGGAACCGAAAAAGCAACCGTTTCGCCCTTTTGCGTCCGCTTTGGCGCGCGCGGCACAGACGCCTGGCGGGCCGAAAACCCGGCGCTTCCTCCGCAAAAAAGAAAAGCTGCCATTCTTCGGCCGGCAGGCCGAAGGCTCCGTCCGCAGGGTTCCCCGCGGACGAGCGCCTTCGCCGGCGCGCAGAATGACAGTTTATTTGGGGCAGCACCGCACAATGCGGCGTGCTGTGCTGCCTTTGGCTTCGCTCACCGGATTTCCAGCGGCAGGAGCACGGACGCGCGGAACGCGCCGTCCTTCGGCTCGAATTTCGCCACGCCGCCGCGGGCCTTTATCATGGCCTTTACCGAGGCCGTGCCGAGGCCGAGGCTCGCCCGCTTGGACGACAGCAGCGCGCCGTCCGATTCCCGCACCGGCCCGGAAAAGCTGTTGTCCAGCGTCACCACCAGCATCCCGTCGGCGCGGGCGGTCAGATTCAAAAACCGCCTGCCGTCTGTCTGGCGCTCCAGCGCCTCCACGGCGTTTTCCAGCAGGTTTCCGAACAGCACCGCCAGCTCCGCGTCGGGGACGGGCAGCGCCTCCGGCAGCTCCAGACGCGCCGAAATCTCCGCGCCCGCCCTGCGCGCCCGGTCCAGATAGTAGACCACCACCGCGTTGACCGTGGAATTGCCGCAGTAGCAGATAGACGTCTTTGTGGCGGGCGTCTGCCGGAACTGCTCCAGATAGCTCCGCACCGCGTCATAATCCCCGGCGTCCGCGTAGCTTAAAAGCACGCCGTAGTGCTGGCGCAGGTCGTGCCGCGCCCGCCGGGCCTCGTCCATGCGCTCGCTCAGATGGTCGAGCTGGAGATTGCGCACCGCCAGCTCGTGGTTGTCCTGTTCCAGCCGGAGCCGCTGCGCGCTTTCGTCCACCATTTTTGCCACCGCGTAGTACACCACCAGCGAGCCGAGGTTGATGAGCAACAGGAACACCACGGTCGTGGGACGCAGCGCCATTTCCGCCGGAGAGATCTCCGTGGCGAAATAGGACACGTAAACCCACGTGAGATAAAAGGTGAAGGGAATCACCCAGAGATAGCGCCACAGCCGGCCCGACTCCAGCCGGGAGAGGGCGGGGCGGATCTGGCTGTAAATGAACGCGGACATAAACGGCATGGTGACAAGCTGCACCGCCAGCAGCGCCAGGGCAAAGCTCCAGCGGTAGCTCTGGGCCGCCAGCGCGGGAAAGACCAGATGCTCCAGAAACTTGGCGGCAGTGACCAGAAAGCTCGCGTAGTTGGCCAGCAGGAACATGAGAAACGCCAGCGCGCCGGCGGACGCCCGCACCGACAGCACGAAAAAGCAGATATAGACCAGATACCCGGCGATGTTGACGATCCCCACATATTGCCGAAACCAGACCGTGGCGCAAAAGCCGATCAGCACCTGCACCGCGCACAGCGCCGCCGTCAAAAGGGCGGTACAGAGCCTGCCGAAGCGCAGCGAGTCCCGGAACATCAGCAGCGACAGCAGCGCGTAGGGCAGCAGGTTCAATATGGAATACACCGTGATTTCAAACGCGTGAAACGGCGTGACCGTCATAGCTCGCCCCTCGCTTTCCGAAACTGATAGTCCGCGTAGGCCCTCACCGCCGCCTCGCTCTCCCGCTGGCGGATGGGCACGCTCGCGCCGTCGTGCAGGATGAAGTCGCTGCCGCTGAAGGACTTTACCTGATCCAGATTGACAAGGCAGCCGCGGCAGCAGACCAGAAACTGAGGGTACGGCAGCAGCAGCGCCGACAGCTCCGTAAAGGAGATGCGCACCGTCATTTCGCCGTCGCCCGCCGTGTGCACCAGCACATAATGCCCCTGCGCCTGGCACCAGAGGATGTGGGAGAGCAGCAGCTTGACGCCCGCGCCGCCCATAGGCAGCTCCACAAAGGGCCGCTCCCGGGGCGCGTCCATCAGCAGCAGCGCGCTGAGCTCCTCATAGGCGTAGGGCTTCACCAGATACCCCGCCGCGCGCACGCGGTAGCCGTCGACCGCAAAGTCCCGGCTGGTGGTGGTAAAGACGATGGAGCAGCCGTCCCCGGCGGCGCGGATGGCGTTGGCGGCGTCCATGCCGGAAACGCCGCCCATGCAGCAGTCGAGAAACACCCGGCTGAAATCGCCCGGGCGGTAGTCGCGCAGAAACGCCTCTCCGCTGTCATATTCAAAAATCATGGCGTCGGAGGAATAAAATCTCCGCAGATACCCCAGCAGGCCTGCGCGGTCCTGCGCAAGGTCGTCCACAACAGCGATACGCAAAGCGCCCGTCCTCCCCTCAGCAGCTCTTTTATATTTCAGTATATCATACTTTCCCGCCCTACGGCTGCATTTCGTGCCAGAATCCCGCATCTCGTGCCAGACGCCTTGAGGTCCCGGATTCTTTTTGCTACGATGACCATGTGAATTTTTCTTTATACAGCATGGATCACCCGAAGGAGGAAGTAAAATGAAAAAACGAATTCTCAGCCTTGTCCTGTGCCTTTGCATGGTGCTCGGCCTGCTGCCCGCAACGGCGCTGGCGGAGGACGGCGGCCCTGCCGTCACGATCTGCGGCACCGCGCTGGAAAGCGGCAAGTATTATACTGCCGCCGGCACCAACACGGTCACGTCATCTGATACCGCCCCGGCAGAACCCTATCTCGCCTACACCACCGGCACGCTGACGGTGCACGGCGACGTGTCGCTGAAAATCGACAGTGTAACCGGCATCACCACCACCGGTACGGTGACCATCGACACCGGCAGCGACAGTCTGACCGTCACCAGTACAAAAAGCGGTATTGGCGCGCTTTTCCTTTACGACAGCACCGTCACCCTCACCGGCAGCGGCGACCTGACGCTGAACGGCGTTTCCAGTCCCGTCGTTGGGAGCCCGAACACCAATCAGCTTTTGACCGACGATTTCTCCGGAGATGTCGCCATCTCCTGCACCGGTACCGAGAGCGGCAATGCGATCAACTTCATAGCTGGCGAGATTCAACTGACGACCGCCGGCGCCATTACCATGCAGTCCGGATCCTCGTTGCCCACCGTTGGGAGCCAGGGAAACCTTACCCTGAGCGGCAGCTCCGTCACGCTGCAAAACAGCGGCGCAGGCGCACTTGCGGAAATCACGGGCAACATCTCCATCACCTCCACCTCCGAAACGGAGGATCTGGCACTGAACGGAAGCTACAGCTCCTCCTTGCTCGCTGCCACCGGCAGCATTACGCTCGACTCGGGCAAAGGCCTGAGTGTCCAAAACAATGGTACCGGCGGCGCGCTCAGCGCTACCGGCGGCGTTTCGGCGACTGCCGCGGGGGCGGTGACAATGGGTTCCGGCACCTCGACGGCCACGATCGATTCGAATGGAAACATCGCTCTGCAGGGCGCTGCCGTTTCTCTGACCAACAGCGGCACCGGCAACCTCGCCAACACGGCTGGCGGTAACATCTCCATCACCTCCACCTCCGAAACGGCGGATCTGACGTTGACCGGCTTGGCAAGTTCCAACCTGCTCTCTGCAAACAACGGAAGTGGAACCGTGACCCTCTCCTGCGGCGGCGACCTGACCATCAATGACTCCGCAAAGCCCACCATGCTCATCAACGGCGGGCTGTCCGTCACGAAAGCCAAAAACGTCAACATTTCCGGCGCCTGCGCAAACACGGTGATCAGCGGTGACTTAAACATTTCCGGCGTCACCGGCAATGTTAAGATCACCGTCAATGTGAGAGGCTTTCAGATCGGCGGCGACGCCGACATCACAGCGGCCGGCGATGTGACGATCATCAACAGTCTTAACGACTCTTCCTCCCAGGTGATACGGGGTATCGCCAACATTACGTCCACCACCGGCAGCATCGACATAGAGGGTGCCGTGCAAGACGGCGGCTACGTCATTGCGGGCAACGGCGCTGATACTGGCAGCGTAACGGCCACCTTCACGGCCGCCAAGCGCATTGTGGCACTGAATTTGAGTCCGGATAACACGGATGTTACGAAACAGAGCAATTTATGTCCATTGACAGATGACTGCTATACTATCTGGACCATGTCCGCGGAAGATGCTGGGACCTTAGCGTGGCAGTACCGCTATGGCGGAAAAGCTCTTGACACAAGCGGTATCGACATTACGTCGGGTGGAACGCCCACCTGCAACACGGCCTATGCCGCGGGCGACGGCTGGGTGCTGTGGAGGCCGACTCTGACCGAAGGTGTCGTCACCGGCGGCACGGTGGAGCTGGAAGACGTCACCATCCCCTACGCTCTGGTTCTGCCCGCCAACGTCACCCTGGAACTGACGGGGACGAATACCGTAAACGGCCCGATCAGTGCGGCAGGCGACCTGACCGTTGTCGGCCCAGACTCGCTGAGCATTGTCACCGACAAACTCGCGGGCATCTCAGCCACCGGCAGCGTGACGGTGGAAAGCGGCACGGTGGACGTCCAAGTTGATACAGCCGAAAACAGTGCCAGAGGCATTTATTCTCAAGCGAGCGTTACGGTCAATGGCGGCGACGTCAATGTGAACATACAAAGCAGTGCAGCCATCGCCTATGGAGTGATGGCGGGTACGGGCGTCGCAGTCAGCGGCGGCACGTTTGATGTGACTGCGAAATCGACTGCCGCCGAGGGTGCGATTCTCTTCGGCGGGCTGTTCACCATGGGCCCAACGACCTTCTCCGGCGGCAAGGTCAAGGTGAGCGCGGACTCCTTTGCCGTATGCTCCATGGGCGCGATCACGCTGGAAAGCGGGATGCGCGAGACGGGCGGTAATGTGGTGTGCTCCGGTACAATTGAGGACACTGGAACTGCGCCTGTCTACACCTTTGCGGCGGAGGGCAAGACCTTCACGACTAACGACGAAATGAAGGCCGTCGCGGCCAAGAGCATTGAACTAAAGCAGCGCGGCACCCTGTCGGTCGTCACCATGGACGCCGACGCCCATTACGACGCGGGCGACACTATCACCGCCAATATCGTCGTCAGCGCGCTGGAGGACGCCAGTGCCAAGGTGAATTCCGCAGAGTTTACGCTGAATTACGACACAGCCAACCTGACGCTTGTTGGGATCACCCCGGCCGACGGCTGGACGACGGAAGATGTCAACGGTGCCACGCGCATGATCGAAACGGCAAGCACGGGCATAAGCGTGCCCGAAGGCGGCCTCGTCATCGCTGCCGCCACCTTCACGGTAAATGCAGGTGCTGCTGACAACACCAACACCTCCATCACCGTGACCGATCCGGAACTGAAAATCACAGGCGAAAACGACGGCTTTACCCCCGCTGTCGCACCCGCCCCGGTCACTCTGCACAACATTGTGGTCACCCTGCAGCAACCGGATGCGGGAGCTACATTGACAGGCAGCACCACCGCCTACGCAAAGTACGGCGTTGCAGGCTTGTACAGCGACACTGAGCGCACGACGCCCTTTACGATGCCCACGGTCGCAGCGACCGACGGCTACCGTCTGGCCAAGGACGGGGAACCTCGCTGGACAACGGACACGGTACCGTATTACAGTGATGCCGAGGTTTTGAGCACCGTCTATACGGTCAGCACTACCCTGACCGCTTATGTGGTCAAAACCTATAACGTGACTGTCACCGCGACTGCCGGCGGCAGCCTGTCCTCCGATAGTACTCTGACACTGGACTTTGGCGCGAGACTGCTGAAACAACTGCCCACAGCCACCGCAGACAGTAACCATACCTTCGCAGGCTGGTATATTAAGGCAGCCAATGAAACCGGCACAGACACATTGGTCGACGGAAACACCACCGTAACCGGCAACATCACCGTGGAGGCCCGCTTTACGGCGAAGAGCTATAACTGGAACATTCCCACCGCAACAAATGCCGCCGTCACAATCACCGGTGGTGTTACGGACAGCAAGGTCACTTACGGTACGCCTGTCACCTTCACCGTCACACCCGGCACCGGCTATGTGATCAACACCGTGACATTTACGGCTGGTGATGGCGCAGCTCAAACACTGACCCCGGCGAGCGGCACCTGCACCATCCCGGGTACCGCCATCACCGGCGATATTACCGTGGAGGTCTCCGCTGTGGCACGCCATACCATTACCTTTGCAGATGCTACCGGTGCCAGCGTCAGCGGAACCTACTACGCCAAGGATGGAATCTCTGGCCTGTACACCGATGCAGCCTGCACAATCGTCGCCAAATCGCTTCCCACAGTCAGTTATGGCAGCGGCACAGGCTATCAGTACCGCGCCCCTGCGGACACAGCAGCTGAGCCCGGCTGGAAAACAGGCGAGACCGGCGTAATCGGCGCCGCCCTGTTGGCACAGCAGACCTTCACCGCAGACGCCACCGTCACCCCCAACGCGGTGAAGCAGTGGAAGGTGACCTTTACCCGTACAGGCAGCAATGTAGCATTTAACGATGCCGAAAATTGGTCTAACTGGGTGGACGACGGCAATACACTGAGCACTGTCACCCTGCCCGAGATTTCCTATACCCCCGGTTATGTGCTGGATAAGATCACTGTCGGAGAGACGGAATATTCGCTTGAGAATCTGAAAGCCATGGCCGTTTCTTCCGCAGTTGAGGCTCAGTTTGCCACTAAAGAAGGCACTTATGCCGTCAACTTCCCAGATACGCTTGCAGCCTCCTTTACTGCCAAGTCAGGCGTCACGGACGGCAAGGCCACCTTTGGTGCCGACGTCACTTTTACAATGACGGAAAACACCGGTTACGACGTGAGCAAGGTCAGCTATAAGGTCGGCACAAACGAAACGGAAACCACACTGACTGCCAGCGATAACGGCGTCTACACCATCCCCGGCAGCTCCATCACCGACGCGGTGACCGTTCTCGTGGATTCCACGCAGCTCAATATGGTGCAATTTGTCACCGGTACTGACGCCCACGGCACGCTTTCCGGCACCACGGTATTCTATCTGGCTGACGGCGTGTCGCTGACCGCAGAGCAGCTGGCTACCGTCACCGTTACGCCCGACACCGGTTATGTATTCAAGAATTGGACGGACGCAGCCGGTAACACCGTTGCCAACCCCAAAAGCGTTTCTATCAACGCCAATACGACCTTCACCGCTGTGTTCGCCCTTGCCGACTACACCATGACGGTGCCCGCGGGCATGACCGCCACGGTGGGCAGCAACAACTACACAGCCGGTGAGACAGTCACCGTTCACTATGGCACCGACATCGTCCTCACGCCTGACGCAGGCTCCGACATCGTCGCTGTCTCCTGTCAGGTCGAAAACGGCGCAGCGCAGACGGTCACACGCGAGAATGGCGCCTACACCATTCCCGGCGCCGCTGTCACCGGCAATCTGACCGTCACCGCCGCCACCCTTGCCGACAAGGGCCTCACGCTCAGTTATATTTCGGCAGAGCAATATAAGGCGCTGGCAGCCGGCACTCAGATCGCCGTTCTCACGCCGATCACAGGCAGCGAAACAGGCGCGGCTGTCACGGGCATCACCATGACCGACGGTACCTCCTTCTACTGGTCGGCCCGCTACGGCGCGTTTGTCAAGATCGTTAGCACCACAGAGACCGCAGCCTCCCTTTGCGGCGGGCTTACTTTCTTCAGCGACGGCGATAAAAACGCCATCGTCTACACCGGCGACATCAACGGCGACGGCAAAATCTCCGCAGCCGACGCCGCCGTGGCCAACGAGATTCTGCATAATCCCGCCCGCGGGAACACCACTGAACTGATGCGCCTTAAGTGCGACGTGACCGATAATGATACAACAGGCACAAAAATTGTCACCTCGGATGATATCCTGTGGATATTGAAGCAAAAACGTGAGATTTGACTGATGGGAGAACTGCTATGAAAAAAAGATTCCTCAGCCTTCTGCTGACCCTCCTTATGGCGCTCACCTGCACCTTCCCCGCCCTCGCGGCGGGGGAGGACTTCACCTACGCCATCACCGTCAACGGCGGCGCGTCGGACACGGTGAAGGTCGGTGAAACGGTGCAGGTGGCCCTGACCCTGACCTGCAACACCGGCGACACGTTTAACCTGTACGTCATGCAGGACTATGTAAAATTCGACCCGGAATATTTCTCGCTGGACGGCAGCATCCAGGTCTATCAGGACGCCAGCTCCACAGCCGTATTCCAGGCCACGGCGCAGGACTACGGAAACGGCGTTGACCGTGTGTTTGTCAATCACGTTTCCACCACAGCTGTCAAGCTTGACAAGACCGTCACGGTGATGACCTTCCAGCTCAAGGCGCTGAAGACAGGCACCACCACGCTCACCCATGAGGTCACCGAGCTTTCAGACGGTCAGGACGGCCAGCACAGCATGGAGAAGAAATCCGCCTCCGTCACCATTTCCAACGGCAGCGGTTCCGGCGGTTCCGGCGGCTCCGGTTCCGGCGGCTCCGGCGGCGGAAGCAGCGGCAGCGCCGGGCCCACACTGAACTTTGTTTCCAACGGCGGCAGCACCGTCGCCGACGTTTCCACCGCCGGCGGCGAAACCGTAGACCTCTCCGCCTATACGCCCACCCGCGCGGGCTATCTCTTCGCGGGCTGGTATTCCGACGCCGCGCTGACCCGGCGCGTGACAAGCGTCACGCTGACCGGCGACGTCACGGTGTACGCAAAATGGACGCGCAGCAGCGCGTTCACCGACGTTCCCGACGGCGCCTACTATGCCGGCGCTGTGGCGTGGGCGGTGGAAAGCGGCGTGACGAATGGCAAGGCCGGCGCGCTGTTCGCGCCCGACGGCGCCTGCACCCGCGCCGAGACCGTGACCTTCCTCTGGCGCGCCATGGGCAGCCCGGAGCCAACGTCCGCAGCCTGCCCGTTCGCCGACGTGAGCAGGGACGCCTACTACTGCAAGGCCGTCCTCTGGGCCGTGGAAAAGGGCATCACCAAGGGCATCGGCGCCGCAGCCTTCCGCCCCAACGCCGCCGTAACCCGCGCGCAGGTCGTGACCTTCCTGTGGCGCGCGGCGGGAAGTCCGGCCGCGGCCGCCGCGAATCCCTTCACGGATGTCGGCAGCGGACTCTACTACACCGACGCCGTTGTCTGGGCTGTGCGCGAGAAAATCGCCCTGGGCACCACCGCAGCGGCCTTCTCCCCCGCGCAGACCTGCACCCGCGCCCAGATCGTCACCTTCCTCTGGCGGCAGCTGGGCAAATAGGCTCAAATATTGAAAATGCGGCGGCGCTGTCCAAACGGACAGCGCCGCCGCAGACTGTCAAAAAAGGCCAAGGCCTTTTTTGACAAAGAGCTGCGGCTCGCTGCGCGCATATTTTGTACGCCAGNGGCGTACAAAATCCACACTTGCGAGCCGTAGAGTGTTTTTCCCGACGTACACGCCGCCGGGAAAAACGAGATTGACACTTTATTTGCGCCTGCGGGCGCAAACTCTGCGAGGCATTTTGACACGCTGGCGCCGGCGCTTCTCTGAAAGCCGTAACCGGCCGGCTTTTCGCAAATCGGTAGAAATTTCCACGAATTTGTGCTATGCTCGTCTCAGCGTGCGCGTGCTGCTCTGCTGGCACGGCACGGCGGACCGACGTCAGAATTGTGGGAGGAAGGTTTATGAAAACACTGTTCAAAAACGGTATGCTCTACGACGGGACCGGTTCCGCGCCGGAAAAGGGAGATCTGCTCATTGGAGACAGCCGCATCCTCGCCGTGGGCGGGGAGATCACCGAACCGGCGGATCAGATCGTGAACGCGGAGGGCCTGATGGTCTGTCCCGGTCTGATCGACGCGCACTCTCACAACGATTTCTTCTATGACCGCGAGAACGCGGAAAAATACTACCGGCCCTTCATCCGGCAGGGCATCACCACCCAGGTCACGGGCAACTGCAGCTTCTCCCCCTTCGGCATGGACCCCGACACCCCCTACCGCGACAAGCTCGGCGGCGGTCTGTTCGACGCCCGGCATCCCGGCAGCTTCGCCGACTTCAAAAACCGCGCGAAGGGCAATCTGTACGTCAATTTCGTGCCGCTGATCGGGCAGGGCTCCGTCCGCGCCGGCATCTCCGGCTACAACCCCGCTCCCCTTACCGCGGAGCAGCTCGAACGGGAGCTGCAGGCCGTGCGCGAGGCGATGGAGGGCGGCGCCTTCGGCGGCTCTCTGGGCTTCATGTACGAGCCCGACCGCTACGCGAAGGAGGATGAGATCCTCGCCTTCGCGAAGGAGATCGCCAAATACGGCGGCATCCTGACCATCCACCCCCGCGCCTGCTCCCGCATCAGCGCCGACTATCCGCTGCTGACAAAAAAGTCCCACCTGGAGCTGGGGCTCGACGAGGCGGTCGACATTATGAAAAAGTCCGGCTGCCGCTTGGAATACTCCCACCTGATCTTCACCGGCGAGCGGAGCTGGCCGCTGAAGGACAAGATGCTGGCGGTGTTCCACCGCGAGCACGACGGCGGCTCTCCCATCGCCTTCGACAACTACGCCTTCCACTACGGCGCGTCGGTCATCACCGTCGTCTACCCGGAGTGGTACGCCTCCCTGCCGAAGGAGCAGACGCAGAAGCCCGCCGTCCGGTTCAAGCTGGAGCTGACCATCCTCATGTACCGCAAGCTGCTGGGCATCGACTGGGACGACATGGTGGTGGCCTACATCTCCGACGAGCACCCCGAGTACGAGGGCCGCACCATCCCCGAGATCGCGGCGGACGAGGGGCTGTCCAACCTGGACATGTATCTCAAGCTCGTGGAGCTGTCCGGCCGCAGCGGCAGCATCTATCTGGGCAAATACTACAACGAGGACATCGTTCACACGCTCATGGACGACGAGCTGTCCGTCTTTATGACCGACGCCTGGGTCGTGGAGAAGGGCCTGCAGAACATCGCCGCCTTCCAGACCTTCCCGCAGTTCTTCCTGCTCGCCAAGCGCTACGGCATCCCCTATGAGAAGATCGTCCGTAAAATGACCGGCGCCACCGCCGACCGCTTCGGCATCCCCCGGCGCGGGTATCTGCGCCCCGGCTATCAGGCGGACGTCACCGTGCTGAACGCCGGCGCCCTGCGCGTGGACGAGAAGAAGCCCGACGCCGTGCCGGGCGGCGTCGTACACGTCTACGTCAACGGCGTCCCGGCGCTCCGGGACGGCATATATCTCGGCGGCCGGAACGGCGAGGTCGTGCTGAAAAACCAGTGAGCTCCAAAGCCCCGCAGAAATCTTCGGATTTCTGCGGGGCTTCCGGCCGGCGGCAAAATTCCGGCGGGAGGCTTGACAAACGGCGCAGGCCGTACTATATTGAACATAGTTCATTTTGGAAGGTGAGTCCGATCAATACCGTTGTCACGTCAAAGCAGGAAATCCTGAAGGCCTGCCGGGAGATCGTCTCGGAGCAGGGCCTGCAGGCGGTCAACATGCGCGCGGTCGCGCGGCGGTGCGGGGTGGCGCTCGGGTCGCTGTACAACTACTTCCCCGGCAAGGACGCGCTCGTGCTCGAAACGATCGAAAGCGTCTGGCAGGACATTTTCCACACGGACCGGCCGTGCGCGGCCGCCTGCTCGTTCCCCGACGCCGTCGGACGGCTCTTTGAACGCGTCCGCAGCTCGATGGACGCGTATCCCAATTTTTTCACGGCCCACTCCCTCAGCGTCGCCAGCTCCGGCAAAAGCCAGGGCAGGGCCATGATGGACGCCTGCCTCGGCCACATGAAATCGGGCCTGGCGGAGGCGCTGCGGAACGACCCGGCCGTCCGGCGGGACTGCTTTTCCGGCGCCTTCTGCGAAGCCGATTTTCTGGACTTCGTCCTCAGCGGCGTGCTCGTGGGGCTGCTGCAGCAGAAGCAGGACTGCGGCGTGCTTCTGGAGGTGGTGCGGCGGACGGTCTATCCGGCCTGAGCTCTTGTCTCCCCGCGCCCGCCTGTCCGGCGGGTTTTCATCCGCGTCAAGCTGAACTCTGTTCATTTCTGGAGGAATTTTTATGCAGGCAATTTTTGAAACACTGTTCGACATTCTCTATCTGACGACTGTCATCACGCTGGGCATCCGGATGCTCCGGGGCTGCGGCGGGCAGGCGCAGTACCGGCTCTACGGCGCGATGGCCGTGACGCTGGGCTGCGGCGACGCCTTTCATCTGGTGCCGCGGGCGCTCGCCCTCTGCACGACCGGCCTGTCCGCCTGGACCGCGGCGCTGGGGATCGGCAAGCTGATTACCTCCGTGACGATGACGGTGTTCTACGTGCTGCTCTACTACGTGTGGCGCGCCCGGTACCGGGTCTCGGGAAAGGGCGGGCTCACGGCGGCGGTCTGGGTGCTGGCCCTGTCGCGGGTCCTGCTGTGCCTGATGCCGCAGAACGCCTGGACCAGCGCCGACGCGCCGCTCTCGTGGGGAATCTGGCGCAACATCCCGTTCGCGCTGCTGGGGCTCGTCGTCATCGTGCTGTTCTTCCGCAGCGCCAGGGCGGCGGCCGACCGGCCCTTCCGCTGGCTCTGGCTCACCGTGGTGCTCAGCTTCGCCTGCTACATCCCGGTTGTCCTGTTCGCGGACTCGGTCCCGGCGGTGGGCATTCTGATGATTCCCAAGACCTGCGCCTACGTCTGGACGGTCGTCATCGGCTATCGCGCCATGAAAGGAGCGGCTGCAGCATGAAAAAGTTTCTGAACGTCTCTCTGGCGTACGCTGTCGCGGCCATGGCCGGCGGCGTATTCTACCGCGAATTCACCAAATGGAACGGCTTCGCGGGGGTCACGGCGCTGGGCAAGGTCCACGCGCATCTGTTCCTGCTCGGCATGATGATGTTTCTGCTGGTCGCGCTGTTCGCCGCGCACCGCAGTCTCACCGCGCAGAAGAGCTTCCGCGCGTTTCTGTGGGTGTACAACCTCGGCGTGCCGCTGACGGCCGCGATGCTGGCGGTCCGCGGAATCGTGCAGGTGCGCGGCACGGCGCTCTCCGCCGGCGCGGACGCCGCCATCTCCGGCCTCGCCGGACTCGGGCACATTCTGACCGGCCTCGGGCTGATCCTGCTGCTGGTGTCTCTCAAAAAGACGGCGAAAAACTGAGCGCGGACACGCAGACTGTCCGGGGCTGCCGCAAACTGTGCTGTTTTGCGGCAGCCCCGTTTTTTTGCTTGACTTTATCTCTAGTTAGAGATATATTGAAACCGGGAGGCGAGCTTATGGCAAAACCCGAACTGAAAATTCTCATCGGCCTGCACCGCGCCGCGAACGCCATCGACCGCAAGACCGCCCGCATCGCGGCGGAATACGGCCTGACGCTCGGGCAGTTCGCCGTGCTGGAGGCGCTGTATCACAAGGGCGATCTCACCGTGGGCCAGGTGCAGGAGGCCATCCTCAGCACCAGCGGCACCATCCCCCTGATCGTGGGAAAGCTGGAGCAGCGCGGGTGCCTGACCCGCCGCCAGGACGAGGCGGACCGCCGCCGCTGGGTGCTGCACCTGACCGAGGCCGGCCGGGCGCTGATCGCGGAGGTCTATCCGCGCAACGAGGAAATGATCGTCCGGCAGATGGACTGCTGGACGGACGGCGAAAAGGAAGCGCTGGCCGCGCTTCTGAAGCGATTTGGAGGGACACTGAATGGAAAGGACCATTAAGAAAACCGTACGGGGCTTTCAGACCGTCGACGGGGCCGGCGTGCACCTGACCCGGGTGCTGGGGAACGGCACGGCGGAGGATTTCGACCCCATATTGATGCTGGATTCCTTCGACAGCCGCAATCCGGCGGACTACACCGCCGGTTTCCCGATGCACCCCCACCGGGGCATCGAGACGATCAGCTACGTCGTCAGCGGGACGATGCGGCACCGCGACAGCCTGGGCAGCACGGACGCGATCTCCGACGGCGAGGTGCAGTGGATGACGGCCGGCTCCGGCATCCTGCACGAGGAGCTGATCCCGGCGGCGCCGCGGCTGCTGGGCGTTCAGCTCTGGCTCAACCTGCCCGCGAAGGACAAAATGACCGCGCCCGCCTATCACAGCGTCCGGCGCGAGGCCATCGGCGAGGCGGCCTTCCCCGGCGGCAGCCTGCGGGTGCTCTCCGGACGCTGGGGCGATACGGCGGGATACCAGCCGGCGTACCTGCCGCTCGACTACTACGACATCCTTCTTAAGCCCGGCGCGGAGCTCCGCCTTCCCACGCAGCCCGACCGGGCGGTCATGCTGTTCACCCTGCTCGGCGCGGTGACGGTCGCCGGCGAGCCGGTCCCCGAAAAGACAGCCGCGCGGCTGACGCAGGGGGAGTTTGCGGTGCTCCGCAGCGCCGGCGGGCCGGCCCGCGTGCTGTTCATGAGCAGCCGCGCGCTGGGCGAGCCGGTCTGCTGGGGCGGCCCCATCGTCATGAACACCCGGGACGAGCTGAACCAGGCGTTCCGGGAGCTGCAGCGCGGCGATTTTCTGAAGAGCGAGACCCGTTATCAGTGATGCGGCAGAGCCGCGGAAAGGAAACCATATGAAAATTCAGGAATCTTTACAGCAGCGCAGGACCTACTACGCCATCAACGACACTCTGCCGGTCCCGGAGCAGGACGTGGAGGCGCTCGTCAGCTCCCTCGCCGGGCTCGTGCCGGACGCGTTCAACATGAAAAGCTCCCGCCTGGCCGTGGCGTTCGGCGGCGCGCACCGCGCGCTGTGGGACGACATATACGGCGCCTTCGGCGGCAGGGTGGCGCGGGAGAAGATCGACTCCTTCCGGGCCGGCGCGGGCACCGTGCTCTATTTCTTCGACGGGTCCGTCGTACAGGCGATGCAGGCGCAGTTCCCCCGGTACGCGGAGAATTTCCCCATCTGGGCCCAGCAGTCCAGCGGGATGCTGCAGCTCAGCGTCTGGAGCGGCCTGCGGGAGCTCGGGATCGGCGCGTCCCTGCAGCACTACAATCCGGTGATCGACGGCGCCGTCCGCGCCCGGTTCGGCCTGCCGGAGAGCTGGCGGCTCGTCGCCCAGATGCCCTTCGGCGGCATCGCGGCCGAGCCGGCCGCGAAGGCGGGCGAGGACATTTCGCAGCGGGTCTGCTTCTTCCGCTGACGGCCGCGCCGCGCGGCGAAAAATTCCGCGATTTTTCACGCAGGCGCTTGCATGCGCCGCCTTCCCATATTAGAATATCTTCAGCAGCGCGCCGGCCGGATGCGGCCGGGGGCGCGGCGCAAAATGCGGGAAAAAACGGAAAGGAAGAAGCGCGATTCGTATGGAGAAATTTGGAGAGGTGCTCGGCTGGATCGCCGCGGTCTGCTATTTTGTCAGCGTGGCGAACTATTTCGTGAAGTGGCTGTTCCGGGCCAAAATCTCAAAGCTGCCGAAGGGGAACGCGTTCCGCGGATCCTATCAGACGTTTATGAAGCTGCTCGTGAAGTACCACCGGTATTTCGGCATGACGGCCGGCGTGTTCGCGCTGTGCCACCTGTGCTGGCAGCTCGTGAACGTGCGGCTCTCGTACTCCGGCGTGCTGGTCGCCGCCATGATGGCCGCCGCGGCCGTCCTGGGCGTCCTCATCGCCTACGGCCGCAAAACAAGCCTCGTCAAAGCCCACCGCCCGCTGTCCCTCGCCATTCTGGCGGTGATTCTCTTCCACCTCATTACAAAGCTGTAGCGCAGTTCCTCCCACCTGTCATTCTGAGCGAAGCGAAGAATCTTGTCGCGAATGTGCATTTGGATTCTTCGCCGCCGGCGCTGCTCAGAATGACAGGCGGGGGAGTTAAGCGCGTTTCTCCCAACTTATCTTCTTTTTCAGCCTCCGCAGGGGTTACGCCCTCCGGGGGCCTCTTCTTTCCGCTCGTGCGGAAAGAAGAGGAAGAAAGGCACGCCAAAGGGAAGGGCTTTTCACAAAGCCGCCCTTCCCTTTGGAATCCCATCCTCCGAAGATTGTTTGCCCGCCGCGCCTTACGGATGCCGTGCGCGACGCCTCGCTCTGCTCAGCCCGCGCAATTGCGGTGCGGCGGGAAATGTCGGGGGAAAGCCTGCATAGAGAATTGGCTTGTGAATACGCGGAAACAACCCCACCTGTCATTTTTCACGCAGACGAAAAACTTTTTCGCAAACTTGGTTTAGATTCTTCGTCGCTGGCGCTCCTCAGCATGACAAATGGGGCAGCGGGAAGCGTTCTCCCGACATTCCCTTCCGCACGGCCCTGCGCGCGTCGAGCGGAGCGAGGCGTCGCGCACGCGCATCCGTTGGACGCGCATCGATAGCAATCTTCGGAGGATGAGGGTCCAGGGAGAAGGGCAGCTTTGTAAAAAGCCCTTCTCCCTGGCGTGCTCTTTCTTCACCGTCTTTCTGCACGAGCAGAAAGACGGTGCCCCGCAGGGCGCATCTCCCGTCCAAAACAAATCTGTACAAAGTACGTATGAGATTCTTCGTCGCTGGCGCTCCTCGGAATGACAAATGGGGAGTGTCGGCAGGCGGGGAGAGGCGGCGTTGCTTTTTTGTGAAAAGGAATGTATAATGAGATAAATTTTCACGGGAGGTGCGGCGATGGGTGCAGTCAACGCGCTGCTGAACAGCGAGTGGGCGCTGTGGGCGCTCTGCGCGCTGGCGGCCGCGCTGCTCGCGTGGCATTTCGCGGCGGGGCTTCTGGCCATGCGTCCGGCGCGCGGCACGCTGGAGTGGATCCGGGCGCAGGACGCGCCGGCGTTCACCCTCGCCATGCCGTGCGCGCTGTCCGCCGCCGACGTGACGCCGATGCTGATCGCCGCGGGCGTCACGCTGATCTTCCGGGGCTTCGGCAGCATTCTGACCATCCGCGCCGCGGGCGCGCAGGGCCCGGAGGCCGCGCGGTACGTCCTGCTGCTCCTGCTCTCGCCGCTCGCCGCGTCGCTGGCGGGCTATTGCCTGGCAAAGCGCTTTTCCGGCGGCCTGTTCGCGCCGCTGATGTGCGCGCTTCTGCTTTCGCTCAACACGGGCGACGCCTACGCGCTGCCGTTTCTGGCCCTCGCGGCCCTGTTCTGTCTGGGCCACGCGGACGGCTTTTCCGGCGCGGCCTGGCTCGCGAGCGCCGCAGGCGGCGCGTGTCTGGCTGTCGCCGCGTATTTCCGGCCCGCCTGCTGGTACTTCGGCGCGGCGCTCTGGCTCGTCCTGCTCGCCGACGCGGCGCTGGGTCTGTTCGCGCCGCCCGAGCGGCGCATCCGGCACCTGGCCGCCGCCGCGCTTCTCTTCCCGGTCTTCGCGGCCGCGTTCTGGCTGCTGGCCAACCTGCCCGGCGCGGCCTTCGCGGGCATTCCGGCGTTCGGCGCGGCCTTCCTGCCCTGGCTTCTCGCGCGGCTGACGGGCGGTCTCACGCCCTCCTTCCCGACGCCGTCGATCTCCTTTTCCCAGCTCGCCATTCTGATCTACGCCGTGCCGGCGGCCGCGTTCTGCCTGATCGACTTTCGCAGAACGCGCGAATTCCGGGCGCCGGCGGCCGTATGGCTGCTTGCCGCCGCCGTCGCCGTCCTGCTGCTCACGGGCCTCGACGCGCTCGTCCTCGGCTGTCTGCCCGCCTGCGGGTACCTCTGGTCGCGGCGGCTCGCGCGCGGCGGCAGAGCGGCCGTCTGCGTCGCGGCCGGGCTCCTGCTGGCCGTCTCCGCGTTTCTGTGCGTGTTCTCTTGGCTCTCACTTCTGTAATTTCAATACTTTGGAGGTATTTTTTATGATTGCTCTGGCTTGTGATCACGGCGCGTTCGACCTCAAGGAGACCATCAAAAAGCATCTCGACGAGCGCGGGCTCGCCTACAAGGACTTCGGCTGCTACGACAAATCGAGCTGCGACTATCCCGACTTCGCCGCGAAGGCCGCGCGGGCCGTCGCCTCGGGCGAGTGCGACCGCGGCATCGTGACCTGCACGACCGGCATCGGCGTGTCCATCACCGCGAACAAGGTGGACGGCATCCGCTGCGCCCTGCTGCACGACAAGATGTCCGCCCGCCTCACGCGCGAGCACAACGACGCCAATATGATGGCCCTCGGCGCGGGCGTCACCGCCCCGATGCTGGCCCTCGAGATCGTGGACACCTTCCTGGACACCGAATTCTCCCACGCCGAACGCCACCAGCGCCGCATCGACAAGGTCATGGCGCTCGAGCACTGCTGAGCCGTGCAGGTCGAAATCCGTGACGACTTCGATCTGCAGAAGATCGCCGCCTGCGGGCAGTGCTTCCGCGCGAAGCCGCTCGCAGGCGGCGTCTGGCGCTTTCTGACGGGCCGGCACGTGCTGTACATCAAAAAGCTGGCGGACGGGCTGTACGACGTCTCCTGCGGCGAGGCGGACTGGCAGGCGGTCTGGGCGCCCTATTTCGATCTTGCGAGAGACTACGGCGCGCTGCGCGCGCAGGCGGACGGCGGCTGCCCGTTCGTCCGCGACGCCGTGCAGTGCGGCTGCGGCCTTCGCGTGCTGCGGCAGGACCCGTGGGAGACGCTCGTCACGTTCATCATCTCGCAGCGGAAGAATATCCCGGCCATCTCGCGGGCCGTGGAGCTGCTCGCCGCGCGGTTCGGGGAGCCCGTCGGGGCCGCCGGGGAGCCTGTCTGCGCCTTTCCGACGCCGGAGGCGCTCGCCGCGGCCGCGCCGGAGGCGCTGGCCGCCTGCTCGCTCGGCTACCGCACCGCCTACGTCCGGGACGCGGCGGAAAAGGTGTCGTCCGGCGAGCTGGATCTGCGCGCCATCGCCGTGCTGGACGACGAGGCCCTTTTTCAGGCGCTGCAGCAGGTCCGCGGCGTCGGGCGCAAGGTGGCCGACTGCGTGTGCCTGTTCGGCTACGGCCGCACCGCGCGCGCACCCGTGGACGTTTGGATTGCAAGGGCCATCGACGGGCAGTTCGGCGGCAGAAACCCCTTCCCCGCCTACGGCGAAAACGCCGGAATCGTGCAGCAGTATATCTTTTACTACCAGAAAAATCCCACATCATCGAATCGTGAAAAATAAAGGAATCGCTTCGCGATATAATCGCGGAGCGATTCCCCAACTAGTTAAAAAGCCTCGCAGAGTTTGCGCCCGCAGGCGCAAATAAATCCTAAATCCGTGTTTTCCGGCGGCGTGTACGTCGGAAAACACACTTTACGGGCTGCAAGTGTGGAATTTTCGCGTCTCACGCCGCGAAAATTATGCGCGCGGCAGACCGCAGCTTTTTGTCAAAAAAGGCAGGCCTTTTTTGACAGTCTGAGAATCGCCTCGCGATATAATCGCGGAGCGATTCTCTTTTATTCTGCACTATTCGCTTATCGCTTATTCCAGGTTTCTCGTGTCGTAGACCTCCGCGGGCAGGGCGTCGGAGAGCTCGACGAGCTCGTGGCGGAAGCCGCCGGCATAGTCGTAGCTCGCGGCGGGGCTGCGCAGCTTTGTTTCGCTCTGCTCCGGCTGCTCCAGCGACAGCGACATCGTCACCGCCGTGCCGCCGTCCTGCGACTGCACCAGCAGCGCGCCGCCGTGCGCCTGCGCGACCCTGCGCGCGATGGGCAGGCCGAAGCCCACGCCCCAGCGGGGATCGTCCAGCTCCGGCTGCCGGGCGAAGCGGGAGAACGCCGTGGCGAGCAGCTCCGGCGCGAAGCCCTCGCCGTTGTCGCTGATGCAGAGCATCGCGAATTTGCCGCTCTGCCCGAGCGAAAAGCGGAGCTTTCCGCCCTTCGGCGCGTACTGCAGGGCATTGGACAGCAGATTCAAAACCGCCCGCTCGACCCATTCGCGGCTGATCCAGCAGTAAAGCGGCCGGTCCGGCAGCGTCCAGTCCAGCGCGGCGCCCGCCGCCTGGCAGAGCGGCTCCGCGCGCTCGAGCAGCTCGGCAAAGTACGCCGTCAGCTCCGTTTTTTCCTTCGGCAGCGCCTGTCCGTCCGCCAGAAGGCTCCCCGCGGCGGCCAGATTCCCGCTCAGGCGCAGCAGCTGATAAAACGCGCGGTTGAAGCTGGCCAGCTGCCGCTGCAGCTCCGGGTCCTCCAGCTCTTCCAGCGCGGGAAAAAGAGACGAGGAAAGCGCGAAAAGGCTGCTCAGAGGCTCCCGAAGGCTCCTGGCGGCGCAAAGCAGCGTATCGGAGGAAAGATCCCGGTCCCCGCCGCCGACGAGGAGCAGAACGCCGCCGGCGGCCGGCAGCGCCGTCGCCTCGCGCCGCCGGCCGGCAAGCGTGAGCTCCAGATTCACGGGCGCAAAATCGCCCGAAAGCGCGCCGGATGGGTCTGCGAGAAGGGAGGACGCCGCGTCCGCCTCCTCCACCAGCAGCGCGCCGGCGGCCGGATTGCGGTAGCATACCGCGCCGCCGCGCAGCAAAATCGCCGGCTGCTGCAGATAATCCAGGACGCTTTTCAGCGCGTCAATGCTCTGTTCCATGCAATCCCTCCCCCGCCGCTAGTATCTCCCGTTTTTCCCGCCGCGCAGGCTGGAAGATTCTAGAAAGCATATTTTATTTATTGTATCGAATTTTGTCGAAAAAAGCAACAGATAAACAGCGGCTAAACACGCAGTTTTGCACAATTCTTATATAATATAGTATCGTGCTTGCATTGGCGGCCAAAACGTGGTAGTATTAAATGGTATTGGTATGCTATTTTGAAAGAAAGGAGCCGCCTGATGTACTCCACCGCATATGTGTGGGCCAAGGTGCTTGGCCACATGGAAAGCCGCCTGACGGCGCCCGTCGTCTCCACCTGGTTTGACGATGTGGAGGTCGTGGAGCTTTCCGAGCACCGGCTTGTGCTCTACTCTCCGTCCGAATTCCGGAAGGACATCATTCTCCGCCGCTGCAGCGACTATATCAAAGACGCCATGCGCGAGCTGTTCGGCGTGGAGATCGAGCTGGTCGTACTGGGGGAGGACGAGAAGAAGAGCTATCAGAACGCCCAGAAACGGCCCGATTTCATCGAATTCAATCCGCAGTTCACCTTTGAAAATTTCGTTGTCGGTTCCTCGAACCGCTTCGCGCACGCGGCGGCGCTCTCCGTGGCGAACGCGCCCGCGGAGGCGTACAACCCCCTGTTCATCTACGGGCCGTCGGGCCTCGGCAAGACGCATTTGCTCTACGCGATCGCCAACGCGCTGCACACCGCGCATCCGGACTACAACATCGTCTACATCAAGGGCGACCAGTTCACAAACGAGCTGATCACCGCCCTGCGGGAGGGCCAGAACATCGAATTCCGCAGCAAATACCGCAGCGCGGACCTGTTTCTCGTGGACGACATCCAGTTTATCGCCGGCAAGGACTCCACGCAGGAGGAATTTTTCCACACCTTCAACAATCTCTACGAGGGCCACAAGCAGATCGTCCTCACGGCCGACCGGCCGCCCAACGAGATGCTGCGCCTGGAGGACCGGCTCAAGACCCGCTTCGAGTGGGGCCTGCTCGCCGACATCCAGCCCCCGGACTACGAAACCCGCATGGCGATCATCAAAAACAAGGCCATCAGCCTGGGCCTCGAGCTGCCCGACGACGTGTGCTCCTACATCGCGGAGAACATCACGACGAACGTGCGGCAGATCGAAGGCACCGTCAAGAAGATTCTCGCCTACCGGGATCTCGGCAAGATGACGCTCGACGTGCCGAACGTCTCCCGGGCGATCAAGGACATGTACCGCGGCAAGCCCGACAGTCTGCCCACGCCGGGTCTGATCATCTCCGAGGTCTGCCGGTTCTATTCCATCGAGGAAAACGTCCTGCGCGGCACGCTCAAAAACAAGAACACCGCCGAGGCGCGGCAGGTCGCCATGTACCTCATCCGCAAGCTCACGAACCTCAGCCTGCCGGACATCGGCCGCGAATTCGGCCGCGACCACTCCACCGTCATTCACAGCCTGCGCAAGGTCGAGCAGACCCTCGCCGACCCCTCCTCCGGCCTGCAGGACAACATCCGCGACATCACCGCGAACATCAACAGCAAGCTCTGAGAAAGCGAAACGGAAGGCTTCGCCGCGCGGCGATTTTCTTGCTCTTTATTTTTCCACAGTCTCCTGTGGACTGCACAGGCGCGGGCTGTGGAATTCTGTGAAACGGCTGTTTGACAAAAAGGCCTGTGGAAAAGCGTCGGATTCCCCCACAGACGGGTGTTGACAAATCTCCCCCTGTTTTTCTGGCGGGAACCCGGTTTTCCACATAAAATTTCCCTACGACTGCTGATACTATTCATTTACCTTTCTTTCTTTCGGAAAGAAGAAAAGAGGCGCTGTTATGAAATTTTCCTGTGAAAAAGCCCTGCTTGTCTCCGCGATCTCCGTCGCCTCGCGCACCGTCGCGCCGAAGAGCGCGATTCCCTCGCTCGAGGGCATCCGCGTCAAGGCCGGTGTCAAGGTGCTGCTTTCCGGGTATAATCTGGAAACGGGCATCACCGTCAGCGTGCCGGCCGACATCCAGGAGCCCGGCGAATGCGTCATGCCGGCCCGGCTCTTCTTCGACATCATCCGCAAGCTGCCCGACGATACCGTGTATCTTTCGGTGGACGAGAAGCTGCGCGTGTCGATCAGGGGCGGCATTTCGTCGTTTACGATCGCGGCGATGTCGGCCGAGGACTATCCGGAGCTGCCGGACGTCGATTCGGAGAAGGGCATCGCGCTGCCGCAGCAGAAGCTGCGCGACATGATCTCCGGCACAATCTTCTCCGTGAGCGAGAACCAGGCCCGGCCCATCCACACGGGCTGCCTGTTCGAGGTGGACGACACCTCCGTCACGATCGTCGCGGTGGACGGCTTCCGGCTGGCGCTCCGGCGGTATATTCCGCAGACGCCGCTCGGCAGAAAGCTCCGCTTCGTCGCCCCGGCGGCCGCGCTGCGCGAGGTCGAAAAGATCCTCGGCGACACCGACGAGCCCGCCGTGTTCATCCTCGGCAGCAAGCACATCCTCTTCCAGATCGGCGACGCGACGCTCGTCTGCCGCATCCTCGAGGGCGACTTCCTCAACTGGCGGCAGGTGCTGCCGCAGAACAGCCCCATCAAGCTGGCCGCGAACGTCGCGGCGCTGACCGACTGCATCGAGCGCGTGGGGCTCGTCATTTCGGAAAAACTCAAAAGCCCGGTGCGCTGCGTGTTCGGGGCGAACAGCGGCGACTTCCGCACGCAGTCCACGCTCGGCGAGGCGCACGACGTCTGCCCGCTCGCGGGCGACGGCGGAGAGCTGGAGATCGGCTTCAACTGCCGGTATCTGCTGGACGCGCTGCGGGCCGTGCCGACGAGCGAGGTCACGCTGGAGCTCACGAACGGGCTGAGCCCCATCGTGCTGACGCCCTGCGACGGTAGCGGCAGCTACAGCTACATGGTGCTGCCGGTGCGCCTGAAGGCGGGAGAATGATATGAAGGTACGCGTCACAAAAAAGCTCTCGGATGCGCCGATTCCGGTGGAAATCCACACGGAGTTCATCCGCCTGCAGGATTTTCTGAAGCTCGCCAACGCGGTCGAGTCCGGCGGCATGGCCAAGACGTTCGTCCAGAACGGCGAGGTGAAGGTCGGGGGCGAGGTGTGCACGATGCGCGGAAAAAAGCTGCGCCCGGGCGATACGGTCAGCTTCCTTGAAAATACCTGGCTCGTGACCGGGAAGGCGCCATGAATCTGGAGCGGCTGGAGCTTTACGGCTTTCGCAGCTACAAGGCGCTCGAGGCCGAGTTCGTGCCCGGCGTCAACCTGATCGTGGGAGACAACGCGCAGGGCAAGACCAATCTTCTGGAGGCCGTCGCGTACCTGTCCACGGGCAGGAGCTTCCGCACGTCCAGACCGCAGGAGCTCATCCGCTTCGGCAGCGACTTTGCCGATCTCGGCTGCCGGCTCTTTTCCCAGGGCCGGGAGCAGACCATCCGCGCGGTGCTCTTTTCCGGCAGGCGGCCGCGGCAGCTCTGGCTCGGCGGCGTGAAGCAGAAAAGCGCCGCGGCCCTGTCGGGCGTCCTGCCAACGGTCCTGTTCTGCCCGGAGGAGCTGCTGGTTCTGAAAAACGGCTCCGCCGGCAGAAGAAAGCTGCTGGACGGCGCGCTGTGCCAGCTCCGGCCCGCCTATGAGCAGGCGCTGGCGGAGTACGGGCGGCTCTATGAGAGCAAGTCGCGGATTCTGCGGGATTACCGCGAGTTTCCGTCTCTGCTCGAGCCGCTGCCGGAGTATAACGAGCGCATGGCCCAGACGGGCGCGGCGCTCATCGGCTACCGCGCGCGGTATCTGAAAAGCCTGGAGGCCGTCGCGGCGGAATACCACCGGGAATTTTCCGGCGGAAAAGAGACGCTGACGCTCACCTACCAGACCGTCTCCACAATCGGCGATCCGTTTGCCGACAGAAAGACGCTCTATGAGCAGATTCTGGAGCACCAGTGCCGGCACAGCCAGGCGGAGCTGGAGTCCGGCCAGTGCCTCACGGGGCCGCACAAGGACGACTTCGACGCGCGGCTCGACGGGGTGTCGATCAAGAGCTTCGGCTCGCAGGGCCAGACGCGCACCGCGGCCATCAGCCTGAAGCTGGCCGAGCGCGAGCTGCTGCGCCGCGATCTGGGCGAGGAGCCGGTGCTGCTGCTGGACGACGTGCTCTCGGAGCTGGACGCCCGGCGGCAGGATTTTGTCCTCAATCAGATCCGCACCGGGCAGGTGTTCATCACCTGCTGCGAAAAGGGGCGGCTCACGCAGCTCGGCAGGACGTTCGTCGTGGAAAACGGCGCCTGCCTGGAGAGCGGGACGGAGAAGTGAACTATGTATCTTGACATCGGTTTTGATTTTTCCGTGCGCGAGGAGTGCGTGCTGGGGGTGTTCGATCTCGACAACACGACCTGGTCGAAGCGCACGCGCGCGTTTTTGGCAAGGGCGGAGGCCGACGGACAGGTCGTCGAGGCCACCGACGGGCTGCCGAAGTCCTTTCTTCTCACAAGCGAATACGGACAGACGCGGGTGTATCTCACGAAGTACAACGCGCCGGTCCTGCAGAAAAGGTTACTCAACAGTAAGGAGTCAGTATGAGCGAAGAAATCAAGCAGGAAGCGGTCGGGACCGAATATGACGCCAGTCAGATTCAGGTGCTCGAGGGGCTGGAGGCCGTGCGCAAGCGGCCCGGCATGTACATCGGCTCGACGAGCGCGTCCGGCCTGCACCATCTTGTCTATGAGATCGTGGACAATTCCATCGACGAGGCGCTGGCGGGCTACTGCACGCACGTCACCGTCACCATCAACGAGGGCAACACCATCACCGTCACCGACGACGGCCGCGGCATCCCCGTGGACACCCAGGCGCAGACTGGCAAGCCCGCGCTGGAGGTCGTCTACACGGTGCTGCACGCGGGCGGCAAATTCGGCGGCGGGGGCTACAAGGTCTCCGGCGGTCTGCACGGCGTGGGCGCGTCTGTCGTCAACGCCCTGTCCGAATGGCTTGTCGTCGAGGTCAGCCGCGACGGCGAGATCTATCAGATGAAGTTCTCCCGCGGCGACATCACCCAGGAGATGCGCGTGATCGGCAAGACCGACGGCCACGGCACGAAGGTCACCTTCAAGCCGGACCCCGAGATGTTCGACACGCTGGACTTCGACTATGAGACGCTGCACACCCGCATGCGCGAGCAGGCGTTTTTGAACGCGGGCCTCAAAATCACGATCACCGACGCGCGCAGCGCCTCGCAGGACAGGCCCGAAAAGGAGCGCCGCGACGTCATGTGCTACGAGGGCGGCATCCGCGAATTCGTCCAGTGGCTCAACCGCCACAAGACGGCGCTCACGCCCGAGATCATCTACATGTCCGGCAGGAAGGACGACGCCACGGCGGAGATCGCCCTGCAGTACAACGACAGCTACAACGAGACGATCGTCTCGTTCGCCAACGACATCCACACGCCGGAGGGCGGCATGCACGAGGAGGGCTTCAAGCGGGCGCTCACGGCCGTGCTCAACAGCTACGGCGTCAAGAAGGGCCTCATCAAGGGCGACGACAAGGTCTCCGGCGAGGACGTGCGCGAGGGCCTGACGGCCGTCGTGTCCGTCAAGCTGACCGACGCGCAGTTCGAGGGCCAGACGAAGGCCAAGCTCGGCAACGCCTCCATGCGCGCGCTCGTCAGCGCCATCGTGACCGACAAGCTCACGGAGTTCCTCGAGGAAAATCCCGCCGCCGGCCGGCAGATCCTCGACAAGGCCATGACCGCCAACCGCGCCCGCGAGGCCGCGCGCAAGGCCAAGGAGGCCATCCGCCGCAAGACGGGTCTGGAATCCGGCCAGATGCCCGACAAGCTGCGCGACTGCAACGACCGCGACCCCGCCCTGACCGAAATCTACATCGTCGAGGGCGACTCCGCCGGCGGCTCGGCCACGCAGGGCCGGGATTCCCGCTTCCAGGCGATTCTGCCGCTCTGGGGCAAGATGCTGAACGTTGAAAAGGCGAGAGCCGACAAGGTCTACGGCAACGACAAGCTGAGCCCCGTCATCACGGCGCTCGGCGCGGGCATCGGGGACGAGTTTAACCCCGACAAGCTCCGCTACCACAAGGTCATCATCATGGCCGATGCCGATGTGGACGGCTCGCACATCCGCACGCTGCTTCTGACCTTCTTCTTCCGCTTCATGCGGCCGCTCATCGAGCGCGGCTACGTCTATTCCGCCGTGCCGCCTCTCTACAAGCTCACGCGCGGCAAGACCTCGCGCGTGGCCTTCTCCGACGACGAGCGCGACCGGATCTCGTATGAGCTGCGCGGCGGCAGCGAGAGCGTCAAAATCGACATCTCGCGCTACAAGGGCCTCGGCGAAATGAACCCCCACGAGCTGTGGGAGACGACCATGGACCCCGAAACCCGCACGCTGCGCCGTATCACGCTCGAGGACGCCGCCGCCGCCGACCAGATCTTCACCGTCCTGATGGGCGAGGACGTCGAGCCGCGCAAGGAGTTCATCGAGGAAAACGCGAAATACGTCGTGAATCTGGACATCTGATGAAGTGAACCGTGAAGAGCGAATCGTTCAGACGGGGGCTGCGAACCGCGCGCTCCGGCGGCTGTTGAAACAGCAAAGCGATTCCTCCGCTTTTCACTCGAAAAAGGAGACCTTATATTGGCACATAAGAAAGACTACAAGCCCGAGGACATCCTGTTCCCGGAGCAGACGATCGTGGAATCCGAGCTGGTCCACGAAATGAAGTCGTCCTATATCGACTATGCCATGTCCGTCATCGTGGGCCGGGCGCTGCCCGACGTGCGCGACGGTCTGAAGCCCGTGCACCGGCGCATTCTCTACGCCATGTACGAGGACAACCTGACCTCCGACCGGCCGTACAAGAAATCCGCCACCTGCGTGGGCGACGTGCTGGGCCGGTACCATCCGCACGGCGACGCCTCCGTGTACGACGCGATGGTGCGTCTGGCGCAGGACTTCTCCATGCGCTATCCGCTCGTGGACGGCCACGGCAACTTCGGCTCCGTGGACGGCGATCCCCCCGCGGCCTACCGGTATACCGAGGCGAGGATGTCGAAGCTCTGCAACGAGATGCTGCGCGACATCGACAAGGACACCGTGGACTGGGACCCCAACTTCGACGAGACGCGCAAGGAGCCGCGCGTGCTGCCCTCGCGCTTTCCGAACCTGCTGGTGAACGGCTCGAGCGGCATCGCCGTCGGCATGGCGACGAACATCCCGCCGCACAACCTCCGCGAGGTCATCGACGCCTGCATCTGCGTGCTCGACGACCCCGAGGCCACGCTGGCCGATCTCATGGAGCACATCCAGGGCCCGGACTTCCCGACGAAGGGCGTCATCATGGGCCGCAGCGGCATCCGCGCCGCCTACGCCACGGGCCGCGGCAAGATCACCGTCCGCGCCCGCACCGAGCTCGAGGAGTTCGGCCAGGGCCGCGAGCGCATCATCGTCCATGAGCTTCCGTATCAGGTCAACAAGCGCATGCTCATCTCCGCGATGGCCGATCAGGTGCGCGAAAAGCGGCTCGACGGCATCAGCGACATCCGCGACGAGACCGACCGCAACGGCATGCGCGTCGTCATCGAGCTCAAAAAGGACGCGAACGCGCAGGTGGTCCTGAACCGGCTCTTCGCCCAGACGCAGCTGCAGACGACGTTCGGCATCACGATGCTGGCCCTCGTCAACAACCAGAAGCAGCCGAAGATCCTCTCCCTGCGCCACATTCTCGACGAATACCTCCGCTATCAGGAGGAAATCCTCACCCGGCGCACGCAGTTCGATCTGCGCAAGGCGAAGGAGCGCTCGCACATCCTCGAGGGCCTGCTCATCGCCGAGGACAACATCGACGCGGTCATCAAGACCATCCGCGAGAGCTATGACGACGCCAAGCAGCGCCTCATGGACCGGTTCGGGCTCGACGACATTCAGGCGCAGGTCGTGCTGGATATGCGCCTGAAGGCCCTGCAGGGCCTTGAGCGCGAGAAGCTGGAGAATGAATACAAGGAGCTGCAGGAGCGCATCGCCTACTACGAGAGCCTGCTCGCGGACGAGGGAAAGCTCCGCCAGGTGCTCAAGGAGGAGCTGACCGCGCTGCGCGACCGCTACGGCGACGACCGCCTGACCGAGATCCAGGACGTCGAGGACGAAATCGACATCGAGGACCTCATCGAGGAGGAGCAGTGCGTNTTCACGATGTCGCACGCGGGCTACATCAAGCGCGTGCCCGCCAGCACCTACCGCAGCCAGAAGCGCGGCGGCAAGGGCATCACCGGCATGACGACGAAGGAGACGGACTTCGTCGAGAGCGTGTTCACGGCCTCGACGCACGACTATATCCTCTTCTTCACGAATTTCGGCAAGGTGCACCGCAAAAAGGGCTATCAGATCCCCGAGGCGGGCCGCACGGCCAAGGGCACGAACATCGTGAACCTGCTGCCGCTCGAGCCGGGCGAAATGGTCACGGCGGGCATCACGGTCCACGAATTCGACGCCGACTACCTCGTGTTCGTCACCAGGCTCGGCACGGTCAAGCGGCTTGCGCTGTCCGTCCTCAACACGGCGAGAAAGGCCGGCATCCGCGCGCTGACGCTCGCGGAGGGCGACGAGCTGATCTCGGTCATGAAAACGAACGGCGACAACGACATTCTGCTTGCCACGGCGGACGGCATGGCGATCTGCTTCAGCGAGCAGGACGTGCGCGTCATGGGCCGGGACGCCGGCGGCGTGCGCGGCGTCGCGCTCGGCGAGGGCGACTGCGTCGTGGGCGCGGGCATCGCGGCCGAGGGAAAGCAGCTGCTGACCGTCACGGAGCAGGGCTACGGCAAGCGCACCGAGATGTCGGAGTATCTGCGTCTCGGCGAAAACGGCGAGCGCGCGCCGCAGAGCCGCGGCGGAAAGGGCCTCAAGAACTACAACCTCACCGCCAAGACGGGCCGCGTCGCGGGCGTCGCCATCGTGGAGGACGCCGACGACGTGATGCTCATTGAAGACGGCGGCGTGCTCATCCGCATGCCCGTCTCGGACATCAACATCTACAAGCGCGGCACGCAGGGCGTCATCCTCATGCGTCTCGACGAGGGCAACCGCGTCATCTCCATCGAGCGCGTGGACCGCGAGGAAGCCGAGCCGGCCGCGGAGCCCGACGCGGAGTAAGCGCCATGAAGACCGTCACCGTCTACACCGACGGCGCCTGCTCGGGCAATCCCGGCCCCGGCGGCTGGTGCGCGATTCTGGAATACGCGGGCTCGGAAAGAGAGCTGGCGGGCGGCGAGGCGAACACGACCAACAACCGCATGGAGCTCACCGCCGTGCTCATGGCGCTGCGGGCTCTGAAGGAGCCGTGCGCCGTCGAGCTGTATTCCGATTCCAGATACGTCGTGGACGCGCTCGAGAAGGGCTGGGTCTGGGGCTGGAAGAAGAAGGGCTGGATCAAGTCCGACAAAAAGCCCGCCCTGAACGTCGATCTCTGGGAGCAGGTGCTGCCCGAGCTTTCCCGGCACGAGCTGCACTACCACTGGGTCCGCGGCCACGCCGACACCGAAATGAACAACCGCTGCGACAAGCGCGCGGTCGAGGAAAGCAAAAAAGTGAGAAGCGAAGTATAATTCAGCCTGTCGCGAAGCAGACGGTCACCCCGTCCCGCCCCGCGGCAGGCCCTTTTATCCCCCAAACGCCGCCCCGTTTGTCATTCTGAGGAGCGAAAGCGGCGAAGAATCTCATACGACTACATGCAGATTTATTCAGGACGGGGGATGCGCCCTGCGGGGCACCGTCTTTCTGCTCGTGCAGAAAGACGGTGAAGAAAGAGCACGCCAGGGAGAAGGGCTTTTNACAAAGCCGCCCTTCTCCCTGGACCCTCATCCTCCGAAGCTTGTGATCGATGCGCGTCCAACGGATGCGCGTGCGCGACGCCTCGCTCCGCTCGCCGCGCGCAGGGCCGTGCGGATGGGAATGTCGGGGAAACGCTTTACGCTGCCCCATCTGTCATTCTGAGGAGCGACAGCGACGAAGAATCTAAAGCAAGTTTGCGACAAGATTCTTCGCTTCGCTCAGAATGACAGGTGGGGTTGTTTCCGCGTATTCACAAGCCAATTCTCTATGCAGGCTTTCCCCCGACATTTCCCGCCGCACCGCAATTGCGCGGGCTGAGCAGAGCGAGGCAGCGCGCACGGCAGCGTAAGGCGCGGCGGGAAAACAAACTTCGGAGGAAGGGATTCCAAAGGGAAGGGCGGCTTTGTAAAAAGCCCTGCCCTTTGGCGTGCCTTTCTTCCTCTTCTTTCCGCACGAGCGGAAAGAAGAGGCCCCCGGAGGGCGTAACCCTGCGGAGGCTGCAAAAGAAGAAATGTCGGTAATCACGTCGAAACCCCTCCCATCTGTCATTCTGAGGAGCGAAAGCGGCGAAGAATCTGCTGCTTGCAGCAAAAAGAGGCCGGGCGGCCTGCTCGGGGGAGCGGGCCGTCCGGCTGGTTTGTTTGACGGGGCTTTATTTGCCGAGATACCGATACAGGAAGGTGACGATCTGGGCGCGGGTGCAGGGAGCCGCGGGGGAGAAGCTGGCCGCGCCGGTGCCGTCGGTGATGCCGTTGGAAACAGCCCAGAGGACCGCGCTGCGGCAGTAGTCGCCGTCCGCCACATCCTTGAAGGGGTTCGTGCCGCTCGCCGCGGGTTTGCCGGCGGCTCTCCACAGGAAGGTCACGGCCTGGCCGCGGGTGACGGCGGCGTTGGGGCTGAACGCGGAGCCGGAGGTGCCGAGCGCGATGCCCTTTTCCGCCGCCCAGAGGACGGCCTTGCAGTAGTACGCGTCGGAGGAGACGTCCTTGAACGGGCTGCTGCTGCCCGCGGGCTCCGGGGAGCCCATGGCGCGCCAGAGGAAGGAGACGGTCTGCGCGCGTGTGCAGGCTGCGTCGGGCGCGAAGGACGAGGTCGTGAGGCCGGTCGCGATGTTCTTGCCGAACGCCCACTGGACGGCGCCGAAGAAGTAGTCGCCTGCGTTCACGTCCTTGAACGGATTGACGCTGACAGCGGTCCATTTGGCGTAGACGGCGGCGTCGGTGTCCAGCGTGATGCTGGTGACGGCGTTCGTCAGCGCGCTGTCGGAATACCAGCCGCCGAAGGTGTAGCCGCTGCGGGTCGGAACATAGGCGGCAAGGCCGATCGCCGCGCCGCGCGCTGCGATCACCGGTGCGATCGCGCTGCCGCCGTTGGTGTTGAACGTGAGCGTGCAGGTGGCTGCCGGGGAGGAGGTCGCGGCGGGGATGTCGGCGAAGACGGGCTCCGCGGCCGCGGTTTTTCCGTTCAGCGCGGTCAGAATCGCGTCTGTGACCGTGCCGAGCGCGTAGAAGTCGCCACCGATGGACCAGCCGGTCTGGTACTTGCCGGACAGGGCTGCCGCTGCCGGGAACGCGGTCTTGCCGACGTCCGCGGGCGTGAACTGGATGGTCGCGAGCGGGGTGCCGTCGGCGTTTTTGAATTCAACGGCGGCGGTCCGCGCGTCGGTGACGAGCGTGATGGGGCTCAGGCCGTGGACGGTGAAGGTGCCGGCGCGATAACTGCCTGCGACCGGACTGCCGGCGGGCGTCACCTTGACGGTCTCCAGATTGCGATTGTGCATTGTATGCTGAACATAGGTCTGATTTTTGGTCTGCTCGGTGAGGAAGCCGGCGGGGACGGGGATCGTGAGGGTGACGTCGTTGCTGACGACCATGGGGGCGGGTTCTCCGATCTTGACGGAATTCGTATCGTTCAGGGTTGTACCCGGATCGCTCGCCGCGTCCTTCGTGGCGACGATCGCCTGCGTGAAGGCGCTGACGTCCAGGAGGATCGACTGGTTTCCGTTTCTGTCGGTTACGGCGTTTTCGACTTTGATCTGGATGACGGGCTGCACGACGACGACGAGCTCGGCGTTCTTGAACGAAGAAGGCGCGTTTTCTGCGTTGCTGGCGGCGTTAATCACATCGTCCACGGTCCGCGCCGCCGCATTGCCGGACGCGTCGCCGACGGGAACGGTGGTGGTACCGCCGGAGGTCGTTGCCACCGTGTCGGCGGCGGCGGCGCCCAGGCCGTCGGCAGAGATTGTGTCGCTGGCGTTGTTGATCGCGTCAACGACGTCCTGGACCGCCTGCGTTGCTTTTTCCGGCGGCCGCACCTCCTCGACCGCCGGTGCGGCTGTCTGGACCTCGGCCGGCAGGACGCTCAGGCCGGAGATGTTCACCGTGTAGGTGGTATTGCCGACCGTGACGGACGCGGGCTGGATGAACGCGCCGCCGTCGTCCTTCGCGATCGTGATGGCGCCGGTGGTGCCGTCGGTGTTCCGATAGGTGACGACGACCTTGCTGTCCGCCGCGGGCGCCTTGCCGGAGACGGTGATTTTGCCGCTGCCGAGGGACGCGGCGATGTCGGCGCCGGTATCGACGGTGGCGTCGTCACTGTACGCCTGCGCGGAGACGGATTCGATCTTGTTTACGGTTTTGGGGACCTCGACAACCTTGTAGGCGTAGGTCCTGCCGCCGGACGTCCAGCTCCCGCTGACGGCCTGGAAGCCCGCCGCGGTGAAGGCGCCGGGATCGGCGGTGAAACAGCCGCCGGAAAGCGAGAGCGCGGAGGTCTTTGCGGCCGTGCCGATCTGGATGTTCGCGTTGAAGGTTCCAAGGAAATTGCCGCCGGTGATGTTCAGGATCGGGGCGATCTTCTCGCCGTCCGAGCCGGTCTTGGTAATGGTCTGGATCGCGTCGCCGTCCGTATCCGCCGCGAACGTGCCGCCGGAAACGAGGAGGCCGCTGCCGGTGCCGACGCCGACGAACGCGGATTTGTTCTTGCACTTGATGACCGGCGTGCTGCCCGAGGCGGTGAAGCTGCCGCCCTCGACATTCATCGGGCAGTTGTTCGCGTTGGAGATCACGCAGCCGTTTACATGGCTGTTCATGGCAGCGAACGTGCCGCCGCTGATCGTCATCTGCGCGTACCAGTCGCCGTTTTTCACAACGAACAGGCCGCTTGTGAAGGTGCCGCCGTTGATCGTCATGTCGGCGTTTTTGGTCTGCGTATAGCTGCCCAGCACCTCGCCCCTGACGATCTGCTGATCGACGCCGTTGATCAGCGCGGTGTCGGAGGTCTTTTCGGGATTCTGATTTTCAATCTCGGTGCCGCCGTTGATCGTCATGTCGCCGAGGTTGACCACGATATACCAGCAGCCACCCGCGGCCAGCGCGTCGGTAAAGGTGCCGCCGTTCAGCGTCGCGGCTGCGTCCGCCTTGTTGAACAGCGCGGCGTCGTATTTGCCCGCGGCCCGGACGGTGCCGCTGCCGGTCACCGTCAGCGTGCCCTCGTTGGTAATCGCAGCCTGGATGAACGGCACGCCGGTATCGCCGCTTGTCATCGCCTTGCCGGCTGCGGTCGTTTTTCCGGTCAGCGTCATGCCGTTCAGATCGAGCGTGACGGTCTTCCCGCTGGGGATGACGACGTCCTCGACGGAGCTGTGGTTCATTGTGACCGTGTCGCCGCTTTTGGCTGCCGTCACGGCCGCCTGCACGGACGAATACTGCGTGTCGCCGATCTCCGCCGCGCCGGTGCTGCTCACGAGATACGGATATGTCGCGCTGTCGTCGTCGGCGTTGGGAAGGACGAACAGGCCGCTGCCGACATACGCGCCGGGATTGGAGGAGAACTTGCCGCCGGAGATGGTGATGTTCGGGTTGTTGTTGCAGGCGTAGGCGCTGATGCTGCCGCTGAAGTTTCCGTTTTCGATCGACAGGGAGGCCTTGTCATGCATCGCGGCCGCCGCGCCGGTGCTGTTGTCGGAGTCGTATTCGATCACGCCGGTAATGGTGCCGGTGGTGTTGACCGTCACGTTGACACCCTCGGTGTAGCTGTTCTTCGGCCAGTAGTATACGTCGAACGCGTATCCGCCGGTATGGGCGAGGATGCTGGTGTTGCCGAGAATGTTCACATTGCCGCAGTTGTTGGACAGGGTGTAGTAGGCGGAGGCGGCGTTGAGGGCCGTGCCGTCCAGCGTGATGTCCTCCAGCGTCAGATCGCAGTAGTTCTGGACGAGCATTTTCACGCCGGAGCCGGCTGTTGTTTCGATCACGCCGTTTTTCAGGGTGACGGCGGCGCCGCGCTCGAGGTGGAACGCCTGGGTCTGCGTTCCGGAGGAGCCGACGGCGGGACCGGTGCAGGTGAAGGTGTAGCCGCCGAAGTCGATGGTGAAATTCTTCACACCGGTCAGTTTGCCGCTCTGGGTATTGGCGAACGTGCCGATGCCGGTGCCGGTGCAGTCGCGCAGGACGGTGATCGTGTCGCCGTCTGCCGCCGCCGCGACAGCCGCCGCGAGCGTGTCATAGGTCGTATCGCCGATCTTTGCGACCGGGTTTTCCGCGCCTGCGCCGACGGCGCACAGGCCGGCGACCATGCAGATGCAGAGGACAACTGCCAGAATTCTCTTCGTAAATTTCATGATTATTTCTCCATTCCTTTATTTTATTCGCTGTATGTGAAGCCGCTCCGTATTCGGAACGGGCGAAAGCACAAAAAATCGTCCGAGGGCAAACCTCGGGCGACGGATCAATTGCAGCTGGCTGCCACTCCCTGCGGAAAAGGCCCTGTAGCTTTGCGTCGCCGCCTTTCGGCGGGTTTGCCAAGGATTCAATTTTCTAAGTATATATGCAGTATAGATCAGAAGTAAAATTTTGTCAAGCAAAAATACGCACAAAATGCATTTTATTTTTACTTTATGTATCTATAGTAATTTTATTATTTTACAAGCAGACTAAAAAATTGATTCATGATAATACATCAGCCTGACGCAAAGCCGGGGCCGGACAGGATGTCGGCCCCACATGTTCCGCGCGCTTTTCGGGCGCATACCAGATCTTGTAGATCGCGGCTGCGGCGTTCGCCTGTTTGCGGGCTGCGTTCGGACGGCCCGGATACCTGCGGAAGAACCGGGCAGAATACAGGCGGATGCGCCGGCGCGGCAGGTTTAGGCAGGCCGGATTCCGTTGCAGACGCAACATACAGCCGCCGGCGGGCTATGGTATGATGGAGCCCACACAAACAGAAACCGACTGAACAACCAAGAAAGGAAACAAAACAATGAAAGGTTTTGCAATGCTGAAAATCGGCGCGACGGGCTGGATCGAAAAGGACGCGCCGAAGTGCGGCCCGCTCGACGCGATCTGCAGGCCGATCGCGCTGGCGCCCTGCACGTCCGACGTGCACACGGTCTGGGCCGGCGCGCTGGGCGACCGGCACGACATGATTCTGGGCCACGAGGCCGTCGGCGAGGTCGTGGAGGTGGGCAGCCTCGTCCGGGAATTCAAGCCCGGCGACAAGGTGCTCGTCTCGGCGATCACGCCGGACTGGAGCTCCCTGGAGGCGCAGGAGGGCTATCCCATGCACTCCGGCGGGATGCTGGCCGGCTGGAAGTTCTCCAACTTCAAAGACGGCGTGTTCGCCGAGTATTTCCACGTGAACGACGCGGACGGCAACCTGGCGCTGCTGCCGGAGGGCATGGACCTCGGCGCGGCCTGCATGCTGAGCGACATGGTGCCGACCGGCTTCCACGGCGTGGAGCTGGCCGACGTGCAGTTCGGCGACAACGTGGCCGTCATCGGCATCGGCCCCGTCGGCCTGATGGCTGTCGCGGCGGCGGCGATCCGCGGCGCGGCCGACATCTGCGCGGTCGGCTCCCGGCCCGACTGCGCCGCGCTGGCAAGGGAATTCGGCGCGACGGAGATCATCAACTACCGCACCGGCGACATCGTCGAGCAGATCCTCGATCGGACGCACGGGCGCGGCGTGGACCGCGTCGTCGTGGCCGGCGGCAACAACGATACCTTCGACCAGGCGATCCGGATGCTGAAGCCCGGCGGGAAGATCGGCAACGTCAACTACCTGGGCGAGGGCGACATGATCGGCATTCCCCGCGTGGAGTGGGGCTGCGGCATGGGCCACAAGCAGCTCGTGGGCGGCCTGATGCCCGGCGGCCGGCTCCGCTCGGAGCGGCTGGCGCGCCTGATTCAAACGGGGCGCATCCACCCCGAACGGCTCATCACCCACACCTTCCGCGGCCTTGAGAACGTCGAGCCGGCCCTCATGCTCATGAAGGACAAGCCCAAGGATCTCATCAAGCCGCTCGTCATCATCTGATAAAAAACGCCTGCCGTTCCGGGGCGCCGCAGGGCGCTTCGGAGCGGCAGATTTTCTGCGCCGCCGCCGGACCCCATTGACACGGAAGCCCGGAGACGCTATGATCTGGGACGTGAGAACAAATACAGCGGACATGGGAGGAAATCGCGTGAAACAGTATACGCTGCTCCATACACAGCCGGAGGCGCTTGCCTCGGGGGAGATCTGGACGCGCGCGCCGAAGCTGGAGATCGGCTGCTATCCGTGGGACGAGACGGGCTACCGCCCGCCCGCGTCGGCGCAGATGGTCTGGACGCAGGACCGCCTCGCGGTCCGATACGAGACGGCGGAACGGGCGATCCGGGCCGAGGCCCGCGGGATCTGCCCGGTCGTCTGCGACGACAGCGCGGTCGAGCTGTTCCTGATGCCGGAGCCCGCGGAGGGCGGACGCTACCTGAATTTCGAAATCAACACGCTCTGCGCGATGTACCTCGGCGCGGGCACCTGCCGCGAGGACAACGTCCTGCAGACGCAGGAGGACCTGCTGCAGTTCGCCGCGCGCTCGGAGCTCTGCCTCGTGCCGGAGGGCTACCGCTGGCGCGTGACGTTTGAAATCCCGCTCGCCTATCTGCGCCGCCACGCCGGCTGCGGCGAGCTGCACGCCGGAAAGCGGATGCGGGCGAATTTCTACAAGATCGCGGAGAAGGGCCCCTGCCCGCACTGCGGCTGCTGGAACCCCATCGTGTGGGAAGAGCCGGATTTCCACAGGCCGGAGTTTTTCGGAGACCTGTGCCTGGGGTGAGCCGGCCCCCGCGGATACAAAAAAAGACCGGGCCCGCGNGCAAAATGCATCGCATTTTGCGGCGGGCCCGGTCTTTTCATGCCCTATTCCGGGCTTTCCCGGCGCGGCTGCTGCGGAAGCGGGCTCCCCGCTTCGTTTTTGCGGTACTGGGTGGGGGACAGGCCGGTGTGCTTCTTGAAAAACAGCGAAAAGCCGCTGTCGCTCAGGAAATTGGTCCGCGCCGCGATCTCGGTGATGGAGAGCCGGGTGTATTTGAGATAGTACTTGATATAGGCCAGCCGGACCTCGATGCCCTTCTGCTTGAAGGTCGTCCCGTAGGTGTCGCGCAGGACCCGGTTGAGCTGGCTGGGGCTCAGATGGAGCTGGGCGCAGATGTCGTCCATCCGGATCTCGGTGCCGGCGGCCGTGTACATGAGGTGGTCGAAATAGTAGTCGAGGAGGAACTTCCGCTGGTTGGAGTCGTTGCGCAGGACCCAGTCGCAGCGGGCGCCGCCGTCTGCGTCGCAGCTCAGAAACAGGCGGTAGAACACATACGAGAAGATCGCGGAGAGCAGCCCGCTCAAAAGCAGCTCGGGATTCGGCAGATTCTGCTGCAGAACCCCCGCCAGCGCCCCGATCAGATACTGCAGCGGCTCGTCCGCGGAGAACAGAAAGCAGCCGTCCTGCCGGAGCCGCTGGAGCGCGGCGCTCATGTGCGCGTCGGCGCGAACCGCGGCCGTCTGGTCGTCGGGGATTTCGAAGCGGATCGAATGGCGGAGGCTGGGCGTGTCCGGGTCGCAGATGTTGGCGTGCTTGACGAACGGGGCGAAGACGAAAACGGAGGTGTCCGCGTAGCGGAAGGCGCGGCCGTTGACGAACTGGAAGCCGGAGCCCTTCCGGCAGATCAGCAGCTCGTAGCTGGAGTGGAGATGCTCCTCGGTGAAGGCCGGGTCCCCGTCCTCGGATTCCGTGAATGTACGGGAGGCGAGAAAGCACTCGAGCAAAAGGTTTCCGACGCCCGCGCCGATGGTGAAATGGCGATCCCTCTGTGTGTTTTCGACCGACGCGTCCATGTGCGCTCGCCTCCTTTCCCGAATGGAACCAGTATACGCGCAGCGGCGCGGATTGTCAAAGGGCAGCACCGCACAATTCCAAGCGCGGAATTGCGCGGTGCTGCCCCGGCCCTTCTCCCGGCGGAAGCCGCGCGCTTCCGCCGGGAGCGGGTTTTGCGTTTTGCGCATCCGCGGCTGCGGATGACCTGTTTTGATATGGATGCCGGCGCGGTTTTCCGGTAACATATGATTCGGAAAACTGTGCAGCGCGCGATCTGATAGCCGCGCACATCCGATCAATGAACACTGTCAGGAGGGACAAATTATGGGCAACACAATCAAGGGCGACGCTTCCGGCCGCGGCGCGGTCGAGGGCTACCGCGTATCCATTCCGGCGCGCCAGCACGGCTACACGGAGGAGGAAATCGCCGCCGTCGTGGACGTCATGCGCAACGTGGAGGGACAGACACAGGGCGAAAAGCTGGAGCAGTTCGAGCGGGACTTCGCCGCGTTTACAGGCGCAGAGCACGCCTTCGCCGTCGCCAACGCCACGGACGCGCTGAGCCTGGCCGCCACGCTCTGCCGCGTCGGACCCGGCGACGAGGTCATCATCCCCGCCTACACCTTCTGCGCTTCCGCGATCCCGTTCGGGAAAGCCGGCGCGAAGATCGTCTGGGGCGACATGGACCCGGACACCTGGACCGTCAGCCCCGCGGACATCGAGCGGAAGATCACGCCGAGGACGAAGGCGATCGTCTGCGTGCACCTGCTCGGCATGCCCTGCGACATGCCGGCCATTCTGGACATCGCGCGCAGGCACGGCCTGAAGGTCGTCGAGGACTGCGCCCAGGCGCTGGACGCGCGCATCGACGGCCGGCACGTCGGCACCTTCGGCGACTACGGCTGCTTCAGCTTCCACGGCGCGAAGACCATGACCACGCTCGGCGAGGGCGGCATGCTGACCGTCCGCTCGGCTGAGGACGCCGCGCTGGTGCCGGGCATCCGCCACAACGGCTGCTGCGACTTCTCCTTCCCGCGCGAGCGCTACTGGGTCCCCGCGATGAGCAACGTGGACGTGGACATCGAGGGCTTCTGGCCCAACAACTTCTGCATCGGCGAGGCGCAGTGCGCCCTGGGCAGCGTGCAGCTGAAGTCCCTGAAGAGCCATTCCGACATCATCATCGCGCAGAACGACAAGCTCCGCGCCCTGCTGGCGGACGTGCCGGAGATCACCTTCAACCATATCCCGGCCGGCTACCGCCATGTGCGCCACCAGTATATCCAGCATTTCGACGGCAGCGCGTTCGGAAAGAACCGCAACGACCTGCTCGACCTGCTGACCGGAAAATACGGCATCCGCAGCATCGTGCAGTACTATCCCCTGTACCGCTATCCCCTGTTCCAGAAGCTGGGCGCCGGCGAACACGACTGCCCCGTCCTCGACGCGTGGTGGGACAACAGCTTCAGCGTGCCCATGTGGAGCGGCATGAGCGACGAGGTCCTCCAGACCATCGCGGACGCCGTTCGCTCGGCTGTCGCCGATCTGAAGGCGTAAGGCGGGAGGCGCGGGCGATGAAAAAGATCACCGGAGGCGTGCTCATTCCGGTCTGCTCTCCCTGCGACGAGACAGGCCGCTTTCTCCCGGACGAATTTGCAAAGACTATGGAGGACGCGGCGCGGCAGCCGGTGGACGGCGTCTATGTCTGCGGCGGGACCGGCGAGGGCCTGCTGATGCGCCTGGAGGAGCGGAAGCTGGCCTGCGAGATCGCGGTCGCCGCGGCCAGGCGCCGCGGAAAGCTCGTGCTGACGCACATCGGCGCCTATTCCGAGCGCGACGCGCTGGAGCTGGCGGAGCACGCGGCCGCCGCGGGCGCGGACGGCATTTCCACCGTCCCGCTGCCCGACGCGGAGCCCGCGGGCCTGCGGGCGTACTATGAGGCGGTCGCCGCGGCGTCCGGGCTGCAGACGGTTCTGTACTACGTGCCGGACTGCCGGCTCCCGCTCAGCGAGGTACTTGAAACGCTGGAGCTTCCCGGCGTGATCGGGATCAAATCCTCCTCCAACGACTTTTTCTTCACCATGCAGCTCATGGCCGGAAAACCCGAGGGCAAGCTCCTGTTCAACGGAAAAGACGAATATCTGGCGCCGGCCGTCATCCAGGGCGCGGACGGCGGCATCGGCATGTGGGCCAACGTGTTCCCCGGCGCCTACGCCGGCATCTATCGCCGCGCGGCCGCCGGGGACTGCGCCGGCGCCTTCGCGCTGCAGACCCGGCTGAACGCGCTCTGCTGCATCGCGTTCCGCCTGGGCCTGCTCGAAACCTTTGAAGCGATCCTCCATTTCCAGGGCCGCTGGGACCGCGTGTTCCGCAGCCCCGCGCCCCGCTTCGACCGCGGCTTTTACGAGCGCTTCACCGCGCTGGCCGGGCCGCTGGTCGAAGAACTGACCGCCTGCGGAAAGGAAGAAACCATATGAACTGCATTCCGAATACCGACCTGCGCGTGTTCCCCGTCACGCTCGGAACCATGACCTACGGCTCCCCCGTCGCGTTCGGCGACGCGGTCCGGCTCACCCGCTGCGCGCTCGAGCGCGGCATCAACCTCATCGACACCGCCAACATGTACGAGGGCTACACCCGCTACGCGGGCAGCGCCGGCGGCGTGGCGGAGGAGATCGTCGGCGAGGCGATCGCGCCGCTCGACCGCAGCAGCGTCCTGCTTGCCACGAAGGTCGGCATGAAGGTCGGCCAGGCCCCCGAGGACGAGGGCACGAGCGCGGCCGCGATCCGCAGGCAGCTGGAGGCCAGCCTCCGGCGGATGCGGACGGACTACGTCGATCTGTACTATCTCCACCGGCCCGACGACGCCTCGCCGCTGGAGCAGACGCTGGCGGAGCTGGACGCGCAGATGCGCGCCGGGCGCGTGCGCCATTACGGCGTCAGCAACTATTCCGCCGAGCAGCTGCAGCAGCTGCTCGACTGCGCGGACCGCAGCAACCTGCCCCGGCCGGTGGTGTGCCAGCCGCCGCTGAGCCTGCTCAAGACCGAGGCGCTGGACGCGCTCCTGCCCCTGTGCAAAAAAGAGCAGATTGCGGTCATCCCCTACCAGATCTATCAGGGCGGCCTGCTGACCGGGAAATACCGCCGCGGCATGGCCGCGCCCGCGGGCTCCCGCGCCGAGGAGAAGCCCGACTGGGTGATGGAGCTGACCGACCCGCTGTTCGACCGGCTGGAGGCCATTGAACGGGAGGCGGCCGGCATGGGCCTCGACATGGCGCAGTACGCGCTCCGGTGGACGCTCGCGCAGCCGGCGGTCGTTTCGGCGATCGTGGGCGTCAAGAACGAGCGGCAGATCGACGCCGCGGTCGCCGCGGCGGGCGAATAGGCGCGGAAAGGAAGCCCGTCCATGGAAGAAAATGAACTCATGCTGCTGCCGCAATGGCGGCGGCAGGGCCGCCGCGCCGGGATTGTCTCGGTCTGTTCCTCGAACGATTTCGTCATCCGCGCGGCGCTGCGCGGCGCGGCGGGCGCCGGCGTGCCGGCGCTCATCGAGGCGACGGCCAACCAGGTGAACCAGTTCGGCGGCTACACCGGCATGACGCCCGCCGACTTTGCCGTATTTGTGCGGAGGCTGGCCGACCGGGAGGGCGCCGGCGGACGCGGGCTGCTGCTGGGCGGCGACCACCTCGGCCCGCTCTGCTGGAAGCACGAGCCGGCGGAGCAGGCCATGCACAAGGCGGAGGAGCTGGTGCGCCGGTTCGCGGCGGCGGGCTATGCCAAGCTGCATCTGGACACGTCCATGCGCCTCGGCGGGGACGATCCGGCCGCGCCGCTGCCCGTGGAGCTCTCGGCCGCGCGCACGGTGCGCCTGGTGCTGGCGCTCCGGGAGGCGCTGCCCGCCGGCGGGCCGCTGCCCGTGCTGGTCATCGGCAGCGAGGTGCCCGTGCCGGGCGGCACGGCCGGAGAGGACGAGCCGATGCGCGTCACGCGTCCGGAGGACCTCGCCCGGACCGCCGACACGTTCCGGCAGGCGTTCTGCGCGGCCGGTCTGGCCGACTGGTGGGATCGCGTCGTCGCGGTCGTCACGCAGCCCGGCGTGGAATTCGGCGACCACAGCGTGCATCTGTACGATCGGGCCGCGGCCGCGGCGCTCACGGAGGAGGCCGCGCGCCATCCGGGGCTCGTGCTGGAGGGCCACTCGACCGACTATCAGCCGGCCTGGGCTCTGCGGCAGATGGTGGAGGACGGCGTGGCGATTTTGAAGGTCGGCCCGGCGCTCACGTTCCACCTGCGCGAGGCGCTGTTCGCGCTCTCCTCCATCGAGCAGATTCTGCTCGGACCGCAGAGCGGACTGGAGCCCGCCCGCTTCCCGCAGACGCTCGAGGGCGCGATGCTGCGCGACCCCCGGTACTGGGAGGGCTACTACACCGGCAGCGAGAACCGCCGGAGCTACTGCCGCCGGTATTCGCTCTCGGACCGCTGCCGTTACTATCTCAGCGTCCCCGAGGTCGCCGCGGCCATCCGCCGCCTGATCGATAACCTGGAAAAAACGGAGATCCCCTTCGCGCTGATCTCCCAGTTCATGCCGGTCCAGGCGGCCCTCGTGCAGCGGGGAACGCTGCGGCCGGAGCCGGAGGAGCTGATCCTCTCGCGCATCGGCGACTGTCTGGAGACCTACGCCTTCGCGACGCGGGACACCCCGGAAGAACAACGTCATTAGGAGGAATTCAAATGTCCAGAACATATGAGGAAATCCACGCGACGCAGGACGCGCTGTGCAGAACGCTCGGCGAGGTGGACCGCTGCCTGGAGCCGATCCGGGCGCAGCTGGGCGCGGACGCGTTCTCGCGCTGCGTGATGCTCGGCTCCGGCTCGAGCCTGTCCGTCGGGAAATCGCTGGCGCAGATCGCCCGCATGGCCTTCGGCGGCGCGGCCTGTGCGCTGTCGTCGGGAGACGCCGCGCTGCGCGGCGGCGCCTACCGGTCCGTCTGCGAGGGCGCGCTGGTCGTGGTTTTGTCCAGATCGGGCGAGACGAGCGAGATGAGCTTTGCGCTCGAGGCGCTGCGCGCGGGCGGCGCGCACTTCCGCGTGCTCGGCATCTGCTGCGCGTCGGGAAGCACGCTCGCCGGAAGCAGCGACTTCTGCATCGAGCTGCCGTGGGCGTTCGACTACAGCGTCTGCCAGACCCGCAGCGTGACGGCAATGTACACGGCGGGCGCGTATCTGATCGCGCGGCTCGCCGGGCAGGACGACTGGGCCGGCTCCATCGCGGAGGCCGCCGCGGGCGTGAACGCGTTTCTCGCCGGCGCGCAGAGCATTCTGGAGCCGCTCGCCGCGCTGCCGTACCGCCAGGCCGTCGTGCTGGGCGACGCGGAAATCGCGGGCCTGTGCGAGGAGGGCTCGCTGGCGTTCAAGGAGATCTGCCGCGTCCCGAGCAATTTCTATCATCTGCTGGACTGCCGCCACGGACCGATGGTCCTGTTTGACCGCGATACGCTCGTGATCGCGGCCGTCACCGGAGACAACAGCGCGCTCGAGCGCGCGCTGCTCGCCGACGTGACCGCGAAGGGCTGCACCTGCGTGGTCTGCGGCGGCCCGGCGGAGGGCTTCCCCGGAACGGTGGGCGTCGGGTTTGGCCGGCCGCTCTGCCGGATCGCCGCGGGCATCCCGCTCATCCTGACCTGCCAGCTGCTCTCCTGCCTCACCGCCGACGCGCGCGGCGCCGATCCCGACAGCCCCGAGGGCCTCTGCGCCTGCATCCGTCTGTGACCGGGGAGGCGCGCCATGGGAATCTATGATACGCACATCCACCTCGAAAGCGGTTCCTTCTCGGCCGAGCGCCTGCAGGACAGGCTCCGCGCCGCCGGCGTATCCGGCGGCGTGATCCTCTCGCAGCCGCCGGAGGAGGCCGTGATTCCGGGCGGCGCGCCCTATCCCGAGCGCCTGCGCAACGTGCTGGCGCTGACGAAGGACAGCCCGTCGCTCTTCCCCGCGCTCTGGCTCCACCCGCTGGAAAAGGACGCCTGCAAAAAGGCGGAGGAGGCCGCCGGCGCGGGCATCCGCGCCTTCAAGATCATCTGCGACCGCTTCTACCCGGACGATCCCGCCTGCATGGAGCTGCTGCACGCGATCGCGGCGCTCGGCCGCCCGGTCATCTTCCACTCCGGCATCCTGTGGGACGGCGGCGTGAGCAGCCGCTACAACCGCCCGCTGGGCTTCGAGGCGCTCATCGGGGTGCCGTCGCTCCGGTTCTCCCTCGCCCACTGCGGCTGGCCCTGGCACGACGAGTGCATCGCGCTGTACGGAAAATTCCTGAACGCGGCGCTGCAGAACCCCGACTGCACGGCGGAGATGTTCCTGGACCTGACGCCCGGCACGCCCCGGATCTACCGGCGGGAGCTCATGGAGAAGCTGTTCGGCGTCGGCTACGACACCGGGCACAACATCCTCTTCGGCAGCGACTGCTCCGTCGAGGACTACAACGTGGACTGGGTGCGGACGTGGAAGGCGCTGGACGACAGTCTCTATGAGCAGCTCGGCGTTCCGGAGCAGATCCGGGCCTGCATCTACCGCGACAATCTGATGCGTTTTCTCGGTCTGCCCGGCTATGCGCACAGGCACGCGTATCCGGTCTCCGGACTGACGCTGTAACAGCCGCCGACAGGACCGAAAGGAGACCGACAGCATGAACACGATGATGGTTTCCGCAGCCGGGGCGGCGTGAGCGGCCTATGCGGTATCTGCTGGGAATTGACGGCGGCGGGACCAAGACCCGCTTCCTGCTCGCGGCGCAGGACGGACAGCTCGCCGCGGCGTACACGGGCCCGACCTGCCACTACCTCCAGTGCGGCTGCGGCGGGGTGACGCAGGTGCTCCGGGAAGGGATCGACGCCTGCCTGCGCGGGGCCGGCGCGGAGCCGGGGCAGATTCTGGCCGCCTTCGCGGCCTGCGCGGGCTACGGAGACGTCGCGGCGGATAACCCGCGCATCGAGCGGGCCGTCGCGCTGGCCGCCGGCGGCATTCCGACGGCGGTCGGGAACGACTGCGAAAACGCGCTGGCGGGCGCGCTCGGAGAGGGCGCGGGCATCCACCTGATCGCCGGGACCGGCTCCATCGGCTGCGCGCGCGACGAGGCCGGCCGCTTCGCCCGCTGCGGCGGCTGGCACCAGCTGCTCGGGAGCGACGAGGGCAGCGGCTACTGGCTGGCGCTGGAGCTGCTGCACGAATTCACGCGCCAGAGCGACGGCCGCTCGGCCAGGACCGCGCTCTACGGCCGCGTCCGCAGCAGCCTGTCTCTGGGCGAGGACAGCGAGCTCATCACGCGGGTCGTGGAGCAGTGGGGAATGGACCGCACCAGGGTCGCGTCCCTGTCCGTGCTGGCGGGAGAGCTCGCCGCGGAAAAGGACCCGTTCGCGCTGGCGCTGGCCGACCGGGCGGCGGAGGAGCTGAGCCAGCTCGCGCTGGCGCTCGACCGCCGGCTGGCGCTCCGGCATCCGGCCGTCTGCACGTATTCCGGCGGCGTGTTCCGGATGGGCGAGCGGCTGCTCGCGCCGCTGCGCGGACGGCTGGCCGCCGCGGGCATCGCGCTCACGCGCCCGCTGCTGCAGCCCGACGCCGGCGCGGTGCTGCTGGCCGCGCGCCATGCCGGCCTGCGCCCGGACCCGTCCTTCCTCCGGCGCCTCGGCGCCTCCGCCGCACAGCCCGCGCCGTAATCCGCCGGCGCTGATGCCCTGAGCGTTTCTGATCGCATGATTTCAACTTACGACTGCGCGTCCCTCGGATGCTTATCAGCGCCAAAGAAGGTCCGGCTTTTCAAAGCCGGACCTTCTGAGTTTGTCAAAAAAGCCTCGCAGAGTTTGCGCCCGCAGGCGCAAAAAAATTGCAAATCCGCTTTTCCCGGCGGCTGGTACGTCGGGAAAAGCACTTTACAGCCCGCAAGTGTGGAATTTTCGCGTCTCACGCCGCGAAAATTATGCGCGCGGCGGGCTGCTTCTTTTTATCAAAGAAGGCTCATCGAGCCTTCTTTGACAGTCTGAGAAGGTCCGGCTTTTCAAAGCCGGACCTTCTTCCATGTCATGATGGCAATTCCGCACGCTGCATTGTGCGGGATTGCTTTAATTTTCAGCCATACAGCGCAAAAGCGTCTGAAAGAGCTTTTTCGGATCGATCGGCTTGGCGAGATGCCCGTTCATCCCGGCGTCCAGGCACTTTTGAACGTCATCGGAAAAAGCGTCCGCCGTCATGGCGAGAATGGGCACAGTCCCCGCGTCCGTTCGATCGAGCGCGCGGATCGTTTTGGCGGCCGTGATGCCGTCCATCACGGGCATGCGCAGATCCATCAGGATCGCGTCGAATGTTCCCTGCGCGGAGGCGAGGAACATCCGAACGCCTTCCTGCCCGTTCGCGGCGGTCTCGACAGTCATGCCGTGCTTTGTCAGCAGCGTGACCGCAATTTCCCGGTTCAGCTCGTTGTCCTCGCACAGAAGAATCCTTCTGCCGTTCAGGTCCGCCGCGGAAAGAGCCGCTGTTTCCTCCGTTTTTGCGGAGCCGCCCGAAGCCTCCCGGAATTGGAGACGGACAATGAATTCCGTGCCCTTGTTGATCTCGCTGCGTACTTCGATTGTCCCTCCCATCAGATCGACAAGCTGCTTGACGATCGACAGCCCGAGCCCGGTTCCCACGGATTCATAGCCCGGTCGTTTTTCCTGGCTGAAGGGCTCGAAAATATGCGGGAGGAATTCTGCGGAGATGCCGATCCCGTCGTCCCTGATCGAAAAGCACAGCGTCGGATCGCCGGAATCGCCGGGCTCGTCCCAGATCCCGACCCATACGTGACCGCCCGGCGGCGTATACTTGACGGCGTTGGACAGGATATTCAGGAAAAGCTTCTGAAGGTTCAGCGCATCCGCGAAAATCACGCGCGGGCGATAGCCTGATTTGTCGACAGAAAGCGCGATGTTCTTCTTTTCCGCCGCGAAACGGATCGTTTCTACGATCGCCTTGCCGACCTTCTCCGTAGAGACCTCCTCCGGATGAAGGACGAATTTGCCGCTGTTTGCCTTGGAGAGCGTCAGCGTATCGTCGATCAGAGAATTCAGCAGCTGACCCGCGATCCGGATTTTTGCAATGTACTCGTTTTTTCGGCCGGGCGCCTCCTCGCTCTCGGCAAGGTTCGAAAAGCCGATCACGGCGTTGAGCGGCGTGCGCATATCATGACTGATGTTGGCAAAAAAGCGGTTTCGCTCCTCCGCGTTTTTTTCGATCGTCTCCACCTGCAGCCTCTGCCGCGCTGTTTCCGCCTGCGCGGTCAGCACGGCCGTGCGCTCCTTCTGGCGGCGGCGGAGCAAAATCATGGTCCAGACCAGAAACAGGATCAGACACAGCAGCACGGAAAAGATCAGGATCGTCCATGTGGGCGGAACACGCGCGATCATGGTCCTCAGGTCGTTTTTGGGAAGCGTATCCTTTGTCACGATTCCGGAAAAGCTGATTCTGGTAATGGCGATGCGCTTGTTCAAAATGGAACAGAGGATCAGATTGCCGCTGCTGACGGCGCCGCACATGTTGGAAACGGCGCCTGCCACGGGGCGAATGTCGTAAATGCCCGAATTGGTCTGATTGATGATCCAGGTAGCGCTGGGAAGGCCGATCAGCATGGCGGACACCTCGCCGCGTTCAAGGGCGCGGCGGCAGGCCTCGGCGTTCTCATATTCCTTCAGCTCCGCGTCCGGAAACGTTTGGGCAAGGCTCGCGGAAAGAGAGCCGAGCGCGCGCAGCTTGACGGCGATGCTTTTGATCTGCGTCGAACCGGAGCCGGATTTCGTCAGCAGGATGCTGCTGAGCGCCGCGATGCTGTCCGTCAGCACAAGCCCGTCCTTCTGGGACGAAATGAGCCCGCTGCTGTAAACGCCCAGAATGTCCGCCTCGCCGTTTTTTACGGCCGCGATCGCATCCTGCTGCGTATCGTACACGGCATACCGGAACCGGAAACCGGTATTTTCCGCGACCAGCGCGTAATAATCCGGGAAGATCCCGCCGGCGCTTCCGTCTGCATTTTCAACGTAATATGGCGCGTCGCCCTTTATCATGGCAACGGTCAGCTGCGGATGCGCGGCGATGTATTCTTTCTCGGCCGCTGAAAACGGCAGATCGTTCGCGCTGAATGCTTCCTCGTATTTGTTTTTCATATCTGTCAGGAAGTTCGGATTTGTGGCGAGAAGCTGCGCCAGCGCGTCGTCCACCTTGTTTTTCAGGGCCGTGTTATCCAGGCGGAACGCGTAATAGAAGCTTTCCGGGAGAAGCTTCATGACCGTGCGCAGACCCGCCGAATCACCGGTGCTGTAAGCGGCGGTGTACACCTCCGCGTCGATCTGCCTGTCCAGCAGGGCGGCGGTCATCTGCTCAATATCCCGGTATTCCGTGATGACGGGCGCGACGTCGTGCTCGGCGCACCAGGCGCGGAAGGCGGCGTTGTTGGCATAGGAGGCGATCACCCCGACCCGCATCCGCGAGATTTGCTCGATATTCCCATAGTCCCATCGGTCGTCGTCGGCGCGCACCGCCATCGTGCAGCTCGTGCTGCCGATCGCTTCCTCGGTGAAGAGGTATTGGCGCGCTCTTTCCGGCGTTTCGACGACATCCGCGACAATATCGTATCTGCCGTCGTCCAGGCCGCCAAGGTAATCCGGATCGGTGGCCGAATCGATAAACTGCAGATCAAAGCCCGCTTTTTGCGCAATGCTGATCATGCACTCGACATCCAGTCCGCGCCAGGCCCCCGAGGCGTCCTGATTTGCATAGATCGAATGGTTCAGAACGGCGACTTTGACCGTCTGCCGTCCGCTCTCCTCGGCAAAGGCCGGAAAAGCCGCCTGCGCCGTCAGGCATATCGCCGCCAGAAAACAGGCGATGATTCTGAACGCGGGTATCCTGCTTCTCATCGTGTCATCCTCTCCTGCGGCCTGCCCGCGTTCCGCTCGCAGTGCCTGACCGCTTTGTCTTTTCCGCTGGTCTTTGCCAGATACAGCGCCTGGTCCGCATTGTGCATCAATTCTTCCGGACTGGCCGCGTCCGACGGATAATCCGCGCTGCCCAGACTGACGTGGATCTGAATTCGTCTGTTCTCCGTGACAACTTCCGGGACGAACAGCTTTTGGATCTCCGGCCCGGCATGGCCGGAAACGGACGCGTTTTCGGCGAATTCCATGACCGCGAATTCGTCTCCGCCGTAGCGGTACGGCACGAAGGCTCTGGTTTTCAGGGCGTTCAGGCGGCGTCCCGTTTCATGCAGGACGGCGTCTCCCGCCGGATGCCCGAAGGTGTCGTTGATTTTCTTGAAATCGTCAAGGTCGATCATATAAAGCGTGAACGGCCGCTTTGCCTGAATCGTGCGCAGCAGCTCCCGTTCAAACAATCTCCGGTTGCCGACCTGTGTAAGGGCGTCGATCTCCGCCTCTGTTTTCAGCAGATCGCTGGTTCGCCGAAGCTCGTTTTCCCGTTTCAGGATGCGGCTGCGCTCCTTCCGGAAACGCACCAGCAGCAGGCAAAGGAGCAGAATGCCGCAGCAGAGCACGGCGATAATCACCAGGATTCTGGTCCGGCTGCTGAGGTCGTTGTAGAAAACCACATCCTTCGGCAGCATGAGCCGGTTCATCCCGTACTTGTGCAGCACGGCAAGATCGATCGAGGTCACAGTCGGGATGTCGTCGGAGGACTGCCGGGGCGCGGAGGGGACCGAGCCGTTCAGAAAAGCAGCGGCCAGCGCGCCGGCCCGCCGGCCGGTTTCGGCCGCGTCCGCCGCAACCCCGCCGAGACTGCCGTTCCCAAGCCAGTTGAGCGTATAGGCCGGAGTCCCCGCGCGGGATGCAACGAAGCCGATGGATTTCTGCTCGGTGTAAGGCGTTCCGGCGGCGTCGCGCGTGAAGCTCAGGAAAAGAAGGATGGTGTGTCCGTCCGCCGCCTCCAGCTTTTCTGCGATTGCCGAAGAGGACAATTGGGAGGCGTCGAGAATCTCCACATCCATGGGCGCATACCGGCTTCGAACGGCCCGCAGACGCGCGGTCATGGCATGGCCGATCGCGCTCTGATCGGATATGGCCAGGATCCGGGTCGCGTTTGGATTCATTTTCACGGCAAGGTCGAGATTGTCCATGATTGTATTGCGTCCCAGAACGCCCGTCATGCCGAGAGAATCCGCAAGCTCGGCCAGCGTCCGGCTCCATACCGACTCATAGATCACCGGGATGCCGTGGAAAAAACCGTTTTGATAGCGGATGACCAGCTGAAGGGCGTTGTCGTCGCCGACGATGACCGCCCCGAGGCCGTCCAGCTGCGAATATTTATAGACGATGTACTGATAAAAGCTTGCCACATAGTCCTCGTCGCTGAGCGATTCGGAATCCATGAATTCAAAATGAAGATAGACGTCGTTCCCCAGCGCGGCCTGTATGCCGTCGATCTGTTTGCGGACGGTGGCGTCGTTGAGCGAATAAGAACTGATAAAAAGGACTCTCTTTACGGCATCCGGGGAAACTGCCGCCGGTTTCTGCGTCGTTCCGCTGATCGCGCCGTTCGCAATATCCGTATACCAGTCGGCGGCCTTCTGCGGATCGGTCCCGCTGAAGACCTGCTGCAGCATGTTCCACCACACCGTCCGCTGCGTCGCCCAGCCAGGCGTCGCATTGTCATAATCGCCGACGTACTGCAGCATGTCGCGGTACGCCGCCATTCGCTGCCCTTCCCGGGTCCCGTCGTAAACATCCGAGAAGGAGGCGCGGACCGAAAACACCTTCGAGGCCCGCACGCTTTCGCGCCCCTGCCGTTCATCGTCACACAGGAACCGAATCCACTTCTTTGCCGCTTCGACACGGGCGCCGTCGCCGCTTTTGAAAATGCCGAAGCCCCAGATTCCGCTCCAGAGAGCGGGCTTTTCCTGATCGGTCGGGAAGGTCATCGCGAACGGGGTAAACTCCACGCCGCTGGCATAGCTGCTTGCGTTGGACGGATTCCAGGCAAAGGTCATCGCCGTTTCGCCGCCGGTAAAAAGCTTCAGCTCGCCCGCGGCCTGCATGTCGGCGCCGCAGGCAAGAAGGCCCTCCTCCGCCGCCGTCTGCAGCGCCGCCAGCGCCTTCACGCCGGCCGCGCTGTTGATCGTATATTTCGTATGGGCTTCATTGGTGAACTGCGCGCCGTACAGGTTTGTGACGAGGGCGCGCGTGCCCTGGTCGCCGCCCTGGCCGCCGCAGTAGACGACGCCCGGCGTCCGGCAGAGTCCGGAATCCGCCAGCACCCGGCACGCCTTGAAAAAATTCTGCGTTGTCCATGTCCGGTGCGTCACGTCCAGATACTGCAGCGCGCCGGCCTGTTCAAACATTTCGTAATTGATCGCCATGCAGTGCGCCGTCATGCACAGCGGATATTCATAGTAGCTGCCGTCCGCGCCGCGGCAGGCCTCCTCGATGTAGCGCCCGCTTGCGCCGATGTCGCTGCGCGCCGAAGCGGTCCACAGATCCGAAAGATCCTCCATGACCCCCTTCGCGCCCCAGTTCGCGACGAGCCGCTCCGGGCCCTCCATCACCACGTCCGGCGCGGTTCCGGCGGAAAGCGCGGCGCTGACCTGGTCGTCGCCGTCCTGGTAATCCAGATAATCCACGCTCACGGAGATTTCCGGGTTTTGCTTTTCAAACGCCCGGATAAAGCCGTCGACGGTATCCGGGTCGCTGAAGTCGCCGATCGGATAGACCCACATCGAAATGGCGGTCCTGTCGGCCGCATGGACGGGAAGCATAAAAAGCAGAATCATCAGAAGCAGCGCCAGAATTCGCACGCACTTTCCGACCCTGGGCAAAAGAGTCCTGAGGCTCATTTCTACTCCCTCCGTTCACAGATCTTGCGCGGACACACAAAATGCAAAGCGTGGGGCTTTCACCGCCGAAAATGACCGGGCGTTCTGAAAACCGGCTCGTTCTGCGGTTCGGCCGGCCGGCGCGTCCGCGCAAGCATTTCCGCGGATGTGTTTTCAGCGCCGTTTTCAGGCAGCAGCGCCGTGCCTGCCGACGAACCATCTCATCCGTTACCGGAAGCCTCGATTCATGCATATTTCACGAATTATGAAATATAGAACAAAAACTCCCGCTCCCAGACTGCCGGAGAGCGGCTGTTTCCGGCCCGGAACCGAAGCGAGCAACGCCTCCATGTTCCGCATCGGGCAATGACAGGGCCTTGACAAACGCACATATATTCAGTTTGTTCCCGGGTATAATTTTTTTTAGTGTATCATTTACCAATACAAAACGCAAGACTTCCATCCGGCAATCTGCCGATAATTCTGTAAGAAGTGCCGAAAAGGAGCGCATCGGTGCGCCCTGCTTTGTTAAACTTTCAGAAGGCGCCTTTTGCGCCGTCTGCGCGCAGCGGGCTGCTCTTTTATTGCTGTGATTCCGAGCCGTGTGGAATCAGTCGTGCTGCGTCGCACGGGGATTTTTGACGTTCGCCTGCGCGGCTCTGTATGCGCCCCCCGCAATATCAGGCCGCCTTCCGTAACTTCCGGTCAAATCGGAAGTTATGTTTTGCACTCTAATTGACAGATGAATGCGAGGCTTTTTGACATGCTGAGATGCCGGCATCTTCCGATGAAGATGCCGGCGTCAGACTGTCAAAGAAGGCTCGATGAGCCTTCTTTGATAAAAAGAAGCAGCCCGCCGCGCGCATAATTTTCGCGGCGTGAGACGCGAAAATTCCACACTTGCGGGCTGTAAAGTGCTTTTCCCGACGTACCAGCCGCCGGGAAAAGCGGATTTGCAATTTTTTTGCGCCTGCGGGCGCAAACTCTGCGAGGCTTTTTTGACAAACTCATGCCGGCATCTTCCGATGAAGATGCCGGCGTCTCTTGCTGCTATTCTACAAGGCCGAATTTGATCTTGATCCGGTCCAGTTTGCCGAGCATCGGCTCGGCGGCGAGCCCGGGGAAAAATACCGTGCGGCAGCGCGGACGAGATTCCGGGTCGAGCCAGTCCGTGTTGTCCGGGAGCGTCGCATAGGAGATAGCGGTCTGTGCCAGCCGGCCACTTGCATGATCGTATCCAGCACAATTGCCGCAAAATGTCCGGTTGAGACCCGCAACCGCAGCATCGCTGTAACCCGAGAAACCTCCGCCCGCGCACCGCCGGAACCGGCCCGGGGACGCGCTTCGGCGGGCTCACGGACAGAACACCTTTCCCGTGGACCACAGGCAGGCGCCGCAGGTCGGCGCCTCGCCCCAGAAGCAGTCGGTCAGGTTCTCCTTCCGGTCCGGGCAGCCCCAGCAGTCTGTGCAGAACGGAAAGTAGAACGTCCGCACGCGCCGCCGCAGCGCGCGGTACTCCGGGTCGTTCCAGCACGCGAGCAGCGTCCGGCTGCCGACGTTCCCGTAGGAAAAGCGCGTGATCGTCCGCTCCTCCTCATCCAAATAGGTATGACAGCCGTGCAGGAGCTGCATGCACGGCGCTACGTCCCCGTCCCAGCGCACGAACACGCTGTTCCGGCTCACAAACGGGCAGACGTGCGCCGGCGGCGCCGGGGGCGGCTCACGCAGCCGCCGCATGCGCCCCACCGGAATGTCTGCCCGGTCGTAGAGCGACGCCTCACGCGGGGTCGGCCCGCCGGGGATCATATGGCTGATGTTGAGCAGGTCTACCCCCATCTCGTCGGCAAAATCGTCGATGCGCGCCAGCTCGCCGACATTCTCCGGCGTTACGACGAACGTGACGCCCAGCTTTGTCGGGCCGCCCGCCCGCTCCTCGCCGAACGCCAGCAGGTTCTCCCGAATGCGGGCAAAGCGGCCGCCGAGCTGAATGCGCTCGGCGGTCTCCGCGCAGAAGCCGTCCAGGGAGACCCAAAGCTCCGAGAGCCCTGCGTCCAGCAGCGCGCGCGAACGCGCCCGGTCGAGCAGCGTGCCGTTCGTCAGCAGCGACACGCGCAGGGTTGGAAAGGCCGCCGCCATGGCGCAGATGTCCGGGTGGGCCAGCGGCTCGCCCATGCCGCCGAAAAAAACCTCCTGCACGCCCGGTATCTCCGGCAGCTGCTCGCGCAGGCGCGCGAAGCACGCCGCGCTCATATCACCCTCCCGCTCGCCGATCCAGCTCCGGCGGAAGCAGATCGAGCAGCGCAGATTGCACCGTGAGGTCGGCTCGAGATACACCTTCTCCGGCAGGTCGGCCCCGGCGTCCTCCCCGCGCAGATAAAACATCGGTTCCATCGGTTCCATGGCTTCCTCCGCAATTCTCCCCGCCCCGGGGACAAAATCGGGGGGCACCGCAGCGATGTGCGGCACCCCCGTGCGACCGCAGCCGCGAACGCCGCGCGGTCAGAGTTTTCTTTTGAGCGAGCCGCCCTTGACGGCGTCGATGGAGACCGACAGAATCAGCACGAGGCCGATGATGATGTCCTGCCAGTATGCGCCGACGCTCATCATGTTCATGCCGTTCTGCAGCACCGCCAGAACCATCGAGCCGAGGAACGTCCCGAGAATTGTGCCTTTGCCGCCCGTCAGCGCCGCGCCGCCCAAAATGACCGCCGAGAGCGCCGTCATGTTGTAGTTGGCGGCTGCGTTCGGGATGCCCGCGCCGGTCTGCGCGGCGAGCAGGATGCCGGAAACGCCGGCCATGAAGCCGTTGAGCAGGTACAGCCGGAAGCGCAGCGGATTGACCCTGATGCCAGACAGGAAGCTCGCCTGCGGGTTGCCGCCGATCATGTAGATGTTGCGGCCGAAAACGGTGTATTTCGACAGAAAGTGGAACATAAGATACGAGATCAGCATGATCAGCAGCGACATGGGGATGCCCAGCACATAGCCGCGGCCGATGAACTTGAACGCGGTGTTCGGGATCGTCAGCGACATGCCGTCCGAAAGCAGATACGCCACGCCGCGGAACGTCTGCATCGTGGCGATGGTCGTGATGAAGGCGTTGAGCTTCAGAACCGTGATGAAGAACCCGTTGATCGCGCCGCACAGAACGCCCGTGGCCAGCGAGATCAGGACGATTACGGGCCAGGAGAACCCAGCCCCCGCCGCCAGCGCCGCCACCATGCCGACGACCGCGATCTGCGAGCCGACGGAGATGTCGATCATGCCGGAGATGTTGATGAACGTGACCGAGCACGAGACGCATCCGACGATGGCCGCGTAGAGCCCAATATTCAGGAAATTCCTCATTGTGAGGAAGTTTTTGTTGATAAAGGCAAAAAAGATGATCTCCGCCACCAGCGCGCAGATAACGGTCAGCAGCGAGGAGAGATTGCCGAGGCCGGACGGCCGTTTGATTTTTGTCTGCACCATATCCTTATCCTCCGATCGCGTATTGTACGACCGACTCCTGCGTGGCCTCGCCCGCCTCCAGGAAGCCGGAAACCCGGCCCTCGAACATCACCATGATGCGGTCGGCCATCGCCAGCAGCTCCGGCATCTCCGAGGTGATCAGGACGACGCACTTGCCCTCGCCGACCAGGCCGTCGAGAATTTTGTAGATCTCGCTCTTGGCGCCCACGTCGATGCCGCGCGTCGGCTCGTTCATAATCAGCACGTCCGGCTCGAGCTCGAGCCATTTGGCCAGTACGACCTTCTGCTGATTGCCGCCCGACAGGCTCTCGACGAGCGTCTGCGCGGAGGGCGTTTTGGTGGAGAGGCTGCGGATCCATCGGCCTGTGACCTCCCGGTCGCGGCTCGGGCTGAGCAGAAACGGATGGGTCTTGGAGTAGTAGGCGGACATCGTGTTGACGGCCACCGACTGGTTGAGCACCAGTCCCTCGGTTTTCCGCTCAGCAGGCACATAGGCGATGCCCGCGCGGATGGCGTCCTTCGGGCCGCGGATCTTCACGGGCTTCCCCCGCACCAGAATCTCGCCGCCGAGCAGAATGTCCTGGCCGAAGATCGCCGAGCCGATCTGCTGGTGGCCTGAGCCCATCAGGCCGTAGATGCCGAAGATCTCGCCGCGCCGCGCGGTGAAGCTGACGCCGCGCAGGGCCGACGTTTTCAGGTCCCGCACCTCGAGGATCGTCTCCTCGGCGGGCGCGCCGACCTTTGGGTACATGTCGGTCAGGTCGCGGCCGACCATGCGGGAGATCAGCATCCGCTTGGTTGCGTCCCGGATCATCACCTCGCCGGTCACGCAGCCGTCGCGGATGATGACGACGCGGTCGGCGACCTCGAAAAGCTCGTCGAGCTTGTGGGAGATATAAAAGATGGACACGCCCTCGGAGGCGGCCTTGTGGATGAACTGGAAAAGATTTTTCGTCTCCACGTCGTTGAGCGCGGACGTTGGCTCGTCCATGATGAGGACGCGGACGTGGTTGGAGACGGCCTTGGCAATCTCGATGAGCTGCTTCTGCGCCACAGAGCAGCCGCCGATCGCCGTGCGCGGGTCCAGATGCAGGCCGACCTGTGCCATCATCTGCTCCGCGCCGGCGTACATGGTCTTGTAATCGACCAGACCGTGCTTTTTGGGAATGTTTCCCATGTAGATGTTCTCCGCGACCGACACGGAGGCGACGTAGTTGAGCTCCTGATGGATGACGCCGATGCCGGCGCTGCGGGCCTCCATGGGGAGGGCAAAGCGGACCTCGCGGCCCTCCAGCCGGATCGTGCCCTCGTCGGGCTGATAAACGCCCGAGAGCACCTTGATGAGCGTGGATTTGCCCGCGCCGTTTTCGCCGAGCAGGGCGACGACCTCGCCGCGGCGGATGCGGACGCTGACGCTGCTGAGCGCCCTGACGCCCGGGAAGGACTTGCTGATGCCCTCCGCCTCCATGACGACCTCGTCCGAGGCGATATGGTCCGCCCTGGAATATTCCTTGTTCAATTGATTCACCTCAGTCCTGAGACAAGCGCGCGTGGCTCTGGTTAGTGACGTTGTCTCTAACCAGAGCCACCGCTCGATTCCCTGTTTTTCGGATGAAAGGCCGGTCAGCTCAGTTTCTCCCAGGGCAGATTGTCCTCGGGATAATACTGCGAAATGTTGGTCCAGTCGACGCTGGCCATCTCGCAGTCGGTCACGGCCGCCAGCGGCGTGCCGCTCTCGTAGTTCTCGACGATCTTGCAGATCTGCTCGCCGTACTTCTCCGGGAAGACCGCGACGCTGGAGATCCAGGAGGTGTCGCCCTTGGCCTCGTAGAGCGTGTCCACGAACTGCGAGCCGACGCCGCAGGAGAAGATGCGCATGTTGTCCGCGCGGTTGGCGGTGATGGCGGCGGCCAGCGCGCCGGTNGCGGGATTCTCGTTGATGGTGAAGCAGGCGATCTTTTTCGCGTCGGGATGGGCGGTCAGGAAGTCCGCAAAGCGCTGCTGCGCGACGGCGGTGTCGTTCTGGGCCTCGATCTCGACGGTCTCGCCGATCTTGATGCCGTCGGCCTTGAGCACATCGCCCGCGGCGCGGCAGCGCTTCTGCACCTCGTCGCCGGAGGCGATGGCGGTGAAGAATACGGCGTAGTCCAGCTCGCCGTTCCAGTTCTCTTTAATCCACTTGGAGGCGTAGGTGCCCGACAGCTCGCCCATGGCCTGCGAGTTGCAGCCGAAGAACGGTGTGTCGCCCATCGCGATATCGACGGCCAGCATCGGGATCTTGGCGTCGCCTACGATGCCGACGATCGTGTCGGCGACGGACTGGTCCACGTTCAGGTCCACAATGAAGTCGACCTTGTTCTGCACCAACAGCTCCGCGTTCTGCACGGCCTGCGCGCCGTCGGAGTTGTTGTCCATATAAGTAAGCGTCCAGCCCTTGGCTTTGCAGGCGTTCTCAAAGCCCATCTTGACGAGCTTGCCGAAGGTGGCCTTTTCGTTGATGTTCGCGAGGCCCAGGTTGATGGACTTGGCGGCGGCGGTGCTCCCCGAGGCGGTAGCCGCGGCGGCGGTGCTCCCCGAGGCGGCTGCCGCGGCAGCGGTGGTCTCCGAGGCGGTCGTCGCGGCGGTGGCGGTCGTCTTCGCGGCGGTTCCGGATGAGCAGGCGACCAGGCTGAGCAGGAGCAGCCCCGCCAGCAGCATGACAGCGATCTTTTTCATGGTTGCATTTCCCCCTTGCAAAATTTTGTATCCCCGACCTTGCTATCCCCCTGTGTGTCCGCTTGTTACGATTTGACCTTAGCATGCCCCCCGGAGGAAATCAACTGCTTTGCCGGAGGATGATAAGAAATCGAATATTTGCGATAAGACATCGGATTGTTATTTTTCAGCCGCTCTGCCATAATGGAAAAATCAAAGCGTGGAAATTCTTGATTTCTTGTATTTTTGCTATATTATGAAAGCAGGAGCGGAGCGCGTTTGGCGTTTCTGCCGAACAGAGCTCCCAAATAGCGGAAATTCATTTGAGGCGGGGAGCGTGACAAATGTGACGCAAAAATATCCTGTTTACAAAACCGAAGATTGGATTCGGCCGGAAGATCTCGGCTTTCTTTATGTCTTCGTGGAAAACCGCGATTTTTCGCCCATCGAGCACTCCCACGATTTCTACGAATTCGTCCTTCTGTTCTCCGGCACGCTGACGCACCGGATCAACGGAAAAAACTACCCTGCCCGCAGCGGGGACGTCTGTATGATCCGCCCGGGCGACCGGCACCTGCCGGTGCGCGAGTCCGAGTCGCTGGAGGCCTGCGTCTTCTCGGTCACGGCCGCGCTGGCCGAGCCGTTCCTGAAGGCGTTCGGACTGGAGACGTACGCCGCGCAGGCCCGGGACGGCGTGCGCTGCCCGTTTGAGAGCGCGCAGATGCGCGTGCTGCTCTCGTCCTTCCGGGAGCTGCAGTTCCTCAGCCGGGAGCGGTACGACATGCAGTGCCGCCTGATTCTGGGCATGCTCTCCCAGTCGTACCTCTCCTATTTCTCCGTCTACGGCGCCACGAGCACGATCTGGCTGAACAACCTCATGCAGGATATGAAAAAGGCGGAGAACCTGGCGCAGGGCGTGAGCGCGCTGCAGCGTCTGGCGAACATGTCCCGGCCGCAGCTGTGCCGCGTGTTCCGGAAGTATATCAACGAGACGCCCCAGCAGTACGTCCGCGAGGCGCGGCTGAGCTACGCCTACAACCTCGTCTGCAACACGAGCCTCCCGTTCGAGACGATCGCGGGCACGATCGGCTATTCCTCGCTGAGTCATTTTTCCGTCATATTCAAAACGCGCTTTCAGTGCTCTCCCTCCGAGCTGCGGAAGAAGACACTGAAGCTGTGGTGAGGAGTGGCGTATGGATAGCCGTTTTGTGCGGGAGCCGGCGCGGGAGGTCCCAGTCTGCGCCCGCNGCCGGNNCNCNGNGANNCGGCNGCGGCGTCGCCGGGATCGCCGCGGCGCTCTCCGCAGCCCGCGCGGGCGCGGATACCGTGCTGCTCGAGCGCGAGTACGCCCCGGGCGGCCTGGCCACGCTGGGGCTCGTGTCCCTCTATCTCCCGCTGTGCGACGGGCGGGGCCGGCAGGTTAGCTTCGGCATCGCCGAGGAGCTGCTCCGCCTTTCGCTCTCGCTCGACGCGGACGGCGCGGAGCGGCTGCGCTGGCCTGAGCGCGTCGCCGGCCGATCCGGGGAGGATCTGCCGCGCTACGAATGCGCCTTCAACCCGAGCGCGTTCGCAATCCTGACCGAACGGCTCCTGCTGGACGCCGGCGTGCGGATTCTCTACGGGACGCAGGTCTGCGGCGCCGCCGTGGAGAACGGGCGCGTCGAGGCGCTCCTGACCGAGAGCCGCTCGGGCCGCCGCGCGGTCGCGGCGGAGAGCGTCGTGGACGCGAGCGGCGACGCCGTCGTCTGCGCGCTCGCCGGGGAGCGGACGGCGGTCCTCCGGCAGAAAAACATCCTCGCCGCGTGGTACAGCGCGGCGGAGGCGGGCGGACTCCGCCTGCGGCCGCTCGGCGCCTGCGACAAGCCCGACAAATACAAAACCGGCGGCGAGGAGCCGCCCATCGGCGGCAGGCGCTACGAGGGCCTGACCTGCGAGGAGGCGACGGCGTTCTCCGAGGACGCCCACCGCGCGCTGCTCGACGACTTCCTGCGCGGCGGCCCGCTCGCCGCCGGGCATCAGCTCGCCGCGATCGCCTCGATCCCCCAGCTCCGCATGACGCGCCGCCTCGCGGGCATTTCCGAGCCGGCGGAGCCGGACGGCCCCCTCCGGCGGGAAGACAGCGTCGGCATGATCGGCGACTGGAAGCGGCGCGGCCCGGTCTACGAGCTGCCGCTCTCCTGCCTGCGCGGCGCGCGGACGGAGAATCTGACCGCGGCGGGCCGCTGCATCTCGGTGCGCGACGACTTCTGGGACGACGTGCGCGTCATCCCGGCCTGCGCCGTCACCGGCGAGGCCGCCGGCCTTGCCGCCGCGCTGACGGACCGCTCCGGCGCCCCGGACGCGGCGGCGGTGCAGACGGCGCTGCGGCGGCGCGGCGTCCCGCTGCACGAGAGCGAGCTCTGAGCGGCCGCCGGGGCGTCATGCGCCGGAACCGAAGCAAAAACGGCAGATTCGGCCCGGATGGCGCGAAAGATGATAAGGAATCGCATGTTTTGATATCGAATCGAATTGTTTTTCCCGTAATTTCTGTGATAATAGAATCAGACCGTTTCCGCGGCGGCAGAGGCCGCGCGCAGAAACTCACATAGGGGGAAAACATATGGTTACATCGGAAGGTATCAAGCGCCTGGCCAAGCAGCTCGGCGCGGATCTGTGCGGCATCGCCTCCATGGACCGCTTCGAGGGCGCTCCGAAGGAACAGGACCCGCGCTATATCCAGCCAACGGCCAAAAGCTGCATCGTGCTGGCGTTCCGCATCCCGCGCGGCTACCTGCGCGGCATCGAGGAGGGAACGTTCTTCTCCGTCTATACGGCGCTCGGTTATGCCGGCATCAACGAGGTCTTCGGGCCGATCGTGCTGCGCGAGCTGTGCTGCTACCTCGAGGACGAGGGCTACGAGTCCGTCCCGCTGCCCAACATCTACCTGCGCCCGAGCGTGTACTTCGACAAGGAGCCGGGGGACCCCTCCGTTTCCGTGCCGGTCTCGCCGGATAAGCCCTTCCCGGACGTGATGATCGACCAGCGCGTCGCCGCCTACGCGGCGGGCCTGGGGGAGTACGGCTGGAGCAAACTGTTCCTGACACCGGAATTCGGCCCGCTCCAGCGCCTGGCGTGCCTGCTCACCACGGCTGAGCTCGAGCCGGACCCCATCTTCGAGGGCAAAATCTGCGACCGCTGCAAGTCCTGCGTCCGCGGCTGCACCGGCCACGCCATCTCGATGAACGAGTCCGACCACATGCGGATCGCCGGCCACGACGTCGAGTTCGCCAAGATCGACCTCAAAGCTTGCTCCATCGCCTACCGCGGCGGCGACCCGGACTATAACCCGTTCCTCGCCACCGGCACCAAGCCGGAGGACTACAACCAGCTCTGGATGGGCAGTCCGGTCCTCGAAAAGGCCACCGGCATCGAGCTTTACATGCGCCACGGCAGCGCCATCGAGGGCGCGCGCGGCTGCATGCGAGAGTGCTACAACCATCTGGAGAAGACCGGCAGACTCACGAAGAAATTCACGACGCCATTCCGCGAAAAGGGCTTCAAGCACTGGAAGATCGACCGCTCGCTCTACCCGGACGTCGTCGTCGGCCAGAAGACGAGCAGCGATAAAACGCTGCTGTAAGGGGAAGCACATGAAGTTTTCCATCGGCTATCAGCTTCCCGACGAGGACGACAGCCTCGCGGAGATCGTCGGGGACTACCGCGACCACATCGCGAGCGTCTACTTCTCCGCGCCCGGGCACGCCAGCGCGCGCTCGATGATCGAGCCGGAGGCGCGTCCGGCCATGATGGAGGAGCTGGGCTATATCCGCTCGCTCGGCGTGCCGCTGACGCTTCTCTACAACGCCAACTGCTATGCCGGCGCGGCGGTCTCCCCGGCGTTCCGCGAGCAGATCCTCGCAGAGGTCGGCGGGCTCGCCGACGCCCTGCAGCTTGCGGACGTCACCACGACCTCACCGTTCGTGGCGAAGGTGGTCAAGCAGGCGTTTCCGGACATCCGCGTGACGGCCTCCGTCAACATGTGGATCGGCACCGAGCAGGCGATGGAATTTCTCGGCGACGACTTCGACGGCTACTATCTCCAGCGCGAGTACAACCGGGATTTCCGAACCATCGCCCGCCTGAAGGACTGGTGCGGCAAGCACGGGAAAACGCTGCGGCTGCTGGCGAATTCCGGCTGCCTTTATACCTGCCCGTTCCACACCTTCCACGACAACATGGTGGCCCACGAGGAGGAGATCAGCCGGAGCCCGAACGCCATGGGCGACTACCCGAGCCCCTGCTGGGACCTGATGTACCGCCTCTCCGACGAGGAGGCCGCGGCGGTTTTCCTGCGCGGGAGCTGGGTCCGCCCGGAGGACACGGCGCGCTACGAGCCGTATTTTTCGGAGATGAAGCTCGCCACCCGCATGCACTCCAATCCCCGCCGGGTGGTCTCGGCGTACGTCCGCGGAAAATACAGCGGCAACTTCTTCGACCTGACCGAGCCGAGCTACTCCCGGCGCTTTGCGCGCCATATTCTCGACGCGACGCGCTTCCCGGAGGACTGGTTCGCCCGCACGTCCGGCTGCGGGCGGGACTGCGCGGCGTGCGGCTACTGCCGCCGGACGGCCGGGCAGATGCTGGTCTCCAAGCGGGAGCTGGAGCGGATGTACCTGTCGGACGGCGCTTAGACGCGGAGAGGAGGCGCGGTCCGTGTTCCGCGTATGCGAGGCGGGGACCCGGCGCCCCTCCGATCCGTTTTTGTGCACCCGCGTCCTGAACCGCGCGCGCACGATTTTTTCGCGTTCGTCTGTTTTTTTCCGGCGCGCTCACGCACCGGGCCAACCGGATCTCCCGGGAGGCCGCGCCGCACAAGTCCAAGCGCGGAATCCCGTTGAGCTTTCCCTCCTCATTGCAGCCCGGGGCAATCGGATCGCCGTAAAAACAGGCGGCTTCAATGCTGCCTCCAACTGCTTTCTGCAGGGATTCACGGCCGCTGCCGATGACGTTCCGGCATCCGTTGATATGTGGTATTTGACTAAAAAAGGGCGCCGCTTAAAAAGCGGCGCTCTTTTATTGCTGTGATTCCGAGCCGTGTGGATCAGTCGTGCTGCGTCACACGGGGATTTTTGATGTTCGCCTGCGCGGCGGCCAGGCGCGCGATGGGGACGCGGAAGGGGCTGCAGGAGACGTAGGTCAGGCCGATGTTGTGGCAGAACTCGACGGTGGACGGATCGCCGCCCTGCTCGCCGCAGATGCCGAGGTGGATGTCGGGGCGGGTCTTGCGGCCGAGGTCGCAGGCCATCTGCACCAGACGGCCCACGCCGGCCTGGTCGAGCTTCGAGAACGGGTCGGACTCGTAGATCTTGCGGTCGTAGTAGGACGCGAGGAACTTGCCCGCGTCGTCGCGCGAGAAGCCGAAGGTCATCTGCGTGAGGTCGTTCGTGCCGAAGGAGAAGAACATGGCCTCCTCCGCGATGGCGTCGGCGGTCAGCGCCGCGCGCGGGATCTCGATCATGGTGCCGACCTTGTATTCCATATCGGAATCGGCGTCCT